>Ga0209094_1000004_pt1 | contig 392929 bp, 350 predicted proteins | sample COGITO_mtgs_1004_2_FD_184790 | JGI IMG/M metagenome (GOLD analysis project Ga0209094, IMG submission 184790) | Pelagic marine microbial communities from North Sea - COGITO_mtgs_100430 (SPAdes) (version 2) | ecosystem: Environmental > Aquatic > Marine > Epipelagic ... | reverse complement strand
TGACCGCTCGCCCGTTCCGCGGGTCGGGGCTGTGGTCGCGGCTGCTGGTTGCCTCGCCGGGTTTCGTCACGCTCCGTCGTGGCTTCGTCCCTCAGCCACGGTCGCTGCTCAACCACCGATGATCGCGCCCTCGCGGGCTCGGTCGCGATCGGCACCACGCCTGGATCTGGCTGATCAGGACGTCGCCGGCTCCGGGGTTGTCGAGGGTGGCGTGGGGGCTGTCGGGGTCGAGGTGGGCGTAGATCGTGACCCCACGCCCGCTGCTGTGGCCTGAGGTGAGGTCGTCGCCGTCAGGGTCGTCGGTGGCGAGGTCGAGGGCGAGCTGGGTGCGGGCCATCTCGCCGACGGCCATCGCCCGCCTGGCGTCAAGGGTCTCCTCGCAGCCGAGGTCGGCAAGGGTGTTGGCGCCATTGCGGACGGCCTGTTCGAGGTCGAGGGCGTCTTCGAGGGCGAGGGTGCCGCGCTGATTCGACGCGGTGGTCGCGGTTGCCGGTCGTCTCACCAGGTTTCGACACGCTCCGTCGCAGCTTCGTGCCTCAGCTGCGGTCGCTGCTCAACCACCGATGATCACGCCCTCGCGAGCTCGGCCGTGATCGATCTGGGCGTAGGTGCAGGAGTGCAGGGTGGGGGCGAGCATGGTGTCGATGTAGCGGGCTGCGTCCCAGGTGAGGTTCATGGTGAGCTCGGCGAGGCGGAAGGCCTTCCACTTGGGTACGTCCAGGGAGAGGACGCGTTCCCAGGTGCGGCGTAGCCGGTAGCGCAGCTCGAGGGTCCTCCCGACGAAGTTGCATCCGGCGTCGGACGACATCCCCAGCGTCGCGGCGAGGTCGTAGACGTCGAACTCGGAGACCAGCGGACACCCGACCCCACCGAGGAGGACGCCGTTGTCACCGAACGACTCCTCGGTCACCACGCCGAGCTCGACGCGGTGCTCGGCAGCCCAGGCCACCACCGACTGCAGAGACACGACCTCGGCCGCAGCGACTGCGTCCTGGGCGTCGCGGACCGCGGCGATCGCGGTCGGGGTGGTGGTCTGGGCCATGACCCCATTCTAGAACGAGGGACCGACAATCGCTAGTGTGTTCTAATAATCTGTGGATAGGAGAACCGTCACCGAAGTCGTGCGACATGACAAGATCAGCTTCCAGGACAGCGGCGACCTTTCTGCGGCCGCGTTTCACACTCCCCGCACCGGGGGAGACCCCTCCCATGCGTCGTACACCTCGCTTCCTCGGCCTCTCCACCGCTCTGCTGCTCTCGGCGACCACCGTCGTCGCGCTCGGCGACGTCACAGCCAGCGCTGCGGCACTCGACCCGTCTCCGGGTGCGCGGCCCTTCACCGGAGGTGGCGGTGCGGTGTTCTCGGCCGAGGTGACGGCGACACCCCCGCCGACCACGAGTGCGAGGAAGAAGCACCAGTGGCCCATCCGCAGCCGTACCGGCACTCTGACGACCCACCCGGTCACGCCCCAGGGCGACCTGTCGCAGAACTTCGAGTCGGTCAAGGTGATCCAGGACCGGCTGAAGGGGCGGATGGTGGCCGTGGTCGTCCTGCAGGCGGCGCCCACGGAGGCCACCGACGCCCGTCTGCGGGTCGGCTTCGGCAAGGTGGAGGAGACCGACGAGGGCGCGTTCTGCCAGTCGACCTCGGGATCGGTTGCCGGGGACGTGCACTCCTACGGCACCAGCGGCGCCTACGACGGCGAGACCATCACGTACGGCGCCCAGCTCGCCGGCGCGAAGACCCAGGCCTGGAACTGTGCGTTCGCCCAGATGATCAGCCCCGACGGGGCCACGCTCTACGACGCGGTGACGAAGTCCGGGCTCCGCGAACGCCGTCAGAAGCCGATCCTCTCGATCAAGGTCCCCGACAAGCGGCTCAAGCGCAGCGGCTTCACCAAGGTCCCGATCAAGATCAAGAACTCCAAGCAGACGATCGCCACGGCACCGAAGGTCAAGCTCAGCTGGAAGACCAAGGGGCTGTCGTGAAGGCCAGGAAGAAGGTCGGCACGATCAAGCCGGGCCAGGGCAAGAAGGGCACGTTCCTGGTGCGCAGCACTCGACGCGACCGCACCGGCTCGATCAAGTTCACCGTGAAGTCCAAGAACTACAAGCGCTCGGTCAAGCTGAGGATCCGGCCCCTCAACCGTCCTCTCGCGGCCCGGCCAGCGCTCCGGGGTTGACGCGCCGCGGATCCCGACGGGTCGGCTGCTTGACTGACGTCATGACGCTCGACCTGACGACCGACGTGGTCACCCTCACCCAGCAGCTGTGCGACATCGAGTCGGTCAGCCGGCACGAGCACGAGATCGCCGACGCCGTGGAGCAGGCTCTGAGGGCGCTTCCCCACCTCACCGTCGTCCGCCGGGGCAACACGGTGGTGGCTCGCACCGACCTCGGCCGTGGCGAGCGCGTCGTGATCGCGGGTCACCTCGACACGGTGCCGGTCAACGACAACTTCCCCAGTCGCCTCGACGAGGCCACCGGGCTGCTGCACGGCCTCGGGACCTGCGACATGAAGGGCGGCGACGCCGTCATGCTGCGCCTGGCGGCGACCGTGCTCGAGCCGGTGCGCGACGTGACGTTCATCTTCTACGAGGCCGAGGAGATCGACGCGGAGTACAACGGCCTGCGGCTGCTCGCCCTGAGCGATCCCGACCTGATGGTGGGCGACTTCGCGATCCTGATGGAACCCTCCAACGCCGGGGTCGAGGCCGGCTGCCAGGGCACGCTGCGCGTCGACGTACGAGCGGTGGGCGAGCGGGCCCACTCCGCGCGGAGCTGGAAGGGTGTCAACGCGATCCACGGCGCCGGACCGATCCTCGAGCGCCTCAATGCGTACGACGCCCGCCGCCCGGTCATCGACGGGTTGGAGTATCACGAGGGACTCAACGCGGTCGCGATCCGCGGCGGGGTCGCCGGCAACGTGCTGCCGGACGAGTGTGTCGTGGAGGTGAACTTCCGCTTCGCGCCGGATCGCTCCGAGACCGAGGCGCTGGCCTACGTCACCGACCTGTTCGCGGAGTTCGAGCTCACCGTCACCGACACCGCGCCGGGCGCGCTGCCTGGCCTCGACCGACCGGCAGCCCGGGCCTTCATCGAGGCCGTGGGCGGACAGGTCGCCCCCAAGTTCGGCTGGACCGACGTCGCCCGGTTCACGGACCTGGGTGTGCCCGCCGTCAACTACGGCCCCGGTGACCCGTTGCTCGCCCACAAGCAGGAGGAGTTCGTGCCGATCGCCGAGATCCAGCACTGCGAGCGCACTCTGCGGGCCTGGCTCGAGAGCGCCGACGACCCGGGCAGCTCGGCCGAGAGGGGGGTGCAGTCGTGAGGATCAAGATCAAGGGCCCGCTGATCCAGCGCCGCAACCAGGTCGACACCTCCTCCACCACCGACCAGCGTCTGCTGGACTCGCGCGGCCCCGCCGACTGGGTGCACACCGATCCGTGGCGGGTTGTCTCAATTACGACACTTCGCAGAACCCCCCGGGCAGGTGGGAAGCCATGGGGTCTGCTGACCGATAGGTTTGCCGTATGAGCGAAAGCGACGGCGAGGTTCTCATCGACGATCCTGAGGCAGAACAGGATGACGTGAGCGCGTCGGAGGTTCAGCGAGCGGTCGTGACCTCTACGGACTGGACTACCGAGACCATTCTCTCCCAGATGCGCCGCGGCAACATCCAGCTCAACCCTCGATTTCAGCGAAGAGATGCGTGGACCGCGAAGCGCAAGAGCCTGTTCATCGAGTCGCTCGTATTGGGCCTTCCTATTCCGCAATTGGTCTTAGCCGAATCCCGAGATAGGCGCGGCAGTTTCATTGTGCTCGACGGAAAGCAACGGCTGCTAACCCTTCGGCAGTTCGCGGCCACCGAGGGGGACACTTTCAATACGCTTCGGTTGAGCCATCTTGAGGTGAGACCTGATTTGGAGGGTCATGATCTTGAGAGTCTCGAGGCTGACCCAGCGACTCAGGACGCTTTCGATGCGTTCAGTAACCAAACGATCCGAACGGTAGTCGTGCGGGCATGGCCCGACGAGGCCTTTTTGGATCTTGTGTTCCTCCGACTGAACACGGGCAGCGTTCAATTGTCACCGCAGGAACTGCGCCAAGCGCTCCGACCTGGACCCTTCACCAATTTTACCGACGAGTTCTCGGCTGACAGTCGTGATCTGCAGGCTGCGCTCAGGCTCGACAAGCCGGACTTCCGCATGAGGGATGTCGAGGTTGTTCTTCGTCACTTTGGCTTCCGCTTCTTCCTTGATGATTACCGCGGAAACCTGAAGGCATTCCTTGATGGCACGCTTGAGAAGTTGAACGCGTCTTGGCCCAATCAGGAAGGCGCCCTTCGGGAGGCAGGTTCGGAGCTAGATGCTGCAATCAGGGCTGCCTTCACCGTATTCGAGGAGGAGGCTTTCTATCGATTCGATGACGGGAAGGGCCGGTATGAGCGACGGTTTAACCGGGCAATCTTTGATGTAATCACTTGGTATGCGTCCCGGAGTTCTGAAGTGCGTGAGTTGATGGGGCGGAGGCCAGACGACGTCGAGACCGCATTCAAGGAGCTGTGCGCGGATAAGGATTTTCGAGAGAGCATCACCACGACTACTAAAAGTGTGGGAGCAACGTCGACGCGGTTGCGGATGTGGGGCGAGGCTCTTCGTGACTGCGGCGCCAGCGGGATCGAAATTCCAGTTCTCGACGGCGGCAGAATTTTCATCCCGTAGGAGTCCAAGTGGCGTCGCACCGGTTCAAACAACTCGCAGCCAGGGAGGCCGCGCTTCGTTCGCAGTTTGTGGTTGCTCCGCGGTTAACACCTTCTTACTCGAAGGGTGAGCTGGATTCTCTTCGGGCCTATCGACTCTTGCTGCACGCAGAGATTGAGAGCTATATTGAAGATAGGGCTCGATGGGCCGCAACGCGAGCGATCGAGAGGTACAAAAAGGGGCGCGTAACGTTGGCCCTGGTTGGGCTGCTCGCGTTTGAAGACCGGGAGGGCATGCAATTGCCCAAGCTGATTGACACGAATGTCAGCCACCTTCTGACGCGTTGTCATAAAGCGCTCAACAGATTTGAGGTGATTGTAGGTCGAAACCACGGACTCAAAGAAGAAAATTTGATTAAGATCGTGGTGGCATTAGGAATTAGCGAGAGTGACCTTGATCCTCTATGGGTTACAGAGATGTCCGGGTTCGGTGCTGACCGCGGTGCTGTCGCTCATAGTGCCGTGAAGACCCAACAGCCTCCAGATCCCCAAATCGAGACGAATCGGACTGCGTCCTTGCTGTTGGGACTCGCTGACCTCGACGCGCTGTTCGCGCGCACTGTCCGTTGACGCGCGGTCGCGCGTCCCAAGATCATCTCTGCTGGTTACGATTCCCGTGTGACAAGAAGCTGGGGAAAGCTCCCCACCAATGCAGGCGGCGCTGACCGACGGTCGACGACAGCGGACCAGCGCCTGCTCGACCAAGTCGGCCAACTGGATACCCACACAGACTCCTGGCGGGTGCTCCGCATCCAAGCGGAGTTCGTGGAGGGTTTCGGCGCCCTCGCCGAGCTGGGGCCGGCGGTCGGCGTCTTCGGCTCCGCGCGCACCGCGACCGACCACCCGTCGTACGCGCAGGCCGAGGAGGTCGGTCGGCGCCTCGTGGAGGAGGGCTTCGCGGTGATCACGGGCGGCGGTCCCGGCGCCATGGAGGCGGCCAACAGGGGGGCCAGCGAAGCGGGCGGCGTGAGCGTCGGCCTCGGCATCGAGCTGCCGTGGGAGGCCGGGCTCAACGAGTGGGTCGACGTGGGGATCAACTTCCGCTACTTCTTCACGCGCAAGACGATGTTCGTGAAGTACAGCCAGGGTTTCGTGGTGCTCCCGGGTGGCCTCGGCACCCTCGACGAGCTGTTCGAGGCGCTCACGCTGGCGCAGACGCAGAAGATCACGTCGTTCCCGATCGTGCTGCTCGGCGTGGACTACTGGTCCGGGCTGGTCGGCTGGCTGCGCGACACCGCGTTGGCGGAGGGCACGATCTCGGCGTCCGACATCGACCGGATGGTGCTCACCGACGACGTCGACGAGGCGATCGACCTGATGGTCGGCGGTGCGCAGCGGTGATGCGGGGGTGAGGCAGCGGTGATCTGGCTGACCGCGATCCTGGTCGTGCTGGCGCTGGGCGGCATCGCCCTGGTCGCCTCGGGGCGCGGTGCTCCGATGACCGACGAGTACGACGACCGTCCCGACGTCGTCGTACCGGCGGGCGACCTGGCCGGCCGGGACCTGCGCCGGGTGCGGTTCGCGGTGACCTTCCGCGGCTACCGGATGTCCGAGGTCGATGCCCTCCTCGACCGGCTCGCCGAGCAGCTCGACGCGCCGGAGCGATGGAGCCCCGACCCGCCGTCGCCGGAGCGTCCCGGCGACGACCCCGGGATCGGGTGAGACACTGCCGCACGTGTCCCAGGAGCCGACCGCGGTCATCGTCTACGTACTGACGGCGCTGGCGGCTGTCGTCGTCGTCCTCACCAGGCTCCGGCTGCGGGCCAGTGCGCGCGGCGCCGGGCGGCTCGAGATCGCCCGTGGTCCGGTCGGGCTGCACACGGTGGCGGGTGCCCTCGCGCTCGTCGTGTGGACGGTGTTCCTGGTGGCCGGCGACGGGCTCGCGGAGGGCGCGGCCACTCTCGTCGGGCTGGTCGCGCTCGTCGGGTGGTGGGTGACCGTCGTCGCGGGTCTGCTGATCCTGATGCGCTGGCTGCCAGTCCGCGGCAAGCACGCCTCGGAGGGTGCCTCCGACGCGTGGTCGGAGGGGCCGGCACTCTCGCTGCTCGCCCACGTCGGCCTGCTCGTCGGGGTCGTCGTGTTCACCTACGCCTACCTCGTGAAGGCGGTCTGATGTCTCGTCGCGCACAGGTCCTGTCGGTCGTGGCCTCGATGCTCGTCCTGGCGGTGACGCCGGTGGCCTCGGTCTCCCCAGCGTCGGCGGCCGCCACCACGACGTCGGCCAAGCCCGCCACGGTGATCAAGCGGACCGTCTTCGGCACATCGGTCCAGGGCCGCGACCTGGTGGCGTTCCGGCTCGGCGAGCCGAAGCGCCCGCGGGTGAGGACCGTCGTCCTGATGGCCGCGATGCACGGCAACGAGTCGGCTCCCAGCCAGATCCTGCGGGCGCTCGTGGACGGGCTCCCCGTCGTCGCGCTCGACCTGTGGGTGATCCCGACGTACAACCCCGACGGCGTGGCCGCCGGGACCCGCAAGAACGCCCACGGCGTCGACCTCAACCGCAACTTCCCGCACGACTGGAAGGACCTCGACGGCAACTACGAGTCCGGCCCGAAACCGGCCTCCGAGCCCGAGACCCAGGCCGTGATGGAGTTTCTCGAGAAGGTCGACCCCGACACCATCCTGAGCTTCCACCAGCCGTTGACGGGCGTCGACACCGACACGAAGAACCCGCGCCTGGCCCGCCGGGTGGCTCGCAAGCTGGAGCTGCCGCGACGCACCCTCGACTGTGGTGGGACCTGCCACGGCACGATGACCGGCTGGTTCAACAACAACTTCGACGGCTCGGCGCTGACCGTCGAGTACGGCGCCAGCCCGACGCGTCATCGGATGCGCAACGTCGCTCCCGACCAGGTCCTCTCGGTCTTCCGAGCGGTGCGTGGTCGCGTGGGAGCCGACCCGCTGACCTTCTGAGCCGACTCAGCCTCAGCGACCCTCGAAGACCGGCTGCTCCTTGGCGACGAACGACGCCACGGCGGCGGTGTGGTCGTGGGTGGCGCCGGTCTTCGTCATCATCGCGCTCTCCAGCTCGAGGGACTCCTCGAGGGTGTGCCCGGCGGCGTAGACGACCGAGCGACGGATCGAGCCGAACGACACGGTCGGCCCGGTGGCGAGCCGAGTCGCCAACGCCGAGACCTCGGCGGCGAGCTCGTCCGCCGGCACGACCGACGTGGCGAGCCCGAGCTCCAGGGCCTCGGGTGCCTTGACGGTGCGCGGGAAGTACATCAGCTCCAGCGCCTTGGCTCGCCCGACGAGCATCGGCAGGTGATAGCTCGCGCCGGTGTCGCACGACAGCGCCACGCCGGCGAAGGAGGTGTTGAAGCCGGCCGTGTCGGCCACGACGCGGAAGTCGCAGGCGAACGCGAGCGAGGCACCTGCCCCGGCGGCGACCCCGTTGACGGCGGCGATGACCGGCTTCTCCATCGTCGCGATCGCCGTCACGATCGGGTTGTAGTGCTTGTCCACCGTGGTGAACAGCGCGTCGCTGCCACCGTTGTTGAGCAGGTCGATGTGTTCCTTGAGATCCTGCCCGGTGCAGAACGCGCGCCCGCTCCCGGTGAGCACGACGCAGCGCACCGTCTCGTCCTTGGCCACCTGTGCGGTGATCTCGACGAGGAGCTCCTTGGTCGCGATGTTGAGGCTGTTCATCGCGTCGGGGCGGTTCAGCGTGATGGTCGCGACGCCGTCCGTGACGTCGAGCAGGACGGGTGCGGTGGCAGGTGATTCGCTCATGTCGTGGAGTCTGCCACCACCGGGCGGCAGGTCGGTGATGCGAGCAGTGGGTCTCATGGGGGATACTGGTCGACGCACGAGAGCGGCAGGGCAGGACTGCCCTCGAGTTCGACTAGGAAGAGGGTGCCGCATGGCGGCGATGAAGCCGCGGACCGGCGATGGTCCGCTGGAGGTCACCAAGGAAGGCCGAGGCATCGTGATGCGCGTGCCTCTGGAGGGCGGTGGCCGCCTGGTGGTGGAGCTGAACGCCGAGGAGGCCGGCAACCTGGGCGACGCCCTCAAGAACGTGGTCGGGTGAGTTCCACCCCACCTCGTCCTGTCCTCCCCAGCCAGGTCTCCCCGCCGGTCGTCGCACTGAGCCCTCTGGCCGCTCACGCGATCGTGGGCGCCGAGGTCGTGGCGCTGCCGGTGCTCGCCGGTGACGAGCTGACGCTGGGTCCTGGTGCGGCCGAGGCCGGTGACGCTCTCGGGCTGGACCTGCTCGCGCTGGCCGAGGCCGCGGGGGCGACCGGCGCCACCGGTGAGGTCATCACGGTCCCGCTCCCGTTGGGCGGGCCCGACAGTGCCGACCTGCGCGTCGTGCTGCTCGTCGGCGTCGGCGCGTCGAGCCCCACCGACCTGCGTCGAGCCGGCGCGGCGCTGGCGCGCGCCACGCGCGGTCGCGGTGCGGTGGCGACCACGATCGCCTCGCTGGATGCCGACTCCGGCATCGAGGCCTTCGTGACCGGAGCGATGCTCGGCTCGTTCGGCTTCGACTGGCGTGCCGGCGAGCCCGAGCACGTGCCCACGCGTCAGATCGTGCTGGCCGGGGCCACGCCGGAGGGCGAGCTCCTCGACCGCCACGCCCTCGAGCGCGCCGTCGCGCTCGGCGGTGCGGGCTGGCGTGCCCGGATGCTCGCCACGGTCCCCTCCAACCTCAAGAGCCCCGCCTGGCTCGCCGAGCAGGCCGAGACCCTGGCGGCCGAGGCCGGGCTGGGCTATCGGGTGTGGGACGAGAAGCAGCTCGCCGACGGGGGCTTCGGCGGGATCGTCGGCGTGGGGCAGGGCTCGGCCACGCCTCCGCGACTGATCCGCCTCGACTACACGCCGGCCAAGGGAGTTCGCGCCGCACGGTCGACCCGCAAGACCCCGACCGTCGTGCTCGTCGGCAAGGGCATCACCTTCGACTCCGGCGGGATCTCCATCAAGCCGGCCCAGGCCATGGCCAGCATGAAGCGCGACATGACCGGGGGTGCCGTGGTGCTCGCCACGATGGCGGCGCTCGCCGCGGTCGAGTGCCCCGTCAACGTGGTCGGACTGGTTCCCGCCGCCGAGAACGCCGTCTCGGGGACCTCGATGCGACCCGGAGACGTGCTGCGCCACTACGACGGCCGCACGACCGAGGTCACCAACACCGATGCCGAGGGGCGTCTGGTGATGGCCGACGCGATCGCGTACGCCGCCGCCGAGCTCGACCCTGCCGTGATCGTCGACGTGGCCACCCTCACCGGGGCTGTCAAGGTCGCCCTCGGCCAGGAGATCGGCGGGCTCTTCGCCAACGACGACGCCCTGGCCGATGCGCTGCTCCAGGCCGGCGCGGGCGCCGGCGAGTCGTTCTGGCGCTTCCCGCTGTTCGCCGCCTACGAGGAGCGGATCGCCTCGAAGGTCGCCGACGCCGACAACGCCGGGGGCGGGCCGGGAGCGATCACGGCGGCGCTGTTCCTGCAGCACTTCGCCGGCGACGTCCCGTGGGCGCACCTCGACATCGCCTCGGTGGGCGACGTCCCGGAGGACCGGTTCGAGTGGACCCAGGGTCCCTCGGGCTTCGGTGCTCGGGCGCTGCTCACCTGGCTCGGCGGCCCCGACCCTCTCAAGGACGTGCGATGAGAGCCCTCACCGTTCGCTGGTCGCTCACCGACGCCCCCGACGGGGTCGAGGAGGAGCTGGCGACGTACGTCGCGACGACCTCGCACGCGAAGTTCACCGGGATGAGCGGGCTGCGCTTCAAGACGTGGCGGATGCGGCCCGGCGAGTGGTTCGAGGGTCTCTACGTCTTCACCACGGCCGAGGCGCGCGCGGAGTTCGAGGAGACCTTCACCGCCGGGGCTGCCGAGGCTCCGGGCTCGAGGATCATCGGCAGCGCTCCGATCCTGATCGAGGCGTCCGAGGTCGTCGCGATCGCCGAGGGCTGGGACGGGTTCGAGACCGCAGCCCGCTACTGAGTCGACTCACGGTCGGCGTTCGTCTCACCGGGTCTCGTCACGCCGGTCGCGGGTTCGTCCCTCACCCGCGCGGCTCGCCCGACCACCATCAGATGCTCTGAGCTCGTGCCTCGCTCAGAGCATCTTCGCGAGCAGCAGCCCGTCGCCCACGGGCAGCAGCAGCGGCACCAGGCCGTCGTGCTCGAGGACCTGGCGTCCGAGGTCGCGGATCGCGACCGTCTCCGCGTCGCGCTGCGCCGGATCGGCGACGCGGTCGTGCCACAGCGCGTTGTCGAAGGCCACCACGCCGCCGGGGCGCAGCAGCCGCAGCGCCTCGGCGAGGTACGCGCCGTACTCGGTCTTGTCGCCGTCGGCGAAGACGATGTCGTAGTGGCTGTCGGTCAGGCGGGGGAGGACGTCGAGCCCGGCGCCGGCGATGGTGCGCACCCGCTGGGTGGCGATGCCGGCCTCGGTGAAGGTCTCGCGCGCCAGGCGCTGGTGCTCGGCCTCGACGTCGACCGTGGTCAGCACGCCGTCGGGCCGCATCCCGCGCAGCAGCCACAGCCCGGAGACACCGGTGCCCGTGCCGATCTCCACGACCGAGCGCGCCTCGAGGGCCGAGGCGAGGAAGCGCAACGTGGCGCCGGCACCCGAGCCGACGGCGACGACCCCGACCTCGGCGGCGCGGGCTCGCGCTGCGGCCATCACGTCGTCCTCGCCGACGAACGTCTCGGCGTAGGACCAGCTCGTGGGCGAGATCGGATCTGTCGGCGTGCTGGGCATGGGGGAAACCTATCGGCTCCACCGATCGAGATCGGGGATCCCCGACGGAGGAAGTGCCGGGAACACCCGCGCCAGGTGGTTCGTTGTCCCTTCACAGACAACGTTCAGCCACGACCACTAGCGTCGTGCTCGCAGGGAAGAGACATCACGACGTGGCGCGACGAGGCGACAGGAGAGGCGAGATGGTCGAGCAGCCCCAGGAAGGCGTGCCGAGCTGGGACGAGATCGTCGCGCGTCACTCCGACCGTGTCTACCGCCTCGCCTACCGCCTGACCGGCAACCGTCACGACGCCGAGGACCTCACCCAGGAGGTGTTCGTGCGCGTCTTCCGGTCGCTGTCGACCTACACCCCGGGCACGTTCGAGGGCTGGTTGCACCGCATCACCACGAACCTCTTCCTCGACCAGGCTCGACGCAAGCAGCGGATCAGGTTCGACGCCCTCTCCGACGAGCGGGCCGACCGGTTGACCAGCGGGTCGCCAGCGCCGGAGGCCGCCTACGCCGACCGCACCTTCGACGACGACATCGAGCAGGCCCTCGCCACTCTCCCGCCCGACTTCCGGGTCGCGGTGGTGCTGTGCGACGTCGAGGGCCTCACCTACGAGGAGATCGCCGACATCCTCGGCGCCAAGCTCGGCACGGTCCGCTCCCGGATCCACCGGGGTCGCGCCATGCTGCGCACTGCCTTGGCCCATCGCGCCCCCGCGCCGGGCCGAGAACGCTACTCCGGTCCCGTGTCCCCGGAGACGGTGCGCCGATGAGTGCGCACCTCGGACCCCGCGTGAGTGCTCTGCTCGACGGCCAGCTCTCGGCTGAGGAGAGCGAGCGCGCCTGGGCCCACGTGCACGGGTGTCACCAGTGCCGTGACCAGGTCGAGCGTGAGGGCTGGATCAAGACGCGCCTGGCCGGGTCGTCGATCGAGCCCGGACCGGCTCCCGACGCCCTCAAGGGCGCTCTGCTCGGGATGCCGCCCGGCGACATGTTCCTGGCGATGTCCTCGCACCGGGCTGCCGACACGCCGTCACGTGCTCGCCGCACGGTCGGGATGGCGGCCATCGGCGGTGGCGCCGCGGGGGCCGCCGTGATGGGCGTGCTGGCGCTCGGGGCGGCACCGGCCGACGTGCCCCAGATCGACCGCCGCGTGCCCGCCTCGCAGGTCACCACACCGCCCCAGGTGCCGGTGAAGGTGCCGCTGCGGCCCTTCCGCCAGGGTCGCTGAGCAGGCTTCGCGCCCCGTCTCACCACCCACCGTGGATGATGGGGCGGTGAGCGACGACCAGGACCGGCAGGGCGAGCTGCCCGATCCGCACGCCTACCCGCCCCCGGTCCCGGCATCCGCCCCGGTCGACCCGTCGTGGGCACCGCCATCCGGTCCGCTGCCGCCTGCACCGTCGTACCCCTGGGCCGACTACGCCCGCCCGCGCCCGCCGTACGACGCCGGCGCCGGGGGTTCCCACAGCTCGAGACACCAGACGAAGGGTCGTCGTCTCGGGGTCGGCACGACGCTGCTCGTGCTCCTGCTCGCCATCGGCGGCGGATTCGGGGGGAGTGCCCTCTACGACGGACTCGCCGACAACGAGGCGGCCGGACCGTACGCCGGCGGGCTCGAGGACGTCGAGACCGTCGAGCTGCCTCCGGTCAAGATCGGCGGGGTCCAGGCCGTCGCGAAGGAGCTGCTGCCCAGCACCGTCCAGATCGTCGCGGAGTTCGAGGGTCAGTCCGGTGGAGCCACCGGATCGGGCTTCGTGCTGGACAAGCAGGGTCACGTCATCACCAACAACCACGTCGTCGCCTCGGCCGCCCAGGACGGCGGCACGATCCAGGTCGTCGATTTCGGCGGCACGACGTACGACGCCGAGCTGGTCGGCCGCAGTGCGGTCTACGACCTCGCGGTGCTGCTGGTCCCGGGGGCGACCGACCTGCCGCCCGCTGCGCTCGGACGCTCGGAGAAGCTGCGTGTCGGCGACGGCGTGGTGGCCTTCGGGTCCCCGCTGGGCCTGACCTCGACCGTGACCGCCGGCATCGTCAGCGCCCTGCGGCGACCGGTGACCACGGGCTCCCCGGTCGACGACTCGTCGTACATCAACGCCGTGCAGACCGACGCCGCCATCAACCCCGGCAACTCCGGCGGTCCGCTGGTCAACCTGCGCGGGCAGGTCGTCGGGGTCAACTCGGCGATCGCGACCAACGGCGGTGCCAGCGGCGAGGCGGGCAACATCGGCGTCGGCTTCGCGATTCCAGTCGAGCAGGTGCGGATCACCGCCGACCAGATCCTCAAGACCGGCGAGGCGCGCTACCCGGTGATCGGGGCCCAGGTCCGCACCCAGGGTGAGACCATCGGCAGCGGCGCCCGGATCTCGGAGGTCAACAACGACACCCCCGCCCAGGCAGCGGGCCTCGAGGCCGGCGACGTCGTCATCGAGGTCGACGGGTTGCGGGTCACCGACGGCATCGGACTGATCGTCAACATCCGCAGCCACCAGCCGGGCGAGCAGCTGGAGTTCACCTACCTGCGCGACGGCGAGCAGCGGACCACGACCATCGAGCTGGGCAGCGAGACGGGCTGAGGCCTCAGTCCTGCCCCGGGCCCTGATCGGCCTCGACGTAGGGGTGCTCGGCGACGAAGGTCGCGGTGTCGGTGTACATCCGGGCGATGTACTCCTCGAGCTTGCTCGACTCGACCCGCCACTGTCCGCGGCCGCCGATCTTGATCGCCGCCAGCTCTCCGCGCCGAACCATGGCGTAGACCTGGGCGCTGGAGGTGCTGAGCACCTCGGCCACGTCGGCGAGGGTGAGGAAGCGGGGCGTGCCGGACATGGGTCCATGGTCGCACCAACCCGGCCCTCGGCGGGGACGGCTCTCCGTCGCCTGTGGAGAGCAGCCTGTGGAGAGGGGGTTTCCACCGGCTGGATCCTGGTGACAATGGTGCGGTGACCTCCACTCTCGGGAGCCCGACCGCCTCACCCACCCCGCCCGCGCCCCGGCCGCCGGGGTCGACCACCGCCGGCGTGCCGCCCGCGAGCCGGGTGAGCCGCCCGGGGTGGCGTGACCCCCGTCTGTGGGTGGGCGTGGCCATCGTGGCGGCCTCGGTGGTCCTCGGCTCCCGAGTGCTGGCGAGCGCCGATGACACCGTCGCCGTGTGGGTCGTGGCCGAGGACGCGGTGGCCGGGGAGGTGCTCGATCCCGATGACCTCGACACCGCACGTCTGCGCTTCGCCGACGGCGACAGGCTTGCCCGCTACTTCACGGTCGACGACGTGCTGCCCGAGGCCTTGCGCCTGCGCAGGGGCCTCGGCGCCGGAGACCTGCTGCCGCGCGATGCCCTCGGTGAGGAGGCGTTGGCCGACACCGTGGAGCTCCCGGTCCCGGTGGCGCCCCTGCTGGTGCCGCCGGCGGTCACGGCCGGCTCGGTGGTCGACGTCTACGTCTCCGACCGCGGAGCGACCAGCGGGAGTGACCGGCGCCGCGTCGAGACCGAACCGTCGCTACCGGCGCTGGCAGCGGTGAGCGTGGTCGACGCGCCACGTCCCGATGAGGCGTTTGCTGCGAGCGGGGACCGGCAGATCGTGCTGGCCGTCGAGGCGGCCGCGGTCGCGACGTTCTACGGCGTCATGGATGCGATGAACGACCCGGTCGTCTCGATCGTGCGGCGCGGCTGAGGCGGCGGCGATGATCGTCGTCCTGGTCGTGGCTTCCGGCGCGTCCTGGGAGACCGAGGCACTCCGGGTGCTGGGGGAGTCCTCGACCACCGTCGTGCTCAAGCGTTGTGTCGACGTCCCGGACCTGCTCGCCAGCGCCGCCGCGGGGCAGGCGCAGGCCGCGGTGCTCGACGCCGGCGCGACCGGGCTCGATGCGGCGGCGGTCGATCACCTGAGGCGCCACGGCGTGCACCCGGTGGCCGTGGCACGCGTCGACGATCTCGACGGTGCGCGCGCGGGGTTGCGCCGCGTCGGCGTCCACGACGTCGTCGACGATCTCGCACTCGACGCGCTGCCCGACGCGGTGTCCGCCGTGGTGGCTCGGGCCGAGACACAGGGCGACGCACGCCCCCACCTGCTCCCGCCTCCTCCGGACCAGCTGCCCGGTGGGCCCCGGGGACGGGTGATCGCGGTCTGGGGGCCGACCGGCGCGCCGGGACGCAGCCTGGTCGCGAGCGCCCTGGCAGCCGAGCTCGCACGGCGCCGCACACCGACGGTGCTGGTCGACGCGGACCCGTACGGCGGGTCGCTGGGCCAGATGCTCGGCATCATGGACGAGGTCTCCGGCCTCCTGGCTGCCAGCCGCTGGGTGGTGTCGGGTCAGCTGGAGGAGCGCTTCGCCTCCGTGCAACGGGCCCTGGGCACCTGCCTGACGGTGATCACCGGCCTGCCGCGGCCGGAGCGGTGGTCCGAGGTGCGCCCTGGCTCCGTCGAGGAGGTCCTCGACCTGGCTCGCAGGCACGGTGAGGTCGTGGTCGACACCGGCTTCAGCCTCGAGGAGGATCCGGTGCACGACCTCGGCGGACGTCCCACCCGCAACCACCTCACGCTCTCGGCGCTCGCCAGTGCCGACGAGGTCGTCGTGGTCGGCGGTGCCGACCCGGTCGGACTGTCGCGCCTCGCCCGGGGCCTCGTCGACCTGCGCGAGGTGGTCCCGGCCGCTCCACTGCACGTGGTGGTCAACCGGATGCGGCCGAGCCTGGGCTGGTCGGAGCGCGACATCGCCGCGATGGTCACCGGCTTCACGCACACCGACTCCCTGCACTTCCTGCCCGACGATCGCGTCGGGGTCGACCGTGCCCTGGTCGCGGGCCGGACGCTGCTGGAGGGCGGCGAGTCCGCGCTGACCCGCGGGATCGGAGGCCTGGCGGAGACCTGGGCCCCGACGCTCAGGCAGAGAACAGGAGGTAGAGCCCGCCGCCGGTGAAGCCCACCATCGCCGCCAGCAGGGGCAGCTGGCCGGTCAGGTGAGAGCGCGGCGGCAGCACGCGAATGGCGCGGTCGTGGGCGATCACCGCCGCCAGGACGTGTCCGACGACCACGGCCAGCACCTTGATGCTGGCCAGCAGGGTCGGGTGGTAGCTCAGCCAGGTGGGCTCGCTCCAGTTGCCGGTGCCGAGGATGTTCCAGCCCTTGCTCAGCGGGTCGCTGGCCTGGATGAGGGTGCGCGTCCCGATCTCGATCAGCAGGGTCAGGTAGTGGGCGATGATGTAGCCCACGATGATCGGCACCAGGGAGTGGGCGAACGTGTCGGGCAGGCGGCGGCGACGTTGCTCGGGGTCGACCCCGGTCAGCATCGAGCCGAGGGAGAAGATCCCGGCCGCGCCGGCACAGAAGGCCAGCAGGGCCAGGTTGGCCAGGAGCTGACCGTTGATCGAGGAACCCTGGACGAACGTCACCCAGGTGGTGGACTCGCTGAAGGAGTCGAAGCCGGTGCTGCCGAAGAGCACCCCGGTGACCACCACCAGGCCGGGGACCGGTGTGGTGGTCGCGAGGTTGGCCAGGGGGCTGCGCAGCTGCAGCTCACCGTCCTTCACGCCCCAGACCGAGAGCTTGGCCGCCAACGAGGAGTAGACCTCGAAGGGGTCGGCACGTTCGTAGAACCGATTGCCGAACAGGGCGCCCCCGATCAGCATCGCCCCCACGTACACCGCGCACCACAGTCGCAGCGGGCCGAGCTCGGAGGTGAAGGGGTAGACCAGCTCGAACCACACGAAGGCGTAGAGGCCGAGGGCCGCTGGCAGGACACCGAGCTTCTCGGGGTAGCGGTAGAGGCCCTCGTCGGGGTCGCTCCCGGCGACCTTGGCGAGCAGCAGGTTGATCGTGCGCAGCGGGCTGATGGCCTTCCAGAAGGGCCCGAACAGCACGGACATCGGGATCACGCCGACCCACAGCCAGATGAAGAAGATCCCGAAGACCGGGTTGATCGTGGACTCCCGGCCGAAGAGGGCGCAGAAGACGGCGAAGAGGAAGACGACCATGCCGAAGACCCGCAGGGCGATCGCGAACACCGGGGAGGCCACGACCGCTTGGAGCAGCCGCGGCGCACGCAGGCCGGCTCCCTGCTCGTCGTACCGCGGCGTGCGCCAGGCGACCGCGAGCACGGTGAACGAGATGACCAGGGCTGCGATCCCGCCCGCGATCGCGAGGTTGAGGGGGATCGGCAGGTCCGACTGCCCGCCGATCCCGTGGGCGCTGAGGTCGCCCCCGGTCACGAGACCACGAGCTTGACGATCAACCTGTCCAGCGAGTGGGACTCGACCTCGACCTGACCGGGACGGTCGATCGACAAGGAGAAGGTCTCCGGGTCGCCGGTGCCCTCGTAGGTGAACTCCTGCTCGGGGTCGGAGTGGACGTGGATCTCCCCGGGCGCGTCGGCGGTGACGACGAGGTCGACCTCCTGGCCGACCGCGACGGCCAGCTCCTCGCCGTTGGGGGTGATGTCGTCGCCGGTGATCGCGATCTCGACGGTGGCCACGCCCTCGCTGTCCGACGAGGCGTCGGTGCTCGACGCGCAGCCTCCGGTGAGGACGGCGAGCGCGAGCAGGATGCCCGCGGCGACGGCACGGGTGCGAAGCATGGTGATCCTCCTGATTGCTGGGCGGCCGCCACGCGACGAGCAGACCTCTGTCAGAATCGCACGACGAACAAGTGCGGGCGTGCGGACCCCCCTCCGGGTGAGCCGCCCGAGACGGGGGACCGGGGATGAGCGAGCGACTGCGTTCACGCGACCGGGCATTCCTGCGTGCCGAGGAGCCGACCGCCCCGCGACACAACGCGACGGTCGAGATCTTCGACCTCGGCGACTCGGGCTTCGACTACGACCGCCTCGTCGAGCTGATCTCCGACAGGATCTCGTTCGTCCCCCGCTATCGGCAGCGCGTGGTGACGGTTCCCGGTGGCCTGGCCAGCCCGGTGTGGACCGACGACCAAGCCTTCGACCTCGCCTACCACGTGCGCCGCTCCGCACTGCCTCGTCCCGGCTCCGACGAGCAGCTGTTCGAGCTCGTCGCGCGGATCGTCTCGCGACCGCTGGACCGCAGCCGCCCGCTGTGGGAGGTCTACTTCGTCGAGGGGCTCAGCGACAACCGGGTCGCGATCCTGTCCAAGTCCCACCAGGCCCTCGTCGACGGCGTGCACACCGTCGACCTCGGGCAGCTGCTGCTCGACGTCAGCCCGCAGGCCAAGGATCTCGAGCCCGACGACTGGTCGCCGCGCAGCACCCCGTCGATCCCGGCCCTCCTGGGAGATGCGGCCAAGGACACGGTGCGCTCCCCGACGACGGTGATCGACACGGTCGGGGTTGCCGCGACCAACGTCCTGCAGCGGGCCGACGAAGCGCGTCAGCGGGCACGACGGGTCACGCGGGCCCTGAGCGGGCGGCCCGAGCGGCGTACTGCGGTGTTCGGGCCGTTGTCGCAGCAGCGACGTGTCATCACGCTGACCACCGAGCTGGCCGACTACCGCACCGTGCGCCAGACCCACGGCGGCACGATCAACGACGTCATCCTCGCCACCGTCACCGGCGGCCTGCGCACCTGGCTGATGACCCGGGCCGAGTCACTCGGCGGGATCCGAGAGATCCGCGCGGTGGTGCCGGTCTCAGTCATCGACGAGGAGCTCGAGGCGACCTCGCTGGGCAGCCAGATCGCGGCCCACTTCGTCACGTTGCCGGTCGGCGAGCCGAGTGCGGTGGTGCGCCTGCACCAGGTCTCCTACAGCTTTCAGGCGCACAAGGACACCGGCCGTAGCGTGGCTGCCAACCGGCTCGCCGGCATCGCCGGGTTCGCCCCGACGACGTTCCACGCCATCGGCTCGCGGGTGGCCTCCGAGGAGCTGCGCCGCGGCTACCAGCTCAGCGTGACCAACGTGCCCGGTCCGCAGGCCCCGTTGTACGCCGCCGGCGCACGGATGCTGGCTACCTACCCCGTCCCGCCGCTCCTGCCAGGGCACCCGCTGACGATCGGGGTGACGTCGTACGACGGGAAGGTCTTCTACGGCATCAACGCCGACCGAGACCTGCTGCCGGACGTCGACGTGTTCGCGACCTGCTTGGCGGAGGCCCTCGACGAGCTGATCACGATCTCGACCAGCAAGCGTGCCCCGCGGGGCCGCACGCGAGCATCGGCCAAGAGCACCAGCCGCAAGGGCAGCGGCGAGTGACCCGGATCTACCTCCCCACGACGATCCAGCGGGTGCGCGGCCTGCTCGAGACCCGCTCGATCGTGCCCGACCCGGAGCCGTTCGAGGCCGACGGCGACGACGAGGGAGCGGAGTACTCCGCGCTGATGAGCGCTGCCGACGTCTCCACGAGCCTGTTGGACGGTCCCGGCCGACGGGTCGTGCTCGTGGCCGAGGTGAGCGACGCGTCAGCCCCGCTCGCACTGAGCGACCTGGTCGCCGTCCACGCGGATGTCGCTGATCGCCCCGAGGGTGCGGACCCGGACGAGGACCTCGCCTGGTTCGGGGTCCAGGAGATCGACAGCCTCGTCTGATCGCGCTCTCGCGTGATCGCTACAGTCGCTGGATGGACGCGATCACTCACCCACCGGTCCCCGTCAACGAGCCCAACCTGACCTACGCGCCGGACAGCCCCGAACGGGCCGCCCTGCTCGCCGAGCTCGACCAGCTGGAGCGCAAGCAGCACACCCTGCGCGCCCACATCAACGGCCGCAAGCGCAACGGCGGCGGGGCCGAGATGAAGGTCGTCCAGCCCCACGACCACCAGCACGTGCTGGGGACGTTCAAGAACTCCACGACCAAGGATGCCGAGGCTGCGGTGAAGGCCGCGACCGGAGCCGCGCCCGAGTGGCGCGCGATGCCGTTCGACGAGCGCTGCGCGATCATCCTCAAGGCCGCCGACCTCCTCGCCGGACCCTGGCGGCAGCGCATCAACGCCGCCACGATGCTGGGCCAGTCGAAGACCGCCGTCCAGGCCGAGATCGACGCCGCGTGCGAGCTGATCGACTTCTGGCGGTTCAACGTCCACTACGCCAAGCAGATCCTCACCGACCAGCCGATCGCCAACTCCCCGGGCATCTGGAACCGCACCGACCACCGCCCGCTGGAGGGCTTCGTCTACGCGATCACGCCGTTCAACTTCACCGCGATCGCGGGCAACCTGCCGACCGCCCCGGCGTTGATGGGCAACACGGTGCTGTGGAAGCCGTCGCCGACCCAGCAGCTCGCCGCCTCGCTCACGATGGAGCTGCTCGAGGAGGCCGGGATGCCGCCGGGCGTCATCAACATGCTGCCCGGCGACGGACTCGACGTGTCCAAGGTCGCGATGACCCACCCCGACCTGGCTGGGATCCACTTCACCGGCTCCACGCCGACGTTCCAGCACCTGTGGCAGACGATCGGCACCAACATCTCCGGCTACCGCTCCTACCCCCGCATCGTCGGCGAGACCGGCGGCAAGGACTTCATCCTGGCCCACCCCTCGGCCGACCCCGAGGTGCTGCGGGTCGCGATGATCCGTGGCGCCTTCGAGTACCAGGGCCAGAAGTGCTCGGCGGCCTCACGGGCCTACGTGCCGAAGTCGCTGTGGGCGAAGATCAAGGACCAGCTGATCTCCGACACCGAGAACCTCTCCATGGGCGACGTGACCGACCTGTCGCACTTCATGGGCGCCGTCATCGACGAGCGGGCGTTCGCCAAGCACAAGGCCGCGATCCTGCGCGCCAAGCGCACCAAGGGCCTCAAGGTCGTGGCCGGTGGGCAGGTCGACGACTCGGTCGGGTACTTTGTGCGTCCGACGATCGTGACCGCCACCGACCCGAGCGACGCGATGTTCACCACCGAGTACTTCGGTCCGATCCTGGCGGTCCACGTCTATGACGACGCCGACTTCGAGAAGGTCACCCACCAGCTGGAGGGTGTCTCGCCGTACGCCCTGACCGGTGCGGTGATCAGCCAGGACCGTGCCGCCATCGCCTGGGCTCGCAAGACCCTGCGCTTCGCGGCCGGCAACTTCTACATCAACGACAAGCCCACCGGCGCGGTCGTCGGACAGCAGCCGTTCGGCGGCGGACGCGCCTCGGGCACCAACGACAAGGCCGGCGCCGCGGTCAACCTGCTGCGCTGGACCTCGCCGCGCTCGATCAAGGAGACGTTCGTGCCTCCGACCGAGCACCGTCACCCGCACCAGGGGTGAGGTCTCCGGGTCCGCGGTCTCCGAAGTGGTTCTTCGGGGTTGGTCCTGGTGGTGGTGGGGCCGCGCGCGTAGCCGACCTGCTCCCGCCGTCCAGGATCGCCTGCGGCGCCCGCTTCGCGGCACCTTCGGTGTCCTTGACTGCGGGACCCGGTAGGTCGGCTGGTACGGCGCACGGGGCGACGGCCGACCTCGCTGCGCTCGGCGGGCGCCCCACCGACCACGAGACCCGGTCGCCTACGTGCGCGTGTCACCCGGACCCCGAAGAACCCTGCTTCAGTCGCCCAGCGCCGGATAGTCGGTGTACCCCTCGGCGCCGCCGCCGTAGAACGTGTCCGGGTTCGGCTCGTTGAGCTCCGCTCCGGTGGCCCAGCGCTTCTCGAGGTCGGGGTTGGCCAGGTAGAGCCGCCCGACGGCCACGGCGTCGCCGAGGTCCTTGTCCAAGATCTCCTGGGCCGACTCGCGGGTGGTCACGGAGCCGAAGCCGTCGTTGACGATCACGACGCCACCGAAGTCCTTGCGCAGCGACTGGACGAGGTCCAGACGCGGGTCGGCGAGGATGGAGAGGTAGGCGAGGCCCAGCGGGGCGATCTCCCGGACGAGGCCGGTGTAGGTCGCCTCGACGTCGGCCGGGTCCTCCTCGGTGGCTCCCTGGATGTTGTGGGCCGGGGAGATCCGCATGCCGACCTTGTCGGCGCCGATGGCGTCGACCACGGCCCGGGTCACCTCGACGGCGAAGCGGGCGCGGTTGGCCGGGCTGCCGCCGTACTCGTCCTCGCGCTGGTTGCTGCCCGGGGCGAGGAACTGGTGGATCAGGTAGCCGTTGGCTGCGTGGATCTCGACGCCGTCGAGGCCGGCCTCGATGGCGTTGCGAGCGGCGGTGACGTACTCCTGGACGGCGTCGGGGATCTCCTCGGTCGGCAGCGCACGGGGGACCGGGTGGGGCTGGGGGCCCGTGGCGGTGATCATCTCGTTGGGCGCCGCGATGGCACTCGGGGCCACGATCTCCTGCCCGCCGGTGTTGTCGGGGTGCGAGATACGACCGGCGTGCATGAGCTGCGCGACGATCAGGCCGTCCCGGGCGTGCACCGCGTCGGCGACCCGACGCCAGCCCGCGAGCTGCTCGGGGGAGTGGAAACCGGGCGTGTTGAGGTACCCCTGGCCACGCGCGCTGGGCTGGGACCCCTCGGTGATGATCAGTCCGGCACCAGCGCGCTGGGCGTAGTACTCGACCTGCAGGTCGCCGGGGACGGTGCCCTCGGCGCGGTTGCGGGTCAGGGGGGCCATCACCAAGCGGTTGGCGAGGGTCCAGGACTTCACGGTCAGAGGCTCGAAGAGATCAGGCATGTAGGTCCCAACCTCGTCACGACGGCACCTCTTCCGCATCCCGCGGTGAGGAGCCTCACCAGGCGCTGCGGCATGATGAGGGAATGCCCGACGTCCTGCCGCTCCACCTGGGAGCGCTGCACCCGGTGGAGCAGGCGCTGACGTTGCTCCTGGCCTTCGGCCCGTTCGCGGTGCTCGGCATCGTCATCGTGCTGCGGCGTCGTGCCCAGGACGCCGAGGGCGCCCGGGACGCCCGGGACGGCCAGGACACCCTCCGGGCGTCTGACGAGGTCCGGGATCAGCGCGACAGGTAGTCGCGGCCGACCTTGTTCTCGGCCTTGAGGGCCTTGAGGAGGAGATCGGCGATCAGGCCCTCGAGCTTGCCGCCGACGAGCGGGAGGTTCACCTTGACCGTCAGCGACACCGTCTCGACGGTGCCGACGCCGGACTCCGCGATCGAGGCGGTGCCGGACATCTGACCCGGCTTGCCGGGGATGGTCACGGTGATGTCGCCGCGGGTCGGGCTCGTCCAAGACTCCTCCTGGACGATGTTGGTCTCCTCGCCCACGATCTTCTTGGCGAACGACGGCATGCCCTGCGTGGGCTGCCACTGGTCGATCTTCACCTTCTTCGTCTCGCCCTCGACGTCGATCGTGACGTCGTACTTGGTGAACCGCTGGTAGGCGCAGACCTCCTCGCGGAAGGCCGGGTCGGCCAGCATCGCGGTGACGGCCTCGACGGGAGCGTCGTAGGTGAGCTCGTGGGTGATGGTCTTGGACATGTCAGCGTTCTCCTGCGAGCCAGGCGGCACCGACGGTCTGCTCGACCTCGATGCCGGACTTGATGGTGTCGGCCATGAGGGCCTCGAGCTTGCCGCCGATCAGCGGCACCTTGACCTTGATCTCCAGCTCGACGATCTCGCTGGTGCCCGCGCCCGACTCGAGCAGGGCGATGGTGCCCTTGGCCGAGGTCGGCTTGCCCGGCGCCTCGATCTCGAGCGATCCGCCGCTGGCGTCGGCCCAGTGCTCGGTCAGCACGGCCCGGGTCGTGTCGCCGGCGATCTTCTTGGCGATCGCCGGCAGGCCGGAGGTGTTCTGCACCTGGTCGCTGACCAGGTCGAAACCGTCTCCGTTGGGCGTCAGTGTGACGTCGGCCGAGACGACCTCCTGCGCTGCGGCGACCTTCTCGCGAAAGGCCGGGTCGGCCAGCATGGCGAAGACCTCGTCGGGCGGGGAGTCGTAGGTGAGCTCGTGGCGGAACTTCATGGGGTCATCATGCCGGTACGCCGGACGATGCGCCCGAGAAGTCCTCGGTCGAGGCGAGGCACAGTCCCAGCGCGCGGAAGAGACGTTCACGCACCGTTGCACTCTTCGAACGCGCGTTGGTCGGCGTCGTCGTCGCCCATGGGGACGACGAGGCGAGCCGGGGGAGCGGCCACGTCGACGGCCTCGCCGATGTCGCTGACCTCGGCCTGGATGGACGAAGCGGGGGAGAGGACTCCCTCGATGAGGGGGTCGGGCGTGGCGCCCGACGCGATGACCGAGTCCATGAGTGTGGAGAAGTCGGTGGACCACGAGGCCGACCCGTCGCTGCCCTGGGTGAGCTCGATCGGAGTGGTGTCGTCCGCGTCGGGATCGATGGCCAGCGCGGTCGTGAACTTGCTACCCATCACGGACGCGGTGGTGTAGAGGTCCGAGACGGTGTCTCCCTCGGCCCCGAGCGAGAGGAACAGCAATGTCGTCAGCTCCGGGGGCACCCCGCCCGCGCCGTCAGTCGGGTTGACGATCCCCGCCTCGTCGACCTGGGTGGCGATGCTGTCGTAGTCGACGAAGGTCCAGCAACGAGTGGGCTGATCGCCCTGCGCGGTGAACTTGAAGTAGAAGTCCTCTCCCACGACCACCGAGTCGACGGAGAAGGACTCGGCGCCGATCTGGTAGCCGGCCCGCAGGGTGTGGGCGAGGCGGCCCAGGTCGTAGGTGCCTGTGCGCTCGATGCGTCCGCCCACCAGCGTGGTGACGCTGCGAAAGCTGCCCGTGCCGGCCTTCACGAGGGCACGCCCCAGCTCGCGCACCTCGGCCCGGGTGGCGGAGGCCGGGCCCGTGGACGGGGGCTCCGGCGACGATGTGGACGACGGCGCAGGTGTCCCGGGCGAGGCCTCCGACGAGACCGCCGGGTCCGTGGCCGCACTCCCCGGATCAGCGGACGGCTGGGCTCCGCAGGCGGACAGGGGGAGAGCGAGCAGGGGGCTCGCGAGGGTCAGAGCCAAGCGGGGTCGGTGCCGAGTCACGCGACGAGGTTGCCACAGCCCGGGCCCTGGCGTGGTGACTTTGCCCGATCGTTGCAACTGTTGCGACAGCACCGCAGAAGACGTCCCAGGCGCGGTCTGGTTGAGTGCCGTGGTGGCCACGAACTCCGAGTCCCCCGAGTCGTTCGTCTCCTTCGGCGAGCAGGGCGCCCAGCTGACCTACGGCAGCTACCTGCGCCTGCCCCAGCTGCTCGACTCCCAGCACCTCGAGTCCGACCCCCCGGCCCACGACGAGCTGCTGTTCATCACGATCCACCAGGTCTACGAGCTGTGGTTCAAGCAGCTGCTGCACGAGGTCGTGGCCGCACGCGACGCGATGCTGGGCGATCGCACCGGCGAGCGGCTGTGGTGGGCCCAGCACCTGCTCCAGCGGGTGCACGTCATCGAGCGCACCCTGGTGCAGCAGGTGGACGTGCTGGAGACGATGACCCCGCAGGACTTCCTCGAGTTCCGCCAGCGGTTGGCCCCGGCGAGCGGCTTCCAGAGCGTGCAGTTCCGCGAGCTGGAGTTCGTCAGCGGCGCCAAGGACCCGGCGTACCTCGACCGCTTCCGCGGCCTCACCGACGCCGAGCAGGCCCGGCTGCGTCGCCGCCTGGACGAGCCGACGCTGTGGGACGCCTTCCTCGCGGTGCTGCGGGCCCATGGTCTGCCCGCGGACGACGACGAGCAGGTCGCGACCTCGGTCCGGACGACGGCGCACGACCGGTCGTCGTACGCCGCCGTGTGGGCACTGGCCGAGGCGCTGCTGCAGCACGACGAGCTGGCGGCCAGCTGGCGTGCCCGGCACGTGGTGATGGTGGAGCGGATGATCGGCGCCAAGTCGGGCACCGGCGGGTCGAGCGGATCGGCGTACCTGCGCGGCCGGTTGCCGCTGCAGTACTACCCGGTGCTCTGGGAGGTCCGCAGCCGGTTGTGACGGCGACCGCTGGGTCCTACCGTGGGCAGCGTGTCAACGACGACGCACGATTCCGACAAGTCCGAGCTCCTCTCCAAGGCCGTCGACCTGGCGCGCCAGGGACGGGGCAGCGGTGGCCCCCCGCACGACGCGGTCGGTGACCTGCTGCGCGCCTACTACCGCTACGTGGCGCCGGAGGACCTCGCCGAGCGCTCCGACGCAGACGTGTTCGGAGCGTTGGCCTCCCACTACAAGGTGGCGCGGTCGCGGCCCCAGGGGACGGCGCAGGTGCGTCTGTCCACGCCGACGCTGAGCGAGCACGGCTGGTCGGCCGGAGGCCACTCCGTGGTCGAGGTCGTCGTCGACGACATGCCCTTCCTCGTCGACTCCCTGACCATGGAGCTCTCCCGGCAGCTGCGCGACGTCCACCTCGTCGTGCACCCCAACTTCGACGTCGTGCGTGACATCACGGGCGAGCTCCAGTCGGTGACCCCCGTCGCGGACGGCTCACGAGAGCCGGCCGACGACGCGGTCCGGGAGTCCTGGATGCACGTCGAGATCGGGCGGATCGGCGACGACCTCGGCGAGGAGAGCATCGTCGACGACGTGCAGCGCGTGCTGCGCGACGTGCGCGAGGCCGTCGAGGACTGGTCGAAGATGCACGAGCGCGTCGGCGAGATCGTGGCCGACATCCGACAGGACCCGCCAGCCCTCGATGCCGACGAGCTGGCTCAGTCGGCCGACCTCCTGGAGTGGCTGGCCGACGGTCACTTCACCTTCCTGGGCTATCGCGAGTACGCCCTCGAGCGGGCCGACGTCGACGGCGTCGAGGAGGACGTCCTCCGGGCGGTCTCCGGAAGCGGCCTGGGCATCCTGCGCGCCGACCGGCACGTGTCGGAGTCGTTCGGACGGCTGCCCGACCCGGTCAAGGTCAAGGCGCGCGAGCGCACGCTGCTGGTGCTCGCGAAGGCCAACTCACGGGCCACGGTCCACCGCCCGGCCTACCTCGACTACGTCGGCGTCAAGACGTTCGACGACGCCGGCAACGTGACCGGTGAGCGCCGCTTCCTCGGCCTCTTCTCCAGCGCCGCCTACACCGAGTCGCTCACCCGGATACCGTTGGTGCGCGAAAAGGCCCAGGCCGTGCTCGCGCGCAGCGGGTTCGACCCGCAGAGCCACGCCGGCAAGGCCCTGCTCGACACGCTCGAGACCTACCCGCGCGACGACCTCTTCCACACGCCGGTCGAGGAGCTCGCGCCCCTCGCCGAGGCCGCCATGCAGGCGCGCGAGCGGCGCGCCGTACGCATGTTCCTGCGGCTCGACACCTACGGCCGCTACGTCTCCGTGCTCGTCTACCTGCCCCGCGACCGTTACAACACCAGCGTGCGCGAGAGGTTCGTGGAGATCCTCACCGAGCGCCTCGCCGCGGACTCGGTGGAGTTCAACGTGCGGATCAACGAGTCGACGACCGCGCGGGTGCACTTCGTGGCGCACCTGCCGAAGGGCTCGACGATCACCTCGGTGGACGCGATCGACACCGTCGACCTCGAGCGCCGTCTCACCGATGCGTCCCGGTCGTGGCGCGACGACTTCACCTCCGCCGTCATCGCCGAGTACGGCGAGGAGGTCGGCGCGATCCTGGGTCGCCGCTACCTCGACTCGTTCCCGGAGGCCTACAAGGAGGACTTCTCCCCGCGCACCGCCTCGATCGACCTCGGCCGGCTCGAGGGGATCATCGGCGAGGAGGGCCTGGACCACTCGCTCTACCAGGAGGTCGACGCGGGCCTCGGCGAGGCCCGGCTCAAGCTGTACCGGATCGGCGAGCCGCTGTCGCTCTCCCAGATCCTGCCGATGTTGAGCTCGATGGGTGTCGAGGTCGTCGACGAGCGTCCCTACACGCTGACGGGCCTCGGGCGTCCCTCCCACGTCTACGAGTTCGGCCTGCGCTACCCCGGCCGCCTCCCGGAGGAGGCGCGCGACCTGTTCCAGGACGCCGTACGAGCGGTGTGGGACGGATTCACCGAGATCGACGGCTTCAACTCGTTGGTCCTCGGCGCCCGGATCACGTGGCGCCAGGCGACGGTGCTGCGGGCCTACGCGAAGTACATGCGTCAGGGTGGTTCGCCGTTCGCCCTCGACTACATCGAGGAGGCGCTGGCCAGCAACGTCGACATCACCCGGATGCTGGTGGACCTCTTCGAGACCCGCTTCGACCCGGCCATCTCGGGTGCCCGGGACGAGGAGACGCTCGTCGAGCGGCTGCGCGGCGCCCTCGACGACGTCGTGAGCCTGGACCACGACCGGATCCTGCGCTCCTACCTGACGCACGTGCGTGCGACCCTGCGCACCAACTACTTCCAGCAGGCCGACGGCTCGACCGACGCGAACGGTGCCCCCAAGAGCTACATCAGCTTCAAGCTCGAGCCGTCGGCGATCCCGGACCTGCCCGAGCCTCGGCCGACGTACGAGATCTTCGTCTACTCGCCCCGCGTCGAGGGTGTGCACCTGCGCTTCGGGGCGGTCGCCCGCGGTGGACTGCGCTGGTCGGACCGTCGCGACGACTTCCGCACCGAGGTGCTGGGCCTGGTCAAGGCGCAGATGGTGAAGAACACCGTGATCGTGCCGGTGGGGGCCAAGGGCGGGTTCTTCGCCAAGAACCTGCCCGACCCGTCCGACCGTGACGCCTGGCAGGCGGAGGGCATCGCCTGCTACACGACGTTCATCTCCGGCCTGCTCGACGTCACCGACAACCTCGTCGAGGGCGAGACGGTCCCGCCGCCGCGCGTGGTGCGCCACGACGGGGACGACTCCTACCTGGTGGTGGCCGCGGACAAGGGCACCGCGACGTTCTCCGACATCGCCAACGGCGTCGCCCAGGACTACGGCTTCTGGCTGGGCGACGCCTTCGCCAGCGGCGGCTCCGTCGGCTACGACCACAAGGCGATGGGCATCACGGCCCGTGGCGCGTGGGTGTCGGTCCAGCGGCACTTCCGCGAGATGGACGTCGACTGCCAGACCGAGGACTTCACCTGCGTGGGCGTGGGCGACATGTCGGGCGACGTCTTCGGCAACGGCATGCTGTGCTCCGAGCACACCCGGCTCGTGGCCGCCTTCGACCACCGCGACATCTTCATCGACCCGCAGCCGGACGCCGCGGCGTCGTACGCCGAGCGGCAGCGGCTGTTCGGGCTGCCGCGCTCGAGCTGGCAGGACTACGACACCTCGATGATCTCCGAGGGCGGCGGTGTCTTCTCCCGCTCGGCCAAGTCGATCCGCCTCAACGACGCGGTCCGCGGGGCCCTCGGGATCGATGCCGACGTCGCCGCGATGACACCGGTCGAGCTGATGAGGGCGATCCTGCTCGCCCCGGTGGACCTGCTGTGGAACGGCGGGATCGGCACGTACGTCAAGGCCGCAGGGGAGACCCACGGGGACGCCGGCGACAAGGCGAACGACGCCATCCGGGTCAACGGCGGCGAGCTGCGGATCCGCTGCATCGGGGAGGGAGGCAACCTCGGGCTGACCCAGCTGGGCCGGATCGAGTACGCCCGCACCGGCGGTCGCGTCAACACCGACTTCATCGACAACTCCGCCGGGGTCGACACCTCCGACCACGAGGTCAACATCAAGGTGCTGCTCGACCGGGTGGTGGCCTCCGGCGACCTGACCGGCAAGCAGCGCAACGCCGTGCTGGCGAAGATGACCGACGAGGTCGCGGCTCTGGTGCTGCGTGACAACTACGAGCAGAACGTCGCCCTCGGCAACGCCGCGGCCAACGCCGCTCCGCTGCTGCACGTGCACGAGTCGTGGATGAAGAAGCTCGAGTCGGACGGCATCATCAACCGCGAGCTCGAGGGCCTGCCATCGAGTCGTCAGGTGGCGCGGCGGATCGACCGGCACGAGGGGCTGACCACGCCCGAGCTGTCGGTGCTGATGGCCTGGACCAAGATCGTGCTCGCCGACGAGCTGCTCGACTCCGACCTGCCGGAGGACCCCTACTGCGACCTGGACCTGCGGGCGTACTTCCCGACGCCGATCCGCGACGGGTTCGACGACCGCATCGTCGAGCACCCGTTGCGTCGCGAGATCATCGTCACCCAGGTCGTCAACGACCTGGTCAACGGCGCGGGGATGACCTACTGGCCCCGGTTGGGACTGGAGACGGGTGCGTCGGCCGCCGAGCTGACCCGGGCGAACTTCGTGTCCCGGGAGATCTTCGGATCACTGCCGTTGCGAGACCAGATCAGTGCGCAAGACAACCGGATCCCGGCGGCGGTCCAGACGCACATGCGCGTCGAGATGCGCACCCTGGTCGAGCGCGGCTCGCGCTGGCTGGTCACCAACCGGCGCCCGCCCCTGGACTCGCAGGGTCTCGTCGACGCCTTCGCCGCTCCGGTGCAGTCGACGATGAAGGCGCTGCCCGACCTGATGAGCGGCGCCGAGCTGGCGGCGTACGAGGGTCGGTTGGAGCGTCTGGTCGACAACCACGTGCCCCTCGAGCTCGCCTCGCAGGTGGCGGTTCTCCCGACGGCGTACATGCTCCTCAACGTCATCGAGATCGCGCTGCGCGAGGACCTCGAGCCGGCCGACGTGGCTCGGGTGCACTTCACCCTTGCCGAGCGACTCGGGCTGCCCACCCTGGTCCAGCGGATCCTGGCGCTGCCACGCGACGACCGGTGGCAGACGATGGCGCGCGCCACCCTGCGCGACGACCTGCACGCCGTCCACGCCCAGCTCACCGCACAGGTGATCTCCCTCGGCGGACCCGACGGCGTCGAGGAGTCGGCCGCTGCCCGGATCTCCGCCTGGGAGGACGCCGACGCGGTCGTCGTCTCGCGCGCGGCCGACACCTTGCGCGAGATCTGCTCCGACGAGCACGCCGACCTGGCCAGGATGTCGGTGGCGCTGCGCGTGGTGCGGGGGTTGCTGTCCTGACCTGCGCACACGAGGCCTGAGGTACCTTATTCATTCGCGGTTGTCGGTACCGCGACCTAATCTCGTTGTTGATGGCAACAGATCTCGGACACGATCCCGACTCCAACCCACCGGCAGGCGTGCACTCGCTCTGGCGGCTGCGGGGCTACCTCAAGCCGCACCGCGTGGCCCTGACGATCATGCTGCTCACCTCGCTGGCCGGGGTGGGTCTCACGATCGCGATCCCCCTGGTCACCAAGGCCATCATCGACGGCCCGATCACCAACCGAGACCTCGGCGCGGTCCTGCCGCTGGGCCTGCTGGCGCTCGGCCTCGGCGTGCTCGAGGCGGCGCTGATCTTCTGGCGGCGCTGGGTGCAGTCCAACGCCGTGCTGGGGGTCGAGACCGCCATGCGGCACGATCTCTACGAGCGCCTGCAGGAGCTGCCGATGGGCTTCCACAGCCGGTGGCAGTCGGGCCAGCTGCTCTCGCGGGCGACCACCGACCTCAGCGGCATCCGCCGCTTCTTCGGCTTCGGGATGCTGTTCCTGCTGATCAACATCGTGCAGGTCATCGTGGTCACGATCGTGCTCCTCAACATGTACTGGCCGCTCGGTCTCGTCGTCGGCGCCGCCGCCGTGCCGATCGTGGCGTTGTCGATGCGGTTCGAGAAGCGGTACGTCGTGATCTCGCGCCAGGTGCAGGACGAGCAGGGCGACCTCGCCACGCACGCCGAGGAGGGCGCCGTCGGGATCCGTGTCATCAAGTCCTTCGGCCGCGGCGAGCACGTCTCCCTGCAGTACGAGCAAGCCGCAGACAAGCTGCGCGACACGAGCATGGTGAAGGTTCGCCTGGCCGCGAAGTTCTGGACGTTCCTCGAGATCATCCCCAACCTGGCCGTCGCCGTGGTCCTGCTCCTGGGCTCGATCGGTGTCGGCCGCGGCTCGCTCACCCCCGGCGAGCTGGTCGCCTTCATCACCCTGCTGCTCTCGCTGGTGTGGCCGGTCTCGTCCCTCGGGGTCATCCTGGCCATGGCCCAGGAGGCGATGACCAGCGCTGCCCGGATCCTGGAGATCTTCGACACCGAACCGGCGATCGTCGGAGGCACCGAGGTGATCGCCGAGCCGCGCGGCCACCTTCGTCTCGAGCACGTCGACTTCGCCTTCCCGGACGCTCCCGACGAGCTGGTCCTGCGCGACGTGTCTCTCGACCTCGCGCCGGGCGAGACTGTCGCCCTCGTCGGGGCGACCGGCTCCGGCAAGACCGTGCTCACCTCCCTGGTGCCGCGGCTCTACGACGTCACCGCCGGTCGCGTCACGATCGACGGAGTCGACGTCCGCGAGCTCGACCTGAAGCACCTGCGCTCGCTGGTCGCGACGGCGTTCGAGGAGCCGACCCTCTTCTCGATGAGCGCCCGCGAGAACGTCACGCTCGGACGCGCGGACGCCAGCGACGCTGACATCGACGAGGCCCTCGACATCGCCCAGGCCGGCTTCGTGCGCGACCTGCCGTGGGGCCTGGACACCCGCATCGGCGAGCAGGGAATGGCTCTGTCCGGCGGGCAGCGGCAGCGACTCGCGCTGGCCCGAGCCGTCCTGGCCCGACCCAAGGTGCTGGTCCTCGACGACACCCTGTCTGCTCTCGACGTCCACACCGAGAAGCTGGTCGAGGACGCCCTGCAGAGCGTGCTCGGCTCCACGACGGGGCTCGTCGTCGCCCACCGTGCCTCCACCGTCCTGCTGGCCGACCGGGTCGCCCTCCTGCAGGACGGCACCATCACCCACGTCGGCGACCACCGGGTCCTGCTCGCCGAGGTGCCCGCCTACCGCGAGCTCCTGGCGGCGGACGCCGAGCCGTCCGAGCTGTCCGACCTCGACGAGGCGGTGACCGCGTGAGCACCGCCACCCCGCCCCACGACCAGCCCGAGTCCGACGAGCGCCGCCAACCCAGCTGGCGCGGGGTCGCCCAGGTCGACGACGACGAGGCGGCCGAGCGTGAGCGCTCGGTGCGCTTCTCCGGCGGCTCCGGAGCCCTGCTGCGTGAGCTGCTGGCGCCGTACCGCAGGGCGATCTGGTTGCTGATCGGCGTCGTGGTCGTCGAGAACGCCGCTCGCCTCTCGATCCCCTACCTCGTCAAGGAGGGCATCGACACCGGCATCCCGCCGATCCGCACCGACGACGACCTGACGCCGCTCACGATCGTGGTGTGCCTGGTCCTCGTGGCCGCGGTCACCCAGGCGATCTCACGCAACTTCTTCCTGGTGCGCTCGGGTCTGCTCGGTCAGAACGTCCTCTACGAGGTGCGCCGGCGCGTCTTCCGGCACTTCCAGGTGCTGAGCCCGGCCTTCCACGACGACTACACGTCCGGGCGGGTGATCTCGCGCCAGACCTCCGACGTCGACGCGATCTACGAGATGCTCGAGACCGGCTTCGACGGGTTGATCACCGCGGCCCTGACCCTGGTCGGCACCGCCGGGATCCTGCTCTTCCTCGACCTCAAGCTCGGTCTGGTCGCGCTGGCGTGCGGCCCGTTCCTGTTCCTGCTGACCAACTGGTTCCGTCGAGCCTCGAGCGCCAGCTACCGGATCACCCGCGAGAAGGTCGCGCTGGTCATCGTCCACTTCGTCGAGTCGATGGGCGGGGTCCAGGCGGTGCAGGCCTTCCGCCGCGAGCCGCGCAACCAGGAGATCTTCGACGACGTCAACGACCAGTACCGCCGCGCCAACCTCCACGCCTTCCGGTTGGTCGCCTTCTTCATGCCCGGCATCAAGCTGATCGGCAACGTCACGATCGCCGTCGTGCTGCTGTACGGCGGCTACCTGGCCTACAACGGCGATGTGACCGTCGGGGTCCTGGCAGCCTTCCTGCTCTACCTGCGCCAGTTCTTCGAGCCGATGATGGAGATCTCGCAGTTCTACAACACCTTCCAGTCCGCCTCGGCAGCCCTCGACAAGCTCGCGGGCGTGCTCCGCGAGGAGCCCGGCGTCCCGGAGCCCGACGAGCCGCACCGCCTCCAGGAGACTCACGGAGAGGTCAGCTTCGACGCCGTGCGCTTCAGCTACACCGAGGACCGCGACGTCATCCCCGGCCTCGACCTCACGGTGCCGGCCGGGCAGACCATCGCCCTGGTCGGCACGACCGGAGCGGGCAAGACCACCCTGGCCAAGCTCGCCACGCGCTTCTACGACCCGGTCGAGGGCACCGTGCGCCTCGACGGGGTGGACCTGCGACACCTCACGGCGGACGACCTGCGCGAGCGGGTGGTGATGGTGACCCAGGAGAACTACCTCTTCTCCGGCACCATCGCCGACAACATCCGCTTCGGACGGCCGGAGGCGTCGATGGCCGAGGTCGAGCGGGCCGCCACCGCGCTGGGAGCGCACGACTTCATCATGGCGCTGCCGGAGGGCTACCAGACCGACGTGGCCAACCGCGGTGGCCGGCTCAGCGCCGGTCAGCGCCAGCTCGTCGCCTTCGCCCGGGCGTTCCTGGCCGACCCCGCCGTGCTGATCCTCGACGAGGCGACCTCCTCGCTCGACGTGCCGTCGGAGCGGCTCGTGCAGCAGGCGCTGCAGACCGTCCTCGCCGGGCGCACGGCCGTGATCATCGCCCACCGCCTCTCCACCGTCGAGATCGCCGACCGGGTGCTCGTGATGGAGCACGGCCGGATCGTCGAGGACGGCTCGCCGGCCGAGCTCATCGGGAGCGGCGAGGGACGCTTCGCCGACCTGCACGACGCGTGGCTGGAGTCCCTCGCCTGATCCGCCGACCTGCTGACCCGAACCCGTGGGCTGAGTAGGGTGGCGCGGTGACCGACCTCCGCAGCGCGAGCGTGGCCGAGACCGTCCGGCTGACCAGCGAGGGCGACCTGACGCCACGTGTGGTCGTCGACGAGGCGCTGGGCCGCATCGCCTCCCTCGACCCTGGGCTGAACGCCTTCTCCGTCGTGCTCGCCGAGCGCGCCCGCGAGGACGCGGTCGCCCTCGGTCGGAGCCGCGAGACGCCCGGTCCGCTGCACGGCGTACCGATCGCGATCAAGGAGGAGGTCGACGTCGCCGGCTGCGTGACGACGTTCGGCGGTGAGGCCAACACCACGCCGGCGGCAGCCGACGCCGAGCTCGTCGCTCGACTGCGTGCGGCGGGGGCGGTGATCGTGGGCAAGACGACCATGCCGGAGTTCGGCGCCTATCCCTACACCGAGGGCGCCTCGCGCGGGGTCACCCGCAACCCGTGGGACCGGACCCGGACGCCCGGGGGCTCCAGCGGCGGTACGGCGGCCGCCGTGGCGTCGGGGATGGTGCCGGTCGGCATCGGCGGCGACGGGGGAGGCTCGATCCGGATCCCGTCGGCGATGTGCGGGCTCTTCGGCCTCAAGCCGCAGCGCGGCCGGGTCACCACCGCGCCGCACGAGCACCTGTGGTGGGCCCTGGGGACCGTCGGACCGCTGGCGCGGACCGTGCGCGACGCGGCGATCGTCTACGACGTCATCAAGGGCAACACCGACACCGACCTCTACCGCGCCGGCCCGACGGGCTCCTTCCAGGCCGCAGCGCTCCGCGAGCCCGGTCGTCTGCGCATCGGGTGGTCGGTCAAGCCCGTCGGGGTGGGGGTCAGACCCGACCCCCACCACGTCGCCGCCGTCGAGGAGACCGCTCGGCTACTCGCGACGCTGGGACACGACGTCCGCGAGGTCGACCCGGCCTACCCCGACCCGACCGCCGCCTTCGTGCCGCAGTTCTTCGCCGGGATCCGCTCCGAGGCACAGGCCGTGGAGCACTACGACCGCCTCGAGCGACGCACCCGCGAGACCTACCGGCTCGGGTCCTGGGTGACTCCGAAGGTCACGCAGTGGGCCTTGCGGGCCAGCGAGCGGGTCGCCGCGAAGGCCAACCGGGTCTTCGACGACGTGGACGTGCTGCTGACCCCGAGCATCGCCCATCGCCCGCCCCGCGTGGGAGTCATCGACGGTCGCGGCACCGTGGCCTCCTCGCTGCTCGCGATGCCCGCCATCGCCTACGCCGCCCTGTGGAACGTCGCCGGCAACCCGGCGGCGTCGGTGCCGTGCGGGCTCGCTCCCGACGGCCTCCCCGTCGGCATCCAGCTCGTCGGACCGACCGACGGCGAGGAGATCCTGCTCAGCCTGTCGGCCCAGCTCGAGGAGGCACGGCCCTGGCCGCTGCTGGCCGGGACCCCCGGGGTCGCCGACTGATGCTGCTGCAGACCCCGCGCGCCCGACTGCGCCGCCTGCTGCGGCCGGGCGGCCCGAGCCCGCTCGACGGCCGGACCGTGCTGATCACCGGGGCCTCGTCGGGCATCGGTGAGGCCACTGCGCTCGAGGTCGCCCGGCGTGGGGCGAGCGTGCTGCTCGTCGCGCGACGAGCCGAGGAGCTCGCGCGGGTGGCCGGGGACATCGCGTCGACCGGCGGCCGCGCGACGACGTACGTGTGCGACCTGACGGACCCCGATGCTCTCGATGCGCTGGTCGAGCAGGTGCTGGCCGAGCACGGCTCTGTCGACTACCTGGTCAACAACGCCGGCCGCTCGATCCGCCGTTCCCTGGACCTGAGCTACGACCGCTTCCACGACGTCGAGCGCACGATGGCGATCAACTACTTCGGCCCGGTGCGGCTCACGCTCGGCCTGCTTCCGGCGATGCGGGCCCAGCGGTTCGGCCACGTGGTCAACATCCTGAGCTGGGGCGTGCAGCTCAAGGCGCCGAAGTTCTCGGCCTACCTGGCGTCCAAGACCGCCCTCGACACGTGGTCGCGGATCGCCGCTCGCGAGGCGTACGGCGACAACGTCACCTTCACCAACATGCGCTTCGGCCTGGTCCGCACCGCGATGGTCGCACCCACCCAGGCGTACGACGGGTTGCCGGCGATGAGCGCCGAGGACGCGGCCGCACGGGTGGTGCGCGCCCTCGAGGACCGCCCCGTGGTCTGGAACATCCCGATCGGGGTCGCCGGCGAGCTGGTGGGCTTCGTCGCGCCGCGGCTGATGGATGCGGTGATGTGGCGCCTGGACCAGCGGACGAAGGACTCCGCCGCAGCGAGGGGCCAGGACGCGGCGAGCTAGCTGGCCTTCTTGGCCGCTGACTTCTTGGCAGGGGCCTTCTTCGCGGTGGCCTTCTTGGCGGGCGCCTTCTTCGCGGCGGCTTTCTTGGCCGTCGCTTTCTTGGCGGGCGCCTTCTTGGCGGGCGCCTTCTTGGCTGCTGACTTCTTGGCCGTCGACTTCTTGGTGGTCGCCTTTTTCGCGGGCTTCTCGTCCGCGGCGTCGTCCCCGTCCTCGTCCCCGTCCTCGTCCCCGTCCTCGTCTTCGGGGCCACTCTCGCCCCGGGCGCTCTGCGCGGCCTTCACCGAGCGCTGCAGCGCGGCCAGGAGGTCGACGACCTCGCCCGACGACTTCGTCGAGGTGGGTGTCCGCTTGATCTCGCCGCCCTCGATCTTGGCCTTGACCAGTGCCTCGACGGCGCCGGCGTAGTCGTCCTCGAACTCGGTGGCGTCGAAGTCGCCGGCGAGCGTGTCGACCAGCATCGTGGCCATCTTGACCTCGGAGTCCTTCACCTCGCCGGCCTCGATGGAGAAGTCGGGGGTGCGGATCTCGTCGGGCCACATCATCGTCTGCATCACGATCACGTCCCCGGCCTCGGTGGAGCGCACGCGCAGCACGGCGACCGACGTACGTTGCCGCAGCGCCACGGTCACCACCGCCATCCGGTCGGCATCCAGCAAGGCCTGGCGCAGCAGGGCGTAGGGCTTGGCGCCCGTCTTCTCCGGCTCCAGGTAGTAGGACTTCTCGAAGAGCATCGGGTCGATCTGGTCGGTCGGGACGAACTTCTCGACGGCGATCTCGCGCGAGGACGTCGACGGCAGGTCGGCCAGGTCGTCGTCGGTGAGGATGACCATCTCGCCGTCCTCGGTCTCGTACCCCTTGGCGATGTCGGCGTAGGCGACCTCCTCGCCGTCGATCGCGCACACGCGCTGGTACTTGATCCGTCCGCCGTCACTCGCGTGGACCTGCCGGAACGACACGTCGTGGCTCTCAGTCGCGGAGTACAGCTTGACGGGGACACTGACCAGACCGAAGGACACAGCGCCCTTCCAGATCGCGCGCATGGGGAAGCCTCTCGCCGGAATGGGGCAGGACACCAAGTGTGACCTGTGGGACACCGAGAATCCATCGGACAGGATGTACCCATGCGTCCCATGCTCGCCACCAAGGGCGACCACGTCCCCACCCGAGAGGGCTGGACCCACGAGGTCAAGTGGGACGGCATGCGCCTGCTCGCCGAGGTCGGTGCCTCCGATGGTGCCCGGGCGCGGCTGACGAGCCGCAACGACAACAACGTCACGGCCGCATGGCCGGACGTCGCCGAGTCGCCGCTGGGGGAGCGTGACCTGCTCGTCGACGGTGAGGTGATCGCCCTCAACGAGGCGGGCATCCCGGACTTCCGGGTGCTCCAGGAGCGCTTGCACGTGCGCAACAGCCGCACCGTCGCGCGGCTCGTCGAGGCGGTGCCGGTGACGTTCATGGTCTTCGACCTGTTGCGCCTGGACGGCCGCGACCTCGCCGCCGAGCCGCTGGAGGTGCGACGAGCCCGTCTCACCGAGGTGCTCGACGGCTCCGCGTGGCAGGTGCCGTCGGCGTACGACGACGGAGCGATGCTGCACCAGGTCACGCTCGACCAGGGGCTGGAGGGCATCGTGAGCAAGCGGCTGTCCTCGCCGTACCGCTTCGGCGAGCGCAGCGCGCACTGGCTGAAGTTCGCCCACCGGCACCGACTGTCGTACGTCGTGGGCGGCTGGCGGCCGCAGGAAGGCACGGACGACCGCCTGGCCGCGCTGGTCGTGGGGGAGATGACCCCCGAGGGTCTGCTCTACCGGGGCCGGGTCGGAAGCGGTATCGGCCCGAAGCAGAGTCGGGTGCTCACCGAGGCGGTGGCCGAGCTGTCGCGAACGAGCAGTCCGTTCGACGACGACGTGCCGGCGATCGACGCCCGTGGCACCCGCTGGCTCGACCCGCTGCTGGTCGTCGACGTGGACACGCACGGTCGGGGTCGCGCGCGGCTGCGTCAGCCGTCGTATCAAGGGGTGCGGCACGACCTCACTCCCGACGACCTGATCCCCGAGGGGTCCTGATGGCGGCCGAAGGACAGGAGCTGCGCGTCGACGTCGAAGGCCGCACCCTGGTCATCAAGAACCTCGCCAAGGTGCTCTACCCCCAGACGGGGACGACCAAGGGGGAGGTCCTGGACTACTACGCCCGGATCTCCCCGACGATGCTCCCGCACCTCGGCGATCGTGCCGTGACCCGGATCCGCTGGCCGCACGGCGTGCAGGACATGAGCTTCTTCGAGAAGAACGCGCCCGCCGGTACGCCCTCGTGGGTGCGGACCGTGCGTGTCCCGACGACCGGGAGTCGCAGCGCGCACGGCAAGGACGGCATCCTGAGCTTCCCGGTCGTCGACGACCTGGCCACGCTCACGTGGTTGGCCAACCTGGCGGCCATCGAGCTGCACGTGCACCAGTGGCGGGTCGGTCGCAACGGTCGGCCGCGCAACGCCGACCGGATCGTCATCGATCTCGACCCGGGGGAGCCGGCCGGCCTGCACGAGTGCTGTCAGGTGGCGTTGCTGGTGCGCGACAAGCTCGACGAGCGAGAACTGGTCGGCCGGCCGGTGCTGAGCGGGAGCAAGGGCCTGCACCTCTACGCCACCCTGCCGAAGCGACTGCCGCCCGACGAGTCAACGGCCCTGGCCAAGGAGATCGCCGAGGAGCTGCAGGCCGAGCATCCCCGACTCGTCACCGCGACGATGACCAAGGCGCGACGTCGCGGCAAGGTGTTCCTCGACTGGTCGCAGAACGCCGGCTCGAAGACGACGATCGCGCCGTACTCCCTCCGCGGCCGTGAGCGGCCGTACGTCGCCGCGCCCGTGTCGTGGGACGAGGTCACCGAGGGTGCCGAGGATCCGCTCGGTCTGGAGCAGCTGACCTTCGGGGAGGTCCTGGACCGGGTCGAGCGGCTGGGCGACCTCTTCGCGTGATGGGAGACCGGTCCACGAGGTGGCGGTCGCTCCCTGTTACCGAACGGTGGCGGTGTCGTGTGATCGGCGTGCCCGGTCCGTGGAGCCCGCCGTCGTAGATTTGTCTCATCGGTCGGGGCCGAGCCGCACTGCTGGGGGGCGTGCGGCCGCCCCGACCAGGTTTCTCTCGGGTTGGTTCGTCAGACGGAGGCATGGGGCCGTGGAGCTGCAGCTGCGCTCGCGTCGACTGACGCGCCTCGGCCATCGCCGGGTGCTGATGTCCGTGGTGGCGCTGCTGCTCGGGTGGTTGGTGCTGGTCACCCTGGTGCCCGGGATGTTCGGCCTGCGCACGACCGTTCTCGACGAGACGCGTGGTGACTACGAGCAGGGCACGCTCGTCGTCACGCGGTCCGTGCCGACGAGCGACGTCGAGTCGCACGACCTGCTCGCTGCCGCCGACGGGATGTGGCGGGTCCTGTCGGTGGAGCAGGGCACGGTGCGCGCGCAGGACGCGCTCGCCGTGTCGGCCACCGAGGCTTCGACGACTGCCATGCGGTCCGGCGACACGCCAACCATCGATCGCGCCGTCCTCGTCCTGCCCGTTCTGGGCCTGCCGCTGGCCGGTGTGCAGGGTCTTCTCCTGTGGGTGCTGGCGGCCCTGGTGGCGTCTGGAGCCGCCCTGGTGGCTTCGACGTGGCTGAGGGTGCGGGGGCCCGTTCCGCTCCAACGGATGCCCGGATCGACACTCAGCGTGCCCACATCCGGGTAGTTGCACCTGCAACTGCCTCCGAACCCCTATGCTCTAGATCATGGGTCACAGAGTTCTCGTCGTCGAGGACGAGGAGGACATCGCGTTCCCCCTTGTCCGGACGCTGGAGCGTGAGGGCTACGACGTCAACTGGGTCGACAACGGCCAGAAGGCGCTCGACGAGCTCGTGGGTCGTTCTGCCGATGTGATCATCCTCGATCTCGGCCTTCCCGACATGGACGGGCTCGAGGTGTGCAAGAAGGCGCGCGCCGCCGGCTTCGAGGGCGCGATCATGATCGTGACCGCTCGCGCAGGAGAGCTCGACCGCGTCGTCGGCCTCGACTACGGCGCCGACGACTACCTCGCCAAGCCGTTCGGACTGGCCGAGCTGCAGGCCCGGGTGCGTGCGCTGCTGCGCCGCACCGGAGCAGGCAACGGCTCGGGCGCCGACGACTCCGAGGACGGTCTGCGCATCGACGTACCCGCCCGCCGCGTCTACGCCGGCGAGACCGAGGTGCCGTTGACGGGCAAGGAGTTCGACGTCCTCAGCATCCTCGCGGCCAACAAGGACAAGGTCGTCTCCCGCGGCCGGCTGATGGCCGACGTGTGGGACGAGAACTGGTATGGCTCGACCAAGACCCTGGACGTGACGATCGGGCGGCTTCGGCAGAAGCTCGAGAGCGTCGGGGTGACCGAGCGTGTCGTGGCTGTGAGGGGCGTGGGGTTCAGGCTCGAAGCTCCCGCGCCTCATGCGTGAGCGCCTGACTGCTGCGTTCGTCGCCATCACGCTCCTGATGCTCCTGGGGGCGGCTTTCGTCCGGTCCTACGCCGTCACCGGCGAGCTGCGCGAGCGGGAGAGCGACTTCGTCAACGACCAGGCACGCTCCATCGGCCAGGTGCTGGCGCTGGAGACCGCCGAGGGAGAGACCATCGACGAGGGGCTGCTCAGCCAGTTCGTCGTGCCGCGCACCCGCTTGCTCTACGAGCGGTCCGGTGGGGCCGACGGCCGCGACATCGTGCTGACGGGCCCCGACTTCGCGATGGACGAGGAGGGTGTCTCGGCGACCGTCGTCATGGCCGACGGCGTCATCACCGTCACGCGCAGCAGCAGCCAACCCATCGACACGATCTACGGCGGCAACATCGCCTCCACGTTCGGGCTGCTCCTGCTGCTCGCCATCATCGCCGGCGTCACCGGGTACTTCGTGGCGCGCGGCCTGTCCCGGCCCTTCCGAGAGCTGGCCACGGCGGCGGCCGCGCTCGGTCGCGGCCGCTTCGACCTCGACCTGCCGACGACGAGGATCCCCGAGGCCCGGTCGATCGCTCAGGCGCTGGACAGCAGCGCCACTCAGCTGCGCGAGCGCATCGAGCGGGAGCGCGAGTTCGGTCTCCTCGCCTCCCACGCCCTGCGCACGCCGCTGACCTCGCTGCGTCTGACCCTCGAGGAGCTCGTCGGTGACCCGTCGATCGGCGACGAGACCCGGCAGGCCGCCCTCCACTGCTTGCAGACGGTGGGCAGCATCGGGGAGATCGCCGGTGAGCTCGTCGAGGTCTCCGGGCGGGGCGTGCTCGTGGCCGGTGCCGCCCTGCCCCTGCGCGACGTGGCGTTCCAGGTGGCTCAGCGATGGTCCGAGACCCTCGAGGACGACGGCCGATCGCTCACGGCAGCGGTCGAGGGCGACATCGAGCTGCTCTTCACCCCCGGTCCGATCGAGCAGGTGCTCGACCTGGTGCTGACCGAGCTGGTGGGCCACCATCGCGGCGATGTGCGCCTGGTGTTCGAGGGCCTGGCCAACCTGCTCGTCATCACGATCAGCTGCACCGGCCCGGCCGGAGGCGCGGTCACCCTCGACCTTCCGGTCGCGGAGCGTACGGCGCCTGTCCTCGCCGCCTTGGGGGGTCGCATCGAGCGACCCGAGGGCGAGGAGGCGCTCCGCGTGCTGCTGCCCCGCCGCTGAGTCGCCCCTGGCGGGTTTGGAACGACCCGTCACGGTGGTGCAGTGAGACTCGTCGTGCTCGTCCTCCTGGGCGCCCTGGCCCTGAGCGGCTGCACGAGCGGCGGCGACGTCACCGACGAGGTGGTCGGCTCCCGCGACGGCGAGGCCACGGTCGAGCTCGAGTCCGGGGCCGGCTCCGACACCGAGGTCTCCGACACCGCGCCCGAAGACCCCCCGCGTCGGATCACGCTGGCCTTCGCGGGGGACGTCCACTTCGAGGGCGCGCTGGCGTCGCTGCCCGACGAGCCGGGGTCGACAGTTGGCGCGATGTCGCGGCTGCTGCGCGGCGCCGACCTGGCGATGGTCAACGTGGAGAGCCCCGTGACCACCCGCGGCGCGATGGCCGCCAAGGAGCGCGAGGTCGCGGGCAGCCGCTACTGGTTCCGCAGTGCCCCGGCCGCGCTCGACGTCCTCGACCGCTCGGGGGTCGACGTGGTGTCGGTGGCCAACAACCACGGCGGCGACTACGGAGTCCGTGGACTGCGCGACACGTTGCGGGCAGCGCAGGACAGCTCGGTGGAGGTCGTCGGCATCGGCCGGGACCGCGACGCCGCGTTCACGCCGTACCGACGCACGATCAAGGGGACCGACGTCGCGGTCTTCGCGGCCGACTCCTCGTTCCGCGAGAGCGCCGACCCGATCTGGGGCGTGCTGCCGGGGTCGGGCCCGGGGATCGCCTCGGCCCGGGTGCCCTACACCAACCAGCTGACCTCGGCAGTGCGCTCGGCCAGTGCGGTCGACGACCTCGTCGTCGTGTACCTGCACTGGGGAGACGAGGGCGACGCGTGCCCCACCGGCGACCAGCAGTCGCTCGCCCGCGATCTCTCGGCAGCCGGGGCCGACATCGTGGTCGGCACGCACGCCCACACGCCCGTCGGCGCGGGGCTGCTGGGCGACACCTACGTGAGCTACGGTCTCGGCAACTTCCTCTGGTACAACGGCGGCCGCTCCTCCAGCGGGGTGCTGCGCCTGGCCGTGCGCGGCGACGAGGTCGTCGCCGACGAGTGGCACCCGGCCTACATCCCACCGGCGGGTGGGCCGCCGCAGCGACTGATCGGCGCTGCCGCCGAGGAGGCGGTGTCCGGGTGGAGGGACCTGCGCGACTGCACGCGCCTGGCCCCGGGTCCCGGGCCGGTGCAGCCCATCGACGATCGATCGGGCGGTCGGCCTGAAGGCGGCGGCGACGCACCGCCGGCGTACGCCTCCAGCGTGGGTCGCATCGGCCCGCGCCTGCAGCAGCGGATGACGGGGAGCAGCCACGACCCGGCGACGTGCCCGGTGCCGTTCGCCGACCTGCGGCGTCTCGAGCTGTCGTACGTCGGCTTCGACGGCCGTGCGCGCACCGGCGTGATGGTGGTGCACCGCGACGTGGCCCGTGACGTGGTGAGCATCTTCGAGCGGTTGTACGACGCCCGCTTCCGGATCCAGCAGATGCGTCTGGTCGACGTCTACGACGGCGACGACGACGCCTCGATGGCCGCCAACAACACCTCGGCCTACAACTGCCGCACCGTGGCCGGCACCGACACCTTCTCCGACCACGCCTACGGCAAGGCGATCGACATCAACCCCGCGCAGAACCCCTACGTGCGCGGCTCGATCGTGCAGCCACCGCGAGGCGGGCGCTTCGTCGACGTCGACCGCTCGCCTGGAGCGTCGACCGGGCGCGGCGTGATCGGGTCCGACGACGTGGTGACCCGGACCTTCGCGCGGGCGGGGTGGTCCTGGGGCGGGGACTTCTCCGACCCGGACTTCCAGCACTTCAGCACGGACTGAGGCCGGACGCCGCGATTGCGGCGTCAGTCCAGCAGATGACCGAGCAACGCCAGATCGTGCTTGAGCGCCTCGAAGCGTTCGATGCCGAGGCCGTCGGTCAGGCGCGCCTCGATCTTGGCCTCGGCCTCGCTGATCCGGACGGACAGCTCCTGGCCGCGCGGCGACAGTGCCGCGGCGACACGGCGCTTGTCCATCGGGTCGACCCGGCGTACCACGATCCCGAGCTCGACGAGCTTGTCCACGTGACGGGTGAGGGTGGCGGCTGGGACGGCAGCCGCCTCGGCCAGAACGGTCATCCGCAGGCCGGGCGAGTGGTGCAGCACCGACATGATCTGCCAGTGCTCGAGGCTCAGCCCGACCTCGGTGAGGAGCGGCTGCAGCTGGAGCCGGATCTGGAACTCGCCCTGCTTGAGCAACAGCGCGAGGCTGGTGGCCACGACCTGGTCCGGGACCGGACGACGTCCGACACCAGCGAGCTGCTCGCTCATCTCAGCGCCCTCCCCGGTGCTGTGTGGATGTCGTCTCAAACTGGGACCGACCGGATACTTCCGGACGAAAGCAATATACATTGGGTGTTCAAGGACTCCCGATGTCGCGCGTCCTGCTTCTTCCTGGACGCCACGCGCACGTCATCTGGAGGGTCCGATGAGCTCCGCTCTCATGCCCGACCCCGGACCGGACGTCATCTCCGTCGCCTTCGTCGTGCCCATGCAGGGCTCCACCGGCCTCTACGGCCCCTCGTGCCTGGCGTGTGGCGAGCTGGCCGTCGAGCAGCTCAACGGACGCACCGGCATCGCCGGACGCCAGGTCGAGCTGGTCGTGGTCGACGGTGGGCGCGAGCCCGAGGTCGTCGCCGACGAGGTGGGCCTGCTGGTCGATGCGGGCCGGGTGGAGGCGGTCGCGGGATGGCACATCTCCGCCGTACGGCAGGCCATCACCCGGCGCATCGGCGGGCGGGTGATCTACGTGTTCTCCGCGATGCACGAGGGCGCCGACGACACCCCCGGGGTCTTCATGCTGGGCGAGCGGCCGATCAACCAGCTGCTGCCCGCGGCGCACTGGATGCGTGAGGAGCTCTCGATCGGCCGCTGGGCGGTGGTGGGCAACGACTACGTCTTCCCGCGAGTCACCGGGGCGACCGCCCGCCTCGCCCTCGAGGACAGCGACTCGAGCATCGTGAGCGAGACCTACGTGCCACTCGGCACCACCAACTTCCGCACCGTGCTCACCGATCTCGAGAGCCAGGATGTCGACGGCGTGATCATGCTGTTGATGGGCCAGGACGCGGTGCACTTCAACCGCCAGTTCGCTCGCACCGGACTGAGCGCCGGGCTGCCCCGCCTCAGCCCGGCGGTCGAGGAGAACACCCTGCTGGGCGGGGGGAGCGGAGCCAACGAGCACCTGTATGCGGCGGCCGCCTACTTCGACGGGATGGGCACGGCCGAGAGCATGTCCCTGGCCGATGCCTACTACTCCCGCTGGGGGCGCTGGGCGCCGGCACTGAACGCCGTGGGTGAGTCCTGCTACGAGGCGCTCATGTTCCTCGACCAGCTCGCCCAGACCTGCGGCTCGCTCGACGTGAAGGCTGCCTCGACCGTGCGTGACGGTCACTTCTACGACAGTCCACGCGGCCTGCTGCGACTCGCCGGGAACCTGGTCGACCAGGACGTCTACCTGGCAGCCGCGGACGGGTTGGAGTTCACCGTGCAGCAGCAGATCGCTCGCACTCGCTGACGCTCAGCGGACCGCGGCCCAGCACTCACGGTCCAGCGTCGTGTGGAGGTCGGTCCCGAGACGGCGCCATAGGACACCGCCGGTGTCGAGGTCGAAGCGATCGGCTCGCGCGACCTCGGCCGGCACCTCGTCGGGCCCCGCCAGGAGGAGGACGGTGCTGACAACCCGATGCCGCCCGATCAGCGACGGTGCCGAGACGGGGTCGAGGTCGAGGTCCTCGATCAGCACCGGGGCGCCATCGTCGTGGCGGACCCGGGTGCTCTGCCGCACCCGGCCCGGCCACTCGCCGTACCGTCCCAGCACGAGGGTCTCGCGCATCGCCAGCCGGGCGTCCGGCGCGAGGACGATCGACGTCGAGCGGCGTACGTCGGCCCCGGCGGAGGCGACGAACGCCTCGCCCGCCCACGACAGCGAGGCACCGGAGCCCAGGCGGATACGCACGTCCCAGGTGGCGTGGCGCCCTCGCATGTCGTAGGCGACGGTGCCGGCCGGCTCGACGATCTTCAGGTGGGTGCCTGCGCCGACCTCGATGTCGATGTCGATGCGGTCGTCGGCGAGCAACATCGCGCCCTCGGGGACGAGGGAGACCTGGGCGCGACTGCCGGCGATGTCGAGCAACATCGGTCGCAGCACAGGGCACTCGGGACGGCCGCCGGTGCTCAGCCGGAAGCGGGCGCGTCCGCCGGCGGGATGGGGCTCGAGTCGCACGACGGTACGGCTGGTGCCGTCGAGTGCTTCGTCGGGGCGGTCAGGCGTGAGAGTGGTCATGCGGGTGCCACCCACCCGTCGCGTCGTTCGTCTCCTCGGCGTGGAAGTGCGCCGCCATCGGGCCGGGGTCCTGCGGCACCAGGGCCCCGGCCCGATGGGTCGCGAGCTGGGCTCGGACCCAGGCCGTCAGTCGCGTCACGCTCGACTGGTCGGTGCGGGTCAGCCCGAGCACCGGCCGCCCGTCGCGAACGGCGCCCGCCTCGGCGACCATCAGCGCAGCGTCGACGCCCACATAGATGGCGAGGTCGGTCTTGTTCACGACCAGCAGGTCGGCGCGCTCGATGCCCGGTCCACCCTTGCGGGCCACGTCTCCTCCGCCCGCGACGTCGAGCACGAAGACCTGGACGTCGACGAGGGCGGGACTGAACGTCGCGGTGAGGTTGTCCCCACCCGACTCGATCATCACGAGATCGAGACCCGTGGCTCCGGCGTCGGCGAAGTCGTCCTCGAGCTCCTCGGCCGCCATCAGGTTGGCCGTGATGTCGTCACGAATGGCGGTGTGGGGGCAGGCCCCGGTCTCGACGGCGCGGATGCGCGCGGGGTCGAGCACCCCGGCGGAGCGCAGGAAGCGGGCGTCCTCGTCGGTGTAGATGTCGTTGGTGATGACGCCGAGCTCCAGCTCGGTGGCCAGCTCGCGGCACAGCAGCGCGATCAGGGAACTCTTGCCCGTGCCGACCGGACCGCAGACGCCCAGCCGCAGCGCGCGGGTGGCCGGGGAGGCGGTGGTCCCGGCGGTGGTGGGGACGGCGTGGGGATGGGTGTGGTCAGGCACTGAACAACCTCCTGGTGCTGTGGGCATGAGCATGCGCCCATGCCTCGATCTGGGGAGCGCCGGCCGCGGGGACGTCCTCGGGCCGGGTCAGGTGGGCAACGTCGTCGGCGAGGCTCTCGACCGACGGGAGCGCTGCGGCGACCCAGCCGGTGACGTCGGCCGGGTCGAGTGGCAGCAACTTGAGTGCGGCCGAGCAGACGGTCTGTACGTCGTCGTACCCCACGAGGCGGGCCAGGCCGGCGGGGTCGAGGTCCAGGCTGGCGGCGGCCGCGGCGAGTGCGACCGCGCGGCACGGGCCGGGTGACGCGGGACGGTCGGTCACAGCCAGCACCGCCGCGCTGTCCGGCCAGAGCCGGGAGGCGAGTCGCAGGAAGGCTCTGGCCTGGCTGCGCGATGTCACCCGCATCGCCGGGCTGATGGTGCGAGCCGACCACGCCGCCTCGACCGGAGCGAGGTCGATGCCCTGCTGGAGGTGGTGCAGCGCCACGACCGCGGTCGCGGCCTCCACTCGTGTCACGGTGCGCAGTCGGGTCAGCACGTAGGCGGGCACCTCGTCCTCGCCGAGCCCCGACCGCAGGGCGGGCTCGAGTGTCGCCGACTGCGTGTGGCCTGCGACCGGGAGCCGGGCGTCGGCGAGCAGCATCAGCACCAGGTCGCGGTGGATCGGCCCCCGAGAGTCGGTCACGTCGCCCTCAGAACAGCGAGTAGAGCTGGGCGAGCGGCAGCCGGGATGCAGGCTCGGGCTTGATGGTCTCGCCGTCGACCTCGATGGCGAAGGTCTCGGGATCGACCTGGATGTCGGGCAGGACGTCGTTGTTGACCATGTCGGCCTTGGTCAGGGTGCGCGTTGGTTGTAGCCCGACGAGCCGGCGGCGCAGGCCCAGGCGCTGCTCGAGCCCGTCGGCGATGGCGGCAGGGGACACGAACGTCAGTGAGTGGTCGGCGCCGTCCTCGACCAGGGCGGGCCGCATCAGGACCGGCTGCGGGGTCGGGATGGAGGCGTTGGGGTCGCCGAGCGCTCCCCACACCAGGGCGCCGCCCTTGATCACCACCGAGGGCCGGATGCCGAAGAAGCGCGGGTCCCACAGGACCAGGTCGGCGAGTTTCCCCGGCTCGACGGACCCGATCTCGGCGGCCATGCCGTGCGCGATCGCGGGATTGATCGTGTATTTGGCGACGTACCGCTTGGCTCGCAGGTTGTCGGCGGGCTGGGCCGACATGCCCGAGTGGCTGCCGAGGCGGTGCTTCATCGCGTGAGCGACCTGCCAGGTGCGACACACGACCTCCCCGATCCGGCCCATCGCCTGTGCGTCGGAGGAGGTGATGGAGAGCGCCCCCAAGTCGTGCAGCACATCCTCGGCTGCGATCGTCGTCGCCCGGATCCGGGACTCGGCGAAGGCGAGGTCCTCGGGCACGCGCGGATTGAGGTGGTGGCAGACCATCAGCATGTCGAGGTGCTCGGCCACGGTGTTCACCGTGTGCGGCAGCGTGGGGTTGGTCGAGCCAGGGATGACATGGGGCAGGCTCGCCACCTTGAGGATGTCGGGAGCATGTCCCCCGCCCGCGCCCTCGGCGTGGAAGGCATGGATGCCGCGCCCTCCGATCGCGGCCACCGTCGACTCGACGTAGCCGGCCTCGTTGAGGCTGTCGGAGTGCAGCGCCACCTGCAGGCCGTGCTCGTCGGCGGCGCGCAGCGCCGCGTCGATCGCTGCCGGCGTCGAGCCCCAGTCCTCGTGCACCTTGTAGCAACCGGCCCCCGCGAGCGCCTGTTCGGCCAGTCCGGCGGCGCTGACGGTGTTGCCCTTGCCCATCAGCAGCACGTTGAGCGGGAGCCGGTCGAGGGCGCGGTGGATCGTCTGCAGGTGCCAGGCTCCCGGGGTCACCGTCGTGGCCTTCGAACCCTCCGAAGGTCCGGTGCCGCCGCCACCCACGGTGGTGATGCCGGTGGCCAGCGCCTCGACCAGCTGGGACGTCGAGAGGAAGTGGACGTGGATGTCGATGGCTCCCGCGGTCAGGATCTTGCCCTCGCCGGAGATCACGTCGGTGCCGGGGCCGATCACCAGGTCGGGGTGCACGGCGTCGGCGATGTCGGGGTTGCCCGAGCGCCCGAGGGCGACGATGCGCCCGTCGCGCAGGCCCACGTCGGCGCGCACGATGCCCCAGTGATCGAGGACGACAGCGTTGGTGATGACGGTGTCGAGGGCCCCCTCGGCTCGTGACCGGGTCGATTGGGCCATCGACTCCCGGATCGACTTGCCGCCACCGAAGACCGCCTCCTCGCCGCCGAACGTGAGGTCCTGCTCGACCTCGATCCACAGGTCGGTGTCCCCGAGGCGCACCTGGTCGCCCGCGGTGGGGCCGTAGAGCGCGGCGTAGTCGGCCCGGCTGATGCTCACCATCAGGCGGTCCCGCCCGTCCCACCCATGGGGCGCACCTGGATGCCCGGTACGACGCGGGCACCGCCGAGCGCCACGATGGCCAGCTCCTGCGAGGCACCCGGCTCGAGTCGGCGCGAGGTGCCGCTGGGGATGTCGAGCCGGAAGCCGACCGTCGCCAGCCGGTCGAAGGACAGGCTGGCGTTCACGTCGGGCAGGTGGATGTGGGAGCCGATCTGCACCGGCCGGTCGCCGGTGTTCACCATGACGATGGTGCCGCGCTGCTCCGCCGTACGGTCGGCGTTCAGGTGCAGGACTCCCACGGCGACGCGGATGGCGCCCGGGCCGGACGGCTGGGTGGCGATGTCGATCTCCTCGAGAGTCGGGGTCGGTCTGGTCTGGTGGTTCTGCTCAGGCGATCGGGTGGTGGAGGGTCACGAGCTTGCGGCCGTCGGGAAAGGTCGCCTCGATCTGGACGTCGAGGAGCATGTCGGCCACGTCCGGCATCACCTGGTCGCGGGTAAGCACCTCCCGCCCGGTGGTCATCAGCTCGGTGACCGAGCGTCCGTCACGCGCACGCTCGATCACCCAGGTGCTGAGCAGCGCCACGGTCTCGGGGTAGTTCAGTCGGACACCGCGGGCGAGGCGGTCGCGCGCGACCATCCCGGCCACCGCGAGGAGCAGCTTCTCGGAGTCGGACGGCGTCAGGTGCACCGCTCAGACCGCCATCGCCGCTCGCACGGCCTCGACGGCCGCGGGCCCGCCCTCGCCGCTCGACGTGATCCGACCCGACTCCAGCACGTAGTAGCTCTGGGTGGCGCGCAGCGCGAATCCGACGTGCTGCTCGACGAGCAGCACCGAGAGGTCGCCTCGTCGGGTCAGCTCGACGATCACCGACTCGATCTCGGCCACCACGTTGGGCTGGATGCCCTCGGTAGGTTCGTCGAGGATGAGCATCCGGGGCTCGGTGAGCAGGGTGCGTGCGATGGCCAGCTGTTGGCGCTGGCCGCCGGAGAGCAGGCCGGCGCGGCGCGACAGCAGCTCGTGCAGGGCTGGGAAGGTGGCGAGGACACCGTCGATGGCAGCCTTGTCGGTGGTGACGAGCTGGAGGTTCTCCAGGGTCGTCATCTGAGGGAATGAGACCTGACCCTGCGGCACGTAGCCGAGACCACGGCGTACCCGTCCGCTGGGGCGCAAGCGGGTGACGTCCTCGCCGTCGATGAGCACCGAGCCTCGCATCACCGGGATGAGACCCACCGCAACGCGCAGCAGGGTGGTCTTCCCGGCGCCGTTGTGGCCCATGACGGCAGCCGCGCCGCCGGTGGGGATCTCGATCGTCACATCCTGCAGGACCTTGGTCCGCCCGTAGCCGGCGGTCACGTTGCGCAGCTCAAGCACGGTCGCTCCCCTCGGAGGTGTCGACGCGATGGCCCAGGTAGACCTCCTGGACACGCGCGTCGGCCTGGATCTGGGCGATGCTGCCCTCGGCGAGCACCGTGCCGGCGTGCATCACGGTGACGAGGTCGGCGAAGTTCCGCACGAAGTCCATGTCGTGCTCGATGACCACGATGGTGCGCTCGTGCCCGATGCGCTGCAGCAGCTCACCGGTCTGCTCGCGTTCCTCGGCACTCATCCCGGCGACGGGTTCGTCGAGCAGCATCACCCTGGCGTCCTGCACTAGCAGCATGCCGATCTCCAGCCACTGCTTCTGCCCGTGCGCCAGGATCCCGGCGGGTTTGTCGCGCAGCGCCGTGAGGCCGATGGTCTCGAGGGCCTCCTCGACGTACGTCGGCACCCCGCGGCGGGCCAGCAGCATGCCCCAGGCGCTGCGATGCACTCCGCCGGCGATGTCGAGGTTCTGCAGGACCGAGAGTTCCTCGAAGACCGTCGCGGTCTGGAACGTGCGTCCGATGCCGGCGCGCACGATCCGGTGGGACTTCATCGTGAGCAGGTTCTGGTTGCCGTAGCTGGCCAGCCCGGTGCCCTGGACGAGTCCGGTGACGGCGTCGACCAGGGTGGTCTTGCCGGCCCCGTTGGGGCCGATCAGGAAGTGCAGTCGGCCTTGTAGCAGCGTGAGGTCGACGCCCTTGACGGCCTTGAAGCCGTCGAAGTCGACGGTGAGGTCGCGGATCTCGAGGTAGTCCAGGCTCCGCTTGCCGGGGGCGTGGGTCTGGGTGCTCATGCTGACGTCCTCCGGTCGAGGGTGCTGCGAATCAGGCGGGGGAGGTCGCCCACCCCGCGGGGCAGTAGGAGGATCACGACGATGAACATCGCTCCCAGGAAGTAGGTCCACTGGTTGGGGAAAGCCTCGGACAGCGACGTCCGGCCGTAGCCCACGGTCAGCGCGCCGAGTGCCGGTCCGAGGAAGAGGGCTCGACCGCCCAGCGCCACGCCGGCGATCAGGAAGATCGAGGCGGTCGCGTCCACGTCGGATGGGGAGATGATGCCGGCGATGGGGGCGAACATCGCGCCACCGACGCTGGCCATCATCGCCGCCACCACGAAGGCCACGAGCTTGATGTTGGCCGGGTCGTGGCCCAGGAAGCGGACCCGCTCCTCGGCGTCGCGGGTTGCGACGAGCAGCTCGCCGAAGCGGCTGCGGTAGAGCTGCCACACGATGAGCAGGCACACGAGGAGCAGCACGACGGTGATGGAGTAGACCATCTGCTTGTTGACGGGGTCGTAGAGGTTGTAGCCGAAGAACTGGGTGAACTGGTTGAGGCCGTTGAAGCCGCCCGTCTCCTGGATGGTCGCGACGAGCAGGGTCGCGAAGACGACCGCCATGGCCTGGGTGAGGATCGCAAAGTAGGCGCCCTTGACCCGCCGCTTGAAGATCGCCCACCCGAGGACGGTCGCCGCGATCGCGGGTAGTGCGAGGATGGCGAAGATGGTGAAGGGCCCGCTGCGGAAGGGCTCCCAGAACGCGGGCATCGTGCCGTCGCCGTACAGCAGCATGAAGTCGGGGATGCCGTCAGGACCCGCGGCCTCGAGCTTGAGGTGCATCGCCATGGAGTAGCCGCCGAGACCGAAGAAGACACCCTGCCCCAAGACGAGCATGCCGCCGCGTCCCCAGGCCAGGCCGATACCGACGGCGGCGATCGCCCAGCAGGTGTACTTGCCGAGGCTGTTCAGGCGGAACGGACTGAGCACGGCCGGCGCCACGACGAGCATCACGACGGCGAGCACGGCGATCCCCAACAGGGGCGCGAAGGTGCGGAGCAGGGAGAGGGTCTTGGGACTCATGTCAGACCTCGCGTCCGGACCGTGAAGAGGCCCTGTGGTCGGAGCTGCAGGAAGAGCACGACGAGGGCGAACGTCGCGACCTGCGCCATGGCGGCACTGGTCCAGTCGGCGAAGTAAGCGGTCACGATGCCGACGGCGAAGGCGGCGATGACGGTGCCCTTCAGCTGCCCGAGGCCGCCGGCGACGACGACGAGGAAGGCCGAGATGATGTAGGCCCGGCCCAGGTTGGGGTTGGTCCCCGAGATCAGAGAGACGGCGACGCCGCCGAGACCGGCGAGTCCCGATCCCACGAAGAAGGTGATCCGGTCCACGACCCGGGTCGAGACTCCCATCGTCTCGGCGAGGTCGCGGTTCTGCACGGTGGCCCGGATCTGGCGACCGAACGAGGTGTACTTCAGCAAGGCGGCGAGTCCCGCGAGCGCGACCACCGCGAGCGCGACGGTGAAGATCTGTCGGAACGGCCAGTTGTAGCCGAAGACGGGGATCGTGCCCTCGAGCCACCCGGGCCCGACGACCGGGTCCCCCTGGGCGCCGAAGATGTCCTTGGCGAGCTGCTGCAGGACCAGGCTGACGCCGACGGTCACCAGGAGCGTGTCGAGTGGTCGGCGATACATCCAGGAGATCACCGCGACTTCCAAGAGCAGCCCGAGCAGACCCGCCACGACGAAGGCGACCGGCAGGGCGACGAGGATCGACAGGTCGGCGTTGGTGACGACCTGCTGGGTGACGTAGGCGGTGTAGGCGCCGACCATCAGGAACTCGCCGTGAGCCATGTTAATGACACCCATCTGGCCGAACGTCAGGCTGAGGCCCAGGGCGGCGATGAGCAGGAGTGCGCCGCTAGCGGTGCCAGCGAGCAGCGGGGTGGTGATTGCGTCCACGCGAGGTCCCTCCGGGTGCCCGAGCCGGGGTCCCACGCGGTGACGTGGGACCCCGACCGGATGGTGCGAGTGGTCAGGTCGGCCTTCTTCAGCCCGGCTCGGCTCAGGTCCGAGCCGAGGTGGTGATCACTCGGCGGCCGGGTCCCACCAGTCGTAGCCCTCGAGGAACGGGTCGGGCTCGATCGGGCCGTCGGAGGAGAAGACGACGTCGAACTGGTTGTCGGCGTTGATCTGACCGATCAGCGCGGTCTTGCTGATGTGGTGGTTGTCCCCGTCGATCACGACGGTGCCCTCGGGGGCGTCGTAGCTGACCCCGTCGCTGGCTCCGTTGACGTCGTCGACGTCGAACGACCCGGCCTTCTCCACGATGTTCTTGTAGAGGTAGAGCGAGGTGTAGGCCGCCTCCATCGGGTCTGACGTCGGCCGGCCGGCGCCGTACTTGTCCTTGTAGGCCGTGATGAACTCCGCGTTCGTGGGGCTGTCGACGGACTCGAAGTAGTTCCAGGCGGCGTACTGACCGGTGACGGGGTGGCCCATGGCCGGCGCCTCCTCCTCGGCGATGGACACCGAGATGATCGGCGACGTGTCCGGGCCGAGGCCCTGCTCGTAGTAGGCCTTGATGAAGCCGACGTTGGACGATCCGTTGATGGTGTTGAAGACGAAGTCGGGCTTGGCAGCGACGATCTTCGCCACCTGGGTGGTCCAGTTGTCGTCGTCGAGGGGTACGTACTCCTCGCCGACGATCTCGATGCCCAGCTCGGCGGCGTACTGCTTGATGATCTTGTTGGCCGTGCGGGGGAAGACGTAGTCGGAGCCGGCGAGGAACAGGGTCTCGACGCCCTCGGAGGCCAGGAACTCCATGGCGGGGATGATCTGCTGGTTGGTGGTCGCGCCGGTGTAGTAGATGTTCTCCGAGGCCTCGAGGCCTTCGTACTGCACCGGGTAGAAGAGGAGCCCGTTGTTGGCCTCGACGACCGGCAGCATCGCCTTGCGCGAGGCCGAGGTCCAGCCGCCGAAGACGGCCGCGACGCAGTCGGCGGTCAGCAGCTTCTCGATCTTCTCGGCGAAGATGGCCGGGTCGCTCGCACCGTCCTCGACGATGGGCTCGATCTGCTTGCCCATGATGCCGCCGTCGGCGTTGATCTCCTCCATGGCCAGGTTGAGAGAGTCGCGGACGGTCTGCTCACTGATCGACATGACACCCGAGGTGGACTGCAGGAAGCCCAGCTTGATCGAGTCGCCGGACGTGTCGACACAGCCCGAGCTCGAGGCGCCTCCCTCTCCCGCGGTGGAGCCCCCGCAGCTGCTCAGGATGAGCGCAGCTGCCAGGGCGATGGCAGTGCCCGTCGCTAGACGAGCGCGTGAATTCAACACAGAACGGAACCTCTCGGTCAACTGCTTCATGGAGCACGTCGCTGTGCCCTTCCTTGGTCGAGAAACCTAGGAAGCAAGCGTTGCCAGTTACTACCAAATGGAATTAATTCGGTGTAACAAAGAGGGGGCTCTCGGCATCGAGTTGCTCCCGACGAGCCGTTCCACAGCCACCACGAGCCACATGCGCCCCACGTGGCACGATTTGACGGCATTGTCCACAGATGGTGTTTGAGTCCTGTCCGTCGGGGTAGCCCTGCGGCTACGTTGCTGTGGACAGCAACCGGAACCTGACTCGGCAGGAGCCACCATGACGCTGACGCGCGCCGTCGACCACGCGGTCACAGCGGAGCGCCGTCGCGACGACCCCGGCGTCGTCGAGGCGCTCGACGCGGTCGTCCGCGACCTGGTCCGGCGCGAGGGCGTCGATCCGCAGCGCGATGCCGGGGTCGTACGTCGCATCGCCGAGCGCGTCGTGCACGATCACGACGAGCGCAGCCTCACCGGGATGGTCGCCCCGGTCGTGGACACCGGTGCCCTCGTGGGTGAGCTGGTCGCGCGGGTGGCGGGCTTCGGGGTCCTGCAGGAGTTCCTCGACGACCCGTCGGTCGAGGAGATCTGGATCAACGACCCGTCGCGGGTGTTTGTGGCGCGCCAGGGACGCCACGAGCTGACCAACCTGGTGCTGACCGCGGCTGAGGTCGACGAACTCGTCGAGCGCATGCTCAAGTCGAGCGGTCGGAGGCTCGACGTGAGTTCGCCGTTCGTCGACGCGATGTTGCCGGAGGGGCACCGGCTGCACGTCGTCCTCGGCGGGATCGCTCGTGGCTTCACGGCGGTGAACATCAGAAAATTCGTCCTTCGCGCCGCCCGACTCGACGACCTCGTCGGGCTGGGCAGTCTGAGCCCGCGGGCGGCGACCTTCCTCGATGCCAGCGTGCGAGCAGGCCTGAACATCTTGATCGCTGGGTCTACCCAGGCTGGGAAGACGACCCTCCTGAACTGTTTGGCCGCAGCGATCCCGGGCGGCGAACGCGTCGTCAGCGCCGAAGAAGTCTTCGAATTGCGCTTCAACCACCCGGACTGGGTCGCAATGCAGACGCGTCAGTCCGGCTTGGAGGGCAACGGCGAGGTCAAGCTGCGCGACCTCGTGAAGGAGTCGCTGCGAATGCGCCCCTCGCGGATGATTGTGGGGGAGGTCCGCGCAGAGGAGTGCCTCGACCTGCTGCTTGCCTTGAACGCGGGCTTGCCAGGCATGTGCACGTTGCACGCCAACTCCGCACGCGAGGCGCTCGTGAAGATGTGCACGCTCCCACTGCTTGCCGGGGAGAACATCTCGGCGCGCTTCGTCGTGCCCACCGTCGCAGCCTCGGTCGACCTCGTCGTGCACCTCGGCCTCGACCAGCACGGCGTACGCCGGGTCAACGAGATCGTGTCCGTGCCGGGCCGGGTCGAGAACGACATCATCGAGGCGGAGCCGATCTTCGTGCGTCACGAGCACGAGCTGCGCCGTACGGCGGGGATGCCGCCGCGCACCGAGCGCTACGAGCGGATCGGCATCGACGTCCACCGGCTGCTCAACGACGGGCGCTAGACGATGGGCGTCGTGGTCGGGCTCGGCCTCGGGATCGGCCTGTTGCTGATCTGGTCGGCCTTCGTGCTGCCCCGCAGTGCGCGACAAGCGACCGCGCGGCCACCGGGGCGGCTCGCGCGGCTCCTCGCCACGGCCGGTCTCAGCGAGGTCTCGGTGACCGGGCTGCTCCTGTTGTGCGCCCTCGCCGCAGTCGTCGCCGGGTTGGTGGTCCAGGTCATCACCGGCACCGCACCGATCTCCGTCGCGTTCGCGGCGATGGGGGCCTACCTGCCCATCGCGGTGGTGAGCGGACGTGCGCGTCGGCGACAACGCGAGTTCGCCGAGGTCTGGCCGGAGGCGATCGACAACCTCGCCTCGGCGGTGCGCGCCGGACTGTCGCTTCCCGATGCCTTGGCCGGCCTGGCGACACGAGGGCCGGAGCCGTTGCGCGAGGCCTTCGCCGCCTTCGCGCTCGACTACCAGGTCACCGGCCGGTTCTCCGACTGCCTGGACCGTTTGAAGGTCACTCTGTCCGACCCCGTGGGCGACCGCGTCGTCGAGGGGCTGCGGATCGCTCGTGAGGTGGGGGGCGGCGAGCTGGGGCGGTTGCTACGGCACCTGTCCGGCTACCTGCGCGACGAGCAGCGCACCCGTTCCGAGCTGGAGGCGAGACAGGCCTGGACGATCAACGGAGCTCGGCTGGCCGTCGCAGCGCCGTGGCTCGTGCTGCTCTTCATGTCGTCGCAGCCCGACGTCATCGGCCGCTACCAGTCCTCGGCTGGCGTGGTCGTGCTGGCGATCGGTGCCGGCCTGTGCGTGGGCGCCTACCGGATCATGATGCGGATCGGTCGACTCCCCACCGAGCGACGGATCCTGTCATGAGTCCCGCCGTGCTGGGTGCCGCGCTGGGCGGAGCGGCCGGTCTCGGGGCCGTCCTCGTCGTCGTCCGGGTCGGCGCCATCCGTCGTCCCCAGCTGGCGATGCGCGTCCTCCCCTATCTCCGCGACGTACCCCGGATCGGTGATCCGCCCGGCGTTCGGAGGACTCCGTCGGCGGCTCCGACGACAGCAGCGGTCGGGGTCTTCGGTCCCGTCCTGCGCGCGGCTGCCGACGGTGTCGAGCGCGTGCTGGGCGGGTCGGCGTCCGTACGGCGTCGCCTCGAGCGCGCGGGTCTGGACCGTTCCGTGCACGACTTCCGGATCGAGCAGGTGATCTGGGGGCTCATCGGCTTCGCGGTGGCCGCCGCCTTCGCGGTGTTGCGGGCATTGTCGGGGCCTGCCAATCCGGTGGGGCTGCTGGTGCTCTGCGTGGTCGCCACCACCATCGGCGTCGTCGCGCGCGACACGTGGCTCTCGAGCCAGGTCAAGGCACGGGAGCGACGGATCCTCGAGGAGTTCCCGACCATCGCCGAGCTGCTGGCCCTCGCCGTCGCGGCGGGTGAGTCGCCGGTGTCGGCGCTCGACCGCGTCGTACGACGCAGCGGCGGCGAGCTGTCGGGCGACCTCGGCCGGGTGCTGGCCTCGATCCGCACCGGCGAGCCGGTGGCGGCCGCCTTCGACCGGCTGGCTGGTGCCTCGGGGCTCCCGCTCGTCTCCCGCTTCGCGCAGGGCATCGCCATCGCGATGGACCGGGGCACTCCGCTCGCCGACGTGCTGCACGCCCAGGCCGCCGACGTCCGCGAGGCTGGCCGGCGCGACCTCATCGAGCTCGCCGCCCGTCGCGAGGTCGCGATGATGGTGCCGGTGGTCTTCCTCGTGCTCCCGGTGACGGTCTTGTTCGCCTTCTGGCCCGGCCTGCTCGGCCTCTCCTTGACCGCTCCCTAGCCGGCTTCTCCGCCGGCCCCAGACCCTGGTCTTCTCGGAAAGGAACCACACCATGGGAAAGCTGCTCATCACCCTGGCTCGACTCCAGTTCACGCTGGTCGCGCCACCGTCTCCACCACCCGCACGGCCCCGCGACGAGCGGGGGGACGTGCCCGGGTGGGTGCTCGTCACCCTCATGTCGGTCGGCCTGATGGTCGTCATCGGCGCGGTGGCCGAGGATCAGCTCACCGAGATGCTGCGCTCGGCGCTCAACTCGGTGAAGTAGTGCCGAGATGTGAGCGCGGTGCAGCCGTGGTCGACATCGTGCTCGTGATCATGGTGCTGGTCCCGATGGTGCTGGGCATCCTGCAGGTCGCCCTGGTGCTGCACGTGCGCAACACGTTGGCCGCCGCGGCGTCCGAGGGTGCCCGCTACGCCGCCACCCATGGTGCCTCACAGGTGGCCGGGGAGACCAGGACGCGCGACCAGATCGACGAGGGCATCGCTGGCGGGTTCGCGGACGACATCGTCGTGCGACAGGTCGTGGTCGGTGGTGTGACGACGGTCGAGGTCGTGGTCCGGGCGACGGTCCCCGCGTTGGGTCTCGGCGGACCCGGTGTCGATCTCCAGGTCGAGGGCCACGCCGTCGCGGAGTCGACCAGCCGATGAGGCGGCCCCAGCAACGCGACGACCGGGGGAGTGCGATCGTGGAGCTGGTCTGGCTCGGGATCCTCCTGCTGGTCCCGCTGCTGTGGATCGTGGTCTCCGTCTTCCAGGTGCAAAGTGGCGCCTTCGCCGTCTCATCGGCCGCGCGCTCGGCCGGAAGAGCGTTCGCCTTGGCTCCCGATGACATCTCGGGTCAACGAGCCGCCGAGGCCGCCGCACGTCAGTCGCTGCGCGACCAGGGCATCGAGGAGGTGCCGGTCGACGTCACGGTGACGTGCACGCCGTACCCCACGTCGTGCCACAGCGGCACCTCGGTGATCACCGTGGTCGTGACCTCGCGGGTGGTGCTTCCCTTGATGCCCGACTTCCTCGGTGGGGACCGGCCGTCGTTTCAGCTGGACTCCAGCCACACCGTGCCGATCGGGCGCTACCGGGAGGTGAGCGCCGATGTCGCGAACCCGTGACGAGCGGGGCACGGCGATGCCGCTGATCATCGGCTTCGCCCTGCTCCTCGCCCTGACGGTCGCCCTCGTGGTCGATGCGTCGGCGGCGTTCCTGCATCGTCAGGGTCTGGACACCCTGGCCGACGGCGCCGCACTGTCGGGTGCCGAGGCGGGCGCCGCCGGCACCGAGGTGTACGACGGGGGGTTGGGCGCCCAGCCGCTGGCCCTGACCCGTGCCCAGGCGCAGGCCGGGGTGCGCGACTACCTGGCCGCGGTCGGTGCCCAACGTGACTTCCCGGGTCTGCGCTTCGACGTCGACGTGCGCGCCGACCAGGTGATCGTCAGGGTCAGCGCCCCGGTCGACTTCCCGCTCACGCTGCCCGGTGCCCCCGAGACGGCGCGCGTCTCGGCGACCGGGTCGGCCATCGTCGACCCGCAGTAGGCGGTCGCTGGTTCAGCGCCGGCACCCTGCTCGCCGTACCCTGGGGCGGTCATGACTGCCCTGCCTGAAACCACCGCGCCCGCCGCCCGCACCTACGAGGTCAAGACCTACGGGTGCCAGATGAACGTCCACGACTCCGAGCGCCTGACCGGACTGCTCGAGACGGCGGGCTACGTCGCTGCGCCGACCGGACAACAGGCCGATGTCGTCGTGTTCAACACCTGCGCGGTGCGCGAGAACGCCGACAACAAGCTCTACGGCAACCTCTCCCACCTCGCGCCGGTCAAGGCCGCCAACCCCGACCTGCAGATCGCGGTCGGTGGCTGCCTGGCTCAGAAGGACCGGGAGACGATCACGAAGAAGGCGCCGTACGTCGACGTCGTCTTCGGCACCCACAACATCGGCTCCCTGCCGGCGCTGCTCGACCGTGCGCGCTCGCAGAGCGAGGCCCAGGTCGAGATCCTCGAGTCGCTCGACGTCTTCCCCTCGACCCTGCCGACCAAGCGTGACTCCGCCTACGCCGCCTGGGTCTCGGTCTCGGTCGGGTGCAACAACACCTGCACGTTCTGCATCGTGCCGGCGCTGCGTGGCAAGGAGAAGGACCGCCGTCCCGGCGAGATCCTCGCCGAGATCGAGGCGCTCGTGGCCGACGGCGTCTCCGAGATCACCCTGCTCGGTCAGAACGTCAACGCCTACGGGGTCGAGTTCGGCGACCGCCAGGCCTTCTCCAAGCTGCTGCGCGCCTGCGGCGCCGTCGAGGGCCTCGAGCGCGTGCGCTTCACGTCACCGCACCCGGCCGAGTTCACCGACGACGTCATCGAGGCGATGGCCGAGACGCCGAACGTGATGCCCCAGCTGCACATGCCGCTGCAGTCCGGCTCCGACAAGGTCCTCAAGGACATGCGTCGCTCCTACCGCAGCAAGAAGTTCCTCGGCATCATCGAGCGCGTTCGCGCCGCGATGCCCGACGCCGCGATCACCACCGACATCATCGTCGGCTTCCCCGGCGAGACCGAGGAGGACTTCCTGGCCACGATGGACGTCGTACGGCGGTCACGCTTCTCGGGTGCCTTCACCTTCCAGTACTCCAAGCGTCCCGGCACGCCCGCCGCCGATCTGCCGGACCAGATCAGCCCCGAGGTGGTCAAGGACCGCTACGGCCGTCTGGTCGACCTCGTCAACGAGATCGCCTGGGAGGAGAACCAGCGCCTCGTCGGCCGCAGCGTCGAGCTGATGGTCTCCGAGGGCGAGGGCCGCAAGGACGCCGAGACCCTGCGCCTGTCCGGGCGTGGCCCCGACAACCGCCTGGTCCACTTCGCCGCCCCCGACGCCACGCTCGGCGAGGTCCGGCCCGGCGACAACGTGACCGTCGAGATCACCCACGCCGCTCCGCACCACCTGGTCGCCGACCGCGTGATCGCCGTACGGCGGACCCGCTCCGGCGATGCGTGGGAAGCGCGCACCGGCGACCCCTCGACGAGCGGAGTGACGCTCGGCATGCCCACGGTCGGTGTCCCGGCGCCCCTGCCCGACGCCCCCGCCTGCCGCTGATCCATCCGTCCCGCGACAACCGACGACGTGGCCCCTCTGAGCCCCGATCAGGGGCCGATTCGTCGGTTGTCGGCTCGGTGGTGAAGATGGTGGCGTGACCGCAGACGCTTCCACCATCCTGGCCACCTCGGGCGGACTCGTCGCCGGCGAGCGCACCCGCTACGAGGTCGGGCCGCTGACCCACCACGCCGTCGACCTCGCCGGGGTGAGCGGCCGCGCGCCGCGGGTCTGCTACCTCGGCACCGCGTCGGGCGATCAGCCCCAGGGTGTGCGCGACTACTACGACGCGGCCCAGCTGGCTGGGTTCGCGCCGTCGCACCTGCAGCTCTTCACCATGCCCAACGTGCCGGACATCCGTGAGCACCTGCTGTCGCAGGACGTGATCTGGGTCTTCGGCGGCAGCGTCGCCGGCCTGCTCGCGATGTGGGAGCTGCACGGCGTCGGCGAGGTGATGCGGGAGGCGTGGGAGGCAGGCGTGGTGCTGACCGGTGTCTCTGCCGGCTCCATCTGCTGGCACGTCGGCGGCACCACCGACTCGTTCGGGCCGCGACTGCGACCTATCACCAACGGCCTGGCGTTGCTGCCGTACTCCAACGGGGTGCACTACGACTCCGAGGAGGAGCGGCGCCCGCTCTTCCAGAGTCTCGTCGCCGACGGCTCGTTGCCGGCCGGCTACGCGACCGACGACGGTGCGGGAGTGCTCTACCGCGGCACCGAGATGGTCGGTGCCTACGCGGAGCGCGACGGAGCCGGGGCGTACTGGGTCGAGCGCGGTCCGGACGGCACCGCGCTCGAGTCCAGGCTCGACACGACCCTGCTCTGAGCCCGCCCTGAGCCCGCCTTGAGCCCGCCCTGAGCCCGCCCTCAGCCCGCCCTGAGCTAGAACAACCTCAGTTGCGCGGCTGCTTGTCGTAGGGGTGCTCGTCCGAGCGCGGGTCCTGGCTGTTGTAGCCGGACTTGGGCGGGATCGGCGGGTCGGGGTTGACCTCGACCCCGCCGGCAGCCTGCTCGGGCAGCACGTCGGCGTCCGGGTCGCGCTCCTGCGGGGAGACGTCGCGGGTGCCGAAGGTGCCGTGCTGACCGGGTCCCGTCGGGCCCTCGGTCTCGCTGCTGACGCCCATGTCACCACGGGTGTCGTGGTCGGACGACGTGATGTCGTAGGCGTCCTCGGGCGTGTTCTCCTCGGTGCTCATGCCGGTGACTCCTCGTCCGGGTCGACCTCGTCGGCCTTGCCCTTCGTGGCTTCGGTGGTGGTGTCCTCGCCCTGCTTCATCTCGTCCGGCAGGGAGTCCTCGACGGCCGGGTTGGCGTCGGGGTCGAGGTCGCGCATCACCGGCGCGGGCGGCTCGCCCCCGTCCTCGACGATGGCCTCGGCGCCGTCCGGGAAGGAGATCGCGTCCGCGCCTCCGGGGTTGGGCTCGCCGGGCTCGATCTGCGGCTCGGGCGCGGGCCCGAGGTCACCGTCCTGCGTCATGGGTGGTCCTTCCCTGGTTGATGGTCAAGAGATCGACGGGTCGTCGAAGCCGAAGGTCGTGTAGGCCGGAGGGGTTCCGCCGACAGCCAACGTGTCGAGGACGGAGCGCTCGTGGGGCACGACCGGCCTGGGGAGCTCGTCGAGGCGGTCGAGCGGCACCCAGCGCAGGTCGGCGCACTTGCGCGGCTCGACGATGCGAGGCTCGCCCGACCACGACCGTGCGGAGAAGAAGAAGTCGATCCGCTCGTCGATCGGCAGGTCGTGTCGGGTGCGGTGCATGGCGGTCAGGAAGTCGAGGACCAGGTCGGTCACGCCGATCTCCTCGGCGGCCTCGCGGTGAGCCGCGGTGTCGGCGCTCTCGCCACGCTCCACGTGCCCGGCCGCCGCAGCGGCCCAGTGGCCGTCCATGTAGCCCGTGCCCTGCCGCAGCTGCAGCAGGACCTCGGGTCCGCTCACGCCGTCGCGCAGCAGGAAGACGTAGGCGGCCGGGACGACGGTGAACCGCTCGACCGTGTCGTTCGCCGTCGTCACTGGGAGGGCTGGTCCTGGGAGCTCTCGGCGTTCTCCTCCTGGGCGGCACCAGCAGCGCCGGCCCCGTCGCCACCGCCGGACTGCTCGCTCGGGTGCTCGCCGGGAGGCTCCTCCTCGAGGTCGATGGCCTCGTTGGACTCCTCCGGGACAGGGGCCGTCACGTGAGGTCGTCGTTCTTGCCGTCGAGCTTGTCCAGGGCGTCCTTGGCCTTCTGGGAGGCCGACTCGATCTTGTCGCCGTGCTTGCCACCGGTCTTCTTGTCGGCGAAGTCGCCGGCCTTGTCGATGCCGTCGGAGATCTTGTCGCCGTGCTTGTCGACGGCGTCGCTCAACTTGTCCTTGGCGTTGTCCAGAAAGCCCATCGGTGGTTCCCCCTGTGGATCGTGAGGCGGCGTGGTGTGGTGGCCGTCCCGAGGCGAGACGACCTGCTTGCCACACTAGCCACATGAGCGCGACCGAGGGCACCCCCGCAGGGACGACCTCGTCGCCGTACCCCGGTGGGGCGGTGATCGTGGCGATCGTCGGCCCCACCGCCTCCGGCAAGACCACGCTCTCCCTGGACCTCGCGGAGCGGCTCGGGGGCGAGATCGTCAACACCGACGCGATGCAGGTCTACCGCGGCATGGACATCGGCACCGCCAAGCTGCCCGTGACCGAGCGACGCGGCATCCCGCACCACCTCCTCGACACCCAGGACGTCCGAGAGCCGGCGACCGTCGCCGCCTTCCAGGGCTGGGCGCGGACGGTGATCGCCGAGCTGCGGGGCAGGGGAGCCGCACCCGTCCTCGTGGGCGGCTCGGCGCTCTACATCCGCGCCATCCTGGACCGCTTCGACTTCCAGGCCACCGACCCGGAGGTCCGGGCCCGGCTCGAGGCGGAGCTTGCCGAGGTGGGCTCGGAGTCCCTGCACCGGCGCCTGACCGACCTGGACCCACGCACGGCCCACACGCTCGCGCCCGACAACGGCCGCCGGATCGTCCGCGCCCTCGAGGTCATCGAGATCACCGGGGAGCCCTACGGCTCGTCGCTGCCCGAGCTGGAGTACGCCGACCCGCGCACGGTGCAGGTCGGCGTCGACATCGATCGCCCCACGCTCGACGCCCGTATCGAGCAGCGCGTGCACGACATGTACGACGCCGGACTGGTCGCCGAGGTCGAGGCACTCCTCGACCAGGGACTGGCCGAGGGCCGCACCGCCTCGCGCGCCATCGGCTACCGCGAGGCGAGGTCGGTGCTGGCCGGCGAGCTCGACCCCGACGAGGCGCGCTGGCGCACCATCTACGCGACCCGTCGCTTCGCCCGCAAGCAGATGGGGTGGTGGCGCAAGGACCCCCGGATCACCTGGGTGCCGTACGACGCCGAGGACCGGGTGGAGCAGGCACTGGCGGCGGTGCAGGCGCACAGCAGACGACCTGCAGGGTGACATCGGTGTGACATGCGTGACATCGAGCGATAAGGGTTCGACGATGAGTCGGCACGACTGGAACAGTCCACCTCACCATGACGACGACTCCTGAGCCGACCGGACCCTCCTCGGCGACCGACCACCCCGAGGCGCCGGACTACGGCGTCCTGCGCTGGCTGGTGCTCGCGACCTTCATCGTGATCCTCAACGAGACGATCATGATCAACGCGATCCCGCGGCTGACCGAGGAGTTCGACGTCACCACGCGCTCCGCGCAGTGGCTGACGAGCGGGTTCCTGCTCACGATGGCGATCGTCATCCCGACGACGGGCTGGTTCCTGCAGCGCGTGACGACGCGGCAGGCCTTCGGCAGCGCGATGGCGGTCTTCTGCGCCGGCACCCTGCTCGCCGCGCTGGCCCCGACCTTCGGTGTCCTGGTGGCGGCCCGGGTCGTGCAGGCGGCCGGCACGGCGATCATGATGCCGTTGCTGATGACGACGGTGATGACCATCGTGCGCGAGCAGGACCGGGGCCGGATCATGGGCAACGTGACACTGGCGATCTCGGTCGCGCCCGCGCTGGGCCCCACGGTCTCCGGCGGGATCCTGGCCGTCGGATCGTGGCGCTGGCTGTTCGGCGCGGTCCTGCCCGTCGCCGTCGCGATCACCTGGATCGGCCTGCGCAACCTCGCCGTCGGCGGCGAGACCAACCAGGGCGCCATCGACTGGACCAGCGTCGCGCTGTCCGCGCTGGGCTTCGGCCCGCTCGTCTTCGGCCTCTCGCAGCTCGGCGAGGGATCCGGCACCGGGCCGTCGTGGCTGCCCGCCGCGATGCTCGTCGTCGGCGCCCTGTCCCTTGGCGCCTTCGTGGCGCGCCAGCTCCGCCTGCAGCGCGACGGCGTGCCGCTGCTCGACCTGCGCACCCTGCTGCACCGCACCTACGCGCTCAGCCTCGGCCTGATGGCGCTGGCCTTCATGGCGATGCTCGGCTCGATGATCCTGCTGCCGCTCTACCTCCAGGGCGTGCGCGGGCTGAGCGAGCTGCAGACCGGCCTGCTGGTGATGCCCGGCGGACTGGCGATGGGTCTGCTGGGGCCCCAGGTCGGCAAGGTCTTCGACCGGCTCGGTGCCCGACCGCTGATCATCCCCGGAGCGATCGGGATGCTCGTCGGACTCGCCCTGCTCACCCAGGTGGGCGCGACCACGCCGTACGCGATGATCCTGGCCGCCCACGTGCTGCTGATGGTCTCGTTGGCGGCGGTCTTCACCCCGGTGTTCAGCCTCGGGCTCGGCGCGCTCCCGCCGCAGCTCTACTCCCACGGCAGCTCACTGCTGGCCACCCTCCAGCAGGTCGCCGGCGCGGCCGGGACGGCCGTCGTGATCGCGGTCGTGTCCTCACGCGAGACCGGGCTGCTCGCCGACGGCGCCGACGAGATCGCCGCGCGGGTCGGCGGCACGCAGTGGGGCTTCGCGGTCGGCGCGATCCTGGCGGTCGTCGTGGTGGCGATCGCGGTGATCATGCCGGGCCGGGTGCCGTCGTCGTACGACGATCAGGTCACCGACCTCGAGCGCACCGACGAGCCGGTCACGCCCTAGTCTCGGCGGCATGAGCCTGCCCACGCCCGCACCGGACCGCACCGCCCTCGTCACCGGAGCCTCGTCGGGCATCGGCGCCGAGATCGCCCGCCAGCTGGCGCGCCGGGGTCACGGTGTGACGCTCGTGGCCCGCTCGGCGGCGAAGCTCGAAGCTCTGGCAGCCGAGGTGGGCGCCCTGGGCGTGCGCGCGGAGGTCATCGCCTGCGACCTGACTGACCGCTCGGCCCGAGCGGGGCTGCTCAGCGCGATCGAGGGACGGGGGCTGAGCGTCGACGTGCTGGTCAACAACGCGGGCCTGTCCACGCTCGGTGCGGTGGCCGACTCCGACCCCGAGGCCGAGATGGCGATGGTCGAGCTCGACGTCGTCGCCGTCGTCGACCTGTGCTCACGGATCCTGCCCGGGATGGTCGAGCGGGGACGGGGCGCGGTCCTCAACGTCGCGTCCACGGCGGCCTTCCAGCCGCTGCCGGGCCAGGCCGGCTACGGGGCCGGCAAGAGCTTCGTGCTGTCCTACACCCAGAGCCTGGCCGGTGAGCTCAAGCGGACCGGGGTCACCGCGACCACGCTGTGCCCGGGGCCGGTCGACACCGGCTTCGGTGAACGAGCGGGCTTCTCCAAGGCCGACGCCGAGGAGGCGCTGCCGCAGGTCATGTGGGTCTCGGCCGAGGCCGTCGCCCGCGCGGCGGTGGACGGCCTCGACAAGGGACGCCTGGTCGTCATCCCCGGAGCGGCCAACCGGATCGCGTCCGCGCTCGCCCAGGTCACGCCGCGCACCCTGCTGCTGCCCGTGCTCGTCAAGGGCCACCCCGGGCTCAGGTAGCACCCTCGCGCGAGTACGCCGAGGCGCGCGCCACCTGGTCGGCGCTGGGACGCACACCGGTGTAGAGGCGGAACTGCTCGGCAGCCTGGAGGGCGATGACCTGCGCCCCGGTGACCACCGGCTTGCCGTGGGCGCGCGCCGCGCGGATCAGCGGCGTCTCCGAGGGGACCGCGACCACGTCGAGCACGGCCTGCGCGGCGGCGACCTGGGTGTCGTCGTACGGCGACTCCCCGGCCGCCGCCGCGCCGCTCATGCCGACCGGAGTGACGTTGACGAGCAGTGCCGCGCTGTGGTCGCCACCGAGGTCGGCGGGGGAGCCGACCCACTCGTAGCCGTAGGCGTTGGCCAACGCCGGGCCGCTGCGGGGGTTGCGAGCGGCAAGCACGCCGTCGGTGAAGCCTGCGTCGCGCAGCGCGGCGACCACTGCCTTGGCCATCCCGCCGCTGCCGGTGACCACGACGCGGCCCGTGGTGGGGAGACCGGGGGAGGCGAGCAGGTCGCGGACCGCCTGGTAGTCGGTGTTGTGGGCGTGCAGCACGCCGTCCTCGTTGACGATGGTGTTGGCCGACGCGATCACGGCTGCGGAGTCGTGGACGACGTCGACGTGATCGAGGCAGTCCTCCTTGAACGGCATCGAGACCCCGCATCCCCGGATCTGGAGTGCGCGCAGGCCCGCCACCGCGGCGCCGATGTCGGTGGTGGTCGTCGCCTTGTAGAGGTAGTTCAGGCCGAGCTCGGCGTAGAGGAAGTTGTGGAAGCGGGTCCCGATGTTGCTCGGTCGGGCGGAGAGGGACAGGCAGATGCGCGTGTCCCGGTCGATCGGTCCGGGGGCACGAGTAGCCGGAGGATGCGAAGCCATGCCGAGCACCCTAGGAGAGGTACCGTGAAGGGGTGACTGACGCCCCGGAGATGGCAGCGGCCGACGCGACGTGGACCCAGATCGGCACCCTCGAGCAGCTCGTCGACCTGCTGGGGCTGCCGGGCGAGCGAGCGGCCACCAAGAGCCGCCCCGCGCTACTCGACGTCGACCGCGACTGGCTCGCCGCGAGCCCCTTCTGCGTGATGGCGACCGCGGACGCCGACGGTCGCTGCGACGCATCCCCCAAGGGAGACCCGGCCGGTCAGCTGGTGCACGTGATCGACGAGCGCACGATCGCGCTCGCCGAGCGCCCGGGCAACCGGCGCGCCGACGGCTACAAGAACATCCTGGCCAACCCCCACATCGGCCTCAACTTCCTCATCCCGGGCCGTGGCGACACCCTGCGCGTCAACGGGCGCGCCCGGCTGGTCTCGGACGCGCCATTTTTCGACGAGATGATCGTGAAGGGACACCGACCGCTGCTGGCGATCGTGGTGGACATCGAGGATCTCTTCTTCCACTGCGCGAAGGCCTTCCTGCGCTCGCAGCTGTGGGACCCCGAGAGCTGGGCCCCCGAGGCGCGGGTGCCGCGCCGGGCGGTGGTGGCCAAGGAGGTCGAGCCCGACGGGCGCACCCTCGAGCAGCTCGACAGCTACTACAGCCAGTACAGCTACAGCGAGGGTCTCTATGGCTGACCGATCGGCGGCCGGCTACCCCTTCCTCAAGGGGCACGGCACCCACAACGACTTCGTGCTCCTGCCCGACCACGACGGCACCCTGCACGGCGACCTGGACCCGGCCCGGGTCCGGGCCCTGTGCGATCGCCGGGGTGGGATCGGCGGTGACGGCGTGCTGCGCGTCGTGCGCTCCGCAGCCGGAGCCGAAGCCGAGTGGTTCATGGACTACCGCAATGCCGACGGCTCGACGTCGGAGATGTGCGGCAACGGGGTCCGGGTCTTCGGTCGCCACCTGGCCGAGGAGGGCCTCGTCGACCCGGCTCGGCCGCTGCCGGTCGCGACCCGCGACGGCATCAAGACGCTCATCTTCGCCGGCGGGGAGGTCGACGGCGAGATCACCGTCGACATGGGCGTCCCGCGGCTGCTGGGGGAAACCCGGGTCGGCGTGGCCGAGGGGGACGAGGTGCGCTGGTGGTCGGCCGTGCACGTCGACACCGGCAACCCGCACGCGGTCGCCTTCGTCGACGACCTCGCCGAGGCCGGGCCGCTGACGAGCCCGCCCGAGCACGACACGGCGGTCTACCCCCACGGAGTCAACGTCGAGTTCGTGGTACGGCGGGGCGAGCACCACGTCGCGATGCGGGTGCACGAGCGAGGCTCCGGGGAGACCCGGTCGTGCGGCACCGGCGCCTGCGCGGTCGCGGTCGCTGCGGCGGGCGCCGACGGAGCCGAGCGCGGCACGCCGTACCGCGTCGACCTGCCCGGTGGCACGCTGACGATCACCTGGCAGGAGGACGGCCGTGTGCTGATGGCCGGTCCCGCTCTCATCGTGGCCCGCGGGACGACCCGTCTCTGAAGGACAGTAGGGTCCGAAACATGGACCTCAACGGATCTTCTGCCATCGTCACGGGCGGCGCGTCGGGCATCGGTGCCGCGGCCGCCCGCCAGCTCGCCGCCCTCGGGTGCACCGTGGTCGTCGCCGACCTCCAGGCCGACAAGGGTGAAGCCCTGGCCGAGGAGATCAAGGGCGTCTTCGCCCAGGTGGACGTCACCGACACCGAGCAGATCGCCGGAGCGGTCAAGGCCGCCGCCGACATCGCGCCCCTCAAGGCGGTCGTCAACTCGGCCGGGATCGGCTGGGCCCAGCGCACCATCGGGCGGGACGGATCCCTCGACTCGGCCCACTCGCTCGAGGCCTTCACCAAGGTCGTGGCCATCAACCTGATCGGCACCTTCGACATGGTGCGCCAGGCCGCCACGGTGATGAGCACCAACGAGCCCGACGCCGACGGCGCCCGTGGCGCGATCGTCAACATGGCCAGCGTGGCCGCGTTCGACGGCCAGATCGGCCAGGCGTCGTACTCCGCCTCCAAGGGTGGCGTGGTCGGGATGACCCTCCCGGTCGCGCGCGACCTGTCGGCCGCCGGCATCCGCCTCAACACCGTCGCCCCGGGTCTGATCGACACCCCGATCTACGGCGAGGGCCCGCAGGCTGACGAGTTCAAGGCGAACCTCGGCAAGAACGTGCTCTTCCCCAAGCGCCTCGGCAGCGCCGACGAGCTGGCCTCGATGGTCATCGAGTGCCTGACCAACTCCTACATGAACGGTGAGACGGTCCGCCTCGACGGCGGCATCCGGATGCCTCCGAAGTAGGTCTCAGCAGAGCCGGAAGCGGCTCGCGCCCGAGGTGACCTTCTCCGTGACCCGCCCCGAGCGCGAGCCGGTGAACGTCACCGTCGTCCGACCGTCCGTGGTCACCACGACCGCGCCGCAGCGCATCCCCGCCCGGTCGAGGTCCACGGTGGCGCGGCGGACGTTGGTGAGGTCGACCGTGATCCGCTTGCGCGTCGGCAGGCGGTCGCCCGGCTGCAGCACGAGGTCTTGGCGCAGGGCGGGGAGCGGGGCGGCCACCGGCGTCGGTCCGGTGCGGACGGCACGCTGCGCGCGCCCCGGCCTGGCCTGCGAGGTCGCCTCGACCCGGGCGAGCGACCCGGGAGAGGAGTCGCGGGCGGCCAGGCCGCCGATCCAGTACGCCGTGGTGGCGCCGATGCCGAGGTCGTCGCGGGTGAGCCGGGGCTGCCACGTGAAGTCGATGTCGCGCGGGTTGCGGACCGCTCGGGGGGCGTCCAGCCCGGTCAGCACGGTCGCGAAGCGGTCCTGGGTGGCGAAGAGCAGGTGGTCCTCGGCGGGGTAGCGCACGAAGCGGTGCTCCAGGTCGAGGGCGTCGAAGCGACCGACCTGCACCTCGACGGAGGTGAAGGGCACCAGCTGGTCGAGCTGGCCCTGGCCGATCCGGTAGGGCAGGTGACGCGCGTTGCCGACGAGGTCGTACGCCGTGCCGTCGGAGGTGCAGCGGCCCCCGAAGGCCGGGTTGACCAGGGCATCGGCGTCGACCGACACACCGCACTGCGGCGGGCCGGCGAGCGCGACGGCCTCGGCGTACAGGTCCGGATGGGACAGCCCGAGCTTGTAGGCGGCCCAGCCGCCCATCGAGTAGCCGGTGATGACCGTGCGGCGCGGGTCGAGGTCGTAGCTGCGCGCCAACGCACCCCAGACCTGCCAGTAGTCGGCCTCGGCCTCGTCGAAGTACCAGCCGTCGGGGCCGTGGCCGAGCGTCCCGGCGCAGATCGAGCCGCGCCGCTCGCAGAGTCGCTGCAGCAGGAGCGGGTCGTAGGCGGCGTACTGGTTGTGGTTGACGCTCAACGAGTGCAACGTCCAGGTCAACGGGGCGGGGGTGCCGCGGCGGTAGCTCGTCGGCACGTAGACGGCGTACGGCTGGATCCGGCCGAGGAAGTTGGGCTTGCCGTCGCCGGTGCCCTGCCCCTCGTCGGCGACGACACCGTCGCCGAGGTCGAGCCCCGAGACGTACCACCGGTTGCTGCTGCCCCGCACGAGCGGCTCGCGGGTGGAGCGCTCGCGCTTGAGGGCCCGCCAGCGGATCGTGCGACCGAACGAGCTCACGTCACCGGCCGCGAGGGCGTCGGCCTGATGGTCCTCGGACCAGAAGTTGCCGGTGACGAAGCGCGCCTGCCCGTCCGCGCCGACCTGGTCGAAGGGCGGCGTCCCGGCGGCCAGCTCCTGGTAGGCGGCCACCAGTGCCGAGGTGTTGCCGCTCGTGTAGATCGGCGGCTCCTGCTTCGCCGAGCGGAAGCCGACGTTGTAGACCCGGGTGAACCCGCCGGCGCGGACCCCGGAGACGGAAGCCGGCTGCAGGGCGCGTCCGCGGTCGCCCGCGAGGCCGGCGACCAGCCGCACACGCCAGGTCCCCTTCACGGGGAGCACGCGTTGCGGCACCTTGACCACGAAGGAGCGGGTCTGCCGATCGACCGTGAGGCGCTTGCCGGCCAGCTTGAGAGTGCGTTGCGTGGTGAGGTCCTGGAGCCAGGCGCCCTTGCCGGAGACGATCAGCGCCTGGTCGAGCCCGGGGGACGTGACGCCGGCACCGCCCGGCCAGCGGTCGGTGCCGGTCGCGGCCGAGCTGTCGGTGTCGAGGCCCCAGATGGCGAGCGGGACCGACGGGTCGGTGAGGGTGTTCCAGTCGACGCGCCAGTACGACGCGCGCTCGTCCACGCCGACGGCGGCGACGAAGACGTCGGCGCCGTTGCCGTGGGCGGCGGGGTCGTCGTAGGTGTACACGCCCTGGTACGGCGCCAGCAGTGCCGTGTTGTCGACGGTGAACCCGCTCGGGATCGCGGCGCCGTGGTCGTCGTAGACGAAGTCGGTCCAGTACGACGCCCCGTCGTGCAGCCGCCCGGTGCCCGACGTACGCGAGAGGCGTTGCTCGAACGGCCAGCCCCTCGGGGTGGCGAGTCGTGGCTCGGCGCGGGTGGCAGCCGCCGGTGCTCCCTCGGGGATCCCGGGCAGCTCGGGGGAGGCGCCACCCGGAGCAGCAGGAGCCGGGGACGCCGGGAGCAGGGCGCCGGCCACGGCGAGCCCGAGAGCAGCGACGAGCGAGGAGGGGGCAACGATGCGCATGGGGGTTCAACGCGCCACCGCGCCCGACGTCACGTGACGGCAGTCACTTCTCTGCGGTCGTAGGCTGAGGAGATGTCCTCCACGCGTGCGGCCCGGCAGAAATCGGTTACCGCCCACGCCGCAGCGGACCTACGATCGACCCATATGACGAACGCACCTGACTTCTCCCTCGCCGCCGAGCTCGACGAGACCTCCGACTGGGATCCCGAGCACGAGGACGCCACCGCCGAGGCGGACGGCGACTTCGTGTCCGGGTACGCCGACGAGCCCGACCCCGAGGACGACCCCACGACGGGCGCGATGGAGCTCGCCGAGCGCCACCAGCTGCGCCGCGTGGCCAGCCTGCGCACCGAGCTCGAGGACATCACCGAGGTCGAGTACCGCCAGCTCCGCCTCGAGCGCGTCGTGCTCGTCGGCGTCTGGACCGAAGGCTCGGTCGCCGACGCCGAGAACTCCATGGCCGAGCTCGCCCTGCTCGCCGAGACCGCCGGCTCCGAGGTGCTCGAGGCGATCTACCAGCGGCGCCAGACGCCCGACCCGGCGACGTACGTCGGTCGCGGCAAGGTCGAGGGCATCGCCGAGATCGTGCAGGCCACCGGCGCCGACACGGTGATCTGCGACGGAGAGCTCGCGCCCAGCCAGCTGCGCAACCTCGAGGACCGGCTCAAGGTCAAGGTCGTCGACCGCACGGCGCTGATCCTCGACATCTTCGCCCAGCACGCGAAGTCGCGTGAGGGTCAGGCTCAGGTCGAGCTGGCCCAGCTGTCCTACATGAAGCAGCGCCTGCGCGGCTGGGGCGGCAACCTCTCGCGCCAGGCCGGTGGCCGTGTCGGCGCCGGTGGTGGGGAGGGCGGCGGCATCGGTGGCCGTGGGCCCGGTGAGACCAAGATCGAGACCGACCGCCGCCGGATCAACGACAAGATCGCCAAGCTGCGCCGCGAGCTCAAGGCGATGAAGGGCACCCGCGACACCAAGCGCCAGGACCGGGCACGCCACCAGATCCCCAGCGTCGCGATCGCCGGCTACACCAACGCCGGCAAGTCCTCCCTGCTCAACCGCCTCACCGGGGCCGGTGTGCTCGTGGAGGACTCGCTGTTCGCCACGCTCGACCCGACCACCCGCCGTACGACGACCGCCGACGGCCGGATCTACACGATGAGCGACACCGTCGGGTTCGTCCGGCACCTGCCCCACCAGCTGATCGAGGCGTTCCGCTCGACGCTGGAGGAGGTCGCCGACGCCGACCTGATCGTGCACGTCGTCGACGGCTCGCACCCCGACCCCGAGGGCCAGCTCAGCGCGGTGCGCGAGGTGCTCGCCGAGATCGAGGCGAGCGACGTGCGTGAGCTCGTGGTGATCAACAAGGCCGACGCCGCCGACCCCCTCGTGCTCGCCCGCCTGCAGCGCGCCGAGCCGCACTCCGTCGTGGTCAGCGCCAAGACCGGTGCCGGCATCGCGGAGGCGATCGCCCTGGTCGAGGGGGAGCTGCCTCGACCGGGCGTGGCGTTCCACGCGCTGCTGCCCTACGAGCGCGGCGACCTGATCAACCGGCTGCACCAGGAGGGCGAGATCGACCTGCTGGAGCACACCGCCGAGGGCAGCGTCGTCAAGGGCCGGGCCAACGAGGACCTCGCGGGAGAGCTGGCCGGCTACTCGGTCTGACCGGTCCGGCCCGAAATCGGCGCGACACCAGCAGGTCTGCCGCCGTAGCCTCCGCGGGTGACCTCGGGGACCGGCAGCCTGCGCGGCGGTGCGTTCGTCAGGTACTTCGCCGGCCGGACGATCTCGTCCTTCGGCTCCTCGTTCGGCTTCCTCGCCCTGACCTTCGCCCTCCTCGCGGCGGGTGGCTCGGCGACCGACCTCGGACTGGTGATCGGCGCCGGCACCGTGCCGATGTTCCTGCTGATGCTCCTCGGTGGGGTGGCCGGGGACCGGTTCGACCGCCGCTTGATCCTGGTCAGCACCGACATCGTGCAGGGTGCCGCACAGCTGGCTACCGCAGCCCTCTTCGCCACCGGCGCCGCACCGTTGTGGGTGTTGATGCTGCTGCAGGCCGTGCGCGGAGCAGCGTCGGCCTTCTTCAGCCCCACCAGCACCGGGATGATGCCCGAGCTGGTGGCTCCTGACGACCTTCAGCGCGCCAACGCGCTCCTCGGGATCGCCTCCAACATCGCCAGCGTGGTCGGTCCGGCCCTGGCCGGAGTGACGATCGCGCTCACGTCGCCGACCGTGGCCCTGGTGGTGGATGCGGCGACGTTCCTGGTGAGTGCGGTCCTCCTGGCGACCCTGCCGCGGGCGCGCGGCCGCGTGAAGGTCGCCACCGGGATCCTCGACGACGTCAAGGGCGGCTGGAAGGAGTTCGCCTCCCGTGCCTGGGTGTGGCAGATGGTCGCGTCGTTCGCGGTCTACCAGGCCTCGGTGCTGCCGGTGATCGTGGTGGTGGGTCCGGTGCTGGCCGAGCGCACCGGCGCGGGAGCGTCGGGGTGGGCCGTCGTCCTGTCATTGCGCGCCGTGGGATCGCTGCTGGCGGGTCTGGTGCTGCTGCGCTGGCGACCGCAGCGACCCCTGGTCGCCTCGACCCTGTGCCTGGCCCTCGACGTGCCGTTCCTGCTGGCCCTCGGGTTCGACGCGCCGATCCTGGCCCAGGCGGCGCTGGGCGCCTTCGCGGCCGGCGGTGTCGTCCTGGCCGACACCCTGTGGGAGTCGTCGCTGCAGCGGTGGGTGCCGACGGACGCGATCTCGCGGGTCAGCGCGTTCGACTGGATGGGCTCGCTGGCGATGAACCCCGTCGGCAACGTCCTGGTGGCCCTGGCGCTGACCGGGATGGGGCCGAGGGACCTCGTCTACACCGTGCTGGTGGTGCACGTCGTCTCGCACGGGCTGCTGCTGCTGAGTCCCGCCATCCGGTCGTTGCGCACACCGGTGGCTGCGGACTGAGCGGACCGGGAGGACGGCTGCCACGGGCCGTGTCCACAGGCGACCTCGCGCCGTGTCGTGAGCGTCGGCGCGCGCCGTTAGGGTTCTCGGGTGCCCGACGCCGACAAGCCCTCTCCCGCGCGATCCAGCAGCGCCATCCGCGAGGTCCTGGGCTCAGCGGTCGCAGCGCTGGGCGGGGCTGAGCGCACCGGTCAGGTCGCGATGGCCGAGGCCGTCGGCAACGCCTTCGCCGAGCGGGAGCACCTGCTCGTGCAGGCCGGCACCGGCACCGGCAAGTCGCTGGCCTACCTCGTCCCGGCGCTCGTGCACGACAAGCGCGTCGTGGTGGCCACCGCGACCCTGGCGCTGCAGCACCAGCTGGTCGAGCGGGACCTGCCCCGGCTCGTCGAGGCCGTCGACGGGGGCGACCACGGCCACGCCGTGAACACGTCGTACGCCGTGCTGAAGGGGCGTTCCAACTACGCCTGCCTGCACCGGATCCGCGAGGGCGTGCCCGACGACCAGGGCGTCCTGGTCGACGTGCCCCAGGGGTCGATGGCCGAGAAGGTGCTCGAGCTGCGGGAGTGGGCCGAGCAGGAGGCGAAGGCCAAGGGTGTCGGCGAGCGCGACGGAGCCCCGCGGCACACCGACCGGGAGTGGCGACAGGTCAGCGTCAGCCACCGCGACTGTCTGGGTGCGAGCAAGTGTCCCTTCGGCCAGGAGTGCTTCGCCGAGGTGGCGCGTGAGAAGGCGCACCGCTCCCACCTGATCGTCACCAACCACTCCCTGCTCGCGATCGACGCGATCGAGGGCGTGCCGATGATCCCCGACTACGACGCCGTGGTCATCGACGAGGCCCACGAGCTGACCGCCCGGGTCACCCAGGCCGCGACCGACGAGCTGACCGCGTCCGACGTGGAACGGGCCGCTCGTCGCTCCGTGCGCCACGTCGAGGGCAACGAGGCCGACGACCTCGCCGACGCGGGGGAGGCCCTGCGCGACGCGATGGCCGAGGCCAGGCCGGGTCGGATCGAACGGTTGCCCGTGGACCTCTCCGATGCGCTGGTGCTGGTCCGCGACGCCGCGCGGGCGTGCCTGTCGGCCTACCCGAAGGGCGCGGACTCCAAGGTCGGCGACGGCGAGGCGGACCCGGGGCTGACCCAGGCCAAGGGCACGGTGCAGGACCTCTTCGCCGTGGCCGAGCGGATGGCGGCGGGCTCGGCGACCGACGTGTTGTGGCTCAACGAGGGCGGCACCGGCGAGCGCAGCCGGATCCCCCCACGGTTGTGCGTCGCGCCGCTGGAGGTGTGGGGCCCGATGCGCGACAAGCTGCTGTCCGACAAGACCGTCGTGATGACGTCGGCCACCCTCATGCTCGGCGGTGACTTCTCCTCGGTCGCCTCCAACGTCGGGCTCAAGCCGACCGAGCGGGTCGGGGGCCCCGGACCCGCGACCGACCTGCCCGACGACGCCCTGCCCTGGACCGGCCTGGACGTCGGCTCGCCCTTCGACTACGGCCAGCAGGCGATCCTCTACGTCGCCCGCCACCTCCCACCGCCCGGGCGCGACGGCCTGGTGAAGAGCCAGCTCGACGAGATCGTCGACCTCGTCGACGCCGCCGACGGCCGCACCCTCGGGCTCTTCTCCAGCCGCCGCGCCGCGGAGGCCGCTGCCGAGGAGGTACGCCGTCGGCTGCCCCACCTGACCACCCTGGCCCAGGGCGAGGCCCAGCTGCCCGAGCTCGCCAAGCAGTTCGTGAGCGACCCGCACACCTGTCTCTTCGGCACCCTCAGCCTCTGGCAGGGCATCGACGTGCCGGGTCAGACCTGCCAGCTGGTGCTGATCGACCGGATCCCGTTCCCACGTCCCGACGACCCGCTCATGAGCGCCCGGCAGAAGGCTGCCGACTCCGCGGGGGGCAACGGGTTCATGCAGGTCGCGGCGACGCACGCCGCGCTCCTGCTGGCCCAGGGCGCCGGACGGCTGATCCGCACCACCACCGACCGCGGTGTGGTCGCCGTCCTCGATCCGCGGCTGGCGACCGCCCGCTACGGCAGCTTCCTCAAGGCGTCGCTGCCCCCGATGTGGACCACGACCGACCCGGCCCTGGTGCGCAAGGCGCTGGCCCGGCTGGCAGCTGGGTGACTACCGCACCACGCGCGCGCTGATCCTCTGCTTCTGCCGGTCGTCCTTCGGCAGGCCGTAGCAGGAGAACGGCGTGTACTGCTCGAAGCACCGGGTGAAGCGCCCGCTGGTGTTGGCCAGGGTCACCTCGACGTAGCGCACCTTCGTCGAGCTGAAGGCCACTCTCGCGCTCCCGTCGCCCTTGCCGTTGAGCTTGACCGTGCTGGTCTTGGTCTTGCCCTTCGTGGGATACACCGTGACCGCGGCCATCGAACCGCGCTTCCTCGGGGCCATGTCGAGGCTCACCTTGAGCTTGGTCTTCTTGTTCGCGAGCCTGCGCGGCGTGATCCGGTACGTCGCCGAGGACAGGTGCTCGGTCTTGACCGTGGCCTCGTTGGTGCGGCTCCTCTTCCTCGTCAGCTTCACGCTGCCGGCCAGGGGGCCGACGGGGTACTTGTTGGCCTTGCCCTCGTCGTAGTTCCTGCGCGGGTCGCGGTTGGCGACCGAGAAGGCCAGGAACTGCTTCGCGGCGGTGGTCTTCTTCTTCGCGAGCACGGACTGGACGGCCTGCCACGAGTACTGGTCGGGACCACCTGCGGACCCGTCGACCTTCTTCATCAGGTCGAGCATCAGCACGGGCATGCCGCCCTTCTTGGCGCCGTACTTCTCGGTCAGGAAGCGGAAGAAGCTCCACGTGCCGTAGTGGAAGTTGACGAAGTTGCCGGCGGAGACGAAGTAGTCGAGTGGGAGGAACGGCGCGGTCAACGGGCTGGTCTTGAGGTACTGCACGTTGTCGTCGACGCCGTCGTAGACCTCGTCCTCGGCCCATGTCGCCGTGGCCTCGAGGAACCACGGGTCCTCGAAGGCGTCGTAGGCGTACTGGGTGGCGTGGAAGTACTCGTGCGCGGCGGTGACCTGGATGTTCTCCAGGGGGCTGTTGGGGAAGCCCGCGTAGTCGTTGTCCAGCACGCAGTAGGCCCACCGGTCGTAGACCTGCGGTTGGGAGGGGCCTGGGTTGTCCTGGTCGGTGGTGCAGTAGCCGTAGGCGCCGCGGCTACCGATCTCGGCCAGGTAGATGTCGATCCGGTCGTCCCCGCCGAGCCCGGCGTCGGGACGGGGCTCGCGGTAGCCGGCCTTGGCGTAGGCGTCGTGGACCTTCGTCATCACGCGCACGACGGTGTCGACGTAGTCCGGGATGCCGTTGGCTCCGGCCTTGCCGGCCGCGTTCTTCGTGTCCGCCAGCGGCGGCGCGTCCTCGTTCTCGTTGGCGCCGGTGACGTAGTGGACGCACACGTCGGGCGTGCACACCGGCGCTGCCTCAGGGACGCCGTACTCCACGGTGAAGTCGTCACCGTCGCTGCCGTCGGTGGGGCGAGACAGGTAGGCCGCCGCCTCCGCGCGGTCGTCCTCGTCCAGGGAGTCGGCCCGCACGGCCAGGTCACGCAGCGCCATGGTCGCCTCGACCCCGCCGGCCTCGAGGCCGGCGCGGGCCTGCGTGGCGGACTTCGGCGCGAGGACCGAGCGTACGGCGGCCAGCGCATCGACCGCGGCCTTGCGGTCGATGGTCGACGTCGCCTGCTTCAGGCTGGTCGCGGCATCCGGCTGGGTGCTCGGGTCCACGCGAGGAGTGGCTGCGGCACTGGCGCTCAGACCCGGGGAGTAGGCGGTCAGGGTCGCGAGACTCAGGGCAGCCACGACGGCGGCGGCTCGGGTGCGAGTGCGGTTCACGCCAGCACGCTATCCCGGATCCCGACTCACAGACGCGAGCGGCCGTCGTACCCTCCCCGTGGCTTGCCCTTGATCCCGAAGAAGTCGGCGACGGTGGGCGCGACGTCCACGGTGTGTGCCACCTTGGACGATGCCTTGCGCCTCGGGATGCTGGGGTGACCACCCGAGATGAAGAACGGGATCGGTCTCGTGGCGGGGTGGCCGTGGTTGCCCGGGATCGGGTTGGACGTCACCGGATCGGGGTCGCTGAAGCGCCAGCCCGACTTGCAGAAGACCACCAGGTCGCCTGCCTCGGGGCCGAGGCGCATCCACTTCGACTGCGGGTTCTTGCAGTTGAGCACCCCGGGAACCGCGCGGGCGATCGTGCGCATCTTCTTGACCGCCTTCTCGCGCTGACGCTTCGGCCCGGTCCAGTAGACGAGGTCGGCGCCGCCGTTGTCGGCGATCACGAACTTGCCGGCCAGGAACGGGTCGTCCTCGAACGGTCCCTGCAGGCTGACGACGCGGTCGGGTCGGGAGAAGTCCATGGAGTGGTCGGCCAGCACGATGAGCATCGAGTGCTCCCACGTGCCGGAGGCGCGTAGCGCGGCGATGAAGCGGCCGACCTGGAGGTCGGTGTCGATCAGCCCGAGGCGTCGAGCAGCCTGGACGCCCGAGGGTCCGGTGAAGTCGGTGTGGCCGAGCCGGTCGACGTCGCCGAGGTTGACGAACATGAGGTGCGGGTCGAGCTCGTCGAGCATCGCCAGGGCCGCCTGCATCGTGAAGATGTCCGGGGCGTGACCGGAGACGGGCACGATCGGTGCCGGCTCCCAGCGGTCGGTGGCCCGGGTGCCGAAGATCCCGTAGAGGTACTCCTTGCTCAGCACCGTGCCCGTGCGCAGCCCACGTCGGTTCATCCGCTCGATGATCGTGTCGGCCTTGAGGTCCCGGGGCCGGTCCAGGTCCCGGATGACCTTCTCCTTGCGGTCGTAGATCGAGTTCGCCGGCACACCCGAACGATCGGGGCGGAGCCCGGTCATCATCATCACGTGGTTGGGAATCGTCTCCATGATCGGCTTCGAGGCCGCCCGCGAGTAGCGCAGGCCGCCGTCGCGCAGCGCGGCGAGGTTGGGGGTCAGCCCGCTGTCGATCTCCTCGGGCAGACATCCGTCGACCACCAGCACGTAGGCGCGCTTCTTGGTCTTCCTCAGCTTCTTGCCCGCGGCGGCCGCGGACTCCAGGCCGAGGGCTCCGCCGGCCGCGGCCGAGGAGAAGACCAGGCCGGCGCCGCCGAGCTTGAGCACCGTCCGGCGCCCGGCGGCGATCTCGGCGAGACCGACGTCGTACGGCGTGGGCTCACCGGCCGGGCGGGGCGTGGAGCTCTCGCACATCTCAGGCCACCGGCTTTCCGACGCGGCTGATCTGGTTGGTGCCGGTATTGGTGCGGAAGCTGGTCTCGTAGGTGATCGACGTCCCCTTGTCGGCCCGGTCGCCGATGACGTACCAGTCCATCTGAGCGCGCTTGGCAGTCAGGTCGAGGACCGAGAAGCCGTGGTCGTCGAAGTTGAGGTACTTGATGTAAGGATTGGCCGCCATGATCGCGGTCTCGACCAGGCGACTGGTCGTGCCGGCGGGCGTGCCGGTGATGTCCTTGAGGTTGTTGGAGGTCACCGAGCTGCAGACGAACTCGACGCCCGCCGATCCGCTCAGCGGGTAGCTGCCGGCGTCGTAGGGCAGCTCGCACGCCCAGCCCGAGTGGATGTCACCGGTGATGAAGAGCGCGTTCTCCACGTTGTGGTCCTTGATGAAGGTGAACACCTCCTTGCGGTCGGCGGTGTAGCCGTCCCACTGGTCCACGTTGTATGGCGCGCCGTCCTCCGGCAGCAGGCCGGTGACGTCGTTGATCGGGTCGAGCAGGTCGCCGGGCAGAGACCCGAAGGTGACCGGGGTGATCATCACGGGGTTGCCGATCACCTTCCACAATGCCTTGCGGCGCTGCAGGGACTTCTTGAGCCACCTCAGCTGCTTGGCGCCGGTGATGGTGCGGTCGGGGTCGCTGACCGCCGGGTCGACGGCGGGAGTGCCGACCTGCTCGGAGCGGTAGGTGCGCAGGTCGAGCATGCTGACCTCGGCCAGCTGACCGAACTTCAGTCGGCGGTAGAGCCGGTCGCCGTCGCCGAGCTTGGTCGTGTTGTTGAGCTGGACCGGCATCCACTCGTCGTAGGCGCGGTGAGCGCGCGCGCGGCGCCGCAGGTAGTTGCCCTCGCCGGCGTTGTGGTTCTCGGCGCCGGTGTCGTACTGGTCGTTGGTGACCTCGTGGTCGTCCCACGTGACGATCCAGGGGTACTTCGCGTGAGCAGCCTGCAGGTCGGGGTCGGTCTTGTACTGCGCGTGGCGGCGGCGGTAGTCCGAGAGCGAGACCATCTCGTGGGCCGGGTCGTGCTTGCGGATGTCCACGTTGGCCATGCCCATCCCGTACTCGCCGGGGCCGTACTCGTAGAGGTAGTCCCCGAGGTGGAGCACGGCGTGCAGGTCGTTGCGGGCGGCCACGCCCCGGTAGGCCGAGAACCACCCGGCCTGCAGGTTGGCGCAGGACACGACGCCGAAGCGCAGGTTGCGGGGCGTGGAGCGGGCTCTCGGAGCGGTGCGGGTGGTGCCGACCGGACTGTGGGCGCCGTCGAGGATGAAGCGGTAGAAGTACCACGTGGCGGGCTTGAGGCCGGTCACGTCGAGCTTCACCGTGTGGTCGCGCGAGGCGCTGGTGGTGAAGGTGCCGCGCTTGACGATCTTGCGGAAGCTCTTGTCCTTGGCGACCTGCCAGCGCACGTCGACCTTCGGGCCCTCGCTGGAGCCGGGCTTGCTGGCCGGGGTCGGGGTGACGCGGGTCCAGATGATGACCTTCTTGGGCCGCGGGTCGCCCGAGGCGATCCCGTGCTGGAAGTAGCGCTTGGCCTTCGGCTTCGCGGCCGGGTCGGCGGCCGTCGCGGAGCCGGTGCCGGCAGCGGCCACGGAGGCGAGGCCCGCGGCCGTGCCGGTGGCCAGGACCGTACGGCGGTCGACGGGAGGCAGGGCGGAAGAGGAGGTCGTCACATGGGTATCCAACGACCTCCCGGGCCGGAGGTCATGGCCGGGGGACGCTGGATGCCCACTGTTCATGGTCAGGTCATACGCGACGCAGCACCGCGGTGACGACCCCGAGGATCGTGGCGTGGGTGCCGTCGATCGGATCGAAGGCAGGGTTGTGCGGCATCAGCCACACCTGACCGTCGGTGCGCTGGAAGGTCTTGACCGTGGCCTCGCCGTCGATCATCGCCGCGACGATCTCGCCGTTGGACGCGGTCTGCTCCTGCCGGATGACGACGTAGTCGCCGTCGCAGATGGCGGCCTCGATCATCGACTCTCCGCTGACCTGCAGCAGGAAGAGCTGTCCGTCTCCCACCAGCTGGCGCGGCAGCGGGAAGACGTCCTCGAAGGTCTCCTCGGCCAGGATCGGCCCGCCGGCCGCGATCCGACCCACCAGGGGGACGTTGGTCGGCCGCTGGGCGATGTCGCCGATGCCGGTCTCGTCGTACGACGACTCCTCGGCGCTGGAGAGCGAGCGGCGCGCGGCCATCACCTCGGGCAGGAAGACCTCCAGCGCCCGGGGGCGGTTGGGGTCGCGCTTGATGTAGCCCTTCTCCTGCAGCACCTTGAGCTGGTGGGCCACGCTCGACGTGCTCGTGAGGCCGACGGCGCCGCCGATCTCGCGCATGCTCGGCGGGTAGCCGCGCCGCTCGATGCTCTCCTTGATGTGGGTCAGCACCCGCTGCTGGCGCGGTGTGAGCCCGGTGGCGTCCGGTGGTCCGTCGGGCAGCTCGCTGACCGGCGTACGCGGCTTGTCGGTTGCGCCGGAGGAGTCAGGGTTCGAGGCCATGTGCTGAGCGTGCCACCGACGCCAGGTGATTTCAAACAGGTGTTCGAACGGCGTGTCGCGCGCCGCGCGGCCTGGGAGACTGCCCGCCATGAGCACTCATCAGGGCAAGGGCGAGCACGGACGCAGCTGCGTGGTCAGCGGAGCGGCGCGGGGGATCGGTCGCGGGATCGCGGAGCGGCTGGTCGAGGACGGCTACGCGGTGGTGATCACCGACGTCGACGGCGGTGCCGTGGCCACGACAGCCGAGGAGATCGGGGCCGCGGCGGGCCTCGAGCAGGACGTACGGGACGCGGCCTCGCACCAGCGGGTGGCCGACGAGGCGCTGCGCCACGGTCCGCTGCGCGCCTGGTTCAACAACGCCGGGGTCGGCTGGGACGGGACCCTCGGGGAGCTCGAGGAGGAGCAGGTGCGCGGGCTGGTCGAGATCAACCTGCTGGGTGTCCTGTGGGGGATGCGGACGGCGCTGGCCTCCTTCGACGACGCTGGGGGCGACATCGTCAACACCGCGTCTCTGTCCGGTCTCGGTCCGGTGCCGGGACTGTCGGTGTACGCCGCCACCAAGGCGGCCGTCGTCTCGGCGACGATGTCGGTGGCCATCGAGGCCCCGCGTGGCGTGGGAGTGCACGCGGTGCTCCCCGACGGCGTTGCGACGCCGATGGTGGCGCAGATGAAGGAGACCGGCCTGGCCAAGGCTTTGGTCTCCTCCGGGGGGAGGTTGCTCACGGTCGAGGAGATCGCCGAGGCGGCCGTGGGGCTGCTGGGCAGCCGGCGGGTGCTGCGGACCGTCCCGGCGTGGCGCGGCGCGGCCATGCGGGCCAGCGCGATGGCACCGTCGCTGGCGTCGGGCGCGATGGGGTTGTTCGCGGCTCAGGGCCGGCGCGCCGCACGACGCTGAGGAATTCCTCCGGCGTCCGGCCCCGAGGGCCGTGACGGCATCGAACATTTGTTCGCTCCGGGGGTTGCGTTCGTTCGAACACGTGATCTAGTCTCGTACACGTGTTCGATCGAACGTCTGATCGGATCGCTTCTCCCAGCTGACTGTCGGTGGTCACCACTAGACATCAGGTCAGCAAGGACCAGCACCGCGATCACCTTCTTCCCCAGGAGTTCTGAGCATGAGCACCATCACCGAGATCCTGCCCGCGGCCGGCGAGCCGACCTACGTGCCCGGCTACCGGTTGACCCGGCGTGGTCGGGTCGTGGTGCTGCTCCTGGGACTGGCGGTGCTGCTTGCGATCGGCGTCGTGTTCGCCAGCGGCTCGCTGGCCTCCGAGGAGCCGGCCCCGACGGAGACCGTCGTGGTGGCGCCGGGCGACACCCTGTGGGAGATCGCCTCCGACGTGAGCGAGGGCGGCGACGTGCGCGACATGATGCGGACCATCGAGCAGCTCAACTCCCTCGACACCGTCGCCCTGGCCGTGGGCCAGCGGCTCCAGGTGCCGCTCGAGGTGGAGTAGGCACACACAGACATCGTCGGCCGACTCGACCCCGGCCGACGATCTCGAGGGCGGGGCGTGGGAAGGCGTCCCCGCCCTCACAATTTTTTGCGGCAGACGACGGCCGGCCCGAGACCGTCAGATCGAGGCGGCGTTGATCGCCACGGAGGCGAGCACGATCAGCAGCGTCCCCACCACGGCGATCAGGCCGAGCAGGATCAGCCAGTCACGAGCCGGCGGTCGGTCGGTCTCCTCGTTGACGTGGCGGCGGTGCTCGGCGCGAGCCACGCTGCCGGCCTGCAGGGGGGTGCGCTCGGTGACCACGTGCTCCCACTCGCAGGCACACACGATGGTGCGGCTCCACAGGAACCCGTCCTTGGTCGCGCCGCTCAGGGCGGGCGCGTGGCCGTGCGCCGGGGCGTGGGCGATGCCCTCGGCGTAGGCCGGCTGGTCGGGATGGGCGTCCTCGAAGTGGTTCGCCCGAGCGCGGTGCGCCACGCGAGTCGCCATCTGCGCGGACGTCGCCGAGGTGGTCAGCGTCCATCCGCACGAGCAGGAGCACGTGCTCTCGTGCTGGTCGCGCGCCACGGCGGCCGTGGTCACCTCAACTGCATGGGTCGTCTGCACACTCATCCCCCCGGTAGGTGCGTTTCGCCTCAACCTAGCGAGGTGGCACGGGTGGCGTCAGCATCGGCGCGGCCGTCTTGCGTCAATCGAGAGGTTGGGCGTGACCCGGCCCACAGCAGGTCGTCAGGGGGAGCCACGATGTCCGCCGGGAGGGTGCTCCGGGTCGCGCGGCCGGACCCGTTCCTTGGGCGGCGGTGGCTGGGTGAGCCCGAGGGCTCGGGCGATCCGGCTCAGCAGGATCAGGCCGAGGAACAGGCAGGCGACGGCGCCCAGTGAGGCCAGCGCCAAGAAGCCCCAGGCGGCGCCATCCCCGTCGCGCGCCGCCCCACCGAAGTCGACGGCGGCGAAGACGAGGTAGCCCCAGGCGACGACGCTGGCGGTGACGCCCAGGGCGAGCAGGAGCAGGGCGGGGCTGAATCCCCGCTTCTGTCGTGCGCCGGCGCGCTTGCCCTGAGCCATCGGCTCATTCTCGCCGATGCTCCAAGCTCTCGCGACACGCCGCTCCGTACGTCGCGGCTCGCAACGACGTGGGCGCTGACCTGCGACTTTGCGGGGAGTGCCGGCCGACCGCGAGGAATTGCCGAGGTCCTCTTGCATGCCTGGTGGAGCGGGCGTAGGGTCACCACAACATCTAGTAGTTACACGGATGTAGTTATCCACATCTAGTTCCACAGTTCCTGGTGGATGACCCACAGGCGATCCGGTGTTCTCCACAGGGAGACGCGCGTCGTCCACAGCCCACACTCGTTCAGATCACCGCCCGAAGGAGGCCCGCCATGCATTGTCCCTACTGCCGGGCCACCGACACCCGGGTGCTGGACTCTCGTGTCGCCGACGACGGCGGCTCGATCCGTCGTCGCCGGATGTGCTCGGGCTGCGAGCGTCGCTTCACCACCGTCGAGCTGATGCAGCTCACGATCCTGAAGCGCTCGGGGGCCAGCGAGCCGTTCACCCGCGAGAAGGCCGTGGCCGGCGTCCGCAAGGCCTGCAAGGGCCGCCCGGTCACCGAGGACCAGCTGGCCCGCCTCGGCCAGGACGTCGAGGACGCCCTGCGCCTGGCCGGAGCCGCCGAGATCGCCGCCCACGAGGTGGGCCTGGCCATCCTCGGCCCGCTGCGCGCCCTCGACGAGGTCGCCTACCTGCGCTTCGCGAGCGTCTACCGCGCGTTCGAGAGTGCCGACGACTTCATCGCCGAGATCGCCGAGATGCACGCCGACGCCTCCGCGCGACCCGATCGCGAGCCCGTCAGCACCGGCTGACCACCCAGACCGCCCGGCAGGTAGTGGGGAAGCTGCCTGCCGGGCGCACCATCTTTGCTCTCCCCAGCACGACGAACGCCCGCACGAACAGTCGCGCCACCGCACTGTCGGTGGCCGCGGCTTGACTCATCACCCGCGCCAGCACCACACCAGAGGAGACCCCCCATGACCGAGACCGTCAGCGGCACCGAGAGCAGCACCGCGGGAGCGGGTCTGACTCTGGAGCGGGTGTTCAGCACCCCCGGTGTGCACCCCTACGACGAGCTCACCTGGGAGCGTCGCGACGTCGTCCAGACCAACTGGAAGACCGGCGCCTCGGTCTTCGAGCAGCGCGGCGTCGAGTACCCGACCACGTGGTCGGTCAACGCCTCGACGATCGTGACGACCAAGTACTTCCGCGGCGCGGTCGGAACCGACGTGCGCGAGTGGAGCCTCAAGCAGCTCATCGACCGGATCGTGACGACGTACACGAAGGCCGGTCTCGACCACGGCTACTTCGCCACGCCCGCTGACGCGGAGGTCTTCGAGCACGAACTGACCTGGCTGCTGGTCAACCAGTACTTCTCCTTCAACTCGCCTGTCTGGTTCAACGTCGGCACGTCGTCGCCGCAGCAGGTCTCGGCCTGCTTCATCCTCTCGGTCGACGACTCGATGGACTCGATCCTCAACTGGTACAAGGAGGAGGGCTTCATCTTCAAGGGCGGCTCCGGGGCCGGCCTCAACCTCTCGCGGATCCGCTCCTCCAAGGAGCTTCTCTCCTCCGGCGGCACCGCCTCCGGCCCGGTCTCCTTCATGCGCGGCGCCGACGCCTCGGCCGGCACCATCAAGTCCGGCGGCGCCACGCGCCGGGCGGCCAAGATGGTCGTCCTCGACGTCGATCACCCCGACATCGAGGAGTTCGTGATGACCAAGGCCAAGGAGGAGGACAAGATCCGGGCCCTGCGTGACGCGGGCTACGACATGGACCTCGGCGGCGCCGACATCACGTCGGTGCAGTACCAGAACGCCAACAACTCGGTGCGCGTCTCCGACGAGTTCATGCGTGCCGTCGAGGACGGCACCGACTTCGCGCTGCGCGGTCGCAAGAACGGCGAGGAGATCGAGCGCATCGACGCCCGCGGCCTGTTCCGCAAGATCAGCGAGGCCGCCTGGGCCTGCGCCGACCCGGGTCTGCAGTACGACGACACCATCAACGACTGGCACACCAACCCCGAGACCGGCCGCATCACCGCGTCGAACCCGTGCTCGGAGTACATGTCGCTGGACAACTCCTCGTGCAACCTGGCCTCGCTCAACCTGTTGAAGTTCCTCAAGGACGACGACACCTTCGACGCCGAGCTGTTCGCCAAGGCCGTCGAGTTCATCATCACCGCGATGGACATCTCGATCTGCTTCGCCGACTTCCCGACCGAGCCGATCGGCGACACCACCCGCGACTACCGCCAGCTCGGCATCGGCTACGCCAACCTCGGCGCCCTGCTGATGGCGATGGGCCTGGGCTACGACTCCGATGGTGGCCGAGCGATGGCCGCGACCATCACCTCGCTGATGACCGGTCAGTCCTACAAGCGCTCGGCCGAGCTGGCCGGCGTCGTCGGCCCGTATGCCGGCTACGCCCGCAACTCCGAGGCCCACCAGCGGGTGATGCGCAAGCACCAGGCGGCCAACGACACGATCCGCACCCTCGCGATCGCCGACAACCAGGTGCACAAGCTCGCCACCCAGGTCTGGGCCGACGTGCTCACCACCGGTGCCGCCAACGGCTTCCGCAACGCGCAGGCCTCCGTGCTCGCGCCCACCGGCACCATCGGCTTCATGATGGACTGCGACACCACCGGCATCGAGCCCGACTTCTCGCTGGTCAAGTTCAAGAAGCTCGTCGGCGGCGGCTCCATGCAGATCGTCAACCAGACGATCCCGCGGGCGCTGAAGAAGATGGGCTACCAGCCCGAGCAGGTCGAGGCGATCGTCGACTTCATCGCCGAGCATGGCCACGTCATCGACGCCCCGGGCCTGCGTACCGAGCACTACGAGGTCTTCGACACCGCCATGGGTGCGCGCGCACTCAAGCCGATGGGGCACGTGCGGATGATGGCGGCCTGCCAGCCGTTCCTGTCCGGTGCCATCTCCAAGACGGTCAACCTGCCCGAGTCCGCCTCGGTCGAGGAGATCGAGGACGTCTACCTGCAGTCCTGGAAGCTCGGCCTCAAGGCGACCGCCGTCTACCGCGACAACTGCAAGGTCGGCCAGCCGCTCTCGGACGGCAAGGGCGACAACAAGGGCAAGGACTCCAACAAGTCCGGTGATGCTGACGTGGTCGAGAAGGTGGTGGAGAAGGTCGTCTACGCCCCGACCCGCAAGCGCCTGCCCAAGTCGCGCGTCTCGCGCACCACGTCGTTCACCGTCGGCGGTGCCGAGGGCTACATGACGTCCGGCGCCCACGACGACGGCCAGCTCGGCGAGGTCTTCCTCAAGCTCGGCAAGCAGGGCTCGACCCTGGCCGGCGTGATGGACGCCTTCTCGATCGCGGTCTCCATCGGCCTGCAGTACGGCGTCCCGCTCGAGACGTACGTCGCGAAGTTCACCAACCTCCGCTTCGAGCCCGCCGGCCTCACCGACGACCCCGACGTGCGGATGGCGCAGTCGCTGATGGACTACGTCTGGCGCCGCCTGGCCCTGGACTACCTGCCCTTCGAGGAGCGGGCCGCGATGGGCATCTACTCCGCCGAGGAGCGCCAGCGCCACCTCGAGACCGGCTCCTACGAGCTGCTCACCGAGGAGACCGGCTCCGCCTCGGAGCTCATCGAGGCCGAGACGGTGGTTGAGGTGCGAGGAGCGCAAGCGACGAGCCTCGAAACCCCGTCGACCGAGGACAACGCCCCCAAGGCCCACACCTCCGCCGAGCTCCTCGAGCAACTCACCGGCACCGCGGTGGACAGCCCGCTCTGCATGACCTGCGGCACCAAGATGCGTCCCGCCGGCTCCTGCTACGTGTGTGAGGGTTGCGGGAGCACCAGCGGCTGCAGCTGACGAACTGAGTTGAGGTGAGGGCCGGACTGATGTCCGGCCCTCCTCTCATTTCACTGCCCCGGGGGGGCGCGCCCGGAGGGCGTCTTGCTCGCGCGTACAACGTGCTCAGCGCGGAAGCGGGGTGTCGGTGATGGTGGTGCCGGGGTCGAGCGGCTCGCTCAGCGTGGTCGACGGAGTCGGGGCCTCCTCGCCAGCACCGGCACGCGCGTCGACCAGCACATCGGGCGGGACGTGCTTCTCGAGATAGCGTCGTCCGGCGCGGGTCGTCGGGTGCATGGCAGCCGCCGCGACGCCGACGATGGCGGCGATCGTCAGCCAGCCGAACGCTCCCCACTCCATGGCGAGGAACCCGTAGACCGCTGGCGCCCAGAAGCGTCCGAGCGTGTTGCCGAGCTCGGAGACGCCCTGGTAGTCCCCTCGCCTGCGGGGATCCATCAGCTCGGCCTCGAAGGTCCACCCGGAGGCCGAGAGGTAGAGCTCGGCCCACGTCAGGACGATGTGGCCGATGAAGAACAGCACGACGGTGACCCAGCCGACGGTCTCGTGGGTCGCGAGCGTGACCACACAGGTGAGGGCGAAGAAGACCGCGGAGAGACGCACCGCTCGCAGCGCGGTGTCGATGTCGCGGATGCCGCGGGAGGTGACCCGGGGCAGCACGATGCACATCAGGGTGTTCGTGGCGAAGAGCACCGCCACCAGTTCATGGGGAGCGTCTGTCTCGATGACCAGCCACAGGGGGATCACCGTGTGCAACAACACCTGGTTGGACCACAACACACCGGTCAGGAAGGTCACCCCGAACCAGCTGAGGTTGCGGATGGCCGGCGGCCCTTCCGGCCGGCGGCGAGGTTGATCCGAGCGGACGTCGTGGGAGGCGTCGGGGAGCCGGAGGATAGCCACCGCGTTGACCAGGAACAGGGCCGCGGTGAGGACCGGGGCCCAGCGCAGCACCTCGGGACCGAAGGCGATGGCCCCTCCTCCCAGGAACGCTCCGACACTGAAGCCCACGTTGAGCGCGGAGTACATGTAGGCCCGGGACTCGACGCGCTCACCGGGCGGCAGTACGTCGAGAACGTATGCGCCGTGGGCGGCCCCGCCGAGGCTTCCAGCCACCTCCATCACCACCGCGAGCGCCACGAACTGCGCGAAGCTGTCGATGAACGGCCAGGCGAGGAACAACGCCCCCTGGAAGATGGCGCTCAGCGACCACATGCGCTTGGGGCCGAAGTGGTCGACCAGTTTTCCGGCTGGTACGGCGACGAGGAAACTGGCGGCCGCCGCCACCGTGAGCCCGATGCCGACTTGGCCCAGCGACAGGCCCAAGATGATGCCGAAGTAGACAGCGGATCCCGCCAGGAATGCGCCCTCGCCCGTGGCGAAGAGCAGCGACTGCAGCGACAGGCGTCCGGCCAGTGAGGACGGCGGGGTGGCGTAGTTGCGCAGCGCGGTGAGCATCGCGCACATCCTGCCCCCGCAGCACACGAAACCGCCGCTCATTTAACGGTGCGCTCAGGCTGCGTAGTCGACTTCGATGACGATGTCGGGCTTGAAGATCTCCGCCTCCACCACCCTGGGTCTCAGCACGGACGGTTGCGGCGGATCAGGCGCCCGCGACCTGAGGGTGTGCCCGGTCGGGAGAGTGGTCTCCACCTCGTGCGGCCCGTCTGGCGGGCCGGTCGGTCGAGCCGACCACCCGGGCGCCTCCTTCGCGTAGTTGCACTGCTCGCAGAGGCCCTGGCCATTCTGTGCCGTGGTGGGTCCGCCCGCGAGTAGCGAGCGGACGTGGTCGTGGTGGCGGATCGGGGCGTCACACCAGGGCGTCCGGCAGATCTGGTCGCGCAGGTCGATGAAGAGCGCCAGGTTCTTCGGGAAGACCGTGGACGTGGAGTCCATCGCGGAGAGGTGGCCGGTCGAGGCGACGTACAGGCGTCGCAGCGTGGCGATCGCGTCCTTGGTGGCGGTGTCGACGACGCGTCGAGCGAGGCTGGCAGGGATCGGACCGTAGTCCGCGAGCCAGGCCGGCTCGGACCCGCCGGCGAGCAGCGCCTCGTCGGAGATGGTCACGTTGACCTGCACCGGCACGTCGTCGGCGATCTCCTGGCCCGTCACGCGCTCGACCAGGGTGTCGGCCATGATCTGGCCGCGGGTGCGCTCATCGCCCTGCCCGAGCAAGGCGTCGGCCACCGTCTTCAGAGCCGCCCACACGGCGACTCCCTGCGCGACGGGCAGCAGCGCCGAGATGATCGCCATCGTGTCGGGGGACGGCCGGATGCTCACTCGGCGGTCGGCCTTCGCCCTCGCGTTGCGCTTCACCTGAGCCTCGGGGTCGAGCTTGTCGGCGAGCTTCTTCGCCTCCGCGCCGAGGCGACGATCGCCCCAGGTCTCGACCGCGGCGGGGTCTGCCAGCAGGGTCTCGTCGACGGAGCGGCGGTCTTCAGCGGAGAGGCAGGCGGTCTCGCGGGCCAGGATCGTGGCCCGCCACTCGGAGAGCGTGCCCGCCTCCATCGCTGCCAACGTGTGAGGCATCTCGCCGATCAAGGCCTTCGCGAACCCGAGGTGCCGACCACCGCGGAACGGCGACTCGCGTCGGGCAGCAGCAACCTGGGAGGGGACCCCGCGACCGACCTGGGCCGCGGGCACCTTCAGCTCCTCATGACGGTGACGTACGGCGCTGTCGAGGTGGACAGCGAGTCTGGCCTGGGCGGCGGCAGCCTGAGCCTTGAGCTCCTCCAGGACCCGGATCCGCTCGTGGAGCTCGAGCTCGGATGCCTCACGGGTGGGCAGCCCGCCGATCCACGCCCGCACATCGTCGGCACCGGGCGCGGGGTCCCGAGCGTCCGAAGCGAAGGTGGTCGTCACGGGCAGCAGCCTATCGAACATATGTTCGACAATCAAGCCTGGTGGCTGCACGGGGGCTCTACCCAGCAGCGATGGTGGCCGAGGCGAAGAACTCGCTCGGCATGGCATGCTCGAGCCGCCACGTGATCGCCAGCGGCCGCTCCCCGACATGCGATCGATAGTGCGCCTGGCCGAGGAAGAGGTACGACGACGTGCCGTACTCGTCCTTCTGCTCGTGCCTCACGAAGAGCAGCACCGTGCTGGTGCCGTTCACGTAGCGCTGTCCGGTCGGCGAGGCCAAGGACGTTGTCGACTGTGACTCCCAGTGGAACAGCCTCGGACTGATCGGGTAGTCGCGGTACATGGTGGTGGGGGAGTAGTCGGCCTCGGACTTGGTCAGGGTCACGAAGAGGACGTCGACGTTGAGAGCCTCGGCGTACGCGACGCCCTGCATCACGCTGGTCGGTCGCCGTTCGAGACTCGCGTAGTCGAGTGCGGCGAGGATCTCCTCGCGTTGATAGCGCGCGTGCACCCGCAGCGGAACGCCCCCGAGGGCCCCGGCGAGGGGCGTGACCTCGTGCCGGCTCTCCTCGAAGGCGATGTCGACGACCGCCGCCAGTTCAGCGGTGGACGCGGCCTCGCCCCGCAACGTCTCCAAGCCGGCCTCGTACGACGCATGGCCGCCGGCGTCTGGCCAGAGGGAGAAGAAGAGCATCCGTGCGACACGCTGCTCCGTCGCGCTGAGGTCGCCGTACGACGTAGCGCCGTCCAGCAGGCGGGCGTAGCCCTCCGCGCGCACAGCGTCGTCGACGTGGGCGAAGGCGCGGATCCGCTTGAGCAGACGCGCTTCCTCGGACGAACCGTCAGCCGTGGGAAGGCCGGCCTCGCGACGCAACCGGGTCCAGGAGCGATCGCCGCGCACGATGTCGGCCAGCTCGATCCCGGACTCGTGCAGGAAGGAGCGGAGGTCGTGCTCGCCGTACGACCGGAGTTCGGCGACCAGCTGCGGCCAGCGGTTGGCGATCTGTCCGCGGATGTTCTCCAGGACGATCGCCTGTGACTGTTTGTCCATCACGATCTGGCAGCCCGCGGGCAGGAACGGAAAGCCCCGCTCGATGTCGCGCTCCACGCCACGCCGGGTCTGGCCGGTCAGGGCGCGCAGCTTCTTGTCGAAGCGGAACTCCTTGCGGTGGTGCCCGACGAAGTCGAGCACGGTCAGGACCGCCTTGTGGCGGGTACGCCGCAGTCCGCGGCCCAGCTGCTGCAGGAAGATCGTGGCACTCTCGGTGGGTCGCAGGAACAGCACCGTGTCGACGTCGGGGAGATCGAGACCCTCGTTGAAGAGGTCGGCGGCGAAGAGCACGTTGACGCGACGATCCTTGAGATCCTGGAGCGCACGCTCACGCTCCGAGCGAGACGTCTCCGCGCTGACTGCCAGCGCGGGGATCCCGGCCTTGACGAACGTCTCCGCCATGAACCGCGCATGGGCCACGCTCACGCAGAATCCCAACGCCCGCATCTGCCCGGGGTCGAGCACCTTGTCGCGCAGCTGCTTGAGGACCGCAGCAGCGCGCGCGTTGTTGCCTGTGTACACCGCCGACAGCTCGTGCTCGTCGTAGCGTCCACGGCTCCAGCTGACGGTGCGCAGATCGGTGCCGTCCGCGACCGCAAAGTAGTGGAAGGGGCACAGCAGGTCTGCCCCGAGGGCGTCCCACAGTCGCAGCTCGGTCGCCGTGCGGCCGTCGAAGAAGGTGCGTACGTCGACACCGTCGCCGCGCTCGGGGGTCGCGGTGAGCCCCAGGAGCTCGCGCGGCGCAAGGTGGTCGAGCACGCGCCGGTACGTCGATGCCTGGGCGTGGTGGAACTCGTCGATGACGACGATCTCGAAGTGGCCCGGCGGCAGCTTGTCGACGCCGTACGACGTCAGGGACTGGACGCTCGCGAAGACGTGTTGCCAGCGCTCGGGCCGGGTGCCGCCGACGTAGAGCTCCCCGAAGTCCTGGTCGCCCAGGACCTCACGGTAGGTGCGCAGCGACTGCTCGAGGATCTCCCAGCGATGCGCCACGAAGAGCAGCGACGGCCGCTCTGTCGCCGCGACAGCCCCACCCAAGCGGCGGTAGTCGAGGGCGGCGACGACGGTCTTGCCCGTCCCGGTGGCCGCGACGACGAGATTGCGATGCCGACCGTGCACGGACCGCTCGGCGGCGAGGTCGTCGAGCATCTTCTGCTGATAGGCGAAGGGCGTCACCTCCAAGCCGGACAAGGAGATCGTCACCCGGCTGTGACCGGTGCGCCCTGAGGCCTCGGCGAGGGCGTCGTCGAGACGGTCCGCGTCGCCGTCCGGGTCGTAGAGCTCGTAGGAGTCGTCGTTCCAGTAGGTGTCGAAGGTCCCGCGGAACTTCACCAGCAACGCGGGCGTGGCGATGTGCGAGAGCCGGACGTTCCACTCGACGCCGTCCAGCATGGCCGCGCGCGACAGATTCGAGGATCCGACGTAGGCGGTGTCGAAGCGGGTGGTGCGACGAAACATCCATGCCTTGGCGTGCAATCGCGTGCGGGCGGCGTCGTACTGGATGCGCACCTCGGCTCCGAGCTCGCGCACGAGTCGGTCGAGCGCCAGCCGCTCGGTCGCCCCCATGTACGTCGTGGTGATCACCCGCAGGGGAGCACCACGCTCGCGCAGACGCTGCAACTCCGGCTCGAGCAGGCGCAGGCCATGCCACTTCACGAAGGCGCACAGCAGGTCGACCTCGTCGGCGGTGTCGATCTCCGCCTTCAGCTCCGCTCCGAGACTGGGATCGCCCTTGGCGTTGGTCATCAGGTCGGCGTCGGAGAGCGGCGTGGACGGACGAGTCTGCGCGTACGGCGTGACGCCCGGGCCGGGCGGAGGAGCGAGGCGGAGCAGCTGAGTGGCTGGTGCGGACACCGGGTCGGCCGCCTCGTCCAGTTGCGCGAGCAGCCCGTTGATGAGCGTGAGACGTGCCGTGGGGTCGGTGGTGCGTTGCAGGGCGCGCCGGGTGAGTTCGCCGATGTGTCGGCTCAGGACGTGGGGAGCGTCTGCCGGGTCCACCTGGCGCAGGACCCTCTCGAGGTCGGGCGTCGCATCGAGATGGCGCTGCAGCGACTGCGTCATCAAGGACTCGTGGAGACCGGCCGGCAGTCGTTCGTCGCTCACGGTCTCAGCTTGGCAGTCGATCCTCCCCTGCGTGGCGGGTGCGCGGAATCCTCCGAGCGTCGGTGCCGGCCGCTAGCGTCGTCGTACGCCCGGACCGATCGGAGGACCATGACCCACCCGCACACCGACGACCGTCATCCTTTCTGGCAGGTCGCGGCGATCTTCGACCCGGAGGGCACCGGCGCCGACTTCTCCTACACCGTGGGCCTGCACGAGAAGGGGGTGCCGGAGCTGTGGCTGGCCGCGCGGCCGTCGCTCGGCGATGACCCGGGGGCGGACTGGCGTCTGAGTCTGAGCGACACCGGACGGATCCTCAACGAGCTCTCGTGGGAGTGGCTCAGCGGTTCGTTGGCGGTGGGCGACACCTTCGAGCGGACCTACGACGCCGGGCTGACCAGGATCGAGTTCCAGGTCGACGGTCCGGATGACCGTGAGCGGCTCGAGGCCTTCCAGACCCACGACGAGGCGAGCGTCGTGCCGGTCCGTTGGTCGCTGCACCGCCCACCACCGGGCACGAACGAGCCGATGACTGCCGACGCGATCGCAGCGGCCGACGAGGACTACGGCTACCTGACAGAGGCCATCGACGTCACGGCGGCAGAACCGGCGGGGTGGGAGTTGCCGACGCTGCCCGAGTGGTCGACGGAGCAACGCTTCGGCCCTCGTCACCCGCTGGTCGTGGCCCGCGCTGCGTGGCTGTGGTCGGCGGATGGGGACGACGCGCTGGGGGTCCTGTCGACGATGCTCGAGGTCAACGACTACCTGAAGCTGACCTGGCCGATGACCGCGATCCAGGCGGTGGCTCGAGCCGCTGGGCGTTCGGCTGCCCTGGAGGCGTCGCAGGCGGCTGCCGCCGAGTTGGTCGAGACGATGATGCCCGACTGGTTCGACGCCCTCGACGCTGCGCTGGACCTCTCCGACGAGACGGCGGCGGCTCGTGTGGTGGAGATGTTCGTCGAGCTCGCCGAGCTCACCCTCGGCGCGGAGGTGGTCGCCGATCTGTTGCCCCTCGATCACCGACTGGCGGCGCTCGGCGTACTGGCCTCGGCCAGGGTGCCGGCTGGTGCGCCCCCGGGTCGCGACTGGCTCGCCTCGGACGAGGTGCGCGCGGCCGTCGACCAGGTCGTCCGGACGTTGGGGCCGACCGGGGTGGTCGACGTGTCGCGGATCCACGCGAGCGCGGCCGCCGAGGACTACGTGGCGATGGTCTCGCGGTTGCGGGCGATGAACGCGACCTCGGCCTGCTGCTGGTACCCCATCACCGAGGTCTTCACCGACGCCTTTCTTACCGAGCTCGAGGAAGCCCGACTGGCCGCTCCGGAGGTCGACGGCATCTACATCCAGGAGTGGTGTGGACTCGTCGCCGCCGCCATCAGTCACCGACTCGAGCTCGATGCCGGGCAGGTCGAGGCGTTCACGGCGCCCTACGACGCCGTGGTCCCGCAGTTGCGCGAGCTGCTCAACAATCCGCTCTGAGTCTCGGAGGTCTGTCGATGGTGCGCGTGCCCGCTGTGGAGGGCGCACACGTTGGCGCGCGTTCGCGAGTACCGTCCGACCCGCTGACAACCTCGACCGATCGGGCGGGCCCGGGCGCGGCGCACCTTGGCGGCCACGACGACAACCCGTTCGGCAACCCGTTCAGCAACCCGTTCGAGCCGCCGCGTCGGTCCGTCCCCGAGATGCGGTGGGAGGCCATGGAAGCGGCCGCCCGGCGTAAGGACGACGTCGAGCTGGAGAAGCTTGCCGAGCGGATGGTGCGCGACGACCCGGTCGCCGGGCCGCGCTTCGCCGAGCAGTTGCTGGCGTCGTACGTCGACCAGCTGTGGCGCCACGGCTGGCAGCCGGCCGAGGTCGTTCGTCAGGCGCGTCGCAGGGCCACGAAGGTGGCCTCGCAGGTCCTGGAGTTGGCGATCCACGCCGACCACGCCCGCCGGATCCCCACCCGCGACGGCTGGCTGCTGCTGTGGGTCTCGCAGCAGGGCCACGACGATGCCTGGGCGATGGTCCAGGTGGCCAAGGCACTGGCAGCGATCGGCTATCTTCCCGTCGTCGACACCCTCATCCCGCCACCGGGGCGGCCGGGCAGCCAGCCTCCGACGGTGCGGGGACTGCCGCGCGACACCGGCGCCGAGGACCCGGTCCTGCGTCGGGTGCGCAAGCTGCTCGCCAAGGCCGAGTCGACGTCGTACTCTTCACCTCGCTCCTCGTCCAGGCCCAGCACGCGCTGACCGCAGCAGGCGGTCGCGCCCAAGCGCGCACCCGCCGCGCCTCCTACCGCTCCGCGTCCTACCTCTCCTACGCCCACTGGATCGGTGACCGGCTCCGCGCCGTCACCGACGAGGTGCTCGCCGAGGCCGGCGACGGCGCGCACCTGCCCGTGCTGCGCGCACGTGAGGAAGAGGTCGAGGAGGCCTTCGAGCAGTGGTACGGCGAGTCGGTCACCAGCAGCGCGGTGCGCGGTGGCTACGACTCCCTCGGCCACGCCCACGGACGACAGGCCGCCGATGCCGCACGCTTCGGGTCGGAGGCAATCGAGGAGCCGGGGGCGTGAGCTGACCGGTCGTGCTGCCGGTCAGAGCTGGGCGCCGTCCGCGCGGCCGCACTGGTCGCACGCGGTGGGCGGCACTGGGGCGGGGCAGGCCTTGCGCACAGGGGCTCCTGTCGTGGTGGGTGGGCACATTGTGCCCTTCGCTCACGCTTCCTCGGCACGAGTCGGCCATCCCCCAGGACGATCTGAGCGTGGTTGTCCACAGATTGCCGAGACCCCCTGGCGACGACCGCCGGCTCGGCGCAGGCTCGAGTCATGTCTCGGTCACCTCACCCCCACCCGTCCCATGCCTCCGACCCAGCCGGCCGGACCGGCCGGACCAGTCTGAAGGATGCCCCGTTCCGCTCCGTCGCCAGCCAGATGACCCTCGACCATGAGGTTGCGGTCGAGGAGGCGTGCGCCGCTGAGCTGCGCGGCGACTGGCGAGCAGCCTTCGAGCGCCACCGCTCGGTGCCGATGTTCGCGGAGTCGCACCACGGCACGATGCTGCGAGTGCTCGCCGACCTCGGCGACGACGCCCCGCCCTGGTTGGTGACGCGCTTCCTCACGGTGCTGGCACACCGGCTCGAGCTCTACGGGCAGCCCCGGCGATCGGCACGCGTGCTCCAGCACGTCGTGCCCCTGCTCTACCCGCACGGGATCCCCTTCGACGCCATGGACTGCGACCACGTCGAGCAGGTCGGCGCGATGATCTACGGCTGCGACTGGGTGGTGCGCCAAGCAGACGTCTACGACCTCGGAGGTTTCGACGAGCTGCTCACCATGCCGGAGGCACAACCGGCGCTGACCAAGGGCGAACACGTCGTCGAGTGGATCACCTCGCAGATCGGTGGCTACCGGGTGGTCGGTGCCACCCGCGACGTGATGACAGTTGCCGATGCCGTCAGCGGTGAGGAGCACGAGCTGCTCGACCTCGGCTTCACCAGCTACCGGCCGACCGGCACCTACGTCCTGGGTCGGATCGTGCCGACCTCCTGCGGTCCCGGCAGGCTCTTCGACGAGCAGCCTCTGCCGGTCGATGGGCGCATCGCCCGCGAGGTCGCAGCCCAGCCCGAGCGATGGCTCGACGTGCTCGCCGCCCGCAGTCGCTCGCGCGCTCTGGAGCCGGCCTTCGCACACCTGCCCGAGCGGTCGGTCAGCGCCGACCTGCCTCAGCACTCCTGGGTCGCGCTGGTCGGGCAGCCCATCGGTGAGCGCCTGCCGCGCCCACCGCACACCTTCGTCGCTGAGGCACTCACGACGGCCTTGGGGCTGGCCGCAGACCCGGATGCCCTGAGCTCGCGTCGGCACCTGGTCGCCGAGCTGATGCTCGACGAGCTCGTCAGCGAGCGTCTGGTCAGCCGATTCGCGACTCCTGTGCATGCCGCGGCCTGGCGGGCGCTCGCCCGCGACCTCCCGCAGCACGCACGGCAGAAGTGCGAGCAGGCGCTGTGGATGAGCGAGGCCTGCCCCGACGCCGACGAGCTGGCGGGGTGAGGCGGATGTCGAACCGCAGGCGGCCGCGACCGTCCCCGGCGCAGCGACGGCACGGGAGGTCAGCGCGGCAGCGACCAGAGCCGTCGGCGTCGCTGGTGGTTCCGCCGCCGGCGCCCCACCCACTCTCCGGAATGGAGCCGTGGCTGTGGGCGATGCAGGATGCCAACGAGGCCGAGAGTCGAGGTGACGCGGCGGGCGCCCTGGCTGCCATCCGGCGGCGGCCGTTCGCTCCCGAGGGGGGTTCGTTCTGGAGTCCCTCGCGCGTCTACCGTCTGCACCAGCTCGACCTGCTCGGTGAGCTCACGCCCGGGTGGGCCGTGTCGCGCTGGATCCTGGCGCAGGCGCTGCAGCACCTCGACGAGGGCGAGCTCGGGCTGGGGTCGAGGTCCCGCTCGGCTCGCGCTGTCGAGATCGCGTGCGAGCTGCGGGACCCCGCGCTCTCGTTGGCAGAGGTGACCGATGGCGACCGCGGTGCCGAGCGTTATGTCCAGGTGGTCGACCGCGACTGGGTCTACCGCCAGGCCTTCCTGTTCGAGCTCGGCGGTCTCGGCGCCTTCCTCGCGGACGGCGTGTCTGCCGACCTGATCTCCCGTGCCGACCGGATCCGGGACTGGGCGACCGCGCCCATGGGCGGCTACACCTACCTCGGGTCGTGCGGGGGGACGTCGCTGTGGCTCGACAAGGAGAACCTGGCGGTCATCACCCTCCCCAATATCGGGTCGGCCACCCATCTGCTTCCCGGCGCGTCCGTGATCGGGCGCCTGGTGCCGGCCGACGACGGGCGGATGTTCGAGAGCGCCCCGCTCCCGGTGACCGGCACGTTGGCGCGTGGCATCGCCCTCGACCCGCCACGCTGGCTCGACCTCCTGCGGGACTCCGGGCTCGTGCGGGACGAGGCGGTGCGCACGGACATGCTCGCGTGGACCGGGCTGATGAATGATGTCCCGATCGCGGTGGTCGAAGAGATGTTGTCGTCCTGGCCCGGCGGACAGGAGGCCGGGACGGCCGATGTCTCCGAGGCGGTCACCCGGACGCTGTTCCTCGCCCGCGAGGTCTGCACGGTGTCGCACGGGGACCCGTTCGACGGTCCGGAGTGCCCCGGGGAGCCCGACGAGGACTGCCCGGAGCGCTGCGAGGACGACTGGGACGCCGTGGGTCATCTGCACGCCGCGCTGCTCGACCCGGTGGTGCTCGATGCCCTGCCCGACCTGGTCACCGGGGCCGACGAGCCGCTGCTGCGCGAGGTGTGCGACGTACTCGCTGAGCCGACGCGGTCGTGGGTCGGTGCGCTGCTCGATGCGCTGAGCGCTGCCGCATGAGCAGCTTGATCCACGAGCGTGCGCAAAGCGCTACAGTCGGCTACATGGACTCGATCGCGTCACGCGACCTGCGGAACCACACCGCCGACGTCCTCGCGCGCGTGAGCGCGGGCGAGAGCCTCGCGGTCACGGTGCGCGGTGTCGCCGTGGCGGAGCTGCACCCTCCAGGGGATCGACGACCGCTCTTCTTCACTCCTGCTGACTTCGACCGGATCGTCCGGACGCAGGCCGATCCGGGACTGACCCGGGAGCTTCGTGAGCTGGCTGGTGAGACGACCGATGACCTGGGCGATCCGTGGGCGTGAAGCGGGGCCTGCTCGACACCAGCGTCTTGATCGCCGCCGAGTCCGGGCGCACTCTCGCGCTGGATCAGATGCCGGTGGAGTCACGCGTCTGCGTCATCACCCTGGCTGAGCTCGAGGCGGGTGTGCTCTCGGCCGGTGACACCTCGAGTCGCCAGCGTCGTCTGGCCACCCTGCAGACCGCAACGGTCCTGGCGCCGCTCGCTGTGACCGCTGAGGTGGCGTCATGCTGGGCCGGCCTGCGCGCACATCTCCTGCAGGCGAGTCGCGCGGTACCCGCCAACGACCTGTGGATCGCTGCCATAGCCCGGGCGCACGACCTACCGGTCGTGACCCAGGACAGCGATTTCGACGTGCTCGCCGAGCTCGGCCTGCTGGAGGTCGTCAGGGTGTGAGCCTCAGTCGTCGTCCGGCCAGTGCGCCATCGCCCAGGCCCAGTCGATCCGCTCCTGCTCGAGGCGCAACCGGTCGCCGTGGCGGTCGGTGACCAGGTCGCCGTACAGCGTCTGCTCGGCGGGGGTGAGTCGGCTCAGCGCGGCGGTGGTCGGGGTCGGCTCCTGTCCCCAACGCTCGCGGTGCTGGTGCAGGGTCTCGGCGTCCATCAGGAACGACTCGGTCTGTGGCAGCCAGGCGCGCAGCTGGTGGAGGATCGCGAAGCCGTGCGTGTCGAGGTCGCCCCAGTAGTGCACCGGCACGTCCCGCAACCAGGGCAGTGCACCGGCTCGATTGACCCGGAAGCCCTCTCCCCAGATGACCAGACCCTCAGGAGGGACCGGGACGGTGAGGAAGGTGATCTCGTTCTCGACGATGATCGCGCGCTGCACCGAGACGCGCACCGCGGACAGCTCGTCGAGGCGGAAGGTCGCCTCGCTGAGCGAGGGCGGCATCCCGGCGAACTCCTCGTCGAAGCGCACCCGCACCCGAGGCGGTCGCTCTCGCAGACCGAGTCCGGCGGCGAAACCGCCCGCTGCCGCCGGGACGTCCAAGAGAGCCGCGAGCACCGCGCGGTGTTCCTCGACGAACTTGGTATCGACGCCGGGCGCGGTGATCTCGCGCACCGAGCGGCCTCGGCCCCGGTGCTCCTCCAGCCACTCCCTGGCGGCCAGCACCCCCGGCCAGTCGTGCCCCACGCCGAGAGCCGCGTGGGGCCGGGCCAGCACCCAACTCCGCGCGGCCGGGATGCCGGCTGTGAGCGCCAGGATCTCGTCGTACGCTGCCACCTCGGCCTCGACGCCGAGCAGCCGCCAGGCCTGGCCGTACGACGTGACCAGTGCGCGCGCCGGGATTTCGTTGCGCCCGCCGGCCCGACCGCCGATCGGCTTGCGGAGGAGCTCGTAGCCTCCGGCGGCGCCGCGTTCGAGGCGGGTGGCCCAGGCCTGGACCTTGCCCAGGTCGGCGCCGATCTCGCCGGCCTTGGGACCCCGCAGCGGCACCTCGATCGATTCGAAGTCCGAGCCACGACCGTGCGCGGCGAGGAGCTCGCCCGACGCCCAACGTCGGCGCACCTTCGCCACGACATCGGCCGGCTCGGACCACTCAGCCATGACCACGTCGCTCGCGATATTCCTCGATGGTCAGCGTCTGGACCCGCGAGTCGACGCCGTCCCGGTTGTCGACGAACCCGATCGCCCGCACGTAGGGCTCGATGACGTGCACCTTCTGCAGCGGCGTCACGATCAACAGCTGCAGGCCCAGCCGCTCGAAGAGGGACAACGCGTAGCGCGTCGAGACGTCGGAGCCACGTCCGAAGGCCTCGTCGATCACCGCGAACCGGAAGTCGCGCGAGCTGGTCGTGCCCCACTCCAGCCCGAACTGGTAGGCCAGCGAGGCCGCGAGGATCGTGTAGGCGAGCTTCTCCTTCTGCCCGCCGGACTTGCCGTCGGAGTCGCGGTAGTGCTCCCACTCGGTCTCGGTGGCCTTCTCGATCTCGGCGGCCGAGAAGGTGTGCCAGTTGCGCACGTCGGTCACTCGCCGGGTCCACGTCTTGTCGGCCTCGGCGTGCCCGTCGCGTCCGCGCAGCCGCTCGATGATCCGCTTGACCTCGAGGAACCGCTCCTCGGAGTAGCGGTCGTCGCCGCCGATCGTGCCACTCGTGACCGCGGACAGGTCGGCCCGGAAGTCGCGCACGTCGGCGTTGATCGTCGGCTCGATGAGCAGCTTGATGTAGCGCCCGGGGGAGTAGTCGATCGCCCCCAGCGACTCGTTGATCCGGGCGACGCGCTCACGGATCTCGTCGGACTGTCGGCGCAGCCAGTGGTCGAAGCGGGCCAGCTCGCGGATCGCGTTGGTGTTGAGCTGCTCCTTGAACTCCTTCTCGAAGCGAGGCAGGTCATCGCGGCGCACGCGGTCGCGGAAGGTGTAGTACTCCCCGGCGGCCTGGATCGAGGCGTCCATCTCGGTGGTGACCGCCGGCCACTGCGCCTTGATCGCTGTCATCTGGGCGGTGGCCGTGGTCGCCAGGGCGTTCATCTGCTGCTGCAGTCGCTCCATGGAGCGGTGCAGCGTGTCGGCGAGGCTCGCGGCGGCGCGGTCGCAGGCCTCGGCGTCGGTGACCGGCTCGGGTAGGCGCAGCTCGATGTCGGCGTACTGCCCACGGGCCAGCTCCAGCAGATCGACCGGGGTCGCGGCCAGCTGCTCGGCCGCCACGGAGCGACTGCGCGTGCAGCGGTGCAGGTCGCTGCTCAGCCCGCCGACAGCGCCCTCCACACCTGAGCGGCGGGACTCGACCTCGGCGATCCTGGTCTCGACGCGATCCAGCGCGCGGTCGAGCTCGGCGAGCCGCGAGGAGCCCGCGAGCAGCCGGGCGCGTTCCTCGCCGGCCTCGCGCGCCTGCTCGGCGGGGGTGGCCGTGTCCAGCTCGGTCCACGAGGCGACATCCAGGAGCCGGCCGAGCGACTGCGTGACCTCGAGCGCGACCTCGCGACGCTCGGTGATCGTGGCCACGCTCTTCTCGACCCGGGCGAGCTCCTGCTGGAGCTCGGTTCGAGCCGCGGCGAGTGCCTCGAGCTTGCGCTGGTTGGAGCGCCCCAGGATCCATTGGCGGGGGTCGTCGACGCGCGAGCGGTCGTCCTTCTCGTGCCGATCGCCCGAGCGGATCTGACCCTCGACCGTCACCGCCCGGTGCTCGGTCTGCAGCTCGGCGACCGTCGCGACGCACGTGTGGTCGGCGCGACGGTTGAGCTCGGCGGCGAGGAAGGCGGCGAAGTCGCCTTCGGCCACCTCGAGGGTGTCGAGCAGACGCAGACGACCGTCACCGGCCGGGTCGGGTCGTAGCCGCACGCTGCGCTCCGGCACCCGCAGGTAGACGAGCTTGGCGCCGAGGTGCTGGTCGTTGACCCAGCGCGCGGCTGCCGCGTAGTGGCGTTGGGGCACGAGCAGGGAGAGCCCCAGCCCGCGCAGCACGCGCTCGGCGGCACCGCGCCAGGCGCCGTGGGCCTCGGCGACTTCGATCAGCTCGCCGGCGAAGGGGAGGTCGTCGGCGGCGATCCCGAGGTCGGTGGCGAGCCTGTCGCGCAGCGCCACCGCCTGGCTGGGCAGGTTGCTCGGTCGCTGGGACAGGCTGGTGAGCTCGATGTCGATCTCCCCGATGGAGTCGTCGAGCTTGGAGCGCGTCGTCATCGCCGCGGCGAACTCGTGGTCGAGGTCGCGTCGGCGCGGTTCGGCCTCGGCGTAGGCCGCGGACGCCTGCTCGCGACGGCGGTTGAACGACGCGGCGTCGACGACGGGCTCCAGGCCGGCTTGCTCGAGCAGCTCGGCGTGGCGCCGGTGGCGCGTGGAGCGCTCGGCCCTCACGGCGTCGAGCTCCTTGATCTCACGCTCCAGCTGGGCCACGCGGTCGCCGCCGGCTGCCGCGCGCTCGCCGATGAGCCGACTCTGCTCGCCGCGGGCGGAGGACAGGTCGGCCACGATCGCGTCGAGGTCGGTCCGGCGTGCCTGCAACTCGGTCTCGAGCTGGTCGAGCTGGGTGGTGAGCAGGGAGATCCGGAGCTCGCTGAAGTAGAGACCGACGCTGTCGCGCTGGCGCTCGGTCGTGGCCCGTTCGGACGCCAGAGCGGCGTGCTTGTCGCAGTTGACCAACAGTGGGTCGAGGGCGACGAGCTGGTCGCGCGCACGTCGCACGGCCTCGTGGGCGCGGGTGAGGTCGTCGAAGTGGGTGACGATGGTGGCGACCTGTGCGGTGGCGTCGGCCGGCTCGAGCATGTGGGTGCGGACGAAGTCGTTGAGGTTGCCCACCGACTTCATCGACACCGTCTGGTGAAAGAGCTCCATCGCCTGTTCCGAGCGGATGCCGAGCAGGCGGCGTACGTGGCGACCGTAGGCCGGGAAGTCCTTCTCCAGCAGGGCGCCGTCGTCGCGCAAGCGACGGCGCAGGTCGTTGAGATTGGTGCCGAACCCGGCGAAGTGGCCCTCGATGCTCAGCTCGCGCTCGGCGGTCACGTAGAACCGATCGGGCTGCCCGGTGCGGTCGCGCTGGGTGAAGACCTGAGCAAGGGTGACTGCCTCTCCCTCTCCCTCGGGACCGTTGGGACCGGCGTTGGTGAACACCCCCAGCACGACGGAGTACGACGTGTGGTCACGCAGGCCGATCGGGCGCGAGGTCCCGGACTCCTCGATGCGCTCGGACTTGTGGTGACCGAGCACGTAGCTGCGCAGCGTGCGCTCCTTGCCCTCGGAGCCGGCCGCCTTGTTGTAGGAGATCTTCTGGTGCGGCAGGAGCAACGTGGTGACCGCGTCGACGAGGGTCGACTTTCCGCTGCCGATGTCGCCGGTGAGCAGGGTGTTGGTGCCGTCGAGACGCAGCGACCAGACCCGCTTGTCGAACGTGCCCCAGTTGAGCACCTCGAGACGGTGCAGCCGCCACCCGGGACGAGCCGACCCGGTGTCGAGCTCGACCGTCGAGAAGAGTCCGTCACTCACGGCTGTCCCCGAGGGAGTTGTCCAAGCGATAGTCGTCGAGCTTGGCTGCGAAGTCGGCCAACGTCTGGGCGTCGACGTAGGCCTTGAGGATCCGCCGTACCTCGAAGGTGTCGCGCTGGCCGCGCAACGCGCGCAGGAAACCGAGGTCGACGACCTTCTTGATCGTGCTGTCGACCTGGTCGAGCTGGCGTGCCTCGTTGGAGGTGTCGGCGAGGAAGAGAGCAAGCATCTCGCCGATCTGCTCGCGGGTGAGGATCAGACGGGGCTCGTTGCTCGTGGACTCCCACTCGACCATCCGCTTGCGCAGCAGCACCAGCAGCAGGCTCACGGGGTAGGACAGGCTGCGGCGGTTGACCAGGCGAGGCAGCTCCTCGGCGTCGTCGACCTCGGCGCGCAGGTAGGCGTAGCCCTCGTTGTCGTCGACCACGACGTCCACGCCGATCGTCGCGAAGTGGTCGCGCACCGGAGCTCCGTGGCGCTGGAGGGTCGCCCAGACACCTTCGTGGGTCTCGCGGTAGACCACCCCGCGCATCAGGGTGATCGCCGCGGTCGACACGGCTACCTCGGTCTCGCTCCTCATCGACGCACCTCCCTCACGACCTGCTCACCGTCGCCTGCGGCATCGAGACCGTACGCCGTCCGCGCTCGTCGTCGATGCTCACCTCGACCCGTCGGGTCTCGTCGAGCTCGACGCTCAGATCGTCGTCGGTGAGCGCCAGGTAGCCCACCAGCTCGGCCACTCCGTCGCGGAGCGGGTAGAGCTCGAGGATATCGGCGAGCAGCGCCGAGCTGCGTGGTGGCACGACGGTGCGCAGCTGTGCGGCGAGTCGCACGTGGTCGACGACCGTCTGCGCGAACAGCGCCGTCGTGTCGAGCTCCTCGACGCCCACCGAGACGCTCGAGTCGACCTCGCTGGCCGGCTTGACGTCGTACAGCGGTCGCTCGAACGGCAGACTGATCGAGACCTGGGCCTCGTCGACCTCCAGACCGAGGCTCGGGGGCGCGAGCCGTAGCTCGAGGGCCGCGCCCTCGATCTCCCTGACCAAGTCGAGGACGCGACGGTTCTCCACCCAGACCTGGTCGTCGAGGAAGCGGCGGAACTGCTCGGAGAGTCGCCGCACGGTGGTCTGGGTGCGTTCGGCGGCATCGGACCAGTCGTGGTGGACGCGGCGCATCCGCGGGTCGGCGTCGAGCTCGTCGAGATCCTGGACGCGTGCGAGCAGCTCGGACAGCTCGTCCTGCCGGTCATGGGAGAGCAGGAAGTCGTAGAAGGCCCGGAAGCTCGCGCCCTGATCGGAGGAGGCGATGTCGGCGCGATCGGTCACCAGTGCCTCGAGCAGCTCGCCCTTGGCGCCGTCCCAGGTGGCGATCCGCTCGCGGGCGCCGCGGTCCAGGGCGCGGAAGTTCTCCTCGACCTCGCGGAAGTCGGCCAACAGTTCGCGGGCGGTGCTGCTGAAGAACTGGTAGCGCTCACGCAACGCGGCGCCTCCCATCACCTCGAACTCACCGGCCTGCACCGCCGCGATCTCGGCCTCTACCTCTGCCCGCCGCTGGTGCAGCAGGGCCAGGCGGGTCTCCTGGTCGTCGTCGGAGCCGTGCACCATCTGGCGCAGCAGCTCCACCAAGGTGTGCAGTCGCGACTCGGTGCCGACGCTGGGTCGCGTCTTGAGACTCGTGACCCAAGCGTAGGCCCTCTCGAACGCGGGTGTGGCGTCGTAGTGGACGTCGTCGAGGCCTGGGGGATAGAAGCGTCGCAACCAGCCGGAATCCGGGGCCGACCAGTCGTCGAGGTAGCCGACCGGTTCGCCGACCCACTGCTCGGTCTGCGCGCGACCGGCGTTGGCGACGTACAGGAAGTCGTCGAGGCGCCCGGCGAGCTCGCTCTGCGCCTGAGCGCCGCCGTTGGACTCGACAAAGGTCTCGCCTAGGAAGCCCAGCACCAGGGGTGCGTTGCGCGCCCGCAGCAGCTTCCACGCAGGGCTTCGCTCCGCGAGCAGCCGGATCTCGTCGAGGTGCACGGGGGCGACCCTAGTAGCGGTCGCCGACGAGCGGGCCCAGGCCGACGAGGTAGAGCGGGATGTGGGTCCGTGTGATGACCGCCACACTCTGATTGACTGCACTCCACATCCTGGGAGGGACGAGCATGAACGACTCAGCCTTGATCTCGGTCGGCCTGCCGATCGCGCTCGCGATCATCATGTTCGGCCTGGGGCTGTCCCTGACCGTCGGCGACTTCCGACGCGTGGCGCGGACGCCGCGAGCGGTCGCGGTCGCCCTCGTGCTGCAGGTGCTCGTGCTCCCTGTCATCGCCTTCGGGCTGGTCCTCGCCTTCGACCTGGACCCCTTGCTCGCAGTCGGCGTGATGCTGTTGGCGGCCTCGCCGGGAGGGACGACGGCCAACCTGTTCAGCCACCTGTTCCACGGCGACGTCGCCCTCAACATCACGCTCACCGCGATCAACTCGGTGCTCGCCGCGCTGACCATCCCTCTCATCACGAACTTCGCGATCGGCTACTTCGACGCCGACGGCGAGCTGGGCCTGCAGGTCGGCAAGGTCCTGCAGGTGATCGCGATCGTCCTGGTCCCGGTGGCGATCGGGATGGTGGTGCGCGCCCGCTCTGCCGACTTCGCACGTCGGGCGGATCGCCCGGTGCGCGCCTTCTCCATCGCCGTGCTCGTCATCGTCGCGGTCGGCGCCCTGCTGGGCGAGCGCGACAACATCGGCGGCTACATCGAGCAGGTCGGGCTGGTGACCGGCCTCTTCTGCCTCGCCAGCCTCACGCTCGGCTACGCCGGCGCCCGGCTGATGCGCCTCGACGAGCCGCAGGCCATCGCCAGCTCGATGGAGGTCGGCATCCACAACACGACGATCGCGCTGACCATCGCCCTCAGCGTCCTGGACAGCACCGAGGTCGCGATCCCGGCCGCGGTCTACTCCGTCCTGATGTACGTCCTGGCCACGGCGTTCGGGTTCCTGCTCACCCGCGGGCGGCACGGCGCACCGGCCGGGAGCACGACGCCCCCCTGAGGTCGCCCGGGCGTTGTCGGCGCCTGCCCCTAGGGTCGTTGCACCGGGGACGAGAGGCAGGGGTGCACATGAGGGACGAGCTCGATCTGGACGCGGCCACCGATGCGGCCTGGGTGGGATTCCGCCAGCGGCTTGCCGATCATCTGGTCGTCATGGCCGAGGGCGACGAGCTGAGGCTCGGGGCGGGTGAAGCACTTGCCGACTCCGCGGCGCGCCCCCGCCCACATCTGGTCGTCCGCGCGCTCGACGATGACGCACTGGCGGTGGAGTGGTTCAGCGACGAGGACGACTCGTCAGCGGGCCCCCACCCGTGGGGCACGTTTGGTCGGCGCCGCGCCGACGAGCTCGCCGTGGTCACGGTCCGCGCCCTGCGCAGGGTGTACGACGTGCCGCACCCGTCCTTCCTGGCGGCCGGGGGCCTCGAGGTCGACCCTGATGTCCCGTGGCCGCGGCCGGACCTGTCCGCTGAGTCCGTGACCTTGGACGAGCACGTCGATCTCGAGGGGCTCCCGACCGACAGCGAGCACCTCCAGCTGATGGTCGACGCTGCCCTCACCGACGTGTTCCCCGACCTGCGCCACGACGAGGACGGCGACATCCCGATCGTCGCCGGCTCGAGCGTCGCCTACGTGCGCGTCCTGCGGGACCGGCCGTGCATCGAGCTCTTCGCGGTGATCGTGATCCGCCCCGACGACCCCGACCGGGTCCCGCACGAGCTCGTCCTGCTCAACGACGCCCACCCCTTGTGGAAGTTCGGCCAGCGTGGTGACCGGATCGAGATGCGCCACCACCTCTTGGCTCTGCCCTTCTCCGCCTTCGGCCTACGGGTGATGGTCAAGCGCTTCACCGCCGAGGTCGACGACATCGCTCGTGGTCTCGCGGTCCGCGTCGGCGGCACGCTCTTCCGCGAGCCCGAGCTGGTGGAGGACGAGCGCGACGTGCTCATGTCCGGCCTCATCGAGCTGCTCCACCTGGACCGGGTCCGCGCCGCGACCGTGGCCGGGCTCTTCGACCACGACCGGGTCGAGATCATCCGCCAGCTGGTCCGGATCCGCCGCGGCGAGCAGTCGTGCGGCGACCACGACGAGGAGGTCGTGCTGGAGGCCCTGCGCAAGGCACTGCGCTTCGTCGCCGACGGCGAGCCGCCGGCCCACGTCGTCACGCCCGAGCCCGTAGCCGACGACCCGCTCGACCTCGGATGGTCGGCCTAGGGCTGGCGCACGCCGCCGTAGATCCCGCGTCGCACGATCCACGGCTGCAGCACCGAGTCGATCGTCCAGGCGGGGAACCGGAAGGCCCGGCCGTTCGCCGCGAAGACCTCCAGACCGTCGGGCTGGACGCCGAGCACCGACCCCCAGCGGCGTCTCGGCGGCTCGTAGTCCTTCAGCTCCCGGTCGGAGACGGTGGCGCGGATGTTGTGCGCGAGCAGCTTGTCGGCGCGGTTGCGTGCCGAGGTCCGCAGCGGGTCGGTCGCGGCGATGTCGCCGACGGCCCACACCCCAGGGGCCCCGGGGACGCGCAGCTGCGGGTCGACGCGCACGAAGCCGTTCTCGTCCAGCAGCTCGGACGGCAGCCAGCCCGAGTTGGGACGGACCCGCCCGATCGCCCACAGCACTGCGTCGGCCTCCGCCGGGGGCTGTCCGGTGCTCCATGCGATCGGCCCTGCCGTGATGGCGTCACACCCGAAGCCCTCCGGGACCACGGCTCGGTGCTCGGCGTGCAGGCTCACCCCGGCCTCGCTGAGCCGACGCTGCACCTGGCGCCAGACCCGGCCGTGGTGGTGGGGGAGCGCCCGCTCGCCGGGGAAGTACAGGTCCACCGAGGCATCCGGCCAGGCCAGGGCGAGGTTGAGCGCGCTGCTGACCGCGGCGGCACCCCCGCCGACGATGCCGATGGCGCCGGCCGACCCCAAGCGCTCGTGGGCCGCGCGCAGCTCGGTCTCGACCTCCGCCGGCGACTGCACGTCGGCGCGTCGCCAGAACCCGTTGGTCACCCCCGTCGCGATCACGAGCACGTCGTACGGCTCGGCGTGCGTGGACCCGTCGGCGTCCTCGACGGTCACCGTCCGGGCGGCAGAGTCGAGTCCGAGGAGGCCGGCGTGCACGGTCCGGACCCCGTCGAGCCCGCGGAAGCGGTCGAAGCCGATGAGGTAGTCGCGCGCCCAGTCGTCGGGCCGGGCCAGGCGTACGCCCAGCTCCTGGCCACTGACCAGCGCCGTCTTGGCGGAGATGCCCACGACCTCACCGACCTGCCGGGCCCGGGCCAGGTGGACGGCCGTGAGCAAGCCGCTGTCCCCGAGACCGGCGACGACGACCCGGGGCTTGCTCACGCGCCGGCCCGATCGCCCGGACCGGCCGGTCGATGGCGCGGGGCCCGAGGCGGTCGCGGCACGAGCATGGAGACGCGGTCGATCACGTCCTGGTACTGCGGGCGCCGCTCCAGGCTGCGCTCCTCCATCATCGGGATGCTCGCCCCGAGGAACATGGCCAACATCGCCAGTGCGCCGACGAAGAGCCACCACGACTCCCCTGGGGCGGCAGCGACCCCGAAGAGCGCCAGAGACACCCAGAAGGCCAGCTCGCCGAAGTAGTTGGGGTGCCGCGACCACGACCAGAGCCCGCGGTCCATCACCTGGCCGGGCTGCCGCTCGCGCACGAAGCGGTGCATCTGGGTGTCCGCCGCCAGCTCCAGCGCCACGGCTCCGACGCCCACGACGAACGCCACGGCGTCGATGACCCCCACGTCACGACCGCCTCGGGTGACCGCGACGTACATCGGCAGGCACCCGAGGAAGACCTGGATGGTCGGGATCACGTGGATGCCGCCCAGGTCGGCGACCGCCTCGAGACGTCCGGCTCGGTCGCGCAGCAGGGGATAGCGCCAGTCCTCGTGGTGCAGTCCGGGGAACGAGTAGACCCAGTTGGCGGTCAGTCGCACCGCCCACAGCAGCACGACCACGGCCACCAGCCAGAAGCGCAGGGGGTCGACGCCGTCGCTCTGCGCCCACCAGTAGAAGAGCAGCAGCGGGGGCACCACGCTCCAGTAGGCGTCGTAGAAGCTGGAGTTGTGGTGCACGCGGCTGAAGCCGAAGATCACCAACGTCGCCAAGAGGTCGGCGATCAGGGTGTCGAGCCACAGGGTCTCGGTCGAGGGCCCCAGGGCCAGCCACACGACCGCCACGAGGAGGGCGGCGGCGTACGCCACGCAGACCCGCAGGAGGGAGGCAGACTTGGTCACGGGGGCGAATCTAGTGACCTGGGTCACCCGTGCGCAGGCAACCCCTATGATTCGGGTACGTCTCGGCTGGAACATCAGGGCTGGGGGTGCAGGTGGCAGGAGAGTCGACGAGCGAGATCGCCGAGCAGTACGGCGATCGCCGCGCCGTGCTGGCTCGGGTGCCACGTGAGTGGACACTGCTGCACGACGTGGCCTGGCCCGGCCGCCCGTCCGGGACGATCGACCATGTCGCGATCGGGCCCACCGGCGTCTTCGTGATGACGGCGGGCACGTGCGTCGCGGAGGCCGTCGCCGCCGCCGACGCCGTCTCCGCGCTCGTGCCCGGGCTGCGTCGTGAGGGGTTTCGCGCCGTACTCGTCGGAGCCGACCATCCGGCGCCCTGGGTCGAGGTCGACGGCGTCATCCGCTGCGAGTCGGTCGACCTCGCTCGACTGTTGCGCTCCTGCCCGCGCGTGCTCACCAGCGAGGAGGTCGCCGGCGTGGTCGGGGTGGTGCACGTCGGGCTCGAACGCGCTGAGCGCGCCCGATCCGTCGCCGCCGCCGTCGAGGTGATCGCGGTCCCGCCCGAGGTCGTCGTGGCCGGCAAGCGTCGGCGCCTCCGCGGACGGCGGGCCGTCTGACCCACTGGCTGCAGTCGATCCACGCTCCCATCCACAGGCTGAAGATCGGTGGTTTTGGCCAGGGGCAGCGCCGGCCACCGTGGTCGTCATGTCGCTCCCTCGGATCCTCCTGCGCCCCGTCCTCGCTCCGTTCACCGTGCTCGCCCTGGTGCTCGGCGCCCTCACCCTCGTCGTCGCCCCACCCGGGGGACCACCCCCGGCACAGGCCGCGACCCGCGTGGACAAGGAGTCGTGTCGACGCATCGACCCCAACCTGGTCAACGGTGTCTGTCTGCGCTTTCAGACCGAGAAGGGGAGCGGTCTCACGTGGATCGGGACCTACCGCGCCCCGAACGGTCGGATCTTCTTCTGCATCGACTACCTCTACGACTCCCGCCTGCCGCAGAAGGCCGAGACGGTCTCGACCGAGCGGCTCGTCAACCAGCTGGGTCGCCGCGTCGGTGACGTCGAGGTGGCTGCTCTCAACTACGTGATCTCCAGCTGGGCCGGCCACGGGTCGACGGACAGCGACGACCGGGATGCCGCGATCGCCCTCCTCGTGCGTGAGGTGATGAGCGACGGCACCCGGCCGGGCGGCCTGGTCGTCTACCCGGGAGGGTTGGACGTGGGCGAGCAGGTGCGGCCACCTGTCGGGGGACTCGGTGGTCGGGTCCTGGGGCTGGCCCGGGAGATGTGGCGCGAGGCGTCGCGCTCGTACGGTCCGTGGGAGCTCAGCCTCCGCAAGACCGCAGGAGGACCGATGCGTCTGGGCCAGGCCCGGACCTACCGAGCGGTCGTGACGTCGGCGGCGGGTCGTCGGCTGACAGGGGTCCGGGTCGGCCTGCGGTGTCGCGGTCCGATCACCTGTCCCGAGACGATCACGACCCGGCGCAAGGGCGCCAAGCTCAAGGTCCGACCCGGCGACACCGGACGGTTTCGGATCCGGGCCAGGGTCTCGGGGCCCGACGGGGACGGGCTGCTCTACCGCCAGCGGGGCTGGCGCACGCACGCGGGACCGACGGCGCGTGCCGTCGGGGTGCAGCGAGGCTGGATAGCGCAGGACAACCGGGCGCGAGCGAGGGCGACGGCCCGCACCACGATCAAGAAGGCGCGGCCACAGGTCCGCACGACGACGTCGGACGTCGAGGTGCTGCCGGGCGCTCAGATCCACGACGTCGTCCACGTCAGTGGCCTGCCGGACGGCTACTCCCGCCGGGTCGTGGCCACGCTGCACGGACCCTTCGCACAGCAGCCCGGACCCGACGACTGCACCGACGCCACGCGTGCCGGGCGGGTGCGCTTCGAGGTCGACGGCAACGGCACGTACACCACGCCGACGGTCACCGTGGACGAGGTCGGCTTCTACACGTGGGTGGAGGCCTTCCGTGGCGACCGCTTCACGCTGCCCCTGACGACGCGGTGTGGTCTCGTCGAGGAGACGACCCTGGTGGAGCCGTTCACGCCCCGCATCCGCACCGTGGCGTCGCGGCAGCGCGCCGAGGTGGGCGACCGGATCCACGACGTCGTGACGATCGACGGCATGCGCGACACCCGAGCCATGCTGCGATGGACCCTGCACGGCCCGCGCCGCCCCGTCGACGGGTCCTGCGGCGAGGTCCGGTGGGGTGGCGCGCCGGTCGCCGACCGGGGCAACCAAGCTGTGGAGGGCGACGGCACCTACCGCACTCCGAGCACGCTGCTCGAGCGTGCGGGCTGCTACACCTACTCGCAGTCCGTCGAGGCCACCGCGATCAGCACCGGGGCGCTCAGCCCGCCGGGGCTCGCGCGGGAGACGGCGCTGGTGCGCCGCCGTACGCCCGAGGTCACGACGGTCGTCTCCGACCAGCGCGCCCTGGTCGGCGACAAGATCCGCGACACCGTGCGCCTGCAGGGTCTGCGCAAGGACGACGGCGTTCGCGTGAAGTGGTGGCTGCGCGGGCCGATCGCACCCCAGCGCGGGACGTCGTGCCGCGGCCTCGACTGGTCGGCTGCGCCGGTCGCTGAGCGGGGCGAGTTCGGCGCACAGGGCAATGGTCGCTACCGGACCCGGTGGGTCCGTGTGCAGGCGAGCGGGTGCTACACCTACTCCGAGCGTGTGCCGGCCACGCCGGCGACCGAGCCGACGAAGACCCTCCCCGGGATCCCCAGCGAGACCTCGTTGGTCACGCGACCGGCGACGCCGTACGTCCCGGAGATCCCGTCGGGGTTCGAGATCCGGGCCGAGGACGTCGTGGACGGCGACGACGTGCCCGACCGGCCGACCGAGCGTGTGGAGCCGCGCTACCTCGAGGAGCGCTACGTCGCCCCGGAGACGGGCGACGCGCTCGGCCGGGCCGCAGGCGGGGGCGAGCTGCGGATCGCGCGCGTCGGCATCCGCGCCGGTGTCAGCAGCGTGGGTCTCGACCGCGGCACGATGGCGATCCCGAACGACACCGGTCGGCTCGGCTGGCTCACTACGACGGCGGGAGCGGGCGACGTGATGGGCTCGAGCGTGATCTCGGGACACGTCTCGGACCGGAGCGACCGCCCCGGCGCGCTGTGGCGCCTGCGGGACGTGCGGCGAGGAGACGTGGTGAAGTGGACCGACGCGAGCGGCGAGACGCACCGGTTCGCCGTACGTCGCGTCCAGCGCTTCCCGCGCACGCAGGGGGTTCCGGCCCGGCTGCTCAAGACGACGGGTCCGCACCTGCTGCACCTCATCACCTGCACCAACCGGCAGCGGACGAGCACGGGCTTCCACTACGTCGACAACCTGGTCGTCACCGCCAAAGAGCTGTGAGGGAGGTGGCTCGCGCGGCGGTATGCAGGCAGAATGAATGCATGACGACGATCACGGTCCGCAACGTCCCCGACGAGACCCGCGACCGCTTGGCGGCGCGCGCCAAGCGGGCGGGGCAGTCGATGCAGGAGTACCTGCGGCGCCAGCTGATCGAGATCGGCACGGCCGAGGACCAGGACGAGTTCTGGGACCGCGTCGAGGAGTCGGTGGCCCGGCACGGCAGCACGCTCTCGACTGAGGACATCCTCGCGGCCCTGGACGAGGGGCGGCGGTGAGCGTCGTTGCCGACTCGTCGGCGATGGTGGCGGCGCTGACGGACAACGGCGCGGTCGGGCCATGGGCGAGACGTCGTCTGCGCGGTCGACCGCTCCTCGCCCCGCACCTGCTCGGTGCCGAGGTCGTCCAGGTGCTGCGCAGGAGCGTGCGAGTCGGGCGGCTCGATCCGGTTGTGGCCGGACATGTCATCGCGGAGCTGATGCGGTACCCGGTCACTCAGGTGGCTTTCAACGCCGTTGCCCACCGGGTCTGGGAGCTGCGTGAGACGGTCTCTGCCTACGACGCCTGGTACGTAGCAGTCGCCGAGGCGGCTCGGGTGCCACTGGTGACCCTGGACGCTCGGCTGGCTCGTGCTCCGGGACCACGGTGCGAGTTCGAGGTCGGACCGGCGGCCTGACCCTGGCATCGGAGGTCCGGCGTCAGACCCGGACCTCGATCTCGTCGCCCAGGGTCGCGCCAAGCTCGAGCTCGAGGTCGTCACCGGACCAGAACTTGCCCGGGTCGTAGTAGTTGGTCGGCCGCTTGGCGTCGAGCATCCCCATCTCCTGGTAGGTCGCCGCGACCACCTCGGCGCAGTAGGTCATCTCGACACCGGCCTGACGTCGCGCGCGACCGCGCAGCCAGCGCCCGGCCAGGGCGGCGGTCGCGGGGAACGGTGTGCCGTCCAGGCGCGCCACGGTCTGGAGCGCGGCGCTCTCCATGGCGCGGGTGACGGCGGGGGAGAGCTGGCGCAGCCACGCGTGCTGCTCATAGCGGCCGCACCACTGCACGACCGCCTCGCGCAGGTCGTGGAGCTGGACCCCACGGTGGTGGGTGCCCGACCAGACGTCGAGCAGACCCTTCCCGAGCTCCGCGTGCCACATCAACGGCGGCAGGTCGTCGACGACGATCGCCATCCCGACGTGGTTGACCGGGGCGTTGGTGAGCACCCGGATAGCCTGGTCCGCGGCGGAGGCACCCCGGAAGAGCCACAGGTCGCCGGTGCGGGTCAGCTCGACCGCGGCGTCGAGCGGGAGTCGGTCACGGCTGATCGGAGCCATCGGATGCGTCCTCCGGACGAGTCGTCGAGTGTCGAGCGGGAGAGTCGGATGAAGCTGAGCGTGTGGAAGCTGTTGGGTGTCGCCGGCGTGGCCGGCGTGGCCGCCACGGGAGTCATCATCGCGCGTGACCAGCGCCAACGCGCGAACCTCACCCCCGACGAGGTGCGCTCGCGGCTGCACGAGCGCCTCGCCGAGGCGGAGACGAGCGCAGACGAACAGCGCGGTACGCCGTGACGACCGGTCAAGCGTCTGCCAGGTGGGCTCGCACCCGCCGGGCGACCTCCTCGAGCCAGCCGCGGTAGCCGCCGGGGGTGTCGGAGAGGTAGCCGTAGAAACCGTGCCGCTCCAACAGGTCGCCGAGCTGCTCGTCGGTGCGTGACGTGTCGGCCAGAACGTGCACGATCTCCCGGACGAGAACTCGTTGGTCGGCAGGCGGGTCGTCGACGAGGTACTGCTCCAAGCCGCTCCACCAGGTCTCGAAGTCCTCGCCGTAGTAGACGCTCAGGAAGTGAGTCAGTTCCGACGATTCGTCCACGTTCCTCATGCCTTCATGTAAGCCGTGATGATGCGATAGCCGTCTGGCATCGCAGGGTCCCTTGCAATCTGGATCAGGACGCTCTTGCCCTTGAGTATGTCTCCGTTCCGGGCCATCACTCGACCGGAGAGGCCTGCGACGGGCGCCTCCAGGACAGTGCCCTTCTTCGACCCGGACAGAAACCGGGTGAGCGCTGACGTGCGAGATGCAAGGACCGACGTGATCGCGGTCTCTGCAGCTCGTTCATCGGAGAAGGTGGAGACGAACTTCTTCTTCGGGTCGGCCGCAAGCCGCGCGCGCAGATAGTCGTCCGACTTCCCCACGTGTCGCTCGAGCGTGTGCGCCTTCATCGGGCCGCCCTCGTGCGCCCGCAGGAACGACGTCGCCCGCTTGCCCTTCGCGCCGACCTGCCCGACCTCGGCGGTCATCAGCAGCCTGACGTCGCCCATCGGGCGCAGCCGGGTGCCGACACCGGCCACGGCGAGCCGGGTGCCCTGCAGGGCCTGGGCGGCCTCGGCGAGGTAGCGGCGCAGGTCGACCAGGATCCGGGTGAAACGGGGAGCGGCCGCGGCGATCTTGGCGACGTTGATCGCGACGGCGCCGCCGTTGGCGGCACCGAGGCTGACGAGGCCGAGCATGAATCCGCCGACCTGGATCAGGACGGCGTCGCGGACGAGGTCCCTGACCAGGTCGAGGATGGCCTCGCGCTGCGCGGCCACCTGGTCGGCGTACTCCTCGCACATGGTGGCGATCTGGCGACAGCCGCCGGCGAGGTCGACCACGCCGTCGCCGAGCCGACCGATCGCGGCCGTGGCTGCCGGGACCTCGGGCGAGCGCTCGGACCACAGGGCGGTGACGGCGCGCCCCGGGAACGTCGCGACGTCGTCGAGACCGTCGGCGGCAGCCCGCCAGGCGGCGGCGGCGGCGCGCAACCGGTCGAGGTCGGCGTCCGGCCAGACGAACCCCTCGACGTGGTCGAGGATGACGTTGGCCCACCCCGGCAGCGACGAGGGATCGCCGCCCAGCGAGGCGGGCGGTCGCAGGGGCAGGACGTGGATCCAGTCGTCCGTGGACGGGGCGGGGTCGTGGGCGATGCGGACGTCGGCGAAGGTCGAGGCCCGCTCGGCCCGGGTGTGGTTCTCCAGGGATGCGAAGGCGAGACGCCCGAGGTTGCCCAGGGCCTCGACGGCCTCGGCCATCGCGACGAACACCTCGCTCGCTGCCTCGTCGTAGGCGGCCGACCAGGCGTCGGCGAACGCCGAGTCGCCGGCCATCCCACCGCTTCCGGCGAGGCCGTCGACGAGCTGCCCGAAGTGCTTGGCGGCCCACACGTTGCCGTCGTGGAGCAACGCCGAGCCCTCGGTGTAGCCGGCCCCGGTGACCTCGATGGTGGTCACAGCGCCTCCCACATCGAGACGTTGGCATCGACGGCCGCGCGGTAGTTGTCGCGCGACGTCGCGGCCGCCCCGCGCATCACCGCCAGGCCCTCGCGCATGGTCGCGAAGCCGGACTCCCACTGGCGCTGTGCCTCGGCCTGAGCGGCTGCTGATCGTCCGGACCACGTCACGTGCAGACGCGCGACACGTCGTACGACGTCGTCCAGCGCCTCGTCGCACACTGTCTCGCAGCGGGCGAGGGCGTCGATGGTGTCCTGCAGGACCTCGAGGTCGATCGCGTACGGCGCGCTCATCCGAGTCGCTCCACGAGTCGGTCGGCCACCCGGCCGGTGAGCGCGGCGGACGCCGTCCGCGAGGCTTCGTCGGCCTCGGTCACGTCCCGGCCGGCAGCCCGGATCAGGTCCGCCATCGTGCGCAGGGCCGTCGTGACCTCACGGCTGCCGCTGCGCCACTCCTCCCAGCCCTCGACGTAGGTTGTCGCCGCGGCCCCCGACCAGCGTTCGACGAGGGTGTCGACCTGGTGCTCCGTGGCGGTGCGGCGGTCCTCGAGCCGATCGGCGACCTGGCTCAGCGCCGCGACCGCCTCGGCGAGGTCGGCCTGGATCAGGTTGATGGTCATGAGGGCTCCCGCGATGAGTCCGGTACGACGCACCTCAGCCTGCCCCGATCGAGACACGCCTGGGGTGCTCGAACGCGATCTGTGGATAACTCACTGCCACACTGGCGCCATGCCGGACGACTTCGTCATCGCCCGCAACCCCGACGGCGACTCCACGCTGCCCTACGTGCTCCGGATCCCGCTCGGCGAGCACGGGATCGTGCTGAAGGCGCGCGAGACCTGGCCGCGGACGTCGAAGGTCTACTGCCACCGGGTCGACGAGTGGCCGGCGGACGCCGAGGTGGTCGAGCGGGTGCCGGTGCGCAGCTGCATCCGACGCGGTGCGGCGATCGACCTCGTGCTGGACCGTGGCCGGGAGAACCGCTCCCAGCTGGTGATGACCCGCGTGCGCGGTGGGCGGCAGGCGATCTTCTGGCAGACGGCGCGTACGGCGAAGCAGGCGCGGCCGGCGGTCGGCGTGCCGAAGGCTCGCGCCTCGGGCGTCGTCGACCTGGAGATCGTCGTGGACTCCCGCGAGCGTTACGCCTACGGGTTCGCCGACCAGCAGGTCGTGACCCGCAAGGCGGGGCTCGCGGCCGGCGACTACGGCGTCGTGCGCGACGGTGCCCTGATCGCCTCGGTCGAGCGCAAGAGCCTGGTCGACCTGGTCTCGTCGCTCACGTCGGGCAAGCTGCGGTACCAGCTCGCCGACCTCGCGGCCGTCCCACGGGCGGCCGTCGTCGTCGAGGACCGCTACTCGGAGGTCTTCAAGCTCGACCGGGTCCGGCCGGCGGTCGTGCTGGACGGGCTCGCCGAGTGCCAGGTGCGCTGGCCCCAGGTGCCGATCCACTTCTGCGAGACCCGCAAGCTCGCCGCCGAGTGGACCTACCGGTTCCTCGCCGCGGCCGCGGTCGCAGCCGGCGAGGACTCGCACGGTGAGGCCGTCGTCTCCGATCTGGCCAGCCCGCCACCCCTCGCCGCCGCGCCGGCTACTCCCGCCGAGATCCGAGCATGGGCGGCGGTCAACGGCTTCCAGGTCTCCGACCGAGGCCGCGTACGGCGTGAGGTCGTCGAGGCCTTCGAGGCGGCGCGGTCGCGGTGAGCGGGGTGAGGTGGGGGCGACGACGAACGAGCCGTCAGGCCTGGCACACCGGACACCAGAACAGGTTGCGTGCCTCCATGACGGCACTCTCGACCGGCGTGCCGCAACGCCGGCAGGCCAGCCCCGCTCGACGGTAGACGTAGTGCGCGTCGGTGCGGCGCGGTCTCCCGGCGGGACGCTCACGGTCGTCGGGCTCCGTCGTGATGATCCGGCCCGACCGCGCTCCGGCGCGCATCAGCACGACGAGGTCCTCCCACATCGCGGCCCAGGTGGCCGGGTCGAGGTCGCGGCCGGCCAGGAAGGGGCTCACCTCGTGGCGGAAGAGGATCTCGGCGCGGTAGACGTTGCCGACGCCCGCCAGCACCTTCTGATCCATGAGCAGGGCGCCGATCGGTCGCCTGCTGCGGCCGATGCGGTCCGCGGCAGGGGTCGGGTCGGCGCCGCGACGCAGCGGATCGGGACCGAGCCGGGACAGCAGCGAGGCCTGCTGCCCGGGAGAGAGCACCTCGCACGCGATCGGACCGCGCAGGTCCAGCCACCGGTCGTCGGTGACCAGGCGCAGGCGCAACGCCCCCACCGGGTCCGGTGGGGGACCGGTGCCGTCGCGGAACTTCCCGTAGAGGCCGAGGTGCACGTGCAGCCACAGGTCGTCGTAGCGGTGGAAGAGGTGCTTGCCCCAGGCATCGGTGCCGTCCAGCGTGCGACCACTGAGCAGCGCTGCCCCCTCAGCGAACCGCCCCTGCGGGCCCGAAGCCGTCACCCGCTCGCCGGCCAGGTCGCGCTGGTGGCGCCGGGCGAGGCGGTGGATCGAGTGACCTTCGGGCATCGACTCATCCTGACGGACCCACGAGCCCTCGAAAGGGTGGTGCGTGCGTCGGCAACCAGATCAGATCAGGTCAGGTCAGGTCGAACAGGTATCTGCTGGACGGGACCAGGTCGAGCCCGCGGTCCGCGCCGAACCGGCCGACGCTCGCCATCATCCGCTCCATCCGGTCCGCCAGGTCCGCGTCGGTCCCGTCGCTGCCGTAGAAGGCGTGGATGTCGGTGATCGCGGCGGTCGGGAAGAGCTCCTCGACCAGTGCTGCCACGGGTTCCTCGAGCGAGGCCGCCTCGACGGTCGCGGGGGTGATCGGCCCGACGACGATGTTCTGCACGTAGCCGAAGGTGCCTTGCGTGGCGATCGCGACCGGGGTGTGGTCGACCAGCCAGCGGTGCCGCCACTCGTCGTGCGTCAGCTCCGGAGGACGACGCAGAAGGGCGACGTTGGCCAGCGCGTCGAGGCGCGAACCGTCCCAGGTCTCGGCGGGGGCGATGGGACGTCGTTCCTCGACCTCCCACCCGGTGACGCGTCTCACTCGGGGCAGTGCCGACAGCACGGAGGCGACGGCGTCCGCAGCGCCGCCTCCCCAGGTGCTCAGCAGCGCCTTGATCGGCTCCTGACCTGCAGGGATGCGCATCGCGGCGGCCACCGGCGCATCGTCGACGTTCACCTGGAGGCGCTCGACGCCCAGCCCGGCCAGTGCGCTGCGCAGGGCAGGAGCGAGGAGTGTCGAGGCGAGCTCGTCGCCCCACAGGGCGAACATCCGTTTTGTCACACCTGTCACGCTAGTCCTTCGCGGACCCGCGCGGGCATACACCCGGGGGATGCGGGTACGGGTGTCTCGTGACGCAGCCTCCCCCACAGCCGGCGTCGATGTATCTCGATCCTCCGCTTGCGCCCAGTGAGATCGAGTTCCTCTCCGGCTTCTCCTCCCGCGGTGACATCCGTCGTGTCTGGCCCGGCCAGCCCACCGCCCACTGTCCCTGGCGGGTGGGCCCCGACGGCCGCAGTCTCGACCTGGACCTCGACGTCGTGGGCGAGGACGCCTCCGAGGTCGCCCCGTGGTTGCGCTTCCTGTGCCACGAGTTCCTCGCGCCCAGCACGATCGACGCCATGCACGCCGCCCTGGCCAACCGGCTGCGTGGCGGTCACCGGATGAGCGGCCTCGTCGTGATCGACGGGCTGCGCGAGATCCGGGCCGACAACAACCGGATCACCGAGCGGGTCCTGGCGCTCGAGCAGGACGCCGTAGTCCTGCCCTTCGACGCCCTCCGCAAGACGGCCGGGACCGGCCCCGGGGCCGGGCGTCAGACGCGCTGCGTCGAGCGGTAGACCTCACGGGTGCGCTCGGCGATCGCCGTCCATCCGAACGACTCGATCGCCCGCTCCCGGCCCGCCCGTCCGTAGGACGCCGCACGCGCCGGGTCAGCGACCAGCTCGTTGAGCGCGTCGGCGAAGTCCGCGACGTAGCGATCGGGGTCCAGCGGCGTACCGGTCCCGTCGTCGGACTGCTCGATCGGGACGAGAAGCCCGGTCTCGCCGGGCACGACCACCTCGGGGATCCCCCCGGTCGCGGTCGCGACGACCGCGGTCTCGCAGGCCATCGCCTCCAGGTTGACGATGCCGAGCGGTTCGTAGATCGACGGGCACGCGAAGACCGTCGCCGCGGTGAGCAGCGCGATCACGTCGGGACGCGGCAGCATGTCGCGGATCCAGACGACGCCCGTGCGTGCCGCGGCCAGCTCGTCGACCAGGGCGACGACCTCGGCCTCGATCTCAGGGGTGTCGGGCGCGCCGGCGCACAGCACGATCTGCACCTCGGGTGGGAGCTGCGCCACCGAGCGCAGGAAGAGGGGGAGCCCCTTCTGTCGGGTGATCCGACCGACGAAGACGACCGAGGGGCGGTCGGGATCCACGCCGAGCTCGCGGACGCGCGCGGGGGCGTGGATCGGGGCCCAGTCGGTGGTGTCGATGCCGTTGTGCACGACGTGGACCCGGTCCGGGTCGATCGCCGGGTACGACGCCAGCACGTCGTCGCGCATGGCCGCCGAGACGGCGATCACCGCGGCCGCCGCCTCGTACGACGTCCGCTCGGCCCAGGACGACACGGCGTACCCACCGCCCAGCTGCTCGGCCTTCCACGGCCGCAACGGCTCGAGGGAGTGGGCGGTCACGACGTGGGGCACGCCGTGCAGCAGGCTCGCGAGGTGCCCCGCGAGGTTGGCGTACCAGGTGTGGGAGTGCACCAGGTCGGCCCCGCCGCACGCGTCGGCGATCGCCAGGTCCACACCGAGGGTGGCGATCGCCGGGTTGGCGCCCGCGAGCTCGGTCAGGGCGCCGTACGCCGTGGTGCCGGGCTCGTCGCGAGCCCCGGCGAAGGCGCGCACCCGGGCGTCGAGACCGTCCAGGCCGCGGAGGGCCCGGACCAGCTCGGCGACGTGGACGCCGGCCCCGCCGTAGACCGCGGGTGGATACTCCTTGGTGAGGACGTCGACGCGCACGGTGCGAACCTATCCGGAGTGGACCCTCACGAGGGCGGGCACGCGCCGTCGTAGGTGGACAGGGTCATCTCGGGTGCCTCGATCGACTGCTGGTTGGGCCGGTCGAGGTCGTGGTAGCGCACCCAGTCGACCTGCAGGCGTCCGTGGTCCATCCGCTCGCCCTTCGTCGCCTGGAGCCGGAAGCGCGGCTGCAGCCTGGTGCCCGAGAGCGCCTCGGGGCGGCGCTCGGTGTGCAGCACCACGGTGTCGACGAACCAGGACACGTGATCCGGGGTCACCTCCACGGCGTAGGTGTGGAACGTGTCGTCGCTCAGGTCGAGGTCGATGCCGAAGGCGAGCTCGTTGCCGGGCCGGGTGCGCACGACCCCCGTCGCCGACCCGTAGCCCGGCACGTAGTCGGCCAGCACGATCGACTTCGACCCGCACTTGTACCTCCGCTTCGGCACCAGCTCCCAGATCACCTGGTAGGGCGTCCGGTGGGTGCTGAAGCGGCGCGCGCGGACCCGTGCCTCCCACCGCCCGTACCGGGCGGCCTGGTCGGTGGCGAGCGCCTTCACGGTGCCGCGGCGGGCCGACTCCAGCGACAGCATCCCCTTGGTGTTCTCGGCGCGCTCGGGCTTGTTGATCTGCCACGTGTCGCGAGGCGGACCCCTGACCTCGAACTCGTCGCGCCAGTCGGCGCGGCCCCACTTGAAGACCGCGGCGGCATCGGTCGGCGTGCGGGGCTCGTCGGGCCCTGCCGGCTCGGCGTCCGAGACCGCTGAGACGAGCAGCGCGGGGGCGACCAGGGCGGCGACCACGAGTGCGCGCCGCAGCACCGCCGGCTGGGACCCCACTGACCTCGGACACCCCAGGGACCTCAGAGACCTCAGAGACCTCAGAGACATGGCGCAACCCAAGCACACGCGCGAGGTGGACGGCGTACGTTGGGGCACGTGAGCGCGCGCCCGAAGGTCCTGGCCATCGTCCTCGCCGGTGGGGAGGGCAAGCGGCTGATGCCGCTGACCGCCGACCGGGCCAAGCCGGCTGTGCCGTTCGCCGGCATCTACCGGCTGATCGACTTCGCCCTCTCCAACGTCGTCAACTCCGGCTACCTGCAGGTCGTGGTGCTGACGCAGTACAAGTCGCACAGCCTCGACCGGCACGTGACCCAGACCTGGCGGATGTCGACGATGCTCGGCAACTACGTCGCGCCGGTGCCGGCGCAGCAGCGCGTCGGCAAGCACTGGTACCTCGGCTCGGGCGACGCGATCTACCAGTCGCTCAACCTGATCAAGGACGAGAAGCCCGACATCGTCGTGGTCGTCGGCGCCGACCACGTCTACCGGATGGACTTCAGCCAGATGGTCGACCAGCACGTCGCCAGCGGTGCGGCGTGCACGGTGGCGGCGATCCGCCAGCCGATCGGACTGGCCGACCAGTTCGGCGTCATCGACGTGGTCCCCGACGACCCGCGACGCATCCGCGAGTTCCTGGAGAAGCCGACCGATCCCACCGGACTGCCCGACAGCCCCCACGAGGTCCTCGCCTCGATGGGCAACTACGTCTTCGACGCCGAGGCGCTCGTCGAGGCCGTGACCCGCGACGCCACGACCGAGGGTTCCAAGCACGACATGGGCGGCGACATCGTGCCGGCCTTCGTCCGGCGCGACCAGGCCGGCGTCTACGACTACCAGGACAACGTCGTGCCCGGGGCCACCGAGCGCGACCGGGGCTACTGGCGCGACGTCGGGACGCTCGGCTCCTACTACGCCGCCCACATGGACGTCGTCTCGCCGCTGCCGATCTTCAACCTCTACAACTTCGACTGGCCCATCTACACCTCCTACGGTCCGCAGCCGCCGGCGAAGGTCGTCGCCTCCGGCGGGCGCGAGTCCCGGGCCGACGAGGCCGTCCTGTCTCCCGGCGTCGTGGTCAGCGGCGGGCACGTCAACCGCTCGGTGCTCTCCCCGGCGGTGCACGTCGGCGAGGGCGCCTCGGTCGACGGGTCGGTGCTGATGAACGGCGTCACCGTCGGCGCCGGCGCGCTGGTGCGCAACGCGATCCTGGACAAGAACGTCGTCGTGCCGCCCGGCGCCGAGATCGGCGTCGACGCGGAGGCCGATCGGGCGCGGGGGTTCCTGGTCGAGGACGGGCTGACGGTCCTGGGCAAGGACCAGCCGTTCCCTAGCGAGAGCTGAGCACGCCCGCCGCTCGCGCCGGCGCGGCGTACGCCGCGGCCAGGGTCTCGACCGTCTCGTGGGCGTTGAGGCCGCTCGGGTTGGGCACCACCCACAGCTCCGTGCCCTCGAACGGCCCGCCCTCGGCGTCCGGCTGGCGGCCCATCACGGCCTTGGGGTGCCCGAAGGCCGTGCGGTACGCCGTGATGCCGGCGATGGCGACCACGGTCGGGCGCGTACGGCGGACCAGTGCGGCCAGCTCGGTCCCTCCGGCCCGCTGCTCCTCGGGGCCAAGCTCCGAGGCCTTCGCGGTCGCGCGTCGCACGACGTTGGTGATCCCGATCCCCGCGCCCCGGAGGCGGTCGCGGTCGGCCTCGGTCATCCCCGAGGCCGGGTCGACGGGCTCGGCCAGGATCCCGGCACGCAGGAGGGCCGGGTAGAAGCGGTTGCCGGGGTGGGCGAAGTGGGTGGAGGTGGCCGCGGTCCACAACCCCGGGTTGATGCCGACGAACAGCAGGCGCAGCACCGGGTCGCCCGGACCGGGCAGCAGGTCGGGCACCTCGGCGTCGCGGAACGACTCGAGCTCGGCGCGGGTGAAGCTGGTCATCGGTCCATCATCGCCGAGCCCGACCCGACCCCGGCCCCGACGTCGACCGACGGCCACGCTCGGCCGCGACCGTCGCGGGAACCGGGCGGCACGCAGTACCGTCCCATCACCATGCGACGAACTCTCGGAACGATCCTCGCCCCCGTGCTGCTCTGCTCCATGCTGCTCGCCGGCTGTGGCGACGACGCAGACCCGCCCTCCGGCGGCACCGACAGCACCGGCAGCGACCCCGCACCCGCGCCGACCTCCACCCAGACCGACGGCGACGCCGCCGAGCCGGTCGACTACGAGGTCGTGAGCCTTCCCAGCGAGACCGCCGCCGGTGGCACCGTCTCCCCGATGCTCACCCCGGTGGGCACGCCCGACGAGCTCGACACGTTCGTATCGCAGTTCCGCCTCGACACCTTCGCCGACGAGGTCCGCGTCAACGCCACCTCCGCCTCCTACGAGGGAGACCTGTGGGCGGCGGTCGTCTCGATCGGCTGCGACGTGCCGCCGGGCGTGTTCGTGGAGGAGGGCGAGGCCGGCTACCTGGTGACGCCGGAGAAGGTGGCCAAGCCGCTGCAGGAGTGCCTGGCGCCGGTGACCACCGTGGCGCTGGTCGCGATCAGCTGACCGGGGACCGCACGCCTCATCCCACCGGTGCCGTGTAGGTCACCGACACGGCATTGGCGACGTGACGCTCGCGGCCGTCGGAGGGTGAGTTGATCACCTTGACCTTGCCGTTGGGTCGCTTCGCGATCATCGTCGAGGAGCCGCCACCATCGAGGTTGAGCGCCTCGTCGGCGCCGAGGTCCTGCATGAGGTTGGCCATCTCGACCATCGTGTAGCCGCGGCTGAAGCTCTGCCGGCCGTCGACGACGAGGAGCAGGATCGTGTGGGTGTCGCGGTCGATGCCGATCGCCGTGCGCGGGTGGAGCTCGCGGTCGTCGACGACCCGGATCACGCCGTCGTCGATGAGGAACTGGTTGCCGGTGATCGCCATCGCCGGAGAGCCGGAGGCGCGCGAGACGAAGGTGACCGGTGCACCCTTCCTCAGCTTCTTCAGAGCGTCGGCGCCCTGGCCTCGACCGACCAGCATCCGGCCCTTGAACCTGGTGCCCGTGGGCAGCTTGGCGGTGTTGCGGATGACCTTGCCACCCTTGATCCGCACCATCCGCACGTGGGACTGCTGCCCGTCGGTGATCCGGTAGCCGGACGTCGTGCCCCACGACGGTGTGTACAGGCCGATGCCGGCCACGGTCACCGAGGGCGAGTTGACGTTGGTGATCGTGATGCCCGGACGCTGCTTGATGGTGGTGGTGACCGGTAGCGGCCCGATCTCCGGGCGCCCGTCCGGGTCGAAGCTGAAGGCGGAGTTCCAGCCGCTCAGCCGACCGTGCAGCAGGCCGCGCTGGCGGTCGCGCCCGACGCCGAGGGGTGCCCCGGTGTCCCCGATGTCGAAGAAGTCGCCGTTGACCCCGGCGATCGCCTTGTCCCGCGCCAGGATGGTGCTGAGGGTCGCGGTGCGGCTGACACGGCCGTCGTTGGCGTAGTCGATCCCGACGCCGGGCTGCTCCCAGTCGATGCTCAGCAGGTGGGCTCGGATGGGGCCGCGCTCGTCGCGCTCGTCCCAGACGGTCGCGGTGACGCCGGGCGCCACGCGCCAGTGCCGCCGTACGGACTCGTCGCCGGGTCCTCGCGGGGCGACCTCGCGGGGCCGGGCCACCGGGCCCCGGACGCCGTCGCTGGTCTGCGGGACGTCGCCCTCGGTGGTGGCGGCCCGCAGCGCCTCGGCCAGGGGAGTCGCGCCGGGCGCCTTCGCCCCGTCGGGACGATCGGAGGCGTCGGCGCGCACCGACCACGGGGCGGGCTCAGCACTCGGGCGGGCGGGCTGGGCGAGATGGACGGGCGCGGCCAGGGCCGCCGGCGCGATGATCACGGGCAGGCAGGCGAGCACGAGCGAGGGGAAGGGTCGCACCCGCTCAGGGTAAGGACCTCAGCGGCGTACGACGGGGAGGTGCACGGTCGTGTCGGCGATCGTGACCAGGCCGGGGACCCGCGACCCCATCCCCGCGAAGGTGTCGCTGATCGGCGAGGCGAGCAGGTAGAGGTGCTGGCCCTTCGGGACCTTCACCGACACCGACGGGAGATCGATGCGCCGTCGGACGCCGGTCACCGGCAGGTCCTCGCTGAGCGGGAGGACGTTGTTCTGCACCAGGTGGGCGGTGAGTGGTGAGGACCCGATCGCCAGTCCGTAGAAGGCACGGTTCTGCACGCCGAGCGCCGTGACGTCGCCGGTGAGGTACGGCGTGCCGGCGACGGTCAGCGGTCCCTCGGCGATCTCGTAGGGGACCGGTGCTCCCGCGGTCGTCGTGCTCGCCACCGTGCCGAGGTCCACGCTCCTGGTCGTCTTGACCTTCTTCACCGTCACGCAGTCGTTGGCCGCCGTGGCCAGATGGAGCTTGCCGTAGCCGCCCAGACCGCGGTCGCGCCCCTTGAGCTGCTCGTCGAAGAATCGGATCGAGAGCCGCTCGAAGTCACCACCGGCCAGCCGCCTGCTGCACGGGTCGGAGGTGACGTTGACGCCTTGGGGCAGCACCGAGGGCAGCACGTGGCCGCCGTTGTAGCCGACGAAGATGCTGTGCTTGCGAGCCCTCTTGGTGATCGCGGTGCGCCAGTTGCGCAGACCCTGCTGCAGGGGGAAGAGACCGTCGGTGGTGCCCTGGCCGAAGAGCACCGGGATCGGGAGCCTGCGGCCGTGCTCGACGTGCCACCTCGGTCCGTTCTTCTCGAAGAAGGTGACCAGGTCCTCGGTGCCGGGCAGCGAGCCGTCGGGGTAGGTGCCGGTCGCGGCACCCTCGAGGAGAGCCTTGTAGACCGCCGTGGGCAGGGCGTCGGTCGGCACCGAGGCGGCGCTCAGCAGCAGGGCCCACTCGGTGCGGACGACGCCCTCAGGGGCGAGGCTGTCGGAGACGTCGTTCCAGGTGATTTCCGGCGCCAGGGCGTCGAAGACGGGCTTGCCCGTGATGCGCAGCTCCTCGAAGGCCCCCACGAACTGGTAGCCGCCGCCGTACGACCCGCCGATCGCGCCCAGCCGCGGGTCGCCGCGTCCGTCCTGCTGGACCCAGCGCAGCTTGCTCACCAGGCGCACCAGCTTGCGGACGTCGACTCCCTCCAGGGCTGGGTTCTCGACGTGGGCGTGGCCGCCCGAGTCGCCGAACCCGCGCTGGTCGAAGGAGAGCACGCCGTACCCGGCGTCGGTGAAGGCCTGGAACGCCCGCGCCGCCTCGGTGCGCGAGCCGCCCCAGCCGTGGCTGTGCATGATCATCGGAACCGGGTGCCGGCGGGTCGCGCCGGCCGGCTTGAAGTAGCTGTAGCAGAGGTCGATCTTCGCCTTCGTGCCCGGATCGGGCTTGCTCTTCAGGCAGCCGTCGACGGTCGTCACTCCGGCGGGCTTGGCGGCCGCGCTGCCGACCGCCGCGCTGCCGACCGCCGCGCTGGCGGCGGTGCCCGGGGTGGTGCCGGCGGCGGGGACGATGGCCAGGGCGGAGGTGATCAGGGCGCCGCCGAGGAGGCGTGCGGTGCGGGTAAGCATGTCTCTTCAACGAGTGGGTGTGGAGGAAGTCACACGGTGCTGCGCAGAAGTTACCGGCCGGTCACCGGCAGGGGATCGCCCCCAGCAACGACAACCCTTGCAGATCACCCGGGCCGAAAGCCGTCATCGAGGTGGCCGTGGGGTACATCAGCTCGTTCGGGTCGTCGACGTGGTCGAGGCCGACGAGGTGCCCGAGCTCGTGCAGCAGCAGCCCGAGCTGGGCGTTGCCGCCGCCGATCTGCCGGTCGAGGCGGTCGGTGATGTCGGTGTCGAGGATGACCGAGCCGCTCGCGAAGGAGCGCAGGTTGCCGCGCTGGATCAGGGTGGGCCCCCCGACGCCGGCGACGTCGTCGGCCAGCGCGTCGACCTCGCTGTCGTCGGCCCAGGCGATGATCACCGGTTCGGCGTTGCCCGAGGAGTCGATGCGCTCGGAGAAGTTGCGGTCGTCGGTGACGCCCTCGTCCTCGAACTGCAACCCGGTGGCATCGCTGACCTCGCGCACCGCGATCGAGACGAGCTCGGCCCAGTTGTCCGGGGCGCCGGCCGGGTTGACCACGTAGCCGATCTCGCGGCACGGGCTGAAGCCGAGTGGGCTGCCGTTGCTGCGGGTCTCCAAGAACGCGTAGGCACCGTTGGCGTCGGCCTCCACCGCCGGGCGAAGCCGGTCGTCGACACCGAACAGCGAGCGCAGCTGCATGCTCACCGGGCTGTTGCCGAACGCCACGTAGCCGCCGACCACGACCAGGGTCACCACGACCGAGAGCACCGTGATGGTGCGTTCGCGTTCGCGGGCGAGGGCCATGTCGTCCATGATGGCGCGGTGCCGGTAGCCGCAAGTGGGTCGGGTGCCGAGGGCGCCGTCTGGAACGCCTTCGCCGAGGGCGACAACCTCGCCGTGCTCGCCGACCTGGGCGAGGCGTCGTACGACCTGGTCTACATCGATCCGCCGTACAACACCGGCAACGACTTCGTCTACGTCGACCGGGTCCCCGCGGGTGCCGGGCAGGCCGGTCGCCGGGGCCGACACGAGGCTTGGACGGCGATGATGCGCCCGCGACTCGTCGAGGCGCGGCGCGTGCTGGCCGCGACGGGGGCGATCTTCGTGAGCATCGACGACAACGAGGCGGCCCACCTGCGACTGCTGATGGACGAGGTCTTCGGTGAGGGCAACCTGCTGGCGCAGATCGTGGTCAACCTCAACGCCAAGGGACGTCAGCTCGGCAAGGGGTTCGCCACCAACCACGAGTACCTCCTGGTCTACGCACGCGACGCGGCGACGTGCGTGCTCGACCCGTCGAGCCCCGACGCGGTCGACCCGCGGGACTTCCCGCTCACCGACCCGGGGGAGCCGCGCCGCTACCGGAGGCTGCCGCTGCGCAACACGAACAAGAAGTTCAACCCGGTGACGGCGCCGACCATGCACTACGCGTTGTACGGCGACCCCGACGCGGGGGCGGTGCGCTCGGCCCCGTTCGCGGGAGGCAGGGAGATCCTGCCGGTCTTCGGCGACGGCACCCCGGCGGTGTGGCGTTGGAGCGCCCGGCTGGTCGACGAGCGGCCCGACGACCTGGTGTGTCGCCGGGTCCGCACGCGCCTCGGCGAGCGCGTCGATCTCTTCCAGAAGGACTGGCTCGAGCCCGGACGCCGCAAGAAGCTGCGCACGATCTGGCTCAGCGAGGAGATCGGCTCGACCGACACGGCCGTGGCCGAGCTCAAGGCGCTGGTCGGCCACCTCTTCGAGTCGCCGAAGCCGACCGGGCTGATCCGGCGCATCCTGACCACGATGCCGCCCGACGCGCGCGTGCTCGACTTCTTCGCCGGCTCCGGCACGACCGGGCACGCCGTCGCCCTGGCCAACGTCGCCGACGGGGGCACGCGCACCTGCCTGAGCATCAACTCCGCGGAGCCGACGCGCGCGGGGTCGAACGCCGCCAACGCCGGGTACGCCACGGTCGCCGACGTGACGCGTGCGCGGCTGCGCGCCGTCGCGGCGTCGTACGGCGGGGGGCTGGTCGAGCGGTGAGGAGGCTCAGGCCTCGGCGCCCTCCGCGAGCGCCTCGCCCAGGATCCGCGCTCCCTCGCCGAACGCCGACGGTCGCGGGCCCGAGTAGTTGAGCCGCACGTAGGGTCCCGATGGCTCGGCCGGGAACCACTCCGAGCCCGTGGCCACCATCAGGCCACGGCGGTGGCACCGCTCGGTGAGGTCGTCGACGAGGGTGCGGTCGGGGAGTCGGGCCCACAGGTTGAGCCCCCCGGCCGGCACGTGCTCGACGTGCGCCAGCGGCGCGTGGGTGCGCAGGCTGCTCAGCAGCAGGTCGCGTCGCTCGCGCAGAGCGCTGCCGACCCGGCGCAGGTGGGTCGCCCACCCGGGCTGGGTCACCACGTCGAGCGCGGCGGCCTGCAGGGCTCCGCTGACGTACATCGACCCGGTCCCGGCATCGGCCAGGATCCGCTCACGGGCCGGGCCGCGGGCGATGATCGCGGCGATCCGGATCGCCGGGGAGACGGTCTTGGTCAGCGAGCGCAGGTAGATCACGTGCCCTGCGTCGTCCTGGGCGGCCAGGGGTGCGGGCTCGGTGTCGATGCCGAGGTCGTGGGCCCAGTCGTCCTCCAGGAGGAACGCCTCGTGCCGCCGTACGACGCCCAGGACCGCGTCGGCGACGTCGCGGCTCCACTGTGCACCCGTCGGGTTGGCGTAGGTGGGCTGGGCGTAGAGCAACCGAGCGCCGGTCTCCTCGAAGGCACGGTCGAGCTGGGCCGGGTCGGGTCCGCGCGGGCCGCTCGGCACCGGCACCACCTCGACCCCCGCCTGCGCGGCAGCGTGGATGGCGCCCCAGTAGGTGGGCGACTCCATCAGCAGGGGGCGGCCCCGGGGCACCAGGGCCCGAAAGGCCGAGCTGAGCCCGCTCTGGCTGCCCGGCAGCACGATGACGTCGCCGGATGTCGCGGCGCTGACGTGGGCGGGCGTGGTGGAGGCGAGGTCCTCGGCGAACCACTGGCGCAGCTCGGGCATCCCGGAGACCGGGGGGCGAGACAGGGCGGCGTCGCTGCGGGCGGCCCGGCCCAGCGCCGCCCGGACCAGGCGCTCGGGGAGGAGCTCCCGGTCGGGGTAGCCGCTGTGCAGGGCGATCACGTCGTCGTCCACGGTGCGCAGGGCCGTGGAGATCGGGGCGACCCGCGAGGGTGGCGGGCCGAGGGCGCCGGTCTGCCAGCCGTAGTCGCTGGCGTGGGCCGTCCGGCCGGCTCGCACGAACGTCCCGATGCCCGGGCGGGTCTCTACGAGGCCCTGGGTCGTGAGCGTGCGCAGCGCCTGCTGCACGGTGACCGGGCCGGCGCCGTGCTCGGCGGCGAGGGAGCGGGTGGAGGGCAGCCGGGCGCCCGGAGCGGCGCCCGCGATCCAGTGCCGAAGCGCCGCCACGATCCGAGCACTGCTACTGTCGTTCATGACAGAGAACAGTAGCGCTATCATCAGAACTCCTCCAGCGCTTTCGTCCGGCCTCGGGTGGGGACTGATGGGTGTCCTCGCCTTCTCGCTGACCGTCCCGCTGACCCGGATCGCCGTGGACGGGATGACCCCGCTCTTCATCGGTGTCGGTCGTGCCGTGGTCGCCGCGGCCCTGGCCGGGGCGGCGCTGGCGCTGACCCGGCAGCGTCTGCCGCGCGGCACGCAGTGGGGGAGGCTCCTGGTGGTGGCGGCAGGCGTTGTCCTCGGCTTCCCGTTGCTGACCTCCTACGCCCTGCAGAGCGTGCCCGCCGGCCACGGCGCGGTGGTGATCGGGCTGCTGCCCGCGGCCACCGCCGTCGTGGCGGTGCTGCGCGGCGGAGAGCGCCCCAGTCCCCGCTTCTGGCGCTTCGCGGCGCTCGGCGTCCTGGCCACCGTGGGCTTCGTGACGGCACAGGGCGGTGGCCTGGGTGGTGTCGGCTGGGCCGACCTGCTGCTGCTCGGTGCGGTGGTGGCCGCCGCCGTCGGCTACGCGGAGGGTGGGCTGCTCGCGCGCAGCCTCGGTGCCTGGCAGACCGTGTCCTGGGCCCTCGTGGTGGCCGTGCCCGTCACCGCCGCCCTGACTGTCGTCGCGGTCGCGCAGCAGCCGCCGGTGGCGACCACGGGGCAGTGGGCGGCCTTCGCCTACCTCGCCGCCGTCAGCATGTTCCTCGGGTTCGTCGCGTGGTACCGCGGACTCGCGATCGGGCCGATCGCCACCGTGAGCCAGGTCCAGCTCGTCCAGCCGGTGCTCAGCATCGGGTGGGCGACGCTCCTGCTCGGCGAGCGCATCACGCTGCTGACGGCGGTCGGTGCGCTGGCCGTCGTGGCGTGCGCAGCGGGGGCCGTCCGGGCACGCGGCGCGCGGACCGCCGTACCGCTCAGAGCCCGGCGGCCCTCTCCAGCGCCTTCACCTCGTCGTCGAGATGCGTCAGCAGTCGCTGCAGGTGCGGGACCGTGCGCCGACAGCCGGTGAGCCCGAAGCCCATCTTGCCGTCGTAGGAGATGCAGGTGATGTTGAGCGCCATCCCGTTGATCGGGATCGACAGCGGGTAGTGCCCGACGAGCTCGGCGCCGTTCCAGTACTGCGTCGAGCGCGGCCCCGGCACGTTGCTGATGATCAGGTTGTACGGCGGCCGCACCAGCCCGGACATCTTGAACATCGGCGTCAGGATGGCCGGCGCCTGCCCGATCGCGCTCATCGCCAGGATCTGGGTCGGGGTCATCGACGACAAGGCGTCCTTGCCGTCCTTCATCGACCGGTGGATCGCACTCAACCGGTGGGCGGGGTCATGGCGGTCGGTGGCGAGCTGGACCATCACCGCCCCCACCGCGTTGCCGCCCTCGGCGGAGGCGATGTGGGACTGCTTCGCGTTCAGTCCGATCGGCACCATGGCGACCAGGGGGGCCTCGGGCAGCGCATCGAGCTCGAGCAGGTAGCTGCGCATCGCCCCTGCGCACATCGCCAGGACGACGTCGTTGATCGTGGTGCCGGTGGCCTTCCCGATGCCTCGGAGCCGCTCGATCGGCCAGTCCTGGGCGGCGAAGCGTCGGGAGCCGGTGATCGGCTGGTTGAAGATCGTCTGCGGCGCGTGCAGCGAGATCGCCGAGGTCTCGTTCCTGAGGCCCTTGGAGATGGTCTTGACCAGCGCCCCCGGCATCCCGGCGGCCTCGGCGGTCAGGCCGAGCGCGCTGCGCAGGGCGCTCATCGGGACGTCGGCCAGGCTGGTCTCGGCCGGCGCCGGCTTCCTCGTGGTCGGGGTGCGGGGCGCCCACGGCGCCGCCATGTCGCGCTGGTCGGGGTCGGTGCTCAGGGTGCTCGCCATCAGTCGCATCGCGGAGACTCCGTCGACGAGCGCGTGGTGCACCTTGGTGTACATCGCGACGCGGCCGTCGCGCAGTCCCTCGATCACGTGGGACTCCCACAGCGGACGCTCCCAGGCCAGGCGCGTGCTGTGCAGGCGCGAGCACAGCTCGAGCAGCTCACGCACGCGGCCCGGCTTGGGCAGGGCGCTGTGCCGCACGTGGTGCTCGATGTCGAACTGCGTGTCGGGGCGCCACACCAGCTGCGCGCCGGTGCGCACGGACCGATGCGGGTGCTTGAGGAACAGCGGGGCGATCTCGGGTTCGTCGCGCATCGACTCGAACATGTCCCGGGTGTAGCTGCGGCCGGCACCCTCCGGCTTCTTGAACAGCTGCAGACCGCCGACGTGCATCGGCATGTTGCGGTTCTCGGCGAGCAGGAAGGCAGCGGAGGTCGGGTCCAGCGGAGTCGGCAAGGGAGTCACCTTTCGTTGCGGTGATCCTCGCGTGCTGTGAGGACGACCACAAGCCGTCCCGGGGTGAGAGGTGGTCCTGGCAGCCCTGGCGTCGCGCAGGGTTCTCCCTTGCGTCACCCGCCGGCCCTTGCCGCCGGCCTCGGCGGCGGGGGAGGCTGGGGGAGCGTCGTACCGGTCACTGCTCTCGGGAGTCACTCATGGTCGTCCTCACCCTGCCCGCCCGCCGCCTGCTGGCGCTGCTCGTGTCCACCCTGGCAGTCGTCTCCGCCCTGGTGGCGATGCCCACGGCTGCCTACGCCGCGGGATACTCCGCGCCGTTGCAGACCGCCATCGCGGAGCTCACGGTCTCCTCGGAGCTGCGCACGGGCTACCAGCGCAGCAAGTTCACGCACTGGATCGACGCAGACGGCGACGGCTGCTCGACCCGCGACGAGGTGCTGATCTCCGAGGCCGACGACCCGGTCAGCGTCGGCTCGGGCTGCTCGCTCAGCGGAGGCCGCTGGTACTCCTACTACGACGCCATCTCGCAGTACTCCTCCTCGGCGCTCGACATCGACCACATGGTCCCGCTCGCCGAGGCCTGGGACTCCGGAGCGCGGTCATGGACGTCGGCCGAGCGCAAGGCCTTCGCGAACGACCTCGGGGACACCCGGTCGCTGGTGGCGGTCACCGCCGGGGAGAACCGCTCCAAGGGTGACCGTGACGTCGCCGACTGGCTGCCCGACCACGCCCAGTGCCGCTACCTGCGTGAGTGGGTGGCGGTCAAGCACCGCTGGCGCCTGTCGATCGACTCGGCCGAGAAGTCGGCGATGCAGTCGCTGGCGTCGGGGTGCACGAACGCGACCATCTCGGTGACGTTGGCCCGCTGAGGCCCACCAGTCGTCCACAGGCGCCCCCGCTGCCGGCCTGTCCACAGGCGGAGGCTGTCGTGATGGTGGTCGAGGTCGGGCCTCCCTAGCGTCTGGTCGTGCGTCGGACTCCCCGGCGCAGGACCTACTCGGGAGACCCTCATGAAGCACACCCTCGCGCTCGGCGCCGGCTGCACCCTCACCGCCCTCGGACTCGGTCTGGGGATGTCCGGTCTGGCCGGCGCCGCCGCCGACGACGTCCGGGCGCCGTCCCGCGAGCGCCCCGTGATCGTGGAGGTCACCGGTGATGCCGCCAACGGCTTCGGCATCACCTACGCCGACGGCGACTCCCGCTTTCCGCCGACGGACTCCGAGGCGAGGGCGGAGTGCTCGGCGTACGACGCCAGGGTCGCCCGCGTGCGCTGCCGGGTCGGGGTGCGCACCTGGTACCGCGACCTCGGGGACCTGCAGCGCTCGTTGGCCTACGCCGCCGAGCACGGTCGCTGATCGGCGTGGGGTCGATCAGGCGGGACGGACCGACCCTCCGGGGGTGACGGTGGCGTCGCCCTGGAGTGCGGCGCGGAAGCTGGGCGTGGCCTGCAGCGCGACGATGTCGGCGGGCATCTCGATCCCGGCCTCGTCCAGCGCCCGCTTGACCGCGTCGATGGCCCGGTGCAGCACCAGCAGGGACTCCCGTTGGTGGCTGTCGCACCAGAACCGCGCATCGAGATCGACCGTCGAGACGCCGAGGGTCGTGATCAGGGCCTGCGGGCCCGGCTCGGTCGCCACGCCGTCGACGGTCCCGAGCGCCCGCACGATCACCTCGCTGGCCTCGGCCGGGTCGTTCTCGTAGGCGACACCGACCACGAAGGACATCCGGCGTTGCTCGTGATGGGTCTGCACCCGGATGGCGCTCGTGTAGACGTCGCTGTTCGGGATCAGCACCAGCTGCCCGTCGAAGGTCTTCAGGCGGGTCTCGCGGATGGTGATCGCCTGCACGGTGCCGGTGTGGCCCTGGACCTCGATCTGGTCGCCCGAGGCGAACGGTTGGCGGAAGAGCATGAGGACCCCGGACAGGGTGTTCTCCAGGATGTCCTTGAACGCGAAACCGACGGCCAGGGAGAAGAACCCCAGGCCGGCCAGCAGGTCGACCGGTTGCACCGACGGGAAGACCACGGTGATCGCGGCCAGCACCGCGAGCGTGACCACGAACCAGCCCGCGATCTTGCTCATCACCGTCGCAAAGCTCGGCGTGTGGCCGCGCGCCAGCCACCTGTGCAGCGCCCACCTGACCGCCTTGGCCGCAGCCCAGCCGACCACGACGAGGACGACCGCCACTCCCACGCGTGGCAGAGCGCGCAGCAGGGCGTCGAGCATGTCACCGGCCGAGTCGGAGATCTCGTCGGTCACGCTCGTGGTGAGCGTCTGGACGGTGGTGGTGCTGAGCATGGTCCCCGGGCCTTCCTGAGCCGAAGGCTCGACAGGTCGAAGCCTACGAGTGCGATCCTCGCAGGACGCCCCGTCGTGGTCGGCGGGCGAGGGGACCCGACCGAGCGGCGCGTCGTCGCGACCGCCTCCTACGCGGCGCGGGCCTTCGGCGTCGGCTACTGATCCGCGGCCCGCGTCCCGCAGGTCAGAGCGAGCTTCGCAGCTCCTGCACGACCGAGTCGACCACGGCCACGAGGTCACCGCCCGTGGCGGCCGCCACCGCGCGTTGCCGCTGGTACGACGCTCCCCGCGCCACCAGGTCGGCGATCGAGGCGAGCTCGCTCAGGCAGCCCAGTCGCGCCGCGACCGGCTCCAGACGCACCAGCAGGTCGGCGAGGTCGTCGGTCACGAGCCGCTCGGCGGAGTCGGCGTCGACGATCACGATGGCGTCCAGCCCGTAGCGCGCCGAGCGCCACTTGTTCTCCTGCACGTGCCACGGCGGCAGGACGACGGGGGACTCGCCGGCGGCCACGCGCGTGTCCAGGTCGACGACGAGGCAGTGCGTCAGGGCGACGAGCGCGCTGAGGTCGGCCACGGTGGACACGCCGTCGCACACGCGGTTCTCGAGAGTGCCCAGGGCCGGGACGGGTCGGACGTCCCACCGGATCTCGGACAGGTCGTCGATCACGCCGGTCGTGAGCTGGTCGGAGGCGAAGCGTTCGAACTCCGCCCAGGTCTCGAACGCGAAAGGCAGCCCGGCCGTGGGCAGCTGCTGGAACATCAGGGCCCGGTTGGAGGCGTAGCCGGTGTCCAGGCCGGACCAGATGGGCGAGGAGGCGGAGAGCGCCTGCAGGTGGGGGTAGTAGGTCAGCAGCCCGGCCAGGACGGGCAGGACCCGGGCCCGGTCGGCGAGCCCCACGTGGACGTGGACGCCCCAGATCAGCATCTGCCGGCCCCACCACTGCGTGCGGTTGATCAGCTCCTCGTAGCGCGCCCCCTCGCTGAGCTGCTGCCCGCTCCAGGCCGCGAAGGGATGGGTGCCGGCGCCGAAGAGGTCCAGGTCCAGGTCGTCACACCCGCTTACGACGCCCTCGAGGGTGGCGCGCAGGTCGCCCATCGCCTCGGGCACGTCGTGGCAGATCCCGGTGACGATCTCCACGGTGTTGCGCAGCAGCTCCTGGTGCAGGCGCTCGGGGTGCGGGAGACGGGGTCGGGCCCGAGCGAAGAGATGGCTCGCCTCGTTGCGCAGGTCTCGGGTGCGCCGGTCCACCAACGCCAGCTCCCACTCGACGCCGAGCGTGGGCTCGGACGAGGCATGGAAGTCGATGCGCACGCTCGCAGCGTTCCACAGCTACGTGGTGACGAGCACGTCCTCGTGGCCGTGCCTCCGGCACCAGGAGGTCAGGTAGCCCGCGTGCACGCCACACCAGCGGTAGACCGAGGCCGAGGTCAACCTCAGGTCGTCGTGGTGCTCGTCGCGCGCGACCATGATCGGACGCAGGTAGCCGACGACCTTCTCGGCCGTCGAGAGGGAGACGCTGGTCGCTGCGGCCAGGCTGGCCGTGTCGCTGGCCCTGCCCGCAGCGATCGCGCCGGCCAGCCGAGCGGCGGTGGCCCCGCGCTGGCTCGACGAGAAGTACTCGTAGAGCGAGGGGACGTGCAGTCCCGGCAGGTCCGTGACGTGCCCCGAGGCGGCGTTGCGCAGCACCTGCCCGATCTCCGCCAGCGGTTGAGACTTGAGCACGAGGCCGGCCGCCTCGCCGCGAGCCGTCAGCTCGGCGACGTGCTCGGCCTCACCGTGGGCGTTGTGCAACGCGTAGACCAGGGGAGTGCCGCCGTCGCGCTCGCGGACGATGGAGAGCACGTCGAGCCCGTCGAAGCAGGGAGCCCAGGTCGTGTCGTTGCTGACCAGGTCCGTCAGCACCGCGTCGAAGCGCAGTCGGGTCTGCAGTGCCGCGCGGATCTCGCGTGGTGTCGACGCGGTCACGACGACCGCCGGCGTCAAGAACTGCTCGAGGTGGCCGCTCACGATGGCGGCCAACGGACTGGCGACGAGGACTCGGGCCGTCATGGCTGATGACATGCAGGAAATCCTCGCACAGGAGTATTTCATGCAGGTTCCTGCGTGCCCGTCTCTGTGCTGAGCGGAAAGTCGCGCACGCCCGCCTCCTGGGGGCGGCGAACCCTGGCACGTCCGGGCCGTCGTGTGTCGCAATTTTCTGAGATGCCCCCGAGGGGGTCGATCGGAGCGGTTGGGTGGTGCCATGACGGCACGGCCCCGCGGGTCCTCCCGCGACATCGACGACAGCACCCCCCTCAACGGTGCTCGGATCGCCATCGGTCCTCGCATCGGATGGGTCCTGCGCGTCTCCCGGCTGTTGCACCGTGAAGCGGCCGGTGCCGGACTGCAGTCCATGGCCTCGAAGGTGGAGTCCAACGCGACCCGGCTCCACCGCGTCGAGACCGGGGGCACCCGGGAGGGACGCCTGGTCGAGAGGTACGAGGAGGTCCTCGGCCTGGCTCCGGCCTCCCTGCAGGCGCCGATCGACATCGTGTGCCGCACCTTCCCCGAGGCGCCGGTCGACAGGCACCCTGCGCCGGTCGTGGCCACGGTGCGCGAGCTCTCGCGTCTCACCGAACGCCTGTCGTCCGGGGAGACCCAGCCCGCCCACCTCTGGTTCGCGTGGGCGCGGGCACTGTCCCGGTCCGGGGGCATCGGGATGCCGGAGCGCCTGGCGCAGGATCTCGTCGTCCGCCTGGTCACCGAGCTCGGCCGCTCCACGTCGCACGCCTACCCGATCCGCTACGAGGCCCTGGCCCTGCTGCGGTGCAGCGACTACGGCCACATCGTGCTGGAGGTGGCGCGCGAGCAGATCGCCGACCCCGACATCCAGGTCCTCAACGACATGATGAGCGCAGTGGGGGAGCACGTCAGCGCCGACGCCGTGGCGTGGTGCCTGGACCTGCTCACCGACCCTCGGGAGCGGGTGATCCACGGGGCTGCGCTCGCCCTGGAGAACATGGGTCAGATCGCCGAGGCCACCGACGAGTTCTGGGAGTCGGTCGTCGACCGGATCATCGTCGTGCACAACGACTCTGCCGAGGACGCGCCCGGCTGGGAGTGGCGCAGCCACCTGCTGCGCCTCGTCCCTGCCGGCGTCATGGGGCCGCGCCGACACCGGGTGGGCAAGGGGTTGGCGCCGGCGCCGATGATCGCGAGCTGGGAGCGGGAGGAGACCAACGGTCACTGGGTCGAGGTGAGCCGAGCGGCGGCGAGCATCGCGAGCGAGCTCGAGCTGGGCAGCCAGCCGATGCTGGCCAGGCTGATGTTCGACCTGGCGATCAGTCCGTACGAGTCCCGTGCGGTCACGTCGTACATGCTGCTCGGCTCCATTCCCGAGATCGCCGCCCGGGTCACGTCCTCACTGGGACAGCTGATCGAGACCCATGTCGATCCGGCCCTGCGCGAGCGGATGCTGCGCCGCCTGCCCGGCATGGCCCAGGGGTCGTTCCCCGGACTGGCGAGCTCGTGGCTGGTCAACGGCGACGACGACGAGCTCGAGGCGGCGTTGTTCCTGGCGGGAGCCTCGAACACGTGGGTGCCGGCCGACATCCTCGCCCGAGCGCTGCTGGGAGGGGGGCGGGTGGCCCACCGGGCCCTGTACGCCGCCGGAATGACGGCGCACCCCGTGATGGGCCGGCTGCTGGAGGACCCGCGATGCTCGACCGAGCTGGCCGGAGCCCTCGGCTGGTGGCAGCGCAACGGGTCGCGCGTCGACGTCTGAGACCCGGCCCAGCGGGGGTGACGAGCATCGCGTCGCCACAGGTTGGGTGCGACCCCGGGAGTGCGTCACCATCGCCTGATGGCCACGCGACAGCGCCCGACGAGCGAGCTCAACCTGATCCTGGACTTCTGCCTCCGGGTCGGGGAGCTCCTGCTGTCCTCGGGCGCCGGTGCCGCCGACGTCACGTCGACGATGCTCTCGCTGGCCCGCGGCCTCGATGCGCGTGCCGCGGACGTCGACATCACCTTCACGTCCTTGACGATGAGCTACCAGAGCAGCCCCGACGAGATCCCGATCATCGCCACCCGGCAGGTGACCCGACGCGTCATCGACTACCAGGACCTGACGCGCGTCGACCACCTCGTGCGCGACGTCCTGCGCGGTGAGCTGGACCTGACCTCGGGGCGCGCCGAGCTGCGCAGGATCGTCTCCACCGGCCACGACCGTCCACGCTGGGCCGTGACCGTCGGGTGGGGCCTGATGTCGGCCGGAATCGGCGTGCAGCTGGGCGGCGACTGGATGGTGGGGCTGCTCGCCTTCCTCTCCGCAGTCCTGATCGACCGCCTCAAGCTGCGGATCGCCCGACGTCGGCTGCCCGGCTTCTACGAGCAGGTCGCCGGTGGCGGGGTGGCCACCCTGGTGGCTGTCGGAGCCGCTGCGCTGACGATCGACATCGACGTCTCGCTCGTCGTGACGGCCAACATCGTCATGCTCCTCGCCGGGATCGGCTTCATGGGCGCCCTGCAGGATGCCCTGACCGGCTTCTACATCACCGCCGGGGCTCGTCTGACGGAGGCGCTGCTGTCGACGGCCGGGATCATCGCCGGGGTCAGCGGAGGCCTGAGCCTGGCCTACGCGGTCGGCGTGGACCTGCCCGAGGTCGACCCGGGCCAGACCGACGTGCAGGGGCTCTGGCTCACCGCCGTCGGGGCCGCGGTCGCCGCCTCGGCGTTCGCGTTCGCGTCGTACTCCCCGAAGCGGATCCTGGTGCCGGTGGCGCTGATGGCCGCGATCGCGATCTCCATCTCCAGCTCCATCCAGGCGCCGGGTATCGCACGGACCTGGTCGGTGGCTTTCGCCGCCCTGTTCGTCGGCATCATCGGGTACGCCGTCGCCGGCAGGATGCGGGTCCCGCCCCTGATCGTCGTGGTCTCCGCGGTGGTCCCCATGCTGCCCGGTGTCTCGATCTACCGGGGGCTCGCACTGCTCGGCGAGGGCAGTCGCCGCGACACCTCCGAGGGCCTGGTGGCCCTGATCACCGCTGCCTCGGTCGCGCTGGCCCTGGCGGCCGGGGTGATCCTGGGGGAGTACCTCGCCCAGCCGCTGGCACGCCACGCGCGCGTCGAGTCCCGTCTGGCAGGTCCGCGGCTGGTCGGGCCGCTGCACCTGCCGCGTCGTCAGCGCGGGCGCAGTCGCGCGAGCACACCGAGCCAGGCCTCCGAGGTGTCACCGTCGAACGGCGCTCGCTCCTCGATCACCGACTCCAGCACCCAGGCGCAGGAGGCCTCTGCCAGCGACACGACCTCGGGCGGGTAGCCGAACGCCACCTGGTGCTCGGCGAACTCGTCCTCGTCGTCCACGAAGACGTGGCCGTCGTCGGTCCGGATGACGTCGAGGTCGAGGTCGATCGCGCGGATGCGAGCGTCGTCCCAGACCGGCGCGCTGGTCATGTCGACGTACGTCCTGACCGGGAACCCCGGCGCGTGGAACGTCGCCACCCACCAGCCGTCCGGGACCAGGGTGACCTGGTCGACGGTGGTGGTGAAGGAGGCCCCCGGACGACTCATGAACGTGCCGGACGGCATCCCGATCCAGACCCCGTGGTCGTCACCGCCCAGGTAGGTCGCGTCGTACTCCCAGTGCGGGACGGCGCCCCACTTGGTCATCGCCAGCCGTACCGGGTCCCCGAGCCTCATGCGCTCAGTCAACCTGACGCCAGGCGAGCGTCAGACGATGGTGGCCTTCTCCGGCAACAGTCGCTTGGAGCCCTTGGCGATCACGTCCTGGTAGCGCGAGCCGCTCAGCTTGGCGAGGTGGTGGATGATGTGGGCGTCGATGCCGACGAGTACGCGCGCCTGGTTCTTCAGGATCCCCTTGACGATGACCTCGGCGGCCTTGTCGGGCGTCATCCGCGCCAGCTTCTTGTCGAAGAGGCTGGCGGTGGCGTCCTTGTCCTCCTTGGCCGAGACCCGCGCGTTGCGGGCGATCGCGGTCTTGATGCCGCCCGGGTGGACCGCGGTCACGCCCACGGGGTGCCCGGCGATGAGCATCTCCTCGCGCAGCGCCTCGGTCATGCCGCGCACGGCGTACTTGGAGGCGTTGTACATCGACTGGCCGGGCATCGAGACCAGGCCGAAGAGCGAGGACAGGTTGACGACGTGACCGTCGCCGGAGGCGATGAGGTGGGGCAGGAACTCCTTGGTGCCGTGCACCACGCCCCAGAAGTTGATCCCGATGATCCAGTCCATGTCGCTGTACTCGAGGTCGGTGAGGTCGCCGGCCAGTGCGACGCCGGCGTTGTTGACGACCACGTTGACGCGACCGAAGTCCTGGACGACGTTGAGGGCGTAGCGGGAGAAGGCATCGCGGTCGGCGACGTCGAGCCGGTCGCTGCGGACCTTGCTGACCCCGGCCTTCGTGACCAGGTCGACAGTCTCGGCCAGCCCGGCCTCGTCGACGTCGGAGAGCGCGAGCAGAGAACCGCGCTCCGCGCAGTTGAGCGCCAGGGCGCGGCCGATGCCGGAGCCGGCACCGGTGATGACGACGACCTTGTCCTTCAGGGACTTCATGAGGAGACTGCCTCTCGCTTGGTGGGTCCTGCCTGGGGATCCTGCGTGGTGCTCACGGCCGAGACCGTGTAGACGTCGGGGTCGAACGAGGCCGTCTCTCCACGGAAGGCGAAGGTCGACCGGGGCCACAGCGTGGTGTTGTTGCCGTGCTTGTCGAGGTACCAGCTCGCGCAGCCGCCGGAGCTCCACACGGTGCGCTTCATCCGGCGCTGGAGATCGGCCGACCAGGCCTGCTCGGCCGCCGCGGTGACCTCGACGGAGCCGTGCCCCTCGGTGCGCATCGTGCGCAGGGCGTCGACGATGTAGCTGACCTGCGACTCGATCATGAAGACCATGCTCGAGTGGCCCAGCCCCGTGTTGGGACCGACGATGAAGAACAGGTTGGGAAAGTCGGCCACGGACGTGCCCTTGTAGGCCGACATGCCGCTCTCGTTCCACTTCGCCGCCAGCGGCCGACCCGAGCGCCCGGTGACCCGCTCGGCGATCGGGAGCTCGGTCGTGTGGAAGCCGGTGGCGATGATGAGCACGTCGACGTCGCGCGCGGTGCCGTCGGCGGTGACGATCCCGGTCGGGGTGATCTCGGCGATCGGGTCGGTCACCACGTCGCAGTTGTCGGCCCCCAGCGCGGGGTAGTAGGTGTTGGAGATCAGGATCCGCTTGCAACCGATCTGGTAGTCCGGCGTGACCGCGGCGCGCAGCGCGGGGTCCTTGATGCCCTTGCGGATGTTGGCCAGGGCCATCTTCTGCGCGGGCATCGCCAGCTTGGGTGCCATCGTGAACGCCGGCACGTAGCCCTCGCGAGCCCAGTAGATGCCGGTGCGGTAGAGGCTCTGCAGTCCGGGGACCTTCTTGAGGGCGAGCTGCTCGAGCCTGCTGTAGCGGCGGTCGTTGCGCGGGATGACGTACGGCGCTGTGCGCTGGTAGACGTCGAGGTGCGCGACCTTCCCCTGGATGGCCGGGACGATCTGGATCGAGGAGGCACCGGTGCCGATCACCGCGACGCGCTTGCCGGTGAGGTCGACGTCGTGGTCCCACTCGGCGGAGTGGAAGAGCTCACCGCCGAAGGACTCGATGCCCGCGATGTCTGGCAGCTTGGGGGCCGAGAGGCCGCCGGCGCCGCTGATCACGGTGCGTGCGGAGTACGTCGTACGCTCGCCATCGGCGTTGCCCGTCCGGACCGTCCAGCGCTGGGCCGCGTCGTCCCACGTGGCCTCCTCGACGAGCGTGTCGAACACGAAGCGGTCGAGCGTGCCGGACTCGTCGGCCACGCGCTTGATGTAGGCGAGGATCTCCGGCTGGGGCGAGAACGACATCGACCAGTCGGGATTGGGCGCGAAGGAGTAGGAGTACAGCTGGCTCGGCACGTCGCAGGCCGCTCCCGGGTAGGTGTTGTCGCGCCAGGTGCCGCCGACGTCGCTGCCCTTCTCGATCACCACGAAGTCGCGCTCGCCGGCCTGGTCCAGCTTGATGGCGGCACACAGTCCGGCGAAGCCGGCTCCGATGACGAGGTGGTCGACCTTGATCACGTTCATGGGCCGACGGTATTGCCCTTATTGAATAGATGTCAATAGAATGCGCGTCGTGACCGTCAGCACATCGAAGTCCGCCTCCCGGAGCCGCCTCAGCCCCGACCAACGCCGCGCCCAGCTGCTGGACCTGGGGGTGCGGCTGCTGGCGACCCGCTCGCTCGACGAGCTGTCGATCGACCTCTTCGCCGAGGAGGCGGGGATCTCGCGGGGCCTGCTCTACCACTACTTCGGCAACAAGCACGCCTTCCACGAGGCCGTCGTACGGCGGGCGGCCGACGACCTGATCTCCCAGACGGCTCCGCCGGTCGACGGCGACCCGCTCCACCGGCTCACGGTCTCGATGACGGCCTACCTCGACTACGTCGAGAGCAACCACGAGGGCTACCTCTCGCTGGTCAAGGGCGCCGCCGGCGGCAACGAGACGATGCGGGCGATCTATGACGAGGCACGCGCGGCGCTGACCGACCGGATCTTCCGCGAGGACGCGCAGGCCGAGATCATCCCCGACACGCCCACCACGCGGCTGGTCGTGCGTGGCTGGTCGGCCATGGTGGAGGACCTGGTGCTGAGCTGGGTCGCCGACCCGGCGGGCGTCTCCCGCGACGAGCTGCTCGCGATCATGATCGCGTCGCTGCCGGCCCTCGTCGAGGCGCTCGCCTGACCTGCCGCCGCGCACGGGTGGGGACGGGCCCGCTCAGCCGCCGCTGAGGTCGTAGAGGGTCACCCCGTCCACGGTCTGGGCGGAGTAGGTCGCTGCCACCCAGGTCTCGATGTCCGAGGTGCTCGTGCTGCCGCCGGGGCCCCCGCGTCCGCCACCTCCGCCGAGTCCGCCACCCCCGCCGATGAAGTAGTGGATCTGCCCGTCGGCCACCAGCGCCTGGAACTGCGCGAGCGTGGGGCTCGGATCGCTGCCGTTGAAGCCGCCGATCGGCATCACCGACTCCTCGGTCGCCAGCTGGTAGCCCGCCGCGGAGTTCGCCCCGACGGTCGCCGCGACCCAGGTGTAGGAGTCGGCGTCCGAGAGCAGGAGCGAGGTCACGGCATCGGTCGAGGTGCTGCCGTCCAGCAGGCCACCGACACCGCCTGCGGTCGCTGTGCCCGGCCCGCCGGCCTGGCCCCGGACTCCGGCGCCGAACCCGCCGCCGAACCCGCCGCCTGTGCTGGGGCCTGCCGTCGGGATCGAGCCGGTGTGGGGGGTCACCGCCGTCTCCAGGGCGTACGCCGCCGGGCCGGCGAGCCCGGCGAGCAGGGCGGCCACGGCGACGACCGAGGCCACGCGCGGGGGCAGGTGTCGAGACCCCACGATCATCAGGGCGGCCGCGAAGCCGACGGTGGCGACGACGTACCTCAGCCACGGCGCGAAGTCGGCCGTGCGGTCCAGGAGCGCGAAGCCGAGGGCCGTGGTCGTCGCCGTGGCGAGGCCGAGCAGACCCGTGGCGACGAGCGAGTCGCGGCGCTGCCACAGCGCCCAGCCGCCGAGTCCCACGAGTCCGGCGATCGCCGGCGCCAGGGCGACCGTGTAGTAGGCGTGGTAGATGCCGGCCATCAGGCTGAAGGTCAGCGCGGTGACGACGAGCCAGCCCAGGAGCAACGTGGTCAGCGCGCGCACCATCCGCGACCCGCACCACACGGCGCCGGCGCCGAGGATCAGGGCGGCTGGGATCAGCCACGCGATCTGGCCGCCGTTGTCAGTGCCGAAGAGGCGCAGCACCCCGGTGGAGCCCCACCCGCTGCCCCCGCCGACCGACCCTGCCTCGTCGCCGGTGAGGCGTCCGAACCCGTTGTAGCCGAAGGTCAGCTCGAGGAAGTCGTTGGTCTGCGAGCCGCCGATGTAGGGCCGCGTTGACGCCGGCCACAGCTGCACGATCAGGACCCACCATCCGCCGGCCAGGACCATCGACCCGAACGCCGCCAGCAGGTGCAGGAGCCGGGTGCGCCACGGGACGGCCGCGAAGATCGCGTAGGTCGCGGCCAGTGCGGGCAGCACCAGGAAGGCCTGCAGGGTCTTGGTGAGGAAAGCGAGACCGACGAAGGCGCCACCGACCACCATCCACCGCAGGGCCCGCGGGGACTCGAGGGCGCGGACGACGGCGTACGCCGCGGCGGCCATCAACAGCACCAGGAGCGCGTCGGGGTTGTTGAACCGGAACATCAGCACCGCCACCGGCGTCGTGGCCAGCGTGGCGCCGGCGACGAGGCCGGCCCAGCCCGACCCGGTCACGCGTCGCACCGTGGCGTGCAGCAGGGCCACGGTGGCGATGCCCATCAGGGCCTGGGGCACCAGGATGCTCCACGAGGAGAGCCCGAAGATCCGCACCGAGAGCGCCATCGGCCAGATCGACAGCGGGGGCTTGTCGACCGTGATCGACCCCGCGGCGTCGGAGGCGCCGAAGAAGAACGCCTTCCACGACTCCGAGCCGGCCTGCGCGGCCGCCGAGTAGAACGAGTTGGCGTAGCCGGAGGCGCCCAGCCCCCACAGGTAGAGCAGCGCCGTCGCGCCCAGCAGCACGACGTACGCCGCCCGTTCCTTGTCCAGGCCCGCCAGCTGGTGGCGTAGGCCTGGGCGGAGGTCGGTCTCGACCACCTCGCCGTCGGAGTCTCGGAGGGCTGCGGGTCGCGCGTCGGTCAGCGTCATGGGGGAGACGATGACCAATCAGGCTGGGGCGGGGTTCTGTCCTACCTGTCGGTTTGCTGTGGGCGTGTCCGACCGGCTCCATCGGGTTCGACCCTGTGGTGGGGGTGGTGGGGCCGCGCGCTTGGCCGACCTGGTTTCTTCGGGGTTGGTCTCTGTGGTGGCGGTGGTGGGGCCGCGCGCGTAGCCGACCTGCTCCCGCCGTCGAAGGATCGCCTGCGGCGCCCGCTTCGCGGCACCTTCGGTGTCCTTGACTGCGGGACCCGGTAGGTCGGCTTGTACGGCGCACGGGGCGACGGCCGACCTCGCTGCGCTCGGCGGGCGCCGCCCGCGCAAGCGCGGCCCACCCCATCAATCCCACGAGTCACATGCGCTCGTCCGTTGGGTAGAGACGACACGAAAATCGGCCGGAAACCTGCAGTCTTCGCCCACTCGATGAGGCGTTGTGGTCTGTGTGACGGGTGTGGCGCCCGCGCAGGCGGCGGCGTGGGCGGAGCCCTCGCCGTTGAGCGCGCCGTGAGTCGACCGGGGGAGGCTCGCGGTCAAGGACACCGAAGGTGCCGCGCAGCGGTCGAGCGCAGCGAGATCCTTGACGGCGAGACCCGGTCGACTAAGCGCGCGGGCGCCACACCCACCACGAGGAACACGCCACGACGAGGAACATGAGCGCCCCATTCACGAAGAGCACCCCACCCACCACGAAGAGCGCCCCACCAACCCCGTGGCCCACCAACCCCGTGGCCCACCAACCCCGTGGCCCACCAACCCCGTGGCCCGCGGACCCCGAGGCGCAAGGTCAGTCCCCGGCGACCACCGCGGCCAGCTGGTCGAGACCCCAGGCGAGGTCCTCCTCGGAGATGACCAGCGGGGGCGCCAGGCGGATCGTCGAGCCGTGGGTGTCCTTGGCCAGGACGCCACGCGCCATCAGCCTCTCGCAGACCTCGCGGCCGGTGCCGACGGCGGGGTCGATGTCGACGCCGGCCCACAGGCCACGCACGCGTACGGCGAGCACGCCGTGCCCGACCATGGCCTCGAGGCGCTCGGTGAGCAGAGTGCTCAGCTCGGCCGCGCGGCGCTGGAAGTCGCCGGTCGCCAGCATGTCGACGACGGTCGACCCGACGGCGCACGCGAGGGCGTTGCCGCCGAAGGTGGAGCCGTGCTGGCCGGGCTTGAGCACGCCGAGCACGTCGCGGTCGGCGACGATGGCCGAGACCGGGACGACGCCGCCGCCGAGGGCCTTGCCGAGCACGTAGATGTCCGGCACGACGCCCTCGTGGTCGCAGGCGAAGGTGGTGCCGGTGCGGCCGAGGCCGGCCTGGATCTCGTCGGCGGCGAAGAGCACGTTGCTGCGGGTGCAGGCTTCGCGGACACCGCGCAGGTAGCCCTCGGGCGGGATCACGACGCCACCCTCGCCCTGGATCGGCTCGATCAGGACGGCGACCGTCGTCGGGTCGATCGCGGCCTCGAGCGCCTCCAGGTCGCCGTACGGGACGGTCGTGAACCCGGGAGCGAAGGGACCGAAGTCGGCGCGGGCCTCCTCGTCGTCGGAGAAGCCGACGATCGTGGTGGTGCGGCCGTGGAAGTTGCCGCTGGCGACGATGATCGTCGCCTGGTCGGCGGGCACGCCCTTGACCTGGTAGCCCCACTTGCGGGCGACCTTGATGGCGGTCTCCACGGCCTCGGCCCCGGTGTTCATCGGCAGGACGAGGTCCTTGCCGCACAGGTCGCCCAGCTTGGCGGTGAAGTCGGCGAACTGGTCGTGCACGAAGGCCCGGCTGGTCAGGGTGAGCTTGTCGAGCTGAGCGTGCGCGGTCTCGATCAGGCGCGGGTGGGAGTGGCCGAAGTTGAGGGCTGAGTAGCCGGCCAGCAGGTCGAGGAAGCGGCTCCCGTCGACGTCGGTCATCCAGGCGCCCTCGGCGTGGGCCACCACGACCGGCAGGGGGTGGTAGTTGTGCGCGGTGCGGGCCTCGGCCCGGCCGAACTCGACGCCACTCGTGGACGTCGCGGGGTCGGTCATCGTCATGCGGATCACGCTCCTCTCGGGTCGGGACCCACCGTAGCGAGCCGACCCCGGATTGTCAGACAATGGGTGGGGGCCGCCTCGCTGCCGTGCCTCGGCCTCAGCCCAGTCGTACGTCGATCCGCGTGTCGCCCGGCCGGCTGTCCAGGGTCACCGTGCCGCCGTGCGCTGCCGTGATGGCCTCCACCAGGGCCAGGCCCAGCCCGACCCCGCCGGCGCGGTTGCGTCCGGCATCGGCGCGGGCGAACCGTTCGAAGGCGTGGGGGGCGATCTCCGCAGGGAAGCCCGGGCCGTCGTCGTGGACGGTGAAGCCGTCGGCGCGCGCCGTCACCGTGACCGTGGTGCCGGAAGGCGTGTACTTGCGGGCGTTGGTGAGCAGGTTCGTGACGACCTGGTGCAGGCGCAGCGCATCGCCGGGGACCTCCACGATGTCCTCGGGCAGCTCAAGCCGCCACTGGTGCTCCGGCGCGAGCACGCGGGCGTCCGAGACGGCCTCGACCAGGAGCCGCGTCAGGTCGACGTCCTCGCGCTCGAGGGGTCGACCCGAGTCGAGGCGCGCCAGCAGCAGCAGGTCCTCGACGAGGGCGGTCATCCGTGCCGACTCCTCCTCGACCTTGGCAAGCGCCATCGCCCCGGCAGCGGAGTCGTCGGGCCGGCGTCGGGCCAGCTCGGTGTAGCCGGCGATCGTGGTCAGGGGCGTGCGTAGCTCGTGGGAGGCGTCGGCGACGAACTGGCGCACCCGCTGCTCGCTGGCGTGGCGGGCGTCCAGAGACGTCTCGACGTGGGCGAGGAGCGTGTTGAGTGCAGCCCCCACCTGGCCGACCTCGGTGCGGAGGTCCGTCAGGTGCGCCGGGACGCGCTCGGTCACACCGATCTCTCCCGAGTCGAGCGGCAGCTCGGCGACCGAGTGTGCGGTCTCGGCGACCTCCGTGAGTGGCCGCAGCTGACGCCGTACGACGGAACGTCCGGCGACCGCGGCCATCATGGCGCCGAGCAGGATCAGCAGGGCCTCGGTGCTGATGAGGGTCGTCACCACTCCGTCGACGTCCTCGGTCGGCAGTCCGGCCGCGACCTTGTAGCTGCCCGTGGAGGTCTCGCTCACCGCGATCCGGTAGCTGCCGAGTCCGGGAAGGTCGACCTCGCGCGGCGTGCCGTCGACCGGCAGCTCGTCGATCCGGTCCAGCACCCCCTCGGACAGGGTGGAGTCGCCGGGACGGCCGCGCTGGCCCTGGGTGAGCAGGGTGCCCGTCGGGGCGGCGTCGTAGTCGGCGTACTGCTCGAAGAAGGCGGTGAGGGTGCCGACGGACTGGCCGCGGCCGGGATCGTCCCCGTCGGGACCGCCGCCGCCCGGCGGGTCGTCGGCGAAGGGCAGCTGGTCGAGCCCGAAGAACGGGCTGCTGGGCACGCGCTCGGCACGCTGCAAGGCGTCGCGCACGTCGTCGTCGAGCTGTCCCCCGAGGTAGGACTTCACGGTCAGCGCGGTGACGGCGCCGATCAGCACGGACGTCGCCAGCACCAGGGCGACCGCCGTGACGACGAGCCGTGACGTCAGCGACGCGAAGCGGCCCCTCACGAGCCCGCGGCCGGCTTGAGCACGTAGCCGGCGCCCCGCATGGTGTGGATCATCGGCTCCCGTCCGGCGTCGACCTTCTTGCGCAGGTAGGAGATGTAGAGCTCGACCACGTTGGCCTGGCCGCCGAAGTCGTAGTTCCAGACGCGGTCGAGGATCTGCGCCTTGCTCAGCACCCGCTTGGGGTTGCGCATCAGGAAGCGCAGCAGCTCGAACTCGGTGGCGGTCAGGGAGATCTCGATGCCGTCGCGGCGGACTTCGTGGCTGTCCTCGTCGAGGATCAGGTCGCCGACGGTGAGCAGTGAGGACGTCGCCGCCTGCTGCGCGCCCGAGCGGCGCATCAGTGCCCGGAGCCTGGCCACGACCTCTTCCAGGGAGAACGGCTTGGTGACGTAGTCGTCGCCCCCCGCCGTCAGGCCGGCGATCCGGTCCTCGACGGCGTCGCGCGCGGTCAGGAAGAGCACCGGTACGTCGGGGTCGGTGCCACGCATCCGGCGCAGCACCTCCATCCCGTCGAAGTCGGGCAGCATCATGTCGAGCACCACGGCGTCGGGCTGGTGCTCCTTGGCAGCTGCGACGGCCTTGGTGCCGGTGTGGGCGGTCTCCACGACCCAGCCCTCGTAGCGCAGGGCCATCGAGATGAGCTCGGCGATGTTGACCTCGTCGTCGACGACGAGGACTCGGACGGGCGTTCCGTCGGGACGCAGGAGAGCTGGTGCGGCGGTCATGAGTCCACTGTGACGACCCTGTCTGTGGGTTTGCTGTGGACACGCTGGGTGATGCCTGCGGGCAACGGTGCTCCATTGCCGGAGCGCATGCCGAGTCCACATCGCGACCACAGCCGCCGCACAGGTGGTCGGACGAGCCTGGCGGCATGGACCAGGACACCGACGACACCCGGGCGATCGCCGACACCTTCGCGCCCCCGCCACCGCCCGCCGCCACCGCCGCCACCGCTGCCACCGACTCCCCGGCCGACGCCGACTCCCCGACCGGACTGCGCCATCGCGTGCTCGGCCTCCGCGCTGTCGCCGCGGTCGCCCTCGCCTCTCTCGTGCTCGGGGGACTCGGGGGAGCTGCGCTGGGCGCTGTCTCAGACGGTGCCGACACCGACCAGCGCGGGCCCGGGGGTGGACAGTTCGTGCCCGGGCAGCCGGGTCAGCAGGATCAGCTCCCCGGCCGGGGCGGCCAGTTCCAGGGCGGCGTCCCCGGTGGTCAGCAGGGCGGACTCCCGCCCGGCACCGTGCCGCAGGACGACGTCGTACCGGACTCCGGGACGGGCGACGCCACGGGCGGCACGACCACGTGACCTGAGCCTCGTCCGGGTTGAGGAAATCCCGGGACGGTGGGCACACGGCGGCCTTACGCTGAGCCGCCTCGATCCGGAGGCCCGTCTCGGAAGAAGCCTCCACGATGAAGATCCGCGCGCTCGTCGCCGCCGTTGCCCTGTCCGCACCCGTAGCCCTCGCCGCCGTCGCGCCAGTGCAAGCGGCCGCACCCTCGCTGAGCGTCTCGTGGCCTGAGGTGGAGCGGTTCAACCCGGACACCACCGAGTACGTCGTCGACATCCAGGCCGACGAGACGGCCGAGGTCCACCTGGTGATGGACCAGTACTGGGGATACGGCTTCGAGGACATCGTCGTGACCGGGTCGGGTCCGGTCACCCTCGACTTCCCGGGCGACGGCGCGTGGAGCCTGTCGGTCACGGCCTGCGTCCAGGGCGACTGCAGCTCGAGCCAACGCACCGTCGAGGTGCAGCGTGACCTCGACGTTCAGGCGGACATGAGCGACCCGGTCATCGCGGGGCCGCACCGAGACGCTCAGGTCTTGGTCGGCGTCGGTGAGCTGTCCTTCGAGGGGGCACTTCGGGTTGCCTGGACGCTGTCCCCGAAGGGCCAGCCCGAGGTCACCGCAGCCTCCGGCTCGGCGAACCTTTCCCAGACCTACGATCTGCTGCGCATCCCCGGTCTCCGGTTGCCCGAGGGCTCTGCCGACGGGACCTACCGGCTCGACGTCCTGCTCTCCATGGAGACGGTCGACTTCGGCGTGCTGGAGGGCACGATGCGTGCGACGGTCCGCTGGGACAGCCAGGCTCCCTCCCCGGTCGGCTTCACGCTGTCCGCCTCCGAGTTCTACCCGGAGCCGGATGGGTACCGCGACACGGTGAAGGTCGTGCGCGAGCGGCGACCGGGTGCCGATGACCTGACAGTCGTCGTGACCAACAGCAACGGCAAGGTGGTCGACCGCTCGCGGCCTGGCACGCTCTCGCGCGGGTTCACCTTCCGCGGCCGAGACGGCCGCCGGGGCGCCGACGTCATGCCTGCCGGCACCTACACGATCGAGCTGATCACGAGGGACACCGCCGGCAACACGGCCTCGGTGTCGCGACCGGTGACCCTGCGGCCCGAGGCCTTGCGGTGGATACCGACCACGACCACCTTCCGGGCCACAGACCTCCTGGTCCAGGAGTTCGAGAGCCAGTGCGGCTCCGTGGTCCGCTCGCCCCGGGGCCGGCCCCGGGGCTCCCTGGCCCTGTACACCAAGTCCGGCTGCGGCTACCCGCGCGACACAGTGGTTGCGGCAGTGTTCGGGGCACGGCTCCCGGACTCCTTCGGCGGCGACTACCAGTCCTTCCAGGTGAGTGTCGCGGGCGGGGCCGCGCGCGGTGCGCACGGGAGTGAAGCCAGGCTGCGCTATTTCGACCAGGCGAGGGACCAGTACGCCCACTCCACGGTGCTGGGGAGCAGTCGGGGCAAGGTCCGGGGCAAGGCGGTGAAGAAGCCGGCGGGGCTCGTGGCCTCGCCCCGCAAGAATCCGACGGTCTACTGGTCGATAGACGCGCGTCGTGGCACCCGGTTCGAGGTCACGTCGTTGACCGTGAAGGTCAAGCGTCAGGTGCTGGCGGTGCCCGACTCGTCGCGCCGCATGTCGCGCACCGCCAGCGAGGCGACCACCATCGCCGAGCCCAGCGGCGCCCCGGGCCCGGGATAGACCGAGCCGAACATCGACGCGGTCGAGTTGCTGGCGGCGTACAGGCCCGCGATCGACGACCCGTCCTCGCGCAGCACCCGGCCGGCGGCGTCGGTGAGCAACCCGCCCTTGGTGCCGAGGTCGGAGAGCACGAAGCGAGCCGCGTAGTACGGCGGGACGTCGACCGGGGTGAGGGCCTTGTTGGGGCCCTCTCCGCCGGTGAAGAAGGTGTCGTACTCGTCGGCGCCGCGCCCGAAGTCCTCGTCGACCCCGGTGGCGCAGAAGCCGTTGTAGCGCTGGACGCTCGCCTCCAGGGCCGCAGCGGGCAGACCGGTGGCGGAGGCGAGCCCGGCCAGGGTGTCGGACCGCACCCAGGTGCCGGCAGCGAGGTGGTGGGCAGGGTCGCCCTCGGGCATCGCGATGCCCGGTAGGCGACCGCCCTCACGGGAGTCGAAGACGAACCAGGACGGGATCGCACCCGGGTGCGCGGCCATGGCCCGGCCGAACCGGTCGTAGGGGAGCGACTCGTTGGCGTAGCGCGAGCCCGAGGCGTCGAGCATCACGCCGCTGCGGAAGCCGAGGGTGAACGAGCCGCCGCCGTCGGGCTGCTCCAGGCCTGGGCAGAACCATCCGAGCGCGCTGAAGTCGGTCGCCGCGCCGAGCTCGACCGCCGCCGTCATCGGCTCGCCCAGGTTGGTGCCGCGCGGAGCCATGCTCCACGCCACCTCACCCGGTACGGCGTGCCTGGCACGCAGTGCGGCGTTGCCCTCGAAGCCACCGGCCGCGATCAGCACCCCGCGCCCCGCACGCAGCTCGACGCCGCCCTCCGGCGCCGTGCATCGCACCCCGACGACCCGACCGGCCTCGTCGGCGACGAGCTCGCGCACGTCGTGCTCGGTCAGCGCGGTGCCGCCCTCGCGCAGGACGATCGTCGCGAGCCGGGCGATCAGGGCCTGCCCGCCGGTCAGGGTGCGCCGCCCCGGGGCACCGGCCCGATCGAGCTCCACCGGCGGCCGGACCAGCCCGGCGACGCGCCCGGACAGGGCGTCGCGCTTGATGCTCACTGGCTGGATCGAGCGACCCATCGGCACCCGGCCGGGGGCGTCGTAGTACTCGGGGAAGGGCAGCCACTCGAAGTCCAGGTCGGGGTCGGACTCCAGCTCCGCGACGAGGTCGGGGGCATGGGCGAGGAAGGCCTCGACCCGCTCGGAGAGGCCGCCGTCCCCTGCCTCGGCCAGGATCGCGGACAGGTAGGCGCGGGCTCCCTCGGTCGAGTCGGGGAGGCCTGCTCGCTGCTGGACCTGGCTGCCCGGCAGCCAGCAGGCGCCGCCGGAGTAGGCCGACGTGCCGCCCAGGAGGGCGGTCTTCTCGACCACCACGACCGACAGTCCCGCCCGGGCGGCCAGGGCGGCCCCGGTGAGGGCGCCACCCCCGCTGCCGACCACGACGACGTCGTACTGCTGCTGCTCGGAGTGCTCGCTCACGGCCCGATCGTGCAACTAGAACGTGTTCTAGCGCAAGGCGTGGCGTGAGGCGGCGCGCAAACTCGCTCGACGTGACCGGCAGAATGGGGTCGTCATGTCTGCGCCCCTTCCCGACGGATCCTCCCCCTCGCCGGCTCCCGACCCCGCTCACGGGGACGGGCTGGTGATCACCTATCCGCCCGACCTCCCGGTCAGCCAGCGTCGCGAGGACATCGCGGAGGCGATCCGCGACCACCAGGTGGTGATCGTGGCGGGGGAGACCGGCTCCGGCAAGACCACCCAGCTGCCGAAGATCTGCCTCGAGCTGGGCCGGGGGCTACGTCCCGAGGGTGCCCGTCGGGGCGGTCTGATCGGCCACACCCAGCCGCGCCGGATCGCCGCCCGCTCCGTGGCGGAGCGGATCGCCGACGAGCTCGGCACGAAGGTGGGCGAGCCGGACAGCGTCGTCGGCTACCAGGTGCGCTTCACCGACCGCACGAGCCGCGCGAGCCGGGTCAAGCTGATGACCGACGGCATCCTGCTCGCCGAGCTGCAGCGCGACCGTGACCTGGCGAAGTACGACACGATCATCATCGACGAGGCCCACGAGCGCAGTCTCAACATCGACTTCCTGCTCGGCTACCTCAAACGGCTGCTGCCGCGCCGGCCGGACCTCAAGGTCATCGTCACCTCCGCCACCATCGACGTCGACCGTTTCGCCGAGCACTTCGCGGACGCGTCCGGCACCCCCGCCCCGGTCATCGAGGTGTCCGGGCGCACCTTCCCGGTCGAGGTGCGCTACCGCCCGCTCATCGACCTCGCCGACGACGACGATGAGGGCGAGACCGTCGTGCGCGACCAGACCGAGGCCATCGTCGAGGCGGTCAAGGAGCTCTCGGCGGAGGGGTCCGGCGACGTCCTGGTCTTCCTTCCCGGCGAGCGCGAGATCCGCGACACCGCCGACGCTCTCGCGCACCTCTCGGAGGGGCCGCGAGGGGTCGAGATCGTGCCCCTCTACTCCCGGCTCTCCTCGGCCGAGCAGCACCGTGTCTTCGCGCCCCGTCCCGCGGGCGTCGGACGGCGCGTCGTCCTGGCGACCAACGTGGCCGAGACCTCGCTGACCGTCCCGGGGATCCGGTACGTCGTGGACACCGGCGTCGCGCGCATCTCGCGGTACTCCGTGCGCACCAAGGTCCAGCGCCTGCCGATCGAGCCGATCAGCCAGGCCTCGGCCAACCAGCGCTCGGGTCGCTGCGGTCGCGTCGCGGCAGGCATCGCGATCCGCCTGTACGCCGAGGAGGACTTCGAGGCGCGCCCCGAGTTCACCGACCCCGAGATCCTGCGCACCAACCTCGCCTCCGTGATCCTCCAGATGGCCTCGCTCAGCCTGGGCGACATCGCCCGCTTCCCCTTCGTCGAGCCCCCCGACAAGCGCAACGTGCAGGCCGGCATCCAGCTGTTGGAGGAGCTGGGTGCGGTGAGCGACCAACCGGCCCCGGACAGCCACCGCGAGGGGCCAGATCGTCGGTCACGGCGCGGAGGAGGCGGTCGCCGAGGCCGGGGTCGCCCGCAGCAGCGGCACGACGGCCCCCACCTCACCCAGGTCGGACGTCGGCTGGCGCGGTTGCCGATGGACCCCCGCCTGGCCCGGATGATCATCGAGGCCGAGCGTCTGGGCTGCGCGCGCGAGGTCATCGTGATCGCCGCCGCCCTGTCGCTGCAGGACCCCCGCGAGCGGCCCGTCGAGCAGCGCGCCCAGGCCGACCAGCAGCATGCCCGATTCAGGGCGGACGCCTCCGACTTCCTCACGTGGCTCACCCTGTGGCGCTACCTCAGGGAGCAGCAGCGCGAGCTCAGCAGCAGCGCCTTCCGGCGGATGTGCAAGCGCGAGTACCTCAACTACCTGCGGGTGCGCGAGTGGCAGGACTTCGAGTCCCAGCTGCGCCAGGTCTGCAAGGAGATGAAGCTCGAAATCGGTCGCCCCGCCGACCAGCCGGACGCCGACGGCATCCACCAGGCGCTGCTGAGCGGGCTGCTCAGCCACGTCGGGATCCTCGAGGAGCGCGAGAAGGATCCGCCGGGCCGCGGGAGACCCTCCGGACGGCGCCCGATGCGCGAGTACCTCGGCGCTCGCGGCACCAAGTTCGCGATCTTCCCCGGCAGCGGCCTGGCCAAGCAGCCGCCCGCCTTCGTGATGGCCGGCGAGCTCGTCGAGACCAGCCGCCTCTTCGCCCGGCAGAACGCAGCGATCAAGCCGGAGTGGGCCGAGACGATCGGCGCCCACCTGGTCAAGCGCACCTACTCCGAGCCGCACTGGTCCAAGAAGCGCGCCTCGGTGATGGCCCACGAGCGCGTCCTGCTGTACGGCGTACCGCTGGTCGCCGACCGACTGATCTCCTTCGGCAAGGTCGACCGGGCGTTCAGCCGCGAGCTCTTCATCCGCCACGCGCTGGTGTACGGCGAGTGGTCGACACAGCAGAAGTTCTTCAGCGCCAACAGGGCGCTGCTCGACGAGGCCGCCGAGCTCGAGCACCGCGCCCGCCGCCGGGACATCGTCGTCGACGAGCACACCCTGTTCGACTTCTACGACGAGCGTGTGGGTGCGGAGGTCGTCAGTGGCGCCCACTTCGACACCTGGTGGAAGAAGGTCCGCCGCGAGCAGCCGGACCTGCTCACCTTCGACCTCGCGATGCTCACCCACGACACCGCGGCGCCGGTCGCCGAGACCGACTACCCGATGACCTGGCAGGGCGCCGGGAGGGGCAGCGACGGGAGCGAGGGGCTGACCTTCCCGATCAGCTACCACTTCGAGCCCGGTGCCGACGACGACGGACTCACCATCGACGTACCGGTGGCGACGCTCAACCAGGTCGACGGTGACGACTTCTCCTGGAACGTCCCGGGGCTGCGCCTCGAGCTCGTCACCTCGCTGATCCGCAGCCTGCCCAAGCCGTTGCGGGTCTCGCTCGTGCCCGCGCCCGATCGGGCCCGCGACTTCCTCGCCGCCGTCCCGGTGGGGGAGGAGCCGCTCCTCGACGCCCTCGAGCGCTGGTGTCGGGCCACGACCGGGGTGGTCGTGCCCCGCGACGCGTGGGACTGGTCCAAGGTCGCCGAGCACCTGCGACCGACCTACCGGGTCGTCGACGACACCGGCGCGGAGCAGGCGCGCGGCAAGGACCTGGAGGCGCTCAAGGCGCCGCTGCGACCTCAGTTCGCCCAGGCGCTCGCCGAGGTCGCCGACGACTCCGGCCTCTCGCGCACCGGCGAGACGACGTGGTCGTTCGGTGAGCTCCCGGCCTCGATCACGCAGCGTCGTGCCGGCCACGAGGTCACCGCGCACCCGGCGCTCGTCGACGAGGGCGCCACCGTCGGGCTCGCGGTGGTCGGTTCGGCCCAGGAGGCCGCGGCGCGGCACCGGCTCGGCGTACGGCGCCTGCTGCTCCTCGCGGTGCCCGACCCGCGCCTGGAGTCGCGCGACGAGCGGGACGGTGGGCTGTCGACGCGCGACAAGCTCGCCCTCGTGGCCAGCCCCTACGCCACCACCGCCGACCTGATCGCCGACTGCCGCGCGGCGGTGCTGGGCGACCTCGTCGACGCACGTCCCGAGGTGCGCGACGAGGAGGCCTTCGCGGCGCTGGTCGCTGAGGCCACGCGCGACCACGAGGCCGCCGTCCGAGCCACGCTGTCGGACGTGATGGCCGTGCTCGAGCGGTGGCGGGCCGCGGACAAGGTGCTGGGCGGCCGGGCGGAGATGACCCAGCTGCCGGCGCTGACCGACATGAAGGCCCAGCTCGGGCGACTGGTGGGCGTCGGCTTCGTGGGCGAGGCGGGTGCCGCCCGGCTGCGCCGCCTGCCGACGTACCTGCGAGCGATCGAGCAGCGCCGCGCCAAGCTCGACGAGGGCGGGGGCGCGATCCACCGCGACCGCCTCCTGCACGACCAGGTCGCCCAGCTCCAGGAGGCCTACCTGCATCGGCTCGAGGCGCTCCCGGACGCCAGCCCCGCGGGGGAGTCGCTGCGGCGGGTGCGGTGGATGCTGGAGGAGTTCCGCGTCTCCCTGTGGGCCCAGCAGCTCGGCACCGACGGGCCCGTGAGCGACCAGCGGATCCGGCGTGTCATGGAGGCGTAGCCTGGCCCGATGCCCGACTCCACCCCCAGGCCGCACCACAAGCCGTTGGCCAGGTGGGCTGACTACTTCGACGAGTTCGAGGGAGGGGCCGACCCGGCGCTGGTGAGCGAGGCCGCCGACCGGGCGGCGGTGCTGTTCGTGCGGGGCGCCCGCGACAGCCACGACGACGAGGTCGCCGAGCGGCTCCTCCACCTCGCCGAGACCGAGGGCATCGAGACCATCGCCGAGGTGTGGGCCGGCTCGCCGGTCGACTCGCTGGCCGGCAGCGTGTGGCGCCTCTACCTGCTGCGCACCTGGGTCCACGCCGATCCGCTGCGCGTGGCCCGGGAGTACGACGCCGGACGCGCCCGCGCCGAGGTGGCCGAGGTCGTGGCCGGGGTGGCCGATCCGCCCGGTCCCGACGAGCTGCGCGCCATGGTCGACGAGGTGCTGCGCGGCATCGTGACCCGGGAGTACGCCGACGTGCTGCTGCGCGCCTCCGCGTTCGCCCGCGTCGTGGCCACCGGGCGCGCGCTCCTGGCGGAGCCGAGCGACGTCGAGGTCCGGCGGATGCTGCTGCTGGCCGAGCAGCTCGCGGCGGCCTCGGAGCTCGAGCTCGAAGACCGCTTGGCCTGAGCCGGACAGCGACTACAGTGGTCCCGTCGAGCACGTCGGGCTGTGGCAGCCCCGGGTCCCACAATAAGCCGCTACGAGCGGCCACGCGCCGTGAGGCGCTCCCGGTCCGACGTGCTCGACACCACGCTCCAGGCGCGGATGCCTGGCGTCGTGGACATGGTGCGCCTGGGTAGGGTGTGGCAGCCGGGACCCCCATCCCGGTGGATGCCCCGATCCCCCAGGCCCCCCTTGCAGTCCTGCACTGCCCCCAGCGCGAGAGGTGACGATGACGCGACGCCGGGCGCTCCTGCGCCGAACCGGGTGCGCCGTGGCCGTGTGCCTCGCCCTCGCCTCCTGCTCCACCGAGGCCTCACCCCCCGACCCCGACCCCACCGGCGGTCCCAGCGAGTCGGCGTCTCCCGACCCGCAGCCGCCGGAGCAGCGCGCGACGCTGACCTACGGCGTGTTCGGCTCCGCCGCCGAGGTCGCGGCGTCCCAGGAGGTCGTGGACGCCTACAACGCCCAGGCCACCACGGTGGAGGTCGAGCTGCGCAGCTGGCCCACGAGCCGAGCGATGGTGCGTGACCTGGACGAGGGCGTCAAGGCACCCGACATCTACCAGGTCTCGCGCGACGAGCTCGCGAGCGTCGTCGACGCCGAGCGCAACGTCCCGTTGTTCGGTCTCCTGGAGGACCGCAACGTCAGCTACGGCGACAACTACCCCCTCGACACGATCGAGGCCTTCTCCCGCGACACCGACCTGCAGTGCATGCCCTACGGCATCTCGCCGATGGTGCTCTACCTCAACACCGACCTCGTCGACTTCGACCGGATGGCCCTGCGCGAGCTGCCGGTGCCCGAGGACCCGTTGCGCGGCATGGACATCGAGCAGTTCACCGCGGCGATCAACTTCGCCACCCGCCCGCGGCTGCGGGCCAAGGGTTTCAGCATCGATCCCAGCCTCGGCGCGCTGGCGCCGTACCTGCTCTCCGGGGGTGGCTCGCTCTTCGACGACAACGACGAGCCCACGTCGCTGGACCTCAGCAGCGACGACAACCGGGAGACGTTGGCGACGCTGCTCGAGCTGGCGCGCAACCCGCGCACGACCCTCACCGACGCCCAGCTGAGCCAGGCCACCCCGTTGGAGTGGTTCGAGCGCGGCCGCCTCGGCATGTTCGCCGGGGACCGCTCCATCACCCCGGCGTTGCGCGAGGTCCCGGACCTGTCGTTCGACGTGATGATGATGCCGCGGGTCGGACGCACCGTGACCACCGGATCGGTCACCGGCGTGTGCATCTCCGCCGGTGGGCAGGTGCAGCGCGCCGCCGACTTCCTCGTCCACCTGATCTCCGCCGACGGCTTCGCGCCCGTCGCCCAGGCGGGCTACCTGGTCCCGGCCAACACGTCGGTCGCACGCTCGGACGTGTTCCTGCAGCCGGGGCAGCAGCCCGAGAACGCCGGCGCCTTCAACGCCAGCATCGATGCGCTCGAGCTGCAGAACGTCGTCGCGGACGACCGCTTGCTGCGCGCGGGCGTCGGTCCGCTGGTGGAGGCGCTCTTCACCTCCACGACCCCCGTCGGTGAGGCCGAGATCGAGCTGGCCACCGCGGAGATCGACGAGATCTCCCGCCCGATCCTGGACCCGACCTACGTGTCGCCGACCGAGTCGCCCGAGGTCTCGCCCAGCGCGTCACCCTCGGAGTCGGTCTCGCCGTCTCCCTGAGCAAGGGGCTCCGGCTCGCGCTCGGCCTCCAGGATCGCCGAGGTGATGAGCGGCGCGCACAGCGCGACCTGCCAGTTGCGTGCTCCGAGCTCACTCAACCGGTCCACCACCTGGTCGAGCAGGTCCCCGACGTCACGCGTCGCCGGAGGTGTCCACAGCACCCGGCGCAGGGTGTCGGGGGTCAGGAGGTTCTCGACGGGCAGGTGGTGCTGCTCGGAGAGTCCGGCCATCGCCTCGCGGGCCCACTGCAGACGGCGCGCCGCCACGGGGTCCTTCTCGCCCCACGCGCGCGGCACGGGCGGTCCGTCGCCGCGCGGTGAACGGGTCGGCAGGTCGTCCTCGTCGAGGGCCGCGGCCTCGGAGAGCGCCTCCATCCAGCGCGAGGAGTAGCGCTCGGCGCCGCGACCGTGGAAGCCCTTGGTCCCGAGCAGGCTCGCGCGGTCCTCGGGCTGGGCCACCGCGGCGGCCACCAGCGCGGCGTCGGGGATGATCCGTCCCGGTGTCACGTCGCGCTGGGCGGCGATCTCGTTGCGGGTCTCCCAGAGCGCGCGGACCGCTGCGAGGGCACGACGCCCGCGGACCCGGTGCACTCCCGACGTACGACGCCAGGCCTCGTGGCGCACGGGGGCGACGAAGCTGCGCAACGCGTCGAACTCCTGGCGCGCCCACTCGGCCTTGCCGGCCTCCTCGAGCTCGGCGGCCAGGCGGTCACGCAGCTCGACGAGCACCTCCACGTCGAGCGCGGCGTACTCCAGCCAGGAGGCGGGCAGGGGGCGCGTCGACCAGTCGGCGGCCGAGTGCTCCTTCTTCATCCGGAAGCCGAGCAGGGTCTCGACGAGGGTGGCCAGCCCGACGCGCGGGTAGCCGAGGAGGCGCCCGGCCAGCTCGGTGTCGAAGAGCTCCGAGGGGTGGAGCCCGATCTCGTTGAGGCAGGGCAGGTCCTGGGTCGCCGCGTGCAGGATCCACTCGGTGCCCTCGAGGACCTCCTGCAGCGGCGCCATCGACTCGAAGGCGATGGGGTCGATCAGGGCGGTGCCACTGCCGTTGCGGCGCAGCTGGATGAGGTAGGCCCGGTTGGAGTAGCGGTAGCCGGAGGCTCGCTCGGCGTCGATCGCGACCGGCCCGGTGCCGGCGGCGAGCCGACGGCAGACCTCGGCCAGGGCCTGGTCGGTCTCGGTGACCTCGGGCAGTCCGTCGGCGAGCGTCAGCAACGCTGCGGGTGCCGGCTCCGGGTCACCGTCGGGAGCGCTGGCGTCCGGATCGAGGGAGGGGTCGCCAGTGACGACGGGATCCTCAGCACTCATCCGGCAGTGCCTCGCTGGCCCCGGCGACTGGGAATCACCGCGACCCCCTCGGGCACGGGCTCGAGTCCGGCGGCGGTGCAGAGCAACTCGCCCCAGGCCTCGACGTGGGGGGTGATGTCGAGCGGCCCGAGACCCCCGGCGCCGCCGCGGGCGGCAGGCGTCCAGGAGGCGCGGATCTCGATCTGGGCGCTCCCGGCGTCCTCCACCATGCCGCCGAAGCTCTCGGTGGCCACCCGGGTGACGGTGCCGGACTCGGCGACGTAGTCGGCGCCGTGGGCATCCAGCGCCTCGGTCAGCCAGGTCCAGCCGACCTGGGCCAGCAGGGGGTCGGCGACGAGGTCGGGCTCGATGTCGCAGCGCACGTAGGCCACGCACCGGAAGGTGCCCTCCCAGGCGTCGTTGCCGGCGGGGTCGTGGAGCAGGATGATTCGCCCGGTGCCGACGTCGGTGTCGTCGACGGTGACGTCGGCGGAGAGGGCCGCGGCGTACGGCGCGATGCGCTGGGGGGCCGGCATCTCCTCGCAGAAGACCTCGGGTCGCAGGGTCGCCGAGCGCAGCGAGGCCACGGCATCGCGGAACTCCGCGGGCACCGCGCCCGGTCCCGGGCTCGCTTCATGACGCACGACCATGCCCTCACAGTAGGTCGGGGCGCCGGATCCGACATGCGAACACGCCGGTGGACCTGCGAGGCTTGGCCCGTGTCCGAGACTTCGACCCCTGCACCCACCACTCGCGAGAGTGCCTTCCTGAAGGCCGCCCGCGGTGAGCCGGTGCCGCACACCCCGGTGTGGTTCATGCGGCAGGCCGGTCGCTCGCTGCCCGAGTACCTCAAGCTCCGCGAAGGCGTCGGCATGCTCGAGTCGTGCATGGAGCCCGACCTCGTCGTCGAGATCACGATGCAGCCCGTACGCCGCTACGGCGTCGACGCCGCGATCTTCTTCTCCGACATCGTGCTGCCCCTCAAGGCCGTCGGCGTCGACCTGGACATCAAGCCCGGGATCGGACCGGTCGTGGCCTCACCGGTGGAGACCCTCGCCGACGTCGAGGCCATCGCGGACCTCACGGCCGAGCACGTCCCCTTCATCTCCGAGTCCGTACGGCGACTGGTCGCCGGACTCGGGTCGACGCCGCTGATCGGCTTCGCCGGAGCCCCGTTCACCGTCGCGTCCTACCTCGTCGAGGGGGGACCTTCGAAGGAGCACGCGAAGACCAAGGCGATGATGTTCGGCGCTCCCGACGTCTGGGACGCGTTGATGCGCAAGATCGCGGGGATCGCGGCCGCCTACCTCGAGGTCCAGGTAGCGGCGGGGGCCTCCGCCGTCCAGCTCTTCGACTCTTGGGCCGGAGCCCTGACTCCCGCCGACTACCAGGAGCACGTGATGCCGCACTCGGCGAGGGTGCTGGAGCAGGTCGGGTCCCTCGACGTCCCACGCATCCACTTCGGGGTCGGGACCAGCAATCTGCTCGGGCTGATGGGTGAGGCCGGCGCCGACGTCGTGGGCGTCGACTGGCGCACGCCGCTGGCATCGGCCATCCCGCTGGTCGGTGACCGCGTCGTGCAGGGCAACCTGGACCCCACGCTGGTTTTCGCCCCGACCGAGGTGATGACCGCCCGGGCGGCCGAGGTGATCGAGGCAGGCCGGGCCGCCCGCGGCCACATCTTCAACCTCGGTCACGGCGTCATCCCCTCCACCGACCCCGACCAGCTGGCCCGGCTCACCGAGTTCGTGCAGACCTACCCGCTCGAGCGCGACTGAGCGAGCCGACTGGTCGAGGATCGCTGCCACGTGATGGCGCCGACCCTCGACCAGGTGCCCTGCCGCGTCAGGCGGTCGCCGGGGGAGGCGGGCCGACGGGAGCAGCGCCGGCGGTCGCGGACGGGCGCGGCAGGTAGCGCCGCACAAGCCACCGGCCCGGGATGCCGAGCAGGAGCAGCACCAGGGCGAAGGGCAGCACGGCGCCACCGACGGTGAGCAGTCCGGTGGTCACGTCCTTCAGAGCGGTCCAACCGCCGTCGAGCCCGGCCAGGAAGCCGTCTTTCTCCTCCTCGACGGGCTCCTTCTCCGTCCTCTCCTCGCGCGGCGGCTCGATGGACAGGGTGATCGTCGCCATGGCTGTCTGGTCGGCGAGGAAGGTCTGACGCTTCTCGAGCGAGCCCAGGTCGGCCTCCCGGCGCGACAGCTCGCGCTCGATGCTGACGATGTCGCGCAGGTCCGCGGCGTTGTCGAGCAGGATGCTGATCCGGTCGATGCTGCGCTTCTGCAGCTCGACGCGGACGCTGTTGTCGATGACCTCGGTGCTGACGTCCTCGGTGTTGGTCGAGACGTCGATCAGGTCGGCGACCCCCTTGAGGCCGGTCATCGCCGCGTCGAACTCGGCGACGGGCACCCGCAGCACCAGACGCACCCGCTCGGCGTTGCCGTCCTCGTCGGCCTGGGTGCTCTCCTCGGCGACCTCGCCACCGTGGGAGTCGAGGACCTTGCCGACGTCGAAGCGAGCCGTCGCGACGTCGTCGGAGCGGAGCGCGACGTTGCCCGTCTTGATGAGCGACCGTTGGTCGCCCGGGGCAGCGACGTCGGCTGCCGGGACGGGGTTGCGTGCCGTGCTCCCAGCGGTGTCGCCGCGGGCCGACGACTCCGCCTCGGCGGAGTCGGCCACCACCGAGAGGTCGTCGCCGCCGGCATCCTGGGCGCCGTCGGAGTCGGAGTACGCCGCGTCCGGGGCGTCAGGTGCGACGGCGACGTCGGCGGAGGACCCGCCTGACGAGGCGGTCTCGCTGTCCGAGCCGGCGGCACAGGCGCCGGCGAGGGTGAGCAGGGCGATGGCGGCGGTGGCGGCCAGGACGCGGTGGCGACGGGCCGGGCGCTGCGTGCGAGCGGGGGCGGGGCGGGAGAGGCCCGGAACGGGTGTGGTCATGCTCATGCGACGCAGGAGCGCTCGAACCGGTTCCCTCGCGCCCGGTTCCCGTGTCGTTCACGGACTCGCCGTACGGCGTGCGCGCCGCGGCCCTGGACACGCCGGGGGGTGTGACGACTAGGGTGCACAGGTGTCCGTGACATCTGTCACAGACACGTCTTCTGGGTCTCCGGGTGACCCGCGCTCCCTCTCCCCCTGTTCGCTCCCTCACGACCCCACGTGACGACCCCAGGAGTCCCCTGCATGATGCGCCCCCGGCTACTTCGCCGACCCCTTCTGGCGATGGCGACATCGCTCGCTCTCGCTGTCCCGCTCAGCGCCATCGCCCTGGCACCCGGTGCCCAGGCCGCGCTCACCGGCCCTGCCGACAACAGCACCGTCAGTGGCGACGTCCCCATCTCCGAGGGCCGCGGTGCCAGCTCCAACTGCGTGAGCGGAGGCAGCGGCGGCTCGCGGCTGACCGTGACCCGCTCGGCGGACAACGCGGTCGTGCACACCGCCTCGAAGTCGGGCACCGGCAGCTACTCGACGACGTGGAGCTCGATCGGCCAGCCGCGCGGCGAGTACGTCGTGCGCTCCTACGCCCGCGACGGCAAGAAGTCGGGCTTCCTCAACCTCGGCTGCTCCAACCAGGGCGAGTCGCTGCTGTCCACGGTGACGATCACCCTGGACAACGGCGCCGGCGTCGACGTCACCCTTCCCCCGAGCGTGGTCACGGGCGAGGACCTCGACGTCGACGTGGCGACCTCGGTGGTCGCCACCGGCCTCACCGGCCAGCCCCTCGGCGGTCGCACCGTCACGATCTCGGTGCCCGGCGTGGGCAGCGACGAGGTCGTCACCGACTCCGACGGCCTCGCCAGCACCAGCTTCGACCTCCCCGACCTCTCGGTCGGTGTCCTCGAGGTCAACGCCTCGGTGGCCGACGACACGGCGTACTCGGGGCGCGACGCCAGTGCCTCCACCACCCTCACCGCCCGCTCCACCGCGACCTACTACCGAGGTGACACGCGCGCCGAGCCAGGCACCGAAGCCACCCTCGAGGGACTGGTGGTGGACGCGACGCCCGAGAGCGACCGCTTCGGCGACCCGGTCGTCGGAGCACCCCTGGCGCTGGCCTTCGGCGACGACGTCGCCGAGGTCGAGACCGTCGCCTCCGGCCGCGCGCTGCGCACGGTGCCGGTGCGCGGGCAGTCCCGCCTGGTCCCCGTCACCGCGACGTACGCCGGCAGCTCCGTGTACGCGGGCAGCGACGACGCGGTCACCTTCTACGTCGGCGACGCCGCGGCGGCACCTGCCCCGGTCCAGTCGGGACCGGCCGGCAGCACCACCACCGCCGTGGGCGGGCTGCTCGGATCACTGCTCGGCTCCCTGCTGGGCACCGACGGGCCGCTGGCGCTCGACACCCAGCTGCCGATCCTCGGCGGAGCCGTCGGCAACGAGGGCCTGGTCAACCTGCTCGACACCCTGCTGGGCCCGGTCCAGCCGGTGCTCGCGCAGGTCGGCGACCCGGTCGACGACGCCCTCCAGACGATCTTGGACGGGCTGGCCGACACACCGCTGGGTGATCTCACCGAGACCGCTCGCTTCGAGTGGCGGGCCGTGCTGGCCCAGCCCGACGGCTCGACCCGCCGCGCCGAGTTCGACGCCGTCATCGGGATCCCCCAGCCACTGGACGTGGACGGTGACGGACGCGCCGACGTCCTGGCCAACGTGACGCTCGCCGAGCTCAGCCCGACCTCGATCGTGCCGCGGATCGAGGTGGCCCGCGTCGGCGATGTGAGCGCCACCCTGCCGCTGAGCCTGCAGGCGCTCGTCGACCTGCCGGGCGGCGACGACACCTACCGCTTCGGCTACGACACCCGCGAGGGCGACGCGCCCCGCTCCTTCACCGCCGACGTGGTGGTCGCCGACGGTGGCGCAGCACTCGAGGTCGCCGGCGAGGGCGACTCGCCCGTGCAGGTGACCGGAGCGATCGTGCCGGCCACGGGTCCGGGCGAGCAGCGCTTCGGCGTCTCCTTCAGCCAGGTGCCCACCAGCGCCAGCCTCGGACTCGACCTGGGAGGCGCCGGCGGAGCGCAGAACATCGCTGCGTCGCTGCGCACCGACGAGCCGACCGAGATCGGCCTCTCCCTGGTCGACGACAGCGGCGCCGAGGAGGTCTTCTCCGCCGACGGCATGCTCGACAGCGTCGACGGCGACCTGGCAGTCGTGCTCTCCGGCACCGAGGCCTCCGGCCTCGTCGCCGAGATCACCAGCGACGCGGGGCTCGACTCCCTCGACCTGACGGCTACTGCCCTGGACGCCGGTCGCACGGTGAGCGACGTACGCCTGGCCCTGAGCGACGTCCCCGACGTCGTCTCCTTCGGTCTCACCGCCGACGGGGCCGGCGAGCTGACGGCGAGCGGACCGATCGGCGTCTTCGAGGCCGGCTACGCCTCCGGGCGCAACGTCCTCGGGCTCGACGACCCGGCCTACCTGCGTCTGCTGCAGCGTGCGGACACGCAGTCGATCGCCGTACGCCTGCCCGGCTTCGAGGGACTGGACCTCGACCTGGGTGACGAGGTCTCCCTGGGGCTCACCCTGGCGCCCACCCCGTTGCGAGCCTTGATCGACCAGGACGGGCGGGTGCTCGATGCCCGCATCAGCGACGCCCCGCACGAGCTGTCGCTGGCGCTGTCGCCCGATGGTGCGGTCCGCGTCGCGGGCTCGGCCCCGATCAGCGAGGTCACGGTCGAGGCCACCGACGAGAGCGGCATCCTCGACGGAGCCAGCAACCTGTCGCTGCGCCTCGTCGACGTGCCCGCGCTGCTGTCGGTCGGGATCACCGACGACGGCGTGGTCTTCGACACCGGCGGCGCGGCGGTCGGTCTCCTCGAGGTGTTCGCCGACAACGGCACCCGGCTCGCCGTACCCGGCGGTGGCGACGGGCTGCTCGTGCGCAACGCTCCCGACGGTACGGCGCTCGCGGGCCGGATCTCCGGGCTGCGTCGGGTCGAGGCGTCCCTGGGCGGCGCCCCCGAGGTGCTGCTCGACACCGTCGCCGGTCAGGTCTTCTCGATCACCCTGCGTGACGTGGACGAGGACGGTGCGAGCGAGGACGTCACCGCCACGCTCGACCACCTGGTCCCCGACATGCGCCTGGCGCTGGTGGACGACGGCTCCGGTGCCACGCGGTTGAGCTACTCGGCCGCCGAGGCCACGGACAGCCTGTCGTTCGACTTCGGCGGACTGTCCGGCTCGATCAGCAACCCGTTGCCGGCCGACCTGCAGATCTGCATCGCCGGCGACGAGGCGTGCCTGCCCGAGGTGGGGATCGACGATCCCGACCTCGGATCGATCCGGTTCGCGGCCGGCGAGACCACCACGCTCAACCTCACGGACGCCGAGGGCGGACTGCGGGCACAGAACCTGCGCCTGCGCGTCCTCGACATCACCGGCAGCCTCGACGTGGACAACGGGGGCGACGTCTATCTCAACACCACGGAGTTCGGTGGGGAGTGTGGCGCCCAGGGCTGCGTCCGACCGATCGAGGGCGGGCGCGTGGACGTCAACCTGGGCTCGGCCGGGCTGCGCTTCGACCCGGGCAACGGCTTCTTCGCCACGGACGCGATCACCCACCTCAAGGTCGACAAGCTGTTCGGCCAGCCGATCGGGCTCTCCGGCACCGGCGGCACGGGCGAGGTCAACTGCGTCTCGGCGACCAAGCTGGACGTCACCGTCTACGACGTACCCGTGCTCGGCGACATCACGTTGTCGGTCAAGGACGCGATCTGCGACGTGGACCGCGACTGATCGCAGCCGCGTGAGGCTCGCAGCGACGAGCAGATGACCGCCCGTAGGGTGAACCCGTGAGTGAGCGGGAGACCCTGCGGGCGGTCGTCGTCGGAGGCGGTGTCTCCGGCCTGACCGCGGCCCGCGACCTCGTCGCCGCCGGCTACGAGGTCGTGGTCCTGGAGGCCGCGGACCGACCCGGTGGCAAGATCCGGCGCGAGTCAGTCGGGGGCGTGACCGTCGACGTCGGTGCCGAGGCGATGCTCAACCGTCGACCCGAGGGCATCGGTCTGGCGCGCGCGCTCGGCCTGACGGTGGTGCACCCCACGGGTGCGACATCGCGGATCTGGACCCGCGGCGCCTTGCGCCCGCTGCCACGCACCCTCATGGGGGCGCCGCTCGACCTCGACCAGCTGGAGGCCTCCGGGATCCTCTCGCCGGACGGCATGGTCCGGGCTCGACACCGCTACTCCGGTGGGTTGCCCGAGGGAGACGTGTCCGTCGGTGAGGTCGTCGCCCAGGAGTACGGCGACGAGGTCGTCGACCGACTCGTCGAGCCGCTGCTCGGTGGGGTGTACGCCGGCCACGCGCGCGGCATCTCGGCGCAGGCGGCGATCCCCCAGCTGCTCGACCTGGCCCGCCGCGGCGGCATCGTCGAGCACGCCTCGGTCGTGCCGACGTCCGACGTCCCCGTCTTCGCCGGCCTCACCGGCGGGATGGGTGGCCTCGTCGACGCTCTCGCCGCCGGTCTCGACGTACGTACCTCGACGACCGTGCGCTCCGTGCAGCGCAGCGCCGACGGGTTCCGGCTCGTCACCGGACCCGTCCCGGCACCGAGGATCCTCGAGGCCGACGTGGTGGTCCTGAGTGTGCCCGCGACCCCGTCGTCCCGGTTGCTCGCCGACCTGGCGCCTGCCGCCGCCGCCGAGCTCGCGGAGATCGACTACGCCTCGATGGCGGTGGTGACCCTCGCGCTGCCGATGGACGACCTGCCCGCGGGCATGGAGCAGTCCTCCGGCTTCCTGGTCCCGCCGGTCGACGGGCGCCGGATCAAGGCCGCAACCTTCTCCTTCGCCAAGTGGGACTGGGTGCGCGAGGCCGGGGGAGACCTCGCGCTGCTGCGCACCTCGCTGGGCCGCCTCGGCGACGAGGTCGCCCTGCAGCGCACCGACGACGAGCTGGTCGCCGCCTCGCTCGGCGACCTGCGCGACGCGGTGGGTCTGGAGGCGATCCCGGTCGACACGCACGTGCAGCGGTGGGGCGGAGGCCTGCCGCAGTACGCCGTGGGGCACCTCGACCGCGTCGCGCGGATCCGGTCAGCCGTCGCGGCGGTGCCCGGACTGGCGGTGTGCGGGGCGGCGTACGGCGGCGTCGGCATCGCGCCGTGCGTCGCGTCGGGCCACGCGGCGGCCCTCGCCGTCACTAGCGGAACAGGTCGCGGTACTCCGGAGCGAACGAGCCGGTGACCGCCGGGTCGAGGTGCAGCTCGTCGAGGTAGACCGGCTGACCGTCGATCGACGGGTGACACACGGAGGTGTCGCAGACGAAGCGCGAGGTGTCGATGTAGCCCGACAACCGGATCCTCCCCAGCTGGGCCTGCACCCACTCGGCAGTCTCGGCCTCGTCGGGGATGGCGGTCGCTCGCGGGAGGTCGCAGGCGTAGGGCTGCTCGCCGGCAGCGCACGCGGGAGCGTCCGCGCTGACCCAGGGGGTCTGCGCGATCGCCGCCGTGGCGACGTTGCGACGACCCAGCACCCGGAACAGGCGCCCGGCGCCGGCGGAGAACATCTCGGCGCGGGTGACGAGGAAGCGGTCGTGGGCGTCGGCCGGCTCCCACCCTGCCGCGGCGCGGGCGTCGTAGTCGCGGTAGAGCTCCCAGAACCCGCCGAGCACCACCTTGATCCGCTGCTGACGCTTGACCCGTTTGCCGATGTAGGTCAACGCCTTCTCGGTCTGCTTGACGCACAGCCCGCGGTAGCCGAGGTCCCTCAGGTCCATGGGAGGGCAGGCGCCCATCACGAACGCCACGAGGTTGGTGCGGGTGCGCTCGGCCTGGGCCTGCAGCGCGGGCAGCTGCTGCCACGCGTGGGAGTCGCCCCACACCACGACCGTCGGCCGTCTCGTGCCGTACGACGCCAGCGTGCACGCACCCGGGCGGCTGGGCAGCGTGTCCCCGGTGTCCAGGCAGCGGGCGGGCAGGACCGGCGTGGTGGTCGTGGGCTCGGGCGCGTCGTCCTGCGAGCGCGCGCTGAGTGGCTCGCCCGACGTGAGGCGGAGCTCGGCCGCGGCCTCGCCGGCGCCGCTCGAGGCGGGAGCCGTCGGCTCCGGGCGAGCAGTCGTCGAGACCGGCGAGGTGACGATCACGGTCGCTACGGTGGCCAGCAGTCCCACCAGCACGGCGAACACCAGCGAGAGCACGGCTCCGCCGCGCGAGAATCTCCCCCTACCCACGTCGGGTCAACGCCGCGACGCGGCAGGAGTTACGGGGAGCACGGGGCAGAGGGGCAGGGCGCGGGTGGTCGGGGTCCTCACGGCACAATGATGCACATGAGTGACTCCCAGACCAACGCCGCCCGGCTGCGAGAGATCAACGACTCGATCCGCTACACGATGTGGTCGGTCTTCCGACTCGACGACGTGCTCGGCGCCGACGCCGACCGGACGGCCGAGGGTGCCGAGGTCGAGAAGCTCTTCGCCTCGCTCGCAGCCGAGGACGTGGTGGTCCGCGGTGTCTACGACGTCAGTGGTCTGCGCGCCGATGCCGACGTGATGATCTGGTGGCACTCCGCTCGCTCGGAGGACCTGCAGGCGGCCTACCACCGTTTCCGCCGTACGGCGTTCGGGGCGCGTCTCGCGCCGGTGTGGTCGCAGATGGCGCTGCACCGTCCGGCGGAGTTCAACAAGTCTCACGTGCCCGCCTTCCTCGACGGGGAGCCCGCTCGGGGACACGTGTGCGTCTACCCGTTCGTCCGCTCCTACGAGTGGTACCTGCTGCCCGACGAGGAGCGGCGCGACATGCTCAAGGAGCACGGCATGCAGGCCCGGCCCTACCCCGACGTGCGCGCCAACACGGTGGCGTCGTTCGGCCTGGGCGACTACGAGTGGATGCTGGCCTTCGAGGCCGACGACCTCCACCGGATCGTCGACCTGATGCGCGACCTGCGGGCCTCGCGGGCGCGCCGGCACGTGCGCGAGGAGATCCCGTTCTACACGGGGTCGTTGGCGCCGGTCGCCGAACTGGTCGACCGGCTGCCCTGACCCCGTTGCTCAGCTGACGCGGATGGTCTTCGACTTCTCGCCCTTGCAGTTCTTGCTGGACGCGAGTTTCACGTAGTACTTGCCCGGGGGGATGTTCTTGGTGGAGGGGTTGTTGATGCTCCACTTGCCCTTCTTGTTCGTGAGGTCCTCGGCCACCGGTACGAACTTCTTCTCGCCCTGCTCGAGCCAGTAGAGGACGACCTGGACCTTCTTCTTGCAGACCTTCTTGCGCGACTTCACCTTGCCGAGCAGGTCCTCGGAGTTCTTGCTGAGCGAGATGCTGGCCTTGACGTTGGCCTTGCCGGCGGCGCTCGCGGCGTCGGCCGTGACGACGTTGGCGCCCAGCAGCGACACGGTCAGGCCGGCGGCGGCGAGGGTGGCGCGGCGGCGCAGGGGAGTGGTGGTGGAGGAGGTCGTCGACACGTGACACCTGATTTCTGCTCGGTTGCTGCTGGAGGCGAGCCGAGCTCGCCGGGGGAGGGTGACCGACTGGTCGGGGACACCTTCCCCACCTGGTGCGGCGCGAAACGCGCCAGGTCCGGACCGGATCGCACGCCCCGGCGGGAACCGACCACCGGACGCGGACGTCGTACCGGCATGAATCCCATCGCTCTGGCCCCCGCCGCGCTCCTCCTGCTCACCCTCACCGCCACCGCCTGCAGCGGGGACGACGGATCGACGACCGCCTCCGACCCGGCGGCCCCCGGGGCGCCGGCCGACCCGCCGACGCCGCCCCCCGCCGTACCCGCGTCGGTCGGCGAGGTGCGCTCCGCCGGACTGCCGACCGTGATGGACACCGGCACCGGTGCCGAGCTGTGCCTCGGCGCGATCGCCGAGTCGTATCCGCCCCAGTGCGGTGGCCCGCGCATCACCAACTGGGACTGGGCGGCGCAGGACGGTGTCTTCGACCAGCAGGGTCAGGTGCGGTGGGGCACCTTCGCGGTCACCGGGAGGTGGGACGGCAGCGCGTTCACCGTGACGAGCTCGATCCCGGGACCGCTCTACGACCCGATGATGCCGACGCCGGTCGAGCTGCCGCAGCCGACGGTCGACTACAGCGCCACCGAGCTGGACGACCTCTCCCGGGCGCTGTCCGAGGAGCTGCCCGGCTACCAGGGGTCCTACGCCGACGATGCCGGCCACGTGCTCGTCGACGTCGTCTACGACGACGGCAGCCTGCAGTCCTACGCAGACGAGGCGTACGGTGACGGCGTGGTCGTCGTCAACGGTGCCCTGGTCGACGCATGAGGTCCGTCGCAGCGGTGCTCACGGCGCTGGCGCTCTCGGGGCTCACCGCCGGTTGCGGGAGCGAGACCGGCGGCTCGACCGCGACGTCGCCGTCACCGGCCGTGGTGACGCCGACGAGCATCCCGACCGCGATTCCGCCGACGCGCGGTGAGGTGACGACGCAGTGGCCGGTCACGGTGATCGATGACGGCGACGGGCCCGAGCTCTGCCTGGGCGGGGTCCTGGACTCGCTTCCTCCGCAGTGCGGCGGGCCGCGGCTGATCGGGTGGGACTGGGACGACCATCCCGGCGCCTACGAGGACGTCTCGGGCACGAAGTTCGGTGGCTTCGTGGTGTCCGGAACCTTCGACGGGACCGACCTGACCCCGACCTCGGTGCTGGCGGGCGAGGAGTACGACGCACCTGCTCACACCTACGACGACCCGTTCGTCACCGCCTGCCCGGAGCCCGCCAGAGGCTGGGTCGTCGATGCGTCGCGGGCCGGCCTGGCCGACCAGTCGCGCGCATTCCGGGTCGCCTCGCGGCTCGACGACTTCGGTCACTCCTTCGTCGACCAGCCCTCGCTCGACGGGCTCGGCGAGGAGGGCGCCGAGGAGCAGGCCCTCGCCGAGCAGCAGGAGGGCGCGGTGTCGAGCGACATCGTCAACATCTTCGTCACCGGTGACCCGGCCGTGGCCGAGCGGGCGATCCGGGAGGTTTGGGGAGGAGGGCTCTGCGTCGGCACCGCCGATCACACCCAGCGGTCGCTGCGCACGATCCAGCGTGCGATGGACCGCGTCCCCGGGCTCCTCAGCAGCGGCAGCAGCACCGGTGTGGTGGAGATCGACCTGGTCTACGACGACGGCACCATCGCGGCCTGGCTCGACCTCGAGTACGGCGCCGGCACCGTCGTGGTCCAGAGCACCGCCCTCGTGGACATCGGCTGACCGGTAGGTCCCCGGGGCTCGGCTCAGCCGGCCACCGGGCCCGAGCCGTCGGCGGGCTCCAGGCTCAGGCTGACCGAGTTGATGCAGTAGCGATCACCGGTGGGGGTGCCGTAGCCGTCGGGGAAGACGTGACCGAGGTGCGAGCCGCAGCTGGCGCAGCGCACCTCGGTGCGCTTCATGCCCATCGTCGAGTCGTCGAGGTACTCGATCGTGTCGGTGACGGGCTGGTAGAACGACGGCCAGCCACAGCCGGAGTGGAACTTGGTGTCGGACTCGAAGAGCGTGGCCTCGCAGGCCTTGCACTTGTAGACGCCCTTGGTCTCGGTGTCGGTCAGCTTGCCGACGAAGGCCCGCTCGGTGCCGGCCTTGCGCAGCACCTGGTACTCCTCGGCGGACAGCTCGGCGCGCCACTGGTCGTCGGTCTTCTCCACGTCGTAGGCCATGCCGTCGAGCCTACGGGTCTGGGCCCAGCGGGCCGGCTTGCGGCTCCTGCGAAACAGTGACACGACCTCGAGAGTAGCCCGACCCCCGAGCGGGGCCACCCCGTCGGGGCATTGACGCGGTCAGTAGACAACTGTTCACTGGGCCCATGACGAGCACCACACCGGAGCGGCGTCCGCGCGTCTCGTGGGAGGGACTCCGCAAGGCGGCCGACACTCTCACGACACCGTTGCTGCCCGACGACTACCTCACGCTGCTCAACCCGTTGTGGAGCTCGCGCGAGCTGCGCGGACGGGTGGAGAAGGTGATCCCCGAGACCGAGGACGCCGCCACCCTGGTCATCCGGCCCGGGTGGGGCTGGCACTACGAGCACCGCCCTGGTCAGTACGTCGGCATCGGCGTCCAGGTGGGCGGCAAGTTCCAGTGGCGCTCCTACTCGGTGAGCTCGGCGCCGAAGCGCTCGGGCCGCACGCTGGCGATCACGGTGCGGGCGATGCCGGAGGGCAAGCTGTCCGAGCACCTGGTCAAGGGACTCTCTCCCGGCACCATCGTGCGCCTGGCCACGCCCCAGGGCGACTTCGTGCTGCCCGATCCGCCGCCCGCACGGATGCTCTTTCTCGTCGGCGGCTCGGGCATCACGCCGGTGATGTCCATGCTGCGCACCCTCGACCGGCGCGGCACGATGGGCGACATCGTCCTGCACTACTCGTCCACGACGCCCGAGCGGATGATCTTCCGCGACGAGATCGCGGACCTGCACGAGCGGCACCCGGGGCTGATCTTCCACGCCAGGCACACCGACACCGACGGCATCTTCGAGCTGGCCGCCAGCGACGCCGGCCTGGACGCCATCTGTCCCGACTGGCGTGAGCGGGAGACCTGGGCCTGCGGGCCCGGGCCGATGCTGGACGCCGCCGAGGCACACTGGGAGGAAGCCGGGATCGCCGACTCGCTCCACCTCGAGCGGTTCTCGCTCAGCCTCGGCAGCGACGGAGGCGAGGGTGGCAGCCTGAGCTTCCAGAACTCCGGCAAGAACATCGACGTCGACGGTGCGACCACGGTCCTGGAGGCCGGGGAGTCGGCCGGCGTCGGGATGCCCTACGGCTGCCGGATGGGCATCTGCCACACCTGCACCGTCACCAAGATCAGCGGCACCGTCCGCGACCTCCGCAACGGCGCGGAGTTCGACCAGCCCAACGAGCAGGTGCAGACGTGCGTGACCGTCCCGGTCGGGCCCTGCGTCCTGAACATCTGAGGAGACACCCATGGCCATTGCCGACGTCAAGGAGTACTGCCACCTCACCCCCGAGGAGGTCGAGCAGATCGGTGCGGAGCTCGACGCGATCCGCGCCGAGATCGAGGAGTCGCGCGGCGACGCCGACGCGGCGTACATCAACCGGGTGATCACCACGCAGCGTTGGATGGCGGCTGCCGCCCGGATCGGGATGATCGTCAGCTCCCCGATGGACAAGAAGGTCCGCGGCCCGGTGCTGGCCGCGAGCACCGTCTCGCTCGGCCTGGCCAAGATCCTGGAGAACATGGAGATCGGCCACAACGTCATGCACGGCCAGTGGGACTGGATGAACGACCCCGAGATCCACTCCTCGACCTGGGAGTGGGACACCGCGCAGCCCGCCGAGCAGTGGAAGCACAGCCACAACTACATCCACCACCAGTTCACCAACGTGCTCGGCTACGACAACGACATCGGGTACGGCGTGCTGCGGATGGCCCGCGAGCAGAAGTGGCACCCGGTCAACCTGGGTCAGCCGGTCTACAACGCTCTGTTGGCCACGCTCTTCCAGTGGGGCGTCGCGCTGCACGACCTCGACATCGAGGCGATCCGCAAGCTGGAGAAGGACCCGAAGGAGATGCGGCGTCAGCTCAAGCAGATCGTCAAGAAGGGTCGCAACCAGATCCTCAAGGACTACGTGCTCTACCCGGCGTTGTCCGGCAAGCAGTGGAAGTCGACGCTCAAGGCCAACGCGACCGCCAACCTGATGCGCAACGTGTGGTCCTACCTGATCATCTTCTGCGGCCACTTCCCCGACGGGGCGCTGCACTTCACCGAGGACGAGCTCGAGGACGAGACTCGTGCGGAGTGGTACCTGCGCCAGATCCTCGGCACCGCCAACTTCGAGGGCAGCCGCCTGCTGCACATCATGAGCGGCAGCCTGGGCTACCAGATCGAGCACCACCTGTTCCCCGACCTGCCGAGCAACCGCTACCCCGAGATCGCGGTCAAGGTGCGGGCGCTGTGCGACAAGTACGACATCCCCTACACCTCCGGCCCGCTGCACCAGCAGTACGGCCAGGTCCTCCGGGTGATTCACAAGCTGTCGCTGCCCAACACGATGACCGAGGACGACAAGCCGCCCACGGGCGTCGACATCACCGTCGAGCACGGGCGCCGCAAGGCCGAGGAGCGTCAGCAGCGCCGCCTCGAGATCGGCGGCTGGTCCCGCTCGGCGTCGTGAGTCGCGTGGACACTGCCGGTTCCGAGGTGCTCTTCGCCTGGGACGACGGGGCGCTGGTCAAGACCAAGGTCACCCAGTGCGCGTTGGCCCGGGTCTGTGGAGCCTGTGGCGCGTCGTTGGGGCGACCGGTCGCGTTCGTCGGCACCGCCGACGAGGTCGGGCGCAACGCCTTCCACGCCCCGCCCCTGCACGAGGCGTGCGCCGACGACGTACGGCGGCTGCTGGACCCTTCCTGGGAGACGGTGCTGACCGGTGGGTTCGAGTTCGTCCGCCCGGCCAAGCACGACGCGGACAAGCGCTCGACGTTCGTACCCAACTCGCTGCTCTGATCCGATCCTCCGGTCGGGGGTTTCGCCTCGGTCGGCGCGGTGAAGGCTGCGACGATGAACTACACCGCCGTCTTCGTCGTGCTGTTCCTCCTCGCGGTCGTCACCCCGCTGAGCATCGTGATGGCCCGGTCCTTCGAGGTCGGGGCCGAGCTCTTCGCCATCAGCCTGGTCCGGACCACGCTGGCGGCCACGGGTGCCGTGCTCGTCGTGTGCACGGTTCCGCTGCTGTCGGCCTCCGTGCCCGAGGGCGACTACGGCGGCCCCGTGGGATCGTTCCTCGGCGCACTCTTCGTGCTGTCCATCGGGTTCACGTGCGAGCGCCACATCGCCACCGGTGGGGCCGCACGCACCGAGCTGGGTCAGAAGCCCGTGGCGCAGTAGGGCGGCGGCCCACCGTCGGCCATCGCCGACCACCGTGCGAGAGCGTCGTCCTCCCCGCTGACGCGTCCTGCTGACGTCAGCGTCGCGACGTCGATCCCGCCCAGGTAGAGCGCTCCGAGCGTCTCGGACGAGAGCCTCACCTGCGCAGGGTCCTCGGTGGAGGCCACCTCCGCCCGACCCTGGGTCACGCTCACCCGCCACCTCCCGTCGGTCAGACCCAGCGAGTCCTCGACCTCGAGGACGACCGTGCCGTCGCCGTACCAGGGGCGGGCCTCGAGCGCCGCCACGACGTCGAGCACGCGCAGCCACAGCAGGTCGTAGGCACTGGTCGTGCGCACGACGCGATGGTCGACCAGGGCCCAGTCGAGGGGGTCGACCTCTCGGTGGCGGCGGTAGCGGACCCGCTCGGTCAGGTCGACGTCGGCCAGGAAGCGCCACAGGGCGAGGTGCGCGGCGTCGGTCAGGCCGACGAGGGCCTTGGCGTCGACCGTCCCGCGACCGTCCACCTGGCCGGCGTGCTCGTAGACGGCGAAGCCGTCAGGCGTGCCATGGGCGTCCAGGTGCACCACGACGCGCGACTTCCTGTTGGGTCCGCCCGCGTCGAAGTCGTAGCGGCCAGTCATGATGGGCTCGTAGAACGCTGGCCACGGGACGGCGCCGCGGGTCGCGGAGCAGTGCCGCTCCACGACGGCTCGCATCGTGTCCCAGGCGGCCTCGGGCTCGACGAGCTCCAGGCTGCCGTCGCCGACCAGGGGCTGTCGCAGCGCGAAGCGTGACGTCACGTCGACCTCGACCACCCGCAGCCGGGTGGCCGGCCCGAAGCCGAAGCGCCCGTAGATCGCTCCCTCGCTGGCGGTCAGAGCAGCCAGGGCGAGGCCCTGCTGCTGGGCCGAGCGGAGGTCGTCGACCATCAGCCGGCGCAGCAGTCCGCGACGCCGGTGGGTCGGACTCACCGTCACGTCACTGATCATGTGCAGCGGCAGCCTGCGACCACCGCCCACATTGAGCTCACCGCCCCACGAGGCGTACGTCGCCACCGGCATCGCCGGGTCGCCGACGGCGACCGACGAGGGCCAGGCCCCCGTCATCCGGATGCTGTCGGCGCGGGTGGCCTCCAGCCAGTGGCGCTCGTGGTCGTCGGACAGTCGGCCCTCGTGGAAGCCGCGCAGGAGCGCTTCGTTCCACCCGCGCAGCAGGGAGGACCGGTCGCCGTCGTGGTCCGCGGCGGTCAGGGTGTGGAAGGTGAGTCCCGGGAGCTCGGTGGTGGTCACGGGCGCAACCTACGCGGACCGGCCGCCCGGCACGAGTAGGTTTGCGGGCATGGGGAAGACCGCTGCGGCGCACGTGCAGGTCGGCGAGCGCGAGGTGCGCGTCTCCAGCCCCGACCGCGTCATCTACGAGGCCACCGAGCGGACGCCGGAGGTGACCAAGCTGATGGTCGCCGAGTACGTCGCCTCGGTCGACGACGGGCTGATGCGAGCCCTGCGCGACCGGCCGACCGCCCTGGAGCGCTGGACCTCCGGCGTACGCCCGGGCATGACCCTTCGAGACGGCTCGTCCCTCGCCTCCTCAGGGACCGGGAAGAAGCGTCCGCAGGACAAGGACGCCGATGCGTTCTACCAGAAGCGGGTGCCGAAGGGGGCTCCGGACTACCTCGAGACGGTGCGGATCACCTTCCCCAGCGGGCGCACGGCCGACGAGATCTGTCCGACCGAGATCGCCGTACCCGTGTGGTGCGCGCACATGGGCACTCTCACCTTCCACCCGTGGCCGGTGCGTCGCGACGACGTCGACCACCCCGACGAGCTGCGCATCGACCTCGACCCCCAGCCCGGTACGTCGTTCTCCGACGCCGTCCGCGTGGCCGGGGTTGCCGACGAGCTGTTGCGCGAGCTGGGGCTGGTCGGCTTCGTGAAGACCTCGGGCAACCGGGGGGTGCACATCTACGTGCGCATCACGCCGCGCTGGGAGTTCGCCGAGGTGCGCCATGCAGCGATCGGCTTCGGCCGCGAGCTCGAGAAGCGCGACGACCAGGTGACCACGGCGTGGTGGAAGGAGGAGCGCGGGAAGCGGATCTTCGTCGACTACAACCAGAACTGTCGCGACCGCACGATCGCGTCGGCGTACTCCCTGCGACCGATCGCGGGCGCACCGGTGTCGACCCCGATGACGTGGTCGGAGCTGGCCGATGTCACCGACCCGGGGGAGTACCACCTCTTCTCGGTGCCCGACCGGCTCGCCGACGGCGACCCGTGGTCGTCGATCGACGACACCCACTACTCGCTGGAGCCGCTGCTCGACCTGTGGGAGGCGCAGGTGGCCGACGGGCAGGGCGAGCTCAACTTTCCTCCCGACCACCCGAAGATGCCCGGCGAGCCGCCGCGGGTGCAGCCGTCGAAGAAGGTCGCCGAGCACTGGGACGACGACGGCAACCGGGTCGAGTAGGCCCCGGTCAAGCCGGCACGACCGCCTTCGACCGGGTGTAGAGCTCATCGGGCGCCCAGTCCGCGCCGTTGGGCCACGTGATGGTGCCGGCGTCCGGATCCACGGCCACCCGGCAGAGGAGCGCGTAGTCGTGCAGGATCGGCTCGAAGACAGCGAGAGCCTCTGCACGGTGCCGCGCGAGCAGGCGCTTGATCGCTCGGTGCTGTTGGGAGGTGAGGTTGCCGGCGAGGATCTCACCAGTGGCGACGGCCGCGGTCGCCAGACGACGTCGACCGGCGACGCGTCTCGCGGTCGAGTAGCCTCGCGGTCGTGGTCAAGCTCCTCATCGTCACCGGCTCCGGACGCAGCGGCACCAGCTCGGTGGCCGGCACGCTGAAGCGGTTCGGCTTCCACATCCCGCAGCCCGAGGTCCCCACCGACGAGAACAACCCGCGCGGCTACTACGAGCCGCTGTGGGTGGCCGACTTCCACAAGTACTGGCTCAACAACCTGCCGGTCCGCACGATCGACACCCGCCCCCAGGCCGGTGACCTCGCGATGGCCGACGTGACGCCCGAGCGCGAGGAGGAGCTGCGCTCCTGGCTCGCCGTCGAGCTTGCCCCCCACGACGACGGGGCGGTCGTGGTGGTCAAGGAGACCCGCGCCTACTGGGTCTACCCGCTGTGGCAGCGCGTCGCCGAGGCGTCCGGCGCCGAGGTCTCGAGTCTCACGATGCTGCGCCACCCCACGCAGGTCGTGCGCTCGCGCGACTCGGCCTACCTGGCCGACAAGAGCGACGAGCTGCGCCGCAAGCGGGAGGTCGCCAACGTGGCGGCCTGGATGAACTCGATCTTCGTCACCGAGCGCGCCACCCGCGACAACCCGCGCGCCTTCGTGCCCTACTACCACCTGATCGGCGACTGGCGCGCGGCGATGACCCGGGCCTGCGGACAGCTCGGCCTCGACCCCGGCGACCTCTCGGCGCCGCACGACGTCGACGACTTCCTGACCACCTCGCTCAACCGGTCCTCGGACTCCTGGGACGGGCTGGCGGTGCCCGACGACCTGCGCGCGCAGGCCGAGGCGACCTGGGCCGCGGCGACGACGCTCGTCGAGTCCCCGCACGACGAGGCCGCGATGGCCGAGCTCGACCGGCTCGCGGCCGACTACGCGGCGTACGTCGAGGTCGCCGTGGCGATCGCCAACGACGAGACCGCGATGCACGTCGTACGCACCAAGCGGGACTACGAGGGGCGGTTGCGCGACAAGACCAAGCGGGTCGAGCGTCAGGCCGCCCGGATCAAGAGCCTCGAGGCTCGGGTTGCCGAGCTCGAGCAGGGCGGCGGCCCGCGGTCGCGGCTGCGCTCACTGCTCGGCAGGTAGCGCCCGCTCCCAGGGTGCGGGGATCGGGAAGTAGCCCTCCAGGAAGTCGTGGAGGACGGCCTCGAGCCGCTCGGGCCGCAGGGCGTGGTCGTGGTGGTCGGCCAGGCAGATGACGTCCTGCTCGCGGGCCCCCAGGCTGTGCAGGCGGCGCTCCAGGTCGGCGTTGCTGAGGTCGACGTAGGCCAGGTCGATCGGGCGGGTGAAGGCGGTGCCGGTCAGCAGACCGAAGTGCTGGGCGAGCGAGCTCAGCGTGGACACGTCGTGCTCGCTGCGGAACGGCGAGCGGGTGGTGGCGTCGAGGGCTGCGGGGAAGCGCTCGTGCAGCGCCTCGATGACCGAGACCCGGTGGGGGTACGGCGCGTGGGGCAGCGTGTGGGTCAGGGTCGCGCCGAAGGCGCCGGTCAGCAGGGCGCGGTTGTTCCAGGCCGCCTGCAGGAACGGCGGCGCCGCCTGGTCGTCGCCCAGGTCGGCGGTCACCGACGAGAGGGCGACGGCGGTCAGGCCGGACGGACTGAAGAATCGCTCGGGGCGTGCCGGACGCGCGAGCATGGTGTCGTCGTTGAGGTAGACGAAGTGCTCGGCGAGTCCGTCGATGCGGTGCAGGGCGGTCTCGATGGCGTGGGAGTTGAACGTCGGCAGCGCCTCGGGCGGCAGCAGGTCGCGATGGTCGACGAGGTTGACCCGCGGGTGGTCGGCGTCGAGCCAGGTGGGGCGCTGCCCGGCGGTGACGAGGTGGATGCGGCGCACCCACGGCGCGAAGAGGTGGAGGCTGCGCATCGCGTAGCGCAGCTCGCCGTGGTCGAGGAAGCGGGCGCGACCGCTGGCCTCGCGACGGTGGGCGGTGTCGTCGCCACCGGTGAGGGCAGCGAGTCGCCGCTCTCGGGCGTCGTCCCAGGCGGGATCTTCGCCGTCGACCCAGGTGAAGACCACGTCGATCGGGAACCGGCACTCGGTGATCGTGGGGGCGGCCATCAGCGGCACCGTCGGGACGTCCACGCCCTGCACGTCGGCGGAGACGAGACGCCTCAGGGAGTCGGCGCCGATCCGCGTGGCGTAGGGATTCGGCCCCGGGGCCACCAGACCTCCGGGGGAGTCGGACTCCCAGAGCTCCACCCGCACGCCGCAGTCGACCCCGAGGAGGCTGGCCGCGCCACCCGCCTCCGGCCAGGGCTCGACGTACAGCGTCTGGGTCATGCCGTGGCGCAGCTCGGCGGCGAGGTCGGCGACCGGACCGCGGCGCTCGTGCCAGCCGTGCCGGGCAGGGTCGCGCAACGAGAGGTACGGCGCGCCGGGTGCGGCGGCGAGAGCGTCGAGGAAGGCGGCGCGTCGTTCGATCGGCAGGACGACGACGGGCTCGGGGTGCTCGTGGGCAGGGATCACGAGCCAGGAGCCCGGGGCCGCTCGCAACGCGGCCACCGAGCAGGTCTGCAGGGCGTGCGCGCGTGCCTGAGCCGGGGTGACGCCCTCCATGCTGGCCGGCACCGCCGGGTCGTGGCTCGGGTCGCTCGCCGTGGCGGGCGCGTCGGCGTCAGCCCGGGCGGCCAGTCGTCCGCGCCCGGCACGCCGTACGACGGCGTCGTCGAAGATCCGCAGCCACTGCTCGGCCAAGGCACCGGCCTCCCAGCCGCGAGCGGTCTGCAGCGCGCCGGCACCGAGGCGTCGGCGCAGGTCGTGGTCGGTCGCCACTCGGCGGAGCGCCGCAGCCAGACCCGGCACCGACTGAGGTCCCACGAGCAGGCCGTTGACCTCGTGGTCGATGATCTCTCGCGGTCCCGACGGGCAGTCGAAGCTGACGGCCGGCACTCCTGCGGCCATCGCCTCCTGCAGCACCAGGGGGTAGCCCTCGGCGCGTGACGAGAGCGCGGCGATCGAGGCCCGTGGCCACTCGGTGGCCAGGTCGGGCAGGCTGCCGGGCAGCTCGACGCGGTCCCAGAGGTCGCGCTTGCGGATCTGACGGACCAGCTCACCCTTGGCCGGGCCGTCGCCGCAGATACGCAGCCGCCACCGCGGCAGGTCGTCGGCGACGAGCGCGAAGGCCTCGATCAGCTTGACGAACTGCTTCTCCGGCACGAGTCGGCCCGCGGTCATGATCACCGGCGACTCCAGTGCCGCACGCGGCGTGAACCCGAGCGGGAGCGGGTTGGGCATCACCACGGTCTGCGGGGTCAGCGCGCCCAGTCGTTCGCTCAGCCACTGCTCGATCGTGGGGGTCAGCAGAGCGACGACGTCGGCGCGCGGCGCGAAGGCGAGCAGCGGCTCGAGGCCGGAGGTGCGGTCGTTGGACGAGCGGTGCTCCTGGTGGACGACCACGACCGAGTCGGGGGTCAGCGTGAGCGCGCAGGCCAGGAGCCCGGGGGTCACGGTGACCAGGACGTCCGCCTCGAGCCGGGGGAGCCGCTGCTCCAGGGCGACGTCGGTCTCCGCGGTGAACTGGGCGTCCCAGCGCGCCGGCACGAGGGAGGACTCCCGGGGCGGCCTCATGTCGTCGGTGCGTACGTCGACGAGGTGCTCGACCGCTATCCGCGGGTCGATGTCGTAGTGCGGCACGTCCGCGCTACGGGTGACGCTCAGGAGCCTCACGTCGTGCGCCCCGTCCTCGGCGGCTGCGAGGGCGTTGGCCTGCGTGATGGCCGAACGACTGGTGCCGCCCATGCCGTCGAGGTTGAAGACCAGGAAGGCGATCCTCATGAAACCCCGTCCTCGTCGGCGAGGTCGCTGGCGAAGACCCGCACCTGCAGCAGCCCCTGGCGCGACCAGGGGATCCGCAGCAGCGGCTGGTCGGCGCGTGGGTGGTCGATCTGGGGGAGCGGTGCCGCGGCACGCGGGTCGGCCAGGTCGTTGGCGTGGCGGCGCACCGGCCTCCACGACCCCGGCTCGCCGGTCATCGCCGGGCGGGTCATCGACTCGAGGTCCGAGACGCTGTCGCGGGTGATCACCGCGGTGCCGTCGTCGCGGACCGGCCACGACACGAGGACCTGCTCGTCGTCGTCGAGGATGGCGAGGTGGGGGCCGGCCTCGGTGAGGGTGAGCCCGAGCGCGTCGTCGAGACGTCGTACGGCGAGCAGGCCCGCGGCCGCGGGGAGCAGGGTCGTCCTGACCCGCAGCGTCCCCTCGGGGGTGCGCACGAGGCTGTGCTGCGTGCCTGCGTCGGAGCTCGCGCGCACGGCGACGGGAGGCAGCGGCGGCGTCTCGACCCGCTCGTGTGCGCCGTCCGGCGACACGAGCACCACGTCGTACAGGTCCTCAGCGCCGTCCAGACCGCTCAGGTCGATCCGAGCGCCGAGGTAGCCCGGTTGGTCGGTGGCGTCCTCGGTCACCAGGTCGAGCACGTCGGTCGTCTCGGCTGGGCACAGCGCGAGGCGGCCCGGCTGCGCCGGGACCGCCACCCAGAGCAGGTGGCCGTCGAGGATCGCGGCGAACGAGGCCGTGGGGAGGTCGGGCGACCGGCCCGACGAGCGGCGCCGCAGGGCCAGCTTCACAGCCTCAGAGACCCTCGGCCTGCTCGTCGAAGGTCTGGTGCTCGAGCAGGTGCAGGACCGGGACACCGAGCTTGCGGCGGGCCTGGGAGGTCCAGTCGAGGTGGAAGAACTCCGTGACGACGTGGGGGCGGGTGAGCACGATCGCCTCGCGCCCGCCGACGGCGGCGACCTTGGCGGCGAGCTCGTCGGCCGGGGGACCGCTGACCAGGGCGCTGTCGCCCACCATGGCTCCCGCACGCTCGAGGGCGGCGACGGTGTCTGCCAGCTCCTGCTCGGCCCGGCTGCGGGCGTGCTCCTCGATCGCGTCGAGGTCGACGTCGTCCATCGGCATCGCCGGCGAGGCGAGCAGCTCCCCGCCGGACAGGGAGCCGAGGGAAGCCTCCACCCGCGCCGCGGCGTCGTCGACGGGCATCAGCACGTGGTAGCGCACCGGCTCCTCGATCGTGTCGTGCAGGGAGCGCACCTGGGTGGCGTCCTGGTCGCTGAACGCCTGCTCGACCAGCAGGACCACCACGTAGTTGGCGGCCGCTGCGGGCTCGGGGCTGTCGGGTGCCTCTGGGGTGTTGGTCATCGTCACTCTCCTCCGGACAGGACACTAGCGAGGTCGTAGGAGACGGGCTGCTCCAACTGGTCGTAACCGCACGAGGACGGCTCGCGGTCGGGCCGCCAGCGCTTGAAGTGGGCGGTGTGGCGCAAGCGCCGGCCCTCCATCGCGTCGTACTTCACCTCGAGCACGCGCTCGGGGAGCAGTGGCGTGAACGAGAGGTCCTTGCCGGCGCTCCAGCGGCTCTGGGTGCCCGGGACCCGGTCGGGGTTGGCGATGGCGAACTCGGCCCACTTGCCCCACGGGTGGTCGGCGATGTCGCACACCAGCGGCTGGAGCTCGTCGATCAGCTCGGCGCGGCGGGCCGTGGTGAAGCTGGCGCTGACGCCGACGTGCTGCAGCTCGCCGTCGGAGTACAGGCCGAGCAGCAGGCTGCCGAGCAGCGGCCGCTCCGGGGTGCTCGTCTTGTGCTCGCGGTAGCCGGCGACGACGACGTCGGCGGTGCGCTCGTGCTTGATCTTCATCATGGTGCGCCCGTTCTCGACGTAGGGCGCTCCCAGGGGCTTGGCGATCACGCCGTCGAGGCCTGCTCCCTCGAACCGGGTGAACCATTCCTCGGCCACGGCCGGGTCCTCGGTGGTGCGGGTCAGGTAGCAGGGCCCCCCGAGCCCATCGAGCGCGTCCTCGAGGGCGGCCCGCCTCTCGACGAAGGGCCGGTCGACGTACGACGTGTCGCCCAGCGCGAGCAGGTCGAAGGCCACGAAGCTGGCCGGGGTCTTCTCGGACAGCATGGTGATCCGCGACTCCGCGGGGTGGATCCGCTCCTGGAGCACCTCGAACTGCAGTCGTGACCCGATGGCCACGAAGATCTCGCCGTCGAGCACGCAGCGCTCGGGCAGCTGCTCGCGTGCGGCGGCCACGAGCTCGGGGAAGTAGCGGGTCAGCGGCTTGGTGTTGCGGCTGGTGAGCTCGACCTCGTCGCCGTCCTTGAAGATCAGGCACCGGAAGCCGTCCCACTTCGGCTCGAAGCTCAGGCCGGTCACGTCGCCGACGGTGTGCCTGCCCGGGTCGGGCACACCCTTGACCGCCTTGGCGAGCATCGGGCGCACGGGTGGCATCACGGGCAGGTCCACGGTGCCAACCTAGACGCCCGACGGAGGACCTGGCGTCTGCCGCGACGGGAATCGACGAAATGGCCCCGAGGGACCGCTTGCAGGGGCCACTTCGTCGGTTGCGGCGTGGGGCAGACGCGGGAGCGGCCGTGGCCGTCTGTTCGCCCGGGGCGGCAGGGGCACTAAAGTGAGCGGCCTATCCCCGGTTGGTCTGCCGGCAGGGCCCGCCTGACTTTGAATCAGGACTAGCGACGATGGTTCGACTCCATCCCGGGGAGCACGCACCCGCACCACAGACTTTGCCCGACCCTCCACAGGATTAGCGTCGATCGGGAGAGAGGCAGGCTAGACGCCCCTAGGTTCTGGCGCATGAGTCTCTCCCGACGAGCCCTCGCGCGCTCGGTCGCCATCGTCGTCACGGCCGGCCTGGTGTCCGTCGTGCCGGCACCGGCCGGCGCCGACGACCCGGTGACCTGTACTCCCCTGCCTCTGGCCACGTGGGGCGCGGAGCTGCCCACGGCCGGCGAGCACGTCGTCGCAGCGGGCGGGACGGTGTGCTTCACGTTCTCGACGGCGGTCGAGGGCAGCTACTACGTCCGCTCCGCCCAGGCGTCGGTCGTCGGCGGCGAGCTCACCACCCGGGTGGTGGCGAGCGACGGTACGACGAAGCTGGGCGGCGGCGCGTCGTCGACGTTCGAGTTCGACCGGGTCTACCTCGATGCGGGCGAGGACTTCACCATCGAGGTCGCCAACGCACGCGCGGTCGACCTCCAGGGGCAGGTGGGGGTCTTCCTCGCCGCGGACACGACGGGCTGCGTCCCCTATCAGGGCAGCACTGCCTGGAACGACGCCCAGCCCAACGACGTCACCCTCGACACCCCGGGGCAGGTGGGGTGCCAGAGCTTCGAGGTGGCGCCGGACGACGAGAACCCCAGCGCCCGGAGCAACTGGCTGCTGATCACCGATGCCCCGGGCGGGCTCGACGGCCGGGGTGAGACCAGCTCGGGCAGCTTCGGCACCTCGGCTCCGGGGCGCTACACCCAGTGGGCGCAGGCGGGGAGCCAAGCCTGTGGGACCGGCACCAGCGCCGGGCGCGTCAACGGCACCTGCGACCTGCGGGCAGGCCAGGCCTACCAGCTCTACAGCTACGACGAGCGAGGTCACGAGCAGGCCGCCGACGCGGTGCCGGACACGACGCACCTGTGGGTGCGCGGCATCGCCGACGACGACACGTGTGACTCCACCATCGACGCCACCGTCTCGCCCGCCGCGGCCCTCGCCGAGCACAGCCTGGCTCCGAGTGACGTCACGATCCGGCACGACTACGGCGGGCGCGACTGCTTCATCTCCCGGCTCGGCCAGGGCAACCGGGTCCAGGTCGAGCTGACCGGGCCCACCCAGTTTCCCGACCTGACGTGGAACCTCGTCGACGCGGACGGGATGAACCAGACCGGCTACTTCGAGGGCTCGAGCCGGGCTAGCTGCGGCGCCGCCGGCGGCTGCCTGCTGCGGGGGCGGCCGCCGTACCGCCTGCTGGTGGAGGGTGAGGTCGGGCTGACCTACCACGTGGGGCTGCGACGACTGTCCGAGCCGGTCGGCTGCCAGACGATCCGCAGCATCACCACCGGGTTCACGGTCCCGACCGGGATCCTCGACACGGACGAGAGCGTGCGCTGCTTCCGGTTCGGTGCGGGTGCAGGCGACCGGATGGCGCTCAGCGCCCAGGACCCCGAGAACGAAGGCACCGCCTTCGCAGTCAGCGTCCACGACGCTGCGGGCACGCTGATCCGACCGGAGGGCCCCGGGGAGGGCGACTACTCCTTCGCCGAGGACGGCGACTACACCGTGCAGGTGCGCGCGGGCGACTCACCTCCGGGCACCTTCCAGCTCGAGGGGACCTGCCTGACCGTGCCGTGCGGTCCGTTCGAGGTCGCCCAGGTGGCCAACCCCGCGGTGGGCGCGGGCGACGTCACGCTCCGCCTCGAGGGCGTGGGCCTCACCGGTGCCACCGAGGTCGTGCTCGAGCAGGGGGTCGCTCGGGTCCCCGGCACGGTCCGACCCCGAGACCCCGACAACCGCGAGGTCGACGTCGTCGTCGACCTCACCGGGCGAACCGGCACGTGGGACCTCGTGGCACGGCTGGGGACCAAGCAGCGAGTGCTCGAGGACGCCGTGCAGGTGCTGGAGACCTTCTGGCCGGCCGCACTCAGGACCACCGTCAGCGGACCCGTCGACCCGGCCACGGGCCTGAGCGCGTTCGTGGCCGGACGCACGCACACGATCACCGTCACGGTCGAGAACACCGGCGACTTCGACGCGCTCGCCGCGCCGGTGTTCCTGACGGGGCTCCCCGTCGGCAGCACGATCAGGCCGGCCTTCGACATGGAGACCATCTCCGACGACGGCGACATCGTCCCGGTCAACCCGGCCGACCCGTTTACCCACCAAGGCGACGAGCAGGCCGGGGCGATGGTGTTCGTCAACCGGCTCGGACCCGGTGCCGTGGAGACGTTGCCCTTCGAGGTCACCACCCCGCCCGGGACCGGGGAGCACACGCTCTCGGTGGCCTCGGGTGGCTGCGACCTGATGAGCGTCGCGGCCGCGGCCGCGGCCGCGGCCGCCGAGCCGGCCTCCGGAGCCGTCGTGCTCCGAGCCTCGGGTGGAGGCTCGTGCGGAGGTGCGCTGTTCGACCTGTTCAAGTTCCTCATCCCGGGCTCCAGCTGTGTCTCGGCGTTGCAGAGCGTCGTCGAGGCGTGGAGCGAGGACCTGACGCGCCTCTCGGATCCCAACGGCAGCTGGCTCCCCTCACCGGGCACACTGCTCAACCGGTCGTTCAAGGCGCAGGGCGACGGAGCCGGTTGCCTGGCAGACGTCGCGGCCAAGCCGCTGAAGGCGGCCGGAGAGATCCTGGACGCGATCGGCAAGAGTGCCGATGCGGCCGGGATCCCGGAGAACCTCCGCAAGGCGCTCGCGGAGTGCTTCCCCGACGAGGAGGAGGACGGCGATCCCGAAGAGGTGGAGGAGGACAGCCCCAACCCGTTCGCCGTGCCACCGGAGGGCTACCGGCGTCCGTGGGGCGGCAAGCCGCTGCCGCGGTTCCCGGTGAGCTCGCTGGACCCGAACGCCGTCGTCGGCCCCGGGGGAGCGGGCCCCGACCGGGCCTTGCGGGGAGACGAGCGCCATACCTACCGGGTGTACTTCGAGAACGACGCGGAGGCGAGCTCGCCGGCCCAGGAGGTCCGCATCGACAGCGTGCTCGACCCCGAGGTGTACGACCTCGCGACGCTGCGCTTCGGCACCGTGGAGTTCGGCCTGACGTCCTGGTTGCCGGCGCAGGACGCCGGTGCGCTCGACGCCCGGATCGACGTGGTCGGGGAGCGACCCCTGCAGGTGCAGGTGGAGGCCGGTGTCGACGACGTCGGTCTGTTGTCCTGGTACATCGGCACCTTGGACCCCGTCACGTCGACGTCACCGCCGGACAGCCCGTTCGACGGCTTCCTGCCCCCCAACGTGGACGGGGCCGAGGGCCAGGGGATGGTCGAGTACTCCGTCGCGCTCCGCGAGAGCCCGACGGGCACTCTCGTGCAGAACGTCGCCGACATCGTCTTCGACCTCAACGACCCGATCCGCACCAACACGTGGACGAACCTGATCGACCGGGACCTGCCCTCGGCCTCGATGTCGTCGCCGACGTCCGCGACGGGCCCGTTCGAGGTCTCGTGGACGGCGAGTGACGCGACGTCCGGCGTGGCGCGGATGGACGTCTACGTCGCCGTCGACGGAGGCGACTACGAGCTGTGGCAGGGCGGCGTGGTTCCCGGTACGGCGACGTACCCCGGCGAGGCCGGTCACAGCTACGCCTTCGGCGCGATCGCCTGGGACTGGGTCGCGCGCCGCAGCCTGGCCACGGACCCGCCAGGCCCCACGACCACGGTCGAGGTGACCGACCCGGACCCGGACCCGGAGCCCAATCCCGACCCCTTGGCGAGCCTGACGTGCGGCGGACGCACGGCCGCCCAGTGGAGGCAGCTCGGAGTCCGGGTGTTCGTCGGGACCTCGTCGGCCGAGACCCTCGTCGGCACCGCCGGACCCGACGTGCTCATCGGGGGTGGCGGCGTCGATCGGATCAAGGGTCGCGGCGGGAGCGACGTGATCTGCTCCGGAGCCGGCAACGACATCGTCGTCGGCGGCGGCGGCGCCGACTGGATCCTCGGTGGCGCTGGAGTCGACATCCTCAAGGGCGGTCGAGGTGACGACCGGATCCTGGGTGGAGCCGGGGCCGACTCCGTCGTCGGTGGACGCGGAGGTGACCGGATCCGCGGTGGTGGCGGGCAGGACCGTCTCTCGGGAGGGTCCGGCGACGACGAGCTCCACAGTCGTGACCGCCACGCCGATCTGGTCCGGGGAGGTCGCGGCAACGACGCCGTGCGAGCCGACGGGTCGGACCGGGTCCGCGGGGTCGAGCGGGTGAGGCGAAGCGATCGGTGAGCGCGGCGTAGCGCGGTGAGGCCAACCGTCGCGTCCTGGGGGCGGCCGTCGCCCAGGGAGGATCGGCCCCGAGGGGGCTCGGTGCGCGTCGCTGCGCCCACGCGCGACGCATACTGGAGGGGTGCGAGTCCCCCTTCGCCGAACGCCGACCCCCAGCGGCGAGACCGACCCGCCCGGCCAGCGGCCGCGGCGGCGTCCCCGCCTGCTCGCATGGACGAGCGCGAGCGCCGCGGCCATCCTGGCGCTCGGGGGCGTCGTGTGGTTCGTTCAGCACGAACCCGACGACGCCGCCACGGCGAAGAAGGCGCCGGCGTCTCCGATCCCGCGCACCGGCCCCGACCCCGAGTTCCGGATCGAGATCCCACCGTTGAGGCCGACGCGCACGCCGAAGCCCAGGCCGGTGATCCGGGCGGGCGTGCCGGAGCGCCTGCTCATCCCGAGTCTCGGCGTCGACAGCGCGATCGTGCCGATCACCGCACCAGGTGGCACCTTGACGCCGCCGGCGGACGCCCAGCAGGTGGGCTGGTGGTCGCCGGGAGCCGAGCCGGGTGCGCGGACGGGGAGCGCACTCGTCACCGGGCACACGCTCAGCCGGGGCGGAGCCGCGCTGCAGGACCTCGAGACGCTCGAGGAGGGCGACCGGATCGCCGTACGCACCGTCAACGGCCGGATCGTCTACCGCGTCCGCGACGTGCAGGTCTTCGACAAGGGGCGGGTCGCCGAGCGCGCCACGGAGCTCTTCAGCCAGACCTCGCCGGGCCGGCTGGTGGTCATCACCTGCGAGGACTACAACGGGTCGGTCTACCTCTCCAACGTGGTCGTCACCGCGAAGCCGGTCGGCACCACGGCCGGCTGACCTCGGGCCTGCGCCCACGGGTCACGCGATCAGCGACCGCTCTGGCGCGCCACCAACTCGTGAGTAAGGTGGCTGGTCATGGGGAAGGAGCGGTCGTGTCGCGCCCCGTCGCCGAGGATCGTGGCCATCGGACAGGGAGCCGCTCGACTCCACCCCCACTTCCAGGAGCACGTGTGAGCAGCAGCAACCTGACCGTCATCGTCCTCGCCGCCGGTGGTGGCACCCGGATGCGCTCCAAGACGATGAAGGTCCTGCACCCCATCGGCGGACGCAGCATGATCGGCCACGTGCTGGCCGCCGTGCAGGCGATGCAGCCCGAACGAGTCGTGGCCGTGGTCGGCCACCAGCGCGATCAGGTCGGTCCCCACATCACCCAGCTGATGCCCGGGGCGGTGCTCGCGGTCCAGGACGAGCAGCAGGGCACCGGCCATGCCGTCCGGGTCGCCGTCGAGGCGCTCACTGTCGGAGCCTCGGAGGGTCAGCCGGGTACGGCGATGCGCGGCACCGTCGTCGTGGCGTACGGCGACACCCCGCTGCTCACGGGTGACTCGCTGCGCTCCTTCGCGGCCGAGCACGAGGCGGCGCAGTGCGCGGTCAGCATCCTGAGCGGCATCGTGGCCCGTCCGTTCGGCTATGGCCGGGTGGTGCGCGACGAGGACGGCGACGTGCTCGCCATCGTGGAGGAGAAGGACGCGACGCCGCAGCAGCGCGAGATCGCGGAGATCAACTCCGGCATCCTGGCCTTCGACGCCGAGTTCCTGGTCGAGGCGCTGCCTCGCATCGGCAACGACAACGCCAACGGCGAGTACTACCTCACCGACACCGTGCAGCTGGCCCGCGACGCCGGACTGACCGTGGGCGCCTACCCGATCGACGACGTCATGCAGACCGAGGGCGTCAACGACCGGGTCCAGCTCGCCGCCCTCGCCCGCGAGCACAACGACCGGATCGTCACCCGCTGGATGCGCGAGGGCGTCACGATCGTCGATCCGACGACCACCTGGATCGACTCCGACGTCGTGCTCGAGCGCGACGTCACGATCCTGCCCGGCACCCAGCTGCTGGGGGTCACCGTCGTCGCGGAGGACGCCGTGATCGGGCCGGACACCACGTTGAAGGACTGCGAGGTCGGCGCCGGCGCGCGGGTCGTGCGCGTCCACGGCGAGCTGGCCGTCGTCGGGGCGTCGGCCGAGGTCGGCCCCTTCTCCTACCTGCGCCCCGGCACCAGGCTGGGCAGCGGCGGCAAGATCGGCGGCTTCGTCGAGACCAAGAACGCCGTCATCGGGGACGGGGCGAAGGTGCCGCACCTCTCCTACGTCGGCGATGCCGACATCGGGGAGGGCACCAACATCGGTGCCGGCACGATCTTCGCCAACTACGACGGCGTCGCCAAGCACCGCACGCGCATCGGCAAGCACGCCAAGACCGCTTCCAACAACACGTTCGTGGCGCCGGTCGAGGTCGGGGACGGTGCGGCGACCGGAGCCGGCACCGTCGTACGCCGCGACGTCCCGGCGGGCGCCCTTGCGGTCAGTGCCGGACCCCAGCGCACGATCATGGGGTGGGCGCTGCGGCGCCGCGCGGGCACACCGCAGGCGGAGGCCGCCGAGGCGGCGGGTGCCCCGCGCGACGGTGAGCCGGGTGAGGCGTCTCACGATGCCGACCCGGGGTGACGCGACCGGCAGGACATGGGCGAGACTGACCGGTGCATCGAGCCACACCCAGCAACCACCCAGGAGCAGCGCGTGACGGGCATCCAGAAGACCACCGAGAAGAACCTCATGGTCTTCACCGGACGGGCCCACCCCACCCTGGCGACCGAGGTCAGCGACCTCCTCGGCACCCCGCTGGTGCCGACGTCGGCCTACGAGTTCGCCAACTCCGAAATCTACGTGCGCTACGAGGAGTCGGTGCGCGGCTGCGACGCCTTCGTCATCCAGAGCCACACCGCGCCGATCAACGAGTGGATCATGGAGCACCTGATCATGGTCGACGCGCTCAAGCGCGCCTCGGCCAAGCGGATCACGGTGGTGATGCCCTTCTACGGCTACGCCCGCCAGGACAAGAAGCACCGCGGCCGTGAGCCGATCTCGGCGCGACTGGTCGCTGACCTGTTCAAGACCGCCGGCGCCGACCGACTGATCTGCGTCGACCTGCACGCCGACCAGATCCAGGGTTTCTTCGACGGGCCGGTCGACCACCTGATGGCCCTGCCCGTCCTGGCCGACTACGTCAAGGGCAAGTACGGCGGCCAGGCGCTCGCCGTCGTGTCGCCCGACGCCGGTCGGATCAAGGTCGCCGAGCGCTGGTCGGCCCGCCTCGGTGGCGCACCGCTGGCCTTCATCCACAAGTCACGCCGCATCGACCGGCCCAACGAGACGGTCGCCAACCGCGTGGTCGGTGACGTCAAGGACCGCATGTGCGTCCTGGTCGACGACATGATCGACACCGGCGGAACGATCGTGAAGGCCGCCGACGCGTTGATGGAGGAGGGCGCGGCCGGTGTCATCATCGCCGCGACCCACGCCCTGCTCTCCGACCCGGCCGTGGAGCGGCTCAAGAGCTCCCCGGCGACCGAGATCGTGATCACCAACACCTTGCCGCTCCACGAGGACAAGGAGTTCGACAAGCTCACCACGCTGTCGATCGCCCCGCTCGTCGCCCGGGCGATCCGCGAGGTGTTCGAGGATGGTTCGGTCACCTCGATGTTCGACGGCCACGCGTAGTCCCGGTTGAATTTCCCCCTGGTCCAGACCAGTGGGTTACTCTCTGCGCGGCTTGGGTAGAGGGCCCCTGCGCGCGCAGGCGGACCGCCTGACGCCGAGCAGTCGTCGCGTCGATCGGATCGGGATAGTGAGCATGGGGTCGGACAACCGCCACAAGCACGTCAAGGGAGCCCGCGCGGCCACGGGTCGCTGGGGAGCGCGCGGGGGAGTCGCCCTGCTGGCGCTGTCCCTGCTGGCCGCCGCGACGATCACGAGCTCCGCCTCGGCGACCGCCGGGCGAGCGCCGCAGGGTCTGGCTGCTGCTGACGACGATCCGCAGCGGGTCCTGCAGTCGGTCTCGGTCGGGGTGGGCCCCGACGGGAGCATCACCGGCATCGACAGCACCAGCATCAGCAAGACCGACTCGTCAGACCTGACCACCGACGACGAGAGCTTCGACCCCGCGTCGGTGGCCGGCGACCTCCCGGTGCGGATCCTGACGTCGTACCGCCTGGGCGAGCGCTCGGGCACCGACCTCAGCGAGATCGTCGGCGAGAGTGGTCGGGTCGAGATCGAGGTCGTGGTCCAGAACACGACGGTGCGTCCGCAGAAGCTCACCTACGACGTCGACTCCACCGAGCGCAGCCAGTTCGCCCTCGTCGGCGCTCCCCTCACGGTCGTGGCGACCGCCGACCTCGGTGACAACGGCCTGGCCCGGGTGGTGACCGACGACGGTGGCGACGCCGCATCGGAGGCCGCGACCAACGGCGTGCTCAGCCGGGGCGAGGACGACAAGGTCAAGGTCCAGTGGGCCAGCCTGCTCGCACCGCCGCGCCTCAGCCCGAGCGCGACGTTCCGCCTGGTCCAGGAGACGGAGAGCTTCGAGGTCCCCACGTTCGACGTCAACGTCCAGCCGGGCCTGGTCACCGACACCTCGGTGCAGAACCTCCTCGAGTCCGCCTTCTCCGACGAGGCAGGCAGCACGCTGCGTCTGGAGGGCCGAACGATCGCGTTGATCGGCCAGGTCACCGGCGCCCTCGAGGTCGCCTCCAACGGACTCTCCGACATCGAGCAGCTGCTCGACACGTCGGCCCGCACGATCGGGCAGCGCACGATCACCGACCTCACCGGCAGCTCCGACCGGATCACCACGGAGCTGAGCGGGCTCGCCAACGACCTCGGCGTCCTCAACGACGACATCGACTCCCAGCTCAAGAAGACCCAGTCCTCCACGCTGAGCCAGCTGGAGAACACCGTCGAGGCGATCAAGAAGCGTCTCGGCGACCCGGCGACGACACCCGAGCCCAAGCCGATCAAGGTGACGGACTGTGCGTTCGACTTCACCGACAAGCTGTTCGGCTCCGACGCGACCGTCTACGCCCAGCTGTTGCGGGTCAAGGCCCAGCTGACCGCCATCGGTGGAGCTTCGCAGAAGTGCGCCGGGGTGCTCGCCGAGGACCTGCGCGAGGCGATCGGCTCCACCGATCCCGACTACACGTGCGAGGCCGCCTCCGAGGCCCTGATCTGCGCCCTGGGGCAGACCAGCCTGAGCATCGAGCAGAAGGCGGTCGACCTCTCCACGGTGGGGACCAACGTGGCCGACCGGTTCGACGCCGACCGGCTGCTCGACGTGCGCTCCGGGGTCGACGACCTCAACGAGACGGTCGTCGGCCTGCAGAACACCGCGCGGGGGCTGGCCAACGGCAGCTCGTCGCTCGACCCGTTCCTCGAGCGCCTCGGCGAGCTGCAGGGTGGCCTGACCGACCTGCAGGCCGCCCTCCAGCCGGGCTCCGCCAACGGCATCCCGGCCCAGCTCGCGGCGATCAACACGCAGGCACGCATCGCCCAGGGCGCCCTCGGGGCCGGCGCCGGCGCCGGCTCGGTGAGCCAGCAGGCCCAGGACGCGGCCGCGCGCGCCTGCGACATCGCCGACCCCGTGCCGGCCACCCCGCGCCCGGTCGACGACCAAGGAGCCACGGAGTCGACCGACCCCCCGCCCCCGCCGACCGTCGACCTGCGCGAGGAAGTCAGCGCGCTGCTCGTCGGGCGCACCTGCGCTGGCGGCAGCACCGCCGTCCCGAGCGGCTATGGCGGCGTCTCGGTCGCCGAGCGCGCGGAGTCGGCCCTCGGGGCCGTCAACGAGATGGTCGGTCTCTCCGACCTCTCCGACCCCGCCAACCCGGTCAACCAGCAGCTCAGCGACCTGCGACTCTCGGTCGGTGACCTGCTCACGCTGGTGATCGGCCTGATCACCGACGACGGTGCCGGTCTCAAGGGCCGGGTCAAGGCGCTCGCCGACAGGCTCGACGCACTGGGTGTCGGCACCGACTCGCTGCCGAGCGGTACGGCGTGCCCCGCGGCGACCGACGACGACGAGGACGCCCTCACCGCGCTCAACCGCTCCTTCGGCCGGCTCTACTGCAAGCAGGTCGGGCTGGAGAGCTACATCGCCGACCAGTTCAGCAACGCCGGGACCGTTCTCGGGGACGTGCAGGACGACCTGGCGGACGGCCAGGACGATGCCGACTCGGCCCGCCAGTCCGCCCAGGACACCGTCGACAGCACGACCGAGCAGCTGAGCAAGCGCCTGGACAAGGCCGGCAACGCGTTGCGGACCAAGGGGGCCAAGGAGATCGCTGCTCAGCGGCGTCGCCTCGACACCGAGGTCAAGACGGTGACCCAGCTGCTCAGCGACAACATCACGAGCGCGGTCTCGCTCATCGACAACCGCGTGCGGACCGCCAACGGCAACCTCGGCGAGTCCCAGCAACGTCTGGTCAGCGACCTGGCCCGCGTGCTGACCGACATCGGCAGCCGGGACGGTTCGGGACTGCTCGGTGCCCTGGCGAGCGGTGCGAGCGAGACGAGCCTGGCCAACGAGTCGATCGTGCGCGTCAGCAACACCGCCAGCGCGTTCCGCAACCTGCGCAGCGCCGCCATGGAGGACACCCTGCTCCAGCAGGCGCAGCTGGCGCGGTCCCTCGAGCTGCAGCAGGAGCTGCCCGCCTTCGGCCTCGAGCTGCCCGCGGGGAGCCGCTTCGTGTCGGTCTTCTCCTTCCACGTGGGTCAGCGGTGACGCGCGCCCCTCGACGCGTCGTGGGGCGGCTCCTCGTGGGTCTGGCGGCGCTGAGCCTGACGGCGGCCGGGTGCTCGGGCTCCGACGACGACCCCGGGTCCCCCGGTGACGGAGCGGCGATCTCGCCGCAGCCCGTGGGTGTCGCCAACGCGGGCACGCCGGAGGCGCCGCTGCGAGTGGGCGTCGTGGTCTCGCTGACCTCGGACCCCGGCGAGGGCCAGGACTGGCTCGACGGAGCGGAGGGTGCCCGGGTAGCGGAGTACCGCCTCGACCAGGGGGGCGGCGCCGTGGACCTGGAGGTCCTCGACGACCAGGGCACGGCCAACGGAGCGATCACCGTTGTCGAGCAGCTCGTGGAGTCGGGGGTCGCGGGCATCGTGCTGGCCACGGACGGCGACCACGTGCAAGGAGCGTTGGAGTCCTCGGCGGCGTCCGAGACCCCGATCCTGCTGCCCTACTACCGCGGGTCGGGGGAGCTGCCGGCCCATGCGTTCCGCACCGCGCCGACCGAGGGCGACGTCGACGCGGCGTTGCTCGCCGCACTGGGGGAGCAGGGCCTCGACAAGCCCTTCGTGCTGACTGCCGACGGTCTCTCGGCCGACGGTGTCGGCTCCGCCGACGCCCTGGCCTATCGCGGCAACAACGTCGAGAAGCTCGCCCGCCGGATCACCGTCGCACGGGGTAACGGTCGGATCGACTCGGTCGTCATCGCCGCTGCCGCGGAGACCCAGGCCGAGATCGTCAGCGCCCTGCGCGGCCGGCTCGAGGACCTGCCGATCGTGCTGACGCCCGAGGCCCAGACCCCCACCTTCGCCACGTCCCTCGACACCGGAGCGGGCACCATCGCCTCCCGCTTCTCCAGCGCCGGGGTGGACGCCTCCGACGCGACCACGATGACCGGCGGCCCGGCCGCCGACGCCGTGGCCGCCTACTTCGCCGCGCTGCGTCTGGCCGCCGGCGCCGACGGGGTCACCGACCTCTTCGGTGACGGCCCCTTCTCCGACGCCGCAGGAGAGGCCGACATCGCGAGTCATGACGCCGTGATCGCGATCGCTGCGGCCGCGGCCGCAGCGGACTCTCTCGAGCCCGCAGCCGTGCTCGGGTCCCTCGGCGGGCTGACGGTCTCGTCGACGGACGGGCTCGCCGGCCCGGACCTCGACTTCTCGGACTCCGACACGGTGGCGGCGTCCGCCGTCGTACCGTTGCTCGCGACGGTGCAGGACCCGGGCGTGCGGCCGCCGGTCGCCGACGGTGGTGCGCGACTCTTCTGGTTCGCGCTCTACCCCGGGTCCCGCTGACGGACGGCTGACGGACGGCTGACGGACGGCCGACGAACGAGGCCACCTGACGGAGGTGTTGCGTGGAGGGCCCCAACGCGCTGGGGAGCCGCTACGAGCTCGAGCAGAAGCTCGGGGTCGGCGCCATGGGCGAGGTCTGGCGCGCCCTCGACCGACGCAGCGGGCAACGTGTGGCGGCGAAGGTGCTGCGGGCCGAGTTCGCCCGCGACACCGACATCGTCACCCGCTTCATCCAGGAGCGCTCGATCCTGATGGGGCTCACCCACCCCAACATCGTCCGCGTCCGCGACCTGGTGGTGGAGGGCGAACGGCTTGCCATCGTGATGGACCTCGTCGAGGGCGGCGACCTCCGGCACCACCTGCGTGAGCACGGGCCCATAGCGGCCGACCACGCGGTGCCGTTGGCCTGCGTCGTCCTCGATGCCCTCGACTCCGCGCACCAGTCCGGGTGCCTGCACCGCGACGTCAAGCCCGACAACGTGCTGCTCGTCGACGGGGACGTGGCCCGGCCCCAGAACCTCCGGCTCTCGGACTTCAGCATCGCCCGGCTCGCGCACGACTCGACCGTGCAGTCCACGGGCCTGCTCGGCACCCCCAACTACATGCCGCCCGAGCTGTTCCGGGTGGGCCAGTTCAGTGCTGCCTCCGACGTCTACGCCACGGGGATCCTCCTCTACGAGATGCTCGGGGGGCGCACCCCGTTCGCCGGCTCCGGAACCGCCCTCACGATGGGCAACCGGCACGTCTCGTCGCTGCCTCCCCGGCTTCCCGTCTCGGATCCGTTGTGGGCCGCGATCGAGCAGATGCTGGCCAAGGACCCGCGCGACCGGCTGCGGGCCGGCGCGACGGCGAGCCTGCTGCGGAGCCTGCCGAGTGACGTCCTGGGTGCCGACGCGCTTGCGCTCCAGCCCGTGCCCGAGGTGTGGGAGGACGTCGCCCAGACGGTCGTCCGGCGTCCGGCGTCGGCCGGCTCGTCGGGATTCGGGAGGCACGCTGCCGAGACCACCGGGGCCGGTGAGCCGGGTGAGCCCGGCCCGTCCGGTCCCATCAGCGATGCCACCGAGGCACGCCGCGCCTCGGCCGCCCAGCCGACCTGGCCGCAGGGGGCACCGGGGACGGAGCCCGGCACCGGCTCGGGGGCGCCGCCCGAGCGCCCGACGACCCCACCCGCACGCAGGCGGGCTGCTGCGCCGACCCGATCGCGCTGGATCCCGGCCGCGGCCGCGGCCGCGGCCGTCGTCCTGCTCGGGGTCGGCGGCATCGCGTGGGCCACCGCGCGCGGCGGAGACTCCCCGGGTGAGGAGCCCACCGCAGATCCGGCACCCCCGGGAGGCGGTCCCGCAGCGACCGCCCAGCGGACCGACACCACCTTGCCGCTCGGGCTGACGGTGTCCCGGTCGGCCAGCTACGACCCGACGAGCGGTTCGATCGACCTGACCATCGCCTACTCCGCCTCGACCGCTCCGTTGACCGGACCCTTCCTCGAGGTCTTCCCGCCGGCTGCCGACGGGTCCGGCTGTCCCCTCGCGGCCTGGGACGGGCGGCAGCAGCAGCGCACCTCCACGACCTCGTCGGGGGTGCGCAGCGAGTGCGCCGCCTACGTCGTCGAGGTCCCGCCGCTCCCCGCCCAGGGGCGCGAGGAGGTCAGCGTGGTCGTCTCGGGCGTCGGACTCGACACGGCGCAGGACCCCGCGGCCCTCCAGGACTGGCTGGAGGACGTCTCAGCGGCCACGACCCTGGCCCTGGCGGGCGAGAGCGTGCGCGACGACCAGTTCCCGGCTCAACGGGTGACCGGGGTATGGCTCGAGGCGTCGCCGTTCAGCGTGCGGCTGCGCGAGGAGATCCGCGTCGAGGTCGGCCCGCAGTTCGTCACCGGGGAGCGGGGGCCTGCCTTCTTCGACAGCTTCACGACCTCGGGCGCTCCCTCCGGGTTCCTCTGGCAGATCGCCGGCGGCTACGACGGCGTACGACTCAGTGCGTGCCCGGCGGTCAAGGTCACGGCGCAGAACCAGGTCAGCGGTCTGGTGGGCGGCGGGCGCAGCTGCGCGATCGAGGTCGAGATCGGCAAGCTCCTCGTCGCCGAGGACTCGGTGAGAGTCACCGGGGCCGGCAGCTGACGAGGTCGTCTCGCCGGTCGATTCGCGCTGGGTGGACCCGGACGTCTAGGATCGTCAGGTTGCCTCGGCGAGGGAGCGGTTGCTCCGTGATCGACAGGGCCGGCTGACCAGTACGTGTGGACGCCGCGCTGTCGCGCGGCGTTCTGTGTTTGCGCCGGTGGCCCCATGCCGTTGACGAGCACAACCCACGAGGAGACACACCATGGCTGCCGAGAAGATCCAGGCCGAGACCCGCACCGAGTTCGGCAAGGGCGCCGCGCGCCGGATCCGCCGCGACGACAAGGTGCCCGCCGTGGTCTACGGCCACGGCAAGGAGCCGCTCCACCTGACCCTGCCGGGTCACGACACGATGATGGCCCTCAAGCACGGTGGCGCCAACGCCCTGCTCGACCTGGACATCGACGGCTCCTCGCAGCTCGCCCTGACCAAGCAGATCCAGATCGACCCGATCCGCCGCACGCTCGAGCACATCGACTTCGTGGCCGTCACCAAGGGCGAGAAGGTCACCGTCGAGGTCCCCGTGCACCTCAACGGCGATGCCGCCCGCGACACCCTGGTCGTCGTCGGCACCTCGACGATCCAGCTCGAGGCCGAGGCCACCAACATCCCCGAGTACGTCGAGGTCTCGATCGAGGGCCTCGAGGCCGGCACCCAGATCCTCGCCTCCGACCTCACGCTGCTGGAGGGCTCGGTCCTGCTCCTGGACCCCGAGACCCTCATCGTCAACGTCACCGAGCAGGTCAGCGCCGAGGAGCTCGAGGCCGAGCTCGAGTCCGCCGAGGCCGAGGCCGGCATCGAGCGCGAGGAGTCGGACGAGGAGTCCGGCGAGGGCGAGAGCACCGAGACCCCCGACGAGTGATCGGGTCGTGATCGGCCCGCGGCTCAGGTGGTTTCTGGGCCGCCTGGTCTCACCCGTTCGCGAGGAGCAGGACATGACCGCTGGTGAGGTGTGGCTCGTCGTCGGGCTCGGCAACCCCGGGCCCGCGTACGCCGGTCACCGGCACAACATCGGCTACCTCGTCACCGACGAGCTGGCCCGCCGCCTCGGCTCGACCTGGCGCGCCCACAAGAGTGGCCGCGCCGAGGTCGTCGAGGGGCGCCTGGGTGCGCCCGGCTCGGACGGACCGCGGATCGTCCTCGCGCGCCCGCGCTCGTTCATGAACGAGGTCGGTGGCCCCACCAAGGCGCTGGCGAGCTTCTACAAGGTGGATCCCGACCGGCTCGTGGCGATCCACGACGAGCTCGACATCGCGTTCGGCACGCTGCGGGTCAAGCTCGGCGGCGGCGACAACGGCCACAACGGCCTGAAGTCGCTGCGCTCGTCCTTCGGGACCGGTGACTTCTTCCGGGTCCGCGCCGGCATCGGCCGTCCGCCCGGCCGGCAGGAGGTCGCCGACTTCGTGCTGTCCGGCTACTCCTCGATCGAGCGCAAGGAGCTGCCGTTCCAGGTCGACACCGCGGCCGACGCCGTCGAGAGCCTGATCCAGCAGGGCCTGGCCCGCACGCAGGGCGCCTTCAACAGCTGAGCGGCACCGGTAACGGCTCGGTGACGCGCGGCATGAGCCTCTCGTGAGGGCCAGGCGACCGCGTGTGAAGAGCCCGTGAAGAGCCCGTGACGAGACCGTGAGGGTCCCGGGAACCGGTCTGGACCGGCCACGGCCGGGTCACACCGACTCCACGCGAGATCTACACCGGAGCAACGCGAGATCCACAGGAGCCTCAGTGCGCCCAAGGGTGCGCCACGGTCTCTCCAGAAGGCCCGTTCGGGCATGACACCCTGGCCCGCCCTGACTAGTCTTGCCTCATCCCGTCGGGCTATCGACTCGGTCCGGTGGGTGTCCGTGGGGGACTGAGTCGACAGCTGGGGGGCTGATTTCTGTGCGGCAGGCTTTTTTCGACGATCCGTCGATCGTCCGGGAGACCTCTCTGCGTCCGCTCGCGCAGGACGAGGCCCGTCCGGGGCTGGCGACGCCCAGCCCTGCTCGCGTCGCTCACCGACGTGATCGCCACCTGCGCATCGCCGTACCCCTCGCCGCCGCCGGCTCCGTCGGCCTGACGTCCGTCCTGGCCTCGGCCGAGCCGCGGCTCTCCGTGGTGGTCGCCGCGGGCGCCGTCATCCAGGCACTGAGCCTGCGCCACGCCTCCACCGAGGGCCGCCTGCGTGGCGCCGCGGTCGTCGCGCGCTCGCTGGCGCTCCCCACCGCCTTCGTGGTCCTGGCGCTCGCCGTGCTCCAGCAGCCCACCCAGCTGCGCACCGAGCTCGCGCTGCTGGGCACCTGTGCCGCGCTCGGCGCCTCGCTCGGGTACCTGCTGGTCTCCGCTCGCCGCGCCGTGCCCCGCGTCGTGGTCGTCGGTGACGAGGCCGGCGTCGCCGAGCTCCTGGCCCGGTGGGGCAGCGGGCGCCACCTTGACGTCGCCGGCGCGCTGCTGCGCGCCACAGGCCCCCGCTCGCTGGGCCGCGGCGCCCACGCGGGCGACCTCGGCGTCCCGCTGGTCGCAGGTGCGGCGTCGCTGAACGACTTCGTCCGCAGCTCCGGTGCCGATGCCGTGATCGTCGACAGCCGTACGGCGGCCGTCCCCGGCGAGGTGCGCCGCCTGGAGTGGCAGCTGGCCGACGCGCGGGTTGCGGTGCTGTGCGCCGGCGAGACCGGCCACGTGGCGCCGCGTCGCCTGGGCTGGACGGCGGTGGACGGCACGACGTTCAGCGTCATCGCCTCCCCCTCCTCGACCGTGGCCCGCGCCGTCAAGAGCATCGCCGACCGCGTCCTCGCCCTCGTCCTCGTGGTGTGCTTCCTCCCGCTGCTGGCGATGCTCGCCCTCGTGGTGCGCCTCGACTCCCGGGGGCCCGCCTTCTTCCGCCAGACCCGGGTGGGTCGTGACGGCGCCACCTTCACCCTCCTCAAGCTGCGCACCATGACCGCGGACGCCGAGGAGGTCAAGCAGACGCTCCTTGAGCTCAACGAGGGCAACGGGGTGCTCTTCAAGATGCGCAACGACCCTCGGATCACGCGCGTGGGCCGGTGGCTGCGGGCTTCGTCGCTCGACGAGCTGCCCCAGCTGTGGAACGTCGTCCTCGGCGACATGTCCCTCGTGGGTCCCCGCCCCGCCCTGCCGGAGGAGGTCGCGGTCTACAACGAGCTGGAGCGCCGTCGTCTTGCGGTCAAGCCTGGCGTGACCGGCCCGTGGCAGGTGAGCGGACGGTCGTCGCTGAGCCGCGAGCGCTCGATGCAGCTCGACGCCGGCTACGCCGACAACTGGCACCCGGCCGGCGATGCGCGCATCCTGCTGCGCACGATCGATGCCGTCCTCCTGCGGCGCGGGGCGTTCTGATGGTGCGCACCGCAGGGCTCCACCCCACTCCCGGCCGCGTGACCGCCGTCGCTGCGGGCGTCGTCGGCATGCTGCTCGGCGCCTCGTGCGGTGTCCCGGACGAGGCCGCCGCTCCGGAGCCGACCCCGGCGTCGTCGGGTGGGGCCGCCGCCACCCCGTCCCCGGATGCGACGGACGTTCCCGTCGGCCAGCGCGACGCGCGCACGTGGCCCTACCCGTCCGAGTCCATCTGGAACCACCCGCTCGGCGACGAGGCGAGCCTGGTGCCGTTCCCCGTGGAGCCGAGTGACGTCACCCTCGTGCCGGAGGAGGACCTCCTCATCATCGCGCCGGACGCGCCGCTGCAGGACGTCTACGCGACCACCGCCGGCTGGGACCCCGCCCAGACCCGGTGCGGATCGGTGACCGACGAGGTGCTCGTCGGGGATCTCCCGATCCCCGAGGGCTGGACGACCGATCCCGGCTACGACGGCACCACCCCCAACCAGTCGACCGCGATCCTGCTGCCCGACGACACCCTGCTGGAGCTGCAGCCCTTCCACGTCTGTGCGGACGGCACCCCGGTCGCCCAGTACGCCGCTCCCGCTTGGCGCGGCAGCTCGATCGTCACCGGTGGTGTGCCCGGCGACATCGGCGGCGGCTCCCACGGCGGCTCCGGTCTGACCGCCTTCGGGGGCACCATCCGGCTGGGGGAGTGGGTGCCGGGCGGTCGCATCCGGCACGCCCTGAAGGTCACCGTCTCCGGCGACGAGCTGTCGGCGAGCGAGGGCGGCTTCCGCTGGCCCGCCGACCGTGCCGACGTGGACTGGGCCACGACGTACCTCGGCTCGGTCCCCGAGGCGCGGATGGGCGCGCTGCTCACCCTGCGTCCCGACTTCGACTCCGACGCCCTGACCACCGAGCCGGCCCGCATCATCGCCACCGCACTGCAGGAGTACGGCGCGTACGTCGTCGACGACGCGGGTCGCCGTACGGTCGCCTACTCCGTGGAGTGGGGCCCGCAGGGTCGCGTCACCGACGAGTTCGAGCAGACCTGGGGCTACCCCATGGCCGGGCGGGTCGAGGAGACCAGCGGCGAGCAGCAGAGCTTCCTGGCCGACATGGAGCGCATCGACCTGGCGCTTCAGGTCGTCGACGACAACACCGCCGAGACGGTCGGCGGCGCCGGCTCGGCGCTGGCTCCCTTCGCGCCCCCGTTGGCGGTGTCGTGATGCGGATCCTGCACGTCAACAAGTTCCTGCACCGTCGCGGCGGTGCCGAGTCCTACATGCTCGACCTGGCCGAGGCGCAGCGCGCCGAGGGCCACGACGTCGGCTTCTTCGCGATGCAGCACCCGGAGAACGACGGAGACGTGAACGACGACCTCTTCCCCTCGCGGATGGAGCTGAACCCGCCGCCGGAGGGCCTGGCGGCCCGCGTGCGCACCGCCGGCCAGATCATCTACCGCCCCGAGGCCCGGGTCGGGATGGATGCGGTGCTGGACCGGGTCCGTCCCGACGTCGTCCACCTCCACAACATCTACCACCAGCTGTCACCGTCCATCCTGCGCCCGGTCAAGAAGCGCGGGATCGCCGCCGTGATGACGCTGCACGACTACAAGCTGGCCTGCCCGACGTACCAGTTCCTCGACGCCGACGGGAAGATCTGCGAGGCCTGCCTCCCGGGCAAGTTCCGTAACGCGACCAAGAAGCGGTGCAACCAGGGCTCGTTGGCCGGCAGTGCGCTGGCCACCATCGAGCTGAGCGTGCACCGCGCCACGCGCGCCTACGACGCGGTCGACGCGCTGATCTGCCCGAGTGAGTTCCTGAAGTCGAAGATGGCCGAAGGCCGGGTCTACCCCGAGCGACTGGTCCACCTGCCCAACTTCTGCGACCTGCGCCAGATCGCCGCGGCCACGCGGCCCGGCGACGGCGTGCTGTACGCCGGGCGGCTCTCGCCCGAGAAGGGTGTCGACGTCCTCGTCGACGCCGCGGCCGCCCTGCCGGCCGGGCTGCGCATCACGATCGCCGGGGACGGTCCCGAGCGCGCTGCCCTGGAGAAGCGGGCCGCCGACCGTGGGGTCGTCGACCGCGTCACCTTCCTGGGCCGGATCCCCGGCTCGCAGCTCCACCAGCAGATGCGAGACCACGCCGTCGTGGTCGTCCCGTCGCGGTGGTACGAGAACCAGCCGATGACCATCCTCGAGGCCTACGCAGCCGCCCGCCCGGTCATCGGGTCGCGGCTCGGGGGTCTGCCGGAGCTGATCGACGAGGGCGTCACCGGACGTCTCGTCGCACACGACGATCCGACCGCGCTCGCCGCGGCACTGTCCGAGGTGGCCGGAGACCCGGCCACCGCCCACCGCATGGGGATGGTCGCTCGGGAGCGCACCCATGCCTTCTCGATCGACGCCCACGTCCGCGGGCTCGACGAGATCTACCAGCGTGTCGTCTCACGGCACGCCGCAGCACCCAGGGGGAAGCACTGATGAGTCTGAAGATCGCGATGCTCGGCACGCGAGGTCTGCCCGCGTCGTTCGGCGGCGTCGAGCACCACGTCGAGCAGATCGGCGCACGGCTCGTGGAGCGTGGCCACGAGGTCACCGTCTACTCGCAGAGCCGGTACGGCGACGGCGAGCCCTTGACCGAGCACCTCGGCATGCGCGTGGTCACCATGCCCACCGTGCCGGTACGCGGCTTCGAGGCGCTGTGCCACTCGGCCCTGTCCACCGTGCACGGCCTCTTCCGTGGCCACGACGTCTTCCACTACCACGCCGTCGGCCCCGGCCTGCTCTCCCCGCTGGCGCGCTTCGGCTCCCGGGGCGCGGTGGTGCAGACCGTGCACGGCCTCGACGCCGACCGTGCCAAGTGGGGCGGCGGAGCTCGATCGGTGCTCAACGCCGCCACCTGGCTGAGCGCCCGCGTGCCCGACACGACCATCACGGTCTCCCAGGCCCTGGCCGACCACTACGCGGCGCGCTACGAGCGGGCCTGCGAGTACGTCCCCAACGGCGTCAACATGAAGCCGCGCCGTCACCCGCAGCACATCCGCGACGCCTACGGGCTCTCGGGTCGCGACTACTTCCTCTTCGTCGGACGTCTGGTCCCCGAGAAGCGCCCCGACCTGCTCCTCAAGGCCTTCGCCCAGGTGAAGACCGACAAGAAGCTCGTCCTCGTGGGGGGCTCGAGCCACACCGACGAGTACGTCGCGGAGCTGCGGGCACTCGCCGCGCAGGACCCGCGCGTGATCATGCCCGGCTACCTGTACGGCGACGTCCTGGACGAGCTGTTCACCAACGCCGCCGGCTTCGTGCAGCCCTCGGCGCTGGAGGGCCTGCCCCTGACCCTGCTCGAGGCCATGGGCAGCGGGCTCCCGGTGGTGGTCTCGGACATCGACCCGCACCTCGAGATCGTGGGCCGTGACCGGGCCGGCGCCCGGGTCTTCCGCGACGGTGACCTGACCGGGCTCGCCGACGCGCTGCGCAAGGTCGCCCAGGACACCGCGACCGAGAAGGCCTCCAGCGTCGCGATGCGCGACTCGGTGCTGTCGGTCTACGACTGGTCGGCCTGCGTCGACGCCCTGGAGGGCGTCTACGAGACCGCCGTGCACTCCACGCGCCGCCAACGTCGCCGGCGCAACAGCAACGTCCACCAGCTCCACCGCGTCAACCACCACCTGGCCGGTGCCAGGTGCGACGAGGCCATTCACGCCTGAGTGCCTTGTCGTCCCTCTCGGGATCCACGCACCGAACACCGTTCAGAACAGGAAATCACCACCGATGAAGTCTCCCTCTCGCGCCACGAAGATCGTGGGCGCTCTTGCCCTGGCGCTGGTCGCCTCGGCGGGTCTGGCCGTGACGCCTCCGGCGCAGGCCGCCCAGAACGTCGTGGTCACCCAGCTGCCCGACCAGACGCACCCGCGCGTCCTCAACGGACGGATCTACGCGATCGCCACCGCCGGCGACCTCGTGGCCGTGGGCGGCACGTTCACCGCGGTCCGCAACGGCGCCGGTGGCTCGCCGGACCAGGCCCGACAGTGGATCTTCCTGTACAACAAGGCGACCGGGAAGATCGTGGAGTCGTTCAACCCGACCCTGCGCGGACCGGCGCCGTCCACCACCGGACTGGTCGCCGACCAGCCCGGCGTGGAGGCGATCGAGTTCGCTCCCGACGGCAAGTCGATGTACGTCGCCGGCTGGTTCACCAGCGTCAACGGGCAGTCGCGCCAGCGCGTCGTCCGGCTCAACCTCGACGGTTCGCTCACCGCCGGCTTCTCGGCCAGCGTCAACAACACCGTCAACGACCTCGAGCTGACCGGCGGTCGCCTGATCGTCGGCGGCGAGTTCAGCAAGGTCAACCAGCAGCCGGTGGAGCGACTCGTCTCCCTGGACCCGCAGACCGGCGCGACCCAGAGCGACTTCAACCTGCCGCTGAGCGACTCGCGTGACGAGTTCGCGCCGTACCTGCAGGACATGGACGCCTCGCCCGACGGCAACTGGCTCGCCATCGCGGGCAACTTCCAGACGGTCGGCACCGTGGCGCGCAACCAGGTCGCCCTGATCGACCTCAAGCCCGGCGGCGGGACGCCTCGGGTGGCCAACTGGTCCACCGACGCCTACAGCGTCGACTGCGCCGACGTCTACGACGACTCCTGGGTGCGCTCGGTCAACATCTCCCCGGACAGCTCCTACATGGTCGTGGCCGGGACCGGCGCCTACGTGCCCAACACGCTGTGCGACTCCGCAGCGCGCTGGGAGCTGCCGCCCACGCAGTCGGGCGACCACCTCAGCCCGACGTGGAAGACGCTCACGGGCGGTGACACGTTCTGGACCGCGGAGGTCACCGAGAGTGCGGTGTACGTCGGCGGTCACCAGCGCTGGGTCAACAACCCGCGCCCGTCGCCCGGCGGCGACAGCGACGGTCCCGGCTCGGTCGAGCGGGACGGCATCGTGGCGTTGGACCCCCTCACCGGTGCACCGCTGTCCTGGAACCCGGGCCGCGATCGCGGTCGCGGCGCCGAGGCGATCACCGCCACCGACGACTTCCTGCTCGTCGGCAGTGACACCGAGTTCTTCGCCGGGCAGCTGCGCCAGCGGCTCGCCCCGTTGCCGGTGGCGGGCGGCCTCGCCAACCCGCAGCCGACGGCCATCGACCTGCCGGTGACCCTCAACTACGTGACCGGCTCCCAGCTGCGCTCGGTCGCCTTCAACGGCACGAGCTTCGGTTCGACCAGTCAGGTGCCCGCCTCGACGGGGATCGACTGGAGCGCCTTCCGCGGCGGGTTCGTGCAGGACGGCAAGCTCCACTACTTCGGGGCGTCGCAGGCGTTCTACTCGCGCCCCTTCAGCGCCTCGTCCATCGGCTCGGAGACCAACCTGTCGGCCACCGTCGGCTACGTCGACTACAGCGCCAACCTCACGCCGTACGACCAGCCCTACGGAGTGGCGGAGACCAACGTCGCCACCTACAACCCGACCAACGGCCAGATCTACTACGTCAAGAGCGACGGCAAGCTGATGAAGCGGGGCTACTCGCTGGAGAGCGGCATCATCGACGCCGGCGAGCAGGTCGCGTCGGGCCGGTCCTTCGCCAACGCCCGGGGCCTGGCCTTCATCGGCGACTGGCTCTACGCGGCCTGGTCGAACGGTGGCCTCTACCGCTTCTACGCACCCGGCGGCGAGGTCGACTTCGACAGCAACGCACTGGTCGACTCGAGCACCACCAACTGGAGCCAGGTCAAGGGCCTGTTCGCAACGCCCGGCACCGGTGCCGCGGTCCAGCCGACCGAGCCGGACTACAGCTGTTCGACCAGCCTGCCGTGGCGCGCGAAGTACTGGTCCAACCAGGACCTCGACGGAGCGCCCGACAAGATGCGCTGCGAGGCCGACGTCAACTACAACTACGGCAGCGGAGCCCCCTCGGACACCAACCTGCCCAGCAACAACTTCTCGGCCAGCTGGACCCGCAGCGTCTCCGTCGCGGCGGGCAAGGCGCTGCAGGTCACCGCGACCGCTGATGACGGCGTCCGGGTCTACGTCGACGGCGTCCGGATCATCAACGACTGGGTCGACAGCTCCGCCCGCACCCGCACCGGCACCTCAGGCGCGCTCTCGGGCGGTGACCACACGGTGCGCGTGGAGTTCTACGAGAACTCCGGCGGCGCCCAGATCCAGGTGTCCACGGCTGTCGTCGACGCTCCGGCAGCGCCGCCCGAGCCCGACAACGTCGCACCCGACACCGGTGTGTCGGCTCCGCAGCTGGACGACGTGGTCGCCAGCGGACCGGTCACGTTCACGGGTACGGCGAGCGACAACCGCGCCATCACGTCGGTGCGCGTGGCGATCTACAACCGCGACGACGCCGCCAACCGGTGGCTCCAGCCCAACGGGACCTGGGGTCCCGGCTACGCCTACCGCTCCCCGGCGCTCGCCGATCCCGGCGTCGCCTCGACCACGTGGTCGATCGACATCACGCTGCCCGAGGGCAACTTCGCCGTGGACGCGGTCGCCGTGGACGGGGTCGGAAATGCCGACCTGTCGAGCGTCTTCCGCAAGTTCTCGGTCGACGACAACCCGGCCCAGGCCGACACCCAGGCACCCGTGGTCGCGGTGACGTCCCCGGCCAAGCGGGACACGGTCCGCTCCACGTCGTTCACCGCGACCGGCACGAGCGGCGACAACGTCGGGGTCGACTCCGTGCGAGTGGCGGTGCGCAACCGGACCACAGGTGACTGGCTGCAGGACAACGGGTCCTGGGCTCCGGGCTTCGCCTCGCGTACCCCTGCGCTGGCCTCCCCGGGATCGACGAGCACGACGTGGAGCCTGCCACTCACGCTGGCGACGGGCAGCTATGCCCTCGACGTCCGGGCGACCGACACGTCGGGCAACCAGTCCCCGAGCACCTACCACCCGTTCGAGGTCGACGCTTCCGCCCCGGACAACCAGGCGCCCTCCACGACGGTCACCTCACCCGCCAAGAACGCCACGGTGGGCAGCCCGGTCACCTTCACCGGCACCTCGACCGACAACAAGGGTGTCAGCCAGATGCGGGTCGCGATCTACAACCGGGTCGACTCCACCAACAAGTGGCTGCAGGCCAACGGGACCTGGGGTTCGAGCTACGCCTTCCGATCGGCGACGCTGGCCAACCCGGGGGCGACCAGCACCGGCTGGAGCATCTCCATCTCGCTGCCCGACGGCCTCTACGGCTTGGATGCCAAGGCCGTGGACACCTCCGACAACAAGGACCCGAGCTCGCCGTTCGTGCCCTTCCAGGTCGGCAACGACCAGTCGGCGCCGGTGGCGAAGGTGGCCAAGCGGTCCGCTCAGGTCTCGGGAGTGGCCAGCGACGACTCGTCGGTGCGCAAGGTGCAGGTCGAGGTCAAGAAGGCCGGCAAGGGCAAGCGGAAGTGGGTGACCAGGAAGGGCAGGCTGCGCCGCAAGGCCACGACGCTCTCCACGACGCTCGCTGCACCGGGGGCTCGCACGAGCCGCTGGGCGCTGGGTCTCGACCTGAAGCCCGGGAAGTACGTCGTGTACGTGACCCCGGTCGACGGCACCCGCAACAGCCCTGCCAAGCCGGTGCGGAAGCGGATCAAGATCCGCGGCTGATCCCGCGCGTGACCCCGACCCGTGGAAGGGTGTGACGTGATGACGCAGACGCCCACGCCGCAGGTACGGCGACCCAGCCTGGCCCGCGACCGGGGACGCTCCGTCCTCGGCGCGGTGGTCAGCAACGTCGCCAACGTCCTGGTCATCCTGGTCATCGCCAGGATGCTGGGCGTCGGGGCCGTCGGCGAGTACACGCTCGCCTTCGCGGTCCGGGCGATCCTGCTGCTCGTGTGCGGCCTGGGCATGCGCACGGCCATGACCCGCTTCGTGGCCGCACACCTGGCCACCGACGACCCCGGTGGTCTTCGGGGCGCGGTGGTGCTCGGCGTGTCCGTGCCGGTCGGGCTCGCCTCCGTGGTGGCCCTCGGCTGGTTCGTCGCCGCCGACGCGTTGGCGACCTCGGTCTTCGACGAGCCGGAGCTGGCCACGACCATGCAGGTCGTGGCGCTGAGTCTGCCGTTCTTCGTCCTCGTCAACGTCGCGCTCGCTGCGACCCAGGGCTTCTCCTCGATGCAGGCCTACGTCTGGATCGGGCAGGTGCTGGAGCCCGGACTGAGGTTCGCCCTCACGCTCCTGCTCCTGCTGCTCGGAGGAGGCACGGTGGCGGCGGCCTCGGCGCTGCTGGCGGCCAGCGTGGTCTCGGGGATCGTGGCGTTGGCGACGCTCGTGCGGATGGTCGGCACCCTCCCGCCGGCACAGCGGACCTATCCGGGCCGGGCGCTGACCAGCTTCGCGGCCACCAGCTGGGTGGCCTCGATGGCGACGCAGGGTCTCCTGTGGGCCGACGTGGTGATCCTGGGTGCGCTCGTCTCCACGGCAGAGGTGGGCGTCTACCAGGTTGCCGCCCGCGTGGTCCTGATCGGCATGTTCGTCATCACCGCCCTCAACGCCGCGGTCTCGGCGCGCATCGCGACCGCCTGGGTCCGCGGCGACATCGACGACGTCAACGACCGCTACACCGGCACCATCCTGTGGAGCTCGCGCCTGACGTGGCCGATGCTGGCCGGGCTGGTGGCTGTGCCGACCGCGGTGCTCCAGCTCTTCGGTTCCGGTTTCGGCGATGCCTCGACCGTCGTGCTCATCCTCGCGGCCGGGGCCGCGGCAGAGGTTCTGGGGGCGCCGTCGGCGGTGCTGCTGAACCAGATCGGACGCAACGGCCTCAACCTGGTGATCAACGTGTCGTCACTGGTCGTCAACGTCGGCCTGAACTTCGTCCTGATTCCCGTGTACGGCATCAACGGCGCCGCGTTCGCCTGGGCCTTCACGATGACCGTCGGCGCCGTGGTCCGGGTGATCACGGTGCGCCGCGTCGCCACGGGGAGGTGGCCCTGGAGCCGACCACTCGCGGTGTCGTTCGTGGGGGCCGCAGGAGCCGCGGTGCTGGCCGAGCTGGTCACCGACCTGCTGCCGGCGAACGAGTGGCTGCGCCTGGCCGTGGCCGCTGGGCTGGTCACCGGCCTGTACGGCGCCGTGGTGGTCCTGCGTGGCCTGTCCGGCGCCGAGAGGGACGCGCTCTCACGCGCGATCTCCCTGCGCCTGCCCCAGCTGCGCCGCTGGCGGGTGCAACGCCAGCTCCGCCACGCCGTCAGTAACGACGTGCCGCTGCGGGTCGACGATCTGATCAGCCCCTTCCGTGCCGACGTGCTGGCCCGCGCGGACCTGTTCCGACTCGCTCGCGAGCACGCGGACCTGCGGGCGCACGACGAGCCCGCCTTCCTGCGACTCGCCCGAGCCGGTGGCTACGGGGCGTGGTTCGACGAGGTCCTCGTCCACAAGGGCCACGTGCCCGGAGCGGACGCGGCGACCCTGGACCGCACGTTCCGTTCGATCGTCCGCTCGAGCCTGCAGCTGCTGGACCGGCAGGACCGCCTCGGGCGGGAGTCCCTCGGCAAGGTCACCGTCACGCTGGTGCCGGCCGGCACGGCGGTCGACGGCTGGAGTCTCGCCGAGGACCGGTGGGTCCTGCTGGACGGCGGGCACCGGGTCGCGCTCGCGCTCCTCGAGGGTGCCGAGACGCTGGCTCCCGAGGAGTACGCCGTGGTGAGCGGTCAGCAGCTGCCGCCCAACAACACCGCGAGGCTCCTGGAGTCCGGCCGCCTGTCGGAGGGCGATGCGGTGCAGTTCCTCGCCCGAGGACTGGTGCGCGCCGGCGACCGGGACCAGGTGCACCGTTGGCACCACCTGCTCGATCGCCTGGCGACACCGCCGAACCGTGAGCTCGTCGAGGCCTGGCCGGAGGTCAGGGCGGCCACCGGAGCACGGTGAGCGTGGACCGTTCAGCCCGCACATAGGCTGACGGCCTGACTGCTGGCCCAGCGTCCCGACACCGACCGGAGGTGGACCCGTGCTGTTCCCCGAGTCCCGCGCTGCCCTCGACCACGCGGCGGGGGAGCCTCCCGTCTTCGCCCGGGACTACGACATCGCAGCCGCGCGGCACCAGGCCAGGCTCGTCGCCGCAGCGCAGCCGCGCGAGGACGTCGACGAGGTGAGCGACGTCGATGCCGGCGGTGTCCCGTGTCGGATCTACCGACCCGCAGGGGCAGCGCCGGGGAGCGTCATCCACCTGCACGGCGGAGGCTTCGTCTTCAACGACATCGACGTCCACGACGCCTCGGCGCGCCGGCTGGCCAACCGGTCGCATCGCGCTGTGGTCAGCGTCGACTACCGGCTGGCGCCCGAGCACCCGTTCCCGGCCGCCCCTGACGACGTCGACTCGGTCCTGGACTGGATCGACCAGGAGGGGGTCCGTCATGGGTTGGCCGGGCCGCTGATGGCCCACGGGGACAGCGCCGGAGCCAACCTCGCGCTCGTGGCGGCGCTGCGGCACCCGGGCCGCTTCGCCTGCCTGGCCCTGGTCTACCCGTTCCTGGACCCCACGACGCGCTTCGACTCGCACCACACCGAGACCGAGGGCTTCGACCCGCAGGAGGTCGCCTGGTACTGGACGCAGTACTCCGGGGGAGACCCGGGTCGCTACGAGGACCCCGACCTCGCACCGCTGCTCTCCGACAAGCTCTGGACCCTCCCCCCCACCCTGGTGACGACCTCCGAGCACGACCCGCTGCGCGGCGAGGGCGAGCACCTGGCCCGGATGATCGCGCAGCAGGGGGTGCAGGTCGTCGCGACGCGCTACCTCGGTCAGCTGCACGGCTTCTGGCGGCACCCGGACGCCTTCGCGGCGGCCGAGCCGCTGATGGGGCAGGTGGCCTCGTTCCTCTCGGCCCACTGCTGAGACACTTTCGCGCATGCGCGTGCACCTGGGTAGTGACCATGCCGGCCTCGAGCTGAAGGACCACCTCAGCCAGTGGCTGAGCGACCACGACTACGAGCCGGTCGACCACGGTCCGTTCGTCTACGACGCCCTCGACGACTATCCCGTGTTCTGTCTGCGGGCCGCCGAGGGCGTGGCGCAGGACCGGGCCGCAGGTCTGGACAGCCTGGGCGTCGTGGTCGGAGGGTCGGGCAACGGCGAGCAGATGGCGGCCAACAAGGTCGTCGGCATCCGGTGCGCGCTCGTCTGGTCCGACGACACCGCCCGACTGGCGCGTGAGCACAACGACGCCCAGGTGGTCTCGGTGGGCGGGCGGATGCACACCCTCGAGGAGATGACCCGGTTCGTCGAGCTCTTCCTGGCCGAGCCCTTCAGCGACGACGAGCGTCACGTCCGCCGGATCGCTCTCATGGCCGACTACGAGCGGACCCGCGACCTGCCCGCGCTGCCGGAGTCGGCGGTGGGCCGCGGTCCACTGGGGACCGATGCCTGAGGGTCACACCCTTCATCGGATCGCTCGCCACCTCACCGAGGCGTTCGGGGGCGCTCCGGTCTCGGTCACCAGCCCGCAGGGGCGCTTCTCCGAGTCGGCGGCGCAGCTCGACGGCGACGTCCTCGTGGGCGCCGAGGCCTGGGGCAAGCAGCTCTTCGTGGAGTTCTCGGGCAACCGGTTCGTCCACGTCCACCTCGGACTGATCGGCAGGCTCGACCTGCACACCGGCGTCGACGAGATCCCCGCACCGGTCGGGCAGGTGCGCCTGCGCCTGGCCGGCCCCACGTCGTACGCCGATCTGCGCGGCGCCTCCGCCTGCGAGCTGTGGACCGCCGCCCAGCGCGACGCGGTCGTCGCCGCGGCCGGGCCCGACCCGCTGCGCCCGGACGCCGACCCGGGCCGGGCCTGGGACCGGATCCGGCGCAGCCGCCAGCCGATCGGGGCGCTGCTGATGGACCAGTCGGTCCTGGCCGGCGTCGGCAACGTGTACCGCGCAGAGCTGCTCTTCCGGGCCGGGATGCATCCGCTGCGACCGGGCAGCACCCTGCGGTCCGGGCAGTGGCAGGCGCTGTGGGACGACCTCGTGCCCCTCATGAGCGAGGGGGTGCGGACCGGTCGCATCGACACGGTGCGACCCGAGCACACGCCCGAGGCGATGGGTCGCGCCCCGCGCGTCGACGACCACGGAGGAGAGGTCTACGTCTACCGACGCCACGGCGCTCCCTGCCTCGTGTGCGGCCGTCGGATCCGCATCGAGACCCTCCAGTCCAGGAACTCCTACTGGTGTTCGCGATGCCAGCCCGCGTTCCGCTCGCGCGCCGTAGGCTGAGCCCACCACCTGCTGCACCAGACTCGGCTGTTCGGCAGCACCAGAGAGGCGACTCCTCGGCGATGACCACCGCGACGTCGGCGACCACGCGGTCGCCCCTGGCGGGACTGCGGCTGCGGTGGACCCGCCTGCGGCGACGCAGCGACAGCCTCGAGCTGCGCGTCGTGCTCGGACTCGGGTTCCTCGCGGTGGGCATCACCTCGATGGTGGCCCTGGCGCCGACTGCGATGCCCTTCAGCAGCCTGGTGATCCCGGTCGTGGTCGGGAGCCTTTTCCTCGGGCCACGGACGCTGCCGTGGTTCGTCCTCTTCGTGGTCGCGATGCTGGCCATCGCGATGGCCAACCAGGAGAGCCTCACCAGCCGGACCCTCGGGGCAGCCGGGGTTCAGTTCTCGGTCTGTCTGATCGTCTTCCTCACCAGCCTGCGCCGCTCGCGGCTGGGTGTCGCAGGCCTGCGTGGCGAGACGATGTTCGTCGACCTGCGCGACCGGATCCTCAACCAGGGCGAGATCCCGGACCTGCCGGCCGGCTGGGTCGTGGAGTCGGCGCTGGACTCCGCGGGCGGGACGGCGTTCGCCGGCGACTTCATCGTCGCCGCTCGCGCCCCCGACGGCTCCGCGATGCAGCTGGTGGTGGTCGACGTCTCGGGCAAGGGGGAGGAGGCCGGTACCCGCGCGTTGCTCCTCTCAGGTGCTTTCGGTGGCCTGCTGGGCGCGCTGCCTCCGGAAGGATTCCTCCCTGCCGCCAACGAGTACCTGCTGCGCCAGGACTGGGCCGAGGGCTTCGCCACGGCCATCCACCTGTGGGTCGACCTGGTCTCCGGCGACTTCGAGGTGCGAACGGCCGGCCACCCGCCGGCCGCCCACCGCACCGCGGGTGCCGGTCGGTGGTCGGTGCTGCGCAGCGATGGTCCGGTGCTGGGCCTGATCGAGGACGCCGAGTTCACGTGTGTCCCCGGCCACCTGGGGCGCGGCGACGCCGTGCTGCTCTACACCGACGGCATGGTGGAGGAGCCACGGCGCGACATCGACCTGGGCATCGATCGGATGCTGGGGGAGGCCGAGTCGCTGCTGCGTGGCTCCTTCGTGGGGGCTGCCCAGCGCCTGGTGACGTCGTTGGGCTCGCGTGGCGACGACCGCGCGATGGTGGTCGTCCAGCACACCTGAGCCGTCCCGCCTCGGAACGGGCGCCGGTGCCGGTTGGGCGTCGTGCGGGCCCCTGTGGCACGATTCAGGGGTTCCGAACGTGTTTCGGAGCGCGGGGATGTAGCTCAATGGTAGAGCCTCAGTCTTCCAAACTGACCACGCGGGTTCGATTCCCGTCATCCCCTCCAAGCGGTTGTCCGGCCACCCCGGATGCCGTCTTGGCGGGGCGTAGCGTAGTGGCTAGCGCGCCTGCTTTGGGAGCAGGAGACCGCAGGTTCGAGTCCTGTCGCCCCGACCCGAGTTTGTGTTCGACCTGCATGCCTGGCTTGACTAGCAGCACCACGAGCCACACCACGCACCACCACCGATCGATCAGACCTGACCAGCACCACCCCTGGACCAAGAGGAGACACCCCTGTGAAGAGCGCCGTCGAGACCGTGAGCCCGACCCGGGCCAAGCTCACCGTCGAGGTGCCTTTCGAGGAGCTCCAGCCGAGCCTTGATGCCGCCTACAAGAAGATCGCCCAGCAGATCAACATCCCCGGGTTCCGCCGCGGGAAGGTGCCGCCGATGGTCATCGACCGTCAGGTCGGCCGGGCCGCGGTCCTCGACGAGGCCGTCAACGAGGTCCTGCCGCAGAAGTACGTCGAGGCGCTCGAGGAGAACTCGCTGACGCCCGTCGCCCAGCCCGAGATCGAGGTCACCAAGTTCGAGGACAACGACGTCCTGGAGTTCACCGCCGAGGTGGACGTCCGACCCGAGATCACCCTGCCCGACTACAGCGGTCTGACCGCCCAGGTCGACGACATCGAGCTGAGCGACGCCGAGGTCGAGGAGCAGGTGCAGGCCCTGCGTGAGCGCTTCGCGACGCTGCGCGACGTCGAGCGTGCCGCTGCCGACGGTGACTTCGTGGTACTCGACCTCAAGGCCAGCCAGGACGGCGAGGTCGTCGAAGGAGCCGAGGTGTCCGGGATGAGCTACCGCGTCGGTCGCGGCGGCATGATCGACGGCCTCGACGAGGCCCTCGTCGGGCTCGAGCCCGGCGGCGAGACGACGTTCGAGAGCGAGCTCGTCGGTGGCGACCTGGTCGGCACCAAGGTCGAGGTCGCCGTCAGCATCAGCCAGGTCCAGGAGCAGGACCTGCCCGAGCTCGACGACGAGTTCGCCCAGCTCGCCTCCGAGTTCGACACGATCGAGGAGCTCAACGTCGACGTGCGTGAGCGCCTGGGCCGGGGCAAGCGCCTCGAGCAGGCCGCCGCCGCTCGCGACGCCGTCCTCGAGGGGATGCTCGAGACGATGGAGATCCCGCTGCCCGAGACGATCGTGACCGACGAGCTGAACGCTCGTCGCCAGAGCATCGAGCAGCAGCTCGCCCAGGCCGGCATGACCATGGAGGCCTACCTCGAGGACGAGAAGCAGACCGTCGACGAGTTCGAGGCCGATCTCGAGCGGCGCGTGCGCGACGCCGTCGGTGCGCAGTTCGTGCTGGACGAGATCGCGAAGGCCGAGGAGATCGGCGTCGACCAGAACGAGCTCTCCCAGCACCTCGTGCGCCGTGCCCAGCAGTCCGGCCAGGACCCGCAGGAGTTCGCCAACCACATGTTCGAGCACAATCACGTGCCGGACCTGGTGCAGGAGATCCTGCGGGGCAAGGCGTTGGCGATCCTCGTGGAGTCGGCGGTCGTCACCGACACCTCCGGCAACCCGGTCGAGCTCAAGCGCCTCCTGCCCGACGGCACCATCGCCGACGAGGAGCCGGAGGCGCCCGAGGGTGCCGATGAGGCCGCCTCTGACGAGGACGCGTCCTCCGAGGACTGACATCTTCACCGACCGTTGAGTGCACACGCGTGCACTCAACGCGGTAGGCTCGGCGCATGACGACGACCGGGCCCCGCGTCCTCGACGCCCTCTCGCTGCTCTCCGAGGTCGCCGACGAGGTGGTGGTGGCGAGTGTGCGCGACACCCACCTGGCCTGGTCCGAGCGGGCCCACGGGCTGACGCGACGCGTCGTCGGGCCCGGAACGAGCGTGCCCGAGGCGCTGCACCGCGGCATCGCGGGTGCCGTGTACGGCGGGATCGGGCTGGGTCTCAAGGCCGCCTCCCGTGGCTTCGACAAGGCGGCAGGGGCCGGTCTCGGTCCGCACCTGGAGGACTCGCCGCGCGGTCGGTTCGTCAGCTCCGCGGTCAACGGGCTGATCGGCGACCGACTGCTGCGCGAGCGGCCCCAGATGGCGATCCCGATGGCGGTGCGACACGACGGTCGCGACGTGGCGCCCGAGCGCGACGACCTGGCCGCGGCGTTTCCGGACGCCACCGGCGAGGTCGTGGTCTTCCTGCACGGCCTGTGCGAGAACGAGTCCTACTGGCGTCGACACCGCGACCGCACGGGCACGACGTACGGCGAGTCGCTGGCCGAGAGCGGCTGGACCCCCCTCTACCTGCGGGCCAACAGCGGCTTGTCCCTGCGGGAGAACGGCGTGGCCCTGGCCGCCCTGATGCGGCGCCTCGTCGAGGAGTGGCCGGTGCCGCTCACCCGGATCTGCCTGGTGGGCCACTCGATGGGTGGCCTGGTGATCCGCGCTGCCGGAGCCGTCAGCGCCGAGCCGCTCTCGTCGGAGGCGGACGACTGGAACGACCTCGTCACCGACGTCGTCACCCTCGGCACCCCGCACCTCGGCGCGCCCATCGCCTGGGGTATCGGCCACGGGAGCCGAGGCCTCGGGCTGCTGCCCGAGACCGCCGCGTTCGGGCGGATCCTCGACTGGCGCTCGGTAGGAGTCCACGACCTCGTCATCGGTCTGGCCGAGGACGTGCCGCCGCTGCCGCATGCTCGCTACCACCTCGTGTGCGCGACCCTCAGCGAGTCGCAGCGGCATCCGGTGGGACATGTCGTCGGTGACCTGCTGGTGCGGCCGCGATCGGCGTACGGCACCGATCGCCGCGGTCAGGAGCTCTTCCCCGGAGCCGACCGTCTCCACGTGGGCGGCACCGACCACTTCGGCCTGCTGAACCACCCCGTGGTGCTCTCCGCCCTGCGGACCTGGCTCACCTGACCGGCCCGGTCGGGCAGGATGGCGGCCATGACGAGCTCCCTTCCCAAGCCTGCCGAGCGCGAGCTGATCGCGACCACGACCATCGCGGCGCCCCCCGCCCAGGTGTGGGCCCTGCTCACCGACTTCTCGCGGATGCCCTCCTGGAGCCCCGAGCTCGTCCGGATGGTGCCGCTGCTGCGCGGCGGCCTGCGCGTGGGACAGCAGTACCTCGGCATCAACAAGCGCAAGGCGATGATCTGGCCGACGCGCTCGGTGGTGGCCGAGCTGGACCCGGGTCGAGTCGTCGCCTGGGACACCCGCTCCAGCGGTGCCCGTTGGATCTGGGAGCTCGAGCCGGCCGGCGACGGCACGGCGCTCACGCACCGTCGCCCGGTGCCGTCGGGGCTGAGCCCGATCAGCGGTGTGTTCGCGCGCGCCTTCCTCGGCGGTGCCGAGGGACACTGCGACGAGCTGGAGGCCGGGATGGCCACGACCGTGGCGCGGCTGAAGGCGGCCGTGGAGGGGTGAGCGAAGGACGCCGGCGCCGATTCGGCTGTCGGCGAACAGGGCGGGTTTGCCCGTGGAAGTGTCCGTGCTTCGGGCTAGGGTCGGCGACGTGAACCAGAACTCCAGTCCTTCGGCCCCCCTGGCCCCGACGATGGGCGCCGGCGGGGGACTCAACGTCCTCGACGACCACATCTACCAGCGCCTCCTGCGCGAGCGCATCGTGTTCCTCGGCTCCGAGGTGCGCGACGCCAACGCCAACGCCATCTGCGCGCAGCTGCTCCTGCTCTCGGCCGAGGACCCCGAGGCAGACATCTTCCTGCACATCAACAGCCCCGGTGGCTCGGTGGATGCCGGCATGGCGATCTACGACACGATGAACTACATCCCCAACGACGTGGCGACGGTCGGGATGGGCCTGGCCGCCTCGATGGGTCAGTTCCTGCTCTGCGCCGGCACCAAGGGCAAGCGCTACGCCCTGCCGCACGCGCGGATCATGATGCACCAGCCGTCCTCCGGCATGGGCGGCTCGGCCTCGGACATCAAGATCCAGGCCCAGCAGTCGCTGCACATCAAGAAGGTGCTGCTCGACCTGATCGCCGAGCACACCGGCCAGTCGATCGACCAGGTCATCGCCGACGCCGACCGCGACCGGTGGTTCACCGCCGAGCAGGCCCAGGAGTACGGCCTCGTCGACCAGGTGGTCAAGAGTGCCCGCGAAGCCGCCGACGACGGCCGCCCGGCCCACCAGAAGGACTGAGGTACACCACATGAGCTACTACATCCCGCAGTGGGAGGAGCGCACGTCCTACGGTGTGCGCCGCATCGACCCCTACACCAAGCTCTTCGAGGACCGCATCATCTACCTCGGGACGCCGATCTCCGACGAGGTCGCCAACGCGATCATCGCCCAGCTGCTCTGCCTGCAGTCGATGAACCCCGACCAGGACATCAGCATCTACATCAACTCACCCGGTGGCTCGTTCACGGCGCTGACGGCGATCTACGACACGATGCACTTCATCAAGCCCGACGTGCAGACGGTCTGCATCGGCCAGGCGGCCTCGGCCGCGGCGATCCTGCTGGCCGCCGGCACGGCCGGCAAGCGACTCGCCCTGCCCAACAGCCGGATCCTGATCCACCAGCCCTACACCGAGGGCACGTTCGGCCAGACCTCCGACATCGAGATCCAGGCCAACGAGATCCTGCGGATGCGCGAGCTGCTCGAGAAGATGATCAGCGACCACAGCGGCAAGGACGTCGAGGAGGTCAGCGCCGACATCGAGCGCGACAAGATCCTCACCGCCGAGCAGGCCGTGGACTACGGCCTGATCGACAGCGTCCTGGAGTCGTTGAAGACCCCGGCGCTGGCCTGACCTGCACCACGACGGCTCGGATTCGACGTGATCCCGTGTTCGTCCCCCCGTCGGGGGGCGGCACGGGGTACCGTCGGATGGTTTGACGGCCGGGTCGCTCGGCGAGGCCCGGCTTGGCACCACCCCCATCACGCACCATGACGCATCACCACCTGGAGGACCCCCGTGGCACGTATCGGTGACGGAGGCGACCTGCTGAAGTGCTCCTTCTGCGGCAAGAGCCAGAAGCAGGTCAAGAAGCTGATCGCCGGCCCCGGCGTCTACATCTGCGACGAGTGCATCGACCTGTGCAACGAGATCATCGAGGAGGAGCTGAGCGAGGGCACCGAGGTCAGCCTCGACGAGCTCCCGAAGCCGAAGGAGATCTTCGACTTCCTCAACTCCTACGTCGTGGGTCAGGAGCAGGCCAAGAAGGCGCTCGCCGTCGCGGTCTACAACCACTACAAGCGGGTCCAGGCCGGCGTGCAGCCGGTGGCGGGCAAGCACTCCAAGGACGAGGTCGTCGAGGTCGCCAAGTCCAACATCCTCGTCATCGGTCCGACCGGGTGTGGCAAGACCTACCTGGCCCAGACGCTGGCGCGGATGCTCAACGTCCCCTTCGCCATCGCCGACGCCACGGCACTGACCGAGGCCGGCTACGTCGGTGAGGACGTCGAGAACATCCTCCTCAAGCTGATCCAGGCCGCCGACTACGACGTCAAGAAGGCCGAGACCGGGATCATCTACATCGACGAGATCGACAAGGTGGCCCGCAAGGCGGAGAACCCCTCGATCACGCGCGACGTCTCCGGCGAAGGCGTGCAGCAGGCGCTGCTGAAGATCATCGAGGGCACCACCGCCTCGGTGCCTCCGCAGGGCGGTCGCAAGCACCCGCACCAGGAGTTCATCCAGATCGACACCACGAACATCCTGTTCGTCGTGGGCGGTGCCTTCGCCGGCCTCGAGCACATCATCGAGCAGCGCGTGGGCAAGAAGACGCTGGGCTTCACCGCCGAGGTGCGCGGAGCCGAGGAGCGCGCGGCCGACGACCTGCTGGCACTGGTGCGTCCCGAGGACCTCACCAAGTTCGGCCTGATCCCGGAGTTCATCGGTCGCCTCCCGCTCATCGCGAGCGTCAACAAGCTCGACCAGGCGGCCCTCGTGCAGATCCTCACCGAGCCCCGCAACGCGCTGGTGAAGCAGTACCGCAAGCTCTTCGACCTCGACGGCGTCGAGCTGGAGTTCTCCGAGGACGCCATCAAGGCGATCGCCGACAAGGCCCTCGAGCGCGGCACCGGTGCCCGTGGTCTGCGGGCCATCATCGAGGAGGTCCTGCTCCACGTGATGTACGACGTGCCCTCGCGCGGCGACGTCGCCAAGGTCATCATCACCGGCGAGGCCGTCGACGGAGAGGCCGTCCCCGAGCTCGTCCTGCGCGAGACCAAGCCCAAGAAGAAGTCTGCGTAGTCACGATCAAGCGAGCAGCGCGTCGCGAGGTACGAGCGGCGCGCGTCGCGAGACGAGGTTGAGTAGCGCTGCGGCTGAGGAACGAAGTCGCACGAGCGCGTATCGAAACCCGGTGACCCGACCAGCAGCCCTCGGGATGAGGGGTGAGCGCCCACGTCGCCGCCATCTCGATACGCCGGCGCCTCGCCGCGCTCGTCGGCCGGCTACTCGATGTCCGACCCGCGCGGGGTCGCGGCGGTCAGTCGTCGGTGGGTGCCAGGTCCGCCTCGACGGCCAGCTCGTCGCCACCGGCGACCAGCACGAGCTCGTCGATCTTGCCCACCGCGATCAGGTCCGCTCTCGCCAGCTCGACCCGGTCGAGCAGCTCCTGCGGACCGGTGACGCGCACCTCGGAGAGCCGGGCGCGCATGGACACCTTGGCCTTCGACTTGGCGCCGCGCACGCCGCGCAGGACCGTGGCCACCGCGTCGACGGTGGCGGGGTTGGCTGCCGCCGCGGACCCGAGCTCGGTGGCCAGCGGCCACGAGGAGCGGTGGATGGAGCCGGGGCGCCACCACGACCACACCTCCTCGGTCACGAACGGCAGGAACGGCGCGAGGAGCCTCAGCTGCATCTCCAGGGCGATGGTCAGCGTGGCCTTGGCCGACTCGGTCGGCTCCCCGCCGTCCTCGGCGTAGGCACGCTCCTTGACCAGCTCGAGGTAGTCGTCGCAGAACTCCCAGAAGAACTTCTCGGTGACCTCGAGGGCCGTCGAGTAGTCGTAGGACTCCAGGGCCTCGGTGGCCCTGGTGACCACTCCCGCGAGCCGGGCGAGCAGGGCACAGTCGACCGGTGCGCTGACCCGGACCGGGTCGAGGGACGTGCCTCCGACGTTGCCGAGCACGAACTTCGAGGCGTTGAGCACCTTCATCGCCAGGCGCCGACCGACCTTCATCTGCGTCTCGTCGAACGGCGAGTCCAGGCCGGGGCGGGCCAGGGCAGCGCGCCAGCGCACGGCGTCGGCGCCGTACTTGTCCAGGATCTCGGTCGGGACGACCACGTTGCCCTTGGACTTCGACATCTTCTTGCGGTCGGGGTCGAGGATCCAGCCGGACAGCATGGCGTGCGACCAGGGGACCTGGCCGTTCTCGTAGTGAGCGCGCACGACCCGGCTGAAGAGCCAGGTGCGAATGATGTCGTGGGCCTGGGTGCACAGGTCCATCGGGAAGACGCGCTCGAAGAGGTCGTCGTCCTCACCCCAGCCACCAGCGATGTGCGGGGTCAGCGAGGACGTCGCCCAGGTGTCCATCACGTCCGGGTCCCCGAGGAAGCCGCCCGGCTGGTTGCGCTGGGACTCGTCGTACCCGCGCGGCGCGTCGGTCGACGGGTCGACCGGGAGCTCGGCCTCGCTGGGCAGCAGTGGGTGGTCGTAGTCGGGCTCGCCCTCGGCGTCGAGGGGGTACCAGACCGGGAACGGGATGCCGAAGAAACGCTGGCGCGAGATCAGCCAGTCGCCGTTCAGGCCGCTGACCCAGTTGTCGAAGCGGTGCTTCATGTGACCCGGAAGCCAGGTGATCTGCTCGCCCTCGCCGAGGAACTCGCTGCGCAGCTCGGGGCTGCGCCCGCCGTTGCGGATGTACCACTGGCGCGTCGCGACGATCTCGAGCGGCTTGTCGCCCTTCTCGAAGAAGTTCGCCATCCGCTGGGTCGGCTTGGGGTCGCCGTCCAGGTCGCCGCTCTCGCGCAGCAGCGCGACCATCGCCTCGCGGGACGAGAAGGTCGTCTTGCCGGCCAGCTCCGCGTACGCCGTGGACGCGGCCTCGCTCGAGAGCCAGGGCGGCGTCTCGCGGGTGAAGCGTCCGTCGCGGCCGACGACGGTGCGCACCGGCAGGTCGAGCTCGCGCCACCAGGTCACGTCGGTGAGGTCACCGAACGTGCAGCACATCAAGATGCCGGAGCCCTTGTCGATCTCGGCGAGGGGGTGCGCGAGCACCGGCACCTCGACTCCGAAGACCGGCGAGGTCACGGTGGTGCCGAAGAGGTCCTGGTAGCGCTCGTCGTCCGGGTGGGCGATCAGGGCCACCACGCTGGGGATCAGCTCGGGTCGCGTGGTCTCGATGTGCACCACGTCGCCGCCCGGCCGGTGGAAGGCGACCCGGTGGTAGGCGCCGGCGTACTCGCGGGCCTCGAGCTCGGCCTGGGCGACTGCGGTCTGGAAGGTCACGTCCCACAGGGTCGGCGCCTCCTGCAGGTAGGCCTCCCCCCGCGCGAAGTTGCGCAGGAACGCGCGCTGGCTGACGGTCTGGGCCCTCGCGCCGATGGTCGTGTAGTGCTGCTTCCAGTCGACGGACAGGCCGAGGGTGCGCCACAGCGACTCGAAGACCTCCTCGTCCTGCTCCACCAGGCGCTCGCAGAGCGCGATGAAGTTGGGCCGGCTGATCGGCACCTGCTTCTTCGCATCGGGCTTCTCGGGCGGAGTGAAGTCGGGGTCGTAGGGCAGCGACGGGTCGCAGCGCACGCCGAAGTAGTTCTGCACCCGCCGCTCGGTGGGCAGGCCGTTGTCGTCCCAGCCCATCGGGTAGAAGACGCTCTTGCCGCGCATCCGCTGGAAGCGCGCGATCAGGTCGGTGTGGGTGTAGGAGAAGACGTGGCCGACGTGCAGGCTGCCGCTGACCGTCGGGGGCGGGGTGTCGATCGAGTAGACGTTCTCGCGGGGCTGGGTGCGGTCGAAGGCGTAGGTCTGGTCGGTCTTCCAGCGGTCGGCCCAGGTGGCCTCGAGACCCTCGAGGGCGGGCTTGTCCGGTACGACGACGGCGCCGGCGGGTGTGTCCGCTGGGCTCGTCGGGTCCGGGGCCTGGCCTTCGATGATCCCTGAGAGGTCCGTCATGGGTGAAATCCTAGTGGGGTGTGTCCCACGGATTAACGGGGCGTCACGCGGGACCGCGGCGCCCGCCGAATCCGGTGGCGCCCCGGGGCCGCCGTGCGGTCAGATGGCGCCGTGTCTCCGACCTCCCCGACCCTCGAGTTCTTCGACGACCCGACCACCTTCCTGGCCGCCGCCGACGCGTTCCTCGCCGCCGACCCCGTGCTGGTGACGGTCGTGTCCACGGTCACCGAGCGCTGCGCCGCGGGCAACCTCGCACGCGGCGCCGCGCCCCGCTGGTGGGTCACGGTGCGCGACGACCCGGCCGGACCGGTGGTCGCCGTGGGGATGCGGACCGCGCCGGGTGGTGCGAGCCCGCCGTACCTGACGGCCATGTCGGACGACGCCGCCATGGCCCTGGCGCGTGCCCTGGTCGAGCGCGGTGAGGCCATCACGCAGGTCAACGGCGCGCTCTCGGCGGTGCGGGTCGTGGCTGAGGAGACTGCCCGACTCGCCGGCGGATCGGCGCAGGTGGTCGAGCACACCCGGCTGCACCTGCTGGAGCGTCTGGCCCAGCCGGCCGCGACCCGGGGTCGGCTGCGCCCGGCGGGCCCCGACGACGTGGCGCTCTGCCTCGACTGGTGGGAGGCCTTCGAGATCGACGCCGCGGCCCAGTCGGGCCGGCCGGCCGTCGCACCGCTCGAGCCCCAGGACGAGGCGTCGATGCTCGCGCGCATCGGCCGGGGCGGGCTGTTTCTGTGGGAGGACGAGCGCGGCGACGTCGTGCACCTGACCGGCGCCAACCCACCGTCGTACGGCGTCGTGCGCGTCGGGCCGGTCTACACCCCGCCCGGGCAGCGCGGCCGCGGCTACGCGAGCGCGACCGTCGCGGCCGTGTCCGCGGCGGCGCAGGAGCAGGGCCATCGCGTGTGCCTGTTCACCGACCAGGCCAACCCGGTCTCCAACAAGATCTACGCGGCCATCGGCTTCGTGCCGGTCGTCGACATGGCGCACATGGAGGTCACCACACCAGGACCGGCTTGACCACGACGCCCGCGGCGACGTCGGCGATGGCCTTGTCGATGTCCTCGAAGGGGTAGGTCGTCACCAGGTCGTCGACCCCGAAGTCGCCGGCCGCGCGCATCGCGAGCAGCCGCGGGATCATCTCCTGCGGGTCCGACTCGCCCTCGATCGAGGAGCGGATGATCTTGCCGTTCTGGAGCAGGTCGATCGCGTCGATCGTGTACTCCTCGGGCCCGAGCCCGAGCGCCACGAGGGTGCCGCGGATCCTGAGCGACTGCTGGGCCTGCTTGACGACCTCGGGGACCGCGGTGGTGTCGATGGCGTACGACGCCCCGCCGCCCGTCAGCTCCTGGACCTTCTCCACCACGGACTGCTCGCCCAGCGTCGACGGGTCGATCGTGACGGCGCCGAACCCGGCGGCCACCTCGAGGCGGCTCGCCATCAGATCGACGGCGACGACCGTCCCGCACCCGGCAGCGCGCGCGGCGACGATCGCGGCCAGGCCGACCGCGCCGCAGCCGAAGACGACCAGGCTGTCGTCGGGGCCGGGGTCGAAGATGTTGAGCACCGTGCCCGCGCCGGTCTGGAAGCCGCAGCCGTACGGCGCCACGGTCGCCAGGTCGAGGTCGGGGTCGACGACGACGCAGTTGTCGGCGTACGCGATCGCGTGCTTGGCCATGCTCGACTGGCCGAAGAACGAGCCGTAGACCGGTGCCCCGTCGCGCTGGTGCGTCGTGGAGCCGTCCATCCGGAAGCCCATGTAGTTGTACATCAGCGTGTTGTCGCAGTAGCCGACGAGACCGTCACGACACATCTGGCACTCGCGGCACGAGCGGAAGCTGAGCAGCACGTGGTCGCCGACGGCGATGTTCGTGACGTCCGCGCCTACCTGCTCCACCACGCCGGCACCCTCGTGCCCGAAGACTCGGGGGAACATCTCTGCGGGGAGCTGGTCGCGCAGCGACAGGTCGGTGTGGCACACGCCCGTGGCGACGATGCGCACCAGGACCTCGTCGGCGCGGGGTTCGTCCAGGTCCACCTCGACGAGCTGGAACGGCCCGCCGGGGGACTCGACGATGGCAACGGTGGTCTTCATGGTGGGCCCTCCTAGGCTGTGGCGGCGGTCACGCTCGTCCAGAGACTAGAACGTGTTCTATTCTCCTGTCACTCACTCGGCACCCGTTGGATGCCCGACCCCGGTCGCCCGCTCCCTAGACTGGCCGCACGATGGCTGACACGAACGAGATCCCCGACGCCCCCCGGCTCGCCGAGACCTACACCGAGGTCGAGGACGCGCTGCTCTCCCGCTGGCCCGAGACCAAGCTCGAACCCTCACTGGACCGGATCGAGGCGTTCTGCGAGGTGCTCGGCGACCCGCACCGCTCCTTCCGGTCGATCCACCTGACCGGCACCAACGGCAAGACCTCGACGTCGCGGATGATCGACACGTTGCTGCGCGCCCTCGAGCTGCGCACCGGTCGGTTCACCTCGCCGCACGTGGAGCGGATGAGCGAGCGGATCAGCATCGACGGCGAACCGCTGAGCGACGACGACTTCGTGCGTGCCTTCAACGACGTCGCCCCCTACACGCACCTCGTCGACTCCGACCAGCCCTTCCCGCTGTCGTTCTTCGAGACCGTCGTGGGCATGGCGTACGCCGCCTTCGCCGACGCCCCGGTCGACGTCGCGGTCGTGGAGGTCGGGATGGGTGGCACCTGGGACGCCACCAACGTCATCGACGCCGACGTCGCGGTGGTCCTGCCGGTCGCGGTCGACCATGCCTCCCACCTCGGCGAGAATCCCGGCGCGATCGCCCGCGAGAAGGCCGGGATCATCAAGCCCGGCTCGATCGTGGTGATGGCCGAGCAGCCCCTCGACGCCGCGACGGTGCTGCTGGAGCGGGCTCAGGAGGTCGGCGCGACCGTCGCCCGCGAGGGTCTCGAGTACGGCGTGGTCTCGCGCGTGGCGGCCGTCGGCGGCCAGGTGGTCACCCTCCAGGGGCTCCGGGCGCGCTACGACGAGGTCTTCCTTCCGCTCTTCGGCGCCCACCAGGCGCAGAACGCCGCCGTGGCGCTCGCCGCCGTGGAGGCCTTCGCCGGCGATGCCGCCCTGGACGACGACCTGGTGCGTGCCGCCTTCGCCGAGGTCACCTCGCCGGGGCGGCTCGAGGTGATCCGTCGCAGTCCGACGATCGTGCTCGACGCCGCCCACAACCCGGCCGGGGCCCAGGCCACGGCTGCCGCGCTCGAGGACTCCTTCCAGTTCGCGCCCCTGATCGGGGTGATCGGAGTGATGGCGGACAAGGACTACGAAGGAGTGCTGGCCGCCTTCGAGCCCCACCTGGCCCACGTCATCTGCACCCAGAGCTCCACCGACCGCGCGATGCCGGCCGAGGCGCTGGCCGAGGCCGCGCTGGACGTCTTCGACGAGGACCGGGTGACCATCGTCCCGGACCTCGCCGCCGCCATCGAGGCCGCCGCCACCCTGGCCGAGGCGGGCGAGGCGTTCGGGAGCCCGCTGGGCTCGGGAGCCGTGCTCGTCACCGGTTCGGTCGTCACGGTCGGCGAGGCCCGCACCCTGCTGACGCGGGGCAAGCGGGGCCCGAGCGGCCCGAGCGGCCCGAGCGGCGCGCAGTCGTGAGCGAGCGCGAGCGGTCACCACGTCGCGGCATGTGCTCGGCCGTGTTGGTCCTCGAGGCGATCACACTCGGCCTCAGCACCCCGGTGATGATCGCGGTCTCCGACGTCTCGCCCGCCGTCGCCCTCCCGGTCGGGTTGGGGTTGGCCCTGCTCAGCGTCGTCGCGTCGGGCCTCCTGCGCGCCGAGTGGGCCTACGGCCTGGGCTGGGCGATCCAGGGGGCAGCGATCGTGCTCGGCTTCCTGGTCACCACGATGTTCGTCCTCGGCGCGATCTTCGCCCTGCTGTGGGGCTCGGCCGACCTGCTCGGCCGCAAGATCGAGCGCGAGCGGGCCGCGGCGTACGCCCGCTTCGACGCCGAGCAGGCCTGAGCCTCGAATCGGTGACGTGGGGCTGATCCTCGGGGTCAGCTCGACGCGAGGCCGCGCACGAGGGCGGCCAGCGCAGCGTCCAGCTCGGTGTCGGTGACACCTCCGAAGCCCACGACGAGGCCGGTCAGCTCGGAGCTGCGGCAGTAGTCGGCGAGCAGGTTCACCTCGAAGCCCGCCCGGCGGGCGCTCGCCTGCGCTGCGAGCGCGCGGTCGTGGGGGAGCAGCCACGTCGAGTACATCCCCGCGACCGGACCGCCCGGGATCGCGTACGGGGCCAGAGCGGTCGTGACCCGCGGTGCGCGCTCGGCGTACACCCGGCGGGCGGAGCGGACGACCTGGTCGACGTACCCGTCGCGCAGCAGCGCGAGGAAGGCGCGCTGGACCGGCCAGGCGACGCCGTCGTGCCGGACCTCGCGCGCGCGACGGATCGTGTCCAGCAGCGGTGCCGGCGCGACGAGCCACCCGAGGCGGAGCGAGGGTGCCACCGACTTGGAGGCGGTGCCGAGGTAGGCGACGTGGTCACGATCGAGGGAGGCCAGCGCCGGCACCGGGGCCACGTCGTAGCGGAACTCCGAGTCGTAGTCGTCCTCGACCACCACCGCTCCCGCCGCTCGCGCCGCGGCCAGCAGCCCGAGGCGGTGGTCGGCCGGCATCACGTGGCCCAGCGGGTGCTGGTGCGCGGGCGTGACGTAGGCCGCCGCGACGCCCGCGAGCGACGTCGGTGGCCGTTCGGCCGGTACGTCGTGCACCTCGCGGTGGCAGGAGCGCACGGTCCCTGCGGCCGCCCGGTAGCCGGGGTCCTCGACCGCGACCGGGCCCGGAGGGAGGGCGCCGAGGAGGTGCCGCAACCCGTCGGTGGTGCCACCGGTGATCAGCACCTCGTCGGGCTCGCACGGGACTCCACGGGTGCGGGTGAGTCGTTCGGCCAGCGCCGTGCGCAGGGCGAGCAGGCCGCGTGGGTCGTCGTAGCCGCGCGGTGGGGTGGCGGCCGACACCTCACGCCACGCGCGACGCCACCCGGCTCGGTGCCGGGGGTCGATCCACGGAGTGCCCGTGTCGAGGCGGATCCGGGACGCCGTCGACGCCGGGGCGGTCGGCCGCCGTGGCCGAGCCACCGGTGCGGCCTCCGAGCCGACGTACGTGCCGGAGCCCCGGCGCGCCTCGAGCCACCCCTCGGCGACCAGCTGCTCGTAGGCCTGCTCGGTGACCGATCGGGACACGCCGAGGTCGGCGGCCAGGGCTCGGGAGCTCGGGAGCCGGACCCCGCGGGTGAACGTGCCGTCCTGGACGAGCCCGCGCACCTTCTCGGAGAGCTGGCGCCCCAGGGGAACGGGACTGTCACGGTCGAGCCGGACCGGGAGGGTGGGCATGAGTGTCCTGCTCGACTAGACGGTTTGTGGCCTGCTGGTGCAGGCCAGTGTGCTGTCAGGCTTGCCGCATGTCCACACCAGCCCCGTCCCTCTCGCCGACCGAGCGCACCACGGTGCGCCGCGGCAGCAATCGCGCCCTCGACGACCGCGCCGCGCTGCACGCCCTGCTGGAGGTGGCGCTGGTCGCCCACCTCGGCGTCGACGTGGGAGACCACCCCGTGGTCCTGCCCGTGGCCTTCGCCGTGGACCCGGACGGCCCGGACGACGGCGGCACGCTGTACATCCACGGGTCCGTGGCAGCTCGCTGGCTCACGGCCTCGAGCACCACCACGGTGTGCGTCACCGTCACCGAGCTCGACGGCCTGGTCGCGGCGCGCTCCGGCTTCCACCACTCGATGAACTACCGCTGCGCCGTCGTCATCGGCGCGGCTCGACTGGTCGAGGACCCCGCGGAGAAGTCACGCGCCCTGTCGCTGACGGTCGACCACATGGTCCCCGGTCGCGCCGCGACCCTGCGCGAGCCCACCCGCAAGGAGCTCGCGGCGACCTCGGTGCTCGCCGTGCCACTGCGGGAGGCGTCGATGAAGCGGCGCGACGGCGACCCGGTGGACGAGCCCGAGGACGTCGCGACGGGAGCCTGGGCCGGTGTCATCCCCGTGCGGCGGGTCGCCGGCGCCCCGCTGTCCGCCGCCGACTCCCACGATCACGTGCCGGCGGACGTGACCGCCCGGGCGGCGGGGCTGTCCGACGCCATAGGGTGAGCGCCATGACCCAGCGCACCCTCGTCCTGCTCAAGCCCGACACCGTCCGTCGGGGACTCGTCGGGGAGGTGCTGTCCCGCTTCGAGGCCAAGGGGCTCTCCATCGTCGCGATGCAGCACCGCACCATCGACGGCGACATGGCCGACGCCCACTACGCCGAGCACGTCGAGCGCGACTTCTACCCGCCGCTGCGCGCCTTTGCCACCGGCGGACCGCTGGTGGCCCTGGTGCTGGAGGGCGACGAGGCGATCGACGTCGTGCGGGCGATCAACGGCGCGACCGACGGACGCAAGGCGGCCCCGGGCACGATCCGCGGCGACCTCTCGCTGTCCAACCGCGAGAACCTCGTCCACGCCTCCGACTCCGAGGAGTCGTCGGCGCGCGAGATCGGGCTGTGGTTTCCGGGGCTCTGAGCGCCCCCGCCTCACCCCGGCCACGGTGACTCCTGGCTGAACGGGCCACGAGTCGCCCACAGGGGCGAGCAGACGACGTTCCTGCACAGGCGCCCACCGCGTCGGTGTCGGGGCCGGGCCGGCCCGGGCACGGTCGGTCCATGCACACCGACCCGCACGGCACCGCCAGTCCACCCCCCAGGCCCTCGGCCCCCGAGATGGTCATCGTCCCCACCTCCGTGGGGCGTGCCTCCCGGGAGTGGGACGAGCAGCACGTCGACCTCCGGGCTGCCGCGGCGCAGGTCGCCGAGGCCTCGACAGCGGGGTTCACCCCTCCGGTCGCGCACGCGGCGACGGCCTTCCTCGAGGCCTGGCACGGTCATACGGCCGCGATCGCCCTCGGTTGTGAGGTGCAGGCCGACGCGATGCGTGCGGCGATCACCGACTGGCTGGACGGTGACCGGCAGAGCGCCGCCCGGGGATGGGCGCTGCTCGGCTTCGTGGAGGAGCTGCGATGACCACCCCGCAGGGCGGTGTCGTGCCGCTCCCGGAGCCCCCGAGCGCGATGCCGGCGTACACCGCTCGCAGCGGGCTCGTCCACGACTGTTGCGTCTCCCTGCGAGCGGCCTGCGCCCGGCTCGACGACCTCGGCACCTTCACGTCGGGCCCCGCCCGGCTGGACGACTGGGTGGGCGGCAGCGCCGACGTCTGCCGGCGCGAGACCCGTGCGCTGGGGAGACGGGCCGACGCCATGTCGCTGGCCCTGCGCCGCGTGGCGGCGCGCGTCGAGGAACACGCCGAGACCCTCGCCGACCTCGCGGCTCTCCACGCCGGCCTCGTCGCGACGAGCACCTCGCTGGCCGGCGGGATCGAGGTGCTCCGCCGCGACGTCGCCCGCGCCACCCCGGTCGGCCTGGCGACGCTCGGACCGGTCCTCCACGCCAGGTCGGTGGCGCTGAGCGCGAGCATCGCCGACTATGAGCACGACCGACGGCGCTGGTTGCACCGGCTGTTCGAGGAGGAGCAGACGATGGTCGCCGCATTCGAGAGGTTCGACTCGATGCGCCAGGTCCGCGACCGTTTCGACGGGGTGCCGGACCCGGCCGACCGAGCCCTGCGCGGCCTGCCCCCGGCCAGCAGCTCGCCCCGCGACGCCCTCGCCTGGTGGCGCTCGCTCTCCGCGGCCGAGCGGGCTGCGCTCCTGGTGGCCGCGCCGGGGGTGCTCGGCAACCGCGACGGGCTCCCGGCGCGGGTGCGCCACCAAGCCAACGAGGTGCGACTCGAGCGCGACCTGGCGAGGCTCAGATCCTTGCGGGAGCGCGGCGACCTCACCGAGCGCGAGAAGCAGGTGCTGCGCAACGCCGAGGCAGCCGCCGCTGCGCGCGACGAGGCCGAGCAGGCCCGTGACCCGCAGACCGGTGAGCCCGTCCCGGTCAGGCTGCTGGTCTACGACCCGGCGGCCTTCGGCGGCGACGGCGCCGTCGCGGTCAGCATCGGGGACCCCGACACCGCCGACGACGTCTCCGTCCTGGTGCCCGGCCTGGGCACGGACGGGGCCGACATCCCCGGCCTGACCGAGCACGCCACGTCCGTCTACGAGGCTGCGCGGGCCGCCGACCCGGGTGCGTCGCACGCGTCGATCGCCTGGATCGGCTACGACGCACCCGACAACGTCCCCGTCCGCGACGGGCTGTCGGCAGACGCGGCCGGCGTGGTCCGGGAGGACCTCGCCGAGCGGGGTGGTGCTGCGCTCGCCCGTGCGGTCGAAGGCCTGCGAGCCGCCCGGGAGGGCGACCCCGCGCACGTCACCGTGATCGGGCACAGCTACGGCTCCACCACCGCGGGGCACGCCGCCCACGACCAGGGACTCGCGGCCGACGACCTGGTCTTCGTCGGCAGTCCGGGCGTCGGCGGCGGGGTCGCCGACCCCGCCGACCTCGGCATGTCGTCACAGCACGTCTGGGCGGGAGCGAACAGCCACGACGTCGTGCCCGACCTGGCCGACCAGGGCTCGATCGACCTGGGGCTCCTCGGTGGCATCGGGCTCGGCAACGACCCTGCGGAGGACGACTTCGGCGCGATCCGGTTCCAGGCCGAGTCGGCGGGCGACTCCGACGCCGGCGCCCACTCGAGCTACTTCGAGGACGGTTCGGAGTCCCTGGACAACCTCGCCCACATCGTGACGGGCCAGTACGGACTCGTCGACCAGGCCTCGGGGGTGACCGACCCCTGGTGGGGCCCGCCGATGGACCCGGAGTCCGGCCGGATCCCGCGGCCCGGACCGCGTCTCGCCGCGTGATCCTGGTGAGCCGACACGACGGGCGCGGCGTGCCTGCGCCGAAATCCGGTCGCGTCTTCCTACGCTCGCTACCGGGACCCGCGGAATCACGCGCTCGCGGCCCCACCTTCCCCGGTTAATGCGCGTGAGCAGTGAGGCGCGCGCGCAATGGCGAACAGCATCATCGGCCGCGACATGGCCGTCGATCTCGGCACTGCCAACACGTTGGTCTACGTCCGCGGCAAGGGTGTCGTGCTCGACGAGCCGAGCGTCGTCACGCTCAACGACGCCACCGGCGAGGTGCTGGCGGTCGGTCACGAGGCGAAGCGGATGATCGGCCGGACCCCCGACAGCATCACCGCGCTGCGTCCGCTCAAGGACGGCGTCATCGCCGACTTCGAGGCGACCGAGCAGATGCTGCGCTACTTCATCCAGCAGGTCCACCGCCGCCGCTACTTCGCCAAGCCGCGGATGGTGATCTGCGTGCCGAGCGGGATCACAGCGGTCGAGCAGCGAGCGGTCAAGGAGGCCGGCTACCAGGCGGGCGCCCGCCAGGTCTTCATCATCGAGGAGCCGATGGCGGCCGCGATCGGCGCCGGACTGCCGGTCCACGAACCGACCGGCAACATGGTGGTCGACGTCGGCGGAGGGACGACCGAGGTCGCGGTGATCTCGCTCGGTGGGATCGTCACCTCGCTCAGCGTGCGCACGGCGGGCGACGAGATCGATGCCGCCATCGTGAGCTGGATGAAGAAGGAGCACTCCCTGATGCTGGGGGAGCGCACCGCCGAGGAGGTCAAGATGACCCTCGCCTCCGCCTTCCCGTCCACCGGTGAGCCGGTCGGCGAGATCCGCGGTCGCGACCTCGTCTCGGGCCTGCCCCGGACCGTCATCGTGCCGGCGACCGAGATCCGTCAGGCCATCGAGGAGCCGCTGCACGCGATCGTCGACGCGGTCCGGGTGACCCTCGACCAGACACCGCCCGAGCTCGCCGGCGACATCATGGACCGCGGCATCGTGCTGACCGGTGGCGGCGCGCTCATCCGTGGCCTCGACGAGCGCCTGCGTCACGAGACGGGCATGCCCGTGCACGTGGCCGACGAGCCGCTCACGTCGGTGGCGCTGGGCGCCGGGACGTGCGTGGAGCAGTTCGACGCCCTCAAGCAGGTGCTCGTGGCCGACACGAGGCGCTACCGATGAGGCTCTCCCGCTCCCGCTCCCGCTCCCGCTCCCGCCGACCGCTCGGCGCCGTACGACGCCACGACCACGATGGCGCCGGCGACGCCCACCCGCCCCGCGCCCTGGTGGTCGCGCTGGTGCTTGCCTGCGTCAGTCTCATGCTGCTCGACCGCGGCGACGACTCGGTGATCGATCCGGCCAGGCGCGCCGTCGGCGAGGTCGTCGGGCCGGCTCAGTCGGGGGTCTCGGCAGCCATCCGACCGGTCGTCGAGCTGCCCGACTTCTTCCGCAGCCGCGAGGAGCTGCGCGCCGAGCTGGCCTCCCTCGAGGCCGAGAACGCCGGGCTGCGCACCGAGGTCCGCACCTCCGACTACCGTCGCAACAAGCTCGCCGAGCTCGAGGGCCTGACCAGTGCCGCGGAGAACCTCGGCTACGCGCTGCTCCCGGCCCGCGTCGTCGGCCTCGGCTCGTCGCAGACCTTCAGCAACACCGTCACCATCGACGCCGGCTCCGTGTCCGGGCTGGCCCCGGACATGACCGTGGTCAACAACGACGGCCTGGTGGGCCGCATCCTGCGCGTGACGCGCACCTCGGCGACCGTGCTGCTCCTCGTCGACGCCGACTCCACCGTCGGCGGCCGGATCGGAGAGAGCATGGAGCTCGGGTTCCTGCAGGGCCGCGGGGTGATCGGTGGTGCCGCTCGCCTGGACCTCGAGCTGCTCGACCAGCGCCTGGTCCCCGCGAAGGGCGACACCGTCGTCACCTGGGGGAGCATCGGTAGCGAGGGCGAGCCCAGCGGACCCTACGTCGCCGGCGTCCCCATCGGAGAGGTCGTCTCGGTCTACTCCAGCCTGCGTGAGTCCTCGCAGCGCGCGGTGATCGACCCGTTCGTCGACTTCTCCGAGCTGGACCTCGTCGGTGTCGTCGTCCCCTCGGGCACGCGCAGCGACCGAGCCGTCGTCGAGGCCGACGGGAGCCTGCGATGAGCGACCCCTCCGCCCGCGGCAGCGCGCCGGCCCGGCTCGCTCTCGTCGCAGCCGCCGTCGTGGCCGCGCTCGTCCTCCAGACCACCGTCTTCGCGCACCTGGCCTGGCGCGGAGTGGTCCCCGACCTCGTCCTCCTGGTCGTGGTGGCGGCCGGCCTCGCTCGAGGCTCCCACCACGCCATGGTCGTCGGCTTCTTCGCCGGCGCCCTGCTCGACCTGGCTCCGCCCGCCGACCACGTCGCGGGTCGCTGGGCACTGGCCCTGATGCTGGTCGGCTACGTCGCCGGTCAGGTCCGCCGGGAGGCGGCGCCCTCGGTGGGGGTGGGCCTGGCCACGGTCGCGGCCTGCTCCTTCCTGGGCTCCTCGGTCTTCGCGCTGAGCGGGTTGGTCCTGCAGGACTCCGCAGCGAGCATCCCCGACCAGCTCGGGGTCGTGCTCGCCGCCGTGGTCTGGGACGTCCTGCTCGCGGCGCTGCTCGCCGCGCTCGTCGTCGGGCCGGTCCGCCGCGTGGGCCACCGGACCCAGACCGATCGACTCGCACGCCGATGAGAGGACTCGCGACCTCTGGCGGGGCCGGTGGGGACGGGTCCACCGGTCGCCTGCGCATCCTGGTGATCCAGGCGCTGGTCTTCTCGCTGTTCGCCACCCTCCTGGTGCGCCTCTACTACCTCCAGGTCGTCGCCGGCGACGAGTACCAGGGCCGCGCCGCAGCGCAGTCCGTGCGCGAGATCGTGCTGCAACCCTCCCGCGGGCTGATCGTCGACGACCAGGGCCGACCGCTGGTCGCCAACCGGTTGTCGTGGGTGGTCTCGCTCGACCGCACGCTGCTCGGCAAGTTCAGCGAGCGCAAGCGCGACAAGCTGGTCGACCGGGTCGCCGACGTCGTCGACGTACGCCCCGCACGCATCGACAAGCGCCTGGTCTCCTGCGGCGACGAGGGATCCCAGGCCGGGGTGTGCTGGAACGGCTCGCCCTACCAGCCCGTCCCGATCGCCTTCGACCTCGACCAGGCCCAGGCCCAGCGCATCCGCGAGGAGCCCGAGGACTACCCGGGGGTGATCGTCGAGCAGCAGAGCGTGCGCGACTATCCCGAGCCCTTCGGCATCAACGCCGCCCACCTGCTCGGCTACCTGAGCCCGATCACCTCCGACGAGCTCGACCAGGCCGAGTCCGACGGCGACCGCTCCGTCAACGGCGCCTCCACCGTCGGCCGGGCGGGCCTGGAGCAGCAGTACGACGCCTGGTTGCGCGGGATGCCCGGCTACCGTGAGGTCGCGGTCGACTCGATGGGCCGCGTCATCGGCGACGAGGGCGAGGTCGAGGCCCAGGCCGGCGACACCCTGGTGACGTCGCTGGACGCCAAGGTGCAAGCCACCGTCGAGAAGCAGCTCGCCGAGACGATCGCGACCGCGCGCCAGACCCGCGACACGGTCACCGGACGCAACTACGTCGCCGACGCCGGTGCGGTGGTCGTGCTGGAGGCCGACACCGGCCGCGTGGTCGCCATGGCCAGCCAGCCGACGTACGACCCCTCGGTCTGGGTGGGCGGCATCTCGAAGAACGAGCTCGCCGAGCTGTACTCCGAGGAGGCGGGTCTGCCGCTCCTGGGCCGCGCCACGCAAGGCCAGTTCGCGCCGGGGTCGACGTGGAAGCCCTTCATGACCGCCGGCGCGCTGACCAACGGCTACGACACCGACACCCGGCTCGACTGCTCGTCCTCGGTGCAGGTCGGCAATCGGGCCTTCAAGAACTACGAGTCCGGCGCCTACGGCTACATCGGCTTCGACAAGGCGCTCGAGGTCAGCTGCAACACCTTCTTCTACCGGATCGGGCTCGACTACTGGCAGCGTTTCGGCAGCGACGTCGCCGACGTGGATGCCCGCGACCCGCTCGTGGAGGAGGCCCAGGAGTTCGGCTTCGGGTCCGAGACCGGGATCGACCTGCCCGGTGAGGCCTCCGGCCGGATCGCCGACCGGCAGTGGAAGCGCGACTACTTCGAGTCGCAGAAGGACTACTACTGCGGCATCGCCGACAAGCCGCGCGACGCCCCGTCCAACCGCGACCTGTCCGACTTCGTCTACACGTTCGCCGGCGAGTTCTGTGTGGAGGGCTTCGCCTACCGCGCCGGCGACGCCGTCAACTTCGCGATCGGGCAGGGCGACACGATCGTCACGCCGCTCCAGCTCGCCCGGGGCTACGCGGCCATCGCGAACGGCGGGACCCTCTACGAGCCCCGCATCGGTACGGCGATCGTCGCCGCCGACGGCACCGTGATCCGGCGGATCAAGCCCCAGGTCAGTGGCACCGTGGACCTCCCGCCGGGCATCGACGGCTACATCGACGAGGCGCTCAAGGGCGTGAGTCGTCAGGGCACGATGTCGTGGCGGCTCGGCGGCTTCCCGCTCGACGAGGTGCCGATCCGCTCCAAGACCGGCTCCGCCGAGGTCTACGGCAAGCAGTCGACCTCGTGGGTCGCCTCGTACTCCGACGACTACGTCGTGGTGATGATGGTCAGCCAGGGCGGCACCGGCTCGGGCACGTCCGGGCCCGCCGTCCGCGCGATCTGGGAGGCGCTCTACGGCATCGAGGGGGAGGACGTGCTCCCGGCGAAGGCCGCGATCCCCGGCACGACGTTGCCCGACCGGCTGCCCGTCTTCCAGCGCAACGGCTCGATCCTGCCGCCGGCGCTGCGGGAGCGCGAGAAGGAGAGTGGATCCTGATGACGACCTCGGCCCTGACCCGACGCCCCGGCATGGACTGGCTCCTGCTCCTCTCGGTCCTCGCGCTCAGCGTGCTCGGCTGCCTGCTCGTGTGGTCGGCGACGAGTGCGCGCAGCGACCTGACCGGCGGCGACCCGCGGGCGTTCCTGGAGAAGCAGATCGTCAACGTCGCCCTCGGCCTGGCTCTGCTGATCCTCGTCCTGGCGACCGACCACCGGTGGGTCCGCATCGTGGCGCCCCTGGTCTACCTGGCCTCGATCGGAGGACTGGTCCTGGTCCTCACGATGGGCACCGTCATCAACGGCTCCCGCTCGTGGTTGATGCTGGGGGGCCTGTCGATCCAACCCTCGGAGTTCGCCAAGCTGGCCGTGGTGATCGGGATGGCCCTGGTCGTGGCCGAGCGCGCCGAGGGTCGCTGGCGGCCCCGCGTGGGCAGCCTCGACGTGATCGCCATGCTCGCCATCGCCGCGGTGCCGACCGCGCTGATCCTGCTGCAGCCCGACCTCGGCACGATGCTGGTGCTGGCCGCCACGGTCTTCGGCGTCCTCGCGGCCGCGGGGGCTCCGCGTCGCTGGCTGGCCCTGGTCGCGGTCTCAGCCGTCGCGGCAGCGGTCGTCGCGATCCGAGCCGGCGTCCTGAAGCAGTACCAGGTCGACCGCTTCCTGGCCTTCACCAACCCGGACCTCGACCCCCGCGGCGCGGGCTACAACGTCGAGCAGGCCCGGATCGCGGTCGGCAACGGCGGCTGGTTCGGCAACGGGCTGCTGCACGGCTCCCAGACCCGCTCGGGCTTCGTGCCCGAGCAGCACACCGACTTCGTCTTCACGGTCGCCGGTGAGGAGCTGGGCCTGATCGGCTCGGCGCTGATCATCGCCCTGCTCGGCGTCGTGCTGTGGCGCGCCCTGTCGATCGCCGTGCGCACCGACGACGTCTTCGGCCGCGTGGCCGCCGCGGGCATCGCCTGCTGGTTCGGCTTCCAGGCCTTCCAGAACATCGGCATGTGCCTCGGCATCATGCCGGTCACCGGCGTCCCCCTCCCGTTCGTGTCGTACGGCGGCAGCTCGATGTTCGCGGGCATGCTCGCCGTGGGCCTGCTGCTGAACATCTCGCGCCGGGCCGCGGTCGCTCCGGCCGCGCGGATGCAGCCGGTCAAGCGGGTCCTGGTCCGCGCCTGAGCCCTGCGAGTCGCAGGCAGCCCGGCTGCGGGACCGGACGACGGACCGGGCAGGATGACCTCGTGCTGACACTGCGACTCGTGCCTCGGCGGCGCGTGGTCGCACGCTCCGCGCTGGCAGCCACGGAGTCGACCGGCGTCCTGGTCGCCGGGCACACCTGGGCCGGCGGGATGCTGCCGTCGTACGCCTGGATCGCCCTGATGGCCGGGGCAGCCTTCCTCGCCGGGCTTCCGGTGCTCCGTGGACGGCTCCGCCTGCGCTACGCGATCCCCGGGCTCGTGCTCGCCCAGCTGCTGATGCACTCCTGGTTGACGGTGCTCGCGCCGATGCCTGCCATGAGCGGCACGGGCGAGATGACCGGTCACGGCGCCACCCTGGGCGGCCTGCTCGCCCCCCACATGCTGCTGGTCCACGTGGCCGGCGCCGTGGTCACGGCGCTGTTGTGGGAGCTGCGCGCCCAGACGGCCGACGTGATCGTGACCTGGTCGCGACCCGGTCTGCCACCGGTGCCCGCCGCACCGCGGTTGCCGGCGCGTGCCTCGGTCGCCCCTCGTCCGGCGACTCCGCTGATCGCCCTGGTGGCCCCACCGCGGGGTCCGCCTGCGGGCGCCGTGTGCGTCCCCGCGTTCGCCTGAACCTCCACCGACCTTCCTCGGCGAGGTGATCGGCGGCGCGCCACGACGTGCCCCGATCCGCCGACGACCCCGCAGCGTGCGGGGCCGCCGATCCTGCGCCCGCGCGCGACACCCGGGCGTCCCCTCGACCGACGAAGGAAATCTGATGACCATCCGCACCTCCTCCACCCGCCTCGGCGCCGCGGCTGCCGCCGCCGGACTGATCACCCTGGGCCTCGCCGTCCCCGCCTCGGCCCACGTCTCGGTGAGCCCGTCGACCACGGCCGCCGGGGCCTACACCGTGCTGACGTTCAGCGTGCCGCACGGCTGCGACGGCTCCGCGACGACGAGCATCGACATCGCGATCCCCGAGGGGATCAACGCCGTCACGCCGACCCGCAACGCGCTCTACGACGTCGCGAAGCGCAGCGAGACCCTCGACCCGCCGGTCGAGGACGCGCACGGCAACGAGCTGACCGAGCGTGTCTCGGTGGTGACGTACACCGCCACGACCCCGCTCGCCGACGGCTACCGCGACACGATGGAGCTGTCGCTGCAGCTGCCCGACGCCGAGGGCGAGACCCTGGCGTTCCCGGTCATCCAGACCTGCACGAAGGGCGAGACCGCCTGGACCGAGGTCGCCGCCGAGGGAAGCGAGGCTGACGAGGCCGAGCTCGAGCACCCGGCCCCGCTGGTCACGATCACCGCGACCTCGGGCGACGCCCACCACGGCGGCGACAGCGAGGACGACGAGCACGGCGAGGACGGGGAGGACGGGGAAGCCGGGGCGGAGGCCACCTCGGCCGGTGCCGGCGCCACGTCGGGCACGGACCTCGAGCCCGTCTCCGCGTCCGCCGACGACTCCGGCAACGGGCTGGCCGTCGCCGGTCTGGTCGCCGGCGTCCTCGGCCTCCTGGCCGGCGGCGCAGCCCTGGCCAGGAGCGGTCACCGGGCGTGAGCACCGCGTCGGGCGCGCCGCCGACCAGCCGGTCGGTGCGCGTGCGTGCCGCCGTCGTCGCGTGCCTGACGCTCCTCGCGGTGGCGGCGGGAGTGGCCACGGCTGCTCCCGCCGTCGCCCACGCCACGCTGCTCTCCTCCGACCCCGCCGAGGGCGAGGTGCTGGCGAGCACCCCGGACACGGTGACGTTCACCTTCGACGAACCGGTCTCCCTGGCGGCCGACGCCGTGCAGGTCTTCGACGCGGTGGGCGAGCCGGTGGAGTCCGTCGCGTCCAGTCGCGACGTGGTCGTCACCACCGACCTGCCCGACGAGCTGCCCGACGGGACCTACGTCGTCGTCTGGCGGGCGGTCTCGGCGGACGGGCACCCCATCGCCGGCTCGCTGTCCTTCTCGATCGGTGCGCCGAGCCTGGAGGTCGCGGCCCCCGAGGTGCCCGAGGTCCGGGTCGAGCCGGTGCGCAGCCTGCTCAGTGCCGTCCAGGCCATCGGGTACGTCGGCCTGCTCGCCGCCGGGGGGCTGGTCCTCTTCTCGGGGTGGACCCTGCGTGGGATCCGCCTCGACCCACGGGTGCGCGCCAGGCTGCGCCGGGCCACGATCGCTGCGGCGAGCGTGGCGGTCGTGGCCGGGACGCTCGCCCTGCCCCTGGCTGCCGCCTACCAGGAGGGCGCCGGGCTCGACCGGCTGGACGTCGTCCCCGACCTCGCCCTGCTCGGGGACGCGGTGCTGATCCTGGGGCTCCAGGTCGTGGGGCTGACGACTGCGGTGCTCGTGGCCTCCCGGCCGCGACTCGCGGTGAGCGCCGCCGCCGTCGCGGTGGTGGCTCCCGCACTGGCGGGACACTCACGCACCATCGAACCGGTCTGGCTCGTCGGTCTGACCGACGCGCTCCACCTGGCCGCCGGCGCCACCTGGCTGGGTGGCCTGCTCGGACTGGTCGTGGCCCTGCCGTCCCTGAGCGGTCGCGCTCGCGACGGCGGCCTGGTCCTGGCCCGGTTCTCGGAGGTGGGCGCCGGCCTGCTCGCCGTGCTCGCCGTGACGGGGGTGCTGATGGGCTCGCGGATCCTCGGCGCCTGGGCGCCCCTGGTCCAGACGAGCTATGGCCGGCTGCTGCTCGTCAAGGTCGGCATCGCCCTGCTGGTCGCGGCGGTCGCCGGCTGGAACCGATGGCGACTGCTGCCTCGGATCGGCGCGGGTCTCGGCCACGCCGCTCAGCGGGGCGCCGTCCTGGCGGTCGGACGGGTCGTGCGGGTCGAGGCCGGACTGCTGGTCGTGCTCCTGATGGTCACCGGCCTCCTCGTCAACCGCTCACCGCGAGAGGCCCCCCCGGAGGTTGCGCCCGTCGCGTCCAGGGTCGAGGTCGGAGCCCTGGGCGAGAGCAAGGTGCTCGGCACCCTCACGCCTGCACGGCAGGGTCGCAACACGGTGACCGTACAGATCCAGGGGCTCGACGGAGAGCCGGTCGACGGCTTCTCGGCCCCCGTCGTCTCGATCCGCTCGCTCGCCTCGGCGATCGACCTGGGGACGCTTCCCCTCACACCCACGGCGGTGGGCACCTACTCCGGAGAGGTCGTCCTGCCCGCGCCCGGGACCTGGGAGGTCCAGGTCAGTCTGCGTGCCGCCGAGTTCGCCAACCCCGTGACCACCGTGCGATTCGAGGTGTCCTGAGATGACGTCCCAGGTGTCCAGGCTGCGGTCGTTGAGCCGCACCGTCCTCGCCGCGCTGCTCTGCGCGACCCTGACCGCATGCACGTCCGTGGGTGACCAGGGGCGCGGCGACCGACGGGTCGTGGTGGTCTCGCCACCTGATCCCGACGCCCCGCGACACACCCACGAGACCACGATCGGGGACGGGACCAGTGCCGAGGCCGGCGGCTACCGGATGGCGGCGCTGTCCTTCTCGGAGACGACCGACCAACCGGGGGTGCTGTCCTTCCGGATCCTCGGACCGGCCGGCCGGCCGGTGCTCGACTTCACCGAGGAGCAGACCAAGCTGCTGCACCTGTACGTCGTACGCGACGATCTCGCGGTCTTCCGACACCTGCACCCGTCGATGCAGGAGGACGGCACCTGGTCGGCCTACGTCGACGTGGGGGAGCCGGGCCGCTACCGCGTGGTGGCCGAGTTCGTCCCGACCGGGCGTCCGGGAGGCAGCCACGTCGTCGTGGCCGGGCGGGTGACGCTGTCCGGTGCCTCAGCGGACCTCGGAGGCGAGCCCACGCCGTACGACGACCTCGTGATGGTCGAGGGTCCCGCCACGGTGCCGGTCGGCGAGGACGAGGAGCTGAGCCTGGTCGTGAGCGACGGTGCGGGCGGCTCACTCAACCTCGGGACCTATCTCGGCGCCTACGCCCACCTGACCGGGTTCGAGGAGACGACCGGCGCCTTCGTGCACGTGCACCCACTGGGAGCACCCACGCCGGCGGAGGGCGGCAGCGAGCTGCGGTTCCACACGTCGTTCGCCGAAGCGGGCCGCTACCGGTTCTTCGTGCAGGTCCGGGTCGACGGGTTCGTGCACACGGTGCCGCTGACCCTCGCGGTGGGGTGAGGCCAGGCACCACGCGGCGCCGGGGTCAGGGCACGTCGTCGCCGTCGCCGCTGTCGGCGCCGCGGCTGCCCCGCCACTGCACGCACAGGGCCGTCGCGTCGTCACTGACCCACGCGTCGTCGCGGTCCGCGAGCTGGTCCCGGATCCCGCGGACGAGCTCGGGCAGGGACCGACCCTCCCGGGTGCTGCGCCGCAGGACGTCGACCAGCCCGTCGACCCCCAGCAGGGCGCTGTCGAGGTCTCGCGCCTCGGTCAGCCCGTCGGTGTAGAAGACCAGGATGTCGCCGGGCTCCAGGTAGTCCTCGCACACGGTGGGTGCGCCGAGGCGGAGGTCGGTGCCCAGGGGCGGCATCGGCTCCCTCGCGAGCGAGTCGTCGATGGCGCCGCCCCGCACCACCAGAGGCGGGGGATGGCCGGCGCTGAGCCAGGACAGGTGGCCGGTCGTGGTGTCGAGCTCGGCCAGGATCGCGGTGACGAACCTGTCGCCGCGTCCGAAGTCGGCCACGGCCGACTCCATGGCCTCGTAGGTCGCCGCCAGGTGCTGACCGCCACGCCGAGCGTTGCGGTAGGCGGTGATGGCGACGGTCGAGGTGAGGGCCGCGTCGAAGCCGTGTCCCATCGCGTCGAGGACGGCCAGGTGGGTGGTGTCGCCGTTGACGGCGTAGTCGTAGGCGTCACCGCCGGTGGAGTAGCCCGGCTCGAGCAGGGCGGTGATGACGACCTCCTCGGTGGAGTGCGTCGACGGCGGCAGCAGTGACTCCAGCAGCTCGGCGCCCAAGGCCATCTCCTGGGTGCGGCGCGACTGGTGCAGGGCGTCGCCGAAGTGGCTCTTGGCCAGCACCGCCTGCGCGATCGTGCGCGCCACCTCGCCCGTGGTGGTCAGCAGGGCTTCCTCGTCCTGGGCGGCCGACACCGGGACGGCCAGCTCCAGCACGCCGATGCGCTGGAGCCCGTGGCTGACGGGCGCGCGGAGGGTGAGCTCCCCGGATGCCGGGCCGCGTGCGGCCGCCGCGGCACCGAAGACGTAGCAGTCGCCCACCGGGTTGCCGGTGATCGCGAGGACGGGGCGCCGGGGGGAGTGGCGTGACACCTCGGCGTGCAGGTCCGACTCCTCGAGATTGACCAGGTAGAGCACGACCTCGCGGGCCCCGATCACCCGCTGGAGCTCCTCGATGGCCAGGTCCGCGACGTCGGAGGGGCGGCAGGCGTCGAGGCGCCGGACGAGCGACGCGATCAGGTCGGCGCGCTCGGCCGGACCGTGGGGGGCGGGCGTCACGCCGACATTCTTCATCAGCGCGCCCGTCTCGGAGGCCAGAACCCCGACAGATCACCCCGCAGTGGATTGCCGGGTCGTTCTCCCCAGCGCCTAGAGTGGTTGTCGATGACAACCACGCCGCGCCCCGAGCCCACGCCGGAGACCCACTCGGGTGAGTACTCCCACGCCCAGATCCTCACGATCCTGTCGGGTCTGATGCTCGGCATGTTCCTCGGCGCGCTGGACCAGACGATCGTCAGCACGTCGATCCGGACGATCGCCGACGACCTCGAGGGCCTCTCCATCCAGGCATGGGTGACCACGGCCTACCTGATCACCGCGACGATCACCACGCCGATCTACGGCAAGCTCGGTGATCTCTACGGCCGCAAGAAGCTCTTCATGTTCGCCATCACGGTCTTCATCGCAGGCTCCGCGCTGTGCTCCTTCGCCACCTCGATGCCCCAGCTGGCGGCGTTCCGCGCCTTCCAGGGGCTCGGCGCGGGTGGTCTGTTCACGCTGGTGCTGGCGATCATCGGCGACATCGTCTCCCCCCGGGAGCGAGCCAAGTACACCGGCTACTTCATGGCCGTCTTCGGCACCTCGAGCGTCCTCGGGCCGCTGGTGGGCGGGTTCTTCGCCGGTCGCTCCGACCTCCTCGGGCTCACCGGCTGGCGGTGGGTCTTCCTGGTCAACGTGCCGATCGGCATCGCTGCGCTGGTCGTCGTCTTCCGCACCCTGCACGTGCACGCCACGCCCGCGCGCGACGTACGCATCGACTGGTGCGGCGCCGCCGCGCTCGTCATGACGTTGGTGCCGGTCCTCACTGTCGCCGAGCAGGGCCGGGAGTGGGGCTGGACCGACCCGCGCTCGCTCGTCTGCTACGTGATCGGCACCATCGGCTTCGCGGCCTTCGTCATCGCCGAACGGGCGATGGGCGACGCCGCCCTCATCCCACCGAAGCTCTTCAAGATCCGGGCGGCCGTCGTGACCGTGGCGGCGAGCGTCGTCGTCGGCGTGGCGATGTTCGGCGGGATCATGCTGCTGCCCCTCTACATGCAGATCGTGCACGGGGCCTCGCCCACCGAGTCCGGGCTGCTCATGCTCCCGATGGTCGCCGGGATGATGATCGCCTCCATCGGCTCGGGCAGGGTCATCTCGCGCACGGGGCAGGTGCGGACCTTCCCCATCGTGGGGTCGGTCTTCATCACGGTCTCGCTGGTGCTGCTCTCCTTCACCAGCGCCGACACGGCCCTGGTGTGGGTGTCCCTGGCGATGCTGCTGCTCGGCCTCGGGCTGGGCCAGTGCATGCAGCCGCTGCTGTTGACCATGCAGAGCGCCGTGCCCCCGCGCGACATCGGGGTGGCGACGAGCTCGGCGACCTTCTTCCGCCAGATCGGCGGCACCGTCGGCGTCGCGGTCTTCCTCTCGGTGCTGTTCGGCACGGTCGGGGGCAACATCTCGGCCGCGTTCGCCGAGGAGTCCCAGACACCGCAGTTCCAGGCCGCTGCCGCCGCGGCGGACCCCGGCTCGCTCGACGCCCGGGTGGTGGCCGGTGACCCGGACGTCATCCAGTCGGTCCAGGACGACTCCTCGATCATCGAGGAGCTCGACCCGGTCCTCGCGCACCCGTTCAAGGCCGGCTTCGCCGAGTCGATGGACCGGGTCTTCCTGCTCGCCGCGGGTGCCGGCCTGATCGCCTTCCTGATCCTGCTGCTGATGCCGACGGTCGAGCTCCGGGCGACCTCGGCCTCGGCGGCGGCGCGCGCGACGGCGCCCGCAGCCGAGCAGGACTGACGAATCGGAGCCGGGCGGGACCGGCTCGTAGACTGACTGTCATGCCCAGCTCCACGTCTGCCAGTGTCTTCGCGCGCCTCGAGCCCCACCTCCCGACCATCTCCAAGCCGATCCAGTACGTCGGCGGGGAGCTGAACTCGACCGTCAAGGACTGGGACTGCGGCCAGCAGGCAGACGACGGTGACGACGGCGCGCCCGGACAGACCGTGCGATGGGCGCTGATGTACCCCGACGCCTACGAGGTCGGCCTGCCCAACCAGGGTGTCGCGATCCTCTACGAGGTGCTCAACGAGCGCGACTGGATCGTCGCCGAGCGCACCTACTCGGTGTGGCCGGACATGGAGCAGGTGATGCGCACCGGTGACGAGGCGGGCCCGATCCCGCAGTTCACCGTCGACGCCCACCGGCCCGTGCGGGACTTCGACGTCTTCGGGCTGAGCTTCTCGACCGAGCTGGGCTACACCAACATGCTCAACGCTCTCGACCTGGCGCAGATCCCGCTGCACAGCGTGGACCGGACCGACGAGGACCCGATCGTCCTGGCCGGCGGCCACGCCGCGTTCAACCCCGAACCCGTCGCCGACTTCCTCGACGCAGCCGTCCTCGGCGACGGAGAGGAGGTCGTGCTCGCGATCTCGGACGTCGTCCGGGAGTGGAAGCAGCAGGGGCGCCCCGCCGGCGACATGGCGAGTGGTCGTGACGAGCTGCTGCGGCGCCTGGCCGTGACCGGCAACATCTACGTGCCGAAGTTCTACGACGTCTCCTACTCGGCCGACGGTGGCGGCATCGCGGCCGTCATGCCCAACCGCCCGGGCATCCCGCACCGCGTCACCAAGCACACCCTGATGGACCTCGACGCCTGGCCCTACCCGGCCAAGCCGCTCGTGCCGCTGGCCGAGACCGTCCACGAGCGCTTCAGCGTGGAGATCTTCCGCGGCTGCACGCGCGGCTGCCGCTTCTGCCAGGCCGGGATGATCACGCGCCCGGTGCGCGAGCGCTCCATCGAGACCATCGGTGCGATGGTCGAGAACGGCATCCGCAAGTCCGGCTTCGAGGAGGTCGGCCTGCTCAGCCTCAGCAGTGCCGACCACACCGAGATCGGCGACGTCGCCAAGGGCCTGGCCGACCGCTACGAGGACTCCAACGTGAGCCTCAGCCTTCCCAGCACGCGCGTCGATGCGTTCAACATCTCGCTGGCCAACGAGTTCTCCCGCAACGGCCGACGCTCGGGTCTGACCTTCGCCCCCGAGGGCGGCAGCGAGCGGATGCGCAAGGTGATCAACAAGATGGTCACCGAGGAGGACCTGATCAACACGGTCTCCGCGGCCTACTCCCACGGCTGGCGCCAGGTGAAGCTCTACTTCATGTGTGGCCTGCCGACCGAGACCGACGAGGACGTCCTGCAGATCGCCTCGCTCGCCAAGCGGGTCATCGCCGAGGGCCGCAAGGTCACCGGTCAGAACGACATCCGCTGCACCGTCTCCATCGGCGGCTTCGTGCCCAAGCCGCACACGCCCTTCCAGTGGGCCTCCCAGCTCGACGTGGAGACCACCGACGACCGCCTGCAGCAGCTGCGTGACGTCGTACGAGCCGACAAGAAGTACGCCCGCGCGATCGGCTTCCGCTATCACGACGGCAAGCCCGGCATCATCGAGGGGCTCCTCTCGCGTGGCGACCGCCGCGTCGGCGCCGTCATCGAGCAGGTCTGGCGCGACGGCGGCCGCTTCGACGGGTGGAGCGAGCACTTCTCCTACGACCGTTGGATCTCAGCGGCACAGACCGCCCTGGCCGACACCGACGTCGACCTCGCCTGGTTCACCACCCGCGAGCGCGGCTACGACGAGGTCCTGCCCTGGGACCACCTCGACTCCGGCCTCGACAAGGACTGGCTCTGGGCCGACTGGGAGGACGCCCTCGCGGTCGCCGACGGCTCCTCCGACGTCGAGGTGGAGGACTGCCGGTGGACCCCCTGCTACGACTGCGGCGTCTGCCCCGAGATGGGCACCGAGATCCAGATCGGGCCCACGGGCCAGAAGCTGCTGCCGCTCAGCGTGGTCTGAGCTGAGGCGCGCGCGGGCGCCGGCCGCTAGGGCAGGATCTGCTCGTCCAACGACCCGAAGGTCGGCTCGGCGAAGCAGAGGAACTCGTCGTCGGGGCTGATGTCGTTGGGGTCCTCGATGATCAGGTTGATCAGGAGGTCCTCGGGGAAGGCGGCGAGGGCGTCGAGGTCGGCCTCGGGCATCAGCGACGTGCAGACGTCCAGCGGGTCGACCTGGCCGCTCAGGTTGCCGTCGTAGTCCGAGGCCACGCCGACGTAGATGACCTCGGCGTCGTGGTCGTCCTCGCAGTCCTGCTTGAGCAGGTTGTACTGGTCACCGTCCCGGCTCACCTCGACGCACTGCCCGGGCTCGGCGTTGGCGGGGGTGACGACGTTCTGCACGGCATAGACGATGCCGAAGACGATCAGCCCGCCGATCACGCTGAAGACCAGGCCGAGCGGGATCGCCGCGATCGCGGCCCAGCGGCCCTTGCGCTGCCCACCCTTGGTGCGGCCCAGGCCGACGAGGCCGAGGATCAGGCCGATGGGGGACAGGAAGCAGGTGAAGGCCAGGACGAAAGCGGTGATCGACAGGGCGTCGGTCTTCTTCGGTGCCTCGCCGTAGGACTGCTGGCCGTACGGGGACTGGCCGTACGGCGGCTGCTGGCCGTAGCCGGACTGGTCGTAGGACTGGCCGTAGGGCTGCTGGCCGTACGGCGACTCACCTGCCGGCGGGGGCGGCGGGTACTGGCCGCCCTGGCCGGTCTGCTCGCCGTACGGCGGCGGAGGCGGCGGGCCGCCCTGGTCCCCCTGCCCGGCTTGGCCACCGTCCGAGGAGCCGGAGTTGTGGGGGTCGTAGGGGTTGCTCATCGCGGGTACTCCAGGCTCGGCCGGTTGGCGGGTCGCTCGGCAGTCTGTCAGATCCGGCCGGGAGGTCGTGCAGGATGAGGGGATGCGTCACGTCCCCGATCGCGAGCGCCGGACCCGACTCGCGCGGCGCCACGCCCTGGCGCCGGCCCACCGGGTCGACTCGGTGGCCGCGGCCACCCGGGCGATGACCGTGCTGCACTCCACCGAGCCGGCGACGGTCTACCTGTCGTGCTGGAGCCGGGTACGCGACGTGAGCGTCGCGACGATCGACCGCGCGCTCTACGCGGACCGCGACGTCGTCAAGCAGCTCGCGATGCGCCGTACCCTGTTCGTCTTCCCGCGCGACCTCCTCCCAGCGGCCTGGGGCAGCGCGTCGGCGCGGGTCGCCGAGGCGGAGCTGAAGCGGATGGCCAAGGACGTCGAGAAGGCGGGGGTGGACACCGACGGGCACGCCTGGGTGCACCGCTCGCGCGAGGCCGTTCGCTCCGCCATCGCCGAGCGCCCGGACGGGCTGACCGCGCTCGAGGTCCGCGAGCTCCTCCCCGACGTGGCAGTGACCTACGACGTCACGTCCGGCTCGGTGTGGAACCACAGCCGGATCCTCACCCATCTCGGCCTCACCCACGACCTGGTGCGGGGGTTCAACACCCAGCACTGGCGGGTCTCCCGGCCGCGCTGGACCCTGATGGAGGACTGGCTCGGCGACGTGGCACCCGCCCTACCGGCCGCCGAGGGGTACGCCGAGCTCGTCCGCCGCTGGTTGCACACCTTCGGCCCCGGCACCGAGACCGACCTGGTCTGGTGGCTGGGCGCCACCAAGTCGGCCGTCCGGGCGGCGCTGAGCGACCTGGGCGCCGTCCAGGTCGGCCTCGACGGTGGGGACACCGGCTGGCTGCTGCCCGACGACCTCGACCCGCCCACCGGGGACGACGACCCCTGGGTCGCCCTGCTGCCCGTGCTCGACCCGACGGTGATGGGGTGGAAGCAGCGGGACTTCTACCTGGGCCGCCACGCTCCGGAGCTGTTCGACCGCAACGGCAACGCCGGCACCACCGCCTGGGCCGACGGACGGGTGGTCGGCTGCTGGACCCAGGGCGAGGCCGGCGACGTGTGCGTCCATCTGCTCGAGGAGGTCGGGGACGGCGTACGACGTGCGCTGCACGCCGAGGCCGAGCGGCTGACCCGGTGGCTTGACGGTCAACGCGTGGGCACCGTCTACCCTTCGCCTGCGATGAAGTCCCACCGAGATCAGCCTGTCTCCCGTCTCCGACCCACCCCCGGAGGTGCCGCATCATGAGTCGGCAACCCCCCGAGCAGCAGCCACCGCCGGTCCAACGGCTCCGGGTCCGCTACGCCAAGCGCGGACGGCTCCGCTTCACCAGCCACCGCGACTTCAGCCGTGCCTTCGAGCGCGCCGTGTTCCGGGCCCAGGTCCCGATGGCCTACTCGTCCGGCTTCAACCCGCATCCTCGGATCTCCTACGCCGGGGCCGCGCCGACCGGCTCGGCCAGCGAGGCCGAGTACCTCGAGATCGCGCTGGCACAGGTGGTCGACGCGGCGGCGATCCACGTGCTTCTCGACGAGTCGCTGCCCGACGGCCTCGACGTGCTGGAGGTCATCGACGCCGCCGACCTGGAGAAGGGCGGGCTCGCCGATCGTCTGGAGGCGAGCCGGTGGTCGATCGACACGAGTGCTGACGAGGCCCTGGCCACGGCCGCCGTCGCGGACTTCCTGGCTGCGCCGTCGGTGTCCATCGAGCGGATGACGAAGAAGGGCCTGCGCGAGTTCGACTGCCGGGCCGCGGTCGTCTCGTTGCGCGTGGCCGGCGAGGGTGTGCCCGAGGGTCGAGTCCGGCTCGACCTGGTGCTGCGCCACGGCGTCCCGTCCGTGCGTCCCGACGACGTCCTCACGGGGATCCGCGCCGTCAGGGAGCTCGACCTGGGCGGGGCGCCGCTGCTCACGCGCGTGGAACAAGGCCCCCTGGACGAGGCCACCGGCACGGTCGGCGACCCTCTCGCGCGTTGACCCCCGCCGGGAGCGGGGGATCGCCGCGAATCGCCGGCGAAGCGCCGTCCCAGGAGGTCTGTGCGATACTCGTCACGGTTGGCGATCGACGCTCCCAGGTGCCGAGGACCAACCCGACGACGTTCTCGTCGCTCCGCCACGGCGGGTCGACACGGTGGGGACAGGTCGTTGCCAGACCGCGACGCGGCCCGGATCGGTGACAGCGATCCGACCAGGCTGCCGACCGCGGTAGGTGACGACCGGCCTCCAGTGACGCACCGCGGAGGGTGTCGTTCGAACCACGAAGGCTTTGCACCGCGATCGGGACCACGGTCCTCGAGATCCCCGGCCGGTGCCAGACACCACCCGGCCTGGGGTCGGGTGCGAGGAGCAGCACATGGCTGACGACAACGCCGAGCAGAACAACGGCAACCAGGGCAGCGAGGGGCCCGTCGCCCCCGAGATCTCGGCGGCCCCGGCGGCCCCGGCGGCCACGGGGGACGTCGCCCGCGAGGTGCCGCCGAAGGCCGCCAAGAAGGCGCCCGCCAAGAAGGCCGCCAAGAAGGCGCCCGCCAAGAAGGCCGCCGCCAAGAAGGCCGCGGCCAGCGGCGACGAGCCGGCTCCCGAGACCGGGGAGGCGCCCGCCGAGAAGCCGGCCAAGAAGGCCGCCAAGAGGGCGCCCGCCAAGAAGACGGCCCCCAAGGCTGCCAAGAAGACCTCCGCGAAGGCGTCCGACGAGGCCCCGCCCTCCACCTCGGCCTCCGAGGCGCCCATCGAGGGCAACGACGCGCCGGCGGCCCCGATGCCGCTGTTCCAGACTCCTGAGACGACCCCCGCGCCCCGCAAGCGGCGCGCGCCCGCCAAGAAGGCCGCCCCTGCCGCGTCCGACGAGGCGCTGCCCGAGTCCGGTGCTGACGGTGCTGACGGTGGCGCCGGTGGTGGCGACGGCGAGAAGCCCGCTCCCGCGAAGAAGGCCGCCCGCAAGCGGACCGCCGCGCCCAAGGCACCCAAGACCGCGGCGTCCGACGAGGCGGAGCGGTCGGCAGCCGAGGAGAAGGCGGAGACCTCGGAGGAGCAGTCGGACGGCGAGTCGAAGCCGGGACGGGGCTCGGGCAAGGACAGCCGCAACGACTCGGACGCGGACGACAGGTCGCCCGCATCGCCCGACTCCGACGACTCCGACGACTCCGACGACTCCGACGACGACAACGCCGAGGGGGACGGCCCCCGTCGCCGGCGGCGACGTGGTGGCCGACGCCGTCGCAAGAGCGGTGGCGGCGACGGTGGCAATGGTGGCAATGGTGGCGGTCAGGGTGAGTCCGGTGACGGCAACCAGGGCAACCAAGGCAACCAGGGCGGCAGCAACCAGGCTGGCGGCCAGAAGAGCCAGAACCAGGGTGGCGCCAAGGACGAGGACGACGCGGACTCCGGCGACGGCTCCTCGCGCCGGCGCCGTCGTCGGCGCCGCGAGGGCGACGACGGGGCGTCAGGCGGCTCCGGCGGCGACGACCCCAACAACACCACGACGCGCGTGCGACGCGCCCGTTCGCCCGAGGACGAGATCACCGCGGTCAGCGGTTCGACGCGGCTCGAGGCGAAGAAGCAGCGTCGCCGCGAGGGACGCGAGGCCGGGCGGCGTCGCGCCCCCATCGTGAGCGAGGCCGAGTTCCTGGCCCGGCGCGAGTCGGTCGAGCGCGTCATGACGATCCGTCAGCGCAAGGACCTGACCCAGATCGGCGTCCTCGAGGACAAGGTCCTCGTCGAGCACTACGTGGCGCGCGAGTCGCAGACCTCGCTGATCGGCAACATCTACCTCGGTCGCGTGCAGAACGTCCTGCCGTCGATGGAGGCCGCCTTCATCGACATCGGCAAGGGCCGCAACGCCGTCCTGTACGCCGGCGAGGTCAACTGGTCGGCCCTGGGCCACAAGGACGGTGCTCCGCGCAAGATCGAGTCGGTCCTCTCGTCGGGCCAGACGATCCTGGTGCAGGTCAGCAAGGACCCGATCGGGCACAAGGGTGCTCGGCTCACCAGCCAGATCAGTCTCGCGGGCCGCTTCCTGGTCTACGTGCCCGACGGCACGACGAGCGGCATCTCCCGCAAGCTGCCCGACACCGAGCGGCACCGCCTCAAGACCCTCCTGAAGGAGGTCGTGCCGTCCTCGGCCGGCGTGATTGTGCGCACCGCGGCCGAGGGGGCCAGCGAGGAGGAGCTGACCCAGGACGTCGAGCGACTCAAGGCACGCTGGGAGGAGATCGAGGCCAAGACGGGCAAGGGCAGCAAGGGCGGAGCCCCCCAGCTGCTCTACGGCGAGCCCGACCTCACGCTCAAGGTCGTGCGCGACCTCTTCACCGAGGACTTCGCCAAGCTCGTCATCTCCGGCGACGAGGTCTGGGAGACCATCAGCGGCTACGTCGCCGACATCGCTCCTGACCTGGCACCGCGGCTGGAGAAGTACGACGTCGCCGACCACGGTGGCGCCGACCTGTTCACGACGTACCGCGTCGACGAGCAGATCGCCAAGGCCCTGGACCGCAAGGTCTACCTGCCCTCGGGCGGGTCCCTGGTCATCGACCGCACCGAGGCGATGACCGTCGTCGACGTCAACACCGGCAAGTTCACCGGCTCCGGGGGCAACCTCGAGGAGACCGTCACCAAGAACAACCTGGAGGCCGCCGAGGAGGTCGTGCGCCAGCTCCGGCTGCGCGACATCGGTGGCATCATCGTCGTGGACTTCATCGACATGGTCCTGGAGTCCAACCGTGACCTCGTGTTGCGCCGCATGGTCGAGTGCCTCGGCCGCGACCGCACCCGCCACCAGGTCGCCGAGGTCACCTCGCTCGGGCTGATCCAGATGACGCGCAAGCGCATCGGCACCGGGTTGCTGGAGTCCTTCAGCGAGAACTGCCAGCACTGCCAGGGCCGTGGCGTCGTCGTCCACGACATGCCGATCGAGGCCCGCCAGGGCGGCGACGACGACTCGCGTCGCGGTGGCGGAGGCGGAGGCGGCCGTCGACGCGGAGGCCGTGGCCGTGGCCAGGACGACTCCGACCAGCAGGGCTCGGGTCAGCAGAAGTCCGGGGATGCCGGCAGCTCCGGGGACTCCGGTTCGCCGGCGTCGAAGCCGTCACCCGCCGAGTTCGCGGCGATGGCCAAGGCCGAGCGCGCCCGCGAGGAGCAGGCGCCGGCCGCTGACGACGCTGCAGCGGCCGCTCCGGTCGCCCCGCAGCAGGATGAGACGAGCCCGACGAGCGAGCCGGCCGAGCCCGCCGCTCCCCGGGTCGTGACCCGCACCCGTCGTGGCGCGAGCCGGACGGCACCGGTCTCGGCGACCCCCGAGCCCTCCGAGCCCTCCGAGCCCGCCGGGCCCGCCGAGGCGGCCCCTGCGGTCACCGAGCCGGAGGCCGTGGCCGAGCCGGAGACTCCAGCCGAGACCCCGGCTCAGTCGCCCGCGACCAGCCACCCGGCCGAGCCGGCGGCCCCCCAGGTCGTCACCCGCACCCGACGTGGTGTCTCCCGCACCGTGGCAAGCGCACCTCCCGAGCCCGTGGAGGCGGTGACCGCCCCGGCGAACCCGGTCCCGGCCGCCCCCGCGCCCGAGGCGAGCACCCCGGAACCGCCACGCGTGGTCACCCGCACGCGCGGACAGGGAGCACGCCGGGCTGCCGCCACCTCTGCGAGCTCCCCGGCCGACGCACCCGGGACCGAGGCTGTCGAGCAGGCTGCGGTGCCCACCATGGACGAGGCCGCACCAGCCTCGGGCCAGATCGGGTCACCGCCGGAGTCCGGCGTCGTCGAGCCCTCGCTCGTCGACGTGGAGCCGGGCGAGCCGGTGACGGCTGCCGAGGGCGACGACCCCGAGGCCGAGCCCACGAACGACGCGGCCGGGCACGTCCCGGTCAAGCGCAAGGGAAGCGCCCGCAAGCGCTGAGCACCATGCGGGCGACGTCCCCGACCGGCTCGTTTTGCTGTCCGGGGACGTTGTCCGTAGCATTCATCCTTGGTGCGCCCCGGCGTGCCGTCCTCTGACTGGCACCCATTCGCCACACGATGCCCGGTCCTTCGAGATGATCCTCTCGAGGTGCCGCGCGTGAAGGTGACCGACGTGCCGCAGACCCAGATGTGCCAGACGTGATTGTGAATCGACGAAGGAGACCGCGATGTACGCGATCGTGCGCGCAGGCGCCAAGCAGCAGAAGGTCGCTGTTGGCGACGTCATCGAGATCGACAAGGTCACCACGCCCGTCGGCGAGACCCTGAGCCTCCCGGTCGTGATGGCCGTGGACGGCGAGACCGTGACCGCCACCGGCCTGGCCGACGCCGCGGTGACCGTCGAGGTGCTCGGACTGACCAAGGGCCCCAAGATCGTCATCCAGAAGTACAAGAACAAGACCGGCTACAAGAAGCGCCAGGGTCACCGCCAGAAGTACACCCAGGTCAAGGTCACCGACATCAGCCTGTGATCGACTGAGCCTCCGGCTCAGCGATCCTCTCGCAACTCTCGACACACTCTCGACACTCTCGACACCAAGGGACTCCTCAGATGGCACACAAGAAGGGCGCCGCGTCCACCAAGAACGGTCGCGACTCCAACTCCCAGCGTCTCGGCGTCAAGCGCTACGGCGGCCAGACCGTCAACGCCGGCGAGATCATCGTCCGCCAGCGTGGCACGCACTTCCACCCGGGCTCCGGCGTGGGCCGTGGCGGCGACGACACGATCTTCGCGCTCATCGCGGGCTCGGTCGAGTTCGGCCGCAAGCGTGGGCGTCGTGTCGTCAACATCGTGCCGGGCGAGTGACCTGACGCTCGCCAGCAGCACCACTCACAGCTTTCACTGAGAGGCGTCCCGGGCATCGGGGCGCCTCTCGGCATTTCCGCACCACCGAGGAGCACCCATGGCCATCCCCACCTTCGTCGACCGCGTCACGCTGCACGTCAGCGCCGGGCGCGGTGGCCACGGGGTCGCCTCGGTCCACCGCGAGAAGTTCAAGCCCCTCGGTGGCCCGGACGGCGGCAACGGCGGTCCTGGCGGCTCGGTGATCCTGCGCGTCGAGTCCGACGTGACGACCCTGGTCGACTACCACCACAGCCCGCACCGCAAGGCCGAGCACGGCGACCACGGCGGCGGCTCGCACAAGAACGGCTCCCACGGCGCCGACCTGGTGCTGCCGGTGCCCGACGGCACGGTCGTGGCCTACAAGAGCGGTGAGGTCATCGCCGACCTCGTGGGTCCCGGCACCGAGCTGGTGATCGCCGAGGGCGGCCGCGGCGGCCTGGGCAACGCGGCGTTGGCCTCGGCCAAGCGCAAGGCCCCCGGCTTCGCCCTGCTCGGCGAGCCGGGCGACGAGCTCGAGATCGTGCTCGAGCTCAAGGTCGTCGCCGACATCGGGCTGGTGGGATTCCCCAGCGCCGGCAAGTCGAGCCTGATCGCCTCGATCTCGCGAGCGCGGCCCAAGATCGCCGACTACCCGTTCACCACCCTGGTGCCCAACCTCGGTGTGGTCACCGGTGGTGAGGTGACCTTCACGGTCGCCGACGTACCCGGACTGATCGAGGGCGCCAGCGACGGTCGCGGCCTCGGCCACGACTTCCTGCGTCACGTCGAGCGCTGCGCCGCGCTGGTGCACGTGCTGGACACCGCGACGTTCGAGCCGGGCCGCAACCCGCTCGACGACCTGGACATCATCGAGCGCGAGCTGACCCAGTACGGCGGCCTCGAGGACCGACCGCGCCTGGTGGCGCTCAACAAGGTCGACGTGCCCGACGGACGCGACATCTCCGACATGGTGATCGACGACCTGGTGGCCCGGGGGCTGCGAGTCTTCCCGGTCTCGGCCGCGAGTGGCGAGGGCACGCGCGAGCTGGTCTTCGCGATGGCCGAGATCGTCTCCGCCGCCCGCGAGGAGCGGGCGGTGGAGGTCGCCCAGCGGATCGTGCTGCGCCCGCCGAGCGCCGACGGTGGATCTGGCTTCACCGTGACCGAGACCGAGGACGGGTGGCGGGTCCGTGGCGACAAGCCCGAGCGCTGGGTGCGGCAGACCGACTTCAGCAACGACGAGGCCGTCGGCTTCCTTGCCGACCGGCTCAACCGGCTGGGCGTCGAGACCCGGCTGGTCGAGCTCGGGGCCATCGAGGGTGACGCCGTCCTGATCGGCGACCCCGACAACGCCGTGGTCTTCGACTTCAAGCCCGGTCTCGACGCGGGTGCGGAGAACCTCGCCCGACGCGGCGAGGACACGCGCCTGAAGGAGAACCGTCCGGCCCGCGAGCGCCGACGGGCGATCGAGGACGCGATGGATGACCGCAGCGAGACCGAGACCCGCGCCGACGTGGCGCGCCGCCTCGACAAGCCCGAGGTCTACGGTCCCTCCTCCTACGACATCGGTACCGACGACGACCCGGACTGGCTCGAGGACGACCCCGGTGCCCGCTAGGGCCGAGGTCACGCAGGCCCGGCGCATCGTCGTCAAGGTCGGCTCGTCCTCACTCACGACCGCCGCTGGCGGACTCGACCCGGCCCGCCTGCGCGCGCTGGTCGACGTGCTCGCCGCGGCCCGGGTCGCCGGCGGTGACGTCGTGCTCGTGTCGTCCGGTGCGATCGCTGCTGGTCTGGCGCCGTTGGGGCTCACCCGGCGTCCGTCCGGACTGCCGGCGCAGCAGGCCGCTGCCTCGGTCGGCCAGGGGCTGCTCGTGCACCGCTACACCGAGGAGCTGCGTCGCCACGACATCGTGGTCGGCCAGGTGCTGCTGACGCATGACGACGTGACTCGTCGTGCGCACTACCGCAACGCCGCGCAGACCTTCGACAAGCTGCTCGAGCTCGGCGTGCTGCCGATCGTCAACGAGAACGACACCGTCGCCACCGGTGAGATCCGCTTCGGCGACAACGACCGACTGGCCGCCCTCGTCGCGCACCTGGTCAAGGCCGACCTGCTGGTGCTGCTCTCCGACGTCGACGGGTTGTACGACGGCCGCCCCAGCGATCCGGGCACCTCCCTGGTGCCCGAGGTGGTCTCGGCCGACGACCTCGACGGACTGCGCATCGGCAAGACCGGAGCGGCCGGGCTCGGCACGGGCGGGATGCAGACCAAGGTGCAGGCGGCTCAGATCGCCACGGGCGCCGGGATCCCGGTCGTCCTCACCTCGGCCGCGCAGGCTGGTGCCGCGCTCGCGGGCGAGCCTGTCGGCACGCTGTTCCGCCCGACCGGCCGCCGCCGCTCGACCCGGCTGCTCTGGCTGGCGCACGCGACCGAGGCCAAGGGCACCCTCGTGCTCGACGCCGGGGCGGTCGCCGCGGTGACCCAGCGGGGTGCCTCGCTCCTCGCCGCGGGGATCACCGGGGTCAGCGGACGCTTCATCGCCGGCGACCCGGTCGACCTCGTCGGGCCGGACGAGGCCGTCGTGGCGCGCGGGCTGGTGAACTTCGACGCCGAGGAGCTGCCGCGGCTGCTGGGTCGCTCGTCGGGCGAGCTCAAGGCCGAGCTGGGTGCGGGCTACGAGCGCGAGATCGTGCACCGCGACGACCTGGCGCTGCTCTAGGCGGAGCTGCCAGACCCCTAGGGGCTCCAGCCGTGCCAGTCCACGCAGGTGGTTGCGGTGCCGCCGTTCGCGAGGCAGCGCGTCCGGGCTGACGTAGGATCCGCTCGTGAAGAAGCTCCTCGCCCTCGCCCTGGTGGCCGCTCTGCTGGTCACCGTCCGTGTCGCCCCCGAGGCGGAGGCGGCGGGGAAGAAGCGCACCCTGGACACGGCGTACGTCTGCGACTTCGGCCAGGGCTCGGGGGTCATCGATGTTGCGGTCACCGTGAAGCTGCCCAAGAAGGTGGCCGCCGCCAGCACCGTCGCGAAGCGACGGATCAAGGTGTCGCTCGTCCTGCCGGCGGACACCGTCGCGACGATGCGGCAGTTCGGTGTGGAGTCGGTCGCAGGCCGCGCGGACGGGGCCAAGCTGCGCGTGGGCCCCACCCGCGCGGCGGTGCGCACGCTGCGGGTCCCGCGCACCGAGCTCCCGCCCTCCGGGTCGCTCACCCTGCGCGGCACGGGCAGGGTCTCGTCGTTCGAGGCGCCGGCCCCCGGGCGGTACGCCGTGCGCGTGCCGAAGCGGCTGGCCGTCGAGCTCACCGCCTACGGCGACGGCTCCTCCTTCGAGCAGGGCCTCGCGTGCGCGGTGGCGCCAGGGGCGCCGAGCAGGTTGGGGACGCTGCGGGTGAAGGCCTGACCCCACCCTGGCCGTACGCTGGGACCACATGAACGAGCAGGTGCACTACCTCGACCACGCCGCCACCACCCCCATGGTGCCCGCGGCGGTCGAGGCGATGACCGAGCACCTGCGCGACGTCGGCAACGCCAGCTCGCTGCACGCCTCGGGGCGGCGTGCCCGGCGCGTGGTCGAGGAGTCGCGCGAGACGATCGCCCAGGCCCTCAACTGCCGCCCCGGCGAGGTCGTCTTCACCTCCGGCGGCACCGAGTCCGACAACCTCGCCCTCAAGGGCATCCACTGGTCGCGCACGGCCGTGCTCGGCGGCACGCCGAGGCTGGTCTCGAGCGCGATCGAGCACCACGCGGTGCTGGATCCGTTGCGCTGGCTCCAGGACGGCGACGAGGCGGAGGTCCGCCTCCTCGGCGTCGACACCACGGGCCGGATCGACCTCGACGAGCTGCGGGCGCTGACCTCCGACGTGCCGACGTCGCTGATCTCGGTGATGTGGGCCAACAACGAGGTCGGCACGCTGCAGCCGATCGAGGAGGTCGTCGCGATCGCGGCCGAGCAGGGCATCCCCGTGCACACCGATGCCGTGCAGGCGCTCGGTGCGGTGCCGCTGGACTTCGCCGCCTCGGGCGTCGACGCGATGACGGTCACCGGCCACAAGGTCGGCGGCCCGTACGGCGTCGGGGCGCTCGTCGTACGCCGTGAGCTCGGCGTGACGCCGTTGTCGCACGGCGGTGGGCAGGAGCGCGACATCCGCAGCGGCACCCTCGACGCCCCGGCCATCGCCGGTTTCGCGGCCGCCGTCGAGCTGGCGGTCAAGCAGCAGGCCGAGCACGCCACTCGCCTCACCGAGCTGCGCGACGACCTCGTCCGACGCGTGGTCGCCGAGGTCCCCGACGCTCACCTGCACGGGGACCCCGACCGTCGGCTGCCCGGCAACGCCCACCTCGGCTTCCCCGGCTGCGAGGGCGACTCGCTGCTGATGCTCCTCGACGCCCGCGGCATCGAGTGCTCCACCGGCTCGGCCTGCTCGGCCGGGGTCGCCCAACCGTCCCACGTGCTGCTGGCGATGGGGTGCTCGGAGGAGTCCGCGCGGCACTCGCTGCGCTTCAGTCTCGGCCACACCTCGACCCAGTCCGACGTCGACGCCGTCGTCGCGGCGATCGGCCCCGTGGTCGAGCGGGCCAGAGCGGCCCGACGGTGACCCAGTGGTGATCGGGTGATGATCGGGTGAAGGTCCTCGCTGCCATGTCCGGCGGCGTCGACTCCGCCGTCGCCGCCGCGCGCGCCGCGGAGGCGGGCCACGACGTCACGGGCATCCACCTCGCGCTGTCGCGCAACCCCCAGTCCTACCGGTCGGGGGCCCGTGGCTGCTGCACCATCGAGGACAGCAACGACGCCCGTCGTGCCGCCGACGTGATCGGGATCCCCTTCTACGTCTGGGACCTCTCCGCGGAGTTCCACGAGGACGTGGTCGAGGACTTCATGGACGAGTACGCCGCCGGGCGCACCCCCAACCCGTGCCTGCGGTGCAACGAGAAGATCAAGTTCGCCGCCGTGCTCGAGCGCGCTCTGGCGCTGGGCTTCGACGCGGTCGCGACCGGGCACTACGCGCAGCTGCGGCGGGGCCCGGAGGAGCAGGGCGGACTCATCGAGATGCATCGGGCGATCGACGACGGCAAGGACCAGTCCTACGTGCTCGGTGTGCTCGACCAGCGCCAGCTCGCGCACTCGCTCTTCCCGCTCGGCGACTCCACGAAGCCCGACGTACGGCTGGAGGCCGAGCGGCGCGGTCTGCTCGTGGCCGACAAGCCCGACAGCCACGACATCTGCTTCGTCGCCGACGGCGACAACGCCGGCTGGCTCAGGGAGAAGCTCGGTGACCGCGCCCCCAACGAGGGCGGCGACATCGTCGACGACGACTCCGGCGAGGTCCTCGGTCGCCACGAGGGCACCTACGGCTACACCATCGGCCAGCGCAAGGGTCTGCGGATCGGCCGACCGGCTCCCGACGGCAAGCCGCGCTTCGTGCTCGACATCGAACCGGTCTCCGGGACCGTGACGGTCGGCCCGCGCGAGCGACTGGCCGTGCACTCCCTGCGGGGCATCCGTCCGCGCTGGTGCGGCGCGGTGCCCGACGTCCTCACCGGCCCCGACGTGACCGTCCAGCTGCGCGCCCACGGCGAGGAGCTGCCCGCCACGGTGACCCTGGTGGACGACGAGGTCTCCGTCGAGCTGCACGAGCCGGCGTACGGCATCGCTCCGGGGCAGGCGGTCGTCGTCTACGACGGCACCCGCGTGGTCGGATCGGCCACGATCTCGGCGACCGACCGGGTCCTGGCAGGTCGCGGAGTGAGCGGTCGATGACGTTCGCGACCGGGATCGGGTCGATGCCCGGCGAGGACCTCGCGACCTCGCTCCAGGTGGTCCTCGACGAGCTCGCGCACGACCGCGGACTGCCCTACCTTCCCGAGCTCCCCGCACGTGGCGTCACGTCCGGGATGCTCGGGCGCACGCTGTCGCTGATCGACGGGATCGGGGTCGACCTGCAGCCTGCGGGGTGGCGGCTGACCGACAGCCCGGGCGTCGACCACCGCCGCGCGCGCAGTCGCCTCGACCAGGACCTCGACGTCCTCGAGGAGCACACGCAGGGCTACGACGGCTCCTTCAAGGTGCAGGTCGTCGGCCCGTGGACGTTGGCCGCGATGGTCGAGAAGCCCCGTGGCGACAAGGTCCTGAGCGACCACGGCGCTCGCCGCGACCTCGCCCAGGCGCTCGCGGAGGCCGTGCGCGGCCACGTGCGCGACGTACGCCGGCGGCTCGGCGACCGTGGCCCGGTGGCGCCCGAGGGAGCGGCCGCTCGGCTCGTCGTCCAGGTCGACGAGCCCGGTCTCGCCGCCGTGATGGGGGGCGGAGTGCCGACCGCGTCGGGCTTCGGCCGGCACCGCACTATCCACCCTCCCGAGACCTCCGAGGCTCTCGGCTGGGTGCTCGAGGCGATCGCCGAGGAGGGCGCTGAGCCGTGGGTGCACGCCTGTGCCCCCGAGACCCCCCTCGCCCTGGTGCGAGGGGCTGGTGCGCACGGCCTGATGGTCGACGTCGGCGTGCTCGACGGGGCCGGCCACGACGCGCTCGGCACCGCCCTGGAGGCGGGGGAGCGGGTCGTGCTGGGCGCCGTACCCTCCCTGGACGACCAGGCCGTGACCGACACCGTCGTCGTCGAGCGGGTGCTGCGCTGGCTCGACATGCTCGGCCTGGACCCGGAGCAGTCCGCCCCGTCGCTCGGCGTCTCGCCCGCCTGCGGTCAGGCCGGAGCCTCGGCCGAGTGGGCGCGGCGCGCGCTGCGGATCTCCCGCTCGGCCGCCGACAACCTCGGGTGAGGCGGGCCGGGGGCGGCACTTACCAGCAGTTGTGACGACCACCTGACGGCTATAGCGGTCGGCCAGACGTGACAACTGCTGGTAAGTGCCCGGCTGCGGCACCCCTCGCGACGTGCGTGCGTCAGCCCACGTGGGCCGGGGCACCCTCGGGACCGTCGGTGGCGAGCTCGGTGTGCTTGACGTTGAGCAGGAGCCAGACGACCAGCGAGGCGCCGAGCATCATGATGGACCCGACGAAGAACGCGTTGGTCGCGCCCTCGGTGAAGCTGGCCTGGAAGACCGCCGCCTCCATGAAGCTCAGGTCCGTGCCCGGGACCACGGCGTTCGGGTCGATCCCGGCGCTGGTGAGTCCCTGTCCCAGCGCGCCGGCGACCGAGTCCGCGCGGTTGTTGAGGAAGTGGACCGAGACGGTGCTCAGGCTCGCGAGTCCGAGCGCACCCCCGACCTGCTGCATGGTGTTGAGCACACCCGAGCCGATGCCGGAGTCCTCGGCGCGCACGTGGTGGACGGCGGTGAGGGTCAGGGGCACGAAGGTCATGCCCATGCCGATGGACATCGTGAGCACGAACGGGAAGATGCTGGCCCAGTAGTTGATGTCGGCACCCGCGGTGCTGCCGTTGGCGATGGCGTCCAGCACGGCCGCCGGGGAGTCGTCGATCGAGATCCGGGAGAACATGAACAGCGAGAACGACGCGAGCAGGGTGCCGACGCCGGCGATGTAGCGCGGGTCGATCCGGTTGACCAGGTTGGACGAGAGTCCGGCACCGATCACGATGCCCAGGGAGAACGGCAGGAAGGCGAAGCCGGTGCGCAGGGAGCTGTAGCCGACGACCTGCTGGATGAAGAGGCTGAGGAAGTAGAACATCGCGAACATCGCGGCCGGGGCCAGCATCATCGCCGCGAAGCTCGCCGCGCGGGTGCGGTTGCGGAAGATCCGCAGCGGGAGCAGGGCGTGGTCGGTGCGCGACTCGACATAGATGAACAGCGCCAGCAGCGCCACACCTCCGGCGAGCGCCAGCAGGGTGAACCCGTCGCCCCAGCCGTAGCGGTCGTCACCGGCGCGAGTGAGGCCGTAGACCAGGCTGAGCAGGCCACCGGTGGCGGTGATCGCACCGGGCACGTCGAGGCGCCCACGGTCGGCGGCAGACTCACGCAGGAACCGCGGGGCCAGAGCTGCCGCGGCCAGCCCGATCGGGGTGTTGATGAGGAACGTCAGGCGCCAGCCGCTGAGCTCGACGCCGGCGAAGCTGTCGAGCCCGGTGAGGTAGCCGCCGAGGATCAGTCCGACGGCCGCCCCGGCGCCGGACATCGCGGCGTACACGGCGAAGGCGCGGTTGCGCTGGGGGCCGGCGGGGAACGTCGTGGTGATCAGCGCGAGGGCCGTCGGAGCGGCCATGGCGGCACCGAGACCCTGCAGGGCCCGCGAGGAGAGCAACATCGCCTCGTTCTGGGCGAGGCCGCCCAGAGCGGAGGCGAGGGCGAAGACGGTCAGGCCGAGGATGAAGATCCGGCGGCGTCCGTAGAGGTCTCCGAGGCGACCACCGAGCAGGAGGAGCCCACCGAAGGCCAGGGCGTAGCCGGTGACGATCCAGGACAGGTTGGCCTGGTTGATGCCGAGGTCGTTGCCGATGAAGGGCAGCGCGATGTTGGTGATCGTGCCGTCGAGCACGACCATCAGCTGGGCGATGGAGATGACGACGAGGGCCCACCCGAGATGGAGGTCCTTCCCGTCGGCAGGGGTGTCGGTGTCGGGCACGGGCGGGTCGGCCTTCGTGAGGTCGGTCATGACTTGTCCTTCGAGTTCGTGGCGTGGGCGGTGGTGGTCGAGAGGTCGGTGGTGGGCTGCCCGGCAGCGACGGCGGGCAGGATGATCTGGTCGATGACGCGCACGATGAAGGCCTGGTCGGGCAGCTCACCGAGCAGGAACTGGCGGTGCAGCACGATGCCGGGCAACGCCGGGGTGATCAGGTCGAGGTCGGCGTCGGGGGAGATCTCGCCGCGCTCCTGGGCGCGGGCGAAGATCTCGGCGGAGGCGGCCGCCTTGGGGCCGATGATGTCGCGACGGAAGGCTTCGGCGAAGTCCTCGTCGCGCGCCATCGCGGTGACGACGCTGGCCAGGATCGCGATCTGGGCCTGGTCTGCCTGACCTCCCATGCCGCAGTACGTCGCCAGCAGGTCGTCACGCAGGTTGCCCGTGTCGACCGCCGGGTGGGGCGCCTTCTGTGCCTTCAGGGCGTCGATCACGAGGGCGGACTTGCTGGCCCAACGACGGTAGAGCGTGGCCTTGGACGCGCGCGCCGCCGTGGCGACGGCATCCATGGTGAGCCGGTCGTAGCCGACGTCAGCGAGGATCTCGAGCGCGGCGTCGAAGATCTCCTGCTCGCGGTCGCCCTCCACACGGGGGCGGGCGCCGCCCTCGGCGCCGGGCGGGGGTGGTGCAGGGGTCATGGCGGTGTGGCCTTCGTCACTGGATGGAACGGAACGGTTTCGTACTCTCCAAGAGAGTACGGATCCGTTTCATTCCCGCCAACTCCGAGAACCTTCGCCGACCCGTCGTCTCGCGGCGACGGGTCAGCGCAGCTGGCCTCAGCGCAGGAGCTGCAGGCAGCGCGAGGCCGCGAAGCCGTTCCAGGAGCGCACGTCGCGGAACATGTAGTGCCCGACCCGCCCCATGTCGCAGAACTCGGTGCTTGCCGCGATGTCCTCGGCGCGGTCGAGGAAGGCGCGCGTCATCCGCGCCGAGGTGATCTTGTCGGTGCTGCCGTGGGCCGCCGACACGGACTTGCCGCGCAGCGCGGCCACCGAGTCGTCCGGCTGCCACCAGGGGGCGAGCCCGACGACCCCGATCACCGACGGGTCGTCGGCGACAAAGGCGGCGGTGCGGGCCCCCATCGAGTGGCCCAGCAGTACGACGGGCACGTCGCCGACCTCCCGGCGTACCTCCTCGAGGGCCCAACGGGCGTCGGCCACGGGAGCGCCACCGTTCCAGCCGCGCACCTCGTAGCGCAGCAGCCAGGTGCTGATGCCCTCCTCGTGGAGGTCGGGCGCGATCGTGCGCTGCAGGGCGGCCATCCGCTTCCAGGAGGCGCTGCGGCCGTCCACGGGCTGCCGGCTGGTCTGCTTGCCGCCGTGCAGGGCCAGCACCAGTCCCCGAGGGGTGGCACCGGTGGCGGTGACGGCGGGCACGTCCAGGCGCGTCAGGGCGCGTCCGGACCGGGTCTGGGGGGCGAGGTGATCGCGCGACTGCTGAGGGCTCACACAGGTGATTCGCTCCCATCCGGGCACCCGGATGGGTGAGGTGTGTCATGTCGGTGGTCACCGGCAAGATGGGCCCATGCCCGAGACGTCCCCCGACCCCGCTCCCGAGGCCGCGCGTGAGGAGCACCGCCTGTTGGCCGAGGAGGTGGAGGACGCCCGGTGGCGCTACTACGTGCTCGACGACCCAGCGCTGGACGACGCCGACTTCGACCAGCGCCTGCGTCGGCTCGAGGCGCTCGAGGAGGCGCACCCGGAGCTGCGCACGCCCGACTCGCCGACCCAGAAGGTCGGCGGTGCGGTCTCGACCGACTTCACCGCCCGAGACCACCGACAGCGCATGGAGAGCCTGGACAACGCCTTCAGCTTCGAGGAGCTCGAGCAGTGGCACGCCCGGCTCGCCCGCGACGGAGTCGAGGCGCCAGCGCTGCTGTGCGAGCTCAAGGTCGACGGGCTGGCGATCAACCTGCTCTACGAGGACGGTCGACTGACGCGAGCCCTGACCCGCGGCGACGGCCGCACCGGCGAGGACGTCACGCCCAACGTCAAGACGATCGACTCCATCCCGCACCGGCTCACCGGCACCGACGAGTTCCCGGTGCCGGCGTCGGTCGAGGTGCGCGGTGAGGTGTTCCTGCCGGTGGAGGCGTTCGAGCGGCTCAACGTCGCGATGACCGACGCCGGCAAGCCGGTGTTCGCCAACCCCCGCAACGCCGCCGCGGGCTCGCTGCGGCAGAAGGATCCGCGGGTCACCGCGACCCGTGCTCTCGGCATGGTCTGCCACGGCATCGGCGCGCGGGAGGGCTTCGTGCCGACGGCGCAGTCACAGGCCTACGACGCGTTGGCGGCCTGGGGCCTGCCGACCTCCGACCAGGTCCGGGTGCTGGGGTCGCTGGGCGAGGTCGAGGCGTTCATCGACGAGGTGGGGGAGCGACGGCACACGATCGTGGCCTACGAGATCGACGGCGTCGTGATCAAGGTCGACGACGTCGGCCTCCAACGACGCCTCGGCTCCACGAGCCGTGCGCCCCGGTGGGCGATCGCGTTCAAGTACCCGCCCGAGGAGGTCAACGCCAAGCTGCTGGCCATCGAGGTCAACACCGGGCGCACCGGACGGGTCACGCCGTTCGGGGTGATGGAGCCGACGCGCGTAGCCGGCTCCACGGTCGAGCGCGCGACGCTGCACAACGCCCACGAGGTGACCCGCAAGGATGTGCGCCCCGGCGACACCGTGGTGCTGCGCAAGGCCGGCGACGTGATCCCCGAGATCGTCGGCCCGGTCCTGCCGCTGCGTCCCGAGGGGCTGGAGGCGTGGGTGATGCCGACCGAGTGCCCCTCCTGCGGCACCACCCTGGCCCAGCAGAAGGAGGGCGACAAGGACCTGCGCTGCCCCAACCACCAGAAGTGCCCGGCGCAGATGCTCGACCGCGTCTTCCACGTCGCCGGCCGCGGCGCCTTCGACATCGAGGGCCTCGGCTCGGAGGCGGCGGCGGCCCTGCTCGAGGCCGGAGTGATCACCGATGAGGGCGACGTCTTCGACCTGGACGCGGCGAAGCTGATGCGGACCGACCTGTTCACCAGAGCCGCCAAGAAGGCCGAGCTCACCGACGGCGCCACCGAGGGCAGAGTCCTCTCGGCCAACGGGCAGCGGCTGCTCGACAACCTCGACCAGGCCAAGCAGGTCCCGCTGTGGAGGGTCGTCGTCGGTCTGTCGATCCGCCACGTCGGTCCGACCGCGGCGCGTGCCCTGGCCACCGAGTTCGGCTCGATGGAGTCGATCCGGGCGGCCACCGAGGAGCAGCTGGCAGCCGCCGCGGGCGTCGGGCCGACGATCGCCGAGGCCGTCATCGAGTGGTTCACCCACGACTGGCACGTCGCCATCGTCGAGAAGTGGGAGCGGGCCGGGGTCACGATGGCCGACGAGCGCGACGAGTCGACCCCGCGCACCCTGGAGGGGCTGACGATCGTGGTGACCGGGTCGCTGGTCGACTACAGCCGCGACTCCGCCAAGGAGGCGATCCTCTCCCGTGGGGGCAAGGCCTCCGGGTCGGTGTCGAAGAAGACCGACTTCGTGGTCGTCGGGGAGAGCGCCGGCTCGAAGGCCGAGAAGGCCGAGCAGCTCGGCGTGCCCATCCTCGACGAGGCCGGCTTCACCGCACTCCTCGAGCAGGGGCCTCCCGCGCCACTAGAGTGACCGCGTGCTGGCGGCTGCGTACCTGCTCGTCGCCGGCCTGGCCGGCTTCGCGGTGCTCACCCGCGCGGCGCCGGCTGCCCCCGCCATCGTGCGGCTCCCCGGCGGCTTCCTGCTCGCCGTCGTCTTCACCTCGTGGACGACGTACGCGGTGGCTCTCGGATCCGCCGAGCTGTTCGGGTGGGCCGAGCAGGCGCTGCGCGTCGGACTGGTCGTCAGCACCGTGCTCGCGACCGCCGTGCTCGTGGCGCTCATCGCCGCCGGTCGAGGGGTGCGTCCGAGGGACCTGCGGATCCCCCGACTCGACGCGGTGCTGGCCGCGCTCGCCGTGACCGTCTCGTGGTGGTTCATGCACGCCCGCCTGCGCGAGGAGAACGGCGAGACCCTGGTCTCTGCCAACACCTGGGGCGACCTGGGCCTGCACGGTGCGCTGTCGCGCTCGTTCTCGGTGGGGGCCAACTACCCGACCGAGTACCCGTTTTTCGCCGGCGAGCCGATCCGCTACCACTTCGGCTTCGACTTCTTCGCGGCGATGCTGCAGGAGGGCGGCTTCTCGCTGCTTTGGTCGTTCAACCTGCCGGCGATCATCGGCTTCACCGCGATGCTGCTGACGACGTTCGCCATCGCCCGGCTGCTCTTCAGCCCGGCGGACCCGCCCCGGTGGTGGCGCGACCGCGGCGTCTGGGCCGGCCTCGTCGCGATGGCTCTCCTGCTGACGAACCAGTCGCTGGGGTGGCTGCGCTACGTGCAGGAGGACGGCGACGGCAGCCTGCTCACCGCGCTGCGCCCCAGCGTGCTCTGGGCGCACGAGGGCTACCTCACCGGCGGGCCCTACACCGACGACCGGATCGTCATGTTCAACACCCCCAATGCCTACCTGACCCAGACCCACCTGATCGTGGCGATGGCGGTCGTCCTGCTCCTGGTCCACGTGCTGCTCGCGCACCTCGGTGGTCTCGGCGACGCCGAGGCACCCGACCGGCGGTTGCTCGCCGGGGTGGGATTGACCTTCGGCGTGGGTTTCTGGCTCAACGGCGTCGTGTGGCTGGCGGCCGCGGTCTTCCTCGGAGGACTGCTGCTGCTCGGCGCGCTCGCCGCCCGGTCCGACCGGCGTCGGCTCGTGGACTGGCTGCGGGCCGGCGCGTGGTTCGCCGTACCGGCCCTGGCCCTCGCCGTGCCGCAGGCGCTGCTCCTCAACGGTGGGAGGACCGAGGGCGGTGTGGGAGTGCACCTGGGCTACCTGACCTGTGCCTCCACGGCGTCGTCGTGCCACGGAGGAGACATGAACCTGCTGTCGGTGGCCGACTGGTGGTCGTTCCTCCAGTACTGGTGGCTCAACGAGGGCGCCTTCATCCCGTTGCTCGCGCTCGCCTTCGCGCTCGGGTCGTGGCGCGACCGCCGGATCATCGCGGCCACGACCTTCGTCTTCCTGTGGGGGAGCGTGGTGCAGGTCGGTCAGGACGTCGGCGGGCAGAACCACAAGGTCTTCAACCTCTGGGAGAACCTCGCCGCCCCGTTCGTCGCGCTCGCGCTCGTGATGATCTGGGTGAGCGGAGGACGGCTTCTGAAGCGCCACGCGCGAGGGATCCGGCTCCGGAGTGTGGGGGCGAAGGTGATCACGGTGTCCCTGGCCGCCTTCCTGGTCGTCTCCGGCGTGATCGACGCGATGACCGTCAAGAACGACTACGTGGTGGGCGTCTTCGGCGACGACACCCAGCAGGATGCGATGGACTGGATCATCGCCGAGACGCCGCTGCGCTCGACGTTCCTCACCGACTACGACCAGCTCTACACCGCGCCCACCATGGCCGGTCGCGGCATCGCGCTGGGCTACAGCTCGTGGGCGTCCTCGGCCGGGTACGACGTCACGGCGCGGCAGGAGGCGATCGCGGCGATCTACTCCGCCGCAAGCGCGGGCACCGCGTGCGCGTTGCTGGCCACCCAGCCCGTCGACTACGTCCTGGTCGGCCCGCAGGAGCGGACCAGTCCGAGGTTCGAGCTCAACGAGGCGCTCTTCGACGGGTGGGCCGCGGAGGCGAGCTTCGGCGTCGACGCCACCACGACCCGGATCTACCGGGTCGCGGACGTCTGCTGACGGCTCGCTCCTACGACTCGCGCACCTCGTTGCCCAGCACGAGGTCGTCGCTGAAGTCCTCCGCTCCGGGGAGCGAGTCGGGCAGGACCTCGAGGTCGAGCTGCTCGGTGGAGCACGTGCCCTCGGTGTCGCAGGTGGTCAGGACACCGGAGCCGTCGAGGGAGACGAGGTCGCCGCCCGGGGTCCACCCGAAGGCGCCGTCGGCCACCTCGATCATCGCGGACTCGCCGGTGTCGACGCCGTACACCTCCTGGGTGGGCTCGGGAAGGTCCCGACCACCCAGGAAGTCCGGCACCGTCATGGCCAACGCGTAGCGACCATCGGGGGAGAGCGACGCATAGGTGTAGCCGTCCTCCGGGCTATCGATGCTCAGCAGCACCTGCCCGCTCGTCGCGTCGACCACCGTGGTGGCGGAGCCGGCCGCAGCCAAGGTGCGACCGCCGAACACCTCGGGTGGGTAGCCCGGATCGATGCTCGGGTCCTCGCGGACCTCTCTCGTGCGCCAGTCGACCACGCGGGCGACGTCGTCGGTGCCGACGTACACGTCGTCTCCCACCAATGAGACCGGTGGTGCCGACCAGCCGCCCCACTTCCTCGCGTCCGGCACCGGGATCCGGGTGACTTCCTCGTCGGCCACCACGTCGTGGACGACGACCTCGACGGTGCCGTCGACGACCTCGGCGTAGGCGAGCAGCGACTGCTCGGTGTCGACACCGGGGACGACCTCGTTGGTCACCACGCTGAGGCGGTTCACCTCACCCTCGGGCGTGACGAGGGAGAACCGCTGAGGTCCGCCCCCGTCGCTGTAGCTGTTGTCGCCGTGCCGCACCAGGACTCCGGCCGACGTGTAGTACATCGACTTCACGGTGACGTCGTCGATGTCGGCGACGACGTCCACGCCGGTGAGGTGGACGTCGGGTCCGATGGCGAACACGGCCCCGAGGTCCGGCGCATCGGCGCCGGCCGAGGGAGACCCGCTCGGATCGAGGGCATCGCCGCGCTCGTCCGAGCCCGACGTCACCGCGAGGCCGACCCCGGCGACGAGCGCCAGGGCCGCGAGGCCGGTGCCGACCTGGAGGCCGCGACGTCGGCGGCGCAGGGTGCGGCCGCGGCTCAGCACGGTGGCGGTGGGTGCGGGGGGTACGTCGAGCAGGTCGGCCTCGGCGGTCATCAGGGCGGTGAGACGCTCAGTCATGGTGGGCTCCCAGGGTGTCGGGGACGACCGCGTCGCCGAGCAGCGCGCGCAGCCGGGCGAGGGCGTCGGAGGTCTGGCTCTTCACGGTGCCCTCGGTGATGCCGAGGGCGTGTGCGGTGCTCGCGACGCTGAGGTCGTCGTAGTAGCGCAGGACCACCACGGCGCGTTGCCGCGGCGGGAGCTGAGCCAGGGCGGCGATGACCGCCGGGCGGTCCGACGGGTCGTGGGTGACGCCCTGCTCGGGGAGCGTCTCCGTCGGGCGTTCGTTGCGCCACGACTTCCTGCGGAACCACGAGCTGGCGGTGTTGATCAGGGTCGTGCGGGCGTAGCCCGGTGCCGCCTCGATGGTGCGGACCTTGTGCCAGGAGGCGTAGGTCTTGGCGAGTGCGGTCTGGACGAGGTCCTCCGCCTCGGTGCGGTCGCCGAGCAGGAGGTAGGCCGTGCGGTAGAGCGAGGCCCAGGACGCCTGGACGAGCTCGCTGAACTCGGCGTCGGATGGTGGTCGTGACATGCGGTCTCCCCGGTGAGCGTGTCGGTCACCTTGTCAGATGCCGTGCGGGCCACTTCGGTTGGTTGACTACCCTCGTCTCGTGGACTGCGCCTACTTCGCCGCGGGCCGGTGCGGGTCCTGCACCGAGCTGCCGACGCCGTACGACGTGCAGCTCGCCGCCAAGGAACGGTCCTGCCGCGACGCGCTGGCCGACCACCCGGACCTCGCCGGGATCACGTGGCTGTCGACGGCGGCTAGCGCCACGGAGGGCTTTCGCAACAAGGCCAAGATGGTCGTGGCAGGCACCCCGGAGGCGCCGACGCTCGGCATTCTGGACCCGCTGGGCACCGGCGTCGACCTCAGGATCTGCCCGTTGTACTCGCCGGCCATGCACGGACTGCTGGAGGTGCTCGCTGAGTTCGTGGTGCGCGCTCGCCTCACGCCGTACGACGTGAGCCTGCGGCGAGGCGAGCTCAAGCACCTGATCGTCACCGAGTCTCCCGACGGCGAGTTCCTGGTGCGCTTCGTGCTCCGCTCCACCGAGGGCGTCCCTCGGATCCGCAAGCACCTGCCCGGGCTGCTCGCCGAGCACCCGTCGGTGGCCGTGGTCTCGGTCAACCGGCAGCCGGAGCACAAGGCGATCCTCGAAGGCCCCGATGAGGAGATCCTCACCGATCGGGTAACGCTGCCGATGCGGGTCAACGACCGGGTGCTGCACCTGCGCCCGCGCAGCTTCTTCCAGACCAACACCGACCTCGCCGCCGAGCTCTACCGCCAGGCTGCATCGTGGGCCGATGAGATCGCGCCGTCGTCGGTGCTCGACCTCTACTGCGGCGTCGGCGGGTTCGCCCTCCACCTGACCGCCCCGGGGCGTCGGGTGATGGGGGTGGAGCTGAGCGAGGAGGCGGTGGCGAGCGCCGTGGCGGGGGCGACCGAGAACGGCCTGGCGGCCGACTTCGTGTGCGGTGACGCCACCGCGGTCGACGTCGCCGATGTCGAGGCCGAGCTGGTCGTGGTCAACCCACCGCGGCGCGGCCTCGGGCCGGACCTGTGTGCCAGCCTCGAGTCGTCGTCGGCGCGCTGGGTCGTCTACTCCAGCTGCAACGCCACGAGCCTCGCGCGCGACCTGGCGCAGCTGCCGTCGTGGGTGCCGCGCCAGGGACGGGTGATCGACATGTTCGCCCACACCAGCCACTTCGAGGTGATCACCCTGCTGGAGCGTCGTTGACGTCGTCGGTCGGCTCGTCGGTCTCCTCGCGGCGCACCTGCAGGATCGCGTTCAGCTCGCCTCCGACGAGCAGCGCGATGCTCAGCAGGTAGACCCAGGTCAGCAGGATGACGCCGCCACCGAGGGCTCCGAGCACGGGGCTGCGCTCGGCGACGACGCGGACGTAGATGCTGAAGCCGAGGGTCGCCAGCAGCCACAGGCTGGTGGTGAGGAAGGCGCCGGGCAGGCTGGCCCGCCACGGCGTGGGTCGGTTGGGTGCGACGTGGAAGACGAGCACGAGCCAGGCGGTGACCAGCAGGAAGAGCGTCGGGAAGCGGGCGGCGTCCCAGAACCACACGAACGTCGAGCCGAGGCCGACCACGTCGGCGACGTCCTCGCCGCGACCGAGCAGCGGGCCGACGACCACCACGGCCAGCGCCGCGACGACCACCACGGCGGTGGCCGCGCCGAGCAGCAGTCCGAGCCCGCGCCGGCGAAGCCAGGTGCGGTGCTCCTCGATGTCGTAGGCGTGGTTGAGGGCCTCGATCACCACAGCCCACGCTCCCGACAGCGAGACCAGGGCGCCGATCGTCGCGACCGTGAGCAGTCCGCCGTACTTCCCGGACAGGATGGTCTCGACCGCGGTGGTGACGGAGTCGGCCTGGTTGTCGAAGATCTGGCTCAGCGCGTCGGTGACCTCGACCTGGGTGCGCGCGGCGACGTCGGCGCCGGCGATGACCTCCAGGTAGCTCAGCAGCCCCGCCGCCACCAGGAGGCCCGGCAGCAGGCTGAGCACGGTGAAGAACGCGATCTCGGCGGCGAGGCCAAGGACGCGGTCCTCGGCGATCTCCGCGCCCAGGTCGCGCAGCACGGATCGGCGCGGGTGGGCCCGCTCCGCACGGCGGTCCTCGGTCGACACGGGTCGGCTCCAGCTGCTCGTGGTGGTCAGGTCGGTCCTTCGACCGTAGTTCACGACGCAGCGCAGTCGGGGACGACCTGACGAGACAAGATGACTCAGTAAATTTTGAGTCAATAATTACTGAGTGAAAGGCGTGGGGATGGACGACCGGGTCCTGCGGGCAGCACGCCACGCGGCACTGGCCGACGTCTCTCGGCTTCAGGTCGTCGACCTGCTCGCCGTCGGAGACGCCTCGCCGCGCGAGCTGCAGGTCGAGCTCGGCATGACGTCCAACCTCCTGGCCCACCACCTCGGCGTCCTCGAGCGCGTCGGTCTCGTGGCCCGCCGACGCTCGGAGGCCGACCGTCGACGGTCCTACGTCAGCCTCGTCGCGGCTGCGCTGCCTGGGGCGGTGGCGACGCCGCCCCTGTGGGGGGCCACGGGCGCCGACGGTGCCGAGGATGTCGAGGAGATCGTCTTCGTGTGCACGGCGAACTCCGCGCGATCGCAGCTCGCCGCCGCGCTCTGGAACGCCAGGCCCGGCACTCGGCCGCGCGCGACCTCCGCCGGGACGCATCCCGCGGAGAGCATCGCCGAGCGCGCCGTCACGGCGGCCGGACGGCGGGGCATGCGACTCACCGGGCGCCCCACCGAGCTCGACGTCAGCAGCATCGGTTCGTCGGTGGTCGTCACCGTGTGCGACCGCGCCCACGAGGAGCTGGTGCGCCAGGTGGCGACCGGGCGCGCCGCCGTCCACTGGTCGGTCCCGGACCCGGTGCGGATCGACACGGATGAGGCCTTCGAGGCCACCCTCGACGAGCTCGAGACCCGGATCGACGTCGCTACCGCCGCCTCGTGAGCGGCCGACCGACCCGTCCCCACCACCCACCACCCACCACCACACCGGACGAAGGAGTCCACGATGACCGAGACCAGCCATTCTGAGGGACTCCCCGAGGGATTCCCCGAGGACCCCGGTGGCGAGATCACCCTCGACCAGCAGGTCGCGCTGCGTCGAGCCGCCTCCCGGTTGGCCGGGGAGTTCGACGGCCTCTACGGCGCCGAGACCATCGAGCGCTTCCTGACGACCTCCTACGACGAGTTCGCGGGTCGTTCGACCGTCGTGACGTTCCTCCCGCTGCTCGCCGAGCGCTTCGCCCGCCAGCGCCTGCACGCGCTGGCGCGGGTCGAGAAGCTGCACGACGACGGCCGCCCGGTCATCCTGTTCCTCTGCACGCACAACGCCGGCCGCTCCCAGATGGCGCTGGGCTTCCTGACCCACCACGTCGGCGATCGGGCGGTGGCCTGGTCCGGTGGCTCCGAGCCGGGCATCGAGGTCAATCCGGCAGCAGTCGCAGCGATGGGCGAGCGCGGGATCGACATCTCCGGCGAGTTCCCGAAGCCGTGGACCGACGAGGTGGTCCGGGCCGCTGACGTGGTGATCACGTTGGGCTGCGGCGACGCCTGCCCGATCTTCCCGGGCAAGGACTATCGCGACTGGGACGTCGCTGACCCGGCCGGGCAGGAGCTCGCGGACGTGCGCCAGGTCCGCGACGACGTGGAGCGCCGGGTGCTCGCGCTGCTCGGTGAGCTGGGGTTGTTGGACCCGGCAGCCGCCCACCCGTAGACCCGTAGACCCGCCCGTAGATCAGTCGTCGAGGCTGCGTACGACGTCCTCGGCGGTGTCGCGAGCCGGTCGGCCGACCCCGATGAGGGTCGCCGAGGCCGGTCCGCACCAGTCGCCGTACCCGAGGAACCACAGCGGTCGAGCGTCGGCGCAGCGCACGGCGTTGGGCGATCCGTCCGGGGCGACGGTGGCCGGATGCCCCGAGGACCGGGACAGGCCGAGCCCGTGCAGGTGGCCCAGGGCCACGCGGAAGCCCGTGGCCCACACGACGGCGTCGAGCTCCACCTCACGGCCGTCCTCCCAGCGCGCGCCCTGCTCGGTGAGCGCGACGGGGGGAGGCTCGGCCTGCAGGTCGCCCCGGTCGCGGGCCTCGCGCACGGGTGGGACCGCGACGATGTCGCCCAGCGAGCCCACGCCGGCGCTCTCGCGTCCGGCGGCCCGGTCGGAGACCGCTCGCGTGGCGACCTCGAAGAGCACCCGTCCGTCCACGTCGTCGGGCAGGTAGCGCGGGGGCTCACGGGTGACCCAGCGCACCGTGGCGGCGACGTGGACGAGGTCGGCGGCGATCTGGGCGCCGGAGTTGCCGCCCCCGACGACCAGGACGCGAGAGCCCGCCAGGTCGTCGGGACCCCGGTAGTCGCTGGTGTGCAGCTGGCGACCGGCGAAGACGTCCGCGCCGGGGAAGCCGGGCCAGAAGGGCCGGTCCCAGGTGCCGGTGGCACTGACGACCGCGCGCGCCAGCAGGTCGCCGTGATCGGTGTGCACCCGCAGGCCGCCCTCGGGTGCGTCGGCGACGCCCGCCACCAGCACGGGTCGTCGTACGTCGAGGTCGTAGCGCTGCTCGTAGTCGGTCAGGTAGTGGACGACGTGCGCGGCGTCGGGGTTGTCGTCGTCGCCCGTCGCGGGCATCCGGCGACCGGGGAGCGAGCTGTAGCCCGCGGGAGAGAAGAGGCGCAGGCTCGGCCACGCGTCCAGCCACGCACCACCGGGGCGCTCGCGCCGGTCGAGGAGCACCACGGACAGCGGGGGCCGGCCGGCGCGGTCCCGCTCGCGCTCGGCGCGGCGCAGGTAGAAGCCGAGGGCGAGCGCGGACTGGCCGCCGCCTACGACGCACACGTCGACGGTCCCCGGCAGGCTCGGCAGGCTCACTCCTCGGGGCGCCGGCGCTCGAGCAGCACGGTGTCGCGCCAGGCGCCGTCGAGCTGCGCGATGCGGGAGCGTACGGCGAGCGTCCGGTAGCCGGCGCTGTGGTGGAGCGCCAGGCTGGCACGGTTCTCGGGGAAGATCGAGGTCTGCAGGGTCCACAGGCCGCCCGCGTCGGCCTCGGTGACCTGGCGGTGGAGCAGGGCGCGCCCCACCCCTCGCGCTCGGGCCTCCTCGGCGACGTACACCGTGCTCTCGCCGACCCCGGCGTAGCACGCGCGCGCCGAGGTGGGGGAGACGGCCGTCCACCCGACGACGGTGTCGTCGACCTCGGCGACCCAGCGGTGCCCCGGCAGCCAGCGGTCGCGCAGGGAGCCCAGCGACGGTGGCTCGGTCTCGAAGGTCGCGTTGCGGGTGGCGATGCCCTGGGCGTAGATCTCGAGCACGCGCGGCAGGTCGTCGTCGTCCATCGCCCGGGTCACGACGTCGGGAGGAACGTCCTCGGGGCGGCACGGGGCGGTGCCACGGGAGCCGAGCGTGCCCATCACGACGTCTGCGGCGTGCGGGAGGCCGGTGCAGCAGGCGGGGTTGACCGACACGAGGCTCGCGGTCCCCACCTTGTCGACGGCGACGAAGCCGACCTCGGCCAGGCGGCGCACGTGGTGGGAGCAGGTGGCCTGGCTGATCCCGAGCTCGCCGGCGAGGTCGCCCACCCGGATGGAGCCGCTCGGGCTCGAGGCGACGGCGTGGAGCAGCCGCACGCGGGTGGCGTCGGCGAGGGTGGCGAACCAGTCGGCGTACGTCGTGGCGGCGAGGGGGTCGAGCAGGGCCATGCGGCCACCCTAGTCGATGATCGATTTGCGTCGATGGTTGCTAACATCGATGCTGGTCGATATCGTCTGCACCGACCACCATCGATCAGCATCGATCAATCGGACAGGACCCCACCATGAGCCTCACGCCCAGCACCGACCGTCCCCTCGTCATCGTGGGCGCCGGTCCGATCGGCCTCGCCGCGGCCGCGCAGGCCCACGAGCGCGGCCTGCCCGTCGTCGTCGTGGAGGCGGGCGAGTCGGTCGGCCAGGCCGTGCTGGAGTGGGGCCACGTGCGTCTCTTCTCGCCGTGGTCCGAGCTCGTCGACGAGGCGGCCGCCCGACTGCTCGAGCCCACGGGGTGGACGCGTCCGGACGCCCGGGGCCTGCCGACGGGCGCCGAGTGGGTGGGTGACTACCTGGCCCCGCTGGCCGAGGCGTTGCGCGCCGTCGGCGTCTCCATCCGTACGGCGAGCCGCGTCGTGGGAGTGGCGCGTCAGGGCCGCGACCGCTTGGTCGCCATCGACCGCGAGCAGGTGCCCTTCGCCGTCCACCTCGAGGCGCCCACCGGCCACGAGGTCCTCACCGCGGCCGCGGTGCTCGATGCTTCGGGCACCTGGGGCCAGCCCGGCCCCCTCGGCACCGACGGCTACCCGGCCTCGGGGGAGCGCGAGCTGGCCGGGCAGATCACCTATGGCATGCCCGACGTCACCGACCCCGCGGTTCGCGCGCTCCTCGCTGGCCGCCACGTGGCCGTGGCCGGCGCCGGTGCCTCGGCGCAGAACGTGCTCGTCGCTCTCGGCGAGCTCGCCGCAGCCGAGCCCGGGACCCGGATCACGTGGCTCCTGCGTCGCGGCGACGCGGCCAAGGCGTTCCGGGGCGGCGACGCCGACGAGCTCGCGGCGCGCGGCGCGCTGAGCGAGCACGCCCGCGCGGTGGCGGAGTCGTCCACCGTCGCGCAGGTGACCGGCTTCCGGACGGTCGCCGTACGTCGCGACGAGGACTCCGGCCGCCTGGTGCTGACCGCCCTGGACGGTCGCGAGGTGGCCGATGTCGACCACGTCGTGGCCGTGACCGGCTTCCGCCCCGACCACTCCTGGCTCTCCGAGGTCCAGCTCGACCTCGACGGCGAGCTGTCCGCGCCGCGGCTGCTGGCGCCGGAGATCCACCCGGCGCACCACTCCTGCGGCACTGTCAGCCCGCACGGTGCCGACCTCCTGCGTCAGCCCGAGGAGGGGCTCTACCTGGCCGGGATGAAGTCCTATGGTCGAGCGCCGTCGTTCCTGGCGCTGACCGGCTTCGAGCAGGTGCGCTCGATCGTCGCCGAGGTCGCCGGTGACCTCGAGTCCGCCGCTCGGGTCGAGCTCACCCTGCCCGAGACGGGTGTGTGTGGCGCCGGCCCCGGCTTCGACGATCAGGCCGGCGGCTGCTGCGGGGGACCCGAGCTGGTGTCGATCGGGGCGGGCGTGTCGATCGCGAGGCCGCCGACGAGCGCGTGAAGGACTTCCACCCGTGGGATGGTCAGGCGCTCAGCGTCCGAGCAGTCGGGCAACGATCCCCTTGCGCTGCGCGGAGCCCGCTGACTTCTCGGCGGCGCTGTGCTGGCCGGAGCACCACTGCCCGGCCGGCACGCCGGCCTTCACCTGGGCGATGTGCTGGCCGCAGCCGGCCCAGGAGGTCTTGCCGCAGGTCTTGCAACGCACTGCTCGGCACATGGGTGGGACTCCGTTCGTCGATGGGTCGAGTGATCTCTGGCGAGTGTTGTCAGGCGAGGGCGGGAAACGCGCGAGCCGCGGTGTAGATCGCGACCCCGAGCACGAGGAGCGTGAAGGCCGACTGGAGGCGCCGGGTGTCGGCACGCGCGGCGACCCGCACACCGGCGGCGGCCCCGGCGGCGGAGGCCACGGTGAGAGTGAGGACGATCCACCAGTCGGGAGCCGCGCCCGCGCCGGCCCGCACGACCAGCGCCATGGCGCTGGTCATCGTGATGACGACCAGGGACGTCCCGGCGGCGTACTGGATGGGCAGGGAGAGCGCCACCAGCAGCGCCGGGACCACGAGGAAGCCGCCCCCGACACCGAGGAACCCCGTGAGGAGTCCGACGGCCGTGGCGGTGAGCAGCACCTTGAGAGCGCGCGGGCACTGGCAGGCGAAGGTAGGGCTGAAGCTGATGATCGGATCGTCGAGTGCGGCCCGCTGGGCCGGGACCGTGTCGCCCGAGCGAAGCGTGCGTACGCCCATCACGGTCGCGACCACGAGCATCAGGGCGGCGAAGCTGGCCAGGAGCACGGGGTCGGGGACGCGACTGGAGAAGTGGGCCCCGAGGGCGGCTCCTCCCAGCGCGACGGCGCCGAACGTGACGCCTCGGGCGAGCAGCACATGGCCGGCACGATGGGCGAGCACGGCCCCCAGCAGGGAGGTCGCCCCGACCACGACCAGCGAGCCCGTGGTGGCCTGGGAGGCGCTCTGTCCGAGCACGTAGACGAGCACCGGCACGGCGAGGATCGACCCGCCGCCACCGAGGGCGCCCAGGCTGAGCCCGATCAGGGCCCCGGCGAGGAGCGCCAGGACGAGCGTCACGCCGATGGCCCGACGAGGTGCGGGCCGACCTTCTCCGCGTTGTCGAAGGAATCGTCGATGGCCACCAGGGAACGGCCGACGGCATCGAGCATCGACGCTGCCACCGAGGCGCGGTAGCCGCCGGCGCAGTGCACCCACACCTCGCCAACCGGGACGTCGTCGAGGCGGTGCCACAGCTCGTGGAGCGGGATGTTGACGGCGCCCTGGATCCGAGCCGCGTCGTGCTCGTCGGTGCGTCGTACGTCGAGCACGACGACCTCGCGGTGGTGCCGCACGGCGGCGAGGTCGGCGAAGGTCGCGGTGCCGAAGGAGCTCAGCGCCCGGTCCGACCAGTCGTCCGGCCCCCCGGTCGCGTGGGCTGCGGATCGGTCGATGCCGATCCGGACCAGCTCGCGCTGCGCAGCGGTGACCTCCTCGGAGGTCTGGCCGAGCAGGGTGATCGGCGTGCCCCAGGTGACCAGCCACCCGAGGTACGTCGCGAAGCCGCCGTCGAGGCCGAAGTTGAGGGTGCCCGGGGCGTGGCCCGCGGCGAACGCCGTACGACTGCGCAGGTCGACGACCCACTCGCCGGCCTCGATCCGCCGGCGTAGCTCGGCGGGCTCGGCGCGCGCCGGCAGCGAGAGGTCGGGGGCGCCGGGACCGGCGGCGTTGGCCGGCGCCATGTGGGCGTAGTAGGCCGGCCAGGCGCCGAGCCCGGCCAGGAGCTCGTCGACGTAGGACTGCTCGTCCTGCGTCAGCGCCGGGTTGGTTCGCTTCTCCTGACCGATGGTCGAGGAGGTGGCATCGGACTGGTTGGCCGAGCAGAAGGACCCGAAGCCGTGCGTGGGATAGACCTCGGCGCCGTCGGGCAGCAGCTCGGCGAGGCGGTGGGCAGAAGCATGCTGGTGGCGCACGAGGTCGTCGGTGTGCTCGTCCCCGAGCAGGTCGGGGCGACCGGTGGCGCCGTAGAGCAGGGAACCGCCGGAGAAGACGCCGATCGAGCGGTCGAGACCGTCCTCGACGGTGGTCAGGGCGTAGGAGAGGTGGGTGAACGTGTGTCCGGGCGTGGCCAGGGCGGTGACGCGCATCCGCTCGCCCACCGCGACGACCTGGCCGTCGCTCACGGGAGTCCGGGCGAAGGACACCTCGTCGGCGCCGTTGACGAGGTAGGCGGCCCCGGTGCTGCGGGCGAGCGCGTGCCCGCCGGTCACGTAGTCGTTGTGGATGTGGGTCTCGAAGACGTGGGTCAGCCGGACGTCGTGCTCGGCGAGCAGCGTCAGCACCCGGTCGATGTCGCGTTGCGGGTCGACGACGAAGGCGACCTCGCCGTCGTGCACCAGGTAGCTGCGGTCACCGAGCGTGGGCGTCTCGAGGGGCAGGACGGTCGGGGAGGTCATCGAGCCACCACGTCGTCGATGGTGATCTCACGCATGGTGTGGACTCCTCTGCTCGGTGCCGTTCGGAACCCCCCAGGGGGTTATGGGAGACGATAGCAGAACCCCCTGGGGGGTTATGGTCGCCGGCGGTGAAAAACAGGACCGCGCTCCGCCCGGTGGGGCGAAGCGCGGTCGGGAGGGTTCGTGGTCAGCGAGCGTGGTGCTTGCCCGCCAGCAGCTGACGCGCCATCACCAGGCGCTGGACCTGGTTGGTGCCCTCGTAGATCTGGGTGATCTTGGCGTCGCGCATCATCCGCTCGACGGGGAAGTCCTGGGTGTAGCCGTAACCGCCGAGCAGCTGGACGGCGTCGACGGTGATCTCCATCGCGGTGTCGGAGGCGAGGCACTTGGCCGCGGCGCCGAAGAACGGCAGGTCGGCGTCGTTGCGCTCGGACTTCGCGGCCGCGACGTAGACCATCTGGCGGGCGGCCTCGAGCTTCATCGCCATGTCGGCGAGCATGAACTGGATGCCCTGGAAGTCGGAGATGTGCTTGCCGAACTGCTGGCGCTCCTGCACGTAGCCGAGGGCGAAGTCGAGGGCGCCCTGGGCGATGCCGACGGCCTGCGCGCCGATGGTGACGCGGGTGTGGTCGAGGGTGCGCAGTGCGAGCTGGAGGCCGGTGCCGGGCTCGCCGATCATCCGGTCGGCCGGGATCCGGACGTTGTCGAAGAGCAGCTCGCGGGTGGGGGAGCCCTTGATGCCGAGCTTGCGCTCCTTCTCCCCGAAGGTGAAGCCCTCGTCGGACTTCTCCACGACGAAGGCGCTGATGCCCTTGCCGCGAGGTGCCTCGGGGTCGGTGACGGCCAGGACGGTGTAGAACTCCGAGACGCCGGCGTTGGTGATCCAGGACTTCTGACCGTTGAGCACGTAGTCCTCGCCGTCGAGCTTGGCGCGGGTCTTCATCGACGCGGTGTCCGAGCCGGCGTCGCGCTCGGAGAGCCCGTAGGAGAAGCCCTCGCCCGCCGCGAGACGCGGGAGGTAGCGCTGCTTGATGTCCTCGGATCCGCCGAGCATGACCGGGAGCGAGCCGAGCTTGTTGACCGCGGGGATCAGCGAGGACGACGCGCAGCCGCGGGCGACCTCCTCGATCACGATGCAGGTGGCCAGCGCGTCGGCCCCGACGCCGTCGTACGCCTCCGGCACGTGTGGCGCGTGGAAGTCGGAGGAGACCAGCGCGTCGTGCGCGGCCTGCGGGTACGACGCGGAGTCGTCCACCTCGGCGGCGTACGGCGTGACCTTGTCGGCCACCAGGTCGCGCACCGCGGCGCGCAGCTCCTCGTGGTCGTCGGTCGTGCGGAACCAGTCGTGCGCGTGGGTCGGGTCGCTCATCTCGGGCACCTTCTGAAACTCGGTATCGTCGGGGTGGTACCCAGTTTCACACGCTGGCCGGATGAGTCCAAATGACGTGATGATGTGCCGAGCCGGCAGGTGACCGATCGGCGACGACAGGAGAGCACATGAGCCAGGCCCGCGACCGGATGGTCGAGGCGGCGTTCGCCCTCTTCGACGAGCAGGGCTACGACGCGACGACCGTCGAGCAGATCGTCGAGCGAGCCGGGGTCAGTCGCTCCACCTTCTTCCGGGCGTTCGGGTCGAAGGAGGACGTGATCTTCCCGCGGCACGACGAGGTGCAGGCGCGGATCGCGGCTCGGCTCGCGACGGGCACGCGGGAGACCCATCGCGTGGCCATCGCCGAGGCCTCACGGCTCGTGCTCGACCAGTACCTCGGCGAGGGTGAGCTGGCGCGCAGTCGCTATCGACTCACCCGCTCCGTCCCCGCGCTGCGCGATCGTGAGGTCGCCAGCATGATCGGCTACCAGCGGCTCTTCCGCGAACGGCTGCGCGAGTGGTTGCCGGGCACCGGCGACGCGGACGTCGACCTGCACGCCGAGCTCCTGGCCGTCGGTGTGGTCACGGCGCACAACGTCGTGCTGCGCCGGTGGCTGCGGGGAGTCGGCGGTGATCCGGTCGCGGAGTTCGAGGAGGCGATGGCGGCGGTCTTCACGACCGCCCACTCAGGCCCGACGGGCGGTCCGGACGGGGCCACCGTGCTGGTGGTCCCGTCCGGCCTCACGCCGGAGGCGACGGCCGCTGCCGTGCGCGACGCGCTGGCTGTGCATCACCCCTAGCGAAGCTAGGACTGCGGTCAGGCCGCGAGCTTGCCCGCGATCCTCAGCAGGCGCGTGACCATGTGGTCGAGGGCGTCGAGGTCGTGCTTGTCGAGCTCCGCGCTCTCACCGGTCACCTTGCCGACGCCGTACGGGTTGCCGTCGTTGAACTTCACCTGGTCGGTGTAGCCGGGCGGCACGATGATGCCGCCGAAGTGGGCGAAGGTCGTGTTCATCGCCTCGAGTGTCGTCTCCTGGCCACCGTGCTTGGTCTGGCTGGAGGTGAAGGCGGCATAGGCCTTGTCGGCGAGCTTGCCCTCCTGCCACAGCGGGCCGAGGGTGTCGATGAAGGACTGCAGCTGGCTGGTGACGTGGCCGTAGCGCGTGCCGGACCCCATGATCACCGCGTCGGCCCAGGCCAGGTCGTCGGGCTCGGCGACCGGCTGGTCGGCGACCGAGGCCGCGTGGGCGGCCCAGGCGTCCACGCTCTGGACGACCTCGTCGGGTGCGGTCTCGCGCACGCGGCGCAGGCGCACCTCGGCGCCGAGACCCTCGGCGGTCTCGGCGAGACGGCCGGCCATGGCGTGGCCCGTGCCGAAGGAGGAGTAGTAGACGATGGCGAGCTTGGTCATGGGGAGTTCCTTTCCGAGTCGGTTGACGTTTCAACTTCAGGGTAGGGGCGATGTGGTGACGCGCTGCTCACCCCAGGAGGGGTCTTCGTGCTCCGTGACATCCTGCGCGCGTGGACGTCGACGAGCTGATCCGGTTGCAGGCGCTGGCGTCGCGTGCGGGCACACGCTTCGGGCGACATCCCGGCCAGCTCGCGTGGAGCGCGCGCTGGCTCGACGCGGCCGGGTCGGGGGCGACGCGCTTCTGGACCGAGCACGGGGTCGACGCCGGCTGGGCGTGGGCCGAGGAATCCGGCCGGCTCGAGCTGTGCGTCGACGTGGAGGATCTGCACGCGGTCGACGTGGCGCGCGAGGCCGTGGCGTGGTTCCTCGACCGGGCGCCCGACGACGAGGCGACGCGCACGGCGGTGCGCGCCGACGAGCACCTGCTCCTCGACGTGCTCGGGGAAGCCGGCTTCCTGCCGGAGGGCGGGCCGTTCTTCACCCATCACCACCTCGACCTGACCCGGTTGCCGGCGTTGCGCCCCGTCGACGGCTACCGGCTCAAGGCCGTCGCCGAGGGCGAGGCCGCACCGCGAGCGGCCTGTCACCGTGCGGCCTGGGGCACGCCGGACCAGCCCTCCCGGGTGACCACGGCGTCGTACGACGCGCTGATGGCGACGCCGCCGTACCGGCCCGACCTCGACTGGGTGGTGGTGGCCGGCGACGGCACGTGGGTCGCCTCCTGCCTGGTGTGGCTCGACCCCGCGACGGGAGTGGCGCTGGTCGAGCCGGTCGGCTGCGCCCCCGACCACCGGCGCCGCGGGCTCGCCGCGGCCGTGAGCCTCGCCGCGCTGCACGCGGCCAGGGACGCGGGGGCGACCAAGGCCCTCGTGTGCCCGCGCGGTGACCGCGCCTACCCGGCGCCGATGGCGCTCTACCGAGGGCTCGGGTTCGAGCCGGGGGAGCGGACGATCACGCTGGTGCGCGAGCCGGACTAGGTCCTCGCGGTGCTGCCGAACTGCTCGACTCGCACCGTGTCGGCGCGGACGCCGATCTCGCCCAGCAGCCGTTGCGCGTAGGACGCGAAGCCGACCGAGCCGCACACGTAGGCCCGCTCGACCCCGTCGGCGAGGTCGCTGATCTCCTCCGGGTACGGCGGCGCGGCGACGCGGCTGCCGAGGTTCTCCCGGGTGGTGGCGACGAACGCGCCGCCGGCGAGCAGCTCCTCGGCGTACGGCAGGTCGACCAGGGTCTTGCCGACGGCGACGACCCGCAGCCGGTCCGCGATGCCCAGCCGGGCGGCGTACCGCATCATCGCGACGAGCGGCACCACACCCGTGCCGCCGCCGACGGCGATCGCCGGTTGCTCGCCGGTCCAGGTGAACCAGCCGCCGATCGGACCGCGCACCTCGAGCACGTCGCCGACCCGGGCCTCCTCGTGGAGGTGGCCGGAGACCTCCCCGTCGGGAAGCGCCTCGACCATCAGCTCCAGCAGCGGGTCGGCCGGGTCGGAGGCCACGGAGTAGGAGCGCTGCGCGGTGTAGTCGTCGGGCGCCCGGAGTCGGACGACGTAGTGCTGGCCGGGCAGGTGGTCGATCCGGTCCTCGACGTCGAGACGCACCCGCACCAGCCGGTCCTCGCGCTCGATCTCGGCGATCGTGGCGGTGGTCCAGGCGCCGACGGGCGGAGTGACGGGCGGAGTGGCGGGCGGGATGGAGGGTGGGATGGAGGGTGGTGTGGTCACGGGTCGCCCTGGTAGCGCTGCTCGAGCCACGGGTCGCCGCGGTCGTGGTAGCCGTTCTGCTCCCAGAAGCCCGGGCGGTCGCGCGCCATCAGCTCCAGGCGGGTGATCCACTTGGCGGACTTCCAGAAGTACAGGTGCGGCACGAGCAGGCGCACCGGTCCGCCGTGCTCGACGGCGAGCGGCTTGCCGTCGTACTCCCACACCACCCAGGCCTTGCCGCCGCGCAGGTCCTCGATCGGCAGGTTGGTCGTGTAGCCGGTCGTCGCGTGCGCCATCACGTACGCCGCCTCGGGCAGCGGGCCGGCGGCGTCCAGGAGGGTGTCGACGCTGACCCCGGCGAACGTGGTGCCGAACTTGCTCCACGTCGTCACGCAGTGGATGTCGCCGTGGTAGGAGTCGCCCGGCAGTGCGTGGATCTCGCGCCACGACCAGCGCTGCGGGGTCTCGACCAGGCCGTCGATGCTCAGCGACCAGCTGTCGACGTCGACGAGCGGCGTCGCCTCCGCGGTGAGGGAGGGGAACTCCGCGCCGGTGTCGTACTGGCCGGGCGGGAGGCGGTCGGCTCTGCCAGGGGTGGTCGGGTCGGTCGCGCGGCGGCGGCCGGTGAAGCCGCGGGTGACGGGCATGGATCGATTCTGCCCGAGCCGCTCGCGGAGTCGGAGCCTGGACCGTCAGTCGGGGAAGTCGGTGAGCACGATGCCGACGCCGATGTACTCGCCGTCGGAGTCGGCCCGCTCGACGTCACCTCCGTAGTTGATGACGTCCTCGCCCTGGCGGTAGGTGCGCAGCACCTGCCTGCCGTCGTCGGTCTCGTCGGCGAGCTCGAATCCTGCGGCGCTCAGCCGGTCGCCGTACTCGGCCATCCAGTCACGGGCGGGCCCGGTGTAGCGGCCTCGCATGTCGACGGTGACGCGGTCACACCCGCTACCGACCTCACCGTCGATCTGCTCGAGGAGCTCAGGCTGCGGGAACGACTCCGGCCAGTCGCTGGGGATCTCGGTGAACGGCTCGTAGACGAAGGTGGAGGTGTCGCACTCGACGACGTCGACGGCTCCACCGTCGTCCTCGGGCGGTGCCTCGTCGTCCGTGCTGGGCTCGGCCGCCGTGGTGGGCTCGGACGAGGCGTCCTCGCTCGAGTCCGAGGAGCCGCAGCCGGTGAGGACGGCGAGGGTCAGCGTCAGGGCCGCAAGACGGGCTGGCCGGTGGGAGGTCGTGGATCCGAGGGGGCGCATCGATCGAGCCTAGGGACGGCGTTGTCGGCGCGACAGGGTCGTTCGACCCATTGCGTGCGCTTGCCTTTCGTGGTCGCTCAGGCGATCAGCGTCCAGGTGCCGGGCTCGACCTCGACCCACACGGGCTCTCGCGCGGGTGGTGCGGCCGAGGTGTGGGTGTGCCCCGTCGGTGTAGTGGTGTCGACGGTGTGGATGGGTCCGGGCCGGGGTCTCGCGGTCCAGCCGCGGGCCTGCTTGGCGTGATTGCAGGCCTGGCAGAGGCCTTGGGCGTTGGCGACGGTCGTCGGACCGCCCTCCTCGACGGCTTCGACGTGGTCGGAGTGCCGCACGGGGGCGTCGCACCAGGGCGTGCGGCAGATCCGATCGCGGAACCGGAGGAACCGCGCCATCCCGTCGGGGACCTTCCGCCTCGTGGACTCCATGGCGACCAGGGCGCCGGTCTGCGCGTCGGCGTAGAGGCGGCGCAGCCAGGTGGCGCCGGCGGCGAGGTCGCGGGCGAGGTCGGCTGGGATGGGGCCGTAGCCATCGACGTAGGCGCCGGCGACGCTCTGTCCGGTCAGGACGCTGTCGGGGAGGATCACGTTGACTGTCGTGCCGGGATCGGCATCCTCGGCGAGCGGGTCACGGCCGGTGATCCGCTCGACGAGGGTGTCGGCCATGACCTGGCCGCGGGAGCGGGGGTCGCCGATGCCGATCGCGGTGTCGGCCGCTGACTTCAGCGCGGCGAAGACCGCGACGCCGTCCTTGACCGGCAACAGGGCCGAGAGCTGCGACATCACGTCGGGGGCAGGGCGTAGCGAGACCCGTCGCTCCGACTCGGCGCGGCGACGGCGCTCGGCGACGGACGCGGGGTCGAGCTCACAGGCGAGCTTCTGAGCGGCCGCGGCCAGCTCTGCGTCACCCATCTTCTCGATCGCGTCGGGGTCGGCCGCGAGTCGCTCGTCGACCTCGAGGCGTTGTTCGAGGGCGAGGCAGGCGGTCTCGCGGGCCATGAGTGTGGCGCGCCACTCGGTGATCCGGCCGGACTCGAAGGCAGCCCAGGTGTGCGGCAGCTCGGCGCGCAGGATCATGGCGAGCCCGAGATGGCGGGTCCCGCGGTGGTGGGACTCCCGACGCGCGAGGGCGATCTGGCCGGCGACCCCGCGCGAACGACGCTCGGCCGGCACACCGGCATCCGCGGCCTGGGCGATCTGCGACTCCGCGAAGTCGGCCGTCAGCGTGGCCTGGGCTGCCTGGGCGATGCACGTGAGCTCTTCGAGCCCGCGCAGCAGGTCGATCCGGTCGGCATCGCTCAGCGCAGGGGTCGGGAGGTCCCGTACCTGTGCCTGCAGCAGCCCGAGATCGATCATGTGTTCGATGCTAGAGGCGACCACCGACAGTGCGGTCCGGGTCGAGCATCACGTGCCGGTGATTGCTGCGTCCGCCATCGCGAGTCGGTCGGCGCACCGAGCGGGCATGGACGATCCGTAGTACGGAAGCGTGATCACGGCGATGAGCAGGGCCCAGCCTCGCGAGGCCGTCCAGGTGGCGTCGTCAATGTCGAGTGCCTCACGGAAAGCAGCGCGCCCCTCCGCGTCCAGGGCCTCCCAGGCGACGACCAGGTCGACGGTCGGGTTGCCGACGGCGAGGCCGCCGAAGTCGATCACCGCGGCTAGGTCGCCGGCACCGTCGAGCAGCAGGTTCTCGACGAGGAGGTCGCCGTGATACCAGCTCGCGGCAGGCTCGACGCTGCGCGAGGCGTCGAGGGCCCGCGCCCAGACGCGCAGGGCCTCGTCGACGTCGAGGACTCCGAGATCTCGACACGCCTCGGCCGCTTCGCGGAAGTCATCGTCGAGCTGCCACAGCGGCAGTCCGCGATACCAGGACAGGGAGTCGGCATCGGTGGCTGACGCCGGGACGTCCATGCCGCGCAGCTCGGTCAGGAACCGAGCGAGGCCTTCGGCTAGTCCGCTCGTCGAGCCGCGGGACAGTGAGCGTGAGTTGGCGGGGCGGGCGCCCGGGAGCCACGTGGTGATCGCCCACCGCTCGGGATAGCCCAGGTCCGGCTCGCCGACGCCGACGACCGTCGGCACGTCGACGGAGACGCGCGAGGCGACGTACGGCAGCCAGGCTGCTTCCTTGTCGATGCTCGCGCCACTGCCCGGTTGGCGCGGCAGTCGCACCAGCTTGTCGTCACCGAGTCGGAAGAGCGCGTTCGAGGAGCCGGAGGCGGACAGCGGGCTGAGGCCGTCATCGACGTACTCGGGGAAGGCCCGGTCGACCAGCTGCCGCACGAGGGCGCGGTCGATGCTCAGCTCGTCGGCGTGGAGTCGGGGCACCCCGACATCCTGTCGCGACGGCCGGCCGGCAGCGACCGGGTTTCGCTGCCTCCGCCGCGTCAGACGGCCATCGCCGCGCGCACCAGGCCGGCGACGGCGTTCGACCTGCTGTGCGGGGGCCAGGCGATCACGGTCGTGACCTGGACGGCGTCGGAGACCGGGACGCACACGAGGCCCTCGCCGAGGTCGGCACGGACCGACTCCGGCAGCACCGTGCAGGTGCGGCCCAGGGCGATGAGCTGGCGCAGCTGGGTGAGGTCGCGGACCTCGGGGCCGGGTCCGTCGGCGTAGCTGCCGTCGCGCTGTGGCCACCGAGGCAGGGGGAGGCCGGTGAGGGAGTCGACCTCGGCGAGGGTGACCGACGTACGCGTGGAGAGCGGGTGGCCCGCGGGGAGCACGACCACCTGGCCCTCGGTGACCAGCTCCTCGGTGTCGAAGCCGGCGATCGAGTCGAAGGGGCGGTGCAGGAGGGCGACGTCGGCGCGCCCGTCGCGCAGCAGGCCCTCCTGCTGGCCTGGTCCGCAAAGGAGCACCTCGACGGCGGCGGCGCCCGGCTCGGCGTCGTAGGCGTGGAGCAGCTTGGTGAGCAGCTCGGCCGACGCGCCTGCCTTGGAGGCCAGCACCACGCTGGGCTGACCCGTGGGGGCCAGGGCGGTACGACGTACCCGCCGCTCGGCTGCTGCGACGGCGTCCAGGGCGGCGCGACCCTCCTGCAGGAGCACGGCCCCGGCCTCGGTGAGGGTGACCTGGCGGCTGGTGCGCTCGAGGAGGGTGGCGCTGAGGCGGCGTTCGAGCTGGCCGATCGCCCGCGAGAGTGGGGGCTGGGTGATGCCGAGACGCTCGGCTGCGCGGCCGAAGTGGAGCTCCTCGGCGACGGTGACGAAGTAGGTCAGCTCGCGGGTCTCCATGGGTTGACGATACCCAGAGCACCGTCCGATCGATACCTGTGGAGCATCGATTGCTCACGCATCGGTGTTGGGCGCGGCGGACGCGCGCAGCACGATCGAGGCATGACACCAACTAATGATCAGAAGGTCGCACTCGTCACTGGCGCCAACAAGGGGATCGGCTACGAGATCGCCGCGGGGCTCGGCGCCCTCGGCTGGAGCGTCGGCGTGGGCGCTCGCGACGACGCGAGGCGCGAGGCCGCCGTGGCGAGCCTGCGCGAGCGCGGGGTCGACGCGTTCGGCGTACCGCTCGACGTGACCGACGACGCCAGCGTCACCGCAGCCGCCCAGCTGGTCGGGGACCAGAAGGGTCGCCTCGACGTGCTGGTCAACAACGCCGGGATCACCGGCAGCGCCGACCAGACGCCGACGACCGTCGACCTCGACACCGTGCGGCGAGCCGTGGACGTCAACGTCTACGGCGTGATCCGGATGACCAACGCCTTCCTCCCGCTGCTGCGCACCGCGGCCTCGCCGCGGATCGTGAACATGTCCAGCGGCGTCGGCTCCCTGACCCGCCAGTCCGCCAACGACGGCACGACCGGCCCGATCTCGGTGGCCTACTCACCGTCGAAGTCGTTCCTCAACGCGGTGACCGTGCAGTACGCCAAGGAGCTGGCCGACACCAACATCCTCATCAACCTCGCCTGCCCCGGCTTCGTCGCCACCGACCTCAACGGCTTCCGCGGGACTCGTACGCCGGAGCAGGGTGCTGCGATCGCGCTGCACCTGGCGACGCTGCCGGACGACGGCCCGACCGGGGGCTACTTCGACGACGACGGGGTGATTCCTTGGTAGTCCCTGGGGGTCGACGAGCCTTTTGGAGTCAGCCGCGCTTCAGCTCTTCGGCGAGCATCACGATGATGCCGCTCGGGCCACGAACGTAGGTGAGCTTGTAGATGTCCTCGTAGGTCGCCACGCCGCGCAACGGGTGGCAGCCGTGCCGCGCGGCGATCTCGAGGGCCTCGTCGAGATCGTCGACCGAGAAGGCCACGCGGTGCATGCAGATCTCGTTGGGCTGGGTCGGCTCGGTCTCGATCGCATCGGGGTGGATGTACTCGAAGAGCTCAAGCCGGCCGTTGCCGTCCGGCGTCTGCAGCATGGCGATCTTGACGTGGTTGCCGTCCAGGCCGACGGCCGTTGCCGACCACTCGCCGTTGACGGTGTCGCGACCGAGGACGCTCAGCCCCAGGTCGGTGAAGAAGGCGATCGTCGCTTCCAGGTCGCGGACGCCGATCCCGACGTTCTCCAGCTTGATGGGCATGGTGCACACGCTATCGAGTGGTTTCGATCCGATCCCGTCAACTCCGCGGGATCGGTCAATCGCGGCGTTAAGACGCGATCGGTGGTCGCGCGGATCGCGGCAAAGTCCGGCGATGACAACGGCCGGCATGACGATCAGCGACTAGCCTCCGTGATGTGCTGGACCACGACGAGATGGTGAGACTTTGGGGCCCCTGGGTTCCGAGAACTCCGTCGGATGTTGCAGAACTTCTCGACGGTTTCGGTCCGACCTGGTGGGTTTCTGGTGGCTGGGCCATCGAGGCGTTCACGGGAGTGGCGCGCAGTCATTCCGACGTCGACCCCAGCATCTGCCGTTCGGACGTGGCGCCCCTCTACCGGCACCTGGTTGGTCGCCAAGACGTCTGGATTGCCGACTCCGGAACGTTTCGAGCGCTTCTCGACGCTGACGACCCTGTGCCTCAGACCTGCGAGAACCTGTGGTTGAGGGCAGGTGGCGCGCAGCCGTGGGAGTACGACGTCATCCTGATGGACGCCACATCCGAGTCGTGGACCTTCAAGCGGGATCCACGAATCACGCTGCCGCTTGCAGCGATTCTGTGGATCAAGGACGGCATCCGTTTTCTTAGGCCAGAAGTTCAGTTGCTCCACAAGGCCCATGGTCTGCGGCCACAGGACCAATTCGACTTCGACGTCGCCGCAGGTCTCCTGGACTCCCAGTCGTCGAGTTGGTTGCGGTGGGCGCTGAGCCTCGCCCATCCTGGTCACCCATGGATCCTAAAGCTGTAACGCAGCGCGCGACTCTCGGCACGAGAGTGAGCTTTGCTGGTCGATCGCGGTGGAAAGACGTACGGCGATTGGTGCGGTGCGAAGATCACGACCGCGCTTCGGAGACACCCGCCGTGAGCGGCCGATGGGGCCGACTCAGGACAAAGTCTTAAGTCGGCCGGGCACGCATCTCAGTCGGAGGCGGTGTCCTAAGACTTGCCGAGGGCTCGGGTGAGTCCATCGGTTCGGAGCCAGTCGGTCAGCCGGATCTTCTGATTGATGATCTCCTCGAGATCATCGCCGGAGACGGCGAAGATCAGGCCGCCATCTCGTTGAATCTGCTTGAGGCGCTGAAGGAACGTGCTGGCGAACCCGTGCACTGAGATGAAGATGCCGATCTTGACGATCGCACCTCGGTCGGTCATCTTCGACTCAAAGACTCGAAGTTCTGGGACGCCTGGCTTCTCGGAAGAGTTCTTGCACTCTGCAACGATCAGCGGGCTTCCTTGGGCCGCCCAGAAGGGGTCCTTGAGACTGTTCGCGATCAGGAGATCTATCTCCTCCTCACGGGTCCGGAAGTTCTTCTCAGTCACCTGAAGTTCTGGCGCCTCGGTGTGTATGAGCGCCTCAACGAGACTCTCGAGCATCCCGCCGCGCTCGGTTGTCGTGCTGTTGGCGGGCGTCATCGCCCGAAGTTTTGCGAGCGCGTCAGCCGCCCTCGCGAACCAGAACTCGCGGCCTAGTTGACTGTTGAAGCCCGCCAGGGCGCCGAACAACCGGCCCAACGTGTGCGCGTACCCGGCAAGCATCTCGGAAGATTCGGACCAGTAGGTCTCGCCGTACTCGCGCCCTCCTTCAACCGTCGTAACGTTCGCAGATTCGTACGCATCTTCGGTAAGGACCAGAACGATCGGAGTATCTGGGGGGAGCTGCTTCAGCAGGGTCACATGCAAGAGTGGCCATGCGATGAGCGGGGCGTCGTTATAGAGAATCGTCCAGGACTCAGCGGCGCGGGCGGCAGCGGCGGCGTCCACCCCGGTGATGTCCAAAGCAGCTTGATAGACCTCGAACGAAAGCGTAAAGACGCTCTTGAACGGGGCGTTGTCCATGACCTCGTCGAAGATAAGGACAACGTCGAGATCGGCATCGTTCCATTGATGGGCGAGCACTCGACCAAGCGCTTCAAGGTCGTGAGCCGGTGACAGGGCTTCGAACCTTCGAAGAGCATCTTCGCTGGCTCGATCATCAGAGGGGTTCGCGGTTAGTGCGGCGCTCATGACGATGCCGGCGGAATACGCGGTCACTCGAGTCTCGCCGTAGGCGGCGATGCTTGCGCTCCAGCCCAGCCCTGAGTCCTCAAGGGTGCGAAGGGCGCCTCCGGCGGTGGTCTCGAAGCGCACATCGACCGCGTACTGATTTTCAGGACCCGTATTGTCTGAGACGACGAGCTGGTCGTGTCGGAACAGCATGCGCGGTAGCGGACTGGACTGTTTGCGCCACATGCTGGCAGTACGGTCTGCTATGAGCAGATAGGTATCAAATCCCACGGTTCCCCCTCGCTCGACGTCACAATCTAGTCACTGGCCTACCCTCATGATTGCTGCCACTTCGCTAGTTCCGCGTCGCGGTCAGGGTCGGGGGCTGCCATCAGAGGAAGTCCTCGAGATCTCACGACCTCCGCAACTTGATCGGCTGCAGCGGCTGGCTCGTCGTGCTCAGACACATGATGAGCTGGAAGATTTGGTCATCGGTGGCCCAGGATTCTTGGTGGACGTTCTGACCATCGCCATCATCGATAGGCGGGCGGCGCCATTCCTGTAGCCGTGCGCGTCCGTCACGGCTGTCGCCCTGCCGTGGATGCGCCATATCGAGGCTGACCCGAGGTGGCTGCCCGGCGTGGAGGCGCGCGCAGCGGATTCGTGCACCACCCCTCGTTGCGACCCGTGCCAGTCTTGCGTGGTTCGCTAACGTCTACTATCATCGTTAGCACGTGTTAACGAGAAGAGTGATCAATGAACGCGAAGAATGCAACGCAGGCCGCCGGTGGGCACACCGGCGCCCCGATGAAGCCCAGCAAGGGACTCGCGGGGATCGACGAGCTCCTTGCCGCTGGCAAGCGGCACGACGCCCACGTCAAGCGTAAGGAGCAGTCCGACGAGATCGGGCGGATCCTTGATGCAATGCACAGGATCGAGGCGACCTCGGGCGGCGAGTCTGTTGCCGATGTACTGGAGCGCATGGTCGCAACCACGCCCATCTCAAGCATGGATCCTGGTTCGAGCCTGACCCGCGCGCAGGTCGACGTCCTTGAGCGGGTCGGCTCCTTCGTCGACCAGATGCCACCCGACTCCGAGCGGGCCTCGACGCGGACCCGCACCCGTGGAGCACAACTGCTTGCGCAGAGCTTGGTCGGTGCCGATGTCGCAGCTCTCCTGAAGGTCAGCGCCTCTCGCGTGCGGCAGAGGGTCGCGGACCGCACCCTGTATGCGATTAAGGCCAAGTCGGGCAGTCGGTTCCCGCGGTTCCAGTTCACCGAGGACGGGGAGCTGCCCGGATGGGACGTAGTCGCCGTCACCATCCCGGCCGACGTTCACCCGCTCACGGTTCAGAACGTCGTGCTTGCGATCTCAGAGGAGCTCGATCTCGACGGCGAGCACGTCTCGCCTTACGACTGGCTCGCAGCAGCTGGCTCCCCGGACCGAGCGGTCGAGGTACTCCAGGACGCCTTCGGGTTGGACACCTGACTCGAGAACGAACGGAACGTCGAACACCCCATGAGTGAGAAACTCCCCAGGCCCGAGATCGACAGGTTCCCGGATCTAGAACCCGGTGACGTGCGCGTCCTTGAGGCCGGAACCGACATCGCGCGGATCTACAGCGCCGGCGGCAGGCACCCGACGACGTGGAACACCTTTCGTGCCCACGGACCTACTGGATGTCGATTCGACCACCAGACGGTCCCGCCGCGCGAGCACCCCACACGACGGGTCATCTACGCCGCCCCCGCCGTCGCCGGTCCCGACGGAAACATGTACCCGTCGATGAAGTCGTGCCTGGCCGAGTGCTTCCGCGACTCCGGCACCGTCGACCTGAACTACAACGAGCCCTACTTCGTCGTCTTCGTCACCCAACGCGACCTGCGTCTGCTCGACATGGGCGAGTCCGACTGGGTCACGCGCGCCGGAGGCAACGGGGCGATCTCGAGCGGCTCTCGCTCGCGCTCGCGCGAGTGGGCTCGCGCGATCTACCGTCGCTACGCGCAGGCCGATGGCATCGACGGCCTGTTCTATCCGAGCTCCAACATCCCGGTAGCCCGATCGGTCGCGCTGTGGGAGTCAGCCGAGTCATCCTTGCCGGCCCATCCCGACCTGAACGAGCCCCTGCGCCACGCGGGACTGAGAGCCGCAGTCGAGAAGTACGCCGCTGAGCTCCATCTGGATCTGCTGACCTGAGTCCTAGGCGACCCGCCAGCCGACCTGTCCAGCCTGTCCGGCCTTGCTAGGGCTCGCGGGCATGGCGGCTCTGGCGTCCTTACGGCTCGACCTCGACGCGGCGTCCTGCAAGGTGATCGAGAACGACGCGGTGGGCTGCCCAGCCGTCCGCGCCCGACGTGGAGCCGGCCCAGTACTCCGCCGGCGGGGGTGTCAGCAGGAGCTGCTCGGAGAACCCCGCTCGGCTGACGACGATGCAAGCATGGCGGTGTCGACTCAGCAGGACGCACAGGCGACCCGGATCGAGGTGAAACTCGCCAGGGTCGGTCCGGCCCGAAAGGGGGTGCCAGACGATCGTCACGTCGAACTCGCGCCCCTGGAGGCGGTTCGCCGTGCTGATCACGACAGCGGGCACGACGCGGTTCGCCGCGATGCACTGCTCGCGAAGTGCTCGCCGAACCGCATCGACCTGCGCCGTATGAGCCGTTCCGACTGCGACTCGCAAGGGTTGCAGGGGCTCGGCCCTGGCGCCGTCCCGGATCTGGATGTCGGCATCCACCAGCGCCAGCACCGTTGCCGCCACCGCATCGGCAACCTCGAGGTCAAGGTTGGGTGCAGGGCCGCCGGGCAGCTCGACCAGGGCCCAACCGCCATCGGCGGCGATCCGGACTGCCTGGTCGTACGGATCGTCTAGGGCGCCCATGGGCATCGTCAGCGCCCGCTCCTCGGGCGCACTGCCTGCCACGAACGGGCTTGCGTAGAAGGCCCGACTGATCAGGTCGGCCGAGTGCGAAGGCAGCCTCCAGGACACTGGCAGTGCAACCCGCACCGTGTCCGGCCGTGTCGTGAGCAAGGTGGCCGCAGCCGACTCGAGAGGGGAGACCTCCAGACCCCGCCACTGTCCCTCGTTCAGAGTCGTGAAGGGCTTGATCTGGCCGGGATCGCCAACTGCGAGGAGCGAGGCCATGAGCCTGCCGATCGGCTGGAGAGCGTCGGAGCGCATCTGGTAGGCCTCATCGATGATCCCGAACTGCCACTGGTGGTTCAGGTCATCCACACTCGCCCATTTCATGGCAGGCGCGATCACGATGTGGGTGTGCGAGAGGTCGCTGATCTTGGGCGAGAACGTGACCTGCGAGTGCGCTCGAAGGCCAGGCGGGGGCGAGTAGTTCTCCCACGCGTGCAAGCGCCCGATCCGCAGACCGATGCTGAGACCGGCGGACATGTCGTCGACCAGGCCCGCGACCATGTCATCGGCCTGATTGTTCGTCTGCACCACGATCGGGACCTGCCCACGCCGCGGTACCTGGCGACGGGCCATCTCGCGCACCAGCGTCGACTTCCCGGCTCCCGGGGGGCTGTCCACGAGAACGACGGGAGTCGAAGCGTCCAACAGCGACAAGATGCGCTCGATGGCAGCGCGAGACAGGTCTGAGGGAGACGCATCCTCAGATCCATGGCCGACCGGCGCCATAAACGGCTCCGCGCCCGATCCGCTAGTACTGGTCACGACGCAGCTCCCGACACGTTCGGCCCGACGTCACTGGACCCGACGCTAGGCCCGGCGCTGGCGGCACCACCCGACCCGCCCGCGGCGCCTGTCCCGACCTCCCCGTCCTCGACCGGGTCGTCCTCCTGCGGCAGCACGTGCGTCCAAGGCGTGTCGCCAGGCCCGCCACCGTTGCGGAACTCCTTGACCCGATACGGCGAGAACACCACGTGTGCGCCGACCGACGGGATCCGGTGGTCGGAGTCACGATTGTTGGCACCCTTGATGATCACGACCTCGGCGATCTCGTCAGTCGTGGTCCGGACCTGCACCACCAGCTCCAGAGTCTCCACTCCGTGCAGGTCAACGCTCTCGGTGGCGTAGGTGGGCAGGTCGAGACGGATGCGTAGCAGCGGGCGACGGTGCCGACGCGGGTTGCGCTCGAAGTGATCGGGCTCCACGGCGATGACAGTGCCGCTCACGGCGGGCTCATCGGTAAGGACCGCTGCCATCAGAAGCGGGTCGTCGAGGACCATCTCGGCGCGCAACTGCTCCGCTGCGCGCTCATGGCGCTGCAACACCCATGCAGAACTGGCCGCTTCGGGCTGGATGCGGAAGAACATCTGACCAGCGGCTGCGCGGTCGCGGTGATCGCGCATGCGCCGCATGTCATCGATGCGCCGCGCGGCGACCCTGGAGGCCTCTGGGATCCCTGACATGATCCCCAGCGTCGTCCAGACCTGGTTCCAGCCCGGGTCCAGCGCATCGCGCGCACCGTCCTCGAGCCGGCGTCGAGCGCGACGCTGCAGATCGCCATCACCCGCAGCGTCTCGCCACAGCTCGCCTGCGCTCTCGAGCACCCGGCGATCCCACTCAGGATCCGACAGGGGACCACTCGGCGGGTCGGTCCTCTCGGCGAGCATGGCCGAGTCGAGCCCGGTCATGCCCGGCCCGGGTCGTACCCAGCCCAGAAGTGCTGCCAGGTTCTGGTCCTCGCTCGGCATCTGGCCGGTACGGAAGTGCATCGTCAGCGCATCGACCGCTGTCAGGACCGTCGAGGACCCAGGGGTCTCGTACTCCTGGTGCAGGAAGGTGAGGTGTCCACCGGCCGTGCGGATCGACATCGGGGCGGGTGTCGGTCCGTCGATGCGCAGGTACCGGGTGAAGCGTCCGACGAACTTGAGCAGCCATGAAGCGCTGGCGGCGTTGGCCAGCACGATCTGCGGGTCACGCGCCGTCGTCATGTAGTCGACGAGATCGGTAGCGAACGCGCTGAGCGCCTCGAACCGGATCGCGCGCTCGCGAGGCTCAGGGACCACGAAGAGGCGCGGTGTCGTGACCGAGCGCCCCCACATCATCGCTACCGGCGCGGCCGGTTCGCCGGCGAGGTGGTAGCCGAGGATGACCATCGGGTCATCGGAAAGGTGCACGTGCCGGCGGCTGGCTCGAGGTACAGCAAGACCGCTCGCGGAGGCCACGGCTCCCTGGTACAGGTGCATCGTGCTCATGACACGGCACCTCCTTCGTCATCGAGCGCCTCGGCTCCACCCGTGCCATCCGCGATATCCGCGCCACCCCCTGCAGGGACGAGAGCCCGCATCGCGGCCTCGGTCGCCATCCGCGCGCGAACCAGCGAGGCAGCAACGCCGGCCTCGGCAGGTGAGGCCGGGTCGGCGCCTGCGGCCAGCTCGATCGAGCGAGTCACCGACGCGACGCCGGCGGCCTCCTGGGCAGCTGCTGTTCCGAGAACAGTGACTGACTGCGTCGTCTGTGCCTCGCGCCGGCACGCCCTGAACATCGGGCACGACATACAAGCCTCGGTCAGGTGGGTGGCGAGCGGGCTGATGACCTCCCAGGCGCGGCGTTCCGCGGCCTCCCAGGCGTCAGTTTCGGGGGTCTCGGGCATCGCGGGCAGGCCGGAAACAGGCCCAACGGCACGATCAGCCTCGTCGACATGGCCAACACGGTCCAGGTTCTCGATCAGCACCTCGAGCCGGGCGATGTGGTGCGAGAGGTTCAGCAGTCGCCCGACCGGGGTGAACCCGGTCTGCGACGGCGTCACCAGCAGCATCCGATCCGAGATGCGTGCCGGTTCTGCACCCATCGCCACGGCCATCTGACGAAGGCTGATCACGGCCACCGCGCAAGCCGCCATGGTCTTGCCGACCTGCTCGGGATCCAAGAACCCGTCGATCTCGGAGAAGCTCTCGATGTCGACAAGGTGCACGGTCTCGTTGGTCGCGGCGCACACCATCAGGTCCTGCTCGACCAGCACCTCTCGCCCACCCAGACGAAGGCGCGTCAGCGGCTTCTGAAGCAGGTTCACCGCGGCGGACGGCTGGATCAGCATGTCGCGCAGATAGGACGCCGTGCGATCGGCACGCTGTCGGTCGACCTGTGCCTGGTTCAGGCCGGGCGCCGAGTCGCTGATGCTGGCGACGTCGACGACCGTCTGCTTGACCTCGTGCATCAGCAGGCCCAGCTCGCGGCGCGCCAGGTCGATGATGTCCGACATGCCGTTGCTGAGCACTCGGCGTTCGAACTGCTGTGTGCGCCGGATCAGGAAAGGGGACTGCTGCCCCTTGTCCTTGGTCAGCAGCCGGCTCAGCTTGCGCAGGTCGATGCCTTCGGAGTCCAGAACGCGTCGACGCTCGCAGGCTGGCAGCGACAGGCTCTCGGCGATGCGTCGCGTCGTCGGTGTCGCTGCCGGGAAGTCCCCACGCAGACCGCCGGCCCCGGTGGTGCTCATGAGGATCCCTTGGAGCGCGCGCCATCAGCGCGCCCGTTCTGCAAGGCCTTGAGCTGGTTGCCGAACAGCTGCGACTCGAGATCCATCGCCTCGTACCGCTGGGCAGCCGCTGCGCGGTCCAGCATGTCGGCATCCTCGATCGATGCGAGCTCGGCGGTGGCCGCCGTGCGTACCGCGGCAAGGTCGACCGGTTCAAACGGGTTCTGTCCGGCCAGGCGTGCCAGGACCATGTCGGTCTTCGACTGGTTGCCGTCGCGTTCGGCGACGTTGACGAGCGCGAGCCTGGCGCGGAGCAGGTCGACCCGAGGTGACAGCGGGGCCACGATCCGGCGCTCGGGTGACCAGCCGGACAAGGACCAGCTGCCTCGGACCGGGGCGAGGCGGTCGTGGCTCAGGGCAGGCACGACGTACACCTCGCGCAGCGAGGTCCGACTGGCGGGGACCTGGGCCTGACCCCACGACTTCTGCTCGTCGCGACGCATGCTGGACAGTGCCGTGCTTGCGATGGTCGTGTTGAAGATCGCGTACGACAGGTCGGAGATCAGGCGGGCCGGCGTTACTGTCCCGAGCAGGTTCAGGACGTGGATGACGCGGTCGCGTACCGGGATCGCGGTCGTGTAACCCGCCATAGCTGCGACGCGGGCAGCAGCGAGTGCCTTGTCCCGCTCGCGCTGCAGCCGGTCGGTCTCGTCGGCCAGTCGGCCGGCCGTCTCGAGGTCGCCGGAGCACATCGCGGTGACCAGCGCCTGGTTGGCGCGGTTCAGCTCATCAGCGATGACCTGGAGTGAACGGGACATGTTGGAAGCATACCCTCCTTCCAGTTTTTCCAGGAAAGCCAACCTTTCGGAGTCGTGATCGTAGGATGTGTTCTACGTGACCAGGACGGGCCACAGGCGGGAGATCAGGGATTGAGCGCGAACGCGACCACTGTGATCGATGTCGGTCAGAGCGCATCGATAGTCGCCCCCGCCCGCCGGTCGAGAGCCGTGTCCGCCGCCGACTCGATCGCTGCGAGCATCGGGACAACGCAGGGACTCGGTCTGCCGCCGCGTGGGACTAGGGGCGCGGGGGCGGATGCTGGCGTCACGCCTGCGATCGCGACTCCGAAACTTGCGGCACAGGTCGCCGGCCTCGGCTACCACTACTACGCCGGGTTCTCGCCTGACTTCGTCGGTGACGTCCTGAACCACGTCGGGGCCACCACCGATGACGTCGTCATCGACCCGTGGAACGGCAGCGGAACGACGACCCTTGTGTGCGCTGGACGTGGACTTCGATCGAGCGGTTTCGACCTCAGTCCCGCGATGGTCGTTGTGGCTAAGGGGCGGCTGTATCGTGCGAGCGCCGAGGTTGTAGCCCGACGAATCGAGCACATCGTTGCTGCAACGCCTCCACGGCGACGACCAAGGGTCGGGGAACCTCTGCGCGCCTGGTTCGACGAGTCAAGTGCTGCTCGGCTGCGGTGGTTCACCGAGCGGCTATCGGGCCAGACCGGCAAGATTGACCCGAACGAGATGAGCCCGGAGTCCTGCTTCTTGACCACTGCTCTGTTCCTAGCCATCAGGTCGTTCATGGGTGCGGCGATGACGAGTAACCCGACATGGATTCGTAAGGAGCTCAACGAAGGGGATCGTGCTCGGGCTACCTGGAAGGAGTTCGTTGCCCGCTTCGCCCAGGCCGCACTGGAGATCGAGCATCCGACTGCGGACATCAAGGCATGGCCGAATCTGCGTGTTGCGGACACAAGCGCGACGCTTATTCGTACCGATGTCGGCGGGGCGGCAGAAAGCTCATCAGCCGCTCGGTCGAGCGCCGACACCTCAGTTACGGCCACAGCCACATCGCCGCGACCGACCGTCCTGATCACATCGCCGCCGTACTGCACGCGAATCGACTACGTCGCCTCGACTCGCCCGGAGCTCGCCGCCCTCGGGTGGACCGCTTCAGATCAAGAACTCCTGCGTCGTCGGATGCTGGGGACCACCACCGTGGCCAACAAACTCGCTCGCACAGAGGGGTTCGGCGCTGAAGCCGAGTCGCTCCTCGCGAAGGTCACCAGTCACGAGTCGCGGGCCTCGGCGACCTACTACCGTAAGTGGTTGGGCCAGTACCTGGATACCTATCAGCGATCCATTCAGGTGCTCGCCGCCACGCTGGCCCCGGGCGGTAGGGCTGCGATCGTGGTCCAGGACTCCTTCTACAAGGACGTCCACATCGATCTCGCACGCATCACGCACGAGATGTGCGAGGCAGCAGGGTGGCGGCACGAGTCGACCATCGCCTTCTTCGTCCCACGCACCATGGCCAGCATCAACCCGCGTAGCCGCCCGTACCGTGAACGGGCCACCGTAACTGAGTCCCTCCTGCTATTCCGGGCGCCATGAGTGGCGACGACCTCTGCTATGAGTGCTTTGGTCGCGCGGGCCCCGGCCGAATCGGCCGTTGAAGGCCTGGCTACGAATCGCAACCCGCCGGCCTCCGATCTGGGTTCCAACAGTTCACTCCCGGCGGCATCAGCCACCTTGGGCCGTTGAGTTCGTCGCCGACGTGCTGAGTTGGGCTTCGGTTTCGAGGCGCTTGGTGAACTCTCGGACCTCCACTGGGCCTGTCCCAGTCAGGTCGAGGGCAACGTAGAACTTGACGCCCGACTCTGAAGCACGCGCGGGCCACCACCGTGGCCCGGTAAGCAACCCATCGGCCAACGGATCACCGGGGTCTCAGATCAACCTTCATGAACCTCAACTCCCTTCGCGGAACAGATATCTGACGGGACTCGGGCGGAGGCTCACTCGCATCGACTGCCAGCGACTGCAGGCGATCCACCGAGCCAGACCACCTGCGTCATAGTGGGCGGTGTGCAGCGGGTCGATTCCCCCGCCACCCCATAACCACTGGACCAACCACCCCCACCCAGGTTGAGTCATCCCGTGCTCACCGACGCCTGGCCGCTCTTCGCCCTCACGATCGAGACCGAGCGGCTGACCCTGCGCCTACCTCGCGACGAGGAGGTCGCCCGGCTAAGCCGGGTCGCGGCGGGTGGTCTGCACGACCCGGCGGAGCGTCCGTTCCTCACGCCCTGGACCGAGGGTGGGCCGCAGGCTCGGGCTCGCTTCGTGCTGCAGGGGCACTGGGCGTCGCTGGGGGAGTGGCGGCCTGACGACTGGGCGCTCGGGCTCGCCGTGTTTCCCAAGGACGGGTCGGAGGGCGAGCCGATCGGGAGGGTCACCCTGTGGGCCCGCGACTTCGCCGTCGTACGCGAGGTGACGACGTCCTCCTGGTTGGGGCTCGAGCACCAGGGTCAGGGCTTCGGAACGGAGGCGCGGGCCGGGGCGCTGGCCCTGGCCTTCGACCACCTCGGTGCCGTCGCTGCGCTCACCGAGGTCTTCCAGGACAACCACGCCTCACAGGGGGTGTCGCGCAAGCTCGGCTACGTCCACGACGGCATCTCCCGCGACGCCCGTGGCGAAGAGGCCCTGGTCTCCGACCGGCTGCGCCTGACTCTCGAGGCCTGGCGGGAGCGACAGGCCGAGCGATCCACGGTGACGGTGAGCGGTGTCCAGGCGTGCCTGGCGGAGTTCGGCGTCCCGTGACCCCACCGGCACCGGTCAGGCGTAGACGTCGAACCGCACCCCGGTGAGCTTCCCCGAGAGCGTCCACACGCGCGCCGCGTCCTCGAGCCTGGTCAGGGGCTTCCAGAGCCCCTGGGGTCCCGGCCGGCCACCCACCTTCCCCGGTCCCTGCGGGCCGAAGAAGGGCTCGGGCTGCGGGTCGGCGCTGGTGGCCGCGAGCAGCGCTGGGAGGGCGGCGGTCTCGGGAGTGCCGACCAGGAGGCCCATGGCCGAGAGCCATGTGATCACCCGTCGCGACATGGTGTCGCTGGCTCGACCTACCTCGGTGCGTGCGGCGAGCAGGCTGGTTGCGGCGACGCCGGGGTGCGCCAGGTTGCTGGTGATGCCCCAGCCGGCGGTCTCGCTGCGGCGGGCGAGCTCGAGGCCGAAGAGGCCTTGGGCGATCTTCGACTGCTGGTAGGCGCGCATGCCTTCGTACTTTCTCTCGAAATTCGGGTCGTCCCACCGGACCGATCCGCTCCTCGCGGCGATGCTCACCTGCGAGGTGACCCGCGCGGCTCCCAACTTCAGCAGCGGCATCAGGTGGGCGGTCAGGGCGAAGTGGCCGAGGTGGTTGGTTGCGAGCTGCAGCTCGAGGCCGTCGACGGTGGTCTGCCGCTCGGGAGGCGTCATGACCCCTGCGTTGTTGATCAGCAGGTTCACCGGCGCCCCTTCCGCGCACAGCGAGGTCGCGAACGCCTCGACCGACGTCAGCGACGACACGTCGAGGTCGTGCAGTTCGAGCTTCGCTTCAGGGTGCTGCTCACGAATGGTCGCGACGGCGGCCTCGCCCTTCTGCTGGTTGCGGACCGGCATCAGCACCTCCGCACCGGCACCGGCGAGCGTCCTGGCGATGATCAGCCCGATCCCGTCGCTGGCACCAGTGATGATCGCGCGCTTCCCGGTCAGGTCCGGCATCGTGATCTCGTAAGTCCTGCGTGACATGTGCTCTCCCAAGCTCCTGGGCAGCGACGCTCGCTGCCCTCTCACCACCCTCCGGCACCGGTCAGGCGCTAACCAGGGTCTGTCGATCCGTGGATGAGCTGCGGCGCGGCGGGCAGGATGGATGCATGGGCGACAGGGCTGGACTGGCGGAGTTCCTCCGTGCGCGGCGCGAGGCGTTGCAGCCGGAGGACGTCGGACTACCCCGCGGCCGGCGTCGTCGTACGAGCGGGTTGCGGCGCGAGGAGGTCGCCGTACTGAGTCACATGTCGACCGACTACTACTCCCGCATCGAGCAGGAGCGCGGCCCTCAGCCGTCCGCGCAGATGATCGCCTCCATCGCCCAAGGTCTGCACCTCTCCCTCGACGAGCGCGACCACCTGTTCCGTCTCGCGGGTCACCGCCCTCCCGAGCGCGGGGCCGCGAGTGACCACGTGAGCCCCGGGATGCTCCGCATCTTCGATCGCCTCGGCGACACGCCGGCCGAGATCGTGACGGAGCTGGGGGAGACCCTGCAGCAGACCCCACTCGGGATCGCGCTGGTGGGCGACGCGGATCGGTTCACCGGACCCGAGCGCAGCATCGGCTACCGGTGGTTCACCCGGCCCGAGATCAGGGATCTCCACCCGCGTGAGGACCACGAGCACTTCTCGCGGATGTACGCATCCGGACTGCGGGGGGTCGTGGGAGCGAGAGGGCCGGAATCCAGAGCAGCGGCCCTCGCGGCAGCGCTGCTGGAGCGCAGCGAGGAGTTCCGAACCCTGTGGGAGGAGCACCAGATCGGCATCGCGCCCCACGAGGTCAAGCGCTTCCTCCACCCGTCGGTCGGACTGCTCGAGCTGTCCTGCCAAATCCTTCAGGACCCGTCGCAGTCGCACGCCCTGCTCGTCTACACCGCCGTCCCCGGCAGCGAGAGCTACGAGAAGCTCCAGCTGCTCGCGGTCGTGGGCGACGTGTCGAGCCCCGTCTAGCGAGGAACGTGCCCGATGGCCCGCCGGCGTGGGGTGTCCCGAACGTGTCGCCCCGCCTCCGCACTCCTAGACTGCGCACCATGCCTGAGATCACCCGAGACGAGGTCGCCCACCTGGCCGACCTCGCCCGCATCGACCTCGACGCCGCGGAGCTCGACCACCTGGCTCCGCAGCTGTCGGTCATCCTCGAGTCCGTCGCGTCCATCAGCGAGGTCGCCAGCGACGACGTGCCGCCCACGTCGCACCCGCTGCCGCTGACCAACGTCTTCCGCGAGGACGTCGCCCAGCCGTGCCTGACCGCCGAGCAGGCGCTGGCGATGGCGCCCGAGGTCGACCAGCAGCGCTTCTCCGTCCCACGGATCCTGGGGGACGAGCAGTGAGCACCTCGAGCAACGTGATCAAGCAGACCGCCGCCGAGATGGCCGCCGCCCTGGCCGACGGCACGACCACCTCGGTCGAGCTCACCCAGGCCCACCTCGACCGCATCGCAGCGGTCGACGGCGCCGTGCACGCCTACCTCCACGTCGACGCCGAGGGTGCGCTCGCCCAGGCCGCGGCCTCCGACGCGCGTCGCTCCGACGGCAAGCCGGCCGGCGACCTCGACGGCGTACCGATCGCGGTCAAGGACGTCCTGGCGACCCAGGGCCTGCCGACCACGTGCGGGTCGAAGATCCTCGAGGGCTGGATCCCGCCGTACGACGCCACGGTCGTCGCCAAGCTGAAGGCCGCGGGCCTGCCGATCCTCGGCAAGACCAACATGGACGAGTTCGCGATGGGCTCCTCCACCGAGCACTCCGCCTACGGCCCCACCCACAACCCCTGGGACCTCGACCGGATCCCCGGCGGCTCCGGCGGCGGCTCGGCCGCCGCGGTCGCTGCCTTCTCGGCCCCCTTCGCCCTCGGCACCGACACCGGCGGCTCGATCCGCCAGCCGGGTGCGGTCACCGGCACGGTCGGGGTCAAGCCGACGTACGGCGGGGTCTCGCGCTACGGCCTCGTCGCCCTGGCCAACTCCCTCGACCAGGTCGGACCGGTCACGCGCACGGTCCTCGACTCGGCCCTGCTCCACGAGCTCATCGGCGGCCACGACCCGCGCGACTCCACCTCGGTCGACGCCCCCGTGCCCGGCCTGGTCGCCGCGGCGACCCAGGGCGCGCAGGGAGACCTGAGCGGCCTCAAGGTCGGCGTCATCAAGGAGCTCGGCGGCGAGGGCTACCAGGCCGGGGTGCAGCAGCGTTTCCAGGAGTCCGTCGACCACCTGGTGGCGATGGGCGCCGAGGTCGTCGAGGTCTCCTGCCCGAGCTTCGTGCACGCGCTCGCGGCCTACTACCTGATCCTGCCGGCCGAGGCGTCGAGCAACCTCGCGAAGTTCGACGCGATGCGCTACGGCCTGCGGGTCCTGCCCGAGGGCGTCGACTCGCCCAGCGCCGAGGACGTCATGCGCGCCTCACGCGACGCGGGCTTCGGCGACGAGGTCAAGCGCCGGATCATCCTCGGCACCTACGCCCTGTCCAGCGGCTACTACGACGCCTATTACGGCCAGGCCCAGAAGGTGCGCACGCTGATCTCGCGCGACTTCGAGGCGGCGTTCGGCCGGGCCGACGTGCTGCTCAGCCCGACCGCGCCGACCACGGCGTTCAAGCTGGGGGAGAAGCTCGACGACCCCATCGCGATGTACCTCAACGACCTCGCCACCATCCCGGCCAACCTCGCCGGCGTGCCCGGGATCTCGCTGCCGAGCGGGCTCGCCGACGAGGACGGACTGCCCGCCGGCGTACAGATGCTGGCTCCGGCGCTGGCCGACGACCGGCTCTACCGCGTGGGCGCCGCCCTCGAGGTGGCCCTGACCGAGAAGTGGGGCGGGCCGTTGCTCGACCGGGCCCCGAGCCTGACGGGAGACGCCTCATGAGCACCGCGACCGACGTGACCCTGGTCGACTTCGACGACGTCCTGACCTCCTACGACCCCGCGATGGGTCTCGAGGTCCACGTCGAGCTCAACACCGTCACCAAGATGTTCTGTGGCTGCCCGACCGTCTTCGGCGGCGAGCCCAACACCCAGGTCTGCCCGACCTGCCTGGGTCTGCCCGGCGCGATGCCGGTCGTCAACGCCAAGGCCGTCGAGTCGGCCATCCGGATCGGGCTCGCGCTCAACTGCGAGATCGCCGAGTGGTGCCGCTTCGCGCGCAAGAACTACTTCTACCCCGACATGCCGAAGAACTTCCAGACCAGCCAGTACGACGAGCCGATCGCGTTCGAGGGCTTCATGGACGTCGACATCCCGGCCGAGGGTGGCGGCATCGAGACGTTCCGCGTCGAGATCGAGCGCGCCCACATGGAGGAGGACACCGGCAAGTCGCTGCACGTCGGCGGCGCCACCGGTCGCATCCACGGCGCCGACCACTCGCTGGTCGACTACAACCGCGCCGGCATCCCGCTCATCGAGATCGTCACCAAGCCGATCATGGGTGCGCGCGAGAAGGCCCCCGCGATCGCCAAGGCGTACGTCGCCCAGCTGCGCGAGCTGATCGTGGCCCTCGGGGTGTCGGACGCTCGGATGGATCAGGGCTCGATCCGCGCCGACGTCAACCTGTCGCTGGCGCCCAAGGATCAGGGCGGGCTCGGCACCCGCAGCGAGACCAAGAACGTCAACTCGCTGCGCTCGGTCGAGCGCGCGGTGCGCTACGAGATGCAGCGCCACGCGGGCGTGCTCGACGCCGGCGGCTCGATCCTCCAGGAGACCCGCCACTGGCACGAGGACACCGGCATCACCACCTCGGGCCGCGAGAAGTCCGATGCCGAGGACTACCGCTACTTCCCCGAGCCCGACCTCGTGCCGGTCGCGCCGAGCCGTGAGTGGGTCGAGGAGCTGCGCGGCACCATGCCGGAGAACCCGACCGTCAAGAAGGCCAGGCTCCAGGCCGAGTGGGGCTTCACCGACCTCGAGATGCGCGACACCGTGGGCGCCGGAGCCTTCGGCCTGGTCGAGGAGACGATCGCCGCCGGGGCCACGCCGCAGGCCGCCCGCAAGTGGTGGCTCTCCGACATGGCCCGTCGCGCCAACGAGTCCGGCACCGACATCGCCGATCTGGGCGTCTCCCCGGCCCAGGTGGCCGAGGTGCAGGCCCTGGTCGACGCCAAGACCATCAACGACAAGCTCGCCCGCCAGGTCTTCGACGGCCTGATCGCCGGCGAGGGCACTCCCGAGGAGATCATCGCTGCCCGTGGCCTCGCGGTCGTCTCCGACGACGGTGCCCTCGGGGCGGCGGTCGACGTCGCGATCGCCGCCAACCCGGACGTCGCCGACAAGATCCGCGACGGCAAGGTGGCAGCCGCCGGCGCCCTCATCGGTGCGGTGATGAAGGAGATGAAGGGTCAGGCGGACGCCGCCCGGGTGCGCGAGCTGATCCTCGAGCGTCTTACCTGACCGTGTGAGTCGTCGAGTCGGCGCGGGGAGAGGTACGCTCGCGCCGAATCATTCATCACGCCCGTGGTGGGGGAAGCCGGTCCAAGTCCGGCGCTGACCCGCAACCGTAGGCCGGTCCCGAGCTCGGCGGGGCAGGCGAGCCGGAGCACCTGGCACGACGCGTCCTGATCACATCGCTGTCGCGGAAAAGCAGCGGGTGACCCTGACCGGTCCTCCCGTCTGTGTTGCAGCGGGAAGGAACCATGAGTCTCCACCGTCGCCTCTCGCTGGTCGCCGTACCAGCCCTGGCACTGTCCACCCTGGCCTTCGTGCCGGCAGCGCCGGCGTCCGCCGCCGAGCCGGACCCGACGCCGCTCGCCAATGGGGTCGGCTGGCTCTCGGGCCAGCTCACCGACGGACTGATGCACAACGACCAGTTCGACTTCGACGACCTCGGCCTGACCACCGACACGGGGCTGGCGATGGCCTACCTCGGCGAGACCGACACCGCCGGGGACATCTCGGACGCACTGGCGCCGGTCGTCGCCGACTACTACTCCTACGACGTGTTCAACTCCGACTTCACCGAGGTCGTCGGGACCCACGTCAGCGCGGGCTCGCTCGCGAAGGCGGCGGCCTTCGTCGACGCCGCCGGCGATGACCCGACCGACTTCGGTGGCCACGACCTGGTCGCCGAGCTCGAGGAGCGCGTCAGCACCGAGGCCGGCACCGAGGGCCGGATCGGCGACGTGTTCTTCCCCGACGAGGCCTTCGAGGCCGACTTCTCCAACACGCTCGGCCAGTCGTTCGCGGTCAACGCCCTCCACACCGACGACTCCGAGCTGACCGGCGACGCCGTGGACTTCCTCCTCGCCCAGCAGTGCGAGGAGGGTTTCTTCCGCCTGTCCTTCGCCGACCCCGAGGCCGCTGACCAGACCTGCGACGGCGACCCGGCGTCCTCGGCCAGCACCGACGTCACCGCGCTGGCGCTGCTCAACCTCACCGCCCTGGGCAGCTTCTCGACCGGTGTCGAGGACGCCAAGTCCGACGCCATCGCGTGGCTGAGCGACACCCAGGCCGCCGACGGCTCCTTCGGCAGCGACGGTGAGATCACCACCCCGAACGCCAACAGCACCGGTCTGGCCGGCTGGGCCCTCGGCGACGCCGGCGAGAGCGACGCCGCCACTGCGGCCGCGGTGTGGTTGCGCCAGCACCAGGCCGACGATTTCGGTCCCTGCACCACGGGCCTGACCGGCGACACCGGCGCCATCGCCTACGACGACGCCGCCCTGGCCACCGGTCGCAGCGAGGGCCTCGACGTCTCCGTGCAGGACCAGTTCCGCCGGGGTACGGCGCAGGCGCTGCCCGCGCTGCTGTGGGCCCCGGCCGGCACCTACTCGACCGAGCCCGTCTCCACCGACGGCTTCGTCCGGGCCGGTTCGACCCAGCCCGTGTACGCGGACGCGGTGGCCCCGGGCCAGACCGTGTGCTTCGCCCTCGGCGCCTCGCAGACCCTCGTCCACGCCGACCTCGACGGCAACGCTGCCGGCACCGTCGAGTTGCCCGGCGGTTCGGCCACGCGCGTCTACGACGTCGGCCTCACTGACGGCGTGCTCGGCACCATCGCCTTCAACGCTCTCGCCGCCAAGGAGCTCGGCCTCAAGCTCAAGAAGGCCAAGGTCGCCAAGAAGAAGAAGCAGAAGGTCGTCGTCAAGGGTCTCGCCACCGGCGAGAGCGTCCGCGTCCTCTACAAGGGCAAGGTCAAGGACGAGGGCACCGCCGGCGGCAAGGGCCGCTTCGTCACGACGTTCAAGGTCGGCAAGAAGGCCGGCAAGCAGAAGGTCAAGGTCCGCGGCGAGTTCGGCAACCGCAAGGCCGCCGAGAAGTTCCGCGTCAAGGGTCGATGACCCTCGGGTCACGCCTTTCCGGGCGCCGTACGACGAGCCTCACCGCCGCGGTCCTGGTGACCGCGGCGGCGGGGCTGGTCGGCGCGCTCGGCGCCGCTGCCCCGGCGCAGGCCGCGGACTGTGCCTCGAGCGGGGTGACGGTGATCGCGGACTTCAACCAGCTCGGCGGTGGCGTGCCCACCGTGTGCGTGAGCGACGGCGGCGGCAAGACGGCCTCGACCCTGTTCGAGGCGGCCGGTCAACCCCTCACCCAGGCCAAGCGTCAGCAGGGGTTCGTCTGCCGCGTCGCGGGCAAGCCGGCCGACGACCCCTGCGTCAACGCGTCCCCCGACACTGCCTACTGGGGCCTGTGGTGGTCCGACGGTGAGCCCGGGAGCAGCTGGACCTACTCGACGCTCGGTGCCTACTCCCTGAAGGTCCCCGCCGGGGGCCGCGTGGCCCTGTCCTGGGACCAGGTCGACGGCAAGGAGCTCCCCAGCGCGTCGGCCAGCCGCCCCGCGGCACCCACGCCCAACCCCACGCCGACCCCGGCTCCCACGCCGGCCCCGACGACGGGCGGCTCGGGTGGTGGCCAAGCAGGCAACGGCGGCAACGGCGGCAACGGTGCCAACGGGGGCAACCAGTCCGGCTCCGGCGGGACCTCGGCGACGCCCACCCCTGAGCCTCAGGCGACCGACGACCCGACCGTCGGGGACTCGGCGACCCCGAGCGAGGCGGCCGGCGAGGACATCCGGCAGTCGAAGCGCACGAAGAAGCAGCGCGGCTCGACGGACGACGGCGAGCCGACCGACGGGCCGACCGACGACGTGACCCCCGACGCCGACGTCCCCGAGGTCAGCACCACCGATCCGGCGCTCGTCGCCGAGACGGAGGCAGCCGAGACCGACGACCTCGGCCTGCCCGGCTTCGTGGCGCCCGCGCTGATCGTCGTCCTGTTCGGCGGCGCCGGCGCGGCCTGGTGGGTCCGGCGCCGGAGCCCGGCCGACTCGTGAGGCTGCCGTGAGGACGCTGCCCCGCGACCTGCATCCCGTGGCCTGGTGGCTGTGGGCCGTCGGGCTCGCGGCGGCGGCGTCCCTCACCACCAACCCCCTGATCCTGATGATGATCATCGGAGTGGTCGCCGTCGTGGTGGGCGCTCGACGCAGCGACCACCCGTGGGCGAAGTCGTTCCGCTTCTACGTCTGGCTGGGGGTCGCTGCGGTATTCCTGCGGGTGCTGTTCCGCGTCATCCTCGGCGGTGGTTACCCCGGCACGGTCGTCCTCGACCTCCCCGAGATCCCGCTGCCCGACGTGGTGCAGGGCATCAGCCTGCTCGGTCCCCTCACCCGTGAGTCCCTCCTGGCCGGGTTGTACGACGGCCTCCGGCTCGCCGCGATCATCATCTGCGTCGGGGCGGCCAACTCCCTGGCCAACCCCAAGCGCCTGCTCCGCTCCCTGCCCGCTGCCCTCTACGAGCTCGGCACCGCCCTCGTGGTGGCCGTGACCGTGCTCCCGCAGTTCACCCTCAGCATCCAGCGCGTCCGCGCGGCGCAAGCCCTGCGCGCGGGTGAGACCGGGCGGGTGCGCCGGTTGCGGCGCTACCTGGTGCCGGTCCTGGAGGACACCTTCGAGCGCTCCCTGGCCCTGGCTGCCGGGATGGACACCCGCGGCTACGGCCGCACCGGCACGGCGACCCGCGCCGAGCGCCGTACGACCGGGGCTCTGATGATCGGCGGACTGTGCGGCGTCGTCGTCGGCGTCTACGCACTCCTCGACCAGACCGCCCCGCGGATCTTCGCCGGACCGATGCTCGCCGTCGGCCTCCTCGTGGCCCTGGCCGGTCTCGTCGTGTCGGGGCGTCGCGTCGAGCGCACCCGCTACCGCCCCGACAGGTGGCGTGCCCCCGAGATCGCAGTCGCGACCCTCGGCCTGACGGCCGGCGTGATCGGGTGGTGGGTCAACAGCGAGCAGATCGCGATCGCCTACCCCGACCTCAGCGTGATGCCGCAGGTCAGTCTCGCCGCGCTCGCGGCGGTCACCCTCGGCGTGCTCGCCGCCCTGGTGAGCCCCCCGCCCGCGAGGAGCGCGCGATGATCGAGCTCCGCGGGATCAGCCTGGCCTACGACGACACGCGCATCCTCGACGCCGTCGACCTCACCGTCGAGGAGGGCGAGCTGATGCTGGTCTCGGGTCCCACGGGTGTCGGCAAGTCCACGCTGCTGGGAGTTGTGACGGGACTCGTGCCGCGCTTCACCGGGGGAGTGCTGAGTGGCGACGTCCTGCTCGACGGCACCAGCATCATCGACACGCCGCCGCGCGACCGGGCCCACGCCATCGGCTACGTCGGCCAGGACCCGGCCGCCGGGTTCGTGACCGACACCGCCGAGGAGGAGCTCGCCTACGGGATGGAGCAGCTCGGCCTGCCGCCCGAGACCATGCGTCGCCGCGTCGAGGAGACCCTCGACCTCCTGGGGATCGCCGACCTGCGCCAGCGCGACCTGCACACCCTCTCCGGCGGTGAGCAGCAACGCGTCGCGATCGGGTCCGTGCTCACCATGCACCCCCGCCTGCTCGTGCTCGACGAACCCACCTCCGCCCTCGACCCCACCGCCGCCGAGGACGTGCTTGCCACCCTCACCCGGCTCGTCCACGACCTCGGGGTCTCCGTGCTGCTCGCCGAGCACCGCCTGGAGCGGGTCGTGCCGTTCGCCGACCGGATGGCGCTCTTCACCGGCGGCGGTCACGTCGAGGTCGGCTCCCCGGCCGACCTGCTCGCCGTATCGCCCGTCGTGCCGCCCATCGTCGAGCTGGGTCGCGCTGCCGGCTGGTCGCCGCTGCCGCTCACCGTCCGCGAGGCCCGCCGGGAGGCGCGCGGCCTCGACCTGGTCGCCCCCGACCCGGCACCCGAGAGCGCCACACCGGCCGACGTCCTGCTCACCAGCTCGCGGCTCTCGGTCGCGCACGGGTCGCACGTGGCCCTGCGCGAGGTCGACGTCTCCCTGGCGGGCGGGCGCGTGACCGCGCTGATGGGCCGCAACGGAGCCGGCAAGTCCACGCTCCTGTGGGCCCTGCAGGGCACCCGCAAGCGTCGCGGCGGCATCGTGAAGGTGGGAGGCCAGGACCCGGCCACGCTCGAACCCTCCGGACGCCGCGGGGTCGTCGGGCTGCTGCCGCAGACCGCCGGCGACCTCCTCTACCTCGAGACCGTCGCCGAGGAGTGCCGGGCCGGCGGGGGAGAGACGCGAGCGCTCCTCGACCGGCTCGTGCCCGGCATCGACGACCAGGCCCACCCGCGTGACCTCTCCGAGGGACAGCGGCTCGCGCTCGCCCTGGCCCTCGTCCTCGCCGCGCGACCGCAGGTCCTCCTGCTCGACGAACCCACGCGCGGCCTCGACTACGCCGCCAAGCGCGCCCTGGCCCGCATCCTGCGCGACCTCGCCGAGGAGGGTCACGCCGTCATGGTGGCCACGCACGACGTCGAGTTCGTGGCCTCGGCGGCCGACGACGTCGTGGTGCTGGCTGACGGCGAGGTCGTCTCGGCCGGCCCCGTACGGCGCGTGGTCGCCGAGTCGCCGGCCTTCGCGCCCCAGGTCACCAAGGTTCTCGGAGCTCCGTGGCTGCGTGTCGACGAAGTCGTCCAGGCCCTGGCCGTGCGCGGCGAGTCGGCATGACGACGCTGCTCGACCAGCGCGCGGTGCCCCTGGCGCTGCGCTCCCGCCTGGTGCTCGCGATCGCCTCGCTCGCGGGCCTGCTGATGCTCTGCTGGCCGCTGCTCGTCCAGGTGCCCGCCGACGGCGGCGGCCGCACCGACCCGCCGTTCCTCTTCCTGCTGCTCCTGCCCCTGGTGATCGCGGTCGTGATCGCCGAGATCAGCGAGGGCGGCATGGACTCGCGCGTCCTGGCGATCCTGGGTGTGCTCAGTGCCATCAACGCGCTGATGCGCCTGCTCTCGGCCGGCACCGCCGGCGTGGAGCTGGTCTTCTTCCTGCTGATCCTGTCCGGGCGCGTCTTCGGGGCCGGCTTCGGCTTCGTGCTCGGGGTGAGCTCGCTGTTCGCCTCGGCCCTGCTCACCGCTGGGGTGGGCCCGTGGCTGCCGTTCCAGATGATGTGCGCGGCCTGGATCGGGATGGGGGCCGGGCTGCTGCCGCGACGGGTCACGGGACGCTGGGAGATCGCGATGCTGGCGGCGTACGGCGTGGTGTCGGCCTACGCCTTCGGCCTGCTGATGAACCTCTCCGGCTGGCCGTTCCTGCTCGGCATCGCCGTGCCCGGGCACGAGGGCAACCTGTCGTACGTCGCCGGAGCGCCGCTGCTGGACAACCTGCAGACCTTCGCGGTCTACACCCTGCTGACCTCCACGAGCAGCTTCGACACCGGCCGTGCCATCACGACCGCGATCGCGCTGGTCGTCCTCGGCCCCAGCGTGCTGACGACCCTGCGGCGTGCGTCGCGTCGAGCGGTCGTCGACGTCAGCTGAGGCGTTTGCGGGCGGCCTCGGCCGCCACCGCCACCTGCTTGGCGAACGCCATCGCCCCGGTGACGCGAGCGTGCACCACCAGGTCCGCCGTCCGGAACGAGATCACCTTGTTGACCCGGCCGGGCGTGGCCTCGACGGCCACGACGTCGACCAGGGCCAGGGTCATCGCCGACACCTCGGCGCTACGACGGGCCGGGACGAAGCTGAGGTGCAGGGCGGTCAGGGTCAGTCGCCCGTTGGCCCACCCGCTGGCCACCGGCGGACGGAACCGCGCCCGGGCGGCGTCGTACCCCTGCTGCTCGACGGGGACGGGTCGCTCCACCTGCACGCTGGCCACCTTCGAGCCGACGACGCCGTACGACATGGTGAACCGCCTCCGAGTGACGTGCCGGGAGCGCTGGCTCTCGGCGTGGGAACTGCGATCACCATGGTCCAGGAAGGACGATGTCGATCCGAGCATCGCCGCTGATCAGCGGCGACCCCGGACGAATCCCGGACGCCAGCGGGCCATCGGGTGTGAGGCGGGTCACCCCAGCCGGCGGGTCGAGGGTGTCTCACGGGTCGTCTGCTCGCGGGCTGAGGTCGCCGCAGCCCGGCGACGGGTGGCCTCGACCGAGATCGCCACCCGCTTGGCGAAGGCCATCGCCCCGCTGACGCGGGCATGGACCAGCATCGTCTCGGTGCGAAAGCTGACCACCTTGTTCATCCGTCCCGGGCTGGCCTCGACGGAGAGGATGTCGGCGAGGCTGATCGTCATCGCCTGGACGCCGCGGCCCGAGCGCGTCGGCATGAAGGCCAGGTGAAGCCCGGTCAGGGTGAGTCGACCGGCAGCCCACGGGCCCGCCACCGGCGCGCGGAAGCGTTCGCGCGCGCGGTCGTAGCTGCGGTCCTCCTGCGGCACGATGGTCTCGACCTGGACCTGGCCCGACTTCGTGGCCACGACGCCGTACGACATGCGATCACCCTCCCTGATGACAAGGCAGGGCTCCGAGCGCTCTGCCTTCACCGGTACAACGACCGGGAGGCACCGGGGGTATCCACCCGGCAGGGTGACCTGTCCGGTCAGGGGCGGATCTGGAGGATCCGGTCGTCGTCCTCCGCCGGGTCACCGCGACCGTCACGGTTGCTCGTCGTGAGCCACAGGGTGCCGTCAGGAGCGCGCGCGATGGTGCGCATCCGCCCGTAGTCGCCCACGAAGTACGGCGTCTGGTCGACCGCGCGCCCACCCTTGAGCTTGACCCGCCAGAGTCGCTCGCCGCGCAGGGCGGCCATCCAGAGGAAGCCGTCGGCGTAGGCCAGCCCGGACGGGGAGGCATCCGCGACCTCCCAGGTCTGCTGCGGGTCGGTGAAGCGGCGGGGCGCGTCGGGGCCACCGGTGCCCTCGACCTGCGGCCAGCCGTAGTTGCCACCGCCCACGACCCTGTTGAGCTCGTCGAAGGCGTCCTGGCCGAACTCCGAGGCCCAGAGGTTGCCCCGATCGTCGAAGGCGAGGCCCTGGACGTTGCGGTGGCCGAGGGTCCAGATGGGCGAGTCGGAGGGGTTGTCTGGCGCCGGCTCGCCGTCGGTGGTGATCCGCAGGATCTTGCCGCCCAGTGAGTCCTGGTCCTGCGCCAGCGCAGGGGTGCCGGACTCGCCGGTCGAGACGTAGAGGTAGCCGTCGGGGCCGAACTCGAGGCGTCCGCCGTCGTGGATGAAGCCGTTGGGGATGCCGTCGAGGAGCACCTCGAGCGGCGTGAGGCCACCGTTGACGACCTGCGTGCGGACGACGCGGTTGTCCTCGCCGGTCGTCAGGTAGAGGTAGATCGCCTGGTCGGACTCGAAGTCCGGGGAGACCGCGACGCCGAGCAGGCCTCCCTCACCCTCGGGAGCCGCAGCGTCGAGCACGCCGAGCACACTCACCTGGTGGCGACGACCGCTGCTGATCCGCAGCACGCGCTGGGTGTCGCGCTCGGTGACGATCGCGTCGCCGTCGGGGAAGAAGTCGAGGCCCCACGGGGCGGCCAGGCCGCTCGCGATCGTCTCGAGGACCTTCGGTGCCTTCTCCTTCCTCCCACCGTCGCCCCGACCCGCTGACGGGTCGTCGCTCGGGGTCGGGGCCGTGCTGGGCGCCTGGGGCACCCCGGAGCCCTGCGGAGTCGGTGGAGCCGTGCCGGTCAGGGACACGGTGCTCTCGTTGCCGCCCTGGTCGCAGCCGGAGACGGCGAGGGCGAGGACGAGTGGCAGTGCCGCTGCTCCGGCCGCGCGTCGACGGCGGGGACCCGAGATCGCCACGGCGTCAGCCGATCCGGTCGAGGAAGTCGAGCAGCAGCTGGTGGACGACCTCGGGCTGCTCCATCTGGATGAAGTGCGAGCCGCGGAGCTCGACGTAGGTCCCCTCGCTGACCCGGGCAGCGGCGGTGGCCATGTCACGGGCGCCGGCCAGCACGTCGAAGGTGGCGGCCACGAAGAGCGCGGGCGCGGTGATGCTGCTCAGACGCACGCGGGCGTGGCGCGACGTGCTGAGGGCCAGGTGGAAGTACCAGTCGAGCGGCGTCGTGAGGAACTCCTTGATGGCGACCTCGGCGAGCTCCGGGTCGCGGACCGGGAACATGAAGCCCGAGTGGGAGAGCGCTGCGATCACCTTCGGGCCGACCGGGACCCGCCGCGCGAGCGGGCTCAGCGCCTTGCCGGCGATCGTCATCGTGCGGGCCAGGTTGACGGTGACGGCGTGGGCGACGACGTGCGGCAGGTGCAGCGGCGCCAGCATGGTCGAGAAGGTGTCACCCGGCACGCCGGCCACGGCGAAGAGACCTCGCACGCGCTCGGGGTGGCGTGAGGCGAGCTCGAACATCGTGTTGACGCCCATCGACCACCCCATCAGCACCGCGGCGTCGATCCCGAAGTGGTCCATCACCGAGAGCCCGTCCTCGACGAAGTTCTCGATCTCCACGTGGCTCGGGTCCGCGGGTCGGTCCGACCCGCCCACGCCACGGTGGTTCCACGAGACGATCCGCACGCCGCAGTCGGGGTCCAGCAGGGCGGGCCAGCAGAAGGCGTTGGTGCCCAGGCCGTTGCAGAGCACGACGGTGGGTCCGTCGATCACCCCGTCGGGGTCGTTCGTCCAGGCCCGCAGCGTCGTCCCGTCGTCCGACAGGATGTCGCGGAACTCGAGCATGGACGTCACGTCGGCGCGCGCAGCAGACAGAGGCATGCGCCGATTGTGCCCGAGCGGTCCGCGTCTGGGACCCGGACGGTCACGATCGACCACGCCCGTGCCCCGGACCGGGGCGTCCTCGGACTCCGGATCAGCCGTGAGCCGTGGCCGGCGGCGTCTGCTGCCCGGCCTTCTCCGACGATGCTGGGGAGTCGACGGCTCCGGTCGACGATCGGTGGCGCGACGCAAGGAAGTCGGCCACCTCCTCGCGCTCGATCCGACGCTGGGCGCACGCGGTGGCAGCCACCATCGCGTTGCGGCGGGCCTGCTGCTGGGCCGCGACGGGCCAGTCGCGCAGGCGTGTCAGGAGCCCCGAGATCGGGCTGACGAACGGCTGGGTTCCGAGCATGGGCACGACGCTAGTCCTCGCAAGGACGTCCGTCATCACTCGAGCGTGACAGTTGGGTGAACTCACACACTTCTCTCAGGCTGCCGGCTCCCACCGGACCCATCAGGCCCACCCGACCCGCACCCGCCTCACGCGGGGACCGGCTCGGCGATGGTGCCCGATTGACGCGTCGCGCCGATGCTGGCGACGATCACGCACACCACCGCCACCCACTGCACCGGGCTGAGGAACTCGCTGAGCACCACGATGCCGACCAGCGCCGCGGCCGCGGGCTCCAGGCTCATCAGGATGCCGAAGGTGGCTGCGCGCAGGCGCCGCAGGGCCACCAGCTCGCAGCTGTAGGGCACCACCGAGCTGAGCAGGCCGACGGCGGCGCCGAGCAGCAGCACGTGCGGGCTGCCCAGGCTCTCGCCGAGCGCGGTGTCGCTCAAGGCGAGCAAAGGAGTCAGGAGCCCGGCAGCGACGACGCTGGCCATCGCCAGCCCGTCGAGGCCCTCCCACCGTCGACCGGTGGCGCCGCTGAGGAGGATGTACGACGCCCACATGGCGCCGGCGAGCAGGGCCCACAGCACCCCGACGAGGTCGAGGTCGCTGCGCTCGAAGCCGAGCAGCGCCACACCGAGTCCGGCCAGCCCGACCCAGACGAGGTCGCGCGCTCGCCGGGAGCCGACCACGGCGAGGGTCAGGGGCCCGATGAACTCGATCGTCACCGCGATGCCCAGCGGGACCCTGGCGAAGGACTGGTAGATCGCGAGGTTCATCAACCCGAGGCTGGCGCCGAAGCCGAGCACCACCAGCCAGTCGCTCGCCGTACGGCTGCGCAGGCGGGGACGGGCGTACGCCGCCAGCACCGCCGCGCTCGTGACCAGGCGCAGCCACACGATCACGGTGGGGGAGACCTCGTCGAAGAGCGACTTGGCGACGCCCGCGCCCGCCTGCACCGACACGATGCCGATCAGCACGAGGACGATCGGGGACGGGGGACGCACCGCCCGATCGTAGGAGAGCCGGCGATCGGGCGCGGGACGCAGGTTTGGGCGCCGGGGTGCCTGCGCTGTGCCACGATGCCGACATGGGGTCCTTCGAGATCAGCCGCAGCAGGTCCGTCGCAGCAGATCCAGCGCTGGTCCACGGGCTCGTCAACGACTTCCACGAGTGGCAGGCGTGGTCGCCGTGGGAGGGCGTCGACCCCGCGATGGAGCGCACCTACTCCGGCGCGGACAGCGGCGTCGGAGCGCACTACGCGTGGGCGGGCAACCGCAAGGCGGGCGAGGGGTCGATGGAGATCGTCGGCGCCAGTCCCGAGCGCATCGACGTCCGGCTGAGCTTCCGCAAGCCGTGGAAGGCCACGAACGACGTGGCCTTCGAGATCGCCCCGTCCGACGGGGGCACCGTCGTGACCTGGCGGATGTCCGGCGAGCAGCGAGGCCTGATGGCGGCGATCGGGAAGGTGGTCTCGATGGACCGCCTCGTCGGCAAGGACTTCGAGAAGGGCCTGGCCCAGCTCGCGGCGGTGGCCGAGGCCTGAACGCACCTGCGCTCCCGACGGCCCGGCGTCCTATCCTGAGCCCATGAGCGACGCACCCGGCCGGACCAGTGGACAGCCCGACATCAAGCCACGTTCGCGCGACGTCACCGACGGCCTCGAGCGCGCCGCGGCGCGCGGCATGCTCCGTGCTGTCGGCATGGGCGACGACGACTTCGCCAAGCCCCAGATCGGTGTCGCGTCCAGCTGGAACGAGATCACCCCCTGCAACCTGTCGCTGGACCGGCTGGCCAAGGCCGTCAAGAACGGCGTGCACGCCGCAGGCGGCTACCCGCTCGAGTTCGGGACGATCTCGGTCTCCGACGGGATCTCGATGGGTCACGAGGGGATGCACTTCTCGCTCGTCTCGCGCGAGGTCATCGCCGACTCCGTCGAGACCGTGATGATGGCCGAGCGCCTCGACGGCTCGGTGCTGCTGGCCGGCTGCGACAAGTCGCTGCCGGGCATGATGATGGCCGCGGCCCGCCTCGACCTCGCCTCGGTCTTCCTGTACGCCGGGTCGACGATGCCGGGCCAGGTCGACGGCAACGACGTGACGATCATCGACGCCTTCGAGGCCGTCGGCGCCTGCCTGGCCGGCAAGATCACCCGCGAGGAGGTCGACCGCATCGAGCGCGCGATCTGCCCGGGCGAGGGCGCCTGCGGCGGGATGTACACCGCCAACACGATGGCCGCGGTCGCCGAGGCGATCGGGATGTCGCTGCCCGGGAGCGCCGCCCCGCCGGCCGTGGACCGTCGCCGCGACGGGTTCGCCCACCGCTCCGGCGAGGCCGTCGTCGAGATGCTGCGCCAGGGGATCACCGCGCGCCAGATCATGACCAAGCCCGCCTTCGAGAACGCCATCACCGTCGTGATGGCGCTCGGCGGCTCGACCAACGCGGTGCTGCACCTGCTCGCGATGGCCCGCGAGGCCGAGGTCGACCTGACCCTCGACGACTTCAACCGGGTCGGCGACAAGGTCCCGCACCTGGCCGACCTCAAGCCCTTCGGTCGCTACGTGATGAACGACGTCGACAAGATCGGCGGCATCCCCGTCGTGATGAAGGCGCTCCTCGACGCCGGCCTGATGCACGGCGACTGCCTGACGGTGACCGGGAAGACGATGGCGGAGAACCTCGAGGCGCTGGCCCCGCCGGCCCTCGACGACGACGTCATCCGCAAGCTCGACCGCCCGATCCACGCCACCGGCGGCCTGACGATCCTCACCGGGTCGTTGGCTCCCGAGGGTGCGGTGGTGAAGTCGGCCGGGTTCGACGAGTCGGTCTTCACCGGCACGGCCCGCGTCTTCGACGGTGAGCGTGCCGCGATGGACGCCCTCACCGAGGGCAAGATCGGCGCCGGTGACGTGGTCGTCATCCGCTACGAGGGCCCCAAGGGCGGCCCCGGCATGCGCGAGATGCTCGCGATCACCGGTGCCATCAAGGGCGCCGGACTCGGCAAGGACGTCCTCCTGCTCACCGACGGTCGCTTCTCGGGCGGTACGACGGGCCTGTGCGTCGGCCACATCGCCCCCGAGGCCGCCGACGGCGGACCCGTCGCGTTCGTGCGCGACGGTGACCGGATCACCCTCGACGTCCTCAACCGGTCGCTGGAGGTCGAGCCGGCCGACGGCTCCGAGGACTGGGAGGCCCGCAAGGTCGGCTGGGAGCCGCGGCCCCCGAAGTACACCAAGGGTGTGCTCGGCAAGTACGCCCGCACCGTGGCCTCGGCTGCGCACGGTGCGGTGACCGGCTGAGCGCCCGGTGAGCCCCCGGCTGAGCGCCCGGTTGAGCCCCGCGTGACGGCACCGCTCGCTCGCTCCCGCGGTGCCGCGCTGGCACTGGTGGGCGTGGTCGCGCTGCTGGTCCTGGCCGCCGGCGTCGGGTTGTTCGACGACTCGTCGGACTCGGCGGACCCGGCGGGTCCGTCAGCGGGTTCGTCGGCTCCGGTGGACGAGCGCCCCTCGCAGCAGCCCGACGAGGAGCCCGCAGACGAGCCCGACGACGAGCCCAGCGATCCGTCGCTCCGGCGTACCCCCAACCCGCCACCGGCCCCCGGCGAGGGCATCTTCGGGCGCAACCGCACCCTGGTCGCCTACTACGGGGCCGCGGGGACCGGCGCGCTCGGTGTGCTCGGCGAGGGTCCGCCCAACCGGGAGATCGGCCGGCTCGAGCGGGCGGCGCGTGCCTTCGAGCGACCCGACCGACCCGTGCAGATCGTCTACGAGCTGATCGTGACGGTCGCCGACGCCACGCCGGGGCCGGATGGCGACTACAGCCATGACGTGCCCCGTCGTCACGTCGAGCGCTACCTGCGAGCCGCTCGCCGTCACGACGCGATGCTGCTGCTCGACATCCAGCCCGGACGGGCCTCGTTTCCCGAGGTGGCCCAGCGGTGGGCATGGGCGCTCAAGGACCCCCGTGTCGGCCTGGCCCTCGACCCGGAGTGGCGGATGGCGGGCGGCGACGTCCCGGGCCGGGTGATCGGCTCGGTCGACGCCTCCGAGGTCAACGAGACATCGCTGTGGCTGGCCAACCTGGTGCGGCGCGAGCGCTTGCCGCAGAAGCTCTTCGTCCTGCACCAGTTCCGCACCAGCATGATCGAGCGCATCGACCGGGTCGCCGTACGCCGCCGGCTGGCCACCGTGCAGCACGTCGACGGCTTCGGCACCCAGCAGCAGAAGATGGCGACGTACGACGCAGTCCTGCGGCCGAAGAAGTTCCACCCCGGCTTCAAGCTGTTCTACGACGAGGACGTCGGCCTGATGTCCCCGGCTCGGGTGCTCAAGGTCCGGCCGCGGGTGCGGTTCGTCAGCTACCAGTGAGCCGAGCGGCATGCTCCACCACCGCGGCTCCGGATCGCGGCAGCGCGACCCGCGCTACTACCTGGGTCGCCCGCAGGCCTGCATGCTGCTCAGAAGTAGTCGCGCACGTGCAACGGGCGGCCACCGAGCACGGCGTCGAGCAGACGGTCGTGGGTCTCCGGTCCGGTGAGGTGGCCGACCAGGCGCAGGTTGGCGCACGACTGGGCGCCGGAGAAGGCGAGCGCGAGACCCTGGGTGGTGAACGTCGGCACGCCGTCCCGCGGAGCCACGCGCTCACACGTCCCGGGCTCGGAGCCGAGCGTGAGCACGTAGCCACCGTCGGCGCGGCCGAGTCGGTCACCGACGACCGCGAAGGGCACCTCCGTCGGGGCCAGCCCGGGCAGTGCCAGTCGTGCCGCGGTCAGCGCGGCCATCGGGTCGCTGACACGGAGCATGTAGGGGTGGCGGGAGACGACGCTCCAGGTCGAGGTCGGCAGCACGAGACGCGCGGCGTCCTCGCCCGACGTGGACACGCGGAGACGACCGACCACGGACGAGTAGGACGCGAACATCCGCCACAGCGCGCGGTAGCCGTCGAGCGAGGTCGCGACGAGATCGTGGATCTCGATCACCGAGGTGGTCGGGTCGTAGCCCTCGCCCCGGTCCCAGATCGCGTAGCCGACGACGTCGTCGCCCTCGACGGCCAGGCTCACGCCGGTCACCTCCGCGAGGAGGTCGGCGTCGGTGGTGGCGAAGCGTGGGCCGGTGCGCGTCAGCGGGCCGTTCTGGGCGCCGGCCCACTCGTCGTACGACGCTCGCACCGACGCGACGTCCTCGACCTGCGCCCGCCGGGTCCGGGTGGTCGCCGGGGCGCGGACGCCGGCGAGCTCGTGCGTCGGGATCTCGACCGTGTCGTAGGAGGCGACCAGCTCGTAGCCCAGCGAGCGGTAGATCCCGTTGGCGGTGGGGTAGAGCGTCGAGACCGACTCGCCGCGACCGGCGGACGCCTCGAGCGCGGCGTCGAAGAGCGGCCGGAGCAGGCCCTCGCCCCGGTGCTCGGGGGCGACCGTCACGCCGGCGATGCCGCAGGTGGGGATGGGCTGACCGTGCCACCACGACTCGTAGCTGTGCGCGGCGACCCGCGCCACCAGGGTGCCGCCGTCGAAGGCACCCCACACCTCGCGCCCCTCGGGTCGCGTCGTCGGCGGGTCCGGGACCGTGGCCGGGTACGGCGGCGCGCCGAAGGCTTCCGCGCCGAGCCGGAACTGCGCGGCGTGGTCAGCGGGGTCGACCGGGTCGATCAGGCGGATCTCCATCTACCAAGTGTCGACCGTCCGCCCGCTGCCGCGCACCCGGCCGTCCCGGCACGCGGCGTCGAGAAGCCGGACGATGATCGTGCGCGTCTGCGCGGGATCGATGACGTCGTCGATCTCGAAGTGCCGCGCGACGTTGAGCGCGGTCGAGTGCTCCTGCGCGTGCGCCGTCAGCTCGCGCACCTGCCGCTCGCGCTCCTCGTCGTCGGCGATCGCCTCGAGCTCGCGCCGCATCGAGAGCCGGACGGCACCCTCCAGGCCCATCGCCCCCAGGTGGGCGCCCGGCCAGGCGAGGGTCATCAGGGGCTCGTGGGTGCTCCCGCCGAGCATCGCCTGCGCGCCCAGTCCGTAGCCGCGGCGGAGCACCACGCCGATGAGCGGCACCTCCATCGCCGCCGCGGCGACCAGCAGCCGGGAGGTGTGGCGGACCAGGCCGGTGCGCTCGGCCTCCGCGCCGACCATCATCCCCGGGGTGTCGACCAGGGACACGACGGGGAAGCCCCAGGCGTCGCACAGCTGGAGGAAGCGCGCCGCCTTGTCGCCGGAGTCGGCGGTGATGGCCCCGGCCATGTGGCGGGTGTCGTTGGCGACGAACCCCACGGTGCGGCCCTCGACGCTGGCCAGGGCGGTGCACAGCTCGGGGGCGAACGCCGGACGCAGCACGGTCACCGAGTCGACGTCGGCGATCCCCTCGATGATCGGCTCGACGTCGTACGACGTGCGCTCGCCGTCGGGCACGGCGTCGCGCAGGGCCACCTGGTCGGCCTCCGTGGGTGCCGACCAGCCCTCTGGGTCGCCGAGGAAGTAGCCGACGAGCGTGCGCGCGGCGTCCACGGCGTCGCCGTCGTCCACGGGCAGGTCGACCACGCCGTTCTCGGTCATCACGTCCAGCGGGCCGACGTCCGAGGCGGCGACGTCGCCGAGGCCGCCTCCGGCGATCATCGCGGGACCGCCCATGCCCAGCGAGGAGTGCGGGGTGGCCACGATGAGGTCGGAGCAGCCGGCGATCACGGCGTTGCCCGCGAAGCAGTTGTCCTCCACGACGGCGATCCTCGGGGCCGCCCCGGAGAGCCGGGCCCAGGCCGCGAAGGTGGTCACGTCGAGGGCGGAGACCAGCGGGATGTCGGTGTCACCGGGCCGCCCTCCGCCGCCCGCGGCGAAGAACACGGTGGGCAGGGCCAGCCGCCCGATGACGTCGAGGAGTCGGTCGGTCTTGCGGTGCCCGCGCATGCCCTGCGTGCCGGCCATGACGAGGTAGTCGTAGGACAGCACCGCGACCTGCCGACCGTCGATCGTGGCCAGGCCCCCCACGATCCCGTCCGCGACGGTGCGGTCGAGCAGGTCGTCGTCGGTGCGCCTGTCGGACTGCGCGGCCGTGACGAACCTGCCGTACTCCACGAAGCTGCCCTCGTCGACCAGGGCGGCGACCTGCTCCCGCGCCGTGCGGCCGCCGCGGGTGTGCAGCTTCTTGACCGCCTCGGGTCGGGCGTCGTCCTCGGTGAGCGCGCGACGCGCCAGCACCTCGAGCAGCTCGGACCTGATCCCGTTCGTCGCCATGGGCGCGAGCATAGGAGGTCGGTCGCGCGGAGCAGCGCGGCGCAATTCGGTGGTGTCCCGAGCCGTCTCGGGCCACGATGCCCAGGTGGCCCTCGAGATCGCGTCCCTCACCTTCCCCGCGCACGACGCCGATCGTCAGACGACGTTCTGGGCCGAACTGCTCGACCGACCGACGGACGGCCGGGTGGTGCTCCCCTCCGGCGACGAGCCCTTCACCGTGTCCCTCCGGTTCGTCGCGAGCGACGAGCCACGGACCGAGCGTCCACAGATGCACCCCGACCTGACGAGCCGCGACGCCGCGGAGCAGGCGGCCATCGTGTCGCGGGCGCTCGCCCTCGGCGCGAGTCACCTCGACGTCGGCCAGCGCGGCGACGAGGGCCACGTCGTCCTGGCCGATCCGGAGGGCAACGAACTCTGCGTGATCGAGTCGGGCAACGGCTTCCTCGCCGGCTGCGGTCGGGTCGGGTGCCTGGCGGGCGACGGGTCCTACGCCACCGGGCTCTTCTGGAGCGAGGCGCTGGCGTGGCCGCTGGTCTGGGACGAGGGCGAGGAGACCGCGATCCAGTCACCGACCGGTGGCACCAAGATCTCGTGGGGCCGGCACGCCCCTGATGTCCTTCGCTGCGCCGACCCGCCCCTACCTCGACCTGGTGCCGTCCGCGGACAGCACGCTCGACACCGAGGTCGAGCGGGTGCTGGCGCTCGGTGCGTCGCGTGCCGGCACCGTCGACGGCGACAGCGACGGCGACGGCGGCGACCGGGTCGAGCTCGCCGATCCCGACGGCCACCGGTTCTGCGTGCAGCCCCGACCGCCCACCGCGGGGTAGGCCGCATCTCCTAGGCTCGGCAGGTGACCCACCGCTCCGCTGCCGACCTCGACCTCGCCGACCCGCTGGCGGCGCACCGTGACCTCTTCGTCGGCACCGAGACCCCGCTGGTCTACCTCGACGGCAACTCCCTCGGCCGCCCGCTCCGGGCCACCGGCGAACGGCTGCGCTCGTTCGTCGAGGAGGAGTGGGCCGGCCGGCTGATCCGCGGCTGGGACGAGCGCTGGATGGACCTGCCCGAGGTGCTCGGCGATGCGATCGGAGCACAGATCCTCGGCGCCTCCACGGGCCAGACGATCGTGGGCGACTCCACGACCGTGCTGCTCTACAAGCTGATGCGAGCCGCGGTGGCGCTGCGCCCGGGTCGCACCGAGATCGTGATGGACCGTGACAACTTCCCGACGGACCGCTACGTCGCCGACGGCATCGCCCGCGAGTGCGGGCTGACCCTGCGCTGGATCGACGTCGACACCGCCGCGGGGGTCACCGCCGAGCAGCTCTCCGAGGTCGTGGGGGAGCAGACCGCGCTCGTCTCGCTGAGCCACGTCGCCTACCGATCGGCGTGGATCGCCGACGCGGGCGCACTGACCCGGATCGCCCACGACGTCGGGGCCCTGGTCCTGTGGGACCTGTCCCACTCGGCCGGATCGGTGCCGATGGCCCTCGACGACTGGGACGTCGACCTCGCGGTCGGCTGCACCTACAAGTACCTCAACGGTGGTCCCGGCTCGCCGGCGTTCGCCTTCGTCGCGGAGCGGCTGCTCGACGATGTCGTCCAGCCGATCCAGGGGTGGCTCGGGGCGGCGGACCCGTTCCTGATGGGACCGACCTACCACCCGGCCGACGGCATCCGACGCATCCTGTCCGGTACCCCGCCCGTGGTCGGGATGCTCGCGCTGCAGGACATGCTCCAGCTCCTCTCGCGAGTCGGCATGGACGCGGTGCGTGACAAGTCGATCGGACTGACGACGTACGCCGTGGACCGCGCGGCCGAGCTGCTGCCCGAGGTGGCACTGGCCTCACCAGCCGAGGCCTCGCTGCGTGGTGGGCACGTCACGTTCACGCACCCGCTGATGCGTGAGGTCACTGCGGCGCTGTGGGAGCGCGACGTGATCCCCGACTACCGCGATCCCCATGGCCTGCGCCTCGGGCTCTCGCCGCTGTCCACGTCGTACGACGAGGTCGAGCGGGGGCTGCAGGCGGTGCGAGAGGTGCTCGACTCCGTTGGCTGAGAAGTCCCGCGCCCGGTCGTCCGAGGTCGCCAGGATTCCGATCCCGGCCGAGATCAAGGTCCTGGTCGCCTCCGCCTTCGTGATCGCGATCGGTTTCGGCCTGGTCTCGCCGGTCCTGCCGGCCTACGCGCGCTCCTTCGACGTGGGGGTCGCCGCGGCGTCGTTCGTGGTCTCGATCTTCGCGATGTTCCGCCTCGCCTTCGCACCCGTCGGCGGGGCGCTCGTCAAGCGGCTGGGGGAGCGGCCGGTCTACCTGACCGGCCTCACGCTCGTGGCCGCCTCGTCGTTGGCCACGGCCTTCGCGCAGTCCTACTACCAGCTGCTGATCTTCCGCGGGCTCGGCGGGATCGGCTCGACGATGTTCACGATCTCGGCGATGGCGCTGCTCGTGCGGCTCGCGCCGCCCACGATCCGCGGACGCGTCTCCTCGGCGTACGCGTCCTCGTTCCTCATCGGCGGGATGGTGGGCCCGCTCGTGGGCGGTGCGCTGGCGGGCTTCGGCCTGCGGGTGCCGTTCGTCGCCTACGCCGTGGCCCTGATGGCGGCGGCCGCGGTGGTCGGTATCCGGCTGTCCGGGGCGCGGTTGCGTCCTACGGGGTCCGGCCCGCCGGCGCCGCCGATGCTGTTGCGCGAGGCCTTGGCGATCCCCGCCTACCGCGCCGCACTGGGCTCGGCGTTCGCCAACGGGTGGTGCAACTTCGGCGTCCGGGTCGCGGTGATCCCGCAGTTCGCGCTCGTGGTCCGCGACGACACGTGGGTCGCCGGCGTGGCGCTGGCCCTCGCCGCGTTGGGTACGGCGGCCACCCTGCAGGTCGCGGGTCGACTCGCCGACACCCTGGGGCGCCGGCCCCTCGTCATCGTGGGGCTGCTGGCCACGGGGCTCACGTTGGGACTGATCGGCCTCAGCGGCAACCTCGTGGTGCTGCTGGTCCTCTCGGCGCTGTCCGGTCTGGGCGCCGGGCTGGTCAACCCCGGCAACCAGGCCACGGTGGCCGACGTCGTCGGCGCCGAGCGCTCGGGTGGCACGGTGCTGAGCACCTTCCAGATGGCCCAGGACGCCGGGGCGATCCTCGGCCCGGTCCTGGTCGGCGTGGTTGCCGACCAGGACGGCTTCGGGTGGGCCTTCGCCGTCACCGGCCTCGTGAGCCTGCTCGCCGTACTCCCGTGGTTGGTGGCGGCCGAGACGCTGGAGCGCGAGGCGCCGAGCGGCTCTAGTGCAGCTGACCCACTGCCGACGCCGGAGTGAACCGGGCGACCAGCCGCTTCTCCTCGACCATCGCGGCCCGGTACTCGTCCCAGTCGTCGTGCGGTGTGCCGGCGACCTTCTCGTACAGCTCGCACAGGGCGTCGCTGGTGGCGTCTCCCGGCTCGGTCGTGATGGGAGACAGCTCGACGGTGCCGTCCAGCGACACGTAGGACCACGACGAGGGCTCGGTCAGGTGGAGCACGATGCGGGGGTCGCGTCGCATGTTGGCGGTCTTGGCCCGGTCGTCGGTCAGCGAGACCTCGAACGTGTCGCCGTCGAGGGCGTAGACCACGTCGGAGGACTGCGGACGTCCGTCCTTGCGGATCGTGATGATGACCGCGTGCTTGCGGCTGGCTGCCCAGGCGGTGGCGTCGGAGAGGTCCATGACCCGACTCTGCCACCCCGGCGGTCGGACCGACGTACCTGGCGGAGTGGTGCCGTGTGGGTGCGGTCGCTCGCGCCCTTCACCGGCTGGCCGGTGAAACGTGCACTGGGACGACGTCCGGACATCGTCCAGGTGCAGGATTCATCGGCCAACCCTGGGCCCCAGCCGGCCCCCGCGTCCGTCCGCCCCGGGTGCGGGAGCGGGAGCGGGAGCGGGTGCGAGCCTGCGGTCGAGCCAGGCCGCAGCAGCGAAGAGCGCCAGGAAGAGCAGCGTCACCCCGACACTCGCCACGACGACGGCCGCGGCGCCGTCCTCGCGGTGGTCGAGGAAGGGGTAGGGGTACCAGCCGGAGAGGGCACCGACCGACAAGGTCACGCCGAGCCAGGCGACGGGCCACGCCAGTGCCCAGCCCACCTCGCGCAGGGTGATGCGGGGTCGTGGTCCGAAGGCGACCCAGCCGGCGAGCGCCAGGACCGGCACCACCATGTGGAGGAGCTTGTCAGCGGCCCAGTCGGCCCCGTCGAGGTCGAGCAGCGGGCGCAGCAGGAGGAAGTGGACCAGCCCGGTGACCGTGATGCCGACGACGCCGGCGAGCCGCAGCACCCGCCAGACGCGGGTGTCGCGGGCGGGGTCGAGGGCGAGGGTGACGGACGCGAGCGCGACCAGGACGTTGCTCTGCACGGTGAAGTAGGCGACGAAGCGGGCCAGTCGCAGGCCCAGCGCCGGCGGCCGGACCTCGTCGAGCACCTGGCCGCCGCGGATGACCAGCACGAGCTGGAGGACCACGGCGACGATGGCGACCGCGGCGGTCAGCGCGTGGAAGCGGCGGGCCGTCATCCGCCGACCGGTCGCACGTCGACCTCGTGGGCGAGCATGATCGCCTGGCCGGAGACCGGGTCCATGTGCGCGGGCCCACCAGGGATGACCGCATTGATGTTGGCCCCGGCCAACGCCCGAGCCCGCCGCGGACCCGTCGTCGCGTGGCCCCAGCCGTGCGGCACCACGACCACGCCCGGGGCGACGTCGTCGGTGAGGGAGACCGCGATCTCGACCTCGCCCGTCGGGCTGGAGACCACGACCGAGGCCCCGTCGACGATGCCACGCGCGGCGGCGTCGTCGGGGTGGAGCAGGGCGGTGTTGCCGTCGGGCTGACGGATGTGGGAGTTGTTGTGCATCCACGAGTTGTGCGAGCGCCGGTCGCGTCGCCCCACCAGTCGCAGCACCCCGGGGCGGGACAGCTCGGCCTCCGCGGCCGCGAGCCGGTCGAGGTCGGCGACCAGGTCGGTGGGAGCCAGGTCCACCAGCCCGTCAGCCGTGGCGACGCGTCGCCCGAGAAACGAGCCCGGCTCGGTCGGCGGCAGCAGGACGCCGTCAGGTCGTCGCCTGAGCTCGCGCAACGACGTACGTCGGCCCCAGCGCAGCAGGATCGCGAGCAGGTGGTCGAAGCCGATCTGGGGCGAGCCGGGCAGGCGCCCCAGGAGCCGGTTGAGGCGGGGGAGCGCGTGGGCGGCCGTCGTGCCGAAGGGGCGCACGCCGCTGGCCAGTGCGAGGTCGGAGAAGATCTGCCACTCGGTACGACGCTGCCCCGTGGGCGCGACCACGGGCGGGGTCCACTGCGCGTGCGGGACCACCTGCAACGACTGGTGCGAGGCCGGGAAGTCGCTGCGCTCGAGCATGTCCGTCGCCGGGAGCACGTAGTCGGCGTACGCGGCCGTCTCATTGCGGTAGAGGTCGACGCTCACCATCAGGTCGAGGCCCGCCAGGGCCTCGCCCAGGGCGTCGCCGGGCACCGAGTGGACCGGGTTGCCGGCCGTGACGAAGAGGGCGCGCACCCGGTCGGGGTGCTCGGTGCTGATCTCGTCGGCCAAGGCGGCCACAGGGAAGGCGCCGGCGACGCGGTGCCAGCGTCCATCACTGGTGCGGTGCTCGTCGAAGCGACCCAGCCCGACGAGCCCGGCGAGCCGGAGCGTGTCGAACGCGCCACGCGGCACGAGCAGCCCACCGCGGCGATCGAGGTTGCCGGCGAGCAGGTTGATGCCCTGGAGAAGCCAGTAGGCAACCGATCCGAACGGCCCCATGTTGACGCCGGTCGAGCAGTAGAGCGCCGCGCCCCTGCCACCCTGCCCGACGCTCGCCTCGGCGTACGACGTCGCCAGGTCGCGGATCGTCGCGGCCGCGATCCCGGTCACCTTCGCAGCACGCTCGGGCGTCCACGGCGCCGCCGCGGAGACGAGCTCGTCCACCCCCCGGGCGACGGTGCGTGCGTGCGACAGGTCGAGCCCGACCTCGACCGTGAGCACGTGCAGCATCGCGGCCAGCAGGTAGGCGTCGGTGCCGGGGCGGATCGCGACGTGTTCCCCGACCCGCTTGGCCGTCTCGGTGCGCCGAGGGTCGACGATCACGACCCGTCCGCCACGGTCGGTCACCGACGACAGCACGCCCGCGGCGTCGGCGACCTGGAGCACCGACATCTGGCTGACCAGCGGGTTGGAGCCCAGGCACATGAAGAAGTCGACATGCTCGAAGTCGGGCACCGGGTGCACCAGGGAGAGCCCGTACATCTCGGTCGACACGTGGAACTTCGTGTTGACGTCGATCGAGTGCGACGCGAACACGTTCGGCGAGCCGAGCGCCTCGACGTACGCCGTCGACATCAGGGTGCCGGCGAGCGAGAAGAAGGTCGGATTCCCCTGGTAGAGCGCCAGGGCGCGAGGGCCGTTCGCGTCGACGATCGCGCGCACCCGGGCGCCGATCTCGGCAAGTGCCTGCTCCCACGAGATCTCGACGAGTTCGCCGTCCACTCGCTTCAGGGGTACGTCGAGCCGGTCCGGGTCGTGGTGGAGGGCCCCGAGGCCGAGGCCCTTGACGCAGCAGTAGCCCTGCGAGACCGGGTGGTCGCGGTCCGGGCTCACCTTGGCGACCCGCTCACCTCCGGTGCTCGGGTCGGACTCGACGTCGACGACGAGGCCGCAGTGCACCTCGCAGATCCGGCAGAAGGTGCGCACGCTGCGAGTCATGGGCCGAGGGTAGTGGCCCGAGCAGGGGTCGGCCCCGCGGCGAGAGGTCGTGACTGTCGGTCCCGTGTGGCAGTGTCGTGGTGATGGACCAACGGATCAGCTTCGTGACCCTGGCAGTCACCGACCTGGAGCGCAGCCGCGCCTTCTACCTCGACGGCCTCGGCTGGGCCGAGGCACTGCACGTGCCCGGTGACGTCTGCATGATCGAGGTCGCCGAGCGCGTCGTCTTCTCGCTGTGGCAGCGCGAGCACTTCGAGGCCGAGGTCGGCGTGATCGCACCCGGGCCGGGCGTCGCGCCCTTCACGCTCTCCCACAACGTGGCGAGCGAGGCCGAGGTCGACGCCGCCCTCGAGGTGGCCCGCTCCGCGGGCGCCGACCCTGTGCACCGGGGCGAGCCCCGGGAGTGGGGCGGCTACACCGGTTACTTCGGCGATCCCGACGGCTACCGCTGGGAGATCGCCACCAACCCAGGACCGATCGGACGGAAGGTGTTGCCATGACCGTGCACGACGACGACAAGGTGGTCCTCGACGGGCCAGCGATCGAGGCCGAGGGGCTCAGGGACTGGCGGGTGCTGCTCGGCGTCCTGCACGCCCGCTTCGAGACCGGCGGGTTCAACGCGGGGGTGACCCTGGTGCAGGCGATCGGCGCCGCGGCCGACGAGATGAACCACCACCCCGACGTCGAGCTGACCTACCCGCGCGTCGCCGTCCGCCTGTCCAGCCACGACGTCGGTGGCGTGACACGGCGCGACGTCGTGCTCGCCCGCGCGATCAGCGAGATGGCTGCCAAGCTCGGCGCCACGTCGTCGCCGGCGGAGATGTCGGCCCTCGAGCTGGCTCTGGACACTCCCGACCGCGAGGCGATCATGCCGTTCTGGAGGGCCGTGCTGGGCTACCAGGCATCGGGCAGCCCGGTCGACGAGATCGTGGACCCGACCGGGCAGCACCCGACCATCTGGTTCCAGGACTGCGAGCCGCACGAGGCACCCCACCAGCGCTGGCACCTCGACCTGCGCGTGCCACCCGGGGTGGTCGACGACCGGATCGCCGCAGCGGTCGCGGCGGGCGGCACGCTGGTCAGCGACGACGAGGCACCGAGGTTCTGGGTCCTCGCCGACTGCCAGGGCAACCGGGTCTGCCTGACGACCTGGCAGGGGCGCACGCACGCCTGAGCGGGGATCCGATCACCTAGGATCCCGGTCATGACGCACTCTGCCGAGGAAGCCGTTCGAGGACTCTGGGCGGCATTGTCGGCCCGTGACTGGGACGGCCTGACCGCCTACCTCGCCGACGACTGCCTCTACATCGATGTCCCGACGGGCCCGTCGCTCGCGGCCAAGGGGCCGGACGACATCGTCAAGCGGCTGCGGGTCGGCCTCGCCGACCTGGCGTCGTACGTCAACCACGACGGACTGCTCGTGGCCGACGGGGAGGCGGTGATCTACGAGCACGCCGAGACATGGACGTTCGGCACCGGCGAGGTCGTCGATCTCGCGTTCTGCTCGGTGCACCGCGTGGTCGAGGGCAAGGTGACGCTGTGGAAGGACTACTGGGACTTCGCCGCGGTGGCCGACCACGCCCCGCCGGGATGGATCGACAGCCTCGCCGCGGCCGACATGTCGTGGATCTACGACGCGACCGGCGAGGTCTGAGGCCGCACCCCCTCCTTCAGTGACGGCCGTAGGCTCGACCCATGAGTGAGCCGACGACCGACCAGACGATGGCGGGCCGCACGGTCCTGGTGACCGGCGCCAGTGACGGGATCGGGGCCGAGACCGCGCGGGCGCTGGCGAGCCGAGGCGCCACGGTGCACGTGACCGGTCGGTCGGCGGACAAGCTGCGGCCCGTGGCCGAGGCCGTCGGCACCGAGCCGCTCGTCGCCGACTTCTCGCGCCTCGACGATGTACGACGGCTCGCCGAGCAGGTGGGAGAGCGGGTCGCGCGCCTCGACGTGCTGCTCAACAACGCCGGGGGGACCTTCTCGCCGAAGCGCGTCACGCACGACGGTCACGAGCCCAACTTCCAGGTCAACCACCTCGCACCCTTCCTGCTGACCAACCTGCTGCGCCCCCAGCTAGCGGCGGCCGGCTCGTCGCTGGTCGTCAACACCTCCAGCATCGGCAACCTGATGGGCAGGATCGTGCTCGACGACCTCGACTACGAGCGCCGTCGCGCGCTCGAGTTCCCGGCCTACGGCACCGGCAAGCTGATGAACATCGTGTTCACCCGCGGCATCTCCCAGCGATGGTCCGGCGACGGCATCGTCTCGGTCGCCGTCCACCCCGGCCCGGTCGGCAGCTCCTTCGGCCGGGACTCCCGGCTGGTCGGCCTGCTCTACCGCACGCCGTTGAAGAGGCTGGCCACCATCAGCGTTCCCGACGGAGCGGCGCCGCTGATCATGCTGGCCGAGCGCGGGCCGGACCCCGACCTCGACGGCCGCTACTTCAGCCGCTTCAACCCGAAGGGCCTCGAGCACAAGCAGGCACGCGACCAGGGGATCGTCGACGGGCTGTGGGAGCGCTCGGCGGCACTCGTCGGGCTGACCACATGACGGGACTCGGATCCCACGATGTGGGATCGTGCCACACTCGGCTGTGGCTCCGGGGAGTCAAGGGCTACGCTGACTGACGTGTTCCAGGACCTTGTTGTACGCACGCGACGCGCCAGCTGACCAGCCAGCCAGCGCGTCACCCCTCGTTGCCTCACGGCCGGGGGGTTTTTTGTTGCCCGAGCCGCACCAGCACCGCACACGGAGGAAGTACGACATGAGCGAAGAGATGACAGGCGCCCAGAGCCTGATCAAGTCGCTGGAAGCGGCCGGGACGGAGACCATCTTCGGGATTCCCGGAGGTGCGATCCTCCCGGCCTACGACCCGCTCATGGACTCCTCGATCCGCCACATCCTCGTCCGCCACGAGCAGGGCGCCGGCCACGCGGCTCAGGGCTACGCCTCGGCGACCGGGCGCGTCGGTGTCTGCATGGCGACCTCGGGTCCGGGCGCGACCAACCTGGTGACACCGATCGCCGACGCCCACATGGACTCGGTGCCGATGGTGGCCGTGACCGGGCAGGTCGGTGCCTCGATGATCGGCACCGACGCCTTCCAGGAGGCCGACATCCGCGGCATCACGATGCCGATCACCAAGCACAACTTCCTCGTCACCGACCCCGCCGACATTCCGCGCACGGTGGCCGAGGCGTTCCACATCGCCTCGACCGGCCGACCCGGCCCGGTGCTCGTGGACGTCGCCAAGTCGGCGTTGCAGGCCGACACCACCTTCGAGTGGCCGGCCGAACTCCACCTGCCCGGCTACCGCCCGGTCACCCGCCCGCACGCCAAGCAGATCCGCGAGGCCACCCGGCTGATCCTCGAGTCGCGCCGCCCGGTGCTCTACGTCGGCGGCGGCGTCATCCGCGCGGCCGCGTCCAAGGAGCTGGCTTCCCTGGCCGCGCTGACCGGCATGCCGGTGGTCACCACCCTCATGGCGCGCGGGGCGTTCCCCGACAGTCACCCCCAGCACCTGGGCATGCCCGGCATGCACGGCACGGTCGCCGCCGTGGCGGGCCTGCAGCGCAGCGACCTGATCATCAGCCTGGGCGCCCGCTTCGACGACCGCGTGACCGGCAACCTGGACTCCTTCGCGCCGGGCGCCAAGGTGATCCACGCCGACATCGACCCGGCCGAGATCGGCAAGAACCGCCACGCCGACGTGCCGATCGTGGGCGACGTCCGCGAGGTGCTGCTCGACCTGGTGAAGGCGCTGCAGACGGAGTCGGACGCCGGCCACACCGGTGACTTCGAGGCCTGGGTCGAGTTCCTCGCGGGCGTGAAGGCGACGTACCCCCTCGGCTACGACAAGCCGGCCGACGGCACCCTGTCCCCGCAGTACGTCATCGAGCGCCTCGGCGCACTCTCCGGGCCCGACACCATCTACACCGCCGGAGTCGGGCAGCACCAGATGTGGGCTGCCCACTACGTCGGCTACGAGAAGCCCCGCACGTGGATCAACTCCGGAGGCCTGGGCACCATGGGCTTCGCGGTGCCCGGCGCGATGGGTGCCAAGGTCGGCTGCCCCGACCAGACGGTGTGGGCCATCGACGGCGACGGGTGCTTCCAGATGACCAACCAGGAGCTGGCCACCTGCGCGATCAACGACATCCCGATCAAGGTCGCGGTGATCAACAACGAGTCGCTCGGCATGGTGCGCCAGTGGCAGACGCTCTTCTACAACGAGCGCTACTCCAACACCGACCTGCACAGCAAGCGGATCCCGGACTTCGTCAAGCTCGCCGACGCCTACGGCTGCGTCGGTCTGGCGTGCGAGAAGCCGGAGGACGTGGACGCCACGATCGAGAAGGCGATGGGCATCAACGACGTGCCCGTCGTGGTGGACTTCCGGGTGCACCGCGACGCCATGGTGTGGCCGATGGTGGCCGCCGGCACGAGCAACGACGAGATCAAGTACGCGCGCGACCTCGCGCCCCAGTTCGACGAGGATGACGTCTGATGTCCAAGCACACTCTCTCGGTCCTGGTCGAGGACAAGCCCGGCGTCCTGGCCCGGATCGCGGCGCTGTTCAGCCGGCGCGCCTTCAACATCGAGTCCCTGGCCGTCGGGCCGACCGAGCACCCCGACGTGTCCCGGATGACCATCGTGGTCGACGTCGAGGGCACCCCGCTGGAGCAGGTCACCAAGCAGCTCAACAAGCTGGTCGAGGTGATCAAGATCGTGGAGCTCGACCCCACGATGTCGGTCAACCGCGAGCTGGTCATGGTCAAGGTCGCGGCCACCGTCGAGACCCGCAGCCAGGTGCTGGACGCCGTCCAGCTCTTCCGGGCCAAGGTCATCGACGTCGCCCCGGACGCGGTCACCATCCAGATCACCGGCAACTCCGGCAAGATCGCCGACTTCCTGGCCGTGCTCGCTCCCTTCGGGATCCGCGAGCTCGTCCAGTCGGGCCAGGTCGCCATCGGCCGCGGCTCCCGCTCCATCTCCGAGCGCAGCCTGCGCCCGGTCACCGTTCCGGTCCCGCAGGCCACGGCCTGACGCCGTACCCGCCGGGCCCATCGCAGCACCCACCCACCGCACGACACATACACAAGGAGCGCCACCAGTGGCTGAGATGTTCTACGACGACGACGCCGATCTTTCGCTGATCCAGGGCAAGAACGTGGCCGTCATCGGCTACGGCAGCCAGGGTCACGCGCACGCCCTGTCGCTGCGCGACTCGGGCGTCGACGTCCGCATCGGCCTGCAGCCCGGCTCGAAGAGCCGCGCCAAGGCCGAGGCCGAGGGCCTGCGCGTCCTCACGCCCGCCGAGGCCGCCGAGGAGGCCGACGTCATCGTCATCCTCGCCCCCGACCAGCACCAGCGGAAGGTCTACGCCGAGGAGATCGCCCCGGCGCTCGCGGAGGGCGACACCCTCGTCTTCGGTCACGGGTTCAACATCCGCTTCGGCTTCATCACCCCGCCCGAGGGCGTCGACGTCTTCATGGTCGCCCCCAAGGGCCCCGGTCACCTCGTGCGCCGCGAGTACGTCGACGGGCGCGGCGTGCCCGTGCTCGTCGCGGTCGAGAAGGACGCGTCCGGCACCGCCTGGCAGCTCGCGCTCTCCTACGCCAAGGGCATCGGCGGACTGCGCGCCGGCGGGATCAAGACGACCTTCACCGAGGAGACCGAGACCGACCTGTTCGGCGAGCAGGCCGTTCTGTGCGGCGGCGCCTCCCAGCTGGTCATGTACGGCTTCGAGGTGCTGACCGAGGCCGGCTACCAGCCCGAGGTCGCCTACTTCGAGTGCCTGCACGAGCTCAAGCTGATCGTCGACCTCATGTACGAGGGCGGCATCGCCAAGCAGCGCTGGTCGGTCTCCGACACCGCCGAGTTCGGCGACTACGTCTCCGGGCCGCGCGTAATCACGCCCGAGGTCAAGAAGAACATGGAGGGTGTCCTCGAGGACATCAAGAACGGCACGTTCGCCAAGCGCTTCATCGGCGACATGGACAACGGCTCGCCGGAGTTCACCGAGTTCCGCAAGCAGGGCGAGTCCCACCCGATCGAGACCACCGGTCGCGAGCTGCGCAAGCTGATGGCCTGGGTCAAGAGCCACGACTCCGACTACGTCGAGGGCACCTCCGCCCGCTCCTGATCGACATGCACGCTGACCCGTCGCCGATCGGCGACGGGTCAGCGTGATTTCGGGCTACGTGGCTACTTGACCTCGGAGCGCAGCACCAGCCGCAGCCCGACGGCGAGCGGCAGCACCAGCCAGACGAGGCCGGAGACCCCCAGGTTCGCCCACTGCTCCGCGCTGGGGACCTGGTCGAAGAGCTGGCCCTGGGCGTAGTTGAAGTCGACCCACGGCTGCAGGTCGGCGAACCACTCCTGGGTGCTGGCGAGCAGCATCGTCAGCGAGCTCAGCACGAACTGGTACACGAAGTAGGCCACGATCGCGGCCGGCGAGTTGCGCACGAGCAGGCCCAGCATGAAGCCGATGAACATGTTGAGCACGGTGGCGAGGGTGATCATCGTGAACTGGAGCGCACTCAGGTTCCACACGGTGTCGACGCCGGCGATCGAGGACCCCACCACGTTGCCGAGAGCCCCGATGGCGGCGGCCATCACCATCGCCACGACTCCGATGCCGAGCGTGCACGCCGCCTTCGCGGCGATCACCCGGCCACGGTTCGGGACGAAGGTGAAGGTGGTCAGCCCGGTGCGCTGACTCCACTCGCTGGTGATCGAGAGCATCGCGATGACCGGGAGGATCACCGTCATCGGGATGCCGATCGCCGCGGCGAAGGTGTCGTAGGTCAGTGCGTCGTCGCCGCCCCAGAGGATCACGGCCCCGGTCGCCAGTGTGGCCAGGATGCCGACCGAGGCGAGCAGCCAGAAGCCGGAGCGGGTGTCGAACATCTTGCGCAGCTCGACCGAGGTCAGCCTCGAGAACGGGATCGGGTCGTAGGTGCGGGGGGCAGTGGTCTCGGCGGTGGCCGAGGGCTGGGTGAGGGTGGCGCTCATGCTGCTGCTCCGTTCGGGAGGGAGTTCGGGGTGGGCTGTTCGCGCTGGGTGTCGGCGGTGAGCTCGAGGAACATGTCCTCGAGACCGGCCCCGTCGGCTCCGCGCAGCTCGGTCAGGGGTACGCCGGCGTCGAAGGCGAGGCGGCCGACGAGCTCGGCCTCGGCCTCGACGCGCAGGCCCCCGTCGAGCCCGTCGACGTGGGTGAACTCGATCGCTGCGTCGACGAGCGCCCGGGCCAGCGGGCGGACGTCCGCCGTACGGACCAGGGTGCCGGCGCCCGCGAGCAGCTCGGCCTTGGTCCCGTCGGCCACGATCCGACCGTTGCCGATCACGACGAGGTCGTCGGCGACGACCTCGATCTCGTGGAGCAGGTGGGAGGAGAGCAGGACGGTGCCGCCGCGGTTGGCGTAGTCGCGCAGCAGGTCGCGCATCCAGCGGATGCCGGCGGGGTCCAGGCCGTTGGCCGGCTCGTCGAGGATCAGGACCTCGGGGTCGCCGATCAGGGCGACGGCGAGCCCGAGGCGCTGGCGCATGCCGAGGGAGTAGTTGCGCACGCGGCGTCGGGACTCCTCCTCCGACAGGCTGACCTTGGCCAGCATCGCGTCCACCCGGTCGGCGGGCAGCCCGAGGGTGCGTTGGGCGATCGTGAGGATCTCGCGGCCGCTGCGGCCGGCGTGCTGGGCGGAGGCGTCGAGGAGCACGCCGACCTGGCGGGCGGGGTTGGGCAGGTCGGAGAAGCTCTTGCCGCACACGGTGGCGGAGCCGGAGCCGGGGGCGGTGAGCCCCACGAGGATCCGCATGGTCGTGGACTTGCCGGCACCGTTGGGGCCGAGGAAGCCGGTGACCCGCCCGGGACGGGCGGTGAAGGAGACGTCGTCGACGGCGGTGAAGGAGCCGTAGGTCCTGGTCAGGTGGTCGATGGTGATCATGGCTCCAGCCTCGCCCGACGGGGGCCGCCGCCGCATCGGGGAGAGTGCTGAGTCGGACCCTGGTCCACCACCCCCGGCGACCCTGAGGCCGACTCAGGGTCGCGGTGGAACACCCCGCCATCCCGCGACGTTGGGACCCACATGCGCATCGAGATCTGGTCCGACGTCGTCTGCCCCTGGTGCTACATCGGCAAGCGCCGACTCGAGGAGGCGCTGGCAGGCTTCCCCCACCGCGACGAGGTCGAGATCGTGTGGCGCTCCTTCGAGCTCGACCCGACCGCGCCCCAGGTCGCGACGGAGAGCATCGCCTCCGCGCTGGGTCGCAAGTACGGCGGGGGAGAGGCGGCGGGGCGCCAGATGGTCGAGCAGATGCAGGGCGTCGCCCAGGAGGTGGGCCTCGACTTCTCCGCCTACCCCGAGGCCAAGCGGGTCAGCACGGTCGACGCCCACCGTGTGCTCCACGCTGCCGGCGACCTCCGCGGCGACCTCAAGGAGGCGCTGCTGCGTGCCTACTTCGTCGAGGTCCGCGACGTCGCCGACCACGACGAGCTGGTCGCGATCGCCACGAGCGTCGGCCTTGCCGAGGACCACGTCCGCCGTGTGCTCGCCTCCGACGAGCACCGCGCCGACGTGGAAGCCGACGTCGAGGCTGCCCGCGACCTCGGGGCCGGGGGAGTGCCGTTCTTCGTCATCGACCGTCGCTTCGGGATCAGCGGCGCCCAGCCGGTCGAGGTCTTCACCCAGGCCCTCGAGCAAGCCCACGCCGCGGCGAGTCCGCTCATCTCCGTGGGCTCTGACAGCCGGGGCGACTCCGACGGGGGTGCGGTCTGCGGGCCGGACGGCTGTGCATGAGGCAAGCTACACCTAAGATTGGTTAGCCAGGCCTAACTTTCTGGGGTAGTGTCGACGCTCGTGCTCGCGAACTACCTGATCGGCCTCCGAGAGGGCCTCGAAGCCGCGCTGGTGGTGAGCATCCTCGTGGCCTACCTGGTCAAGTCGGAGCGACGCCACTTCCTGCCCTACATCTGGACCGGTGTCGCCATCGCCGTCGCCGTGAGCCTGGCCTTCGGGGCGGCACTCACCTACGGCCCGCGCGGGCTGACCTTCGAGGCCCAGGAGCTCATCGGGGGGTCGCTGTCGATCGTCGCGGTCGGCTTCGTGACCTGGATGATCTTCTGGATGGCCCGGGCCGCCCGTTCGATGGGCGGCGAGCTGCGCGGTCGGATCGATGACGCAGCTGCGAGCAGCCCCTGGTCCCTCGTCGTCGTCGCGGTCCTCGCCGTCGGTCGCGAGGGCCTGGAGACGGCGTTGTTCCTGTGGTCGGCGACCCAGGCAGCCACCCGCGACGCGGCCGGCATCGCACCGCCGACCTGGGAGCCGCTGCTCGGGGCTGCGCTCGGCATCGCCACGGCCGTGGTGCTGGGCTACCTCATCTACCGGGGCGCGATCTCACTCGATCTCTCGGTCTTCTTCACCTGGACCGGCGGTTTCCTGATCGTCGTCGCCGGGGGCGTGCTCGCCTACGGCATCCACGACCTGCAGGAGGCCGGCTTCCTGCCGGGTCTCTACACCTACGCCTTCGACGTCTCCGGGACCATCGACGTCAACGCCTGGTACGGCGCGCTGCTCAAGGGCGTCTTCAACTTCTCTCCGGCCACGACCGTGCTCGAGGCGATCGCCTGGGTGGCCTACGTCGTGCCCGCCATGACCCTCTTCCTTCTCGGGGTGCGTCGCCGGTCCTCGCCGGCGTCTCCCAGCACCCCCGCCACGCCCGTGTCGTCCTGACCACGGCTCCACCCACCAAAGGAACCCCCTCATGCGCACCACCCTGCTTGCCGCAGCCCTGCTGACGGTGCCGGTCCTGACCGCCTGCACGAGCAACACGACCTCCGAGGAGGGCGGCTCGGCCGATGCCAGCCGCGACTTCACGGTCAACGCCTCCGACGACGCCTGCGAGGTCTCGGCCGGTGAGGCCCCGGCCGGCACGCTCTCCTTCGACGTCACCAACACCGGCTCGCAGGTCACCGAGTTCTACCTGTTGGCCGACGACGGCCTGCGCATCGTCGGCGAGGTCGAGAACATCGGCCCCGACGTCAACCGCAAGCTGACGGTCAACGCGCCGGCCGGCGAGTACTTCACCGCGTGCAAGCCCGGCATGGTCGGGGAGGGGCTGCGTTCCGGCTTCACCGTGACCGAGTCCGACGACGCGCCGGAGCTGACCGCCAGCGACCAGGAGCTGGTCGACCAGGCGCTGACCAACTACGCCGGCTACGTCAAGGACCAGACGGCCCAGCTCCTGGCCAAGACCCAGGAGTTCGTGGAGCTCTACAAGGCCGGCGACTCCGACGACGAGGCCCGCGCGCTCTACCCGGACGCCCGCACGCACTGGGAGCGCACGGAGACGGTCGCCGAGTCGTTCGGTGACCTCGATCCCGAGATGGACCTGCGCGAGGCCGACCTCGAACCCGGCCAGGAGTGGACCGGCTGGCACAGGATCGAGAAGGACCTGTGGCCCGCCGAGGCGCAGAAGTACCAGTCCCTGACTCCCGAGGAGCGTGCCTTTTTCGCCGACGACCTGCTGGCCAACACCGAGGAGCTCAACTCCCGCGTGCAGGACCTCGAGTACACGATCGACGACATCGCCAACGGCTCGCGCGGTCTGCTCGAGGAGGTCGCTGTCGGCAAGGTCACCGGCGAGGAGGAGTTCTGGTCGCACACCGACCTCTGGGACTTCCAGGCCAACGTCGACGGTGCCCGAGTAGCGTTCGACGGTGTGAAGCCGATCGTGGAGCAGAACGACCCCGACCTCGCGGACACCCTGACCGAGCGGTTCGACGAGCTGCAGGTGCTCCTCGACGCCCAGCGCGCCGGTGACGGCTTCGTGCTCTACACCGACCTGAGCCAGGACGAGATCAAGGCGTTCTCCGACTCCGTCAACGCCCTCTCCGAGCCGCTGTCGATGCTGACCGCGGCGGTCGTGGCCTGATCGTCGTCAGATGAGCGCCTCGTCATGACACCTCGCGTCTCGCGCCGCGGACTCCTCGGCGGCGGCCTTGCCGCCGCCGGGGTGGCGGGCGCGTTCACCGCGGGGCGGCTCACCGACGAGGCAGCGGCGCAGGAGGCGCTCGAGCGGTCCTACGACTTCCGCGGCGCCCACCAGGCCGGGATCCTGACGCCGGCTCAGGACCGGCTCCACTTCGCCGCCTTCGACGTCACCACCGACGACCGTGACGAGCTCGTCTCGTTGCTGCAGGACTGGACCGCGGCCGCCGAGCGGATGACCGCCGGGGGGTCGGCCGGCGAGGTCGGCCCGGTCGAGGGCAACCCGGCGCTGCCCCCCGACGACACGGGGGAGGCGCTCGGGCTGTCCGCCTCGGGGCTGACCATCACGTTCGGCTTCGGCCCGGGACTCTTCACCGACCCCGACGGCAACGATCGCTTCGGCCTCGCCGATCGTCAGCCGGAGGCGCTCCAGCGGCTCCCACACTTCCCGGCCGACCAGCTGGTGCCGGAGCAGTCCTTCGGCGACCTGTGCATCCAGGCCTGCGCCGACGACCCCCAGGTCGCCGTCCACGCGATCCGCAACCTCGCCAGGATCGGGTTCGGGCGCGCCGCCGTGCGCTGGTCCCAGCTCGGCTTCGGGCGCACGTCGTCCACGTCCACGTCCCAGGACACCCCGCGCAACCTGTTCGGCTTCAAGGACGGGACCGCCAACCTGAAGGCGGAGGAGGACGGCGCCGCAGACCAGCACGTCTGGGTGGCGGCCGAGGACGACCCACGGGGGGCCTGGTTGGCCGGCGGCTCCTACCTCGTGTCACGCCGGATGAACATGACGATCGAGGTCTGGGACCGCCAACCGCTCGTCGACCAGGAGCAGTTCGTCGGTCGCACCAAGGGGGAGGGTGCTCCGTTGACCGGCGGGACCGAGTTCGACGAGCCCGACTTCGAGGCCGTCACCGGCACGTCGCCCACGATGGCCGTCGACTCGCACGTGCGCATCGTCCACCCCGACTTCCACGACGGAGCGCGGATGCTGCGCCGCGGCTACAACTTCGTCGACGGCACCGACGCCCTCGGAGGTCTCAACGCCGGGCTCTTCTTCATCGCCTACGTGCGCGATCCCCGCACGCACTTCATCCCCATCCAGAACGCGATGGCCAAGAACGACGCGCTGATGGAGTACCTCAAGGTCACCGGTTCGGCGCTGTTCGCCGTCCCGGCCGGGGTCGGTGAGGGCGAGTACGTCGGTCAGGCGCTCTTCGTCTGAGGGTGCCGGGGCCTCGAGGGCCACTCACACATCGAGCGAGATCAGCACGACGGTGTCGGCGTACGTCATCCCCTTGCGTCCCTGGGGCCCCAGCTTGGCCAGCAGGCCGGTCACCGTGGTCATGAAGCCGTACTTCTCGCGCACCTTGCCCTGCACCTCGGCGAAGTCGCGCCCGGACTGCACCAGCGTCGCGGTGCCGGTGTACGACGCAGCCCCGTCCGCCACGCGGCCACGGGCGTCCGAGGGGCGGACCCTGACGCGCGGGTCGTTGCCGATCCGCTTCGTCTTGCCGGTGCCCATCGCCGTCCAGAAGCCGACCCTCCCGTCCTCGAGCGCCACGACCCACACGGGAGTGGACACCTCCGTGCCGGACTTCCGGTAGGTCGTGAGCGACATGTACTTCTCGGCGGCGATCGGGGGCGTCGTGGTCATGACGTCCACTCAAGCACGCGATCGACCCCGATGTCAGTGAGGAGACGGGGGTCGTGGCTGACCACGATCAGGGCTCCGCGGTAGGACAGCAACGCCGAGACGAGGGCGTCGTAGGCCGCGAAGTCGAGGTTGTTGGTCGGCTCGTCGAGCAGCAGCAGCTGGGGCGCAGGTCGGGCGAGCAGCACGTGGGCGAGGACGGCGCGCAGCCTCTCCCCGCCGGAGAGCGTGCCGGCCAGGGCGTCCGCGGACGCACCGCGGAAGAGGAAGCGGGCGAGGGCCGACCGGGTGACGTTGGGTTCGACGCCCGGGCTGGCCGCGGCGACGTTGGCGTAGACGGAGATGCTGTCGTCGAGGGTGTCGAGGCGCTGGGGGACTGCGGCCCACGGCACCGCGACCTGCGCCCACCCCGAGGCCGGTGCCAGCTGTCCCGTGAGTGTGCGCAGGAGCGTGGTCTTGCCGCTCCCGTTGGGCCCGACGACGGCAACCCGATCGGGCCCGTTGATGTCCAGGTCGACCTGCTGACCGGTGCGCAGCACCAGGTCGTGGCAGCGCAGCACCACGCGCCCACGGGGCACCTGGGTCGCCGGAAGGTCGACCCGCAGCTCGCGATCGACCCGGAGCCGCGCCTCGGCGTCGTCCAGGCGGCCCCGAGCCGAGTCGAGACGGTCGTCGTGGATCCCGCGCAGCTTGGCGGCCGACTGCTCGGCCTGGTTGGTCTTGCCGTTGATCTGGCCCTTGCCTAGCCCGGCGGACTTCTCCTCGCGCGCCGCGACCCGTCGCCGCTGGGCCAGCTGCCGCTCGGCCTCCACCTGGTCGGCGCGCTGGCGTCGTACGTCGGCCCGGGCACTGGCCACGGCCCGGGAGGCGGCCTCCTGCTCCGCCGCGACCTGGGCAGCGTAGGAGGAGTACCCCCCGCCGTACCAGCGCACCCGACCGTCGCGCAGGTCGCCGATCCGGTCGACGTGCTCGAGCAGCTCGCGGTCGTGGCTGACCAGGAGCAACGAGCCGGGCCAGGAGGCGACGACGTCGACGAGGCGCTCGCGGGCGGAGGCGTCGAGGTTGTTGGTGGGCTCGTCGAGCAGCAGCACGTCGGGTCGGTCGAGCAGCAGCCGGGCGAGCCCGAGCTGGACCGTCTCGCCGCCGGACAGGTCGCCGAGCCGGCGCCCCAGGACGGCAGGTGCCAGGCCGAGACGCTCGAGCGAGGCGACCGCCCGCGCCTCGACGTCCCAGTCGTCCCCGACGGCGTCGAAGTCCGCGGGGTCGATGGACCCCGCCTCGATGGCGCGCAGCCCGGCCAGGGTCGTCTCGAGACCCAGGAACGAGGTCACCGGCACCGCCATGGAGCCCGGGTCCGACGTCAGGTCCTGACGGAGGTGGCCGACCGTCCCCGCCGTGGAGACGTGGCCGGTCCCGGGCCGCAGGTCTCCGGCGACGAGCCGGAGGACCGTGGACTTGCCCGACCCGTTGACTCCCACGAGAGCCGAGCGGCCCGGCGGCACGACGAGGTCGAGGTCGGCCACGACGGGGGTGCCGTCCGGCCAGGTGAAGCCGAGCGAGGACAGGACGATGCAGGGTGGCGTGGTGCCGGGCACAGCGAAGCTCCGAGCGTGAGGTCGACAGCCGCCGGACCGGTCGGTCCGGGGCGCTGGGTCGGTGCCTCACAGCTTCAAGGGGGCTACCCGTCGTCGGGGATGGGACTGCGCAGCACGATACGACGCGCGCCGACGTTGGACCACCGACTTTCCGCGGGGCGATCTCGGCTACCGTGACGACCCGCACAGTGTCGTGCGTCGTGCCCCGTTCGTGCCCCGTTCGACTCGCGAGGACCCGCTGTGACTTCTGCTCCTGGATCGCCTGCGCCCACGACGTCTGCGAGTCCGGCAGACTCCGGGCGGAGCAGGGCGGTCGTCCTGATCGCCGAAGAGCTCAGTCCCGCCACCGTGGAGGCGCTCGGACCGGACTTCGAGATCCGGCACTGCGACGGTGCCGACCGCGAGGCTTTCCTGGCTGCGGTGGGCGAGGTCGACGCGCTCCTGGTGCGCTCGGCGACCAAGGTCGACGCCGAGGCGCTGGGGGTCGCGAAGCGGCTGCGCGTGGTCGCTCGGGCCGGCGTGGGCCTGGACAACGTCGACGTCCGTACGGCGACGATGTCCGGGGTGATGGTCGTCAACGCGCCGACGTCCAACATCGTCTCGGCCGCCGAGCTCGCGGTGGCACTGATGCTTGCCGCGGCCCGCCACGTCTCACCCGCCCACGCGGCGCTGCGCGAGGGGCAGTGGATGCGCACGCGCTACACCGGCATCGAGCTGTACGAGAAGACCGTGGGCATCGTCGGGCTCGGCCGGATCGGAGTCCTGGTCGCCCAACGGCTCGCCGCCTTCGGGATGAACGTCATCGCCTACGACCCCTACGTCCAGGCCGGCAAGGCTGCGCAGGCCGGCGTCCGGCTCGTCGATCTCGACACGTTGCTCGCGGAGTGTGACTTCATGTCGGTGCACCTCCCCAAGACCCCCGAGACACTGGGGCTGATCGGAGCCGACCAGCTCGCCGCGGTCAAGCCCGGCCTGGTGCTCGTCAACGCGGCCCGCGGAGGCATCGTCGACGAGGCGGCGCTGTACGACGCCCTGGTCGCCGGCACCGTGGCGGCTGCAGGCCTCGACGTCTTCACCAGCGAGCCCTGCACCGACAGTCCGCTCCTGACGCTCGAGAACGTCGTCGCGACGCCCCACCTGGGCGCCTCGACCGAGGAGGCCCAGGAGAAGGCGGGCATCGCGGTCGCCAAGTCCGTGCGCCTCGCGTTGTCCGGGGAGCTGGTGCCGGACGCCGTCAACGTGCAGGGAGGTGTGATCGCCGAGGAGGTCCGCCCGGGCATCCCGCTGACCGAGAAGCTCGGCCGGATCTTCACCGGCGTCGCCGGCGAGGTGGCCCAGCAGATCGACGTCGAGGTGCGGGGCGAGATCACCGCGTTCGACGTCAAGGTGCTCGAGCTCGCTGCGCTCAAGGGCGTCTTCACCGACGTGATCGAGGACGCGGTCTCCTACGTCAACGCTCCCTTGCTGGCAGCCGAGCGTGGCACCGCCGTACGGCTCGTGGCGGAGACCGAGAGCCCTGACCACCGCAACCTGATCACGCTGCGCGGCACCCTGCCCGACGGGTCGCAGGTGTCGGTCAGCGGCACCCTGGTCGGCATCAACCAGCGCGAGCGGCTGGTCGAGGTCAACGGCTACGACATCGACCTGGAGCCGACCGACCACCTGGCCTTCTTCACCTACGACGACCGTCCCGGCATGGTCGGCACGATCGGGCAGGTCCTGGGCAGCGCCGGCGTGAACATCGCCGGGATGCAGGTCTCGCGCAATGCCAAGGGCGGTGAGGCGCTGGTGGCGGTCTCGGTCGACTCGGTCATCTCGCCCGAGGTGCTGGCCGAGATCGAGTCGGCGATGAGCGCGCACTCGGCGCGTGCTGTCGACCTGGTCTGACGAGCGCCGCGCGGGGTCCACGAATCGGACACCGGACGCTCACGAGACACTTACTGGGCACCCACCGATCCGCCACCGTTCGGTGACGGCGATCCACGAATTCGCCCGATCCCGCCGGATCGAGACCACCGTCACCTACGCTCCGCCCATGATCCGTCGGAAGTCCGTCCCCGTGGCGCTGTGCGCGCTGCTCGTCACCGTGCTCCCGGCCGTCGGGCCGATGCCGGCGTCGGCGTCCGACTCGCGGGCCGAGAACAGGATGTTCTTCACGTGGGGTGCCCGGCTGGGTGGCCCGTCGTTGGCCGACACCGCCGCGGACGTCGCGGTGCACAAGGGCGCCACCTACCTGGCCGGGACCCAGCGAGGCACCGGCGCGGGCCGCGTGGTGCTCGCGAAGTACGACGACGCCAACGGCAAGCGGGTCTGGAAGCGCGTCGTGAAGACCACCACCGACGACGACGCGACGGGCGTGAGCGCGGGCGCCTTCGGCGCAGTCGTGCTGGCCGACACGGCGGACGGCTTCTGGGTGCGCCGCTTCTCGGCGCAGGGCAAGCTGCTCTGGACGCGCTCGTCGGCGGCCTTCGACGGCCTGGGACCGGTGTCCGGCCTCGGGATCGAGGTCATCCGCCGCACGGTGCTCGTCGTCGGCGCCGCGACCGGCGCCAGCACCCGAGGCGGGGACGCTCGGATGATCGCCCGTCTGGAGCTGAAGGATGGCGCGCCCGACGGGTTCGCTGCCGACACCGACGGTGCCGACAGCGCCTGGACGGAGGCCGCGCGGATCGGCACCGACCTGGCCGTCGTGGGGTCGGTGACCAAGCCGGGCAACGGGGACACCCGGATGATGGTGCGTCGGTTCAACCCGCTCACCCTGGTCCGACGCTGGTCGCGCTCCATCAACACCACCGGTCCCGACGCTCCTGGCGGGATAGCCGCGGACGGGAAGCGGCTCTACGTGTCCGGCTCGGTGGGTGGTGCCGCAGATGGTGCGGGCGGCCCGGACTTCTACCTGCGCGCCTTCCGGGGCAACGGCAAGCCGCTGTGGTCGCGCAGCGCCGGCATGTCCGGACCCGAGCCGGCCGCGACGGTGGCGGCCACCCCGGACGGCCCGATCATGGTCGGCACGCTCACCTCCGGCGACGACCCCGAGGGCGCGGCCTCCAGCCAGGTGCGGCTGTACCGCTACGAGAAGGACGGCAAGCTGCGGGAGACCCGCACCATCGACGGCGGCCAGTACGACGGCGTGGCGGGTGTCGACTGGGACTTCTACGGTCTCAAGGTCGCCGGCTCCACGCGCTCGAGGCTCTACGGCTCGGCGACCGGCAGCCTCGACATGTTCCTGGCGAAGTTCGCGGTCGTGATCAAGCGGAAGTAGCCGACAGCGGGGCTGCGCTCAGGCGACCATCACGCGTCGCGCTCGCAAGGTGGCGGCCGCGCCGCGCTCGGCGACCACCTCCCACGCGTCGGCGAGACGGCGGACGGCCTCGGTGAGGTCGTCGGCCGGACGGGTCCAGGGGATCCGCACGAACCGGTCGAGGCCGCCCTCGGCGGCGAACGCCGGGCCGGGGGCGATGAAGACGCCCGCCCGGTCGGCCTCGGCGACGAGCGCCGTCGCCGTCGCCGACGGCAGCTGGCACCACACGGCCAGCCCGCCCGAGGGTCGCCACCAGCGCCAGTCGGGCAGCTGCTCGGCGAGCGCACCGAGCAGGGCGTCGCGCTGCTCACGGAGCCTGGCGCGGTGCGCGGTCAGGAGTGGCGCGGGGTCGGCCAGCAGCCGGGTGAGCACGAGCTGCTCCATCACCGGGGCACCCAGGTCGAGGCCGAGGCGAGCCCGGGTCAGCGCCTCCATCCGCTCGCGTGGCGCGCGGATCCAGCCGAGCCGCAGGCCGCCCCACGTGCTCTTGCTCGCGCTGCCGATCGTGATCGTCGGGGAGGAGTGCGACGCGAACGGCAGGGGCATCTCCTGCCCGTCGAGGGCCAGGGCCTGGTGGGCCTCGTCGACGACGGCGACGGTGCCCGACCTGCGCAGGAGATGGGCGTACTCGGCGCGCTGGTCATCACTCATCAGGTGTCCGGTCGGGTTCTGGAAGTCGGGGATCAGGTAGGCCAGCGTCGGCGCCACCTCGCGCAGGGCGGTGCCGACGGCGCCGAGGTCCCAGCCCTCCGGGTCGACGGGTGAACCGACGAGGCGGGCGCCGGAGTTGCGGATCGCCTGGGTCGCGTTGGGGTAGACCGGCGACTCCACGAGCACCCGGTCGCGGGGACCGGTGAAGGCGGTCGCGACGATCGAGGCGGCGGTGAGCGCGCCCGGTGTCACCATGACCTGGTCGGGGTCGGTGGGCAGCCCGCGAGCGTCGTACGACGCGGCGATCGCCTCCTGCAGGGCGGGCAGCCCGACGGGGAAGTAGCCATGACCCCCGAGGTAGGCAGGCAGCTCGGCCGCCGCGTCGGCGAAGGCCGCGGCTACCCCGGGCGGAGCCGAGGCAGCGGCACAGCCGAGGTCGATCGCGTCGATGGCGTCGGGACGCGGGAGCAGCGCCCGGTCGCGCACCTGCTGGCGACCGCCGGGCACCCGGGCGAAGGTGCCGGCACCCTGTCGCGCCTCGGCGTACCCCGTCTCGCGCAGCACGGCGTAGGCGCGGGTGACCGTGGTCCGGGAGACCGCCAACGCCTCGGTGAGCTCGCGCTCGCTCGGCAGCCGGGTGTCGTAGGGGATCCGGCCGTCCCCGACGAGCAGGCTCAGCCCTTCCGCCAGCCCGGCGTAGGCGGGAGCGCGGTCGAAGGGCCCGACGAGGGCGGCGACTCGGGCAGCGCTGATCGTGCGGGTGGGCATGCTCATGCAGGCCAGTGAATCACGATTGGCTATGTAGTCCAATGCCAATTGGTCCGACACTGGACCGGTGACCGAGACCGCCACCACCTCCACGACCCACGCCGCGCCTGCGCTCCTGGACCTCGGACCTGTCGCCCAGCTGCGCGCGGGCCGACTGCCTCGGCGCCTCCTGCAGCTGATGGTCGGCCTGCTGCTGTACGGCGCCTCCCTGGCGATGATGGTGCGTGGCGACCTGGGGCTGGCGCCGTGGGACGTGCTCCACTCCGGCCTCATCCGGCACGTGCCGCTGTCCCTGGGTCAGGCCGTGGTCGTGATGAGCTTCGTGGTGCTGCTGCTGTGGATCCCGCTCAAGGAGGTCCCGGGCATCGCCACGGTCGCCAATGCCCTGGTCGTCGGCTTCGCCGCCGACGCCACGCTCGCCGTCCTGGACCGACCCGAGGCGCTGTGGGCCGAGGTCGCGCTCACGGTCGGGGGCGTCCTGCTCTGCGGCTTCGCCACGGCGCTCTACATCGGCGCCCAGCTCGGCCGCGGACCGCGCGACGGCCTGATGACCGGACTGCACCGGCGCACCGGACTGTCGATCCGTCTGGTCCGGACCGGGCTCGAGGTCGCCGTCGTGCTCATCGGCCTCGCGCTCGGGGGAGTGCTCGGACTCGGCACCGTGCTCTTCGCCCTCGCGATCGGTCCGGTCGCGCAGGCCCTGATGCCGCGCTTCCGGGTGGAGCTGCCCGAACGCTGATCGACGTCGGCCGGTCGCGCGATGCCTCCGTCGCGACCGTCGGTCGAGATGGGTAGTCTCCCCACAGCGCTACCCGGCGTGTCCCATCTCACCCGACCCCACGGTGGAGGAACGATGACCACATCCGACGGACCTGCAGGGGCCGCTGCCGAGCCGATGCCGCTCGCGCCCCCCGACCCCGTGGTCACCCTGACGGCCCCCGAGCCACCGGCGGTGGTGCTGGAGACCCAGGCCCCCAAGATGGCGCCTCCGGTCTCGGCCGACGCGCTGCCGGAGCTCGACGCCAAGGTCGACAGCTTCATGACGGCGCTGGGCGCCACCCAGACGGGCAGCCCGGAGTTCGCCGCCCAGGCCGAGAACGTCCGGACCATGGGCGACGCCGAGATCCGCAAGGCGGCCGAGACCTCCAACCGGATGCTCGACCGACCGGTCACGGCGCTGAAGGAGGGCGGACTCGCCGAGGGGTCGGCCGTCGGCAAGACCCTGCTGGAGCTCCGCCGTACCGTCGAGGACCTCGACCCGAGCCAGGCCACCGGCGCCAAGCGCTGGCTGGACCTGTTGCCCTTCGGCGACAAGATCACCGACTACTTCCGCAAGTACCAGTCGGCCCAGACCCAGCTCAACGGGATCCTGCACAGCCTGCGCAACGGCCAGGACGAGCTGACCAAGGACAATGTCGCGCTCAACCTGGAGAAGACCAACCTCTGGGCCACGATGGGTCGTCTCAACCAGTACGTCTACGTCGCCGAACGCCTCGACGCCAAGCTGTCGGCGAAGATCGCCGAGCTCGAGCTCAGCGACCCCGACACGGCTCGCACGCTCAGCCAGGACGTCCTGTTCTACGTCCGCCAGAAGCACCAGGACCTGCTCACCCAGCTGGCGGTGTCGATCCAGAGCTACCTGGCGATCGACATCATCATCAAGAACAACATCGAGCTCATCAAGGGCGTCGACCGCGCCTCGACGACGACGGTCTCCGCCTTGCGTACGGCGGTCATCGTCGCGCAGGCGCTGGGCAACCAGAAGCTCGTCCTCGACCAGATCTCGGCGCTCAACACCACGACCTCGGGGATGATCCAGCGCACCTCGGAGATGCTCAAGGACAACTCCGCGGCGATCCAGGAGCAGGCGGCCTCCTCGACCATCGGCATCGAGCAGCTGCAGGCCGCGTTCGCCAACATCTACGCCACGATGGACTCGATCGACGAGTTCAAGCTCAAGGCGCTGGACAACATGTCGGCCACCATCGGGGTCCTCGAGCACGAGGTCGACAAGTCGAAGTCCTACCTGGACCGCGTGCAGCAGCACGACGCCCGCAACGCCCAGGGCACTCTCGACCTGTCCGGCCAGCCGCTCAACTGATCCGCGTCGCTGCGGCGACCCCCGGTCGAGGAACGGACGTGAAGTGGGGCTGAAGCAATGGTGGAGCCGTCGTCGCGGATCCGGCTCGGAGACCTCGACCGTGCCCGCGCCACCGACCGAGCAGGACATCCTGGCTGCCCTCAACCGGGTCAACGCGATGCTCACCGAGGGCAACGCGCCGCCGATCGTGACCTCGCGGGTCGTGCGGATCGCTCGCGCGATCAACGACACGCTGCCGCGGCTGCGCAACCTGGGGCTCGGCAGCATGGAGGGCTACTCGGTGGTCGCGACCGCGACGACCTACCTGCCCGAGGCGGTCGGGGGCTACCTGCGCCTGCCGCGCGAGTGGGCCGACACCCGTCCCATCGACGGCTACAAGACGTCCCTGATGGTCCTCATCGAGCAGCTCGAGCTGCTCGCCTCGACGATGGACAAGATCCTCGACGCGGCCAACCGGGCCGATGCACAGGCCCTGCTCGCGCACGGCATGTTCCTCGAGGCCAAGTTCGGGCACGCTGCCGGCGGCGGCCCCGACCTGCAGCTGGGCAGCCCGACATGAGGAGTACGACGTGAGCACCACCGACACGCTGGCCACCGCCCTGTCCGCGCTCGAGCGGGTCGCCGCCGAGGCGGGGGTCCACCCGACGACCGCTCGTCGCGAGGGGGAGGCCCTCGCCGCCGCAGTCGCCGAGCCGTCGAAGGGCGCGTTCGTCGACTGGTGCACCGAGACGGGACGGTCCGCCTCGGCGGAGGAGTTCTTCGAGGCTGCCTCACGCGGTCGCCGCTACCGCTCGGCGCCGACCGCCTCGATGAGTGGGCTCGCCGCTGTCGGAGCGGCCGCGGCCCCGTCGTACGCCGCAGCACTGGGCGACGTCGCCCTGGCCGCCGCCGCGCTCGGCACCCCCGATCCTCGCGCCACCGGCAACGCTGCGACCGCGGCAGCGGCCCAGCTGGGGGAGTCGCCGCCCGGGCGCCCGCCGGTGCCCACCCTGGGTGACGAGGTGACCTCCTCGCTGGTGCAGCAGCTCTCGGTCGTGCAGCGCAAGCTCGCGGGTCTGGACCTGTCGGGGCTCACGGGGCAGCCCCCTGCTCATCCCGCCGTCCCGACCGAGGCCCTCGAGTCCTCGGTCGAGCCCCGCGACCAGCAGCCGGTCGCGACCCAGCCACCCCCCGACGCGGCGCCGGAGCCCGAGGAGGAGCCCGAGCCGGTGGTGCCCGCCAAGACCGTCGAGGAGCTGCTCTCCGAGCTCGACGCCCTGGTCGGCCTGGACGACGTGAAGGCCGAGATCCACCGCCAAGCGGCGGTCCTGCGTGTCGAGGGTCTGCGTCGCGACGCCGGCCTGACGTCGCCCACCATCACGCGCCACCTGATCTTCAACGGCAACCCCGGCACCGGCAAGACCACGGTCGCCCGCCTGGTCGCCGGCATCTATCGTGCGCTCGGCCTGCTCTCGAAGGGTCAGCTCGTCGAGGTCGACCGCTCCGAGCTCGTCGCCGGCTACCTGGGCCAGACCGCGATGAAGACCGCAGAGGTGGTCGAGTCCGCGGCCGGCGGCGTGCTGTTCATCGACGAGGCCTACTCCCTCTCCGGCGACCAGTACGGTCAGGAGGCCATCGACACCCTCGTCAAGGAGATGGAGGACCGCCGCGACGACCTGGTCGTCATCGTCGCCGGCTACCCGGTCCCGATGATGGTCTTCATCGGCCAGAACCCCGGTCTGGAGAGTCGTTTCCGCACCACCATCGACTTCGTGGACTACACCGACGACGAGCTGGTCGAGATCTTCGCGCTGATGGCCGGCGGAGCCGAGTACGACGTGGACGAGCCCATCCTCGAGCGGTTGCGCGAGGTGCTGTCCGGCGTGGAGCGGGGCCCGACGTTCGGCAACGCCCGCTACGTGCGCAACATCTTGGAGGCGGCGATCGGGCACCACGCCTGGCGGCTGCGCGACATCGCCGAGCCCACGCTGGAGGAGCTGCGGCTGCTCGACGTCGAGGACCTCGCCGCGCCACCGGCTCCGGAGGAGAGCGCCGACGCGCTCGGCCCGGACGGCGAGCTCGTGGCGCCCGCCGACGCCCAGGAGATTGGGCTCGTCGACATCGGGGAAGAAGCCCCCGCACCCCACCAGCAGGAGTCCCCGTGAGTCAGCAGACGCCCCACCCCCAGCCGTCGGCGGACTTCGGCGAGGACGTCCCACGGCTGCTCAACCGCCTCCAGGTGGCAGCGGTGGCCCTCTGCGTGCTGTTCGGGGTGCTGGCCGCGCTCTTCCAGGTGCTCTCGTGGCAGGCCAACGGCCGCGCGGCGGACAACACCGACCAGGTGGTGCGGGTCCAGGAGATCCAGACCTCGCTGCTGCGGGCCGACGCGATCGCCACGACGGCCTTCCTCGTCGGCGGCCTCGAGCCCCCCGAGGCGCGGGCTGCCTACGACGCCGCGGTCGACGACGTGCTGCGACTGATCACCGACGCCGCCGATGCCCAACCGGCGGACCGGCAGGTGCTCGCCGACCTCAACGTGGAGGTCCGCGCCTACACCACGGCGGTCGCCCAGGCTCGCGACTACAACCGGCAGAACCTGGTCATCGGGATCGCCTACCTCAACTCCGCCGCAGACGCGCTGCGTGCGGACGCCCTGCCGATCGTGCAGGCGCTCGTCGACGCCAACTCCGAGCGAGCCGTCGACGAGATGGACGGTCAGAGCCCCATCCTGCTGCTGATCGTCGGCGTCCTCGCCGTCGGTGGGCTGGTGCTGGTCAACCGGGAGATCGCGCGCCGCTTCCACCGCCGGATCAACGTCGGGGTCGTCGGTGCCGCGGCCGGGATCGGCCTGTTGACGCTGGTCATCGCCGTGTACGCCGGCGCCAGGTCCAGCTCCAACGCCGACACGCGCTACGGGGCCTACGACACCGCCGTCTCGGAGGCCTCGGCGCGCACCGCCGCCAACGACGCCAAGGCGCAGGAGAGTCAGGGGCTGATCAACCGGGGCTCGGGGGCCGAGTACGAAGAGCTCTTCGCGGTGGCCGCCCGGACGGTCGAGGAGAACGCCTCTCCCTCGACGCTGCGTCTGTGGCGCGACTACGTGGTCGAGCACCAGGAGGTGCGTGACCTCGACGACCGCGGCAGCTGGGACGACGCCGTGGCGCTGGCCACGAGCAGCGACGCGGGCGACCCCACCGCTGCCCTCGACGCCGTCGACGCGGCCGCCGAGCAGGTCGTGACCGACGCGGCTGCCGAGGCTGCCGACTCGTTCGGCTCGGGCGGCGCCGTGGCGCTCGCGCTCGCCGTCCTCACCCTGCTCGGGGGGCTGGTGGCTGCAGCGGCCGCCACCTGGGGCATCAACCAGCGACGTCGGGAGTACTCATGAAGCGCCCCTCTGTCTCCGGTCGGCTGGTCCGGCGCCGTACCTGGGTGGGGCCGGCGGTGGCCCTGCTGCTCGTGCTCGCTGCCTGCGGCTACGACGAGACCACGGTGCCGAGCCCGGACCCGGCAACCGTCGAGGCCGGCGGCGGCAACGACGGGCCTTCATGCACGAACGACGGCTCCCAGGTCCGCTCGTACGCGCCGGAGGGGGACGTCCTCGGCGGAGACGCGGTGGCGCGGATCCGCCAGCGCGGCAGGCTGGTCGCCGGCGTGGCCGCCGACACGTTCCTGCTCGGCTCGCGTGATCCGAGCGACGGCCAGATCAAGGGCTTCGACATCGACATGGCCACCGCCATCGCGGACCGGATCTTCGCACCGGCCACGGGCAAGCTCGAGCTGCGCGTGATCACCGCGGCGGAGCGGATCCCCCTGCTCGAGGACGGCACGATCGACATCGTCGCGCGCAACATGACCGTGAACTGCGACCGGTGGCAGCAGATCGCGTTCTCCGCGATCTACTACGACGCGGGCCAGAAGGTGCTGGTCGGGCGCGACTCCGGCATCGAGGACATCGCCGGCCTCGCGGACAAGCGGATCTGTGCCCCAGGAGGCACGACCAGCATCCAGAACATCCAGACCATCCAGCCGCAGGCGATCCCGGTCACCGCGGGGGACAACTCGGCCTGCATGGTCCTCTTCCAGAACGGCGAGGCCGACGGTGTCAGCACCGACGACACCGTGCTCGCCGGGCTGGCCGCTCAGGACCCGTACGCCGTGGTGCTCGACACCGACTTCCTCACCGACGAGCCGTACGGCATCGGAGTCAACGAGGACGACGTGGACCTCGTGCAGCTCATCAACGTCGTGCTCGAGGAGATGCGCGCCGACGGTCGGTGGCAGGACTCCTACGACCGCTGGTTGCGGCCCTCCCTCCAGGTGCCCGGCAAGCAGCCCAAGCCACAGTACGGGCGCTGAACGCCCGTGACCGACACCTCCCCGACGATCACGGCGCCCGGGGCGCCCGGTGGGCTCGGCCAGGCGCCGCAGCCCTTCGCCATCCGCGAGTACCTCGATGCCCTCGAAGCCTGGGTGCGTGGACGCCGCCACGAGCTCGACCAGCTCGACGCGGCGGCACTGACGTCGGGTCGCGGGCGGGAGATCAGTGCGGACATCGCGCTGTCCCTGGCCCTGTGGAAGGCGGTCGCCGACCGCTACCAGCAGATGTTCGCCACCTGGGACGGCGGCCGGGTGCTGGGCCCGGAGCGCGAGAAGATCGCGGCCCTGATCTGGGGACGCCTCGACGCGGGGGGAGACCTGGCCGGCGTGGGCAGCATGGCGGTCACCGTGCCGGAGGCGTGCAAGCTCTCCGACGCGCTCGCCGCCCAGCTGCGCACCAGGCTGGCCCTGAGTCCCGGAGCCGGCCGGTCGGCGGCCCGGATCAAGGACCTGCGCGCCCAGTGCGAACGACTGCGCGACCAGGTCGCGCTCGAGCCCGAGGTCGGTCGCGACTCCGTCGTCGACCGCCTGGCCAACCTGATGGCACGACTCGACGACGTCACCACGCGCGCCGGTCGGGGCGCCGACGTCGGAGGCCTCCTCGGGCCCCTCGAGCAGGAGGCGGCCGTCTTCGAGCGTGACCTCATCGTGGGCAACGCGCGTCGTCGTGGCGCCCGTGAGCAGGTGGCCGCGGCGCGCTCCCTGCTCGCCGACCTCACGACCCGCGCCGAGACGTTGCGCGAGCTGTCGCGGCGCTGCATCGCCACCGTCGACCCGGCGCCGCGCTACGCCGTGCCCGACCTGACGGCGCTGGGTCCGGTGCCCAACACCCCCGACGAGATCGGGCCCTACCTCGACCGGCTCCACCGGGTCGCGCAGGCACTCGCCATCGCCGACACCGCCTACTCCGACGCCCTCGCCGAGCACGCGGACCTCCTCGGGCTTCTCGACGCCTATGCCGCCAAGGCACGAGCCGTCGGGATCGGCGACCGCGACGACCTGATGACCAGCGAGCGCCGCGCGCGGGAGGTGCTGGGGCGCAGACCTGCCCCGATGAGCGTCTGCCGCGCCCTGGTGACCGCCTACCAGACGTGGCTCACCCAGTTCGACCCTGCTGCTAAGGACCTTTCATGAGCACCTGCACCCAGCCCGGTTGCACCGGCGAGATCCAGGACGGCTACTGCAACGTGTGCGGCATGGCCGGTGCCACCGGCGCCTCGGCCGCGTCGTCACCGGGTCCGGCTCCGGCGTCCGCCGCGAGCGCAGATCCGCCCGCGGCCGACGGTTCCGCCTGCACGCAGCCGGGTTGTGGGGGCTCGATCGAGTACGGCTACTGCAACACCTGCGGCATGGCGGCCGCGCCGTCGACGGGGGCCGCGACCGGCGCCGGCGGCCCGCAGGGCTCGGTGGCCGCCGTGGGCGACGAGGTCTCCGTCGCGACCTCGGCCAGCCGGGTGCAGTCCGCCGCCTTCGGCTCCGAGCGGGCCGCCGCCGGCTCCCTGGCCACGCGCCGAGCGCGCTCCGGTTCGCAACGGCTGCGCGCGGCACGGATCGGCGCCGGTCTGACGAGCGTGCCACCGGCGCCTCCCGTCGACCCGTCGCAGGCGATCAACCCCCACCCCGAGGTTCCCGAGTCCAAGCGCAGCTGCTCCAAGTGCGGCAACGCGATCGGCCGCACCCGCGACGGCGTACCCGGACGCACCGAGGGGTTCTGTCCCCAGTGCGGCCAGGAGTACTCCTTCACCCCCAAGCTCCAGCCCGGAGACATCGTCGCCGGCCAGTACGAGATGGTCGGCTGCCTGGCCCACGGCGGTCTGGGCTGGATCTACCTCGCCAAGGACAACAACGTCTCGGACCGGTGGGTCGTGCTCAAGGGCCTGCTCAACTCCGGCGACCCCGACGCGCTGGCCGCGGCGATCGCCGAGCAGCAGTTCCTCGCCCAGGTCGAGCACCCGCTGATCGTCGAGATCTACAACTTCGTCACCCACGAGGGCGCCGGCTACATCGTGATGGAGTACGTCGGGGGGCAGTCCCTCAAGCAGGTCCTGAAGGAGCGGATGCGCGCCCACGGCGGGACCTACGACCCCCTGCCGATCGACCAGGCGCTGGCCTACCTCATCGAGGTGCTGCCGGCCTTCCAGTACCTCCACGACCTCGGCCTGGTCTACTGCGACTTCAAGCCCGACAACATGATCCAGGTCGGCGACGCGATGAAGCTGATCGACCTCGGAGGTGTGCGCCGCATCGACGACCTCGAGTCGGCGATCTACGGCACGATCGGCTACCAGGCGCCCGAGGTCGCCCAGGTCGGCCCGAGCATCGCCTCGGACATCTACACGATCGGGCGCACGCTGCTGGTGCTGTGCATGGAGTTCCGTGGCTATCAGGGCACCTACCTGCACACCCTGCCGCCGGTGGAGTCCACCCCGCTCTTCGCCCAGAACGACTCGCTCTACTGGCTGATCGCCAAGTGCTGCGAGCCCGACCCCGCCGACCGCTTCGCCTCGGCCGACGAGCTGCGCACGCAGATGCTCGGCGTGCTGCGCGAGGAGATCGGCGAGCGCACCATCGGCACGGCGGCCACGTCGGTGGCCTCGGTGCTGTTCGAGGCGCCGACCACGTCCCGCTCGGTCCTCGAGTGGTCCCAGCTGCCCGACCTGCGCGACGACACCACCGACCCGCAGCACGCGTGGCTGTCCGGAGTGGGCGCCGAGGATCCCGCCGTACGGCTCAAGATGCTCACCGACGAGGCACCGGAGCAGTCGCCCGAGGTGCGCCTGGCCCGGGGGTACGCCGCGCTCGACCTCGCCGACGTCACGGCCGTCCACGCGATCGCCGCGGAGATGCTCGCCGAGGATCCGTGGGAGTGGCGAGCCCTCTGGATCGACGGACTGGCCTCGATGCAGGACCGTGACTGGGAGGGTGCGAAGGCGTCGTTCAACGCGGTCTACCAGCAGGTGCCGGGCGAGCTCGCCCCCAAGCTCGCCCTGGCGGTGGCTTGCGAGCGAGGCGGCCTGCCACAGGTCGCCGAGCGGCTCTACATCACCTGCGCCTCGACCGACGCCGCCTACATCGCGGCCGCCGCCTTCGGGGTGGCCCGGATCCGAGCCGAGCGTCGCGACGCCGCCGCGGCCGTCGAAGCCCTCGACTGGGTGCCGCGCACCAGCCGCGGGTACCCCGAGAGCCGCCAGCTGCGTGCCGAGGTGCTGCTGGGTCAGGGCTCCTCCGACCTCGCGGTCCTGGACCAGGCGATGCGCTCCATCGAGTCGGCGTCCATGGACCCGGCGACCCAGGGGCGCTACACCGTGCGGATCCTCGAGCAGGGGCTCGCCATCGTGCGGGCCGGAGGCGGCACGAAGAAGGCCACGATCGGTTCGTACGACGCCGACGAGTCCGGCCTGCGCACCGGCCTCGAGCGCGGCTACCGGCTGCTCGCCCGCGACGCCCAGGCGCTGCCCGAGCGCATCGAGCTCGTCAACCGGGCCAACGCCGTGCGCGCGTGGAGCCTGACATGAGCACCCCGACCAGCTGCCCGGCCTGCGGCGAGGCGCTCGCCGAGGGTGCGGCGTTCTGCGAGGCCTGCGGCTCGAAGGTGACCGCGACCGTGGACGCACCCGCGGCTGCCGGCGTCGACGTCTCGAGCGAGCCGGCGCCGTTCGACGAGCTGGGCAGCGGTCCGATCAGTGCCCCGACCCGGATCACCCCGCTCACGGGCTCCCCGGGACAGCAGGGGCCGGGAGCGCCCAGCGACCGACCGTGCCTGGCGTGCGGCGCCGAGGTGGACGGTGACGGCTACTGCACCTCGTGTGGCACCAAGCAGCCCAGCGAGCGCGATCACTTCCGCGAGACTCCTGCCTCGTGGGTGGCGGGTGTCTGCGACCGGGGCATCGTCCACGCCGGCAACGAGGACGCGATGGCACTGCTGGCCGACGAGCCGGCCGGGTCCCGCGCCGTGCTCGTGGTCCTCGACGGTGTCTCCAGCTCCATCGACTCCGATGTCGCCTCCCTGGCCGGCGCGCGAGCGGCGCGGGAGACCCTGCGCACCCCGCTCCCGCGAGGGATGGGCACCGACCAGGGGCGCGACGCTGCCGTGGCCGCTGCCTTCGCCCACACGATCGAGGCAGCCAACGGCGCCATCGTGGCGACGACCGCTGCGGACTCCGACAGCCCTGCGTCGGCGACGTTCTCGGTGGCGGTCGTGGAGGGCAACCGGCTCAGCGTCGCCAACATCGGCGACTCGCGGGTCTACTGGGTCCCCGATGTCGGCGAGACGCTCCAAGTGACCGTCGACGACTCGGCCGCCCAGCAGCTGATGGAGGCAGGCATGGACCGCGACGCCGCCGAGAACGGGCCGCAGGGGCATGCGATCACCCGCTGGCTGGGGCGCGACGCCCCTGACCTGACGCCTCGCGTCGCCGCGCTCGACCTGGCCGGTCCCGGCTGGGTGCTGAACTGCTCCGACGGGCTGTGGAACTACATCTCCGAGCCCAGCGCGATCACCGAGCAGGTCCGGGCGGTCGAGGCCACCGGGGCCACCGCACCGCTCGACGTCGCGCTCGGCCTGACGGCGTACGCCAACGCCTGCGGTGGCCGCGACAACATCACCGTGACCCTGGCAAGGATCGACGCACCCGCGCCCGCGACCGGGCAGAATCCTGTACCGACGAACGAGATCGACTGAGAGGCAGAGTCATGGCCGAGTTCACCGCAAGCGTCTTCCAGAACGAGTACCTCCCCGACGGAGGGACCGACGTCAACGCGATCGTGACGGTGACCTGCGCCGGTGCCGGCACCGCCGGCCAGACCGGCGGGGGAGCAGCAGGCGAGATCATCATCGTCGACACCTCCGGGTCGATGGGGCCGCAGACGATGGCAGCGGCCAAGCAGGCGGCCACCGCGGCGCTCAATGAGATCGTCGACGGCACGTGGTTCGCCGTGATCGCCGGCTCCGACCGGGCGATGCTGGCCTATCCCGCAGTCTCGTCCGGCCCCGGCCTGGTCCAGATGAGTGCCCAGACCCGCTCCCAGGCGCAGCAGGCCGTGAGCCGGTTCGTCGGCAGTGGCGGTACGGCGATCTCCACCTGGCTCGACCTCGCAGGCCAGCTGTTCGGCTCGGTCCCGCAGGTCACCCAGCGCCACGCGATCCTGCTCACCGACGGCGAGAACCGCGAGCGCGACGACACCTTCGAGGCCGCCATCGCTCGGGCGACCGGCTACTTCCAGTGCGACTGCCGCGGTGCGGGCACCGACTGGCAGGTCGACGAGATCCGGCGGATCTCCCAGGCACTGCTCGGCACCGTCGACATCATCCCCGAGCCCGCCCAGATGGAGACCCAGTTCCGCGAGATGATGCGGACCTCGATGTCGCGAGGCGTCGCCGAGGCCCAGCTGCGCGTCTGGTCGCCCCAGGGTGCCCAGGTGCTCTTCGTGCGTCAGGTCTCCCCGACCGTCGAGGACCTCACCGACCGCCGGGTCGTGATCAACCCCTTGACCGGCGGCTACCCCACGGGAGCGTGGTCCGACGAGTCGCGCGACTACCACGTCGCGGTCCGCGTGGCCGCCAAGGCGATCGGCCAGGAGCAGCTGGCCGCCCGCGTCATGCTCGCGGTCGGGGACGACGTGCTCGCGCAGGCGCTGGTGAAGGCGACCTGGTCCGGCAACTCCGAGCTGACCGCCAAGATCGACCAGCAGGTCGCCCACTACACCGGGCAGACCGAGCTCGCCGCGATGATCCAGGAGGGCCTGGCCGCCAAGGCGTCGGGTGACGAGGCCACCGCGACCACCAAGCTCGGCAGGGCCGTGCAGCTCGCTGCCGAGACCGGCAACGACGAGGCGACGTCCAAGCTCAAGAAGGTGGTCGACGTCCAGAACGAGCGTGAGGGCACCGTGCGCCTCAAGGCGGCCATCAACAAGGCCGACGAGATGGCGCTCGACACCGCCTCGACCAAGACCACTCGGATCAAGAAGTAAGGCAGCAGCCATGAAGTGTCCTGCCGGTCACGAGACCACCGCCACCGACTACTGCGACACGTGCGGCCTGGCGATGGATGCCCCGGCGCCGTCGGCTCCGGTCGACGACGCGCCCGCGAGCGTGGCCACGCCTCCTGCTGCCTCGGCGGACGTCTGCCCCCACTGCTCCCAGGCGACTCCGCCGAACGCATTGTTCTGCGAGAACTGCGGCTACGACTTCACCACGGGGGCGCTCCCACGCCCGCCCGAGCCTGCGTCCTCGCTGGATCTCTCCGCTGGGTCCGGCGCCGGCGCCGAGGCCGGCGGAGAGGCCGGCGACTCCGACGTACCCGGCGCGGCTGCCGACCTCAACCCGTCACCGACCCTGGACGACGCCTGGGTCGCGGAGATCTGGATCGATCCCGACTGGTACGCCGACCAGCAGAGCCCCGACCCGCTGCCCTCGCCCGGGCTGCCCGCGGTCGTCGCGCTGCGGCACGCGTCGGTGCTGATCGGACGCTCCTCGCGCAGCCGCAACATCGACCCCGGCATCGAGCTCGACTCCGACTCCGGGGTCAGCCGCCGCCACGCCCAGCTGACCACCGACGGCTCCCGCTGGTTCGTCGAGGACCTCGGCTCCTCCAACGGCACCTACGTCGGTGGAGTCCTCGGCTCCCTGCCGACCACCGCGATTCCGGTCGGGCAGAAGACCGAGGTCGCCGGCGACGACCGGGTCTACCTCGGCGCCTGGACGCGGATCGTGATCCGCAAGGCGCAGCCGGGGGAGACAGCCTGACGGTGGTTGAGGTGCGAGGAGCGCCAGCGACGAGCCTCGAAACCTGGTGACGTGCTGGCGGCGGTGACTCCCGTCTCGCGGTCCCGACCTCGTGCCTCGGTCGGGCGCTCGCTCGACGTGCGCGGTCGACGCCGGTGCCTGCTTCGTCGGCCCCGGCTACCGCTTCGTGGCGATGAGGGTCGAGGCGTCGGGAGCGACCATCACCTCCACGGTGGTGAACCGCTCGTCGGTCAGCCACTGCTCCCGCAGCACGTCGACGCGTCCGTGGGCGATCGGCGGCCAGCTCTCGCAGGGGGTGAAGTCGTCGAGGACCACGATGCCGCCGTCCTCGACGAGGTCGGCCACCGCGTCGACCCCGACCTCACCGGGCTGGCCGGAGTCGAGGAAGAGCAGCGAGAACGGGCCCTTGTCCATGAGGGTCGACCAGTTGGCGGCGAGGACCTCGACGAGCGGGTCGTCGTGGAAGATCTCGGTCGCGGCACGCGCCAGCTTGGGGTCGAGCTCGGCGGTCACGATGGTGGCCTTCTCGCCGCGCACCCCCGAGCGCAGCCACGCCGTACCGACGCCGCAGCCGGTGCCGAACTCGGCCATCGTGCCGTCGCGGGTGGCCGCGAGCATGGCGAGCAGTCGCCCGGTCTCGTTGCGGCAGAACGACACGTAGCCGGCACGCCGGGAGACGGCGAAGGCGCGCTCGACCACAGGGGGAAGATCGGGGGAGGCGCTCATGGGAGGAGTCTTTCCCCGCGTCTTTCATCGTAAGACTTCCGTCTCGCCATCCGAACACTTCTGGAAAGACGGTGGTCGAACGAGGTCTCCGGTCGTAGGCTCACCGCACCATGCGGAGCGTACTCGTACTTATTGAGCGCCGCGACGAGGCCCAGCAGACCTGATCTGCTCGTGAGGCCCCCTCGTCGCGGTGTCAGTCCCGCGCACCCGGGTTCTTCGGCTCTCACACTCAGCTCCTCGGCACCGTCTGCTGATCGTTCATCGATCGTGCGCAGGCCGTGCTCGTAGATGTCTCCGCGGCGGCACGCTCTCAGCACGTGCGCGATCCGCATCCCTGACGGTCCAGTCCCGGCGTGTGATCCGCGTCGGTCGGTCCCACCGCGGGGTCATCTCCGGACACGGCACCAGGCCGCCGGAGCACCACCCACCGGGTCGGGCGCACGACGTACCGACCAGCACGCCGGACCAACCGAAGGAGACCGACATGTACGACCTGTATCCCGACTGGGGCCCCGCGAAGCACCGCGCCGAGGAGCCTCGGATGGGCGCCGCCACCAACCCCGCCCTGCAGGCGGCCCTCGACCTGCGAGACAACGGCGGCCAGCGCCCCGACGACAACTAACGTCTCCCCACGTGAACCAGACCGCCATGAGCACTCCGACCACTCCCACCACGGACGCGTCCGACCAGACGAGCACCGTCCGCCTCGCCGTCATCCCCGGCGACGGAATCGGTCAGGAGGTGACTGCCGAGGCCCTCAAGGTGCTCGAGGTCGTCGCCCCCGACGGAGTGACGTTCGAGCAGACTCGCTACGACCTCGGTGCCGAGCGCTACCTCGCGACCGGTGAGGTGCTGCCCGACTCGGTGCTCGCCGAGATCCGGGACCACGACGCGATCCTGCTCGGTGCCGTCGGCGGCAAGCCCAACGACCCGAACCTCCCTCCGGGGATCCTGGAGCGCGGCCTGCTGCTGCGCCTGCGGTTCGAGCTCGACCACTACGTCAACCTCCGCCCCTCGCGGATCTTCCCGGGCGTCGCCTCACCCTTGGCGAACCCCGGTGAGGTCGACTTCGTCGTCGTCCGTGAAGGCACCGAGGGCCCCTACACGGGCAACGGGGGAGCCCTGCGTGTCGGCACCCCGCACGAGGTCGCCACCGAGGTCTCGGTCAACACCGCCTTCGGCGTGGAGCGCGTCGTGCGCGACGCCTTCGCCCGCGCCCAGCGTCGACCGCGCCAGCAGCTCACCTTGGTCCACAAGACCAACGTGCTGGTCAACGCCGGATCGGTGTGGTGGCGGATCACCCAGGCCGTGGCAGAGGAGTTCCCGGAGGTCACCGTCGACTACATGCACATCGACGCGGCGATGATTCACATGACGGTCAACCCGTCGCGTTTCGACGTCATCGTCACCGACAACCTCTTCGGCGACATCATCACCGACCTCGCCGGCGCGATCAGCGGCGGCATCGGCCTGGCGGCCTCCGGCAACATCAACCCGGACCGGACCGCCCCGAGCATGTTCGAGCCGGTCCACGGCTCGGCGCCGGACATCGCCGGCCAGCTCAAGGCAGACCCGACGGCAGCGATCCTGTCGGTCTCCCTGCTCCTGGACCACCTCGGACACCCCGACGCGGCAGCGGCCGTCGAGGCAGCGGCCATCGCCGACCTCGCCGACCGTGACGCGTCGACCGCGCGATCCACGCCGGAGATCGGCGACGCCATCGCCGCGCGAGTAGGTGGCTGAGCGCCCGCTCTCCTAGACCGTCGACGGCCGGGCCACGCAGCAGCGTGACCCGGCCGTCGCCTCATTTCGTAGGAAGTCCCACTAACGTGACCCTCATGCAGATCAGCACCACGCTCACCACGACGCCCACCTCCGACGAGCGGCTGGCCGAGATCCTGGCCGACCCCGGGTTCGGGACGCACTTCACCGACCACATGTTCATCGTCGAGTGGACCCCGGACCTGGGCTGGCACGACGCCCGCATCGAGCCCTACGGCCCCCTCAGCCTGGATCCCGCGACTGCGGTGCTGCACTACGCCCAGGAGACGTTCGAGGGCATGAAGGCCTACCGGCACCCCGACGGGTCGGTGTGGTCCTTCCGGCCCGAGCAGAACGGCGCGCGGATGGTCCGGTCCAGCCAGCGACTGGCCTTGCCCGAGCTGCCCGTGGAGGATTTCGTCCAGGCGGTCGACGCTCTCGTCGAGGTCGACCAGCGCTGGGTCCCCGATGCGAGCGCGGGGGAGAAGAGTCTCTACCTGCGCCCGTTCATGATCGCGACCGAGGCGTTCCTCGGCGTACGACCCAGCCAGCACGTGACCTTCATGGTGATCGCGAGCCCCGCCGGCGCCTACTTCAAGGGCGGCGTGAAGCCGGTCAGCCTCTGGCTCACCGAGGAGTACACCCGCGCCGGTCGGGGTGGGATGGGCGCTGCCAAGACCGGCGGCAACTACGCCAGCTCGCTCGTGGCGCAGCAGGAGGCGACGTCGCACGGCTGCGACCAGGTGGTCTTCCTCGACGCCCAGGAGGGCCGCTACGTCGAAGAGCTCGGCGGGATGAACCTCTACTTCGTGCATGCCGACGGCCACATCGTGACCCCCGGCACCGGCACGATCCTCGAGGGCATCACCCGCGCGAGCATCATCGAGCTGGCCCAGAAGATGGGCCACCGCGTCGAGGAGCGTCGCTTCTCCATCGACGAGTGGCGCGAGGGCGCCACCAGCGGACAGATCACCGAGATCTTCGCGTGCGGGACCGCTGCGGTGGTCACCCCCGTCGGGGAGCTTCTGTGGGACGGCGGCTCGGTGCCGAGCGTGCCGGCCGGTGATGTCGCGGAGCGGATCCGCGCCCAGCTCGTCGACCTCCAGTTCGGTCGCGCCGATGACGCGTTCGACTGGATGCACCGCATCGTCTGACCGGACCCCATCGGGAAGGCAAGGCATACCTTGGTAAGGTGAGGCTTACCTGAATCAAGGAGTGCCATGCTGAACACCTTCCGACCCGCCGGACGCGGGTTGCTGTCCACCACCGGGGCCCTGGCCCTGGTCGTCGCCCTCGCCGGCTGCGGCTCCGACGAGACCGACGAAGCCACGTGGACCGGCGACGCGCCCGAGGGCTCCTCGTCCTCCCTGCCGGTCACCATCGAGCACAAGTACGGCGAAACCGAGTTCACCGAGGTGCCCGAGCGGGTCGTGGTGGTCGGGCTCCAGGAGCAGGACACCCTGATCGACCTGGGCATCGTCCCGGTCGGCATCACCTACTGGTTCGGCGACGAGGACGGCATCAACCCGTGGGCCGAGAGCGCTCTGCCCGACGGCGCCGAGATGCCGGAGGTGCTCGACTCCACCAACGGCGTCCCGGTCGAGAAGGTCGCCGCGCTCTCGCCCGACCTGATCATCGGCGAGTACTCCGCGATGACCGAGGACGAGTACGAGCTGCTCTCCCAGATCGCGCCCACGCTGGCGCAGTCCGGTGAGTACGCCGACTACAGCATGCCCTGGCAGGAGATGGCGCTGAAGATTGGCCAGGCCGTCGGCCAGGAGGAGGAGATCACCGAGAAGATCGACGCGGTCGAGGCGCAGTTCGAGCAGTACGCCGCCGACAACCCCGACTTCGAGGGCACGACCACGGCGCTCGTCACGCCGTACGAGGGCCTGTTCGTCTACGGGCCCGACGACCCGCGGGCCCGACTCCTCGAGGAGCTCGGCTTCGACACCCGCACCTCGGCGCTCTTCGACGAGCAGAGCGACTTCGGATCCTCCCTGAGCGCTGAGAACACCGGTGACCTCGACGACATCGACGTCACCGTCTGGTACGACCGTGAGGCCGAGGCGGACGTCGCGAAGGTCTACGAGGGCACCACTGCCTTCGAGGAGGGCCGGTGGGTCGACATCTCCGACGCCGACGGCGCCTACTACGTGGCGCACAGCTTCACCAACACCCTCGCGCTGCCCTACGTGCTGGAGCGCTACGTGCCGCAGCTCGCGGCCGCCGTCGACGGCGATCCCGACACGGTGCCGCCCACGCCGGCTCCCTGAGTCCTGCGCCCTCACGACCCCGCCACCACAGGGTGGGTGGGGTCGTGCGCGTAGCCGACCTGGTTCTTCGGGGTTGGCCCTGGTGGTCACCGTGGGTGGGCCGCGCGCGTAGCCGACCTGCTCCCGCCGTCAAGGAGCTCGCCGCGCTCGCCCGCTTCGCGGCACCTTCGGTGTCTTGACTGCGGGACCCGGTAGGTCGGCTTGTACGGCGCACGGGGCGACGACCGACCTCGCTCCGCTCGGCGGGCGCCGCCCGCGCAAGCGCGGCCCCACCCGTCCCATGAGTCACATTGCCTCGTCGAGAGGTCACAGACGACACGAAATGTGGCCTGGAACGTGCAGTCTTCGCCCACTCGATGAGGCGATGTGAAGCATGTGACGGGTGGGGCGCCCGCGCATGCGGCGGCGTGGGCGGAGCCCTCGCCGTTGAGCGCGCCGTTCAGTCGACCGGGAGAGGCTCGCAGTCAACGGATGCCGCAGGCACCGCGCAGCGGTCGAGCGCAGCGAGATCCTTGACGGCGAGACCCGGTCGACTACGCGCGCGGGCGCCCCACCCACCACGAGGAACACGCCAGAGCGAGGAGCCCGGGCGCCCCACCCACCACGAAGAACATTCCAAACCGAGGAGCGCGAGCTACCCAGCAGCCCCGCCGTCGACCTGCTCGACCTCTGGTCGGCCACCGAAGAACACCACCGGGACCAGCAACCCCACCAGCAGCACGGTGTCGACGACGAGCACCAGCAGCAGCAGGCTCATGATCGACCCGGTGAGCGGAGAGCAGGCGACGATCACGACGAGGGCGCCCCACAACAGCCAGGTCGCCCGCCCGCCGCGTTGGGCGATGAGGGCGTAGACGAGAAGCTGGATCATCGAGAGCAGCGTGCCCAGGATCGCGAACTGCCAGAGGCGGTCCTCGATGGCGGCGTACTGGTCCCCGCCGACGAAGACGAGGGCGAAGGACGAGAGCACGTAGGTGGCCGCGATCCCGACGACACCCAGCCCGGCGACAGCGCCCAGGCTGAGTCGCAGAGCCCGCCGGCGCTCGTTGGCGTCGGCCATGTCGGGGAAGGCGACCACGACGACGAACTGGGGGAGGAACAGGACCGCCTTGGTGAGGATCAGGCCGCCGGCGTAGAGCCCGGAGTCGGCGTTGCCGAGCACGCTGCGGGCGAGGATGACGTCGACGTTGGTGACGGCGAAGAAGGCCAGCAGGGCCTGGGAGTTGTGGCCGAGCTCGCGGAAGAGCGCTCGGAAGCCGTGGTCCTCGTCCGAGGGCCTGGTGTCGTGGGGCGCCCGGTCTCGTAGCGCGACCATCCCCACGGCGACCGGGGCGAGCGCGCCGATGAAGACGCCGAGGATGGCCGTGAACTCCTCCGGGCGCCACAGGATCAGGGCGGTCCCGACCGCGAGCCGCGGGACCCCCGCCGCGGCGTACAGCACCGCGAGCGGGCGCCACCGGCGTTCGCCCTGAAGTGTGCCGGCCTGCCCGCCCATCACGGTCAACGGCACGGCGATGGCGCCGACCAGGAGCGCTGTGAGCAGGCTCTCGAGGCGCAGCAGGTGGTTGACGAGGGGCGCGGCCACGGCCAGCGACACGCCGAGGACGACCGCGGTCAGCCAGGTGACACGTCGGATCCCCGCCTCGATCACCGACACGTCGCCGGGGGTGGAGGAGATGCGACGGGCCGCCGTCGCCTGCAGGGCGAGCTGGGCCACGCTGACGACCATCAGCAGGTTCATCACGGCCGCGAACGCGCCGTACTGGTCCGGTCCGAGGGCCCGTGCGGCGATGATCGTGAAGCCGTACGTCGCGACGTTCATGGCCCCGATCGCCACGGCGATGACCCCGCCGTTGGTCACCGCTTGCTTGGACGTCGCCTCGGGCACTCCGGGAGTGTTCCACAGCTCCTGAAGCGCACACCTGAGGAGGGGCTCACCCGTACAGTGGGCGCGCCATGCACGACACCAGGGGGACGGACCGCAGCTCCGACGAGCGCGACGGTGCGCGACGGGCGACCGCACTGACGTTCACGGCCTACCTGGCGCTGGCCGTCCTGATCCTGACCGAGAAGTTCGGGGAGACGACGTCCGACACCCGACTGGACCTGACCAACGCGCCCACCGAGTTCCTGCGCGACACCTTCACGCTGTGGAACTCCCAGGTCTCGCTGGGTGAGCTGCAGAACCAGGCCTACGGCTACCTGTGGCCGCAGGGACCCTTCTTCTCCGGACTGGCCGAGATCGGCGTCCCGGGCTGGGTGACCGAGCGACTGTGGTCGGTCCTGGTGCTGGTCGTCGCCTGCGAGGGCCTCCGCCGCGTGGCGCTCGCCCTCGAAGCCAATGTGTGGGCGGCCGCGATCGCCGGCCTGGCCTACGGGCTCAGTCCGCGCATGGTGGCCGAGCTCGGTGTGCGCAGCGCGGAGATCCTGCCGGGCGCGGTGCTTCCGTGGGCCCTGCTGCCGCTGGTGTACGCCGTGACGGGACGGCTGCGGCCGTGGCGGGCGGCGCTTCTCTCCGCGGCCGCCTTCGCATTCAGCGGCGGCGTCAACGGCACGGCGACCTTCGCTCCGGCCGTGCTGCTGATCGTGGTCGTCGCCTGGGCTGTCCTGTCGCATCGCCTGTCGTGGCGCTTCGGCTTCGGCTGGGCCGGGCTGATGGTGGCCGTCAACGCGTGGTGGGCCATCTCGCTCGTGCAGTTCGGTGCCTACAGCCCGCCGTTCTTCGACTTCGTCGAGGACGCCCGGACCACGACCCGCACCGCCGGGTTCTCCAACGGGCTACGGGGGACGAGCAACTGGGTCGACTACATCGTCGTGGGAGGTCGACGCTGGTGGCCCGCCGGGTACGACGTCTCGTTCGACGCGTGGGTGGTGCTGGCCAGCGGCGCGGTGGCGGCGCTCGGTCTGCTGGGGCTGCTGCGCTATCGCGGGGTGCTCCGAGTACCGCTGCTCATCTCGGCGACCGTGGGGATCATCGCGATCTGCATCGCGCACACGGGGCCTCTCGACAGCCCTCTCGCACAACCGCTCCAGGACCTGCTGGACGGTCCGTTGGCCCCGCTGCGCAACGTCCCCAAGGCGGATCCCGTGCTGCGTGTCCCGCTGAGTCTCGGTCTGGCGGTCCTGCTCACCCAGGTGTTCGGCGCCCTGCGGGGAAAGAACCCCTGGCGTCGCGTCACGGCCGGAGCGCTGGCGGGAGCCATCGTGGCGGGAGTGGCCACCATGGCCGCGCCGGTCGCCGGCGCCAACCTGCGCACGCCGGGCTGGACGGAGTTCCCGGACTACTGGGAGGCGACGTCGGACTACCTGGACGCGACCCGCGGCGACGGTGCGGCGTGGATCGTGCCGGGCTCCGGCTTCGGGATCCAGACCTGGGGCTGGACGATGGAGGAGCCGATGCAGGTCCTCGGTGACTCCTCGTGGGTCACCCGGTCCCAGGTCCCGTTGGTGCCCGCCGCCACGATCCGGATGCTGTCGCGACTCGAGCTGTACTTGACGACCGGTGCCGGGTCGCCGTACCTGTCCCAGATGCTGCGTCGTGTCGGGATCAGCCGGATCGTGCTGCGCAACGACCTGGACCAGCAGGTCGCGCAGTCGACGCCGGCCAACCTCGTCGACGTCGCCCTGGCCCGTTCGCCCGGCATCGAGCAGGTCGCCACCTTCGGGCGGCTGGACTTCGGGCCGGCGATCGAGGTCTTCGAGCTGACCGAGGACCGCGGCAGCGGGGTCGAGGGCGTCGACGGCTATCAGCTGCGCGACGTGGACGACTCGGTGACGGTGGCATCCTCCGTCGAGGACGCCATCTTGGCGGTCGGTGCCGGGCTGGTCGGCGACGACCAGGCCATGCTGGTCCAGGGCGAGCAGGGCTGGGACCAGCCCGCGGACATCCAGGGCGACGGCTTCCAACGTCGCGAGCGCGCCTTCGGGCGCGTTCACCAGGCGGAGAGCAACGTGATGGCGCCGCAGGATCCCTACCGCGGGGATCGCGTGCTGCCGAACTACCCCGGGCCGCCGGGGGCTCGCCCGGTGGTGGCGGTCTACGACGGGATCGCCGACGTCACGGCCTCCACCTCGGCGGGGTACGCCGACATCATCGGCGAGGTCCGTCCGGAGAACGCCCCGTGGTCGGTCCTCGACGGCGATCGGGACACCTTCTGGAAGACCGCCCCCTTCGTCGACCCGCGCGGGCAGTGGATCGAGGTCGACCTCGGCGAGACGACAAGCCTGGGCGAGATCACCCTGCAGCAGGCGACGGCGCCACTCGGTCTGCAGAGCGTCGACCGGTGGCAGGTGACCCTGGGGGACACCACGGCGCTCGCCTCCAACGATCCGTTCACCGGACGCGCCCGGGCCGATCTCGGCGACGCCGAGGGACGACGTCTGCGCATCACGGTGGACCGCACCGGCAATGCCGCGGAGCCGGTCGGCCTCGCCGAGCTCAGCGTCGAGGATCTCTCCGTCTCGCGTGCGTTGCGGCTGCCGGACGCCGGCCTGGACGCCGCCGCCGACCTGCTCTTCGATGCCTTCCCCGAGCGCCGCGCGTGCATCAGCACGTTGCTGGGTCCCGACTGCGACCTGCAGCGCCAGCGCGCCAGCGAGGAGACGGCCGGCATCGATCGGGTGTTCTCGGTGCCCACCGGCGGACGCTGGGACGTCACGGGTCTCGTCGTGGCCCGCTCATCGCTGGCCACTCCCGAGCTCATCCGGCCTCAGTCGGGACCCCAGCTGCTCGGCAGCTCCTGGTTCGGCCAGGACCCCGCAGTCTCGCCGCGGATGGCCTACGACGGCGACTCCACGACGTCGTGGTTGGCAGACCCGCGCGACCGCGAGCCGGCGCTGAGGATCGACCTCGGGCGCACCCGCACCCTGCGGTCCCTCAGCATCGAGGCCCCTGCGCCGATCGCGAAGTCCCCGACCCGCGCCGTGATCGAGGCCGGTGGCGAGTCGAGAACGGTGAGTCTCGGTGCCGGCGGGGGAGACGCGGAGTTCGAGCCACTGCGCGGGCGTCGGGTCACGATCACGTTCTCTCGCCCCGGGGACGAGGACTTCTACACCTTGGGCCTTCGCGAGATCACGCTCGCCAACGCGCGTCTCACCCGAACCCTGGACGGCGCCGGCCCGACCGGTGCCGTCTGCGGCTTCGGACCCACGCTGGTGGTCGACGGTCAGGAGATCCGGACCCGCGTCTCCGGTCAGATCGGCTCCGTCGTCGCCAAGGGTCAGCTGGCCGTCGAGCCCTGCGGGGTGCGAGGGCGCATCGCGCTCGACGCCGGGCAGCACCGCGTCGAGCTGCGGTCCACCGCCCAGTTCCAGCCGGTCGCCCTCAAGCTCGACAGCGTCGAGGAGCCCGCACCCGTCGAGCGCTCGAGGTCGCTGGAGGTGGTGGCGGAGAGCGAGACGCGACGGGTGGTCCGCGTCGGGGCCGGTGAGGCGGCGATCCTCTCGCTGCCCCAGAGCTTCAACGTCGGCTGGGCCGCCACCGTCGACGGCCGCACCCTGACACCGCTGCAGGTCGACGGGTGGTCGCAGGGGTGGCTGGTCCCCGAGGACGTCGCCGGTGACGTGGTGCTGACCTACGAGCCGCAGCGGGCCTATGTCGTGCTGCTGATCGCCGGGCTGGTCGTGATGGGGCTCGTCGTGCTCGCCGGTGCCGGTATCGGGGTCGTGACGCGACTGCGGCCCGCCCGCGCCCCCGACGGCGTCGGCGACGGCGTACGGCCCCTCGCGTCTGGTCGGCACCGACGTCGCCGCGTGACGTCCCTGACCGTCGGCTCCATCGGCCTGGGGACTGTCGGCCTGCTGGCCGGTGGTCCGGTCGTGGCCATCGGGGCCGTCGCGGGCTTCGGGCTCGCCTCACGGCCACGCTGGGCGCAGACCGCGACCGCAGCGGTGCTGCTCGGTGCCGTCGTGGCGCTGGTCATCCAGGTCCAACGGGAGCAGCAGTTCCCCTGGGACGGGATCGACCTGGCGACCGGTTTCGGACTGGCACTCGGCCTCGCGTCGTGCGTCCACCTACGACGGTCCACGCCCCGTGCGTCCTGAGGGGCGTCCGGCGGGTCGCCCTGGGGCGAGGCGGCACACCTCCCGGACCGACCTCGGCTGGTCGGCACTCCTCACCCTGGCGATCACCGGGCCCCTGCTCCTGGGGTCGGGCTACTGGCTGGTCGGGGACATGGTCTTCGTCCCGGACCAGCCCTGGAAGTCCGCCTGGCTGGGCCTCGACGGATCGTTGCCTCGTGCCGTGCCGATGGATGCCATCGTCTCGGTGCTCACCCAGGTGGTCCCCGGCTCGGTCGTGCAGCGGGCGTTCCTCGTCGGCGCGCTGGTGCTCGGCGGCATCGGCATCGGCCGCCTGGTCCGCGAACGTGCCTGGTACGCCCGCGCCGCCGCGATCGGCATCTTCCTCTGGAACCCCTGGGTGCACGACCACCTCCAGATCGGTCAGTGGGCGATCCTGTGCGGCTACCTGGCGCTGCCCTGGGTCGCGCTGGCAGCCCGTCGTTACCGCCGCGACGTGCGTGCCGGGTGGGCGCCGGTGGCCGTGGCGCTGACGGTCTCCGCCGTGTGCAGTCCGTCCAGCGGGGTGATGGCCGTGGCGGTCGTCGCCGTCCTGGGACTGCGCAGGTCCTGGCCCTCGTGGTCGCTCCTGGGGGTGCTGTCGCTCGTTGCCAACCTGCCCTGGCTCCTCCCGTCCCTGCTCGCTCGTCCCAGCACGGTCACCACCGACGGGGTCTTCGAGCTGTTCGCTCCCCGCGCCGAGTCGTCGCTCGGCGTGCTGCCCAGCCTGGTGACGCTGGGGGGCACGTGGAAGTCGTCCATCGTGGCGGGGGAGCGCACCAGCGCGGTCGTCGTCGGTCTCGCCGTTGCCCTGAGCCTGGCTGCGCTCCTCGGGGCGGTGCGCCGTGGGCGCAGCGGTCCGGCCGCCGAGGAGGTACGGCGACTCGCCGTCCTGGCCGCGGGTGCCCTGCTGGTCGCGGCCGTGCCCGCCCTCGGGGGTGCCGGCCTCCTCGAGTGGCTCGGCGACCGGGTCGCCGCGTTCGCGCTGCTGCGCGACGCCCACCGCTTCCTGGCCCCGGCTGCGCTGCTCCTTGCCGTCGGCCTGGGCTCGGCGGTGGCCTGGGCGCGCGAGCAGGTCGCCCCGGGCCGCGAGTCCCTGTGGGCGGTAGCCGGACTCCTCGTGGTCGCCCCGATGCTGCTGCTGCCGAGTCTCGCGTGGGGGGCAGGCGACCTCGAGCGTTCGACGTACCCCGACGACTGGCAGACGGTGGCGGACCAGATCGGTGCGGAGGAGGAGTCGACCACGATCGTCCTGCCGTGGGCGGGCAGCTACCGGACTTTCGACTGGGCCGATGACCGGGCGGTGCTCGACCCCGCGCCGCGCTACCTGCCGGGCGAGGTGTTGATCGACGATCGCACCTTCGTCGACGGCGTCGAGATCGGCTCCGAGGATCCGCGGGTGGGGGACGTGACGCTCGCCCTGGAGGCGTCGACCCCCGTCGATGCTGCCCGTGAGCTGCGCCGTCTCGGCGTCACCTGGGTGCTCCTCGAGCGAGGGCAGGGCGACCAGGCCGTGCCGACAGGTCGCACCGCCCACGACGGCCAGGACCTCGTGCTCGTCGACCTCCGGACCACGACGGTCGGGGGAGCAGCCCCCGAGCCCGTCCGATCGGCGACGCGATCTAGTCACGGGGACTACGCCCCCCTGGTCATAACGGGTCACGTCGGTGCGTTCGTGTTGCTGATCGGCGGTTTCGGTCGCATACTCCGTCCTGGGAGTAATCGCCGTCACAGTAGCCGGGGTTGACTTCCGCGAGGTCTTTGGGAGGGGACCGAGCACATGAAGACTGGACCAAATGCGGGTGCCGCAGGCATCGGGAGCACGCTCAACGTCATCGTGGCCGCCGTCGTCGGCGCCGCCGCGGCCACAGCGCTGACCGTCGGCGGCGTCAACGCCGCCAAGGGAGACCAGAAGCCGGTCGCCCAGTCCAAGCTGAGTCAGTACTCCGAGAAGTAGGCATCTGGCGCCCGCGCCCCTCCTGTGAGCGGGGCCGGGTGCGCCTGCGAATCGAGGTCCCCCCGGGAGGGTGGGGACCGGTGCTGCTGACGGCTTGGGAGGGCCCTGATGCTGCAGATCGTCATACCTGCGTACAACGAGGCGAACCGGCTACCACGCACGCTGCGTGAGCTCCGGCGCTTCGTCCGCGACCATCGCGCGCGCCTCGGTGCCGTCGAGGTCATCGTCGTCGACAACGCCTCGACCGACGAGACCGCCGCCCTGGCGGCCGCCGCGGACTGCCGGGCGCTGCCGGTGCGCGTGCTCTCGTGCGCGACTCGGGGCAAGGGGGCGGCCGTCGCTGCCGGGATCGCCGTCACGGACGCCGACGTCGTGGCGTTCATGGACGCCGACGGGGCCACGCACCTGGACGCACTGCTGGAGTCGACGCGGCTGATGGCCCTGGGCGTCGATGTGGCGATCGGCTCGCGTGCGGCGCACGGATCGGACACGGCCGCGCGGCACAGTCGCCTGCGCGAGTCCGGGGCCCGACGCTACCGGTCGTTGACCGGCCGCATCGTCCCGGGGATCAGCGACACCCAGTGCGGGTTCAAGGTCTTCCGCGGCGACGTGGCCCGTACGGCGTTCGCCGGCCTGCGCACGGCCGGCTTCTCCTTCGACGTCGAGCTCCTGGCCCGGGTGCAGCGCGGCGGTGCCCGGGTCGTGGAGTTCCCCGTGCAGTGGGCGGACGTCCCCGGCTCGACGTTCGAGCCGTTGCGTCATGGCGCCGGGGCGTTCCTCAACCTCGCCGTGATCGCCTGGCAGCTGCGCCTGGTGCCCGCTCGGGTGAACGGCGTCGACGCGTCGCTCGCGCCGTCCTCGGCAGCGTTGTCGCAGCTGGCGGTCGAGGCCTGACATGACCGTGACCCCGGGCAGCACTCCTCTCGCCGGCACCCGTGCCGTGGTCGTGAACTGGCGCGACCTCGAGCACAGCCTCGCCGGCGGGTCGGAGCGCTACGCCTGGGAGTACGCCAAGGCGCTGCTCGCTGCCGGTGCGCAGGTCGAGTTCATCACCGCTCGCGATCGCGGGCAGTCACGCCGCGACCTGCGCGACGGCATCGAGATCCGCCGTGGCGGGGGTGCCTTCGGGTTCTACGCCTTCGCTGCGCTGTCCCTGCTGCGTCGTCGCCGATCGGTCGACGTCGTCATCGACCCCGAGTGCGGGATCCCCACCTTCTCCCCGCTCTTCGTCCCGAGCACCACGGCCGTGGTGCTCGTCGTCCACCACGTCCACCAGGATCAGTTCTCGACCTACTTCCCGGCGCCGCTCGCGCGACTCGGGCAGTGGCTGGAAAGGGTTGCCATGCGCCGCGTCTACCGACGTCGCCGTACGGTCGCGGTCTCGGAGTCCACCCGTCAGGAGATGGTCGACCAGCTGGGTTGGAGCACTCCCGTCGAGATCATCGGCAACGGCACGACCGTGCCGCCGGTCGACCTGCGCGACGGTGAGCACGACGAGGCCTACGCGGCCAAGGACCTCGACCGGGTGGTGGTGCTGGGTCGCCTCGTGCCCCACAAGCGCGTCGACCTGGTGCTGCACGCCCTGCACGCGTTGCGCGACGAGCGCCCGCACCTGCACCTCGACGTGTGCGGCAAGGGGCCCGAGCTCGACCGGCTCCGGTGGGTCGCCGCCGACCTGGACCTGGCCGACCGGGTGACGTTCCACGGCTACGTGGCCGAGGAGACCAAGCAGGAGATCCTTCGCCGAGCGGCCCTGCACGTCTGTGCCTCCGACATCGAGGGATGGGGTCAGGTCGTCATCGAGGCGGCCGGCTACGGCATCCCCACGGTGGCGCGCGACGTCCCCGGACTGCGTGACTCCATCCGCGACGGGGAGACCGGGTTCCTGGTCGAGGACGACGTCGACCTCGACGTGGTCCAGCAACGCCTCACCGGCGCCATCCGGACCGCACTGACGGAGCTCGAGGCTCCGGAGAACCGACGCCTGGCCTTCAAGGCCAGCACCACATGGGCGGCCGGCTTCAGCTGGTCGCGCATGCACCAGGACGCCGTGGACCTCGTGGTCGACGAGCGCCAGGCCCGTAGCGGCCCCCGCACCACCACTGCTGCACCCACTGCTCCACCGAGTGCTCCCACCGCGGCTCCTGCTGCGTCCATCGAGAGGTAATCATCATGCGTCGAGTCATCAGCACCACCCTCATCGGGCTCGGGGCGTTCCTGATCATGGCCGCGGTCCTGGTCAAGTTCTACGCCCACCCGAGCCTGGCCACCATGCCGACCAACTACGAGTCGACCACCGAGCTCCAGGCGATCGACGCGACGATCTTCGACGCCTCGACGCTGGAGCCGAAGAGCACCGACCTGGCGATCTCGTCCTACACGGTGGCCGACAGCGACGTGGCGACGCCCGACGGCGTCGTGGTCTGGGTCAACCGCACCTCGATCCTCGACACCAGCGTCGAGGGCGCGACCTGCGACCCGACCGTCAACGCCGCCCTGCCCGGATGCTTCCAGCAGACCTCCGACCGCTCGCCGTTCGGTGCCCAGTCCGGTGCTGCTGCGGCGTGCCCCGACTGCGGCTCGTACGTCGACGAGTCCGTCGACGTGGGAGGGGAGTACGTCGTGGAGCAGGTCGAGGTGAACCGTTCCGGCCAGATCTTCAAGGCCCCGTTCGACATGGGCAAGACCGACCTCCAGTGGTGGGACGCCAGCCTGGGCGAGGCGACCACCATGTCCTACGTCAGCACCGAGAAGGTCGACGGCCTCGAGACCTACAAGTTCGTCCAGACCATCGAGCCCACGCAGATCGGCACCCGTGACCTCCCGGGCTCGGTCTTCGACGTCAGCGACGACACCATCACCGCCGACGAGATGTACGGCATGGTGCGCACGATCTGGTTCGAGCCGACCACCGGGTCGCCGGTCAAGCGCGTCGAGGTCCGCAACCAGTACTTCGCGTTCGAGGGCCAGGACGTCCCGGCCTTCGTCGGCACGGTGGAGTACACCCCCGACACCGTCTCCGGCCTGGTCGACGACGGCAAGTTCCAGAGCTTCTTCCTCGGCGGCATGGTCTGGCTCTTCCCGCTGACCATGATCGTTCTCGGGCTTGCCGCGATCGCCGGTGGCCTGCAGCTCCGTCGCTCTGGCGGCGGCAAGCGCACGAGCAAGAAGGATCGGGAGCTGGTCACCGCCTGATCCTCGGATCACGTGCCAGAGTGGACCTCTGCGACGACGGCCTCGAGCAGCTGCTCGAGGCCGTCGTGCGTCCAGGCATCGCCTCGTGCGCGCAGGCTGACGCGCGTGCGACCCGCGAGGGTGAGTGCACCCAGGGACACGCCGCTTCCGCCTGCTGTGACGGGGTGGAACGTCAGGGCGTCGATCCCCTCGGCGCTGACGTTGCCCAGGTGGGAGACCAGGAGCGTCGAGCCGAGTCGTGGCGCGAGCACCCGCAGTCCGAGCGTGGCGAGGCCCGCGCCACCGCCGGTGCCGTGCACGGGTCGTTGGGTGGGCGCCTGCGCCAAGGCGGAGGTGATGCTGCCGAGGTCGAGGCGCTCGACGTCTCGCAGCCTGAGCAGGGCGCTGCGATCGGCGATCGTGGCCGCCGAGGTGTCCCGCGCGGCGCCGATGGCCACCGCCACATGTCGCGTACGGCGGGTCCGGCGGCGCGCGGCGTGCGCGCGGTTGAAGGTGGTCACCCCGCGTGCCCCGGCGAGGACGAGCGCGGCGGTCCGCACCGGCGCGGACAGCTCACGCTCGACGTACACGTCGAGGTCGTCGTGCGGGTGGGGCTGGGTCGGTGATGCAGGAGCTGCTACCCGCGCCGGAGGGGTGATCGCGACCTCGACCAGTCGCCGAGCGATCGTGCCCAACGGCCCCGCGTCGTCGGGTCGGTCGCCCACGCCCCGCGCCGAGGAGGTCACGCTGGTCCCGGTGACGGCGCCGAGCACGGCGAGGAGCCCCAGCCCGTCGACGCGGCTGTGGTGCGCGGAGACCACGATCCGGCGGCCGTCGGCGGTGAGGCCGAGGGACACCGCGCCCTGCCGCTCGTCGCCGAGCGTGCGGCGCAGCTCGGCCTCGTCGGTGCCCGTCAGCACCCGACCCGAGGCCGGCCACCCCTGCTCGGCCTGCAACGACACGAGTCGGTCGCGCGCTTCGTCGAGCGTCAGGGGCGTCGTCAGGACTGCGGTCGCCACGATCCGCCAGGCGATGGCGGGATCGGCGACCCAGTCGGGGGTCTCGCTCACGAGCCCCGGACGGGCTTGACGGCCCGCACCACGAGGCTCACGCCCGGCAGCCGGTGCAGGGGCAGGACACGCTCGGTGGCGACGGCCGCGCGCAACCCGGCATTGAGGAGGGGGTGGACCTCCTCCATCTCGCTCTCGCTGGTGTTGTGCTTGCGACGCGCACGCACGACGGGGCGCAGCAGGACGTTCCACGAGCGGACGTCGACGACCTCCAGGCCGACCCGTTCCATCAGGCCGGTCAGCTCCGCCTTCTCGTAGCGACGCACGTGTCCGAGCGCGACGTCGTGCCCGCTCCACAACGACATGCTGCACGGCACGGCGACCAGCAGCCGCCCCCCGGGCTTGAGCACCCGGAACGTCTCGCGCGCCACGGCCTCGTCGTCGTCGATGTGCTCCCACATGTCGGTCGACATGACCAGGTCCATCGACGCGTCGCGGAAGGGCAGCACGCGGGCGTCCCCACGGACGACGTCCAGGCCACGGCTGGTGGCCAGGCCGGCGGCGGCGGGGGAGTACTCGAGCCCACTGACCTGCCAGCCGAGGTCACGCAGGACCCCGGTGTTGCCTCCCCCTCCGCAGCCCACGTCGAGGGCACGGCCCGGGGCGAGAGGTGCGACGAGACGCCGGACGAGCGCGCGCCGCTCGGCGTACCACCAGTGCCGCTGCTCCAGTCCCGCCGACTTGCGGATCTCGTCCTCGTCCACCGGGCGACCCTATCCGGGAGCCGGGATGGTTCGCGGCAGGAGATCCGCTGCGAAGATCGCGGTCCCCGGGGTCAGCCGTCCGCGCACAGCCGACCACCCACCCCACACGCGGTCGTGGCCCTCGGGCCACTCCGGCTCGACGAGGTCGGTGATGGAGAAGCCGGCGCCGGCAAGCAGGGCGACCCAGTCGCCCAACGTGCGGTGGTGCTCGACGTAGCTCACCTCGCCGGTCTCGTCGTCGACCTCGACGTAGGGCAGCCGGTCCCAGTAGGACTGACCCGCGACGAGGCCGCCCTCGGACGGATCGTCGGGAAACATCCAGCGCGTCGGGTGCGTGATCGAGAACGCGAAGCGGCCACCCGGGCGCAGCACCCGCGCGGTCTCGGTGACAGCGCGTTCGATGTCGTGGACGAACTGCAGGGCACCGAAGCTGCAGAACACGATGTCGAAGGAGGCCGAGGCGAAGGGCAGGTGGGTGGCCGTGCCGAGCACCGACGGCACCGGGACCCCGGTCTCGTGGTCCAGGCGCCGTGAGTGCTGCAGCTGCCGGTGCGAGAGGTCCAGCCCGATCGCCCGGCCCCCCTGTGAGCGCACCCAGCGTGAGCACTGTCCGGCACCGGAGCCGACCTCGAGGACGTCGCGTCCGGTCAGCGCTCCGAGCAGTCCGGCCTCGGCCTCGGTGAGCCCCTCGGGACCCCACACGAAGCCGACGTCACCGAGGAAGGCCCCGTGCGTGGCCTGGTACTCGTCGGCGTAGCGGTCCCAGTCCGGCCCGTTGGCCCGGCGTGACTCGTCCTCGTCGACCAGCCTGCGGTGCGCACTGACCGGACTCATGGGGGGGTGGTGTCGTGAGTCGGGGGCGGTCCTGGGGAGTGGCGCGGTCACGTCCCGACCGCGGCGGCGGGTCGGCGGCGCCCGGGAAGTCTGCCGACGAGGTCCCCGAGCGGGCCGACGGCGCGGTGCAGCGAGTCGGCCGACTCGGAGAGCGCAGGGATGACCCGGGCGATCTCGTCGAGCTGGGGCTGGATGTTCTCCAGGGTGTCCCCGAGGCTGACAAGCTGGTCGAGGGTGCCGCCCTCCGCCACGAGCTTCTCGACGAAACCGTCGTCCATCAGCAACCGCTCGATCAGTCCGTCCTGCTCGGTCAGCCGGTCGACCGCACCACCGGGAGCGAGCAGGCGCTCGAGCACGCCGTCGCGCTGGACCAGACGGTCGAGGGCGCCACCGTCGGCGAGGAGTCGTTCGAGGGCGCCGTCGCGCGCCAGGAGCCTCAGCAGCGGGCCGTCGTCGGCCATCAGCTCGTCGAGCACGCCGTCGCGGGCGAGCAGGCGTCCGAGCGGTCGCTCCGGTGCGGTGAGGTCGGTCAGCGTGGCGACCAGGCGCATGGCACCGCCCTCGTCTCGCACGAGCTCCATCAGCTGAGCCAGGTAGCCGCGCTCGCCGATCACCTCGAGGATCAGCTCGGCATAGCCACCCGGACGGCGGATCGGTCCGTCGGGTGCGGCAAGGGTGCCGACGGCCAGGGTGGCGCGGGTGGCGGCGACGGCGATGCGCATCGGCAGCGTCGCGGCCTCGGTCAGGGTCTCGGCGAGCGTGGGGCGCGCCGGGACGGCGAGCTCGGGTGGGGCCATGGCGTCACGCTACTCGGGCGGTAGCGTCCCGGCATGGACTTCGCCTCGCTCGAGCCCCTGGAGGGCGGCTGGTCCGGGGAGACGTTCGTCGCTCGGCTGGGCGACGGCGAGTGTCAGGTCGTGCGGATCCACGCCCGCAGCCCCGGCCGGGCCGAGGTCGACGCCGCGCTGATGCGCCTGGTGCGCGGGCTGCTTCCGGTGCCCGAGGTCCTCGACGTACGGCGTGCCACTGACGAGATGCCGGCGTTGCTGATCACCTCCTACCTCGCCGGGGAGCGTGGTGACGTCGTGCTGCCGCGGCTGGGACCCACCGATCAGACCACGCTCGGAGCCAACGTCGGCGAGCTGGCCGCCGCCCTCGCGGGTATGCCGCAGCCGAGGCCCGGGGAGTACGTGGGCGGCGACCTGACGATCCGCCCGTGGGAGGGCCTGTCCAGCGGGCTCGAGGCCCTCGCGGAGCACGCGCTCGAGCAGGGCCTGCACCACTGGACCGCGCAGGAGCGCGAGGGCCTCCTCGAGGTCGCCGACCTTGCGGAGGAGCTGCTGTCGAGCGTCGACCGGGTGTGCCTGGTGCACAGTGACCTGAACCCGAAGAACCTCCTCGTCGACCCTGACTCCCTGGCGATCACCGGGCTCGTCGACTGGGAGTACGCGCATGCTGGCCATCCGTTCACGGACCTGGGCAACGTGCTGCGCTTCGACCGTCAGCCGGCCTACCTCGACGCCGTGCTCGCGTCGTACGAGCGGGTGCGAGGCGTCGCGCCTGACGAGGCGCTGGTGCTGGCTCGTGCGGCCGATCTGATGGCCCTCATCGACCTGGCGAAGCGAGCAGGCGAGAACCCGGTTGCTGGTCGTGCCGAGGACCTGCTGCGCTCGATCGCACGGACGCGCGACCTCCAGGCCACCTGAGCAGGCCTCACAACGGCCGATGCCCGCCTGCTCGGTGAGCAGGCGGGCATCGTCAGGTGGTGCTACGGGCTACGGCTTGCCCTTCGGGTTCTTCGGGGAGGAGGCGCGGTCGGCCGGGTTGGAGCCCTTCTTGATCTCCTTGCCGTCACTGTTGCCGCCGAGGTCGGTGTCGCAGTTGCGCGGGTCGGTCTTGTCCTTCCCGTACTTCTTGTTCTTCTTCCCCGACTTCTCCTTCTTGTCGTTGATGCCGTCGGAGTCGGTGTCCTTGAGCAGCGGGTTGGTGTGGACCTTGCCGATGTTGTAGGTCCGCTTCCCGTCCTTGCTGATGATCACCTTCTGCTTGACCCGGAAGCCGTTGACCTCCTTGCCGTCGGAAAGACGGTCGTTGTCGGTGTCCGGGTCGTTCGGGTTCGTCACGACGCGTCCGATGGACGTCGAGTTGCGGCTGCAGTCCACGACCACGTCGCGAATGTTGGTCCCGAACACCTCTTCGCCGTCCTCCAGGCCGTCACCGTCGGTGTCGGCGTTGCAGGGGTCGGTCGGCGTCAGCCCGTACGGGTTGGCCGACCCACTCGTCTCCTGTGCGTCGGTCAGACCGTCGTTGTCACAGTCGGCGTTCGGAGGAGGCGTGGGCGTGGGGGTCGGCGTCGGCGTGGGGGTC